>Ga0213920_1000032_pt1 | contig 201570 bp, 188 predicted proteins | sample McNCre1117MG_FD_161054 | JGI IMG/M metagenome (GOLD analysis project Ga0213920, IMG submission 161054) | Freshwater microbial communities from McNutts Creek, Athens, Georgia, United States - 11-17 MG | ecosystem: Environmental > Aquatic > Freshwater > Creek | place: USA: Georgia | collected...
TGTCGAAGTTGAAGTTGCGGGTCTCGCCGAGCACCACGTAGTCGGGGTTCTGGTCGGTCTGCACATAACCAATGTCGTGCAGAGCCTGAGTCATGCCGGTCTCGCCGATCACATAGGCGGTGCCGCCTGGCTTTTGGCTGTTCAAAAATGCGGCGGTAGCAAGCGCCGAGGTCCAGATGCGCTCTTCAGGGATGTCTAGCCCGGCGATCTTTAGTCGCGCCGAAAGGTCGCGTGGGGTGTAGATCGAGTTATTGGTCAGCACTAGGTAAGGGGTGCCGGCGGCGGTCCACTTAGCGATGAGCTCAGCGGCACCAGGAATCGGGTGACCCTCGTGCACGAGCACGCCATCCATGTCGGTGAGCCAAGAAGTGATATTGCTGCGATCTGCCATGTGTCTAGGCTACCAAAGGCCTAGTCGGCGAAGTCGGCGGTGTTGATCTCTTTCATGCGCTTATTGAACGTGATGAACAGACCGGCGGTGGTGGTTGCGAAGGCCAGCACGATGTAGACCGGCATGACCCCGAAGGCGTCCACGGCGATGCCAGCAAGAACCATCGAAAGCATCGGCCCACCAGACCAGATCACCATTTCGAGGCTGAACACTCGACCACGCTTGCTCGGCGCGATCTTGCGCTGAATCACGGTGTTGAGCAGCGGAGTGATCGGCCCCCAGGTGAGCCCCAGAATCAGACCGAAGAAAATCATCACCGCGTATGGTGGCAAGAAAGACATCGGAATCATCGAGACGGCAACGCCCAAGATCGCGATCCTAAAAATGGTGCTGTAGTTGAACTTTTTCGAGAGCTTCTCGAATGCCAGCGCACCAAAGATGGTTGCCGCTGCCATCGCCGAAAGCAAGAAACCGAGACCCTGGGCATCGCCCTTGCCGGTGAAGTACTTCGGCAAAACAATCATTTCGGTCGGCAGATAAATCATCGCGAGGGTCATCACACCGGCGAGCATGATGGCCACGGATGGAGTGCTGCCCAAAACCTTGAAGCCCTCCATCGCGAACTTGAAGAGGTTCTTCTCTTCTTCATGCGGTTCGATGACTTCCTTGACGCGCACAAAGAACATCAGCGCTCCCGAGATGATGCCGAACGCGCAGACCACATAGAAGGTGTTGTAAACGCCAAACAGGCCGATGCAGATCGAGGCCAGGGCCGGGCCGATGGCAAAGCCGGTGGCGAAGATTGCTTCTTGGATGGAGTTCACGCGCTCAAGCGAAAGTCCAGCAACGCGAGCCACGTCTGGCATGAACGACTTTCGTGCCGAGCCTGCGCCAGAACCAACGGTCGAGCGAATCAGGCCGATTGCGATTAGGAGCGGAAGGGTCATCTCCCACATCCCGGCTGCGATCGGAATCAGAAGGGTCACACCGCTGGTGAGAAATTCGATGACGATGCCGACTCGACGACGACCGTACTTGTCAATGATTGAACCGACAACCGGGGCCAACAGGAGACCCGGAATCGAAGTGATAGCGATCATTGCGCCGGCGCTGGTTGCCGAACCGGTGAGTTTGATTGCGAGCCACGGAAAGGCCATAAAGACCATCGAGCCCGACACCACGCTCAGCATCGAAGAGAGCAGCGTGATGACGATAGGAGTCAGGCGCGGCTTAGTGGTGCTGGTGGCAGCAGACAATTTTTAGCGAAGACCCAAATCGTCTAGCGAAACGGCCGAGAAGTAGCGGTAGCCGGCATCCTCGATGACCTTCTTGGCGCCGGTGTCGCGGTCGACAACGGTTGCCACGGCAACGATAATTGCGCCGGCTTCTTCAAGCGCCTTGGCTGCGGTCAGCGGTGAGCCGCCGGTGGTTGAGGTGTCTTCGACCACGATTACGCGGCGACCCTTTACGTCTGGACCTTCGACCTGACGACCCATGCCGTGAGCCTTGGCAGCCTTGCGAACCACGAAAGCGTCAACTGCGCGACCGCGAGCGGCGGCCTGGTGCATGATCGCGGTGGCAACCGGGTCGGCACCCATGGTCAAGCCACCGACGGCTTCGTAGTCGGTGATGCCATTTAGGTCGAGAAGATCCAACATTGCCTGGCCGATTAGTGGAGCCGCTTCGTGGTGCAGGGTCGCACGGCGAAGGTCAACGTAATAGTCGGCTTCAATGCCACTCGATAGGGTCACGCGGCCGTGAACGACGGCAAGCTGCTTGATAAGTTCGACTAGGCGTGGGTGAGTGGTTGGGTCAAAAGTCATGACTTCAGTTTAACGCTCGAAAATAACGGTGGCCCCGAGAAAACTCGGGGCCACCGCTAAATAGTTACTTCTTTACCTTGGTCTTGACCTTGGACTTGACCTTGGTCGGCTTCTTTACGGGCTTCGAAGGCTTTGGCTCGTGGTAGACGAACTCCGGCTTTATCGACGCTGGGTCGACATACTGAAACGCGTTCTCCCAGACGAGACTTCCGCCTAAGAAGGTGATCTTCAAGTCCGCTGAACCGGGTTTTCCGGCAGGCACCTTGACATCGATTCCTCCGACTGTGTTCACTTCCGAACTGAGGTCAGAACCGTTGAGCGAAACCTTGGTGACCTTTGAAAGCGATCGGCCTTCCAGAGTAAGAGTTCCACCGGTTACCGAATTAATGTTTCTTTTTGCAATTGGGGTAAATAGCGGCCCCTCATACTTGGCTGAGGCGGCTACCGGCACTGCAGTCCACTGTGCGTAGAGCGTTGCGTTTGCGCCCGGGCTAAAAGAGCCACCGAGCGCAACAGCAGTTCCAGTTCCATTCGCCAAAGTATTCCAACCGCTTAGGGAGTAACCCGAGCGAGTAAACCCTGATCCGTCCGAAACAGAAACTGGGTCAGAAGCCGTTGTTGCGGCAATAGAGCCTGCACCATTATTCGGGTCGTAGCTTACGGTGTGCGTAACCGGGGCTACACCGTTTGCGATTGCAAAGCTGTAAGGGTCAATGTTGTAAGAACCTAGCTGCAGAGTAACTGCTGTGCTAGGAGCAAAGGATAAGCGGGTCGAGCTGACGCCGTTTACTCCAATTTGATCAAAGTTAGCGATGTCTGCAGCTGCCGCAGTCTGAATTCGTGCCGGGCCATTGCTTGCAGGTGAATACATAACAAGGTCGCCCGTCTGAGTAACGTCTGTGGCATAAATGGCGTAGGCGCGGTTGTTAGACAAACCAGTAATCGAACCCACAGTCATACCTGCACTGAGCGCACTATCCGCGATTTCAAGTTTCGGTGAAGCCCCTGGGCCGCTGAAGTAATACTCTCCCAAAGTGTTCAAAGCGAAACCGCTTCCGCCAACAAGGTTCTGCTGACGTGAAACTGGGCGACTACCGATCATCACACTCGCACCGTTGGTCTTGTTGATTGACCAGACGTTGTAGCCTCCATCCATACCGAATAGTTCCCCTGTTACTGGGTTCATTGCAAGTTCATTGAAGCCTTGCGCCGGCGATGAAACCATCTTGGTTGCGACTCCATTGCTGAGGTTAACCTTCCAGAATTCGCCACCAGAAGTTGAGAAATAAGCTGTGCCAGTAACACCATCTACTTCTAAAGCCTCGACGCTCTCCCCGGAATTGGTCATGGTTATAGTTGCCACCGGTGCGCTAACGACACCAGTTACTGGGTCGACTTCGTGAAGGGTTTCGGTGCCGCTGAAGTTGTACGAAGCAACGTAATACTTGCCGATGAAGTTGGTTGCCTGCGCTGGGTTCACCAGGCCAACTAGGCTCGCGCCAGCAAGAATGACGCTTGCCGCGATGGTAGTAAATTTCTTCATAATTCCTCGATATTTACGACGAAATAAATCGCCAATTGATGTCTTTCAAGCCAGCCTATTAACAGGTTTTCGTAGGCTCTGGAAGCCAACTTGAACACAATCGGATGTAGTTGCAATAACCGAACATTGCATTCAAAGAATGTTCGGTTAACTAACGATGTTTGAAGCGAGTCGAGAATGTCGGCTCGGATTAGGCTTGTCACATGCGCATCGCCACTCACAACGTCAACTCAATTCGCACTCGCGTCGGCCGCGTGGTCGACTGGCTCGAACGCTCAAAGACCGACGTGCTCGCGATGCAAGAGATCAAGTGCAAGCCAGAGCAGTTTCCGGTGTCCGCCTTCGAGGCCGCCGGCTACCAGGTGATCATGCACGGTCTAGACCAGTGGAACGGCGTCGCCTTCGCCACCCGAATTCCGGCCGAAGACATCGAGATCGGTTTCAGCGGAATGCCAAGCTTCGGCAAGGAGGGCAAGCCGCAGGTTGAAGAAGCCCGCGCACTCGGAGCAACCTTCGACGGAGTTCGCCTTTGGTCGCTCTATGTACCGAACGGCCGCACCCTCGACGACCCGCACTACACCTACAAGCTCGAGTGGCTCGACCGCTTGGCCGCCACCACCGCCGAGTTCCAAGAGCACTCCGGCGATGTTCCGCTAGCGCTGATGGGTGACTTCAACATCGCTCCGCTAGACACGGATGTCTGGGACATCAATGATTTCGTTGGCGCAACTCACGTGTCAGAACCAGAGCGCCAAGCCTTCGAGGCTTTCGAGCAGATCGGCTTGAGTGACGTGGTTCGCCCGCGCATCCCTGAGGGCTACACCTACTGGGATTACCAGCAGCTTCGCTTCCCTCGCAACGAGGGCATGCGCATTGACTTCATCCTGGGCAATGACCCGTTTGCCGAGCGCGTGACTCGTGCGGTTATCGACCGGGATGAGCGCAAGGGCGAAGCCCCGAGTGACCACGTTCCCGTGGTTGTCGACATCGACTAACTGGCCGAGCCGCCGGCCACTTCGGCCGCCTTGCCCATCCAGACTTTGCACTCGTCGGTGTCTAGTTTTTCAATCGCATAGCGAAGCATCGTGCGGGGCATGTCAGCCGCGTAGCGGCTCAGAAAATTTCGTAATTCGGCGACATCGCGATTGCCCACTTCGCGCAGCATCCAGCCAACTGCCTTGTGAATCAGGTCGTGCTTATCGTGCAGCAACATCTCGGCAATGTGCAGGGTCGGGGCGAAATCATCTGGGCCCTTACCGAGCTTGCTCGACCGAATCATGGCAAAGGTGAACATGATCGAGACTCGGCGTTCCCAGAGCTTCTCGCTTCGGGCGAGGCTCTCGAGTAGTTCTATCGAGTCGGGTTTGCCGATCAGGAACATTCCGAAATATGGGGCTGAGGTGTCGACCAGGTCCCAGTTGTTCACTCGACCCTCGTAGACCAGGCGAAGGTACAGGTCGAACAGCTCTTGCTGCGCCGAAGGCGCCGAATTTTTCGCGGAATTTGCCTTCTTCCATTTGGCAACCAGGATGATCAGGGCCAAGAGGCGGTGTTCGTGAATCGGCGACTGCATCAACTCGTAGACCTCGGCCTCGGTGAGGCCGGCAAATTGTTTAGCCACCTCGCGCACGTTCGGCACGGTCACACCGAGAAAGATGTCACCCTCGCCATACTGGCCCGGCCCGGCCTTGAAGAACTTCGGAAAGAACGCCTGTTTCTCGGGGTTAACAAAAGTGGCCAGGGCAGCTTTTGCCCCGGCCACTGTTTGTTCAAGCATCTAGTTACTCTAGCTCTGAAATGCTTACCAAAGCATCGCCTTCGGCCGGAGTGAACTTGGTGGTCTTGGCCGGGTTCAGGTGAACGCCAGAAGCTGCATCGCCTGGTGCATCAGCGAGAACGCGGTAACCAATTGCCGACTCACCATGTGCACGAGCGATGGCAACCAACTCTGCGTATTCGATCTCTTTGCCCAGCGGCACGTAGTGGTCGATTGGGCGAACGTTGATTGCCGCACCATCGGCGTCGAAGAGGTCTTCAAAGATTGGAGCAAGTGCTGGGTTCTCAGAAACCTGTGCAATCAGCAACGCTGCCAAGTTGTCGCTGACCACTAGGTCGTCTGCGGCGGCAACGCGAGCTAGTTCGGCCTTGCGGCTGTCTAGAATCTCGGCAACCAAACGGGTCGGCTCAACGCCATTTCCGTCGGCAGCAAACAGCTGGTTCATCTGCAGCATGGTCAGCATGGTCTGAGCGTCTGCTTCCGATTCGCTGATCGCGTTGCGGTAACCAAGGATGATGACCTCGTTGTACTTCTTTGCAGAAGCCGCGGCTATTAGCTCATCGATGTCACCTGAGACAGAGGCGTGCGTGACCTTGATGTCACCGAACTTAAGGTCAACCATTTCGGCTGCATCAACATACTTGCTTTGAGCAACGATGTGAACGGTCGAGCCCTTTGGCAAGAAAGCTGCAAGCTCAGAGATAACCGAACGACCCATCGATGACCAACCGATGACCAAAAGGTGCTCTGCCTTAGCAGCTGGCAACTTCTTGGTGCTGATCTTCTTGGTTGCGATGTCTTCGCGAACGCCGGTGTAAACCACCTTGTCGTCGTCTTCGGCGATAGCAATGATCTTGGTGGTCGCGGTCAGCTTGGTGCCCTGCTTAGGGTTCAAGTGAGCGACACCCTTGTCGTCGACGATACCGATTACCGATGCGGTGTTGAAGGCAAGGATGGCGTCTGCATAGGTCTTGCCTGCAAGTGCCGGAATGGTGTTGAAGTAGATCTCGTCACCATCGAAGTCGAGCAGGTCGAGGGTCACTGCAGCCAAACCAGGCTGGCGTGAAGCCTGGGCGGTAACGCGTGCGATCACATCGTGCGAGCGAATTGAAATGACGCGACCATCGGTGGCGGTCTCCAGTGCCTCTGCGGTGTGCAGGTCGTCGACCTCGGCGATGATGCGGGTGTTCGGGTTTGCGTTTACCGACTTCACCGCAAGCACGGTAGAAACGATAGTTGCGTCGCCGGCCTCGTCTTCATCCAAGATGATGATCGACTTGGCGCCAGAGATGTTGGTGCGCTTAAGGTCTGCTGGGTTGGTCGGGTCACCGGTGCGAGTTACCACCTTGAGCTTTCCGAGGCCCTCTGCACGAGATTCAATCTCGTCTTCCATGAAGTCACGAGTCTTGTCGCTGAAGATAACGACGAGCGGCTTACGCACGTTTTCGTTGGCAATCGCTAGTTCCTTCAAGATTGGGAACACGCGGTTTGACCAACCGAGGATTAGAGTGTGACCCGAGTCAACCACCGGGCTCTTACCCTTGCGAAGACGCTCGAAGGTGCGGTTAATAGCGCCGACGATGAAACCGGTAACGCTACCAGCGAGGGTGATGGTTACTGCCCAGCTGATGATGCCAAGGATTCGATCTGCCCAGGTTGGCTCGCCGCCCTTACCTAGCAGACCAGCGAACGAACCCCAGAAAGTCTCGAAAGTCGGAGCCGGAAGCTTGTCACCGGCGTAAAGCGCAGGCACCGCATAAAGCGCGTACTTGATGAAGACAACCAGGATTGACATGACGACGAGACCGCCGAACATGTAGCCCACAAATGCACCGCTCTTGGCGATCGAGTTGTCGAAGTTGTAACGCAGGCGGGTTAGGAAGCTTGCCTTCTTTGCAGAAGGTGCATCGACTTCGCCTTGGGCCCCCTGGCCGTATGAACGGTTGTTTTCAGTCATAGGGCAAAGTTTAGCGACATGCCCCAGTCGGATATCAACTCGACTGGGGCATTCCCTAAGGCAAGGCGTTTATTCGAAAACGCCAGGCTCGACAATGAGAGCAACGCCATCCTGGGCGACATCGACTCGAACCAGAGAACCGTCATGGATGGTGCCGGCAAGCAATAGGTTGGCGAGCTTGTCGTCGATCTGCTGCTGCATCAAACGGCGAAGCGGGCGGGCACCGTAAATCGGGTCGTAGCCCTTATCGGCCAACCAGGCACGAGCAGCCGGAGTAACCGCCAACTGCAAGCGACGCTGTTCGAGACGCTTCGAAAGTCGGTCGATGTTGAGTTCAACAATCTGGCCGAGTTCGCTGCGGTCGAGGGCCGAGAAGATCACGATGTCGTCGAGACGGTTCAAGAACTCAGGCTTGAAGTGGCCACGAACCATAGCCATCACGCCTTCACGCTTCTGTTCTTCGCCGAGCTCAGGGTCGATCAAGAACTGCGAACCGAGGTTCGAGGTCAAGATCAAGATCACGTTCTTGAAGTCAACGACGCGACCTTGGCCGTCGGTCAAGCGACCGTCATCCAAGACCTGAAGCAAGACATCGAACACCTCTGGGTGCGCCTTCTCGACCTCGTCGAGCAAGACCACCGAGTATGGTCGACGGCGAACGGCTTCGGTTAGCTGACCGCCTTCTTCGTAGCCGATGTAGCCCGGAGGGGCACCGAGCAAACGGCTAACCGAGTGCTTCTCGCCGTACTCAGACATGTCGATGCGAACCATCGCCTTCTCGTCGTCAAACAAGAATTCGGCGAGGCTCTTGGCTAGTTCTGTCTTACCGACACCGGTTGGGCCCAAGAATAGGAACGAGCCGGTCGGGCGATCAGGGTCGCTAATGCCGGCCTTGGTTCGGCGAACCGCATCAGACACCGACTTCACGGCCGCCTTCTGACCGATAAGGCGACGGCCCAGCTCGGCTTCAAGGTTGAGCAGCTTCTGGCTCTCACCAGCGAGCAGTTTGCCGGTTGGCACACCAGTCCAGGCACTGACCACGGCAGCGATGTCATCCTCGCCAACTTGGTCATTCACCATGCGATCTTGCTTAGCGCCATCGGCGCTCGAAATATTTTCGGCGGCCTCGAGTTCGGCAAGCTGCTTCTCGAGTGCCGGAATCTCTCCGTAGAGCAAGCGTGATGCACGCTCGAGGTTGGCTTCGCGTTGGGCGCGCTCGGCCTCGATGCGCAAACCGTCGAGCTTGGTCTTAAGCTCACCAACCTTGTTCAGTTCGGCGCGCTCTTTCGCCCAACGGGCGTTAAGTTCGTCGAGCTTTTCGGTCTTGGCGGCGAGGTCTTCGCGAAGCTTCTCCAAGCGCTCCTTCGAGGCCTGGTCCTTTTCCTTCTTTAGTGCCAACTCTTCGAGCTTTAGACGGTCTACCTGACGGCGAAGTTCGTCGATCTCAACCGGGGCCGAATCGATCTCCATGCGCAAGCGAGAGGCTGCCTCATCGATCAAGTCGATTGCCTTGTCTGGCAACTGGCGACCGGTGATGTATCGGTTCGAAAGGGTAGCGGCAGCTACCAAGGCGCTGTCGGCAATCGCAACCTTGTGGTGCGCTTCGTAGCGCTCCTTTAGGCCACGCAAAATCGCAATCGTGTCGACCACGGATGGTTCGCCAACGTAAACCTGCTGGAAACGACGCTCTAGCGCCGGGTCCTTCTCGATTCGTTCGCGGTACTCATCCAAGGTGGTTGCACCGATTAGTCGAAGCTCGCCACGGGCAAGCATCGGCTTGAGCATGTTGGCGGCATCCTGGCCATCGCCTGCACCGGCGCCAACCAGGGTGTGAAGTTCGTCGATGAAGGTGATTACGCCACCCTCGGCGGCATTGATCTCAGCGAGCACGGCCTTTAGGCGCTCTTCGAATTCACCGCGGAATTTTGCGCCGGCAACCAGTGCGGCTAGGTCTAGCGAGATGAGGCGCTTGCCCTTGAGGCTCTCTGGTACGTCACCCGCGACGATGCGCTGGGCGAGGCCTTCGACCACCGCGGTCTTACCAACGCCAGGCTCGCCAATGAGCACCGGGTTGTTCTTGGTTCGGCGGCTAAGCACCTGTGAGACGCGGCGAATCTCGGCGTCACGGCCGATAACCGGGTCGAGCTTGCCCGACTTGGCGATCTCGGTTAGGTCGATGCCGTACTTCTCGAGTGCCGACTTCTGGTCTTCTTGCTGCACGTTTTGGTTCATTTGGTTCTCCTTTCGCGCGGGGTCGCCGCACTACTTATTTCGCTCGCCAAAGCACGACCTGGGTGTGCTTCGACGGTCTTTGGCCTCGAGCAATGCTCTCGACCCCTTGGTCACCGGCTGCGAAGACGCGGTTGCCCGGTCGGTTCATCAGTTCGTTGGCCAAGGCCTGTTCTAGATCGCGCACTCTTTGTGAGAGTTCGGCGTTCTGGTTTTCAAGTTCGAGGATGCGGCGGATGCCTTCGAGGCTCACTCCCTCGGCCGACAAGCGGGCGATTTCGCGAAGCTGTGCGACATTGCGCATCGTGTAGCGACGGCTCGAGCCAGAGGTGCGGCTAGGGGTCACTAGGCCCATGCGGTCGTATTGACGCAGGGTCTGCGGGTGCATGACTGCGAGCTCGGCGGCAACCGAAATCACAAAGAGAGGAGTGTTCTCGTCGAACTGTTCCATCTCACGCCTCCGTTTTCTAAACGTTTAGAGAAGCCCGGCCTTGAGCAAAAGGTCGGCGCGTGGATCTTCATCCGGGAGGAGGCCATCGAATTCTTCGAGAGCCTTCTTGGCCTTGTCACTCACGTGGCTCGGCACTGCGATTTCAACGGTGGCCAAGAGGTCGCCCTCGGCCTTTGCGGTTACGACACCGCGACCCTTCACGCGAAGGACTCGGCCATTAGGGGTGCCAGGGGCAACCTTTAGCTTGACCGGGTCGCCGCCGAGGGTTGGCACCTGAATGGTGGCGCCCAAAACGGCTTCGCTGAACGTGATTGGCACGACCACACGGATGTTGTTGCCATCGCGCGTGAAGACCGGGTGCGGCTTGATGGTCACGGTGATGATTAGGTCACCGGCTGGGCCGCCGTTTGGTGATGGGTTTCCCTTGCCCGCGATCTTGATCTTCTGGCCGTCTGAAACGCCCGCCGGAATCTTGATCGTGGTCGGCTCAGCGCCGGCACGAAGCGACAACTTGATGGTTGTGCCCTTCACACCGTCAATGAAGTCGAGTGTCTGGGAGGTGGTTAGGTCTTGGCCACGCTGTGGTCCGCGAGGGCCACCGAAGCCTCCACCGCCACCAAAGAGGTTCGCGAAGACGTCTTCGAAACCGGCGCCACCGAAGTTGGCACCGCCCTGGAATCCGCCAGGGAATCCGCCGCCGCCAAATCCGGCTCGGGCACCAGGGCCCATTGCTCGCATCTGGTCGTATTCAGCACGCTGATCTTTGTCAGATAGAACCGAATAGGCCTCGGAGATTTCCTTGAATCGAGCCTCGGCCTTGGCATCACCCGGATTGGTGTCTGGGTGAAACTGGCGCGAGAGCTTGCGATAGGTCTTCTTTAGCTCGGCCTCAGACACGTCCTTAGATACGCCAAGGATCTTGTAGAAATCCTTGTCGAACCAGTCTTGACTTGCCATCTTTAGCGAACCTCTTTGTTGGTGTGAATTATTTATGCAGGGATGTGTACCGCGACCATTGCTGGTCGAAGCAGACGGTCACCGAGCATGAAGCCCGGCTCGACAACGTCAGCGATGACGTTTTCGGTGACCTCGGCCGACGGGGTCTGAACCAAGGCGTTGTGGATCTCAGGGTCGAACTTGTCGCCCTTTTCACCAAACGCCTTTAGACCAAACTTGTCGCCAGCGTTGCGGAGCTTGCCAACCACAGCCGCAAACGGTGAACCCTCGAGGTCGCCGTGTGCTTCTGCGCGAGACAGGTCATCCAAGGCCGGAAGAATCGCACGAAGAACCTCTGCGATGGCAGAGTTGCGAGCTACATCACGGTCACGCTCAACGCGTGCCTTGTAGTTCACGAACTCGGCCTGCAGACGCTGCAAGTCGGCTAGAAGTTCGGCCTCCTTGCTCTGTGGTCCCAAGTCATCGACAAGATCGGCCAACTCAGCGTCAAGCGCATCCTCGGGTGCCGAAGGGACCTCCGATTCGAGAGATTGCGAAGCATCGTGAATCGAATCAGGGGCATCTGAGGTAGCGGCCTCGCTGTCCTCGGAAGGGGTTACGTTCTCGTCTGCCATTACTTGGCATCCTTGTCGGTCTCATCTTCGTCGACAACCTCGGCGTCAACAACGTCCTCGGCCGAAGCCTCAGCAGCTGCCTCTTCACCCTCGGCAGGCTGTGCGGCGTAGATTGCCTCGCCCAACTTCTGCTGTGATTCGGCTAGCTTCTCGAAGGCAGCCTTGACTGCATCGATGTCGTCTCCGGCGAGCGCGGTCTTCAAAGCGTCGACGTCTGCCTGAACGGTGGTCTTTACGTCCTCCGGTAGCTTCTCGTCGTTCTCCTTGATTAGCTTCTCGGTCGAGTAGACGATCTGCTCAGCGGTGTTGCGGGTGTCGGCCTCTTCGCGACGCTTCTTGTCTTCAGCAGCGTGCTCTTCGGCTTCGCGAACCATGCGCTCGATATCATCCTTTGAAAGCGATGAGCCACCAGTGATGGTTACCGAAGCTTCCTTGCCGGTGCCCTTGTCCTTTGCAGAAACGTGCACGATACCGTTGGCGTCGATGTCGAAGGTGACCTCGATCTGTGGAACACCGCGTGGTGCTGGTGCGATGCCGGCTAGGTCGAAGTTGCCGAGTGACTTGTTGTCGCGAACGAACTCACGCTCGCCCTGGTAAACCTGGATCGAAACCGAAGGCTGGTTGTCGTCAGCGGTGGTGAAGGTCTCCGAACGCTTGGTTGGGATAGCGGTGTTGCGCTCGATCAGCTTGGTCATGATTCCACCCTTGGTCTCGATACCGAGAGAAAGTGGGGTCACGTCGATGAGCAGAACGTCCTTGCGCTCACCCTTTAGAACACCAGCCTGTAGCGATGCACCCACGGCTACGACCTCATCCGGGTTTACACCCTTGTTCGGCTCGCGGCCACCGGTCAGGCTCTTTACGAGCTCTGAAACTGCAGGCATACGGGTTGAACCACCAACGAGAACCACGTGTGCGATGTCGGCTACCTTTACGCCGGCTTCCTTGATTACGTCGTTGAATGGCTTCTTGGTGCGCTCTAGTAGGTCAGCGGTTAGCTGCTCGAACTGTGCACGAGTTAGGGTCTCGTCGAGGTTGGCTGGGCCGTTCTCGGTTAGTGAAAGGTATGGCAACTGGATGTTCGCAGTCATCGACTGTGAAAGTTCCTTCTTTGCCTGCTCTGCAGCTTCCTTTAGACGCTGAAGGGCAATCTTGTCCTTCGAGACGTCAACGCCCGAGGTCTCCTTGAACCTCTTGACTAGGTGGTCAACGATGCGCTGGTCCCAGTCGTCTCCACCGAGACGGTTGTCACCAGAGGTTGCGCGAACCTGGATGGTCGAGAAGCCCTCATCCTTGCCAACTTCTAGAAGTGAAACGTCGAAGGTTCCACCACCGAGGTCGAATACGAGGATTAGCTCGTCTTCCTTACCCTTGTCTAGGCCGTAAGCAAGTGCGGCAGCGGTTGGCTCGTTGATGATGCGAAGTACGTTTAGACCCGCGATCTCACCGGCATCCTTGGTTGCCTGACGCTCTGCGTCGTTGAAGTATGCAGGAACGGTAATAACTGCGTCGGTGACTGCTTCACCCAGGTAGGTCTCTGCGTCTCGCTTTAGCTTTGCAAGGATGCGAGCTGAGATCTCTTGTGGGGTGAACTTCTTGTCGTCGACAGCGAAAGTCCAGTCGGTTCCCATGTGGCGCTTAACCGATGCGATGGTGCGGTCAACGTTGGTGACTGCCTGACGCTTTGCGGTCTCGCCTACGAGAATTTCGCCATCCTTGGTGAAAGCCACGATGGATGGGGTGGTGCGGAAGCCCTCTGCGTTAGCGATGACGGTTGGCTCGCCACCTTCTAGTACAGAAACTGCGCTGTTGGTGGTTCCGAGGTCGATGCCTACTGCACGTGCCATTGTGATGTTTCTCCTCTTGGGCCTTTTGAGCCCGCCTGTTTATTACCCTCTCGCCCGGACTTGAGCGATGTTGACTCAAGTTTCGCACCCGAGTGAAATCTTGTCAAGCAAGTTGAGTCGAGATGACTCAACTTTCAGGAAACTCACAACTTTCGCCTTTTATTCACCCCGGATGCTCGCCGTCAGCTACCCCAACCGCTAGCCTGTAGCCATGACTGCCACCGCTGCCAGCACACCGCGTCGAATCGCCACCTGGGCATGGGCCCTCTGGGACTGGGCCGAACAGCCTTATCCGACGATCATTCAAACTTTCATCTTCGCGACATACATCACCTCGAGTGCGTTCGGCAACCCCGACGCCAACACTCAGGCGCTATCGGTGGCAAACGTCATCGCCGGTATCTTGGTGGCGGTTATCTCGCCGGTCTTCGGCCGCCGCTCGGATGAGTCTGGCAAACGCAAGCTTTGGCTTCTAATCAACAGCGGCGTCTTGATCGCCATCATGTTTGCCTGCTACTTCGTGGCACCGAGCCCAGAGTTCTTGATCTTTGGCCTCATTCTCTATGCCCTCGGCTCGGTCGTTCAAGAGTCGGCGTTTATCAATTACTACGCAATGCTCAAGCAGGTCACCACAGAGAAGAACATCGGTAAGGTCAGCGGTTTCGCCTGGGGTCTCGGCTATGTCGGCGGCATCTTGTTGCTGCTATTCTCTTTGGTCGGTTTCTACCTACCAACCACCCCTTGGTTCGGGGTTTCGACAAATAACTCCGAGAACATCCGAGTTATGTTCCTATTCGCCGGCGCCTGGATGACCATCTTCACCATTCCGTTGGCGATTTGGGTGCCAGAACTTCCGGCCAAGGCAGGCCGCGGCAAAGAGAGTCTGATCAGCGCGTACTCAAAGCTCTGGTCACAACTTCGCATCTTGCGCAAAGACTCACCGGATGCACTTCGCTTCCTCATTGCCTCGGCGATCTACCGCGATGGCCTGGCCGGCGTATTCTCTTACGGCGCCATCCTTGGTTCGGTTGCCTTCGGCTTCTCACCGACCGCGGTGATTTTCTTCGGCATAGCGGCAAACATCTTCGCCGGTCTAGGCGCAGCCCTAGGTGGCGTGCTTGATTCGCGCATTGGAACCCGAAACACGATTGCTGCATCGCTCTTTGGGCTGCTGGTTGCTGGTGCAGGTGTGTTCATCTTCGCTGGCGCCGGTCAAATCACCTACTGGATCGGCGGATTGGCCCTTTGCCTCTTCGTCGGCCCGGCACAGGCTTCGAGCCGCACCTTCGTGGCCAAGTTCACCCCGCACGGACGCGAGGGAGAGCTATTCGGTCTTTACCAAACCACCGGTCGTGCGGCCAGCTTCTTGTCGCCAAGCTTCTGGTGGCTTGCGACAGCTGCCGCCGCTGCCTTCGGAATCGCGCACACCGCAATCTTCGGCATCATCGGCATCGTTCTAGTGTTGGCGGTTGGCCTCTGGCTACTACTCAAGGTGCATCCGAACCCAGCACTGCTCTCGAGCAACTAGAGCCCGGTTTATCTAGACTTAGACCATGCTCGATTTCAGCCAGTTGCTGCCGTTTAGCCTGGCTTCGGCAATCATTATTCTGTCGCCCGGCGCTGACTCATTCGTGCTGCTGCGCATCTCGCACTCTCGCGGCGTCAAGGATGGCATGGCCGCCCTCTGGGGAATCAACCTGGGCAACACGACCCAAGCCCTATTGATGATTTCCGGCGTGGGCCTGGTGGTCTCAAAGATCGACGCAGCCATCCTGGTGCTAAAGATTCTCGGCGGTCTCTACATGTCCTACCTGGCGTTTATGGCCGCTCGCGCTGCGCTTCGCCCGCCCGTTTCACCTGCTGCAACCAACGTAAACGGTGAGCCGAATGCCCTTAGCGCCGAAGGCGCTCGCGTTAAAAAGGGTTCGCCGTTCATGCAGGGTCTAATCAGCAACATCACCAACCCCAAGCCGCTGCTGTTCTATTTAGCCTTCTTCCCGCTGTTCATCGGCAAGGCAACCAACGTTCCGGTTCAGCTGGCGATGCTTTCATCGATCTTCATCGGCATGGCACTGATTTGGCAGACCGTGATTGTTTATGCCGCGGTCAAGTTGAGCGAGACCATGAAGTCGGCGCGCTTCAATCGCATCATGGATGTGGTGTGCGCGATTGCCTTCGCGGCGATAGCCGCGCTAATTTTCAGCGAAATTTAGTCGTTCGACGACTCTGAGTCGGTTTTCTCGGCCGGCTGCGTCGAGCGGCGAATCTTGCGGAACAAGAAGAACATTCCGCCTCCGACCAGAACTGCACCGACTGCAACACCGGCACCGATTGCAGCGCCATTCGGGGCCTCGGCTGCGGGTGCGTCATACAAGACCGGCATTGGAGTCTGATCATCGACGGTCATCCCGCCCTCGCTGTCGATTGCCACGCCAGAGCGAGCCATTCCGTTAACCTCAAACTCATAGACGCCCTCAATCGGGTGACCGTCTTCAGAAACAACACGATAGGTGACCTTATAGGTGCCGTCGGCCTGGTCAGGCTTGAGCGAAACGGTCAGCACCTCGCCGGTGACCTGGTAGTCGCCGTTGTCTACTCGAGTGCCTGCTCCATCGGTTACCTGAATCTGGTTGGCTTCTTTGTCGCCCTCCATCACCATGAGCTTCTCGCCAAAGGTCAACGAGACAACCTTTGGAGCGGCACCGACGACAGAGTTTGCCTCTGGGTTCGAAGTCTCAAGCTCGGCGTGAGCGAATGCGGCCTGGCTAGGAAGCACGGCGGCAACGGCTAGGGCTAGTGCGGCAAAAGCCTTGGCAAACTTGTTCATCTTAGCCTTTCGAGCGAGTTCGACATTCTGTAGAATGATTCTATGACTAAGCGCGGACGCCAACAAGGGGAGCTCGAACAGCTCATCCTTGATGCCCTTTGGGATTCGGCGAGCGCCGTTTCATCACAGCAACTTCTCGAGCGTATCAGCCCAGATGGCGAGCTTGCAGTGACCACAGTCTTGACCGTCCTTTCTCGCTTGACAGACAAAGGCCTGGTAACACGCGAGGCCGGACAGGGACGCTCGCTACTCTTCAGCGCCGCACAATCAAGAGAGCAGCACACCGCCGACCTGATGCTCAAGTTGGTGTCAGGGGCTACCAACCCGGCACTGGCCTTCAGCCACTTTGCTTCGGGTCTATGCGAGGCCGACCTCGCCGCGCTTCGCAAGAGCCTCGACCGCTAATCTAAAAGGGTGTCCCCGCTCCTGATCCCAATCACAATCGAATGGGTAATTCTGGTCACGACCTTAGCGCCGCTTGTTCTAGTGGGCCGATTTGATGCTCGCCCGAAGCTTGGACTCACCATTTGGTTCTTGAGTCTGCTATCCAGCGGCCTAGCAGCGGCAATCGCTTTGACGGTTGCCATTTCGTCGGTTTTCACGACCTACGCCAAGTTACTCGACTCGCCATTTGGATCCACCGATTGGCAATCTACGCTGATGGTTAGTTTTGCGCCTTGGATCATCCTGGCAATTTCGGGCGTCGCCCTTGCCCTAATCAATCAGCGCCTCGAACCTTTGATCAGCGTTGCTCGAGAAAGCAAACCGCTCATCGATGCCGCCTCCAAACCCTGGATGACTTTCGAAGGCTACGAAGTTTTCACAATCGAGTTGCCAATTTTTCTAGCAGCAACCGTGCGCGGGCGAATCTTGATTTCTAAAGTTGCCATCGAGGCGCTCGACGAGCACGAACTTCAGGCAGTGCTTTGGCACGAGGTAGGGCACATCCGTGGCCGTCACAACGCATTCAAGCAGTTGGCTAGTCTGGTGCGCTTGCTCTCGCCTTGGCTCACTGCGAGCAAGGCGCTAGTTCTCGAGGTAGATCGATTGGCCGAGATTGATGCCGATCTTTATGCGCTCAGGCATGTAGACCAAGGGCGATTGACCTCAACTCGTCGACGGTTTCTATTGTCCTAGGCGAACAACTCTTCTGCCAAAATTTCACCCGGCTTTACGCCTCTTGCAATCGCAAATACCGCCGAACCGACTGGAGTGGTCCAGGTGTTAAGTAGGTCGAACTCTGCCAGTCGGGTCTGCACTGGAACGTACTGCTTGCTCAGGTCCTTGGCGTAGGCAGTCCAAAGAAGGCCGGACTCTAGTTCACCAGGTTTGGAGTTTGCCCCTGTGGCCACATCCTGATAGTTGAATGGGCGGCGAAAAAACAATTCATCCATGTTCTTAGCGGACGCACGGCGAATATGAGCGAACTCAGGGATAACCTTTAGCCCGAACTCGTTTGTCGCATCTAAATCAATCGGGTCTTTCTCGGATTTGCCACCAAGCGGGGCACCGTTGTGAAGGTATCGACCGATGGTCTGTTCTTTTTGGGGGCGCCCGAGGCTATCCCAGGTGTCGAGGTGCATTCTTATTCGACGCAGAACCAACTGGGTACCACCGACGGCCCATGGTGGTCCATCCTCGATCCAAACCTGGTTTGCAAAATTCTTAGAGCCGAATTCGGGGTTGTCGGTGCCATCGACCTGCCCCATCAAATTTCGCTGGGTCGTGCCCGGTGGCGTGGTGCCGATGGCGTTTGTGAAACCTGCCTGAATCCACCGAACATCTGCGAATGATTCGCTATCTCTCAGAAGGGCTCGGGTTGCATGCGCAAGAATTTGCAGGTCATCGGCGCTAACATGCAAGAGCACATCGCCGCCGGTGAACTCTGGGCGTAGCTTGTCTATTTTGAAAGACGGGATCTCGGCAAAACCGGTCGGCATCTTTTCTTCGAGCGACAACTTTTTGAACAAACTTGGCCCAAAACCTACAGTAACCGAGAGGTTTGCAGCTCCCACAATCAGTTCTGGTGACGGGTCGGCGAGTATTGGCTCACCAATGGCTAGTGCGGCTATATCTTCCGTGAGCAAAAGCATCCAGCGCAGCATGTCATCGCTAGTAATCTCTGCTTTTAGGTCAAGCGCCACAAATTTTGTGTGGGCTTGCGAAGGTGATTCGATCCCGGCCTGGTGCTTTCCAGACCACGGAAGGGACGCCTTGGCGACTCGAATTTGCCCCGCCGCCTCTGCTTCGGCAAAGCCGCGCTTATAGGCTTCGGCTGCTATAGCACCGCCACCGCCAGCTAGTGCCGAGCCGCCGGCTAGGCCAGCTGCTCCAAGCAGAAGTTGGCGTCGAGAGACCATGCTTTGACTTTACTTGCTTGAGGTAGGCATAGGGGTAGGTGTGTAAGTCTCTGCCCCGGCCGGAACCGACTTTGCGGTTAGCTTTAGCGAAACCGACTTCGCTCCCTTGAATGCCAATTTAATGTCGACCTTAGTTCCAGGCAGGATGGTTTTGGTGAGACCCATTAGCATTACGTGAAGGCCGCCCGGCTCAAGGATGGCAGTCTTACCTGGCTTGATCTCAACGCCGCCCGGCTTGTGACTCATGACGCCGTTAACGACCTGGTGAACGTCAACAGTGGGAGCGAAGCTCGAACTTCCACCAATCAAGGTGATGGTCTTCTTGGTCTTGTTGGTGATCTTGGCAAAAACGCCTGTCATGCCACCGATGTGATCTGAATACTCAGAAGCCTTGACCCATGCGGCTGAGATGGTTACCTCGGCTGGGGTGGAAGCGGTTGCCGGAGCAACTGATGAAAACATGAAAACTGGTGCTAGTACTAGAGCAGCTAGGGCTGAACGGCGCATTATTTCTCCCAAAGAGTAAGGGCTTGGATGCTCAAAGTTTATTTCTACAAATCGTAGAAATCAAATTCCGCGCAGCGGAACGAGTAAATTTCGAAAATTGCTACTGTTCGAGCGGCTCGTTGCCGACGTCGGTGCGGTAGAAGTTCATGTATGAGCGTGACGCGGTTGGGCCGCGCTGACCTTGGTAGCGGTTCAGGTACTTTGCCGAACCGTAAGGAGTCTCCGATGGCGAGCTCAGCTGGAAGAAGCAAAGCTGGCCGATCTTCATGCCAGGCCAAAGCTTGATCGGCAGGGTGGCCATGTTTGAAAGCTCTAGAGTTACGTGACCGTTGAAGCCCGGGTCAACGAAGCCTGCGGTTGAGTGGGTAACCAGACCTAGGCGGCCGAGTGAGCTCTTGCCTTCGAGGCGAGCAGCTACGTTGTCAGGCAGCTTGACGAACTCATAGGTAGAGCCGAGTACGAACTCGCCAGGGTGCAGGATGAAAGGTTCATCCGGGGCCACCTCAACGAAGCGAGTTAGGTCGTCTTGCTGCTCGGCTGGGTCGATAAACGCATACTTGTGGTTATCGAAGAGACGAAAGAAGCGGTCGATGCGCACATCGAAAGACGATGGCTGCAAGAGCGACATGTCTAGTGGGTCAAGGCCAATCTGGCCGGCTTCAATTGATGCACGGATATCGCGGTCTGACATAAGCATGCTTCTAGGTTATCGGTTAGATTAGCGCCATGACTTCACTCACCGTGCTCGAACGATTCATCGACTATTCAGACCGACTTCGCGACTCGCTGGCCGCTCGCGAAAACGTGATCGGCCTAGTCTTAGTCGGCTCGACCGCAGAACACTCGCGCGTCGACGAGTGGAGTGACCACGACTTCTTTGTGATCACCAAAGAGGGCTTTGCCGAATCGATGCGTCAAGACTTGAGCTGGTTGCCCGACCGTGACCAGGTCGTCTTGGCTCCTCGCGAAACCGACCACGGGCTCAAGGTCGTCTACGCCGATTCACACGTTCTCGAGTTCGCGGTATTCGAAGATTCTGAACTCGAAATGGCCGGGGTCAACAGCTATGCGGTCACGCTAGACCGCACCAACATCACCGAGCGCATGGCAGTCATCGCGGCCCGCCCGGCCCAGAAGCCATACTTGATTGATCGTGAGTGGCAGCTCTTTTTGTCATTGCTGCTGATCGGGGTTGGCCGCGCCCGCCGCGGTGAGGTGTTGATTGCCGCTCAGTTCGTCCGCAGTTACTGCCTAAACCACGTGCTTGGTTTCGTGCGCCACTGGCAATCGCCGTTGGCCGGCACCGAATCTAAGGAAGACAGCTTTAATCGCTATCGCCGATTCGAGCAACAGTACCCAGAGATTGGCGCGCGCCTCGAGAAGCTGTCGCAGTTACCTGTTGAGGAGGCTGGCGAGGCGTATCTGAAGTTCGCGCTCGAAATGGGCGGCTCCCAACTTACCGAAGAACAACGAGCCGCTGCCGGCTTGATAGCTGACCGATTCGGTTGGACACTATAGCGCCGTAGGCGCTCGAAATATTTTTTTCTTAGTGGTCTAGGCCGATGCGCTTGTAGATGCGCTTCATCCACTTTGGCGCCCACCAGTTGGCGTCGCCGAGTAGGCGCATCAATGCCGGAACCAACAACGCTCGAACGATGGTTGCATCGAGCAAGATCGCGAAGGCAATGCCGAGGCCGAGCATCTTCATGATGGTCACACCCGAGGAGATGAACGCGACGAAGCTGAACGCCAAAACCAGCGCAGCTGCGGTGATGATTCGACCCGAACGCTGCAAGCCAACCGCCACCGATTCGGTGGTTCCGAGGCCAGCCTCGTGCTGCTCTTTGATGCGGCTTAGCAAGAACAACTCGTAGTCCATCGATAGGCCGAATGCCACAATCGCAATCAGCACCGAGGATGAGGTGTCGATGGTTCCTGTGACAAAGAAGTCGCCGATCAACCACTTGAGGTGCCCACCAATGAATACCCAGTTCAAGAAGCCCAAGGTTGCACCGAGTGAAACAACATTCAGGAAGACCGCTTTAAGCGGCAAGAGGATTGAGCCGGTGAACAGGAACAGCAGAACCAAGGTCCAAGCGATGATCCAACCCACAGCCGCCGGAAGGTTCTTTTCGATGCCGAGCTGCGAGTCGGTGTAAATCGCGGCGGCGCCGCCGACCAAAATTTCTTTTTCACCAATGGTTAACTTGCGCAGTTCGCGGGTGAGATCTAGACCCGCTGTTGAACGCGAGTCGATGTCGTGAATCGCAACCACGTGCTGCAACGAACCAGTGGCATAGTCGGCGAATGCCGGCGCATAACCGTCATCCAGGTTGCCCTTTTGAGCAATGCCCGCGGTGCTCTGCACGCGCACGATGTGTGGCTCTTTAGACAGAGCGATTGTGTAAGCGGTGATTTCGTCTGCGGTCGCATCCTTGATGATGATGTCAACCGGCGAACCCTCGCGCGCGCTGAATCTGTCGCGAATCACGTTGCTCGCAATCACGGCACGATCGGTGACCGGCAGCACGCGGTCGTCGACCTGGCCAAACACCACACCGTTTGAGAGGCTCATCAAACCACCGAGGCCAATCAGGGTCACCAGCAAAACCGGCAACGGGCGACGCATAACGAAGCGGGCAATCGTGCCCCAAGCGCCAGATTCCTGCGGGGTCGCCGAACCGCGAACCACCTTGAGCTTGTTGACTCGGTCACCAAGGATGTTCAGCATCGCCGGCAGGGCAATCAGCGCACCGGCAACTGCCAGTAGCACCACGACCACGCCACCGATGGCAAACGACTTCAAGAAGTACTGCGGGAAGAAGAACATCGCACCGAGCACGATGGCAACGGTTAGGCCCGAGAACAGAACCGTGCGTCCGGCGGTAGCTAGCGTGACTTGAACCGCGTCGGGCACACCTGTGCCGCGCTTGCGCTCTTCACGGAATCGGTTGACCATCAGCAGCGCATAGTCGATGCCGAGTCCGAGACCGAGGCCGGTGATCAGGTTGACCGAAAAGACCGAGGTGTCGGTGAACTGGGTCGCCAACCAAACGAAGAAGAACGAGCCAAGGATGGCGAGGCCACCAACCAGCATCGGCAAACCGGCGGCAACTAGACCGCCGAACACGAAGACCAGAAGCAGCATGGTTAGCGGAATCGCGATCGACTCGGCGGCAGCCAGGTCTTTAGAAATCGCTCCGTTGATCGAGTGAGCCATAGCCGCGTAACCGGCGACGTAAAGCTTCGCGCCTTCATACTTGCCGGTGTATTGGTCGGCGATTTTGCCGGCCACCGAAGCCTGGTTCACCGAATCGTTTAGGTCGACGAAGAAGTAGACCGCCTTGCCGTCATCACTGCGCAGCGAAACCGGGCTGCCGAGCGTGTAATAGCTGGTGACCTTTTCAACGCCGGAAATCTGCTTGAGCTCATCGACCAGGTGCTTGCCGGTGGTGGCGCTGGCTGGCTGATCGGCCCCGTCGGCGAAGTCGGCAAGGATGATGATCTCGGGCTGAGCCTGTTTGAAGTCGTCGCGCAGGATATTGACCACACGCGCCGAGTCGCTGCCCGGGTCGTCATAACCGCCGGCCTTTAGGCTGCCGAAGGCCTGAAAGCCCCAGACGGTTGAAAGCAATATGAGGGCGATGAAGCCCCAGAGCGAGAGCTTGCTGCGGCGAACGATAAACGCTCCGAGTTTCTTCATGCCTTCAGTCTCACAGTCTTTAGAACAACTTGGCAACAGCGGTTTGGGTAACCGTTGACATGAAGCGCAGCACATCCTGGTCGACCATGATGTCGCTCATGCGAATGGCGCGGGTCAGATAGAGACCTTCGAGCGAACGAACGCGGCTTAGTGCCACGTAGGTCTGGCCCGGGCTGAACGCCCCGCGGCCCATGTCGATGACTACCTCGTCGTAAGTCTGGCCCTGCGACTTGTGCACGGTGACCGCCCACGCCAGGCGCAGAGGAATCTGCTGGAACTCGGCTAGTGGAACGGCAACCAACACCTCTTTGACGCGACCGAGCGCCTCATCGAACTGCTCGTCGATCTCGTAGCGAACCTTTTCCCAGGTCGAACGGCCAACGTCAAAAGTCTCACCGTCAACCTCGACGACCACGCCGCCAGAGCTTGGCAGGTCAACCACTGTGCCGATCGTGCCATTCACCCAGCGCTTGAGCACGCCGGTGCCATTTGGGTTCTTCACGGTGCTCGAGTCGTCATTCTTGATGAACATCACCTGTGCGCCGACCTTGAGTTCGAGAACCGGTTCGGCAGGCAAGGTGCGGCCGAAGGCCTTCTCATCCGCGGCGCTGAAGATTGCGTTGAAGGTCTTTGGCTTGGTCTCGAGGCGAGACATGCGGTGACGGTTGACCGAGTTGACGCTCTCGTTGATGGTTGCCAAACGAATGACGTCATCGTGAGGCGGGAACCGGTTTCCGCACTTGTTGATGTAGTCGAGCATCTCTTGGGTGCAAGAACCGTCACGGATGGCGTTCAGAATCTCTTTGAAGTGTTCGTCGTGCTGACGGAAGATCTCGCTAAGTTCGTAGCGCTCGAGGCTATCCTCGCGCCAGACGTGCGCGTCGAAGAACCAGTTGCTCTGGTAGTTCTCGGCCATATAGGCGCGCTCTTCGTTGTTGCCCGGCACCGGGGCCAGTTGATAGGGGTCACCAAACATGACCACCTGTGCGCCACCAAACGGCAACTTGCGGCGGCCTCGGGCGATGCCCATCGCACGCGACATCGTATCCATGAGGTCGGCGTTAACCATCGAGACCTCATCGATGACCAGCATGTCAATCGCGGCCAATACCTCGCGAGTGCGGCGGTTTAGGTGGCGACCGATATCTTCGGTGCCAAGGATGCCAAACGGAAAACCGAACAGCGAGTGGATGGTCACACCGCCAACGTTGAGCGCTGCCACACCGGTCGGTGCACAGACGGCAACCTTTTTCTTGGTGTTCTCGATCAGATAGCTGAGCAGCGTTGACTTGCCAGTGCCGGCTCGGCCGGTGACGAAGATGTTGTTTTCGGAGCCCTCGATGTAATCAAAGAGCGCCTGCTGTTCATCAGATAGCGTCACAGCCTGCATTAGCGGCGCTCCTCAAGCTTGGCCAAACGCTCGAGGTAGGCGTTGTAGTCTTCGATGTCTTTGTTGCCCGATCGATCGCTCGCACGGTCGAGACGGCGGGCTTCGCGGGTGCCCGAGTTAAACCACTGGACGCAAACGATCAGGGTCAATGCTGCCGAAGGCAGCTCGCCGATTCCCCAAGCAATGGCGCCACCGTTTTGCTGGTCGGCCACCGGGTCAACTCCCCAGGTTCGACCCATCGCCCCATACCAGTCGGCCAACAGCAGACCACTTCCGGTCATGAGGGCCAAACCGAAGAAGGCGTGGAAGGCCAGAGTTCCAATCAAGAGCATGATTCGAATGGTGTGTGGCAACTGACGAGGGCCTGGGTCGATTCCGACCAGCGCCTGGATGAACAGGTAGCCGGTGATGACGAAGTGAATGATCATCCACTCGTGACCAACGTGCTCGCGGGTTGCCCAACCGAAGATCGGGGTGAAGTAAAAGATCACGAGCGAAGCGGCAAAGTTGACGGCCGCAAAGATCGGGTGGCTAACCAACTGAGCCCACTTGGTGTGCACCGCCCACAATGCCCATTCGCGAAGGCCGTGTGAGCCATCCTTGCGCTTCTCGGCCGCGCGCACCAGCAGGGTAATCGGAGCGCCTGGCACCAAGAACAGCGGCACGCCCATGGTCAGCATCATGTGCGAAATCATGTGCACCGAGAAGAGGTACTGCTCATAAACGTTAAGTGCGCCACAGGTGATGTAAATCATGAACAACCAACCGGTGATCCACGAGATGGTGCGCACAATCGGCCACTTGTCACCGCGACGCTTCAAGCGCCAAACGCCGAATAGGTAAATCACAATCGCACCGAGTGAAATCACCAACCAGAGAAGGTCGATCTTCCAGGCTGTGAACCAAGTGCTCGGCAACAACTCGGATGGCAGCGGTTCACCGGTGAGAATCGAAGCCGGGGTAGGCACGAAGTTGGCCAATGGGTCGGCCGGCGGTGCGGTGCGGCTAAGAGCGGTTCCCAAGCCAATGGCTGCACCCATGACCAACAGTTCGGCCATGACAATCAGCCAGAACTCGTTTGCTTTAGCTGGGATGGTCGCCATGCGGCCGATGAGGCGGTAGCGGTAGTGGCCTCCGATGGCGCCGAGCACGAGCAAAGCGCCAACCTTTAGGGCCAGCAGCAAACCATACGAGGTAAAGAGGTTTTCAAATTTGCCGAGGTTGATCACCGACATCGCGATGCCCGAGACGGCCACAATCATGAAGGCGAGTAGAGCCAGGGTTGAAAAGCGCTTGACCAGGTTTGCTTGGCGCTCGGCATCTGCGTCACGCGAGACCACAAGGGCAACGAGGCCACCGACCCAAATAGTTACCGCGACCAGGTGAAGGCCGACTGAGTTAACCGCCATCGCGTGGTTCGCCGAACCAGCTGCGTGGCCGGTCAGGGCCAGCGGAACCAGACCCAGTAGACCAAGGGCCGCCAATAGGAGAGCCGAGGTGAGGTTTTGGAATCCAAGAGCCAAGACGGTTAGAACTGCACCGGCTAGGAGATTTAGAGCTAGGTAACGACCCAGCTCGATGGTGGTGATGAACAGCCAGAGGCTTTGGCCGAAGGTATCCGAGGTCGAGAAGGCCGAGCCGGTAACCGACAGGTACGTGAAGAGCAGTGTGATTGCTCCGAAGATGGTCCAGATGCCGGCACCGAGTGCCGCGAGATTCAATGCCTTGGTGAGCTGTGGGGTCTTTACCGATAGTGCGTAGGCAGCGAATGCCAGGCTTCCGATGGCCACAGCCGTGCCGAGGTAGGTAACTCCCTTGGCAAGCGGAAGCCCCCAACGAACGAAGTCCCCGGCGTCAGCGAGCTTGGTCGGCGTCGCCGCACCACCGACATTCATTCCTACGACGACCGCTGCAACCATCGCCAACGCAAGTAGGCCAAAGGCCACGCTTACGCGACTTAAAAGTGGGGATGGTTTGCTCACCTATTAAGCCTAGGCACAAACCTTCCGGTAGTTGACATGTATGAGCGGTATTCCGGAAAACGTTTGAGCAAAAACGTCTCTTCAAATTTCGCTTTGTAGTCGAACAACAACATTAGGGCGGCGACAAATAATAGCTTTGAAACCGAACCAGCTTCGAGGGCAATACCCAGGGTGGTCAACATCAGTCCCGTATAAATCGGATGGCGGATCCACTTATAGAGGCCGTCGGTCTTAAGCTCGGCGTTCTCACGTGGAATCGGGCTTGCCGTAAGCGATTGCCCCAGCTTGAAAATCGACATCACCACGATGCCCAGACCCGGCCAGACGATGAACGAGCCGAGTCCCAGAACCCATCCAGGGGTAATCGCTGAAGGTGTGCCGTTTGGCAAGAAGAAGATCGCCGCAAGCAAGACAAACTGAACAGTTACAAGCAGGCGGCTCTTTTTCTTGTCGGTCATAGTTCAAGGTTAGAGGTTAAAGCAAAGTGCCCCAGCCGAAGCCGGGGCACTCTTAGGAAACAGTTATTACTTAACTGCAGCCTTTAGCTTTGAACCAGCTGAAACCTTAACGGTGTTAGCTGCTGCGATCTGGATGGTTGCACCAGTCTGTGGGTTGCGGCCCTGACGAGCAGCGCGGTGGCCCTTCTCAACTGATAGCCAGCCTGGGATGGTGACCTTTCCGCCCTTAGCGACGGTCTTTGCGATGGTCTCGAACAGTGCGTCAACAACGCGGTTGACTGCTGCCTGTGACTCACCGGTGTGTGCTGCTACTGCTGCTACTAGCTCGCTCTTGTTTAGGTTCGACATAGTGTCCTCCTGGACTCGTTACGTTTATTGACATTGTGTTGCTGTCGACAATCACGCTACAGGGGAAATAAAACTTGTAGTTCTATTCGCACGGCGTGTTGCCGACAAGTTTTCTAACGATTTTCGGCTTATTTACTGGCATATCGGCCCATTTGGTTAAAAAGAAACCCCCTCCCGGTCGAAACCGAGAGGGGATTTTCTAAAAAACTTGTTATTTAGTTTGCACTAAATGGTGATTACCAAGATGACTTGGTGATGCCTGGCAACTCGCCACGGTGTGCCATGTCGCGGAAGCGAACACGTGAAACACCGAACTTTGCGAGCACACCACGTGGGCGTCCGTCGATTGCGTCGCGGTTGCGAACGCGCACTGGAGATGCGTTGCGTGGAAGCTTCTGCAGGCCTAGACGTGCCTCTTCGCGCTGTGCGTCGGTTGACTGTGGGTCAACTAGAGCCTTCTTTAGCGCTAGGCGCTTCTCTGCGTAACGCTCAACGATAACCTTGCGCTGCTCGTTCTTAGCGATCTTGCTCTTCTTAGCCATTCTTAGCGCTCCTCGCGGAATTCAACGTGCTGACGTACAACTGGGTCATACTTCTTCAGAACGATACGGTCTGGGTCGTTACGACGGTTCTTCTTGGTTACGTAGGTGTAACCGGTTCCTGCAGTCGAACGAAGCTTGATGATTGGACGGATGTCCTTGTCCTTCTTAGCCATTTAGCGGCTCTCCTTAGATCTTCTCGCCGCGAGCAAGGATGGCTGCAACAACAGCCTCAATGCCACGTGCGTCGATTACCTTGATGCCGCGTGCACTTAGCTGCAAGGTTACGTTGCGCTTTAGTGAAGGGACGAAGTAAGTCTTCTTCTGGATGTTTGGGTTAAAGCGACGCTTGGTCTTGTTCTGGGCGTGCGAGACTGCGTGGCCGAACTGCGGCTTGGTCTCGGTGACCTGGCAATAAGCTGCCATTTCTTCTCCTTTTGAGGCAAGCCAGAAGGACCCAAACGGTCAGAGGCTTGTTTTAAAAACACGGGCTGCACGAGGCAACTTCACAAGTTTAGGCGAGTTAATACGCCTTAAGCAAGTTATCAGGCGATATTTCTGCTCTGACACGCCGAACAAGTGCCAAAAATATCGATTGTGTGGGTCGGATTTGAGAATCCTTGGGCCTCGGCGACTTCGTCCGCCCACGCTTCAACTCGTTCTGCTTCGATTTCTTTGGTCAACCCGCAGCTGCGGCAGATCAGGTGATGGTGGTGTGAATTTGTGCAAGCGCGGTAGAGAACTTCGCCATCCTGCGACTGAAGTGAGTCGGCATCGCCATTGGCGGCCAAATCGGCGAGCGCCCGATAGACGGTGGCTAGGCCGATGGTTGATCCGTGATTGCGAAGCACTAGGTGAAGCTGCTGAGCACCCACGAAGCCGGTTGCCTCGCCCAGCGCGTGACGCACGGCGTCTTTCTGCCAGGTATTGCGACGTTTCGAATCGGTCATTGCTAGTCAGCCTCCAGGTTCTAAGCCAGACGCTTAGATGGTGTGCTGGTCATCCTCGTGGTGAACGATCTTGTGCTCTTTATCGAACTTCTCGTGCAGGCGAGGCAGGATGACCTTTTTCCAAAGGGTTCCATAAAGCAACCAGACCAGGATGACGTCTTGGATGATTGTCCAGCCGAGCTCAGCAATGATGTGGCTCGGATCGGTAAAGATGGCCCAGGCCTCTCCAAAAAGAGAGTGGTCGCCGGCGGCCGCATCCATAAGTACGTTCATATCCAAAGGCTATGCCTTATTGATAATGATTGTCAATACAGGATTCGCGACTAGTCAAGCAGCAGTGCAGGCTCTTCCATAACTGAGGCGACATCCTGGACGAAGCGCGATGCAACGTCACCGTCAACGACGCGGTGGTCGAAGGTTGCACCGATGGTGGTTACCTGTCGAACCTGAATCTCGTTGTTGACTACCCATGGCTTCGGACGAATCGAGCCAAGAGCCACGATGCCAACCTCACCCGGGTTCAAGATCGGGGTGCCGGTGTCAACACCGAATACACCGATGTTGGTGATGGTGATGGTGCCGTCCTTCATATCAGCCGGAGTGGTCTTGCCCTCGCGAGCAACCGCTGCCAAGTTCTCGATGGCCTTGGCCAGCTCGAGCATCGACATCTGGTCGGCATCCTTGATGTTCGGAACAATCAGACCACGCGGGGTTGCCGCAGCGATGCCGAAGTTCACGAAGTTGTGCACGATGATTTCTTCGTCGGTCCAGGTCGAGTTGACCATCGGGTTGCGGCGAACTGCCCAAATCATTGCCTTGGCCATGATCAGGAGCGGGGTTACCTTCACACCGGCGAAGTCGGTCGAGGCCTTGAGGCGCTTGACGTATTCCATGGTGCGGGTCGCGTCAACGTCAACAAAGATGCTCACGTGAGGCGCGGTGAACGCAGATGAAACCATCGCGTTGGCGATTGCCTTGCGAACACCCTTTACTGGGATGCGCTCCTCGCGCGCCTTTGGCACATCAGGAGTGGTCAAGTTGCGGAATACCGAAGCCTGCTCGGCACCGGCTAGAACGTCTTCGCGCAGCACCTCGCCACCAGGGCCGGTTGCGCGCACCTTGGTGATGTCGACGTTTAGGTCGCGAGCGAGCTTGCGAATCGGCGGCTTGGCCAAAACCTTGTCGTCGGCTAGCGCCGCGGCGGCTACCGGCAGTGCGGTTGCCGGGTTTGAAACCACTGGGATGATGCCGGTGGCGGCCGGAACCGCTGCACCTGGGCGACGGCGTGAAGCGCCGTGACCGGCTGCTCCGTAACCGACTAGGTTTGGGGTCTTTGCTTCGGCTGCGGCAACCTGAGGCACGTTGGTGATGATCGAAGCGGCCTGTTCGGCAACGGCAGGCAGTGATTCTTCAGGGATTACCTGAATCGAACGGGTTGCGGTGCTGACTGCACCGACTGCGCCATCGGCTACGGTCGCGGCGATGATTGGCTTGCCAACCTCGACGGTGTCGCCCTCTTTAGCCAAAAGCTCGGTGACAACGCCCTCGAACGGGCATGGCAACTCGACCAGCGACTTGGCGGTCTCGATCTCCACGATGATCTGGTTTACCGAAACCTGGTCGCCAACCTTTACTTTCCAGGTGACGATCTCGGCCTCGGTTAGGCCTTCACCGACATCCGGGAGGTTGAAAAATGCAGTCTGGCTCATAGTCGAATCCTTCTAGTAGCCCAATGAGCGGTCAACCGCTTCAAGAAGTCGGTCGGCGTCAGGCAAGAACTTTTCTTCGAGCTTGGCGGCTGGATATGGCACATCGAAACCACCGACGCGCAGCACCGGAGCCTCGAGGTGATAGAAAGCTAGCTCGGCGACGCGAGCGGCAACCTCAGATGAAACCGAAACGTTGGTGTTCGCTTCGTGGGTCACAATCAGGCGGCCGGTCTTCTTCACCGATTCAAGGATGGTCGCGTAGTCGATCGGAGACATCGAACGCATGTCGATTACCTCGATTGAGCGGCCTTCGGTGGCACCGATTTCGGCGGCCTGAAGCGCGGTGGCAACCATTGGGCCGTAGGCGGCGATGGTCACATCCTTGCCCTGGCGCAGAACGGTTGCCTCGTGCATGCCGGCAGGTGGGTTGGCCAGGTCGACCGGGCCCTTCTGCCAGTAGCGACGCTTTGGCTCAAAGAACAAAACTGGGTCTTCGCTAGCGATGGCCTGCTGAATCATCCAGTAGGCATCGTTCGGGTTGCTCGGGCTGATGACGCGCAGACCCGGGGTGTGCGCAAAATAAGCCTCTGGGCTCTCCGAGTGGTGCTCGATCGCACCAATGCCGCCTCCATAAGGCACACGGATGACCATCGGCATGGTCATTGCGCCCTCAGAGCGGTTCTGCAACTTCGCCAGCTGAGTGGTGATCTGGTTGAAGGCAGGGAAGATAAATCCGTCGAACTGGATCTCGGCGACAGGGCGGTAACCGCGCATTGCCAGACCAATACCGGTACCGATGATTCCGGCCTCGGCGATTGGTGAGTTGAAGATTCGCTTCGGCCCAAATTCGGCAAGGATGCCTTCGGTCACGCGGAATACGCCACCGAGAGCGGCAACGTCTTCACCGAAAACCAAAACCTTGTCGTTGTCGGCCATCGCCTTGCGGATGCCGGCGTTGATCGCCTTAACGATTGTCATTTCTACGGTGTTAGGCATTATTCGGCACCTCCGTTCGGGGTGGTTGCTTCAAACGAGGCTTCGTAGCCCTTTAGCCAAGCTGCCTGCTCTTCGATTAGCGGGTGGCTCTCGGCGTAAACGTGCTGGAACATGTTTTCGATCGGTGGCGCCTGAAGCGCGAAAGTCTGGGCGCGGATTTCGCCGGCCATGATTTCGTTTTCTTCGGCACACTTCTCGAAGAACGAATCGTTGATGCCCTGACGGCGAAGGAACTTCTCGAGGCGGGTGATTGGGTCACGCGCTGTCCAGTAGTCGACCTCTTCTTGGGTGCGGTACTTGGTCGGGTCATCCGAGGTGGTGTGAGCACCGATTCGATAGGTCAAGGCCTCGATCATGAATGGGCCGCCGCCGTTGCGCGCGTCATCCATGTGCTTCTTGGTCACAGCGTATGAAGCCAAGACGTCGTTGCCGTCGATGCGAATACCAGGAACACCGAAGCCGGCACCGCGCTGGTATAGCGGAACGGTGGTCTGGGTTTCGACCGAAGAAGAAATCGCCCACTGGTTGTTCTGGCAGAAGAAGACCAGCGGAGCCTTATTGATAGCGGCAAACAGGAACGACTCTGAGATGTCGCCCTCTGCGGTTGCGCCATCGCCGAAGTAGGTGATGACGGCTTCGTCGCGCTCGGCAAAACCGGTGCCGACCTTGCCGTCGAAGTTCACGCCCATTGCGTAGCCAGTTGCATGGATAACCTGGGTGCCCAAAACGATGGCGTAGAGGTGGAAGCGAGTTTCGTCTGGGTTCCAACCACCGTGGTTTACACCGCGAAGCATCTTCAAGATGGCCATGAGGTCGATGTCGTGGGTGATGGCTACGCCGTGTTCGCGGTAGCTAGGGAAGATGTGGTCATTCTTGCCAACTGCGTGGCCCGAACCGATCTGTGCCGCTTCTTGGCCGACGGCTGGAACCCAAAGGCCCAACTGACCCTGGCGCTGCAGTGCGGTGGCTTCGTTGTCGAAACGGCGCATACGCGACATGTGGCGGTAGAACTTGAGGAAGTCTTCTTCCTTCAGGTCCGCGATAATTTTTCCGTATTCCGCATATTCTGCGGGCACGCCGTACGCTCCATCCGGTGACAGAAACTGCACCATAGGAATACGCGAAGTATCTTGAGTACTCATCTAGTCCAATTTACCCGCTTAGTGGCACAATCGACACATGATTCGTTTTCTAGTCGGAACCGTTATTAATGCAGTCGGCCTCTGGTTGACCACCACTTGGATTACCGCGATTCACCTCGCACCCTATGGTGGCGCCGATTTCTGGACCATCGCCGGGTCTTATTTGCTAGTTGCCGCCATCTTTGGCTTGGTCAACTCGGTGGTCGCGCCGGTGATCAAGGTTCTGGCTTTGCCGCTTTACATCCTGACTTTTGGTCTGATCTCGTTCGTGATCAACGGAGCAATCCTCTTGCTGGTTGCCTGGTTAAGCCAGCTGATCAACAGCCCGATCTTCTCGATCGATGGCTTCACCCAGGCGGGTTTGACCATCGATTCGCTCGGATGGGCGATGCTCGGCTCAATCATCATGAGCGTCTTTGCCTTCTTCGCCCGAGGAATCTTCAAGGTTCTTCGCATCCTTTAGAAACCAGCCGGGTTAGCTAGTCGACGCGTTCGAGCTTGAAATACAGGGCTTGGCCCTGAGTAGAGCCCGCGAATTCGGTGATTTCGCCCCTCACCCGAGCAAAGCCAGAGTTTGATTGGCTGGTCTCGGGGGTGGCATCAATAACCTGGGCGGTGTCTCGGTAGGTTTCCATCGAGTGTGGATGCAACGATTTTTCACTCGCTAGCTCTTGTCTCACGGTGACCAGGTTTGGGCTAAAGGCGTTTGGTTTACCGTCGAGGCGCGGAATCACGTCGCCGACGTGCTCGACCGCCATTGACTCCGCGGTCAGTTCGGAACCCAGCTGGCTTATGGGAGCGCCAAAGGTCAGCAACCTACTACCCGCGAAGCGGGTCGAGATATTTGCGCCGACCAGACCACCTTGCGAGTGGCCGACAAACAGGACCCTCGATTCGGGTTGGATTCCAGCTTTTTCCATCGCGAGCGCAACCGCCCGCTCACTACCGGCGGAGCCGGTTTTTGAAATTGCGCCGGAAATTGAGGTGAGGTCCAGTGGATTCTTTCCGGTCACGGGGGCCCAGTCCTCCGTGCCGGGGATGTACACGACGTAACGCGCGTTAAATTTCTCGATTCTGATCCACCCCGGATTCATCGCCGCAACCATTGCTAAGCGGCGGGCGTACTCCGAAATTGTGTTTGCTGGGTCGACGTAATTTTCGACGCTAACCACACTTGCGGTTACCGGGGTTTCGGCCATGAAGCCGAGGGCTGCCGCTGCACCGGCGAAGCCGGTCGCGATATTTTTTATCGGAAGCTCGATGTTTTCACGCAGTTCTCTTGAGATTTCTGCTTCGCTTCCGAAGTAGGAATCAGCAGCATTGGCGCAGGCCTGCCTAATCTTCTCGAGTTTCTCGAGAATCGGGGGCAGCTCGAGGGCAAGTCGAACCCTCGGAAACGTCTCGGTTAAGAAATCTTCGAATTCAACCTGATCGCGCAGCCAGGCTCCGATGCCAAACAGCTCGGCCATGACTCGATCGATTTCGGCGCGAGTCGCAACGATTTTGGCATCGCCGCCATAACTGACGATTTCGCCGGAGACATGTCTCGCACTCATATGTCACCGCTCACCACTGCCACGACGCAAGACGGTGTTGCAAGCCATGAAGCTCTGCGGCCAGCCGTTCGAGCGATTCGGCACAGGCCTGGGCTGCCGCGCCTGACCAAAGTTGAGGGTTCGGAATCGCCAATTGAATTCTTGATTCTGCAGTTCTGAGGGCGAAGTCAATCTGGTTCATCCACCTAGGTAATCGGCTTCACCCAGTCAAAACCTTCGAAAGCCCCCATTCTGTGCAGAACTTACGGCAATATAGACGGGTGAGTAATCTTTCAATCCAGCCTCTTTCCCCTCTCGATGGCCGTTACCGTGCCGCCGTTTCTGAACTCGGTTTTCACCTTTCAGAAGCCGGTCTGAACCGCGCCCGCATCGAGGTCGAAATCGAATGGCTAATTCACCTCGCCAACCGCGACCTGCTGCACACTTCAACCCCGATCTCTGATGACCAGATCAAGCAGCTGCGCGACATCGTTTTGAACTTCTCAGACCAGGATGTTGCAACCCTGGCCGCCACCGAAGCCACCACCAAGCACGACGTCAAGGCGGTCGAGTACTTCATCCGTGGCAAGCTGACCGAACTTGGTCGCAACGACCTGCTCGAGCTCACCCACTTTGCTTGCACCAGCGAAGACATCAACAACCTCAGCTATGCAATCACCGTGCGTGATGCGGTCAAGCAGGTCTGGTTGCCTCGCGTTGAAAAATTGCTGACCAAGCTTCGTGAACTAAGCGCTGAATACGCCGACGCGGCGATGCTTTCACACACCCACGGACAGCCGGCAACCCCATCAACCATGGGCAAGGAGCTAGCGGTGTTCATCCACCGACTAGAGCGCCAGGTCAAGCGCATCGAGAACTCTGAGTACCTTGGCAAGTTCTCGGGTGCAACCGGAACCTTCTCGGCACACGTTGTTGCAGCCCCGGATGTGGACTGGACCAAGGAGTCTGAAGACTTCGTAACCGGTCTTGGCCTTACCTGGAACCCACTGACCACCCAGATCGAATCACACGACTGGCAGGCTGAGCTCTACTCGACCGTAGCGATCTTCAACGGCATCTTGCACAACCTTTGCACCGACATCTGGTCATACATCTCGATGGGTTACTTCAAGCAGATTCCAGTGCCTGGAGCCACCGGTTCATCGACCATGCCTCACAAGATCAACCCGATCCGCTTCGAGAACGCCGAGTCAAACCTCGAGCTCTCGAACGCCATATTGGGCAGCTTGGCTTCGACCCTGATCACCTCACGTCTGCAGCGCGACCTGACTGACTCTTCGTCACAGCGCAACATTGGTCTAGGTTTTGGTCACTCGCTTCTGGCTATCGACAACGTCACCCGCGGTCTAAACGAGATCGACCTTTCTCGCGAAGTCTTGGGCATCGACCTGAGCGACAACTGGGAAATTCTTGGCGAGGCGATTCAGACCGTGATTCGCGCCGAGGTTGCCGCCGGTCGTTCAACCATCAGCGACCCGTATGCGTTGCTGAAGGAGCTCACCCGCGGAAAGCGTTTGAGCGGCGAAGACATGATTGCGTTCGTAAACGAACTTGAGATTGGCGACGAAGCTAAGGCCCGTCTGTTGACTTTACGCCCACACACCTATGTGGGTCTTGCCGAAGAACTCGCTAAGCGCGTTCAGAAGTAATTACTTCAGACGAGGTTTGCCCTCGTCGGCTGGCTCATCCTTGACCGAAAGTGCAAGGGTGGCGATGGTTACCAAAACCACAATGAAGGTTAGACCCGACCAGATTGCCGTGCGCTCTAGGTCGCGGCTGTTGCCCCAGATGATCACACCGACAAAAATCGCTGCAACGAACGAAAGTGAAATGTAGGTGCGCGCCGAGCGCGCTTCAGCTGGTTTGCGGGTCTTTTTTGCCATGAGTAAAGCCTAAGCCTTTCCGGCGCTGGTGGCAGCCGAGTTCGCAGCGGGCGAAGTAGCCGAAATCGCGGTGTGTACACCGCTCATGAGCAGATAGGCCCCGAAGAAACCGACCTGCGAGACGATGTCTAGCGGCGCAATCAAGAACAGCAGAGCCAAAAGCAAGCCAAAACAAGCATTGATTAGCAGGTCGCGACCGGCAGACGACTTAAACCCGGCTCGGCGAGCCTGATAGAGCTCGAAGGCTCCGGCGATGATGCCCCAACCGGTGACCAAGAACTTGAATGCCAACCCGTCTGAGGTTGCCGCACTCACGGTCTGATCTACCGCGCCAGAAATGGTGTTCGGTGCGAGCAACGAAAAGATTCCGATGAGCAGCGCCACCATGGTCAGCGGCACATTCTCAATCGCGGCTAGACCCTTTTGAAAAATCACGGAGGCAAACCCGTTGAGAATCGCGAAGCCAAGCCCGAAAAGGCCAAGCGCAAACAGACCTACTGCGGCACCGTGAGACTGACTGAAAGTCAGAAACAGGCCGACCGCCAGGCTCACGAATGCTCGTGCTGCCTGGGCCACTCTTGGGGTCTGCTTAATTGCCATGTACCTACTGTTTCATATTCATGAAGCGAGAGTACTGACCCTGGAACGCAACCGTCACCAATCCGGTTGGTCCGGAACGTTGCTTGGCCAGGATGATGTCTGCCTCGCCAACGCGTGGGTGGTCTTTTTCACCGATGCCCTCGCGGTGAAGCAAGATGACAACGTCGGCGTCTTGCTCGAGCGAGCCAGATTCACGAAGGTGAGAGATTTCTGGCTTCTTATCTTTAGTCTGCTCGGCCTGACGGTTTAGCTGAGAAAGCGCGATGACCGGAACCTGAAGCTCTTTCGCGAGTAGCTTGAGCGCACGCGAGAACTCAGAAACCTCTTGCTGACGAGACTCGACCTTCTTGCCCGAGGTCATCAGCTGGATGTAGTCGATGACAATCATCTTGAGGCCAACGCGCTGTGCCAGGCGGCGGCACTTGGCACGAATTTCGACCAAGGTCAGGTTCGGGCTGTCGTCAATAAACAGCGGTGCATCGTTGATTTGACCGCGAACCTGCGCGAGGCGGGCCCATTCGGCGTCGCCGATGTTACCTTTTCGCATGCTCTGCAGCATGATGCTTGATTCTGCCGAAAGCAATCGCATCGCGATTTCGGCGCGACCCATTTCGAGTGAGAAGAAGATGGTCGGCTTATCAGCCTTCACGGCTGCGTGACGCGCAAAGTCGAGCGCGATGGTCGACTTACCAACCGCAGGACGGGCAGCAACGATGATCAACTGGCCAGGGTGGAAACCGTGGGTGAGCTCATCGAGCTCGATGAAGCCGGTTGGCACACCAACCATGTCGCCGCCGCGCTTTTGAGCCGATTCGATTTCGTTGATCGCGGCTTCAATTGAGGTGCTCAAACCTACGTAGTCTTCGGTTGCTGCGCCCACGCCGACCGAGTAAACGTCTGACTGGGCCTGGTTCACTAGGTCTTCAACATCACCCTCGTTGGCATAGCCGAGCTGGGCAATCTTGGTGCCAACCTCGACCAGACGACGCAGAGTTGCCTTTTCTTGGACGATTTTGGCGTAGAACGCCGCGTTAGCGGCGGTCGGAACGATAGACGTAAGCGTGTGAAGGTAGTCGGCGCTGCCGGCCTTGACCAGGTTGCCCTGCTTCATCAGCTCATCGGTGACGGTAATAACGTCGATTGGCTCGCCCTTGCCGAATAGGGTGGCGATTGCATCGAAGATCAGTTCGTGCTTTGGCGCGTAGAAATCGCTGCCCTTGACGTTCTCAAAAACCTCGGCACAGGCCTCTTGAGATAGCAGCATGCCACCGAGTGCGCTTTGCTCGGCCAACATGTCATTAGGCAACATGCGCTCAGCCGTGCGCGGAGCCTCGTCGATGCTAGCCATTCGCTTCTCCTCTTGGGGCGATCGGCGAGAAAAAGCTCGCCATTTATGAGAGTACTTGTCTATCAAACAGGTCGGACATTCAAGTTCCAAAACGGGTTGTGGATAACTTTGTGGACAACACGCCAGACACGCCCGAAAAACTGTTGGTAACTGGGGGATAACCCTGTGGAGAAATTGTGGAATTAGACTGAATACCCAGTAGTTTACTGGCATATTGCCTGTGGATAACTATAAACACTCAACCCTAAACCTTCACCTCAAGGTTGTGGATAACGGGTTCAAATAAGAGGTTTTCCACAGGCTTTGCATCCCGGATGTGGCAATTTTCCACAGGATCAAACGATCGAGTTAAAGCGAAACGGGCCACCCGAAGGTGACCCGTTCCACGTGAAACTTATTTACTTCTTGCCAACAACCTGAAGGGTGATGGTAGCCACTACGTCGCCGTGTAGACGAACGGTAGCTAGGTGCTCACCAGCAATCTTGATTGGTGCAATGAAAGCAACCTTGCGCTTGTCTAGCTCGCCTAGGCCGGCAGCTGCAACAGCAGCTACGACGTCAGCGGTCTTGACAGCACCGAATAGGCGGCCGCCCTGGCCTGCCTTGACGATAAGTCGAACTGACTTAGCCTCAAGAGCTGCCTTTAGGGTGTGTGCTTCTTCAACGGTTGCTAGGGCACGAGCGTCGCGAGCAGCCTTGATTGACTCAATCTGCTTCTCGCCACCCTTGCTCCATAGAACAGCGAAGCCGCGAGGTAGTAGGTAGTTACGAGCGAAGCCGTCCTTTACCTCAACAACGTCGCCTGCAGAGCCGAGGCCTGAAACCTCATTGGTCAGAATTAGCTTTGACATGTGATTTCTCCTTAGCGGCCAGCGCCTGCGTATGGCATTAGAGCCATTTCGCGAGCGTTCTTAACGGCACGGGCGATGAGGCGCTGTTCCTGAACAGAAACACCGGTGATGCGACGGGCACGGATCTTGCCGCGGTCCGAAACGAACTTACGTAGGGTTGCGACGTCCTTGTAGTCAATAACGCCAACCTTGATTGCCTTAGCCGGAACGTCCTTGAGGTTCTTTCCGTTGCGCTTTGGCTTCTTGCTGTTGCGAGGATCGCTCTTTGCAGCCATGATTTCTCCTAAATATTTTCTAAAGTCGAGTGATTAGAACGGGGTGTCGTCGCCGCCAGCAGCGGTTCCTGGGTTTGCCCATGCGTCGTCAGCAGGCTTCGATGAGCCCTTTGAAACTGCTGGTGCATCGCCCCACGGGTCGCCTGCAACCGCACCTGCGCCTGAGCCAGCTTCACGAGCACGACGAGATACTGACGCAGTTGCGTAACGCAACGATGGGCCAATCTCTTCGATTTCGAGCTCTAGCGAAGCGCGAGCCTCGCCCTGAGCTGACTGGTAAGCAGATGGTGCCTTTAGGCGACCGGTGACAACTACGCGAGTGCCCTTGGTGAGTGACTGAGCAACATTCTCAGCAACTTCACGCCAAGCGGTGCAGCGAACCCATACGGTTTCGCCATCTTCCCAAGCTGAAGTGGTGCGGTTGAAGGTGCGAGGGGTTGAACCTACTCGAACGCTAACAACAGCGACTCCGCCCTGGGTGTAGCGCAGTTCAGGATCGTCGGCTAGATTTCCGACAATCGTGACGTTGACTTCCCCGGCCATGAATCTTTACTCGGCCTTCTTGGTCTTTGGTGCAGCCTTAGCGGCTGGAGCCTTCTTAGCAGGTGCCTTGTCGGCAGCAGCCTCGTCAGCTGAAACCTCAGGAACCTCTACAGGCTTGATGTTTACAACTGCCTCGTCTGCGCGTAGCACCTTGGTGCGTAGAACGGCTTCTGAAAGCTTTAGCTGGCGGTCAAGCTCAACAACAGCAGCTGAAGTAGCAGTCATGTTGACTACTGCGTAGATGCCTTCGTTGTTCTTCTTGATTTCGTAAGCCAGACGGCGACGGCCCCAGATGTCAACGTTGTCTACAGTGCCTTCAGCATTGCGGATTACGTTTAGGAACTTATCTAGGGATGGAGCGACGGTGCGTTCTTCGATAGTAGGGTCGAGGATCACCATTAGCTCGTACTTATGCATAACTAACCCACCTCCTTTGGACTAGAGCGGCCACGGACTTTCCGTGACAGGAGGGTCTTGCATAGTTGACTGCACAGTGTGCAATCGGTGTTGTTGCAGATTGCGAGACAGGGCTCGCGCGCAACCTCTCTAGCCTAGCGGCTTTGCCACCACACAAGCAAGCGTTTTTTCGCTTCTTCTGGGCCAAGCGGGCCTTCTTCGAGACGCAGTTCCATCAAGAACTTGTAGGCCTCGCCGACCTCACGCGATGGCTTGAGTTCGAGAATCTCCATGATCTCTTCACCGGTCAGATCCGGGCGAAGCGCATTGAGCTCCTCTTCTTCCATGATCTTGACGATTCGCTGCTCTAGATCGTCGTAGGCATGCGACAGACGATCGGCCTTGCGCTTGTTGCGAGTGGTCACATCGGCACGGGTTAGGGCGTGTAGACGCAAGAGCTGGTCGCCGGCATCGCGCACGTAGCGGCGAATCGCCGAGTCGGTCCAAGCCTGATCGCTGTAACCAAAGAATCGAAGGTGCAGCTCGATCAAGCGCGAGACCGCCTTGATGCTGTCGTTGTCGAACTTCAGGGCCTTCATTCGCTTGGATGCGAGCTTCGCGCCAACCAGGTCGTGGTGATAGAACGAAACGCCGCCACCCGGCTCGAGACGACGGGTTGCCGGCTTGCCGCAGTCGTGCAACAGAGCCGCGAAACGCAGGATGAAGTCGCCCTCGAGCTCGTAGTCCTTTTCGTAGTCGATTGCCTGCTCGACCACGGTCAGGGTGTGCTCGTACACATCCTTGTGGTGATGGTGTTCGTCGGTTTCGAGCTTTAGTGCCGGCAGTTCAGGCAAGACGTGGGCTGCAAGCCCGCTGTCGACTAGGGCTTCGAGGCCCAGGCGTGGGTTTTTGCCCAACATCAGCTTCACAAATTCGGCCTGCACACGTTCGGCGCTGATGATGTTGATGCGGTCGGCCATGGCTGTCATGGCCTCGAAGGTGGCCGGTTCGATTTCAAATCCGAGCTGGGATGCAAAGCGGGCACCGCGCATCATGCGCAACGGATCATCACTGAATGAGTCTTCTGGCTTGCCAGGCGTGCGAAGCACCCCATCGAGTAGGTCTCTCAACCCCTGAAAGGGGTCGACGAAAATTTTCTCTGGCAGGCGAAGGGCCATTGAGTTGACGGTGAAGTCTCGTCTAAACAGGTCGTCGTTCAGGTCTTTGCCAAAGGCAACGTGTGGCTTGCGGCTATCGGCGTCGTATTGATCGGCGCGATAGGTGGTGATTTCGATGGTGTCATCGCCCATTCGCGCGCCGATGGTGCCGAAGTCTCGGCCGATATCCCAGTGGACATCGACGTGCGGCTTGAGAATGGCGAGGGTTTCATCCGGGGTTGCCGAGGTGGTGAAGTCTAAATCTGGTGATTTGCGGCCGAGAAAGGCGTCGCGCACCGGGCCACCGACCAGCGAAATTTCGTGACCGGCCTCGGTGAAGATGCGCCCGAGGGTGACAAAAAGCGGCGAATCGGTGATTCGCTCGAGATTTGCTAGTGCTTCGGCCGTGGTTTGCATCCCCTCAATCGTGCCACAGTTGGCGTCATCGAGTTTGTTTTCGGTGTTCTCACAGGCACAAAGGTTTAGAGTTGCCTTTATGAATGCAAAGCGGCCAAACCGCCACTTGACTCGGGTCGAAGAGACCTCGTCGGGTGGTTTCGTTTTGGCGGCCGATGGCAGCCCGCGCGTTGCACTGATTGGGCGTTTGAATCGCGCAGGTCGAATCGACTGGTGCGTGCCGAAGGGTCACCCAGAGGGTGACGAAAATCTTGAACAAGCCGCAGTGCGCGAAATCGCCGAAGAAACCGGGCTAGAAGCCGAAATCCTGGTCAGCCTCGGTGACATTCACTACGAATTTTCAGCCGGAAACAAGCTCATTTCAAAGACCGTGCACCACTTCTTGATGCGCCAAACCGGTGGCGACCTGACCATTGAAAACGACCCTCAGCACGAGGCGGTTGACGTTCAGTGGTTCGACATCGACAGCCTCGACAGCACCTTGGCGCACGAGAATGAACGCCGGATGGGCCGCGGTGTCCAAGAATGGTTGGCACGCCAATGATTCTGCATCCGTTTTTAAAGAGGATCGCGAAACTCACCATCACAGCGGCGTTAGCCGCTTCGATTTTTTCGCCAAACTCGGCTTCCGCTGCATCCAAGTTGCCAGCGGACCTGCCGACCGACGTTCCGAGTGTTCACATCGTGCCGGGTTCGGTGATCAACCTTGTTTCCAGCGAATCAAAGGTGCCGGTCCGCATCCAAAACGACTTCGATTCAGAGGTTCGCATCCAAGTGCACATGTTGCCTAGCAACCCGCGCGTTGTGGTGCCGAATGCCGTAGAAGTTGTAGTTCCGGCCAGCTCGGGCATCAATGCTCAGGTTCCGGTCAAGGCCATCGGTAACGGCAAGGTTTTCTTGATCGTTTGGCTCACCACCTTCTCGGGTTTGCGACTAACTGAAAACGCTCACCTGCAGATGAATGTCAACGCGGGCATCGAATCGGCAATGCTGATTGTCTTTGGCGTTCTGGTTCTCGGCCTCGGAATCGTTGGTGTGCTGCGCACCCGAAGCAAACTTCGCCGCAAAGCGAGACTCGAAGCGGCTGAGAACGCATGAGCGTAGCCAAGTCATCCCTGTTGATGGCCAGCGGCACGATTCTTTCGCGCGTGCTTGGCTTTGCTCGAGCTGTCATCCTGGCTGCAGCCATCGGCGTTACCACCAACGCGGCCGACGCTTTTGGCGTTGCCAACCAGTTACCTAATAACGTCTACGCGATCATCGTGGGCGGCGTTTTGAATGCGGTTCTCGTGCCGCAAATCGTCAAGGCCCGTTCACACACGGATGGGGGCAAGGGCTACATCGACCGCTTGCTGACCTTCATCCTGGCGATCTTTTTTGTAGTTTCAGTTATTTCAACGGTGGCCGCGCCGCTCTTGGTCGCGCTTTACACCAAGGATTGGTCAGGCCCGCAGCTAGCTTTGGCCACAGCCTTCGCTTACTGGTGCCTGCCTCAGCTGTTTTTCTACGGCCTCTATTCGCTTTTGGGTGAAGTTCTAAACGCGCGAAGCGCGTTCGGCCCATTTATGTGGGCGCCGGTGCTGAACAACATCGTCGGTTTGGCCGGTCTGGTGGCATTTATTGTCATTTTCGGTGCCGACCCGACCGGTTCACGAGCGGTGAGCACCTGGACACCCGACAAGATTGCCCTGCTCGCTGGCTCGGCGACCGTCGGCGTAGCCGCGCAGGCCTTTATTTTGTTATTTGCCTGGAAGCGCATCGGGCTCAAGTTCAATTTGAACTTCAAATGGCGTGGATTCGGCCTCGGCCCAGCACTTAAGGCGGCTTCTTGGTCACTCGGTATGGTGCTGGTTACCCAGGTCGGTGGTCTGGTTCAGACGATTGTTGCCTCGGGAACCCTAGTTTCACGTGAAACAAATGCCTCGGTAGCCGGTGTTGCGGCCGCTGGAATTGCGTGGTTGATCTTCATGCTTCCGCACTCGGTAGCCACCGTTTCAATCGCCACCGCCTACTTCACAAAGATGGCCCAGCATGTTCACGATGGCAAGATCGCCGCCTTCAAGAAAGACTTCGTTGCCGGCATCCGAGCAATTCTTGTCATTTCGGTTTTCGCCACGGCCGCCCTAATCGTCATGGCCTATCCGATTTCTCGCGTATTTGCCGGAGAGTTTCCGGCACTAATCGCCCTGGGCAACGTCATCATCGCAATGATGCTCGGTTTGATTCCGTTCAGCTTCGTATTCATGATGCAGCGTGCCTTCTTCGCGCTCGAAGACACCCGTTCGCCGTTCCTGTTCACGGTGGTTCAGATTGGCCTGCACATCACCGGTGCCATCACGCTTTCGATCTTTGCTCCTGCCGAGTGGTTGGTAGTCGGTCTCGCGCTGCTTACCAGTGGCACCGTGGCCATTCAGGCCACCATCGCCTACCTGTTCTTGGTCAAGCGGATCGGATCGCTTGCCGGATTCGGCTTTGCTGCTGCGAGCCTAAAGTTCGTGCTTGCCGGAGCGGTTTCGGGCATCGCTGGCTACGGCATGGTTCAGGCACTGGGTGGCATCCGTGCCGGTTCATTCGTGGTCGACAAGGTCATCACCTCAGGCTTGAGCATGGCACTTATTGGTTTCGTGATGTTTGCCGTCTACGCAGTGGCCCTCAAGATTTCGCGAGCGGCCGAGATTGACACGGTGCTGGCGGGCCTCAGGGGAATAGTTCGCCGCTAAAATTGGGTTGACCCAATCAACAGCAGAAGAATTAGCAGGCGAGTGCCTGAGGAGACCCAAGTGCGCGAAGTAATCATCATCGGATCCGGTCCTGCGGGTTTCACCGCCGGCATCTACACCGCACGCGCCGGTCTAAACCCTCTTCTTATCGCCAGCTCGGTCGAAATCGGCGGCGAGCTCATGAAGACCACCGAGGTCGAGAACTTCCCTGGTTTCCCAGAGGGGCTTCAGGGCCCAGAACTTATGGCTCACTTCCAGGCCCAAGCCGAGCGTTTCGGCACCGAAGTGATGTACGAAGACGTTGTCGAGGTTGACCTCAAGGGCGACGTAAAGATCGTGAAGACCGGAAACGGCCAGACTTTCGAGGCCAAGACCGTCATCCTTGCAACCGGTGCCGCTTACCGTGAGCTTGGTTTGCCACGCGAGAAGGAACTTAGTGGCCACGGCGTTTCATGGTGTGCGACCTGCGACGGTTTCTTCTTCCGCGAAAAGACCATCGCCGTCGTCGGTGGTGGCGACTCTGCTATGGAAGAGGCTAACTTCCTAACCCGCTTCGCATCAAAGGTTTACCTGATTCACCGCCGCGACACCTTCAAGGCGTCAAAGATCATGCAAGACCGCGCGATGCAGAACCCAAAGATCGAAGTCATCTGGAACACCGAGATTGCCGAACTTAAGGGTGCCGCAAACCTTGAGGCAGTGACTCTTCGCAATACCGTTGATGGCTCAACCAAGGACCTAGACCTTGACGGCCTATTCATCGCCGTGGGTAATGACCCTCGCGTTTGGTTGGTTGAAAACCAGCTAGAACTAACCGCAGAGAAGTTCATCAAGGTGGAGGGTCGCAGTTCAAAGACCAGCCTGCCTGGTGTCTTTGCCTGTGGTGACGTAATCGACCCAACGTACCGTCAGGCAATCACGGCTGCCGGTTCTGGTTGTGTGGCTGCGCTAGACGCAGAGCACTACCTTAACGACCACTAATCACCCAATAAACAGTTTTCGCCGAAAAAGGAGCCCCTAAATGGCAAAAGATGTAACCACCGCAAGCTTTCAGGCTGACGTTCTAGACAGCGCGCGCCCAGTGCTCGTTGACTTCTGGGCCGAGTGGTGTGGCCCGTGCCGCATGGTTTCGCCAATTCTTGACGAGCTTTCGGTCGAATACGCTGACAAGATCTCGATCGTGAAGGTCAACGTAGACGACGAGCCAGAACTGGCTCAGAAGTATGGCATCACCGGCATCCCGGCTCTTCAGGTCTTCAAGGCTGGCGAATTGGTCAAGTCAATGGTCGGTGCAAAGCCGAAGCAGGTCTTGGTGAACGACCTCGCCGAGTTCTTGAACTAAGGTTCGAATCACAAAAACCGCTTCAACTCAACGGTTTTAGGGGTGCGCTCGGGCAAAACCTTCGATAGGCTAGACCGAATAATGTAATTCGCCCGCGGGGAGCCACAGATGTCAAACGAGCAGCAGCAAGGTAACAACCTAGATTCTTGGTTGGATGCCTACGCCGCGCGCGCGGAGACCTTGGCTGTTTCTGAAGTTCGAGCCCTTTTCTCTGTGGTTTCACGCCCAGAGGTAGTCTCACTTGCCGGCGGCATGCCTTATGTTGCCGCCCTTCCACAGGAGTTGCTAGCTAAGGCCTACAACGACCTGATGGCAAAGAAGGGCAACCTCGCGATCCAGTACGGTGGCGGCCAGGGTGACCTCGTACTCCGCGACCAGATCCGCGAGTTGATGGCCCTAGAGGGCATCCAGAGCTCGGTCGAAGACCTAGTTATTACCACCGGTTCTCAGCACGGCCTCGACCTGCTTTCGGGTCTATTCCTAGACAAGGGTGACGTTGTAGTCGCCGAAGGCCCAAGCTACGTGGGCGCACTTGGCATTTTCCGCCACTACGAGGCCGATGTAGAGCACGTTTACACCGACCACGACGGAATGTCGCCTGAGGCGCTTCAAGAGACCATCACCAAGCTCAAGGCCGAGGGTCGCAAGATCAAGTTCCTCTACCTGGTGCCAAACTTCGCCAACCCATCGGGTGTGACCCTGTCGGCAGAACGCCGTCCGCGCATCCTTGAAATTTGTAAGCGCGAGCACATTCTGATCATCGAAGACAACCCATACGGTCTTTTGTACTTCGACAAGCCTGTGCCTGACGCGCTGCGAGCCGTTGAAGAAGAGGGCGTCGTCTACCTTGGCTCGTTCTCGAAGATTTTGGCACCTGGCTTCCGTGTTGGCTACGTTCTAGCTCCACCTGCCATCCGCGACAAGATGGTTTTGGCTCAGGAATCTGCCCTGCTTTGCCCTTCGTCATTCACCCAGATGATGATCAGTGAATACCTGGCAAATGCCGACTGGAAGGGCCAGATTGACACCTTCCGTGGCGTCTATAAAGAGCGCAAGGATGCCGCTCTCGCCGCTATGCACGAGTATTTGCCTGACCTGCACACCACCCGCCCTGACGGCGGCTTCTACCTCTGGGTAACCCTGCCGGAGGGCGTCGACTCAAAGGCGATGTTGCCTCTAGCCGTGAAGGAATTGGTCGCTTACACCCCTGGAACCGCGTTCTATGGCGACGGAACCGGCCAGAACAAGCTTCGCGTTTGCTACTCGTATCCAACGCCTGAAAACATCAAGCTTGGAATCAAGCGACTCGCTAACGTGATTAACCTACAAACAGAACTTCTCGAGACTTTCAAAGGAAGATAGGCCATGATTCCAAAGGGTAAGGCAGCAGCAAAGCTAAAAATCCAGGTGCTGGCCGGTGGAATCTCTCACGAACGCGACATCTCGCTCAAATCTGGCCGTCGCGTGGCCGATGCGCTAACCGAATTTGGCGCAACTGTTGTGATTCGCGAGCCAGACTCAAACCTTTTGGCAAACATTTCCGCCGATAAGCCAGACGTAATTTGGCCGGTTTTGCACGGTGCCAGCGGTGAAGACGGCGCCCTTCGCGACATTCTCACTTTGACCGGCATTCCATTTGTTGGCGCGACCCCTGAGGCTGCCCGTTTGGCCTGGGATAAGTCGATCGCCAAGATTCTTGTTGCTCGCGCTGGCATTCAGACCCCGCCGTCGATCACTCTGCCTAAAGAGACCTTCCGCGAGCTAGACGCAGAGAGCGTATTGAAGTCGGTAACCGCCTCAATTGCCTTGCCAGTAGTGGTCAAGCCAGCCAGGGGAGGCTCTGCTCAGGGTGTATCTATCGTCACCAAGATCGAGGACCTCAACCGTGCAATGGTTGACGCCTACGTTTACTGCGACGTCGTGATCATTGAAAAGTTGATCGAGGGCACAGAGTTGGCGCTCAGCGTTATCGACCTCGGAGCCGGCCCGATTGCACTGCCAGCCGTCGAGGTTGTTCCGCGCACCGGTCACTTCAGTTTTGACGAGCGTTACACCGCCGGCGAAACCGATTACTTCATTCCGGCTCGCTTGGATGCGAAAACCACCGAGGCTGCACGCAAGGTTGCGGTCACCGCCCACGAGGTTTTGGGGCTTCGACACCTGTCTCGAATCGACATGATTGTCGACGCAAATGGAATTGTTTGGTTCCTCGAAGCAAATGTGCTTCCTGGTCTGACCGAAACCTCGCTTTTGCCGATGGCAATTACCGCTTCAGGCAATTCTTTGGGCGAGGTTTACTACAACCTCGCCGAGGCAGCCAAGCGCGGCTAAATTCGCAAAAAATCAGGTTTTTCTGACTTTCAAAACCCTTGTATTTACTGGGCTGTAGGCCCGCCGTGTCACAGGAGCCATTTTGCGGGGCTTTAGCCTCAGCTAGTTAGTCTTCTCAAAGCCCAATTCGCGCAAAATGCGAGTTAGGTCGCCATAGGTTGCGAAGTCGATGATCAGCTGACCCTTTTTCTTGCCCAAAACGATGTTGACCTTGGTGTCCAACTTGTCGCCGAGCTGCTCGGCAATCTCTTTGAGACCATCCTTGCGACCGCCTTGGGTGATCGTTGCCTTGCCAGGTTTGGCTGGCTTGTCGACGGCGACGATTTCTTCGAGCGAGCGAACCGAGAGACCCTCGTTGATCACCTTGTTGGCAAAATACTCCATGCGCTCTTCGGTCGGAGCCGAAAGAATGGCACGAGCGTGACCCGCGCTCAAGACACCCGAGGCAACCTTGAGCTGAACCGAAACCGGAAGCTTCAGAAGTCGAATGGTGTTGGTGATCTGCGGACGTGAGCGACCGATTTTCTCGGCGAGCTGGTCCTGAGTGATTCCAAAATCGCTAAGTAGCTGCTGGTAGGCGCTGGCCTCTTCGAGCACGTTTAGGTTGGCGCGGTGAATGTTTTCGAGCAATGCGTCGCGCAGCATGTTCTCATCCGCGGTGTCGCGAATGACAGCCGGGATGTGGCTTAGGCCGGCCTTCTTCGAAGCGCGGAGGCGGCGCTCACCCATGATTAGTTCATAGGTTGGCTGGCCGTTCTCTTCACCCAGAGGGCGAACGACGATGGCCTGGAAGACACCGAACTCCTTAATCGAGTGAACCAGTTCTTGGAACGGCTCGTCTTCGAAGACCTTACGTGGCTGCGACGGGTTTGGCTTGATTGAGTTGACATCGAGGTGAGCCATGCGAGCGCCAGGAACGGCAACAAGTTGGTTTCCCGCGTCAACACTGGCCTGTGCGGCAGCGGTGGCGTTAGCTTCGGCGGTGCCAGGGCCTTCGCCGGCACCAAAAAATACGTCGATTGGACGGTCATTGGTTGGTGCTGCGCTTGGAATCAAGGCGCCAATGCCTCGTCCTAGTCCAACTTTTTTATCTGCCATTTTGCGCTCCTCTAAAAGCGATTTCGACCGCTGCTTCCATGTACGAGATTGCTCCCGCAGATGATGGGTCGTGGGTGATCACGGTGCGGCCAAAGCTTGGCGCCTCGCTGATGCGAACGTTGCGAGGAATCACAGCGTTCAAGGTTTGGGCAGGGAAGTGCTCGCGCACGTCGGCTACAACCTGAGAAGCCAACTTGGTTCTCGAGTCGTACATGGTGAGAAGAATCGTCGACAGCGAAAGCTGCGGGTTCAGGTTCTTCTGAATCAAGTCGATGTTCTTGAGCAGCTGGGAGAGGCCCTCGAGTGCGTAATACTCACACTGAATCGGAATCAGGACCTCGCGTGCCGCCACGAAGGCGTTGATGGTCAATAGGCCCAGGCTCGGTGGGCAGTCAATAATCACGTAGTCAGGCTTTACCGGAATGGTTTCCAGGTACTCATCTAGCGATGTCTTTAAGAGGTTGTGCCACTTTTCACGATCGATTTGAGTGACGATTTCAATCTCAGCACCGGCTAGGTCAATGGTTGCCGGGATGCATCCAAGGTTTGGGCTCTCAGTGCTTGGCTGAATGACCTTAGCTAGGGGAGTTCCTTCGGTAAGAACCTCATAGATGCCCTTTACGCCCTCTTGGTGAGGCACTCCAAGCGCCGTGGAGGCGTTTCCCTGCGGGTCTAGGTCGATTACTAAAACCTTGAGGCCCTTGGCCGCTAGCGCCGCCGCAAGGTTCACTGTGGTGGTGGTCTTACCCACTCCACCCTTTTGGTTCGAGATTGTGAAGATTCGAGTGTTGTGTGGCTTAGGCGGATTCTGGGTCGCCAAGGCCGCCAAACGGCGTGTGTTTTCGCCTAGCTCACGAAGAAGGGGAGCATCCCAACCGCTCATTATTTGCTGCCGATCTTGGTGAATGTTTCACGTGAAACATTTACATTCCAGCCGGTTGGCTCAGGAGAGGTTTCTTTGCGGTCGGCTGGGTAGCCCAAACCTTCGACCACGGTAGGCGCGGTTACGGCTGATTGCTCAGCGGCGCTTTGTTGTTCAGTCACTTGAAAATCCCCTGTTAGAAGCAGGTTTTCAGAATAGCCTAGTTCGCACTACTCGCGTTGGCTCGGCTAGGTGCTGTGCACCGGTGAAGACAATCTCGAAGCTGTGGATGTCGAGCTTCTTCATGAGGTTCTTTGAGTCATCGATCTCTTCTTGAGCTTTGGAGCCCTTGAGTGCAATGATCTCTCCGCCATGACGGGTGAGCGGAACGGTCATGCGTAGCAACTTCGGCAATGCTGAAACTGCGCGGGCGGTAACGATGTCAAACGCCTCGCCCACCTCTTCAGCACGAGCGCGAAGTACGCGCACATTGGTTAGCCCAAGGGCTTCAACCTGCTCGATTAGCCAGTTGGAGCGACGTTCCATCGGCTCGATAAGAGTGAACATAGCCTCAGGTTGGGCGATCGCCATCGGGATTCCAGGCAACCCCGCGCCTGAACCAATGTCGGCAACCTTCTTGCCTGGTTCAACGAGCTCGGCAACAACGGCTGAGTTGAGGATATGTCTGGTCCAAAGTTTTGGCATTTCACGAGGGCCGAGCAAGCCAAGTTCATCGCCGTCCTTGATCAAGGCCGCCGCGTATGCGCGAGCCTTGTCGATGCCCTCGCCAAAAATAATGGTGGCTACTGCCGGTTCCACCTCAGGTGTGAAGTCTGGTTCTTCGGTCATGAATATATCCTCATCTAAAAAACATAGGGTCGGATTATCCGACCCTATGTTTCACGTGAAACATTTTTACGCAGGCTTGATCACAATGTGACGGTCACGGCCTTCGCCCTCTGACTCAGACACTAGGCCTGCCTCAGAGATGATGTCGTGAACGATCTTGCGCTCGTATGAAGACATAGGCTTCATTGGAACAGCCTCGCCGGTGTCCTTTACCTTGGCAATTAGCTTGTTGACGATGCGGGTTAGCTCATCAACGCGAGCCTGGCGAGAGCCACCAACATCAAGAATCAAACGGCTGAATGAGTTGGTCTTCACCTGAACGGCTAGACGGGTCAGCTCCTGAAGAGCCTCTACGGTCTCTGGGTCAGAGATAACACGTAGGTTGCTGTCCTGGTTTGCAGTGATCTCAAGGTAAGCGCGACCCTGACGAACATCGATGTCGATGTCGCCATCTAGATCGAAGATGTCTAGAAGTTCTTCCAGGTAGTCAGCGGCGATGTCGCCCTCTTCTTCAAGAGCCTTTACTGAATCCTTGGTCGAACCTTCGGCTTCGACGACCTCTACGGTCTCGACAACTTCGGTGGTTTCTGTCTTCTTAGTCATGAAAAGTCCTAGTTCTTAGGTTTGTTGGTTGGCTTCTTGGCGCGAGCTTTTCCGACAGGCTGAACGCGCTGACGAGGAGCCTCTTCGACTGCCTCTTCAACTTCGGCCTGCTTTGGCAACTTGCCCTTCTTGGCAAGACGCTCTTCGCGAGCTTTGTGTGCAACTGAGCCAGGGGTTGGCATGTTGCGAATAACGATGAACTGCTGGCCCATGGTCCAGAAGTTTGAGGTTAGCCAGTAGAACATAACGCCCAATGGGAATGAGATACCCGAGATAGCAAAGATGACCGGGAATATGTACAACATGATCTTCTGGGTCTGCATGTACTGGCTGGTGGCTACGGCAGGGTTCTGGTTCTTGGCGATGATCTGCTTCTGGGTGATGAACTGAGAAGCGGTCATGGCAATGATCATCACGGCGGCAAGAATCTTCACCTCTAGGAGGCTACTGCTCATGAAGGTTGCCGATAGAGGGGCGCCGAACAGGTCTGCGTTAGCGAAAGACTTCGAAAGCTCGACGGTTACGGCACCCACGCCGCCCTTGCCCTTCTGAGCATCGTTCAACACGAAGAAAAGGCTCGAGAAGATAGGCATCTGCATAAGCAAAGGCAAGCAAGAGCTGAGCGGGTTCGAGCCCGACTTCTTGTATAGAGCCATCTGCTCGGCGGCAAACTTCTCGCGAGATTCGCGGTCGGTCTTGCCCTTGTACTTCTTCTGCAGCTTCTGCAACTCTGGCTGAACCAGCAACATGTTGCGCTGGCTCTTGATCTGCTTTACGAAGACCGGGATGAGGGCCGCACGCACAACGAGGGTTAGACCCACGATTGACAGCACCCAGGTGAGGCCACCATCGGTAGGCATACCTAGAGCGGTGAAGACCGAGTGGAAGGCAACGAGCACAAGCTCGACCGCCCACTTAATTGGCCAAAGAATATCCATGACTAGCCCTTCTTAGAGGTTGGTACTACAAATCCATGCTTGTTCACCGAAAATAATCCGGATCCCGGTTTAACCCTGTCGACGCCTCCTTGCGACCACGGGTTACAGCGCAGTATTCGCCAGGCGGTTAGAACCGCCCCTGCTACAACGCCGCGTTGCTGCACTGATTCCAAACCATACGCCGAGCAACTCGGGTAATACCGACAGACATCCCCATAAAGCGGAGAAATCGCTTTTCGGTAAAACTTCAGAAACAGTACAACTAAGTTTCTTGGTGCCAACCAAACCCAGTAGACGAGATTCATTGTGACTTCTCGGCCTAGAGTTTGCTTGTCTTTTTCACTGCAGATTCAAAACTTGCCTGAAATTCACTCTGCAATGCGGTCCACTCGAGTTCTGCCGCACCAGGCAGGGCTCGAACTACAACATCTGCGGCTATCGCTTGAGGCAGCAGCCTCTCGCGAGAGATTGCTCGCAAACGTCGTTTGACCAGGTTTCTTTTGACCGCCCCGCCAACCGATTTGGCTACGACAAAACCAAAGCGGGCATGAGGCGCTGCCTCATCCCGCTTTAGGTAGATGACTAGGTGATCAGAACCGACTTTACGTCCCTGCTTCATCGTCGACTTGAAGTCGTCTGCAGAAACCAATCGATTCTCGCGAGCCAACATTTAGCTAGCTGAGCGATCGATTGAATTGATTAAGCCGAAAGCTCTGCGCGGCCCTTGCGGCGGCGAGCTGCAAGGATGGCACGACCCGCACGGGTCTGCATGCGCAAACGGAAACCGTGGGTCTTCGCACGACGACGGTTGTTTGGCTGGAAAGTACGCTTCGACATGGTGATCTTCTTCTGTTAGTGGAACAAAGTATGTGTTCGGGAACACAAGCCGTTTCGCTTCTGCCGTTCCCTATGCAGAGCAACCTGTTAAATCTACGCCCAATTACCGTTTTCGGTCAAGTTATCGAAGGCCGTTTCGAGAAAAACTTTAGATTGTTGCACACAGCCGGGAAATAAATCGTTAATGACACGCGGGGATAATTTGCTTTTAAGCAACCTAATTGAGTTGAATGGCACAAGGGCTTTTCCACAGGTTTTGTGGATTCCCCAAAAACTTATCCACAGGTTGTCCACAGGGTGGATAACTCTGTGGAAAATCAGCGAGAATCAAGTATTCACAGGCAACTAAGCCGTGTATCAATTTGAAGGGGAATTCAGCAAATGGCCGAGCAAGAGGTTGTCACAGGTTTGTGGCACACACTTGTCAACAGGCTAAATCTGGATGACCGCATGACCCCACAACTTCTCGGTTACATCAACCTGGTCGAACCAAAGGGTGTTTTGGGCGAAACCCTTTACCTAGAGGTTCCCAATGAGTTCACTCGCGGAATCCTGCAGGAGCGCATCCGCCCGATCATGCTTGACGCAATGGTCAATAATGCCGAGTTCGGCGGGCCTACTAACTTCGCCGTGGTGGTCAACCCTGAGATCGAAGCAGCTTTCGTTCAGAACCTGCCGCTTGATGAGCCTGTTGTTCCGGAACGAACAGTGCCGGTCAGCTATGCAGACGCCCCAGAGGCGTCATTTTCACCAACTACCCGCCAGGATGCGCGTCTCAACCCGAACTACACCTTTGACAACTTTGTGAGTGGTGGTTCAAACCGCATGGCTCACGCCGCAGCTTTCGCTGTGGCCGAGGCGCCGGCCAAGGCTTACAACCCGCTATTCATCTACGGTGACTCGGGTCTCGGTAAAACACACTTGCTTCACGCCGTTGGTCACTATGCGCTCAACCTTTATCCAAAGATCAAGGTTCGCTACGTTTCGAGCGAAGAGTTCACCAACGACTTCATTAACTCAATTCAAAACAACCGAACAGCCCAGTTCCAGGCTGATTACCGCGATGTTGACCTTCTCCTCATCGACGACATTCAGTTCATGGAGGGTAAAGACCAGACTCAGGAAGCCTTCTTCCACACCTTCAACACCCTGCACGGCCACAACAAGCAGGTCGTTATCACCAGCGATAAGCCGCCTAAGCAGCTAACCGGGTTCGAAGATCGCATGCTCTCTCGCTTTGAGTGGGGTCTACTTACCGATATTCAGGCTCCAGAACTAGAGACCCGCATCGCCATCCTTCGCAAGAAGGCAGAGCGCGACAAGGTTCAGATCGCCGACGACATCCTTGAATACATCGCGGCTCGTGTGGCTTCTAACATTCGCGAGCTTGAGGGAACCCTCATCCGTGTGAGTGCTTATGCAGCTTTGAACCGCCAAACCATTGACATGGCGCTGGTTCAGGCAATCCTCAAGGATGTTGTTGCCCTCGGTCAAGACAACGTAATCGCTCCGATTGACATCATCAACGCGGTAGCTGCGTACTACAAGTTCACCGCGGACGACCTTTATGGCTCTTCACGCGCTCAGGCAGTAGCCCTGGCCCGTCAGATCGCCATGTACCTGTGCCGCGAGCAGACCAACCTGTCGCTACCGAAGATCGGCCAGCTATTTGGTGGCCGCGATCACACCACAGTGATGTACGCAAACAAGAAGGTAAACGACCTCATGAAAGAGCGTCGCTATGTTTACAACCAGATCACCGAAATCCTGGCCCGAATCAAATCAGACCAGAAGTAATTCTTTCAACCCGCTATTTAGGGTTATCAAGTCAAATAGGCTCCGGGAATTCAACCCGGGGCCATTTTTCTTTGATATTCGCAAAAATAAACATATGAACAGATGTGTGGAAAGCTGTGGATAACTCTGAGAATTCCGTGAATAAAGGGCAGTCGACTTGTTAGCGTTAATATTTGAATTCACAGACCGCTTAGTTATCCACAGATCTATCAACAGGTGTATAAACATCTTTCAACCATGTAGTTTCGTGAACTTCACTGGCATATCGCGATTTATCCACAGTTTCCACAGAGGTTAATAACTTTGTTTTAAAGATTTAAATATTTGGATAATTCGATAACGAATTACGAAGCTAGATAAAACAAGGAAAACCCCTAAACAACAGGGATTTGTCTGTGATCTGTGCCAAGATTAAGGCCTAGAAACCAATGCCTTGATTGCCAAGGCAGATTCGGGGAGACCTTTGAAGTTCCAAGTCAATAAAGACGTGCTCAGCGAGGCAGTTTCATTTGCCGTACGCCTTTTGCCTCAGCGCACCACCTTGCCAATCCTTGGTGGAATCCTGATCGAGGCAGACGCAAACGCACTTCGTCTTTCGGTCTTCGACTACGAAGTATCTGCCCAGGCCGAAATCGTTGCCAAGGTTGAGACCTCTGGCCGCGTTTTGGTTTCTGGCCGTCTTTTGTCAGAGATCGCCAGCAAGCTTCCAAACGCACCGGTCGAGTTCAGCACCGATGGTTCAAAGGTTGTCGTTAGCTGTGGTTCTACCAAGTTCTCGCTGTTGACCATGCCGGTCGAAGAGTACCCAACCCTCCCTGAAATCCCTGCGATCTCGGGCACCATCACCGGCGAAGCATTTGCTAACGCCGTTCACCAGGTTGCCGTTGCTGCGTCCAAGGATGATGTAACCCCAGTTCTTACCGGTGTTCAGCTTGAAGCTGGCGAAAAGACCATTTCATTCGTAGCAACCGACCGCTACCGCGTTGCTCTTCGCGAAGCCGCATGGCAGTCGAACCCAGCCGGCGTCGGTGCAGTTGCTTTGGTTCCGGCCCGCACTCTGCAAGAAGTTGCCAAGACTTTTGGTAACCAGGGCGAAATCTCGGTTTCGATTACCAAGTCTGACGACCGCGAAATGATTGCTTTCAAGGCAAACAACCGCTCGGTCACTTCATTGCTACTCAAGGGCAACTTCCCTCCGGTAAAGAGCTTGTTCCCTGACAACATTGAGAACTACGCAGTTATTGCTACCCAAGATCTAATTGATTCGACCCGTCGTGTATCGCTAGTTCTAGAGCGTGAAAGCCCACTTCGCTACAGCTTCGACGAAGGCGCCGTTTCACTTGAAGCAACCGGAAACGAAACTGCCCAGGCATCAGAAAACATCAGCGCCGAGCTTGAGGGCAAAGAGATCGTGGTGTCTCTCAAGCCTCAGTTCCTAATCGATGGTCTAGCCGGCGTTCACTCTGAGTTCGTGAAGATTGCCTTCACCAACAACGACAACCCGAACAAGCCGGGCCCGGTTTTGATCTCTAGCCACGGCGCCAAGGAAAAGACCGACTCAGACAGCTACCGCTACCTGCTTCAGCCAAACCTTCTAGTTCGATAAATAGAATCACAAAACGCTTTAGAAAGAGGTCGGTGACGGATGTTTATTAAGCATCTGTCGCTGGCCTCTTTTCGCAACTACTCGACTGCCGAAATTGCCCTACAACCTGGCGTAAATTTGCTCGTCGGCCCTAACGGGCAAGGAAAAACCAATCTGGTCGAGGCGATTCGTTACCTGTCAACGCTTTCTAGTCACCGAGTGGCCGGTTATTTGCCATTAATCAAGCAGGAGCAACCGCAGGCAGCGGTGCGAGCCATGGCAAGTCACGCCGATCGCGACATCCTGGTTGAACTCGAACTAAATCGCGACAGCCCGAACAAGGCGCGCGTCAATAAATCGCCTGTGCCGCGCGTGCGCGACATCCTTGGATTGGTGACCTCGGTGACCTTTGCGCCCGAGGACCTAGATATCGTCAAGCGAGACCCAACCAATCGCCGCGCATTCATCGATGAGCTTGTGGTTCAGGTTTGGCCTAGATTTGCCGGGGTTTACAGCGATTACGACCGGGTTTTGAAGCAGCGCAACACACTTCTGAAGACCGCCAGACAAACTGGTGCGAAGGGAAGCGCACTGAGCACGCTCGATGCTTGGGATCAAAGCCTGATTTCATACGGTTCAGAGATCATTGCGGCCCGAGTAGATTTGGTCGAACGCCTGCGTCCGCACCTCTTCGAGGCTTATCAGTCGATTGCGATTGCAAATAATGAGCCGCGCATCCTGGTTAAAAGCTCACTGTTAGGCACCAAGATTCCGTCTGGGTGGGGTGATGACGATGACACCGAGGACCTCGAGTACATCCAAACCGCCGATCGCACCGAAATTGAGGGTTTGTACGCCGAAAAACTCGCTGCCGTGCGCGCCAAGGAAATGGAACGAGGGATTACCCTGGTTGGCCCACACCGCGACGATTTGGTGTTGATGCTGGGAAGCTTGCCGGCCAAGGGATACGCAAGCCACGGCGAAAGCTGGTCATATGCGCTAGCCCTGCGCCTAGCCTCGATCGCACTGCTACGCGCCGAAACCCGAACCGGCGACCCGATTTTGATCTTGGATGACGTATTTGCCGAGCTAGATGCAGGTCGCAGATCACGTCTGGCCGGAATGGTCGCCAATAATGAGCAGGTTTTGATTACCGCCGCTGTGGCAGAGGACGTTCCGGAAGAACTTGTCGCTACCGTGTTTCACGTGAAACAAGGCGAGGTGACCAATGGCTGAGAAGAACGATTTCGCCCAGGAGTTTTACTGGCGCATGCGCGAAGCGGTGACCGGCCGACTTAGCCGCGATGCCAAGCGAATAGCCGAAAAGGCAGCGAAAAAGAACTCTCGACCTTTCGAACCAGGCCGCGACCCGATCAAGGTTGGGGCAGGCGTCGACGACCTTATGAAGTCGTTCCGCTGGGAATCACAGTTGGCCGAGGCCGAGTTATTCAATAACTGGTCGAAAATAGTGGGCGAATCAAACGCTGCCGCGACCCAACCAGAAGCCCTAATCAACGGGACTCTCACAATTCGCTGCAAATCGACTGCTTGGGCGACCCAATTGCGCCTAATGCAAACCCAAATTCTCGAGATGATCAAAGAGGCACATCCGGGCGTTGAAATCACAAGTTTGAAGCTCCTCGGACCAGACGCGCCGAGCTGGAAAAAAGGCCCAAGATCGGTGCCCGGAAGAGGGCCTCGCGACACGTACGGATAGCCCCGATATCCCAATAAATGTCTGCCCTAAACGGTAAAATTCTTGTAAGTTAGCCACCCCGAATATCAGTCAGTGCGATCACTGCAGTTCTATAGGGCCTAACGGTGAATACTCAGGGATTTGTCTCTGGGGGGATTAGAAGGAGTTACAACCGAATATGTCGACTGAATCAGAAACCGCTAAGGGCGGCGACACAAGCTACGAAGCCGGAAATATCCAGGTTCTCGAAGGCCTTGAAGCGGTGCGTAAGCGCCCAGGTATGTACATCGGTTCGACTGGTCCCCGTGGTCTTCACCACCTCGTCTATGAAATCGTTGACAACTCTGTCGATGAAGCACTCGCCGGTCACTGTGACACCATCGAGGTCACCATCACCAAGGATGGCTGGATCCGCTGTAAGGACAACGGCCGAGGCATCCCAGTTTCTGTTCACCCAACCGAGGGAATCTCAACCGTTCAGGTTGTTCTGACCATTCTTCACGCTGGTGGAAAGTTCGGAGGTGGCGGTTATGCCGTTTCGGGTGGTCTGCACGGTGTGGGTGCGTCGGTAGTTAACGCACTTTCAACCAAGCTAAAGGTTCAGGTTGCTCGCGAGGGCTTCCTCTGGAACCAGAGTTACCAAATCGGTGTGCCTGACGCCCCGCTAGCCAAGGGTGAGCCTGCCGACTACACCGGAACCACCATTGAGTTCCTAGCCAGCCCAGAAATTTTCGAAACCGTCGAGTACGACTACGAAACCCTTCGCCAGCGCTTCCAGCAGATGTGCTTCCTGAACAAGGGCCTAAAGATTTCGATCTCGGATGAGCGCAGCGGTCGCAGCGACACCTACCACTACGAAAACGGTCTAAAAGACTACGTCGAATACCTAAACGTTTCGAAGAAGTCAGAAATCGTCAACGAAGAAATCATCTCTTTCGAGTCTGAGACCAAAGAGAAGAACATGTCGGTCGAAATCGCGATGCAGTGGACCAACGCTTACAACGAGAGCGTTCACACCTACGCGAACACCATCAACACTCACGAGGGTGGAACCCACGAAGAGGGTTTCCGTGCCGCGCTGACCACCTTGCTCAACAAGTACGCACGCGAAAAGAACCTGCTCAAGGAGAAGGACGAAAACCTTTCGGGTGACGACTGCCGCGAAGGTCTAACCTGTGTGATCTCGGTCAAGCTTGCCGAGCCACAGTTCGAAGGCCAGACCAAGACCAAGCTGGGCAACACCGAGGCCAAGGCCTTCGTGCAGCGCGTGGTTAACGAAGAATTCGGTGACTGGTTGGGTCGCAACCCAAACGTTGCGAAGGAGATCGTTCGCAAGGCCATCCAGGCGGCGACCGCTCGTCACGCAGCTCGCAAGGCTCGTGAAGCAACCCGCCGCAAGGGTCTGCTCGAGTCGGGCGGCATGCCGGGCAAGCTTCGCGACTGCTCAAGCCGCAACCCAGAGCTTTCAGAAATCTACCTAGTTGAGGGTGACTCGGCGGGTGGTTCGGCAGTTCGTGGCCGCAACCCAGAGACCCAGGCAATTCTTCCGCTTCGTGGAAAGGTGCTCAACGTCGAGAAGGCACGCCTAGATCGCGCCCTTGGCAACGCCGAAGTTCAGGCCATCATCACCGCATTCGGCACCGGCATCGGTGAAGAGTTCGATGTGACCAAGGCCCGCTACCACAAGTGCATTTTGATGGCCGACGCCGATGTCGACGGTCTCCACATCCGCACCCTGATTTTGACCCTGTTGTTCCGCTACATGCGCCCACTTATCGAGCACGGCTACGTCTACCTAGCGCAGCCACCACTGTTCAAAATCAAGTGGTCAAACGCCGACCACCAGTATGTTTACTCGGATGCCGAACGCGACAAGGCCTTGGCCGAAGGTGCCGCAGCCGGCAAGCGTATTCCTAAGGAAAACTCGATCCAGCGCTACAAGGGTCTTGGTGAAATGGACTACGACGAGCTTTGGGACACCACCATGGACCCAGACCAGCGCACCCTGCTTCAGGTAACTCTCGAAGATGCAGCTATCGCCGACGAAGTCTTCTCAACCCTCATGGGTGAAGACGTTGACGCACGTCGAACCTTTATTCAGCAGAACGCGAAGGACGTCCGCTTCCTAGACATCTAGGCCGCCGACATCCGAGAGATTTAGAGAAGAGACATCATGGCTGACGAAACTACCAACGTGCCAGCACTACGCGACAACATTGAGCAGGTCGACCTTCAGGTCGAAATGCAGCGCAGTTACCTCGACTACGCAATGAGCGTTATCGTGGGCCGCGCACTTCCAGACGTTCGAGACGGTCTAAAGCCGGTTCACCGCCGCGTAATTTACGCGATGTTTGACGGTGGCTACCGCCCAGACAAGCAGTTCTCGAAGTGTTCACGCGTCGTCGGTGACGTAATGGGCCAGTTCCACCCACACGGTGACAGCGCCATTTACGACACCATGGTTCGTTTGACCCAGGACTGGAACCTCCGCTACCCGTTGATCTCTGGTCAGGGTAACTTCGGTTCGCCAGGTAACGACCCTGCTGCTGCACCTCGATACACCGAGTGCCGCATGGCCCAGCTGGCCATGGAGATGGTTCGCGACATCGACGAAGACACCGTCGACTTCCAGGACAACTACGACGGCCGCACCCAGGAACCTACCGTTCTGCCAAGCCGAATCCCGAACCTGCTCATCAACGGTTCGATCGGTATCGCGGTTGGTATGGCTACCAACATTCCACCGCACAACCTTCGTGAGGTTGCCGACGGTGCTCAGTGGTACCTAAAGAACCCAGAGGCCACCAACGAAGAGCTACTCGAGGCGCTAATCGAGCGAATCAAGGGGCCAGACTTCCCAACCGGTGCGCACATCCTTGGTCGCAAGGGCATCGAAGAGGCTTATCGCACCGGCCGTGGTTCAATCACCATGCGCGCGATCATCAACGTCGAAGAACTACAGGGTCGCACCTGCCTAGTGGTCACCGAGTTGCCTTACCAAGTAAACCCTGACAACTTGGCTGAGAAGATCGCAGGATTGGTCAAGGAAGGCCGCCTTTCTGGCATCGCCGACATCCGTGACGAAACCTCTGGTCGCACCGGCCAGCGTTTGGTGATCGTGCTCAAGAAGGATGCGGTTGCCCGCGTCGTCTTGAACAACCTTTACAAGCTGACCCCGCTTCAGGAGAACTTCAGCGCCAACATGTTGGCCCTGGTTGATGGCGTGCCACGCACCCTGAGCCTAGATGGCTTCATCACCAACTGGGTTGCCCACCAGGTTGAGGTCATTGTTCGCCGCACCCAGTTCCGTTTGAAGAAGGCCGAAGAGCGCGCCCACATTCTGCGCGGTTACCTAAAGGCCCTGGATGCACTCGATGCCGTAATCGCGTTGATTCGCAAGAGCGCCAACGTCGATGAGGCCCGCGATGGCCTTATGGGTCTGCTTTCGATCGACGAACTACAGGCTCGCGCGATTCTAAACATGCAGCTGCGTCAGCTTGCTGCCCTAGAACGCCAGAAGATCATTGATGAAGCCGCCGAACTAGAGGCACAGATCCTTGACTTCAAGGCAATCATTGCTGACCCAGTTCGCCAGCGCACCATCATCAGCGAAGAGCTAGACGAGGTTGTTGCCAAGCACGGCGACGACCGTCGCAGCACCATCATTGCCGGTTTCGATGGCGACGTTTCGATGGAAGACCTCATCCCTGAAGAAGAGATGGTTATTTCGTTGACTCGCGGTGGCTACATCAAGCGCACCAAGAGCGACAACTACCGCCAGCAGCACCGCGGTGGCAAGGGCGTGAAGGGAGCCAACCTGCGTGCAGACGACGTGGTTGAACACTTCTTCGTGACCACCACCCACCACTGGTTGCTGTTCTTCACCAACAAGGGCCGCGTCTATCGCACCAAGGCATACGAAGTTCTAGAGGGCGGTCGCGACACCAAGGGCCAGCACGTTGCAAACCTTCTAGCCTTGCAGCCAGACGAGCAGGTCGCCCAGGTTCTAGACCTCAAGGATTACAAGCAGGCTCCTTACCTAGTGCTCGCCACCCGCGAGGGCTTGGTTAAGAAGACCGCACTCGAGGCCTACGACACCGCGCGCACAGGCGGCATCATCGCGATCAAGCTTCGCGAGGGTGACGAGCTGGTTTCTGCACTGCTTGCCTCTGAATCGGATGACCTACTGCTTGTTTCGCACAAGGGTATGTCGATTCGCTTCTCGGCTAGCGACGAGAGCCTACGCCCAATGGGTCGTGACACCTCAGGAAACATCGGTATGCACTTCCGCTCAGGCGACCACTTGCTATCGGCATCGGTTATCAACGACGCAGACGAGACCTTCGTCTTCGTGGTTACCGAAGGTGGTTACGCAAAGCGCACCTCCGTCGACCAGTACCGCCCACAGAACCGCGGCGGTCTCGGAATCAAGGTGGCCAAGCTCGAAGAGAAGCGCGGCGACCTCGTCGGTGCACAGATCGTGACCGAAGAAGACGAAGTTCTTGTAGTTCTAGCTTCTGGCAAGGTGGTTCGCTCAGCAGTGAGCGAGGTTCCGGCCAAGGGTCGCGACACCATGGGTGTTGTCTTCGCTCGTTTCGACGAAGATGACAACATCATTGGACTTGCAAAGAACACTGAGCGTAATCTTGAAACCAATGCCGACGGTCTAGATGACGCCGATGGCGAAGAGACTACCGAGGCAACCGAAGGAGCAGCCGAATGAGAGACAAGATCAAGGCCGGCGCCGCATCAACCATTAGCGCCGTAAAGCGCAACATGACCCCGCAGAAGCAGGTTCAGCTCAAGTTGGTTCACATCAACTTCTGGTCTGCAGTTCGCGTTGCCCTATTGGTAACCATCGCAATGGGCATCGCAACCATCGTTGGCTTCACTCTGCTTTGGGCAGTGGTTAGCCAGACCGGCCTGTTTGGTTCGCTAAACAGCCTGGTTAACTCGGTGATTGGTGGTTCTGGTGCAGACATCGGCGCTCAGCTGAGCTTGCCGCGAGTTTTGTCATTCGCAACCACCTTGGCATTCTTCAACATCGTGCTCGGCACCCTGTTGACCGGAGTTTGCGCGCTGATCTTCAACGTGATCGGCCGCATCACCGGCGGAATCTCGGTTGGATTTACGAATAACTAGTCAGTGATTTACTGGCCGAAAGGCCCTAAGAACGCCTCGGGCTAATCCCCGGGGTGTTCTTATTTGAATAAGATTTTGCACTCACAAAACATTTCGTGTAAAGTCATAGAGGTTCTACGGGCCTATAGCTCAGGTGGTTAGAGCGCTTCACTGATAATGAAGAGGTCGGAGGTTCAAGTCCTCCTAGGCCCACCAGGAAGCTTCTTCACCAAAAGAAGGTTCTGAACCGAAGTAACAAAGGCACCACCCAGATTCAAAATCCGGGGACTTAGCTCAGTTGGTAGAGCACCTGCTTTGCAAGCAGGGGGTCAGGGGTTCGACCCCCCTAGTCTCCACAGAAAAAAGACCTCCCAGAAATGGGAGGTCTTTTTCTTTGTCAGTTTATCTCTTGAGAGCCTTGCGCTGTTCGGCGTCAAGCTGCAACCATTGGCCAAGCCAGATCTGTTTGACCTGTGCTTTGGTTAGGGCTTTGAGCTTGGCGACCGGCAGAGCGGCTAGCGCCTCGGGCTTGAGAGCACCGATCACAGAAGGCTTGAGCTTGGTGAGGCTCGAGACCGGCAAGGCGCGAACTTGACCTCCGGTTAGGGATGCCGCCTGCTTTGGCGTGATGGCCGCAACGGTTGTCGGGGCGAGTTGCTTGAAGACAATCGGTGCAATTAGCGCAACTTGCTCTGAAGTTAGCGACTTAAACACGGATGGAGTCGAGGCGGTCGGTTTCGCGAGTGCTTCGGCCACCGTCTTGCGATCTGCCTCAAGTTTCGCCGCTTTTTCGGCTGCGGCCCTGGCTTCGGCGGCTTCCTTCTCGCGAATCACAGCTTCTGCCTTTGCCTTAGCCTTGGCCGCTGCTTCAGCGGCAGCTTCCGCATCGGCACGCGCCTTGGCACGAGCTTGTGCTTCGGTATCTACCTGAGTGTTTCGATCGTCCTGAATCACTGCAGTTGCTGCCGAACCGGTGATTGAACTCGAACTGCTAAGGAAGTCTGGGCCAGAGAAAGTGACTCTTACGGTCGCGCTTTGCCCCGCTTGTAGACCGGTGACGGTCAGCTGCCCAAGATCATCAATGGCTGCCTCACCTGCCGAAGTTTCAACCTGCCAGGTGTATTCAGGTGCGAAGTTGGTGATCATCGCTGTGAATCCGGTGGCAGTGGCGAGTGGATTGGAGAAATCGGGTGTTGGCGCGTAATCGAGCGCCCAGCTTTCGAGCGAGCCAGAGCCAGGGTAGTAATTCACCCACGCGTTGCTGATGCTGACGGTGGCCCTTTGGCCTGGTGCGAGGCCGGTCACCTCAAAGTAGCCATTGTCATCGAGAGTCACTTGACCGGCCGAGCTTTCGGCCAGCCAACTGAAATACCCACTGAAGTTCAAAATTCTTGATCTGAATCCACCATCGAAGCGGGTTATGGGCCCGAACAAAGGCGTAAGGGCGGTATTCAGAAGCACACCCTCGTAGTTGGTGACCTGTGTCACATAGCCATCGGCTCGGGTGCGAACTGTGATTACTACATCGTTGCCCGGGGTCAATCCAGAAACGGTAATCAGACCGGTGTCACTGATGCTAGGCGTTCCCATGCTGGAGCTGACCGCCCAGTCGAAGGATGAATTGAAATTGGTAACTTGAACTTGAAGAGCCCCGTCACCTTGGATGAGGTCCCCAAAAGTTGCCACTAAGCCGGGGTCGAGGGCTTGACCATAGAATGGCGCGGCGGAGGATTCGTACCCAGGTTGCTCCGTCCACACCAGCAGGAACGTTCCTTCACCCAAACCAAGGTTTACTACTTCAACTAGGCCATCGGTGGGCATCCACGCAGCGCCGGAGTCGGTCTCGAGATACCAATAGAAATTTGAGCTGAAATTTGTGATTTCTACTGTGAAACCATGATCCGTCCTTTGGTACGCGCCGAACTCCGGAGTGAGCCCGGCGCCAAGTGGAACTCCAACTATTGTTGCTCGCCCAACTTCGTATAAATCGCGTGAACTGGTAACTTCCAGAGTCTTACGTGTAGCTGGGGTCGAGTTGAGTACCCGGACAAATCCGGTGTCGTCAATGGTGATGTCACCACCTTCGTCATCCATGGATATCACTTGCCAGCTGAAGGCCGAATCGTAGTTGGTTATCCGAAACTCGAAACCGCCAAGATACTGGGTTATTGGGCCGAATTGAGGCACCAAGGCCGCTTGAAGTGGCAGCGCGGTAGCCGACACCTCTGCGGTACCGCCAACGTAATCGGTGCGAGCGGTGGTTACAACCAGTGTGTCATTCAGATTGTTTCCGAGACTGTACACCGAAACCAGACCGTTGACATCGACAGATGCCGAACCGTTTACCGATGACGCCCGCCACGTGAATGCTGGGTCGTAGTTAGTGATCTGAACCGAATAGGAACCATAGGTTGGCACCGGCGATGCGAAGGTTGGAGTGAGTGCCGGTTTTTTGGCATAAACGACAATCGAGTTTGATGCGTCGGCGTAGCCGGAACGGCTTGCCGTAACCGTAAGGGTGGAGGATTCACCTAGCGGAATGCTCCTAACCGCCAAGGTCAGCGAGGCGGGCGAGGCCGTGTAACGGCTGATTACTATGCCTTGTGTAGCCGAGAATGCGTAAGAGTAGGCGGCATCGTAGTTTGTTACCGAGACCGTGTAGCCGTTATCGCCAACGTATGCGATTCCGCGCAAGGAGGGTGCCAGGCCAGGAAGCAGTTCATCCGCGCTGGCCGATGAAGTGGTGCTTGAAGTCAGCAAAGATTGCCCGCCGACCGCAGCAAAGGCGATAAGCAATGCAACAAATAGACGATTCAGTGCCGATTTCATATTTTCCCCGTTTCCCCCGAAACCGTGGATAACCCCAGAAACAGGGGTTATCCCCATTTATACTAACGCCGCCCAATAAAAAGTAAAGTCCTAGGGCAAACTTTCTGAGCCGAAACTAAACTTGAGCTATGACTAACTCATTCGCAGGAAAGTACGCTTTCGTTTCTGGTTCATCACGCGGCATTGGCGCTCAGGTAGCAGGCATGTTGGCCGCTAAGGGTGCAACCGTGGCAATCAACTACCGCGACAAGGTGGTTCGTGCCGAGAAGGTAGCCAACGGCATCATCGAAGCGGGCGGCAAGGCGATTGTGGTTGGTGCCGACCTGACCGACTATTCAAGCATCGATGCTCTAGCAGCAACCCTGAAGGAGCAGTTCGGTCACCTAGACCTGCTCGTTCTCAACGCATCTGGCGGCATGGAGACCGGCAAGGGCGAAGACTATGCAATGAAGCTGAACCGCGATGCGCAGGTCAACCTGGTCAACACCCTGCTGCCACTATTGGGCGAGGGTTCAAAGATCGTTTTCGTAACCAGCCACCAGGCACACTTCATCCGTGAAGTTGAAACTATGCCTGAGTATGTGCCGGTTGCACTTTCAAAGCGCGCCGGCGAAGACGCGCTTCGTGACATGATCCCTGCCCTTACTGCCAAGGGCATTGAGTTTGTTGTGGTTTCTGGCGACATGATCGAGGGAACCGTGACCGCGACTCTTCTAGACCGACTAAACCCGGGTGCCATCGATGCCCGCAAGGAAGCGGTTGGCAAGCTATACAACGTAGAAGAATTCGCCGCCGAAATCGTAAAGGCCGCCGAGCAACCAGCACCGGCAAACAACACGGTTCTCGTCGGTGACACCGGTTACTTCACGAAGTAAGGCAGACTCAAGGCATGACTATTGCGCTCTGGATCTTTTCAGTACTTATCGGCCTAGCTTCGACTATGTCGTCGATGGGCAAGTTCACCAAGATGGAGCAAACCGTCGCCACGCTCAAGTCGGTTGGCGTCAAGGACTCACAAATTCCTGTTCTCGGTGCTCTTGAACTAGCCGGTGCTCTTGGCCTGCTAGTTGGCATCTGGGTTCCGCTACTTGGCCAGGCAGCAGCTATCGGCCTAACCGTTTACTTTGCCGGCGCAGTTGTGGCTCACTCACGCGCGGGTCACCCGTTCAAGCAGATCATGCCAGCTACCGTCCTGCTTGTTGTTTCACTTCTTACCGCAATCTTCCAGCTGACTCGCTAAGCCAGTTGAAAAACACGGAGCCGCGCGACAAGAAGGGCAACCTTCGTCGCAAGCTCTATGAGATGCCTCCTTACATCAAGCAGGCACTAGAAGAGAACGCTGTTCGCGCGGACTATGACCACCGCCCGCCCTATCAGCGCAATGACTACATTGCCTGGATCGATCGGGCCGTGCGACCAGACATCCGTGCCAAGCGACTCAATCAGATGATAGATGAACTCAAAAAGGGTGGCGTCTATATGCGCATGGATCACCCGGCATCGAAAAAGTAGGAGTGACCATGAATGACGAGTACCTAGGGCTTTTCACGATCATGAGCTTCACAGCTCTAAGCCTCGGATCGGTTCTGCTCAGCATTTTGACCCGCACGAGCAAGGGAAACCGGGCTTTCGCAATCATCCTGGCGGTATTTTCGATCGTCATCGGGCTATATGTGTGGATGAATGTGACCGAGGGTGGCATTTTGGCCGCGCTTTTCGGGGCGAGCTCATTGGCGATTGCCGTCTGGCCGCGAACCAAGCATCCTGAGTAGAATTCAAGGATGTTTGCTTTTCTACCCGGGCTATTCACCGGCCTCTCGCTGATCATTGCGATTGGTGCGCAAAATGCGTTTGTGATCCGTCAAGGCCTAACTCGTCGTCATGTTTTCACCGTGGTCGCCATCTGCACGATAATCGACGCCTCGCTAATCGCTCTAGGCATCGGTGGTTTGGGTGCTGCAATTTCTGGGTTGCCTTGGTTGCTCGAGGTAATCCGCTGGTTTGGCGTCGCCTATCTGACCTGGTTCGGAATCAAGTCGGCGATTAGTGCCACCAAAAGCCAGACCCTCGACCCATCCGGGGTCGAAAGCAAGTCGGTCGGCAAGGTAATCGCAACGGTCGTCACGCTCAGCCTGCTAAATCCGCACGTCTATCTAGACACCGTGATTTTCGTTGGCGGCGTGGGCAACACCTTTGGAGAAAACCGTTGGTCTTTCGCCTTCGGTGCAATGCTGGCCAGCCTGATCTGGTTCACGAGCATTGGCTATGGTGCCAAGGCCGCCTCGCGATTCATGTCGAAGCCGATCTTCTGGAAAGTCTTGGATGCCGTGATCGCCGTGATCATGTTCAGCTTGGCCGTGACGCTGGCTTTCTTCAAGTTCTAGTTAGCCGCGTCTGGAAGGCGCTTGTCTGACCGAGTCGGCGATAACAACATTGCGAAACCAGACACCAAAGCACCACAAGCGGCAAACCAAATCGTTGGCATGATGCCGAACTGGCTACCCAAGAACCCACCGACCAGCGAGCCAAGTGGCATAACTCCCCAGATGAATGCTCGAATCGAGGCATTCATGCGTCCCAAGAGCTGTGGCGGGCAAATGCGCTGTCTGGCACTAACCTGCGTGATGTTGTAGGTCAGGACCGTGAATGAGCTTATGAATTCAGCGACGGTGAGCACGTAAGGCAGGACGTCGATTGGAAGCGTCGCGGCGAACGGAATCAGGAGCATTGAACCACTGCTGATAATGGCCGAAATGGTAATCAGAGGGCCTTCGCCGAGCACCTTGGCTAGCTTTGGAGCGGCCAGACCGCCCAGTAACCCACCCACAGAGGCAATCGAAAACATCAGACCATAAAGCGCGGTTGAGATGTGCAGATCTCGCAAGAAAAGCAAAGGTGACAGCGCCCAGATCATTGAGCCAAAGAAGTTGGTACCGGCCGTGGTGAGTGCAATGATGCGAATGGTTGGTTGGGCGACGACAAAGCGCAATCCCTCAGCGATCTCGACTCTGAGCGGACGTCGATCAGCTTTAGGCGCCGGTTTCTCTTCATCCTTGGCCCGAGAAAGCGCGAGTGCCGAAAATAGGAAGCTAAGCGAGTCAATAACCATCAGGGCCGGTGCTTTCACCAGAGTTAGCAAGATGCCAACCACGGCTGGGCCGCCGATTGAAGATACCTGAACGGTGGTTTCTAGAGCCGCGTTCGCCGGACCGATCTTGTCTTTAGGCAGCAGAATCGGAATGAAACTTTGATAGGCAACATCGAAGAAGACCGTTGCGATGCCGATGACTCCGCCGGTTAGAAACAGATGCCAAATCTCGAGCTGACCGCTGAAATACAAAATTGGCACGATACCCACCGCGACAAGTCGAACCAGGTCGGCGAAGATCATCACTCGACGCTTCATCCAACGGTCAACCCAGGCGCCGGCAGGAAGGCCGACCAGCAAGAAAGCTGCGTTTTCGGCTGCGTTTAGAAAACCCATTTGCAACTCGGTAGCCCCGAGCAGGGTGACGGCAAGCACTGGCAGCGCAAGCCCCGACATTTGAGAACCTAAAACGCTGATTGCCTGACCAGACCAAAGCCAACGAAATGCGGCGATGCTCAGCAGGGAGTCTTCTTTGACTTTCTTCACGTTGCCAAGTCTCGCACGAGATCGGATCTGTTTATGCTGGCAAATCTGAGGTCTTCTTATGACCGGCACCGCTGGCAAAAATAGCGGCTACCACCAAAAAGGCGGCAATCACATAGAACATGTTGGTCACGCCCCAGGCTTGGCCTAAGAAACCAAGTAGCGGAGGGCCAACTAGAAACGCAAGATAGCCGCTGCTGGCAACGAAGCTGACCTGGCGGGCAGCGTTATCGCCTTCACCAGCCACCGACAAGAACAACGGAAAGCCGAGTGCAACGCCGCAACCCCAGAGTGCCGCGCCAACGAAGGCGGCGTAAACATTGTGTGAAAGAATGATAATCAACAAGCCACCGACGCCGGTAAGGGCGCAAACCTGCAGTGTCCGGGTCTTGCCAAACTTGTCGGCAAGATTTCCGCCAAAGTATCGGGTTAGCGTCATTGCGCCAAGCAGGATGGCGAAGCCAATGCCTGCCATGGTCTGGGTTTGGCCAAAGTCATCGACCAGCGCAATCGCCAACCAGTCATTTGAAGCACCCTCAGCAAGGGTGATGCCTAGGATTCCAATCGCCAAGAAAATGACGGTGCGATTTCTCCAAACAGCCACCTTAGGCGCCTTAGCCTCATCCTTGTTCGGAGCAGCCTCAATCCCGGTGTCGGCTGGCAAGAACCGGTGGGTGATGAATGGAATGGCGATCGTGATGAGTGCAAGAACGCTCATCTGGGTGAGCAGCGAGAAATCAAACTGGCTGGCCAGGGTGCCGATACCCGCTCCAGCGAAAGTTCCAATTGAGAACGCGGCGTGCATCTTTGGAAGTGCGGTTTTGCCGGTTGCCTTTTCGATGGCGGCGCCATCTACGTTAATTCCGACGTCGGCAAAGCCCATGCCAAGGCCCGCTACAAGCGCGAAGATTCCGTAGCCGATCGGGTTGTGATTGACAATTGCAACCGATTCACCAAACAGACCCAATGTGACAATCGTGCAACCCATGGCGATCGAGATGCGGGTGCCGAAGCGGGCAATGAAGCGACCCGAAAGGGTTACCGAAGTAATCGCGCCGATCGAGCCGAAGAACAGAATGATGCCCAGTTCGGCGGTGGTGACATCGACCAGTGTTCGAATCAGCGGCAGACGAACCATCAGGGCAATCGGAGCGAGCCCAAAAATAAAGAAGTAAACCAGGATTGAGGTGTGCCACGCCTTCACGTTTAGCGCGGTCTGGGAAGTCATCATCACGCCAGTCTAAATTGAGACGAATACCTAGTGGTCATTAAGTTTATTTCGATTTGGGAACGAATTTGCGCTCCCGCGGGTTGTTGAACCCATGAGCATTTCAAATGTAGAACTAACCATGCTGAACGGCACGAAGGCTAACTTCTCCGATTTCGCTGGCAAGACCATCCTGGTGGTCAATGTTGCGTCACGCTGTGGTCTGAGCCCGCAGTATGAACAGCTCGAAGAACTACAAAAAACCTATAGTTCGCGCGGGTTCACCGTGCTGGGAGTGCCATCCGGGCAGTTCATGCAAGAGCTCAAGAACAGCGACGACATCGCCGAGTATTGCTCGACCACCTGGGGAGTGACTTTTCCGATGACCGAGAAGTCGCCGGTCAATGGCCGCGGCCGTCACCCGCTATACAAAGAGCTCGTCAAGACCAAGGATGCCCACGGGCTGGCCGGGCCGATCCTGTGGAACTTCGAGAAGTTTTTGATTTTGCCGAACGGTGAAGTGCACCGTTTTCGCCCAACCACAAAGCCGGATGCGCCTGAGATCATCGAACTTATCGAGGCGAACCTGTCTAAAGCCTGATTCGCCAGAGAAATACCGCTGCGACCAGGCCTAGGGCTCCAGAAAAAAGCAACGGCACGATTCCGAACCCGGCGCCAAGCGACCAGGTAAGACCAGCCCAGATTCCGGCAACCAGGATGCCCAGACCACCCAGACCCTGAAGCCTCGATTGCACGGTGAGTTGCTGGTGATCGGCGGCCAGTTTAGAAACCCAAGACTTGCCGACGACATCGTTGGCCGCCGCGAAACCGCCGTAAACCACTATCAGGCCAACCGCCAACACGTGATTGTTGGTCAAACCCAGGCCGAGATAGGCGATCGAGAAGCAGACCAAGCCAACCGCGTAAACGTGTTGTGGCTTGAGTCGGTCGGCGAGAACACCGAATGGAAAGTTCAAAGCGGCGTAGGCAATGTTGAAGATCAGATAGGCGCCGACCACCTCGGTGACAGCCCAGCCCTCTTGGCTCAGGTGCAGCAATAGCAAGGCATCCGGAAAGTTAACCAGGGCAAAAATGGACAGAATCCAGATGAGCCGGGTCAGCTTTGGAGACAGTTTCTGAGTGTTTTCGGGGGTGATGTCGGCCTTGGCAAGCTTGGCGCGACGCTTAGTTTTTGGTTCTTGATCCTTGATAAACAGAACCGCCACCACGGAAAGCACCGCCGGGATAACCGCGACCCAAAGCACCTGACGGATGTTGCCGTCGAAGGCGGCGAGCAACAGCAGCGCCAGAATCGGCCCGATTACCGCGCCGGTCGTGTCGGCGGTTCGGTGGAAACCAATAACTCGGCCGCGGTGAGCCTTGTCGATTCCCTGAACCAGGATGGCGTCACGCGCCGCCGAGCGCATTCCCTTGCCAAGGCGGTCGACAACACGGCCAACCATAACCAACGGCCAAATGCCAGCCAGGGCAATGATTAGTTTGCCCAGAGCGGCCCCACCGTAACCCAGGAAGACCATTAGCTTGCGGGGCAGCCAACGGTTCATCCAAGCGCTGGAAAGTTTGGTGATTGCCATCGCACCTTCGGCAAAACCTTCGATCGCGCCGACCACCGCGGCTGGGGCGCCGAGCACGGTGTTCAAGAAGATCGGCATGATCGGGTAGAGCATTTCGCTCGCCGCGTCTTGCAACAGCGAAACCCAAGAAATGGCAAAAAGGTTGCGGGTCAGCCAGATCGGGCGAGCGGGTTTCTTCATGTTTTGAGTCTAGGCATGCGGGGCTGGCTCCTGGCGAGATATAGGGTTTGAGTATGCAAAATTCAGGCCAGATTCACTTCAACTCTGTCGGCTCATTCGAACGCGTCGAACACGGCCTGATTGCCAAAATCGACGATGAACTAATCAAGGTAGAAGTCATCAAGGATGACCTGATGCGCATCGCGATTAGCCGCGGTGGCAAGTTCGACGAAAACCCTACCTACGCATTGGCGATCGACCCGATTGCCGAGGCGACCAAGGCAGGTGGAACGGCGTTCAACATCACCGAGTCGAATGACAAGATTCACGTGATCACCGGCGCGATGACCCTCGAGATTGTGCGCGAACCATTCTCACTAAACGCCTATCGCGCCGATGGTTCGGCGATCTTTGAGACCGCGAGTGATCGCGATGGAAAACCTCGCGCCTATTCGGTGCTGAACGACGCATTCGTGCTTCGTCGCAAGATCGGCAAGCTAGACCCGATTTATGGCCTGGGTGAAAAGACTGGCTCCTTCAACCGTCGTGGCCGTGACTTCACGCTCTGGAACGTTGACGTGCTCAACCCAACCGCTTCGGGCGAATTCAGCTCGCTTCAAGCAGCCACCGACCCGCGCGCCGACAACACCAGCACCGAGTTCGACCCGTATTACGTCTCGATTCCGTTCTTCTATCACCAGGATGCCAAGACCTCGGCCATCGGCGGCTCGTTCATCGACAATAGCTACCGCGGTTTCTATGACTTCACCGGTGCCGACACCTACGAGATTTCATTCAACGGCGGCCAGTACACCGAGTATGTCTTTGCCGGGCCGAACATGGCCGACATCCTTGAGGATTACACCTGGCTAACCGGCCGCACCAACCTGCCGCCGCTTTGGGCGATCGGCTATCACCAGTGCCGCTGGAAAGACTATGTGCAGGCCGACATCGAGGCTTTGGCGGCAAAGTTTCGTGAGCGTTCGATTCCGGTTGACACTCTTTGGCTCGACATTGACTACATGGATGAATACCGAGTCTTCACCTGGAACAAGGAGCGCTACCCGGATGCACCGGGCATGCTGGCCCGACTCAAGGAGCAGGGCATCCGTGTGATCACGATCATCGACCCTGGTGTGAAGCACGACCCTGGTTATTCGGTCTATGACGACGGTGTCGAAAAGGGTGTCTTTGCGGTCACCGAATCTGGTTCGACCTACATCGGACAGGTTTGGCCTGGCAACACCGCCTTCCCAGACTTCGTTCAAGAGACCACTCGCGAATGGTGGGGTGCGTTGAATGCCGAGCACGTCAAGGGTGGCCTGGCCGGCATTTGGAATGACATGAATGAGCCGGCCACCGGCGATGTCGCCTCGGCATCAATGCGCTTCGGGGCAGGCAAGTATTCACACGATCGCTATCACAACGTCTATGCGTTGCTGATGGCGATGGGAACCCACGAGGGCTTGGTTCAGGCAATGCCAGAACTGCGCACCTTCATCCTTTCGCGCGCCGGCTCGCCGGGCATCCAGCGCTATGCCGCAAACTGGATGGGCGACAACATGTCGCGATTCGACCACCTCTGGATGAGCATTCCGATGGGCTCGGGCCTGAGCATCTCGGGTCAGTCCTTTGTCGGAGCCGACATCGGTGGCTTCGGCGAAAACACCACCCCCGAGCTGCTGCTGCGCTGGACCCAGTATGGCGCGCTGACTCCGTTCGCCCGCAACCACGCGGTGATCCACACCGTCGACCAGTATCCGTGGAGCTTTGGTGAAGACGTCGAGACCGGCATCCGTGCCGCGATCGAGCTGCGCTATCGCCTGCTGCCTTATATCTACAGCGCCTTCGTGCAGGCCGCCGAGACCGGTGCGCCGATTCAGCGACCGCTGATTTTCGACTTCCAGGATGACGAAAACCTGCGCAACCTCGACGACCAGTATCTGTTTGGTGCCAATCTTTTGGTCGCGCCGATTGTTGAAGACGGCCAGCGCAAGCGCGAGGTCTATTTGCCAGCGGGCGAGTGGTTTAACTTCAACACCGGCGAGCACCTGATCGGCGGCCGAACCATCGTTGCCGAGGCTCCGCTCGAGTTCATCCCGATCTTTGCGCGCGGAGGTGCGGTGCTGCCAATGCTCGCCGAAGCCCCGCAGAGCACCGATGGCCTGGCGCCAGAGTCGATCGAACTACACGTTTTCGTGCCAGCGGCCGATGGCGAGTGGACCTCAGAACTACAAGAAGACGACGGTTTGACCTACGCGGCACTCGAAGACAATCGCGTGCGAACCAGCATTCGTGTGGTCAAAGTTGGCAAGGATGTTTCGGTCAGCGGTCGGGTCACTGGCAAGGGTTTTGCCGGGTTCGCCCGCAAGCAGTTTGAGATCGTTTGGCACTCCACGGATGAGCGCAATGGCACTCGCCAGATCGTTGCCAACAGCGGAGAGGACTTTTCAATCTCGCTCTGAGGTTGAAACCTGACATGAACGAACCAATCAAAGTAGACATCTGGTCTGACGTTGCCTGCCCGTGGTGTTACATCGGCAAGCGCAAGCTTGAAAACGCGATCGATGCCTTTACCGCCGAAGGTTCGCAGACGCCCATCCTGGTTGAATATCACAGCTTCTTGCTGAACCCGGATATGCCGGTTGACTATGAGGGAAGCCAGACCGATTACCTTGCCGAGCACAAGGGCATGCCGCGCGACCAGGTGATTTCGATGACCGAACGCCTCAAGGGAATCGCCGCCGCGGTTGGTTTGAACTATGACATGGAACACATGCACATGACCAACACCGTTCTGGCTCATCAGCTGCTGCACTATGCGAAGACCCAGGGCAAGCAGATGCAGATGAAGGAGCGCATCATGTCGGCGCACTTCGTTGAGGCGCTGCACGTTGGTCGCATCGACGTGCTGGCGCAGTTGGCGGCAGACATCGGCCTAGATCGCGCCGAGGTCATGCGGGTGCTTGAGTCGGGCGAGTTCATCCCGGCTTTCGAAGCCGATGTTGAGCAGGCTCGTGCCTACGGCATCAGCGGTGTGCCGTTCTTTGTGATTGACGGCAAGTATGGAGTTTCGGGTGCTCAGAACGCCGAGGTATTTGTCGGCGCCTTCAACCAGGTGCTCGAAGAGCGGGCCAAGTAGTCGCTGACTAGCTAGCCGACAGGCGACCGGCGGCCAACTCTAGGATGCCGAGTGCGGCCAGGCGAACGGTTCGGCCATCGGCAGAGTCGATGCTCGCGTCAATCTCGGTGAAGTCGACCGAGCGAACCTGTGAATAGCGACCGGCTTCGAAGGCCAGTTGTCTAAACTCGTCGGCGCTGATTCCGCCTGGCGCGGCAGCCGGGCAGGCCGGAACCACGCTTCGGTCACAGACGTCGACGTCAAAATCGACGTGCACCGGGCCACCAGCGGCACCAGCGATCGAGACCGCCTCAGCCATCACATCTGCCATCGAACGATCGCGCAGGCTAGAACGCGGAATGACAAAAATGCCGAGTTCCTTGGCGCGAGCGGCATAGGCCGGTGAGTTCGAGAAGTCTGCGATGCCAATCTGCACGATGCGTCGCCCGTCGAGCCCGAGTTCGTCGACCAATCGTCGAACCGGTGAGCCGTTGCTGATTCCGTCGCGCAGGTCGTGGTGAGCGTCGAGGGTGATTAGCCCGGCGGTTTCGACGTGCGAGCCGAAGACACCGCGAGCCATCGCGAAGGTGACCGAATTGTCGCCACCCAGGCCGATGGCCAGCCCCGAACGCTTGGCTAGGTCGGCGGCGAGCTGGCTGGTTCGCGCCTCGCCGGCCTCAGAGTCGGGCTCTGTCACATCGCCAAAGTCGGCGAATGACAAGTTTGAGACGTCGGTGTCGGTTGACCAGTTATAGGTCGAATAGCGCTGAAGTGCGGCACGGATGGCGGCCGGGGTGGTGTGCGCATTGGTCGCCGAGATCGAGGTCAAGTGTGCCGGAATGCCCATCAGGCCGAGGTCGTAGCCTTGGGTCGAGTCTGCCTCAGCAGGTTTTAGCCAGGCCGATGCTCTGGGCCAGAGTTGGTCTTCCATTAGTTCTTCAACAGTTCTGCCGCGGCCTCTAGCTCTGGGGCCAAGAAGCGGTCTGGTCCGTTGCCTGGCACTACCTCGCGAAGACGCTTGATTAGTGCTGCGGTAACCGGTGCCGGCTGGTGTGGCGCGCGAAGCTCTACCGAACGCGCGGCGGCGGTCAATTCAACGGCCAGAATCATGCGAAGGTTGTCAACAATCTTGCGCAGTTTGCGACCGGCGTGCCAGCCCATTGATACGTGGTCTTCTTGCATCGCCGATGACGGGATGCTGTCTACCGACGCAGGGTTAGCCAGACGCTTGTTTTCTGAAACCAAACCGGCCTGGGTGTATTGGGCAATCATCAAACCGCTGTCGACGCCGGCATCGTGCGCCAAGAATGGTGGCAAACCAGATGAGCGGTTCTGGTCGAGCATGCGGTCGGTGCGACGTTCGGACATCGAGCCGAGGTCGGTGGCCGGAATCGCCAAGAAATCGAGGATGTAGGCGACCGGGGCTCCGTGGAAGTTTCCGTTTGAGGTGACCTCGCCAGATTCGAGCACCACCGGATTGTCGATGGCCGCGGCAAGCTCGCGACCGGCCACGATCGAGGCATAGGTCACGGTATCGCGCAGACCTCCGGTTACCTGAGGCGCGCAGCGCAGCGAGTAGGCGTCTTGAACCTTGTTGTCGCCAACGCGGTGTGAAGCGACGATTCCCGAGCCGGCCATCGCATTGAACATGTTGGCGGCACTGGTCTCCTGGCCAGGATGTGGTCGCAGGTCGTGGTGAAGTTCGGCGCGGAACACCTGATCGGTGCCCATCAAACCCTCGACGCTCATCGCGGCAATCACATCGGCGTAGTCGGCTAGACGTTCGAGGTCGGCGATTGCAAGGATGGCCATGCCGAGCATTCCATCCGTGCCGTTGATGAGTGCCAGACCCTCTTTTTCGCGTAGTTCAACCGGGGTGATGCCGGCCTCGGCGAGCAGTTCGGCAACCGGGCGCTCGACACCGTTGGCATCGAAGGCACGGCCTTCGCCCATGACCACCAGCGCGCAGTGGGCGAGCGGAGCCAGGTCACCTGAGCAGCCGAGTGAACCGTATTCGTGCACGAACGGGGTGATGCCGGCGTTCAGGATCGCCGCCATGGTTTCGGCAACCACCGGGCGGGCGCCGGTGCGGCCACTGGCCAGAGTCTTCAAGCGAAGCAACATCAAGGCACGAACCACTTCGCGCTCAACCGGGGCACCCATGCCAGCGGCGTGCGAACGAACCAGCGACTTCTGCAACTGCACTCGGTCTTCGATTGCGATGTGACGGTTCGCCAAAGCGCCGAACCCGGTCGAGATGCCATAGACCGGGGTCTCGCCATTGGCCAGCGATTCGATGTGAGCGCGGGTCTTAGCCATGCCGGCCAGGGCCTCACTCGAAATGACAATTTTGGCGTCGTGACGGGCGACGGCAATCACATCGGCAGCGGTCATCCCAGCCGAATTGATGGTGACGGTTTGGTTAGTCATGTGAGTGCCCTTGCTTGATTGGTTCGATTAGTTTGCCGTTGCGCCAGGTTTGACCGATGAGGTTTACGCCTGGGCGGTAGGCGAGGTGTTGGTGCGATGGTGCGTTGAGAACTACAAAATCTGCGGCGGCTCCGAGGCCAAGGTTCCCGACATCGGTTCGGCGCAGGGCGGCGGCCCCACCGGCGGTGGCCGACCAGATTGCTTCGGCCGGGCTCAGGTGCATTTCGCGAACCGCCACCGCGATGCAAAAAGGCATGGATGTCGTGTAGCTAGAACCCGGGTTGCAGTCGGTGGCCAGCGCCAGGGTTGCACCGGCATCGATCAGGCGACGAGCGTCTGGATAAGGCGAGCGGGTTGAGAACTCGGCACCCGGCAAAAGGGTGGCCACGGTGTTTGAACCGGCAAGCAGTTCGATGTCTCGGTCGCTGAGGTGGGTGCAGTGATCGGCCGAGGCACAGTCGAGTTCGACCGCCAGTTCGATTGCACCGATGTTGGCCAGCTGATTGGCATGGATGCGAGGCTTCAGCCCGGTGGCGATTCCCGCGGTCAAGATCTGACGAGCCTGATCGACATCGAAGGCGCCACGGTCGCAGAACACGTCGATCCACTTTGCGTGGTCGCTGACGCCTGAGAGCATCTCGCCCACAACAAGCGAAACGTATTCGTCGGCTCCGGTCTGACCGCGTTCGGCAAACTCAGTGGGAACCACGTGTGCACCAAGGAAGGTGGTCTCGGCGGTGTGAGCTGCCGCGATGCGAAGCGAACGCACCTCGTCGGCAACCGAAAGGCCATAACCGCTCTTGGTTTCAAAGGTTGTGATTCCGCTGGCGTGCATTTCGGCAACCAGACGCAGCAGGTTCTCGGCAAGTTCGTCATCGCTGGCTGCGCGAGTCGCCGCCACGGTGGTCTTGATTCCGCCGGCCGAATAGGCGCGACCCTCCATCCGTGCACTGAATTCATCGGCACGGTCGCCAGCAAACATCAGGTGCGCGTGTGAGTCTACGAAGCCAGGGATGACCGCCCGACCGCCAAGGTCGACCTGTGAATCGGCGTCTGGCAAGTCGGCGGTTGAGCCGACCCAAACCACTCGTCCGTGTTCGATGACCATGCCGGCAGCCGAAGCTCCGGTGCCACCGAGCTCACCGATTATGCCAGCGCCGAGCGACTCGTCATTAGTGACGAGTGACCCGATGTTGGCGAAGGCGGTGCTGCTCACAAAACGAACCTACGCGATATCGAGCATCGGAACGTGCACGTGCTTGTGACGAGCGACTTCCTTGGCGATGTCATAGCCGGCGTCGACGTGACGAATCACACCCATGCCAGGGTCGTTGGTTAGCACGCGGTTGATCTTTTCGGCTGCCAAGGCGGTTCCGTCGGCTACGATAACCTGACCTGCGTGAATCGAACGACCCATGCCAACGCCACCACCGTGGTGCAGCGAAACCCAGGATGCGCCCGAGGCAACGTTGAGCATTGCGTTCAGGATTGGCCAGTCGGCAATCGCATCCGAGCCGTCAAGCATGGCTTCGGTCTCGCGATAAGGCGAAGCCACCGAACCACAGTCGAGGTGGTCGCGACCGATAACGATCGGGGCCGAAACCTCACCGCGGGCGACTAGGTCGTTGAACACGGCGCCGGCCTTTTCGCGCTCGCCATAGCCAAGCCAGCAGATGCGGGCTGGCAGACCCTGGAACTCGACACGCTCCTGAGCCATCTTGATCCAGCGGTGCAGGTGCTTGTTCTCTGGGAACAGCTCGAGAATCGCCTGGTCGGTGCGGTAGATGTCTTTCGGGTCACCCGAGAGTGCCACCCAGCGGAATGGGCCCTTGCCCTCACAGAACAGCGGGCGAATGTAAGCCGGCACGAATCCAGGGAAGGCGAAGGCGCGGTCATAACCACCCTTGCGAGCCTCATCACGGATGGAGTTTCCGTAGTCGAAGACCTCGGCACCCTTATCCATGAAGCCAACCATCGCTTCAACGTGGCGAGCCATCGACTCTTGTGAGCGCTTGGTGAAATCGGCTGGGTCGTCGATGCGAGCCTGCTCGGCATCTTCGAACTTCATGTCGGTTGGGATGTAGAACAGTGGGTCGTGCGCCGAGGTCTGGTCGGTGACGATGTCGATTGGCACCTCGCGGCGAAGCAGCTCTGGCAACACGGATGCCGAGTTGCCGACTAGACCGATCGAGATGGCCAACTTCTGGTTCTTGGCCTCAACCGCGCGGTCGATGGCAGCGTCTAGGTTGTCGTAAATCTCATCGAGGTAGCGGTCGGCCAGGCGACGACGAAGGCGTGACTCGTCGACATCGACGATCAAGCATGTGCCCTCGTTCATGGTCACTGCCAGCGGCTGTGCGCCACCCATGCCACCGCAACCACCGGTCACGGTGAGGGTGCCGGCCAGGGTGCCACCGAAGCGCTTCTCTGCAACCGCGGCGAAGGTCTCATAGGTTCCCTGCAGGATGCCTTGGGTTCCGATGTAAATCCAAGAACCTGCGGTCATCTGGCCATACATGGTCAGACCGAGGTGTTCGAGGCGGCGGAACTCAGGCCAGTTGGCCCAGTCGCCAACCAGGTTTGAGTTGGCAAGCAGCACGCGCGGTGCCCACTCGTGAGTGCGGAACACGCCAACCGGCTTGCCCGACTGAACCAGCATGGTCTCGTCGTCATCCAGGTTGGTAAGGGTCTTGACGATGGCGTCGAAGCTCGCCCAGTTGCGAGCCGCCTTGCCGGTGCCGCCGTAAACCACGAGGTTTTCAGGGTGCTCGGCAACCGCCGGGTCGAGGTTGTTGTGCAGCATGCGGATAGCCGCTTCTTGGGCCCAGCCCTTGGCAGTGAGATTCGAACCTGTGGCGGCGTGCAGTGGGCCGCGAGATGAAGTGTTCATAGGTCAATAAAACTGGCATTTAGACCGCGCGCCAACAAGGTTTTTGATGCTACTGTCTGAAATACGAGATTAGGAAATCAGCATGTCAAATGTTCCGGCGGCAAGTCGTGCCCTGCTGATTTTGCGCACTCTGGCCAAGGCCGGTGCTCCCATGCCAGCGGCTGCTATTGCCACCCGAGTCGGCATTCCGCGCTCTTCGACCTATCACCTGCTGACCGCGATGCAAGAGAGCGGTTTCGTGATGCATTTTCCCGAGGATGAGCGCTGGGGGCTTGGCGTTGGCGCCTTCGAACTCGGTTCGGCATACCTGCGACACGACCCGCTCGAGCGCCAGGCTCGACCGTTGCTAACCAAGTTGGTTCGCGAGACCGAGACCAAGCTGCCGGCGGTGGCTCAGCTCGGCATCCTGCAGGGCACCGAGTTGCTCTACTTATTGCGCGAGGTTCCGCATCGCCCGGTCACCCTCGTCACCGAGGTGGGTGTTCGCCTACCAGCGCACCTGACCGCGTCGGGACGTGCCATCCTGGCCGGCTTGGATGCCTCGCAAGTGCGCGCCACTTTTGCGAATAACAAAACTTTCGTCGACCGAACCGGGCTTGGGCCAAAGAATGTGCGCGAGTTGGCGGCGCTGCTGCGCGACGAAGCCAAGGATGGGTTCAGCGCCGAAAACGGCTTCATCACGGATGGCTTCTCTTCGATCGCAGTTGCCGCCAGAAATCACCTTGGTATTCCCGTGGCAGCTATCGCCCTGACTTTCAGGTCTGAGGATACCGATGAGGCCTTGCGCACCGAGTTGGCTGGCGCGCTAAAGGCGGCAGGTTTGGAACTCAGCAAGCGCCTGGGTGGTCACTAGCCGAAGTTATCCACAGGCGACAGCGCACTGAATGCGCGTCTTCAGAATTGGTGAAATAACTATCCAATGAAAAGAAAATTACTAATAGCAGCCATACTCGTTTCTCTCTTTAGCGGAGTTGGTGTGCAAGCAAACGCAGCCGAAAAGAATGTGACGCATGTTGTCTCTTCCTCACCCAACCTCTCCACCTTGGTTTCTTTGGCTTCCACGACCATAAACGACATCAAAGCAAGAAAAACCTTTGAGTTTTCGACACCTAAAGGAACTTACATCTCCTTGGGCGAGTCGTTTTTCTCAAAGTTAGAAAATCAGGGCGTTTCACTCAACAGCGGCTTAGGAGCCTGCATCACGGACAACCGGGGCTGCTGGAGCAGCGATTATGGGATGTACCTGCCACTATTGGTTGATAAAACGAAACTGTCTGCTTTCCAAGTCGTTCACTCCAGCTCCATCGATGCACGAGTCCGCGGCGCTGGTTCTGGAAACGCCATTCTCGGGATCGTGGGATTGGTAAGCGCTGTCGCTGCGGGTGTAGTTCTAGTTGTTTCCGCGCCAGTCTTATCCGTGGTTGGTGTTGCTACTACCGTGGGGTTATTCGCCGCGGTCATCGGTGGTTACGTCACCGCTTGTCAAAATTTAGCTGGAAGATGCAGGTAGAAACGAAGATGGGGTATTTCATCACGCCCGCAACTATTGCGCGTATGTCTCGAGAAGATCAGTTAAACATGCTTGCCCGAAAACGGCTTCAGTACGCACTTTTCGTGAGGAAGCACACTCAGTATTCGGACATTCGCGAAATGGCCGAGGCTCGAGTTTCCGTGCTCAAGAAATCAAAGAACCCGTTTGTTCTGCTCTTCTAGAAACGATCGCTCGTGCAATCTGACGGTTAGTCTTCGGTCGACTCGGTGCGAACGTCGGTCCAAAGGTCATCTTCCTCAGGCTTCAAGACCGAATAGGCAACCACCGCGGTAACGGCGATGGCAAGACCCACGGCAACCCAACCGTAAACCGGGTTCTTTGCCTCTTTAGCCACACGCTTAGCGGCCTTCTTGGCGGTCGCGCTGGTGGCCGCCGAAGCCTTCTTTGCGCCGGCTGTTGCGTCATCCCAGATTTCGCTAATAGCGGGCAACAGTTCGAGCAATTCGTGTAGGTCGAGTTTCTTAGCCATGGAACAATAGTAGGCATGACTGCACACACTTCAGTAGCGACCATTCACACTAACTATGGCGCCATCAACATCAACCTATTCGGTAACCACGCACCTAAGACCGTTCAGAACTTCGAAGGTCTAGCGACCGGCACCATCGAGTGGCGCGACCCTCGCACCGGTGAGGTTCAGACCGGCAAGCCGCTATACAACGGCGTAATCTTCCACCGCATCATCCAGCAGTTTATGCTGCAGGGTGGCGACCCAACCGGCACCGGAATGGGCGGCCCTGGCTACCAGTTCGGCGACGAGATCAACGCCGAGTTGAACTTCAACGAGCCTTTCAAGCTAGCCATGGCAAACGCCGGCCCTGGCACCAACGGTTCACAGTTCTTCATCACCACCGCCCCAACCACCTGGTTGTTCGGCAAGCACACCGTTTTCGGTGAGGTGGCTGACGAGGTTTCAAGGAAGGTTGTTCTTGAGATCGAGGGCGTCGAGACCGACGGCCGCGACAAGCCTCTCGATGACGTAATCATCGAGAAGATCACAATCGAAAAGGTCTAATGACCTGCTACCGACACCCAGACCGCGAGGCATACGTTCGTTGCCAGCGATGTGAACGTTTCATCTGCCCAGAGTGTCAGATCGAAGCTAGTGTCGGTTTCTTGTGCCCGGATGACGCCGGCGGTACGGTTACCCAAATCAACCGCCGGCGCACCCGCGACGCACGTGTTCGCCAGTCGGGCCCACGCCCGGTGATCACGTTCACTCTGATCGGCATCAACGTGGCGCTATGGCTGCTGCAGATTATGCCGGGGTCATTGGTGACCGACCTTTTCGCCTATGTGCCACAGCTAACCGCGATTCAGCCTTGGCGCATGATCACCGCCGGTTTCGTTCACGACCCGTCAAACGTGTTGCACGTTCTGTTGAACATGTATTCGCTGTACATCTTTGGTCAGGTTCTCGAGCCGATGCTCGGCCGCGGCCGTTTCGCAGCGCTCTACCTACTCTCGCTATTTGGCGGTTCGGTGGGTGTGCTGTGGCTAGCCAGCCCAGATAGCTGGGTGGTTGGCGCTTCTGGTGCAATCTTCGGCATGATGGCCGCCTACTTCGTCGTGCTTCGCAAGCTCGGCCAGAACTCGAGCCAGATGCTCGGTCTAATCGCAATCAACCTTGTCTTCGGTTTTGTCGCATCGGGCGTCAGCTGGCAGGGTCACGTCGGCGGTTTGGTTGCCGGTGGCGTTGTCGCGCTCATCCTTGCCAACACCCGCCAACTATCTCAGCAGGCTGCCCAGCGCCTGGGCCTAGTTTCGGTTGCCGTCATCCTGGTTTTGCTCACCGTGTTCCGAGCCAACCTGCTCGGCCTCTAATCTTCCGGTCGCATACTCGGCCAAAGAAAAACCGCCCAAGTCTTTCGACCGGGCGGTTTTTTGAATTCTTAGAAGATTACTTCCAGCGGGTTGACATCATGAAGCCGACCATGGCGATGCCGAAGCCGATCAGGATGTTCCAGTTCTCAAGGTTCCACGGGGTGCCCGCGCCTAGAGGGAACTGCGCGCTTGACACGTAGTAGGTGATGATCCAAACGAGACCAAGAATCATGAAGCCAAACATGACCGGCTTGAACCAAACCGGGTTAGGCAGTTCTTCGGTGTTCTCGGTTGGCAACTTAGGCGCGCGAGGCTTTGAAACCTTGGCAGGCTTCTTACGTGATGATGATTCAGGCATGCGGTAATTCTAATGCCATTGACGGTAACGGTAGGCTTAAATCAACATGACAAAGATTTTGGTCCTCGACAACTACGACAGCTTCGTTTACACGCTGAACGGTTATCTGCAGCAACTCGGCGCAGAGACCGAGGTTTTGCGCAACGACATCGTCACCGAGGCCGAGCTTCCTGACCTATTGGCCAAGTATGACGCGGTGCTGCTGAGCCCTGGCCCTGGCACCCCGGCGGCCGCTGGCCTTAGCATTCCGACCGTGAAGTTGGCCCTGCAGACCGGCCAGTCAATCTTTGGAGTTTGCCTGGGCCACCAGGCCATTGCCGAGGCAATGGGTGCGACGGTCACCAGCGCCGAAGAACTCATGCACGGCAAGACCTCTGAGGTTCAGCACGACAACTCGCTAATTTTCAAGGATGTGCCACAGCCGTTCATTGCCACCCGCTATCACTCACTGGCCGTGGTTGACTCAACTGTTCCAGAAGATCTAATCGTTACGGCACGCACCATCCCAGGTGAGAATTCAAAGGGCGGCGTGATCATGGCGCTGCAACACAAGACCCTGCCGATTTATGGTGTGCAGTATCACCCTGAGTCGGTGCTTACCGAAGGTGGCTATCAGATGCTTGGCAACTGGCTAGAGTCAATCGGTCTTAAGGGTGCCTCCCAGCGCGCAAAGTCGCTCAGCCCGCTGGTAAAGCTTTAGTTCGATTAACGCGCTAGTTCGAGCAGGGCTTTAGTTACAGCCCACATAGAGGATGATTGCCGAACCCTGCGGGGTTAGACCCGGCAAGATCGACTGCTCAACCACGATGGTTCCCTGAGTCTTGCCTGCTGGGCAAGAGCCGCCTTGAACCGCGATGCTCGAGGTCAAACCAACTTCAGGGGCGGTCACCTTAGCTTGGGCATCAGAGGTAGACAGGTTGCGAACGTCTGGAACATTGACCTGACCATTTGAAATCACAAGATTTACGACGCTACCCTCGGCCACGTCTGCGTTGGCAACCGGGTCGGTCTCGATGACCTTGCCAGCCGGAACGGTTGCGCTATTGGCCTGGGTAATCGTGCCCAGGGTTAGCTTGGCAGCCATCAAGGCCGCGGTGGCTTCGCTCTCGGTCATGCCGATCAGCGAACTAGGCACCTTGATGGTGTTCTTGCCCGAAGAAACCACGACAGTCACGGTGGTGTTGTCTGGAACCTTGGTGCCGGCAACCGGGTCGGTGCTGATGATTGTGTCTAGCGGAACGGTGTCGCTCGCCTGATAAACCTTTGCCACCAAAAGGTGCTGAGCGGTAAGGGTGTTGTAACCCTCGTCGTAGGTCTTGTTGGTGACATCGGCAACCGAAATGCCGGCAGAGCCTGGGTTGATGTTTAGGTTGAAACCGTTGAGGGTGAACAACCAAACCAAAAGCCCAACCAAAACCACACCAACGCCAGAACCAATGGCCCAGATTAGATTGGCCTTTGGCTTCTCGGTCGGAATGTACTTGATGGTCGGCTGAGCCGCGGTCGGCAGCTCAACGCCAAGTTCTGCGAACGGGTTGGTCGAAGGACCCTCGGTGCTCGAAGCGCCAGCGGTCTCGAAGACCTCGGTCTTCTGCACGATTGGGGCTTCGTAAACCTGGGTCTGCTCAACAGCAGGAACCTCAGCGACAGGCGCTGGAGCAGCTGGAGCCGGAACCACAGGCTCCTCGACTCGCTCGGCTCCGGCCGAAGCCAGCAGGGCGTCAAACTCGTCTAGGCCGGTGGTGAAGACCTCGGTTGGAGCGGCATCCTGGGCAGCTTCTTCGGCAGTCTCGACCGGCGCGGCTTCGATAACTTCTTCAACCGGTAGGTCGATCGATGGGGTCTCAACCTCAGGTTCTGGCTCGAAAGCTAGTGCGTGAGCAGGAAGTTCATCCTGGGTGTTTTCAAGCACCACGGCGTAAGCAGCTAGCAGGTGCTCGCGGAATTCTTCGGCGCTCTGGAAGCGCTCGTTGCGGTCTTTTGCCAAGGCGCGGATGACGACGGCATCCATCTCAGGCGAGACGCTTGGGTCGTATTGCGAAGGTGGAACAACCGCTTCGCTGACGTGCTGGTAGGCAACCGAAACTGCCGATTCACCCTTGAATGGTGGGCGTCCGGCAAGCATTTCATAAAGCAAGACACCGGCTGAGTAAAGGTCGGTGCGGGCATCGACCGACTCGCCCTTGGCCTGCTCTGGTGAGAAGTATTGTGCGGTGCCGACGATTCCGCTGGTGTGAGCAACGGTTGCCGAGTTCTCTGAAACCGCGCGGGCGATTCCGAAATCCATGACCTTGACCTGGCCGGCCTCGGTGATCATTACGTTTGCCGACTTGATGTCGCGGTGCACGATGCCGGCACGGTGTGAGAACTCGAGTGCGGTGAGCACGCCGGTCTCGAAGTCGATGGCCTCTTGCAGGGTCAGGCGACGCTCGTGCAGCAGGTCGCGAAGCAGCTTGCCGTTGACATACTCCATCACGATGAACGGGTGGCGGTTGGTGTTGCCGTTTGAGTCAACGGTCACATCTTCGCCGGCGTCATAAACGCGAACGATGGTTGGGTGCGCCATGCGCGCCGATGCCTGGGCCTCTTGGCGGAAGCGGGCCTCGAAGTTTGGGTCGTTCGCAAGGTCGGCCTTGAGCAGCTTGATAGCCACTGTGCGGCCAAGACGGGTGTCGATACCCTCGTAGACATCGGCCATGCCACCGCGACCGATGAGGTTTCCTACCTCATAGCGGCCTGCAATTATGCGCTGGTTTGATGACACAGATTGCTCTACTTTCGTCGTAAATCGGTCTTGCGAACCGGTTTCTCAGTCTACTTATTGAGCCTGAGATTTTGCTGGTGAATTACTGGGTTGGCTCAGGTGTTGGTGAAGCATTCGGGTCTACTGGCACGTAATAGAAGACACGGATGTTTGACCCAGCCGGCATATTGCCCAGCGGAGTCGCGTCGTAGACCGTCATTGACTTCGGGTCGTCAAGCGGAACGCTGGTTCCGGCCACGGCTTCAGGCACCAAACCCTTCGCTTCAAGCGCGGTCAGCACATCCGAGATTTGTTGGCCCTGGATGTCGGTTAGCAGCACGGTCACCGGCGTTGGCACGGTCGGCCCGCCCGAAGAAGACCAGGATGGCTGGCTCGACGGGGTAACCGTGACGGTTGGCACCGGCACCGGCTGCATCGAACCAATCACGATCGCGACCACCACCGAGATGGCGGTCAGGCCGAGCACCACGATGATGGCAACCCATGGCCAAACGATTGGCTGGGTTGGCTGCGGTGCGGTGTCGGTGAGGGTAGCGATTTCGGTGGTGCGGTCGGTAACCTGCTTGATCTGTTGAATCAGTTCGGTGGCGGCCTGTGAGCGCGGTGCGGTAGGCAAGAGCGCCTCTGCGCGCTGGGCGAGAATCAGGGCGTTTTCTGGTCGGCCGCTGGCCTTCTTGGCTAGGCAGGACATCACGAGCTTGCGAACACGCTCGTCGATCTCGCCAGGCAGGGCCGGAGGCATGTCATTAATCTGGGCCATCGCGATGATCATCTGCGAGTCGCCGCCGAACGGGCGCTTGCCCGCGAGGCACTCGTAGGCCACGATTCCCAGCGAATAGATGTCGGTTGACGGGGTAGCCGGCTTGCCGGTGGCCTGTTCTGGCGATAGGTACTGAACCGTTCCCATTACCTGGCCGGTTGCGGTCAAACCAACCTGGTCGGCAACTCGGGCGATGCCGAAGTCGGTGATCTTGACGTGCCCATCCGGGGTGATCAAAAGGTTTCCCGGCTTCACATCGCGGTGCACCAAACCGGCTTCGTGCGCGGCATAGAGCGCTCGGGCGGTTTGAGCGACGATGTCCATGACCTTGGTCTCTGGCAGAACCTTGTCTCGTTCAAGGATGCGAGCCAGCGAGTCACCAGGCACGTACTCCATGACCAGATAGGCCCAACCGGAATCTTCTCCGTAGTCGAAAACGTTGGCGATGCCTTCGTGGTTGACCATCGCAGCGTGCTTCGCTTCGATGCGGAAGCGCTCGATGAAGCTCGGGTCGCCCATGTACTCTTGCTTCAAAATCTTGATGGCCACCTGGCGCAGGATTACCTCATCCTGGGCTAGCCAAACCTCACCCATACCGCCGATGGCGATGCGGCTGATCAACTTATAGCGACCGCCGAAAACCTGATCTACTTCTGGCTTCACTTGCGCAACACCGCCTCCATTACCTTCTTGGCAATCGGTGCAGCCAGTGAGTTTCCTCGACCTGCCTGACCCATGCCACCCCCGTTGGCAACCACGACGGCAACCGCGACCCGAGGGTCATTTGCCGGTGCGAAGCCGGTAAACCAAAGTGTGTATGGCTCGCCCTGACCGTTCTGTGCGGTACCGGTCTTGCCGGCAACCGAAACGCCCTTGATCTGTGCGTTCGAGCTGACACCGCGAGCAACCGCGCCAATCATCATGTCGCGAACCTTGGCTGCGGTAGTCGGGCTCATCGGGGAGCCGAGTTGCTGAGGGGTGGGAGTGCTCAACGCGGCAAGGTTCGAAGACAGCACGGTCTCGACCAGGTTCGGCTTCATCATCAAACCGCCGTTGGCCACGGCCGCCGACATCATCGCGACCTGCATCACGGTCACGCGGTCATCGAACTGGCCAAATGCCGAGAGTCCAAGCTGAGCGTCATCCATGCCGGTTGGGTAAACGCTAGGAGTCACGGTTAGCGGCACCTTTACCGATTTGCCGAAGCCAAACTTCTCGGCCTGTGCGCGGATGGCATCCTGGCCAAGCAAGATTCCCAGTTGCGCCATCGGAACGTTGCAAGAGAAGCGCAGCGCATCGGCGATTGAAACGGTCGCCTTGCCACCACACTTGCCTTCGCCTGAGTTCTGAACGTAAACGTTGGTGCCCGGCAACTTGAACTTGACCGGGTTTGGCAGGGTGCTTTCAGGCGTGTACTTGCCGCTCTCAATCGCCGCGGTGGCCACCAAAATCTTGAAGACCGAACCCGGGGCAAACAACTCGGTGGTCGCGCGATTCTTGAGCGGCTCGAGCTTCGAGTTCAGCAACGCGTTGTAGTTGCTGGTCGATTCGACACCGTTGTGCACGGCTAGCAGGTTGGCGTCGAAGCCAGGCTTTGAAACCAGAGCCAGGATGTTGCCAGTCTTCGGCTCGATGGCGACCACTGCACCGGTCTTGTCGCCCAGGGCATCCCAGGCGGCCTTCTGAACGACCGGGTCAATGGTGAGCTCGACCGAGGCGCCGGTGACCGGGTTGCCCGAGAACAGCGCGCTGATCTGCTCGAAGAACTGGGCCGAGTTCTGCCCGGTTAGGTAAGAGTTCATTGCCGATTCGAGGCCGGTCGCGCCCTGGTAGTTCGAGAAGAAACCGGTCACGCCCGAATAAATCGGGTCGGTGTAGGTGCGCACGTAGTGATAGACGTCGTCAGACTGCTTCGAGAACGCAATCGGCTGACCGTCGACCAGAATCGATCCGCGCTGCTTCTTATAGCTGTCGTAAACCGAACGGACGTTGCGTTGATCCTGAGAAAGCGTCTCGGCCGAGATCACCTGAATCGAGGTGGTGGCCACGAACAGGGTCAAGAACATCATGAAAATCACGATGCTGACGCGGCGAAGTTCTTTATTCATCAGTTCACCGCCCCTATCACGCGCTGCCCGCTGCCCATCGAGTCAGAGATGCGCAACAGCACTCCGATGATGATCCAGTTAGCGATCAAGGATGAACCACCCGCGGCAAGCAACGGGGTAGTCAAACCGGTCAGTGGAACCACGCGGGTCACACCACCCATGACGATGAAGAGCTGAAGCGCGATTACGAATGACAAACCAACTGCCAGCAACTTCGAGAAATCGTCGTTGTGGTTGAAGGCAATGCGCACGCCGCGAGAAACCAGCAGTAGATAGAGAGCAAGGATGGCGAACATGCCGACCAAACCGAGTTCTTCACCGAGCGAGGCGATGATGAAGTCGCTTTCGGCGAGTGGAACCAGGTGTGGCAGACCGCCGCCGAGCCCGGCACCAAGAACGTTGCCGTGGGCCAAACCGAAGATGCCCTGCACCAGCTGGTAGCTGCCGCCGATGGCGTCATAGTGGGCTTGGTCGAATGGGTTTAGCCAGGCGTCGAAGCGGTTGCTTACATAGTCGGCAACTCGGCTGGCAACTAGGGCGCCAGAGATTGCCATGGTCAAACCGACGACCACATAGATCGATCGGCCGGTTGCGACATAGATCATCACGATGAAGAGGCCGAAGTAGAGAAGCGAGGTTCCGAGGTCGTGCTGCAAGACCAAAACCAAGAGGCTGGCTACCCAGATCGAGATAATCGGTCCAAGCTCGCGGGCACGCGGAATGCGCACGCCGAATACCTTGCGGCCAACAATCGCGAGCGAATCGCGACGGGTCACCAGGTAACCGGCAAAGAAAACCGTCAACGCAATCTTGGCAAGCTCACCAGGCTGGAAGGTCAGCGGGCCAATGCCAATCCAAAGGCGGGCACCGTTGATGCTTCGGCCGATGATCGGCAACATCGGCGATAGCAAAAGCCCAACACCGATGAACATCGACAGATAAACGTAGCGACGCAAGAACAGGTGGCTCGGCACGAAAATGACAACAATCGCGGCCACGGCAATCGCGAGGCAGGTCCAGGCGATCTGCTTGCCAGCAAAAAGATCGGTGCCCTTGATGGCAGCGGTGTGCAGGTCGAGGCGATAGATCTCGGCGATGCCCAGCCCGTTGAGCACCACGCCAATCGGCAAAATCAGCGAGTCGGCTTCGCTGGCACGGATGCGCAGCACGACGTGAATGGCAACCACGGCGAGGGTGAATGGCAAGAAGTAGAGCCAGAAGTCTGAGCGCAACACCTGCAACACCGAGAGCTGAATCTGGGTCAGTTCAAATGCGAAAAGACCAATGGCAAAAACCAGCAAATAGGCTTCGATGTTTCGGTTGCGAGGAATCACACGGATGATGCGTGGGATTCGAATCGACTCGGTCAGGTTGCTGAAACTCACTTGTTCACCACCGTCTTGGTGAGCTCGTTGAGAATGCGGTCGGCATCCTTGCGGTCGGTTGCGGTGATCGAGCGTTCGACGAGGTAGCGCTGGTATTCAGGCAAGTCGGTGAGTTTGAGAGTAGTGGTTTGGTAAACCGACGAGAACTTCAACGGGCCAAGTGATTCTTTGATGCCCTTATATATCGTGACGTAGCCGCCGTTGTTGGCCACGTAATAGCGGTCTTGGCTCCAGTTATAGATGCCGATTACGCCGGCGGCCACGGCGGCAAAGATCAAGACAACGGTTGCGAGTTGTCGCACGTAGCGCCAACGAATTGTGGTTCGGGTTTCGCGCAGAATCTTCTCGAGGTACTCGTCAGACTCAGGCACATAGTCGGTCGGGTCTTCGGTGCGACGCAGAATGATGTCCGGCAGGTTAAGCGGGTTAAGAATCTTGAGGATTCGACGGCCCTTGCGGTCATCGATGACAACCTCGTTGGCACCAGAACCGACGAAGCGGGCCGATGGAACGAAGTCGGTTTGGTTCTTCGCGTTGACGATGTCGACGACAACTACGGTCACATTGTCTGGGGCACCGAACTCGAGTGCCTCGCCAACAAGCAGCTCGGTTGCCTCATACGAGTCGATCTTCGAAAGCATCAGTCGATCCATGACGCTCTCTGGCACCGGGCCAGAAAGTCCGTCGGAACACATCATCCAGCGGTCGCCAGGCAAAACATCGTAGGTCTCGATGTCGATTTCAGGGAATTCTTCCATGTCGCCCAGGACGCGCATGAGCACGCTGCGGCGAGGGTGAACTAAGGCCTCTTCGGCGGTGATTCGGCCGGTTTCAACCAGGCGCTGCACGAAGGTGTGGTCACTGGTGATCTGTTTAACTTCACCGTCGCGAGCTCGATAAATGCGTGAGTCACCGATGTGGGCAATCGTGGCCTTGTCGCCGACGATGATCATTCCCGAGAAGGTGGTTCCCATTCCCGAAAGTTCTGGGTGCTCTTTACAAGATTCGCGAAGCACGGCGTTCGCCTGCCAAATCGTTTCGCGCAGAATCTCGCCTGCCTTTTCGGCAGAGTCGTATATGGCGTCTGCTTGGGCGACTCGCTGCGCTACCAATGCTGAGGCGATGTCACCACCGGCGTGACCACCCATGCCGTCGGCCACGAAGAACAGATTGAAGCCGGCATAGCCAGAGTCTTGGTTGCTAGAGCGAACCCGGCCGATATCGGAGGCCGCATAGCTGATGGTCTTGATGGCCATGTCTTTACTAGCTTCGAAGCTCGAAGACGGTCTTGCCCACGCGCACCGGAGTATTCAACTTGACCACGGCAGGGGTGCCAACACGGCTGCCGTCGAGGTAGGTTCCGTTGGTTGAGTTCAGGTCTTGGATCAGCCAGTCGTTGTTGATCAGAATCAACTTGGCGTGATGGGTAGATGCATACTCGTCGTCAACGATTAGGTCAGAGTCTGGGCTGCGACCGATTGTGATTTCGCGGCGCTCGAGGCGAACCATCTGGCCGGTCTTGTCGCCCTCGATAATCACAAGTTTGGTCGCGGTGCTTCCGGTTGGTTCGCTGACCAGGCCGCTGGTTCCGAGAAGTGGTGCCGAGTTGCCGACCGGGGCCGACACTACCTCTGGCGCGTTAGCAGCAGCCACGCGGCTGACCACCTTTTGGCCAAATAGGTCGGCGCGGATAACCGAGATGATGCTAAAAACAAAAATCCACAGAACCGCGACGAAACCGAGGCGAACGATGAAAAGCGCTAACTCACTCACTGACGGTTCTCGCAATCACTCTGAAGGTGAAGTCGCTGCGACCGGCCTGAATCAGGGTGTTGTCGGCGATGGCAACTTCATCAATCTTCTTGCCGGCAACCATGGTGCCGTTGGTGCTGCGCAAATCGCGAACCGCGGCATTCTTGCCATCCCAGAGAATTTCAAAGTGCTTGCGGCTTAGACCGTTGTCGTCGATTTGAATGTCGGCGCTGGCATCGCGGCCGACCGAGGTGTGTGCCTTGTTGAGCAGGAAGCGCTTGCCGGCAACATCGAGGGTCGGCATCCACTCGACCTTGGTGTTCTGACTGGTTGAGCGAACGGTGACCTGGCCCATGTTTAGGGTCTGGTCTTCAACTAGTTTGATTGACAGCGCTGCGCCAAACTGGAAGCCTTGCTTCACAGCGTGACGGGTGCTCAGTTCGGTGAGCTCGCTGATGAGCGATTCGCCCAGAGTGGCCATGCGCTTGAAGTCTGGGGTGGCCAGGCTCACGCTAAATGTGTTCGGTGCCAGGATGCGGTCGCGACTCAGAATGCTGGCCTTCGAATCCATTTCGGCACGGATGGCGGCGGCAATTTCGACAGGCTGAATTTCGGATTTAAAGGTCTTGCTGAAAGCGCCATTAACGATGCGCTCCAAGCCCTTCTCGAAGTTCTCTAAAAAGCCCAATTTGTCCTTTTCCTGTAGCCCTGCCCTAGTTTATCTGGGCAATCTGACATCTTGGGGTAGCTCAGCGGGGCAATCGTTTGGAGATTTCGGCTTGCTGTGAGAACGCTGGCAAGACGCCCAGAGCATCCTGAAATTCGGGTTTTGGCGACTTCGGCTTGCATAGATTCATTTCTGGATCCGCAATCCAACGAAAGGAAACACCATGGAAAAGAAGACTCTAAAGCTGACTGCAGTAGCAGCCGGTGCAGTAGTCCTAGCCGGAGCAGCTTTTGCTGCCCCATCTTTTGCATCAGCAAAACACCACTCAGTGAAGGCGGCATCATCTTCTTCAACCGGCACCACCGGCACCGCACCTACCTGGGGCGGCAAGTCTGTCGACGCAGTTGACGGCAAGTTCAAGGGCGGCATCCCAGCCGACCGCGTTGAGTCAACCGTTGCAGCGACCATCACCGGAGTGCCGAGCACCGTGACCGACGTCGAGGCAGCTGAACACAGCGCCTTCTTCGTCGCTTACGACTACACCGGCACCGCCCCGACCACTCAGCCAACCACCGGCGGTCACCCAGCTCGTTTCGAGGCAACCGCATTGGCTAACGGCACTGTGACCGGAACCCTAGGTTTCTTGTCTTCGAAGACCGCCGGCACCTACAACGTTGCCGTTTATACCTCGAGCACCGACGCCACCCCAGACCTAGTCACCATCACGGTTGACTCAGCTGGCAAGGCAACGGCAACCTCGGCAACCGCATTGACAGCGGCCTATGACGCAACCGCAGCCGCAAAGGGTCCTGGTTTCGGCGGCCCTGGCTTTGGCCCGGGCAAGGATGGCAAGGGGCCTAAGGGTGACCACGGTCCACGCGGCCCTCGTGGCGGTCACGGAGATCACGATGGTGACAAGGGTGGTGCCAACGGCGGTTCGGGTTGGACTCCTCCAACCACCGCAACCCCGGCACCAACCAACTAATACCCCCGCGGTTCTAGCTTCTCTCCCTGGCAAGAACCGCGAGTAACAAAAAACTCCCTCCCGGCATTGAGTCACCGGGAGGGAGTTTTCTTTGTTTAGGTTTTACTGCTTGTAAACGCGGATGCCTACACCCTGGGTTGCAGCCTTGATCTTGTCGATCACTACAACGACGCTGGTGTTAACCAAGTCAGGGTTTGACTTCACAGCTAGGTCACAAGCCTGCTGAGCAGTTGCCTTGGCTGCGTCAGCGGTAGCCGCTGAGGCTGCGTAAGCAACACACTCGATGCTGTTGTTCTTTAGGTTTGCAAATGCTGCGTGACGAATTTCGTCTGCAGCGGTTGCGCTTAGCTTCTTTGCGCCAGCCTTGATTGAAACTGGGCGAACCGGAACCTGGGTAACCACAACTGGAGCAACATACTTGATCGCGTCCTGAAGGATTACGGTTCCTGACTTGAAGTTCAGCAGTAGGTCGGCGGTGGTGCCAGCCAGACCGTTTGGAACGGTGATGGTTAGCGAACCGGTCGAACCTACGGTTAGGTCAATTGCCTTACCTGAGATCGAAGCTGACACTAGGCCGGTGAAGTCACCAGACTTTAGGTCAACCTTGCCACCGGCATCAACCAGAGGCTTGCTTAGAGCAGGCAATGCTGCAACTAGTGGCTGAACAATAACCGGTAGAGGCTTGATCTGGTTGCGAGCCTGCTCTGGGGTTAGAACTGGAGCAGCGATAACTGAAGAACTCTGCGAGCCTCCACTGTAGAGGGTTCCATCGGTGCCTACTGTCGGGCTGTAAGACCAGGTTCCCATGTCGTTTTCGTACCAAGAAAGGAACTTACCGACGGTGGTTGAAACGGCAGTGGTGCAACCATACGGACTGGTGTTTGCACAGACAGTCCAGAGGTTTACAGTTGACGGAATTGTGAGTGGGTTGGTGTGAACCCAGCCGCCGAGCGATACTTGGGTGTTGTTGAGAGCCGTTGCTGAGAACGGTGCGCAGTCGCTAGGTCGGCCGCTGGAGTTCATACTTCCATAAGCCGCACCATGTGCGGTATTGCAAAGTACCCAGAAGCCATTGAGCATGTTGCTAGCACCGGTCCAGGTGGCGTTGGTCGAAGTTACTACGCCGTTGTTGAAGACTGGAGCCGCGGCAGCGGCGGTAACGGTTCCGCCAGACTGCTGCTGAGGAGCTTGTTGTTGGTTGCTGGCACCTACCGTGCCGGTCGCCGGCGAGGTCAGATCAGCCACGGCCGAGGTTAGTCCACACGAAATTTGGGCCGAGTTGCCTTGCTGGTAACTGACCGATACATTCTGACCGCTGGTAAGTGCAGATGCAAAGTTCAAGATAATGGTGTTGTTGGTCGTGCCAATGTTTGTGATGGTTCGTGCTGTTCCAGCGACAGAAAGTGTCCAGTCGGCTGACGGGGTGATTGACGAACCAGTGAAGGTACACCCATTATTGACCAAGAGTGCAACAAAGGTATCTCCCACTGCCATTGGACTGAGCGCGAGACCGCGGCCTTCCTTTACGGTCACTGCGGCCGACGCGGAAATATCAGAACCGTTTTGTTCGATCCAACGCAAGTCTGATCCGATGGTGCTGTTTCCGAACGAAGTACAAGAAATTGCGCAGTACGAGATTGACGGCACGGTCAAAGTAGTGGTGGTGATTGGGGTTGTATCCAGGCGACTCGTGTAAAGTGCCTCACAACCCGAAGGTACAGATGTTGCGGCAAGCATTGAACCGCCGTGTCCGCAAACGTACCACTTTCCGGTGGCTGTGCCAGATCCCCAGATAGCAGGGGTCGCGGTAATAGATGAGCCAGTCAAGGCGCTACCTGAAATTGTAGGTGCCGAAGTAGCCGCGGCAGCGTTTGCCTGGCTAGAAGCAGTTAGTGAACCACCGAGGGCAAGCAGCAGGGCTGCGCCAACGGATACGAGTTTTTTGAAGTTGATTGAACTAGTCATAACTTTAAGGAAACCAAAGACCGGTCTAAAAACAGGTCTAAAAAAGGGGTTTACCCCAGCAAATTAGTGCGAGTGTGTCGCTTAGCCAACCTGCTGAGCGTGACGCTTTCCACGGGTGTGTGTCGGCTTGTGCTCAGAGTGGGTTGGGTCGGCATAGCAGGTGTCGCAAAGCAGCACGAGATCCTTGCAGCCAACGTTCGCGCAGTTGCGGAACGAGTTGGTTGCTCCGCCGCAGTTCTCGCACTCGCCGATGACCTTTGCTTCGTCGCTGAAGTCTTGAACCATGCGGTCGTCAAAAATGTAGAGCGAACCTTCCCAAAGACCCTTGTCTTTGAAGGTCTCGCCATAGCGAACGATGCCGCCGTCGATTTGGTAGACCTCTTTAAAGCCGCGCTTGATCATCACGGCTGAAAGAATCTCGCAACGGATTCCACCGGTGCAGTAGGTGACGATTGGCTTGTCTTTGATGTGGTCGTACTTGCCAGACTCGAGTTCGGCAATAAAGTCGTGTGAGGTCTCAACGTCAGGCACGATGGCGTTCTTGAACTTGCCGATCTTTGCCTCGAAGGCGTTGCGGCCATCGAAGAAGACGACCTCGTCGCCGCGCTCTTCCACCAGCTTGTTTACCTGGGCCGGCTTGAGGTGCTTGCCGCCGTTGGTGACGCCAGACTTGTCGACCTTGACTTCATCCGGGGCCTTGAAAGCAACCAGCTCAGGGCGGTTCTTAACAGAGAGGCGTGGAAAGTCGTTGCCGGTGCCATCTGACCACTTGAAATCGATCTTGCCGAAGCCCGGGTATTCACGGGTCTGACGAACGTACTTCTTTAGCGCGGCCATGTCGCCACCGAGGGTGCCGTTAATGCCGTGCTCAGAAACGATGATGCGACCCTTTAGGCCAAGCGACTCGCAAAGAGTCTTCTGCCAAAGCTTTAGAGCAACTGGGTCAGCAACCGGCGCAAAGCCGTAATACAAGATGATTTTCTGTAGGTCCACAATCACATTCTAAACCCGCAAGCATTTATGTTGTCAGGGCGATTTAGGATGTAGGAATGAGCATGAAGCCAGGCATCGACGCCAACGAACTCAACCCAGCCGTTCGCCCACAGGACGACCTATTCCAGCACGTCAACGGAAAGTGGTTCGCCGAGGTAGACATCCCTGAAGATAAGGCGATTTACGGTGCCTTCGCAATGCTCGCCGATGACTCAGAGGCCGCCGTGCGCGAGGTGCTTGAAGAAGCAGCCGCCAACCCACTGCCAGGTGTGAGCCAGCAAATCGGTGACCTCTATGCATCTTTCTTGGATGAAGACCGCGCCAACGAACTCGGTGCCGCGCCGATCGCCGCCGACCTAAAGCTCATCGAGCAGGTGCGCCAGATCGATGACGCGACCCAGTTGCTAGGCACCTACGAGTACCTCGGCCTATCGGGCCTATTCGGCATTTGGGTAGACAACGACGAGGGCAACCCAGATCGCTACATCGTCAACCTTGCGCAGGGTGGCTTGGGTCTGCCAGACGAGGCTTACTACCGCGAAGAGAAGCACGCCGAAATCCGCGATGCCTACGTTCCTCACATCGCCCAGATGTTGACCTTTGCCGGCTGGGATGCCGACGCGGCGCTCGCCGGAGCCAACAAGATCTTCCACTTCGAAACCGAACTGGCCAAGATTCACTGGGATAACGTTGCCACCCGCGACGCCGACAAGACCTACAACCTCACCGCCCGCGCGCACCTAGACGCAATGACCCCGACCTTTGACTGGAGCATCTGGCTGACCGCCGCGAAGTTCGATGCCAAGGTCTTGGATGAGTTGAACGTGGCGATGCCAAGCTTCTTTGAAGGCCTTGCTGCACTGTGGAACAACGACCACCTAGAGGCAATCAAGCTTTGGTTGGCTTGGCAGGTAATCCGTTCGAGCGCCCCATACCTGAGCGAGAACTTCGTAAACGAACGTTTCGACTTCTATGGCACCAAGCTAACCGGTGCCCCGATGAACCGTGCCCGCTGGAAGCGCGCGGTCTCTCTAGTTGAAGGCTGCCTTGGCGAGGCCATCGGCAAGATCTATGTCGACAAGTACTTCCCGGCAGAGGCCAAAACTCGCATGGATGAGTTGGTCAGCTACCTAATCGAGGCCTACCGCGACAGCATCAACAAGCTTGAGTGGATGACCGAAGAGACCAAGGTCAAGGCGCTAACCAAGCTAGACAAGTTCACCCCGAAGATTGGATTCCCGGTTAAGTGGAAGGACTACAGCTCAATCGAGATTCGTCGCGATGACCTGATCGGCAACATCCGTCGTGTTTCGGCTTGGGGAGTTGCCCGCGAGCTGGCCAAGATTGGCAGCCCGATTGATCGCGACGAGTGGTTCATGACCCCGCAGACCGTAAACGCCTATTACAACCCTGGCTTCAACGAGATCGTGTTCCCGGCGGCAATCCTTCAGCCTCCGTTCTTCTCGCTATCGACTGACGACGCCGTGAACTTCGGTGCCATCGGTGGCGTGATCGGTCACGAGATCGGCCACGGCTTCGACGACCAGGGCAGCAAGTATGACGGTGACGGCAAGCTCGAGTCATGGTGGTCAGACGCAGACCGCGAGGCATTCGAAAACCTTACTGGCGCACTTATCGGCCAATACAACGAGCTTTCACCGGCGCAGCTTGATGACTCACACAAGGTCAACGGCGAGCTCACCATCGGTGAAAACATCGGTGACCTCGGTGGCTTGGGCATCGCCTACAAGGCATACGAGATGATGCTCGGCGACCGCGAGGATGTCGTGATTGACGGTCTAACCGGACGTCAGCGTTTGTTCTTGAGTTGGGCTCAGGCCTGGCGCACCAAGGGTCGCGACGAGATTCTGATTCAGCGTCTTGCCACCGACCCACACTCGCCAGCCGAGTTCCGTTGCAACCAGATCGTGCGCAACATCGATGCCTTCTATGAGGCCTTCGATGTGAAGCCTGGCGACAAGCTTTGGCTTGACCCAGAGCTTCGCGTAAAGATCTGGTAAACCTTCGAAGGGAAGCGTCATGAATCTCTGGCTTCGTGTCTTTTATGCGCTGATTTCTTGGCGATTTCGTTCAAAGCTCGATTGGTCGCAGGTGGGCAAGCGCAGCTATCGCGTTTGGCCGAGTGACCTAGACATCTTTATGCACATGAACAACGGCAAGTTTCCTGCCCTGTTCGACATCAGCCGTCTCGACCTGGCTCTGCGCTCGGGTGCATGGCAGCACTGGAAGAAGCTCGGTTGGTATCCGGTGGTCGTTGCCGAAACTATCACCTTCAGAAAGTCGCTGATGCCTTGGCAGAAGTTCGAAATGGAGTCAAAGGTGATCGGCTGGGATGACCTCGCCTTCTATTTCGATCAGCGCATGGTGGTCGATGGCGAGATCTATGCGCAGGGCATTGTTCGCATCCGTTTCTTGAAGAAGTCTCGAGGCATTCTGAGCCCGGCCGAAGTAATCGAGCAGGGCGGCGACTGGCATGGGCCAGTTCCGGTTCTGCCTGAGTGGGTCAAGCGTTGGGCTGCCGATTCGGCGCTGCCAAAGGGCAAGGAACCAGCTCCAAGCGAGTGGTAGCCCGTTTTTTGCAGTTCGCAGATTTGCACCTGCCACGCAGGTTGCTCACAGGAAACTTCCAGATAGCCCAGCCAGACTGAACTCATGACAACTCAGGTAACTTTCGTGAAGCCAACGGGCAAGGTCCGTTTGGGCTACAAGAAATTCCTGCGCCTAAAGCGTGCCCAGGATGTAATCGAAGCAATTGCCTGGGGCACCGTGCTCGCCGTGACCGTGATGTTCTTGGTCGATGGCGGCCTAAAGGGTGTTCACGACGTTCCTTCGGCGCTAAACGCATTCAGCCGTCTAACTGCGCTGGTTGGCACTGACCTACTTCTGATTCACATGCTTTTGATTGCTCGTGTGCCATGGATCGATAAGTTCTATGGTCACGACCGCGCAACCCTTGCCCACAAGAAGCTCGGCAAGCCGGTGCTCTACCTTGTGGTTGCACACTTCTTGGCCTCGCTAACCAGCTTTGCCATCACCGATGGCAAGAACCTCGTTGCCGAAATGGTCAACCTCTTCTTCAACGTGCCTGACATGTGGACTGCGACCATCGGCCTGTTCTTGATGATCGCCGTAGTGGTCACCTCGCTCAACTTCGCCCGTCGCAAGATGAGTTACGAAGCCTGGTACCTAGTGCACATCATGTCTTACATCTCAGTGCTTGCCGCTGTTCCTCACCAGTTCTCGACCGGCAGTGACATCCATGGCAAGCCGGTTCAGACCGTCTTTTGGGTGACCCTGTACCTATTCGTCGTTTTCAACTTGGCCTGGTACCGCGTCTTGTCACCACTGCTTCGCCACTTCGTGGTTGGGCTAAAGGTTCAGTCGGTTGTGCCTGCTTCGAGCGACAGCTCATCGATCTACCTAACCGGCAAGAACGTTACCAAGCTCGGCGGCAAGGCCGGCCAGTTCTACATGCTTCGCGTGCTCACCCCGACCCAGTGGTGGCGCCCTCACCCATTCTCGATTTCGGCAGCGCCGAACTCGCGCTACGTTCGTTTCACCATCGGCCGTCGCGGCGATGACACCGGTGCCCTTCAGCACATCAAGCCGGGCACCCCGGTCTTGCTCGAAGGTCCATACGGCGTCTTCACCGAAGACCGTCGCACCAAAGAGAAGGTCGTCTTGGTCGCCTCGGGCATCGGCATTCCGCCGATCCGTGCGCTAGCCGAATCGATGGCCGCTCGCCCTGGCGACGTAACCGTGATCTATCGAGTTCGCAACGCAGCCGATGCGGCACTCCTCGAAGAGATTCAGGTGCTCTGCCGTCACCGCGGTTTCAAGCTTGAGATCATGGCTGGCCCACGTGCCAACCACTCATCCTGGATGAATGCCGACGGCACCGGCCGCTCTGACTTGGTTCGCCTTGCCGAGATTGCACCGCGAATCACCGAATCTGATGTCTTCATCTGTGGCCCAACCGGTTGGACCCACAGCGTCGAGAAGTCTGTTTTGAAGGCTGGCACCCCGGCTAACCAAGTTCACGCAGAGGAGTTTGCCTGGTGAGAAAAGGTACAAAGTCTTTCGTTAGCATTCTTTCGCTCGGCCTCGTTGCAGCTGGCTACCAGGCCGGCCAGGCCGCGGAGATCAGCTCTGGATTCAGCGCTTCGGCTCCGATTTCTGGTGGCACCACTTCTGGTTCGACCGCTCCAATCGCCTCGGGCACAACCTCAGCTGGTTCGGAAACCCTCAACACTCCGGCTGCGGTGGCTACCCCAGCTGCGACCGCGGCTGTAGTTCCGGCGAAGAGCAACACCTCGTCATCGACACAGGCGAGCGCCGCCACCCCGGCTGCGGTTTCGACCCCGAAAGCAACTACCGCGGCTCCAGCTCCAGCTCCAGCTGCAACCACGGCTGCGCCAGCGCCTGCGCCGGCTGCGACAAGCACGACCAAGACCGGTTCGGCAATCAGCTACCGCTATGGAACAGTTCAGGTTTCGGTGACTAAGGCCAACGGCAAGATCACCGCGGTGAACCTTCTTCAGCAGGGTGCAACTGGCGGACGACAGGGCGCCTTTCCATACTTGGTTCAGTATGCGATTCAGGCGAACGGCACTAGCTTCGGCAATCTAGGTGGCGCTACCTACACCACCGACGCGTTCAAGCAATCTTTGGAGTCAGCTCTTGCAAAGTTCTAATCAACCGGGCAGCCCATACACCGAGGCGGTTTTGCCGAGCAAGCGAAACTGGAAGGCTGGCGCGGCGATCTTCAGTCTGTTGAGCATCGCTGGCGGTCTAGCGGTGAACAACTACCTAAACCCACCGGCAACGACCACAACCGTCACTCCAATCGGCACCGGTACAGGCACCACCACCAAGCCAGACAAGACCGTAACCAGCAACGACATCCCTTACCAGTTTGGCGATGTGCAACTAACAGTCACCCGCCACAGCGGCAAAATCTCTGCCATCGACATCGGCCAATCTTCGGCCAATAATGGTCGCGAGGCCGCTTTCCCGATCTTGGTGCAAGAGGCAATTAAGGCCCAGGGCAGCAACTTCGGCAACCTGAGCGGAGCAACCTACACGACTGCCGCCTTCAAAGCCGCGCTCGATAGCGCCGTCTCTAAACTGGGCTAATGGCCGAGACCTCGCCCGCACACGGGCACCACGAACCCAAGCCTTTCGAGCACATCGAATTGGCAATGGGCACCGGGTTCAGTTTTCGAGGCCGCAGCTCGCTAAGCGATAGCGACACTTCTATTGTTTTGAATCAGGCCTGCGCCATCTTGCACGAGGCCGATCGCATCTTCAGCCTCTATAAACCCGAATCGCCGCTCTCACGATTGGCCCGCGGTGAAACCTCGGTTGCCGAATGCCCTCCCGTGGTCAACGAAATCTGGGATGCCTGTGAATCCTGGGAGCAAGCCACGGATGGCTGGTTCAGCGCGTTTACTCCCGAGCACACCTTCGACCCATCCGGATTGGTGAAAACCTGGGCGGCCAACCGTGCCGCCGAGTTTGTGCTTGAGCGTGGCATCTCCGACTTCACGCTAAATGCCGGCGGTGACGTAATGATTTCTGACGGCGTAACCGAGGCCATTGACTGGCGCATGGGTATCAGCAAGCCGGTTTCAATCGCGGCGGAGGACGCCGGGGTGCTTACCGTGATTGACCTGCACCGAACACCATTCAGGGCGATGGCCACCAGTGGTTCTGCCGAACGTGGACTGCACATTTGGAACCCAAAGGCCGGCGGCCGTGAACCGGCCAAGGAATTCGTTCAGGTGAGCGTAATCGCTCGCGACATTGTCACCGCAGACGTTTGGGCCACCGCGGCTTTTGCCGAGGGCGAGCGAGCCATCGAACATCTAAACCGCATCAATGACGTCGAGGCGTTGTTTGTGTATTCCGACGGCGAGCTCGCGGCAACTAACGGGTTTGTGAATCTGTTTGCCAAGTAGTTCGAGTCGGTTCACAAAGCGCTTACCCAGATTTCTTAATCTGAACTCATGAAGCAGCGAGTCGTGATTGTCACCGAATCGTTTTTGCCGTCTCTTAACGGCGTGACCAACTCGGTCTTGCGCATTCTCGACACCCTGCATTCTCTAGGTCACGAGGCGCTGATCATCGCTCCGACATCCCCGGTTAACAAATATCTTGGCTTCAAGGTCGTGAAAACAAAGCACTTTCACTTCAAGCAGTTTCCGGTTGCTCTGCCACTGTTGGCAATGAAGCGAATCTTCCTCGAATTTAAACCCGATGTAGTTCATGTGGCTGCTCCCTTCGCGCTGGGCAACCAAGCACTTCGAGTTGCCAAGAAGTTGAACATCCCAGGTGTTGCCATCTACCAAACCGACATCTCGGGATACCTACAGCGCTACAAGCTAGAACTTCTAAAGCCGGCCGTAGATGAGTTCGTTGCCAGCATTCATCGGAAGGCAGCGATCACGCTTGCCCCGACGCCAGAAACCGCCGCCAACCTTACTGCATTGAATGCCGGAAAAGTTGACGTTTGGGGCCGTGGAATTGACCTCAAAGCCTACGACCCAAGCCGCAAACAGACCCTTGAGGTTGAGGCATTGCGAGCTAAGTATGTGCGACCAGGAAACCTACTTGTCGGTTTCGTAGGTCGCCTTGCCGCGGAAAAGCAAGTGGAGCGAATGGCCGAACTATTCGGTCTACCAGGCGTTGATTTCTTGATCGTCGGCGATGGCCCAGAACGTGCCGCCTTGGAGCAGCAGTTCAGGGGCAGGCCGGTTACTTTCACCGGCAGACTCGAGGGCGAGGCTCTAGCCAACGCATATGCGGCACTCGATGTTTTCGTGCATTTTGGCACCGAAGAAACCTTTGGGCAAACCATTCAAGAAGCGCAGGCTAGTCAGCTGCCGGTGATCGCGCCGGCACGAGGTGGCCCGATTCACCTTATCGAGGATGGAGTCACGGGTTTTTTAGTGAACCCTGACGAACTCCGGCCCTACAGAGCGAGACTCGTAGAGTTACTCGGGGATGACGTGCTGCGCAGACGCATCGCCAAGCAAGCCCGTGAGTCAGTGCTTGGGCGAACCTGGGAGCGCAACAACGACAGGCTGCTTGAGCACTACCAAAACGCCATTCAAGCCGCCAAAGTCAAAGTCCTATGAATTCCTTAGACGCCCAAGGCCTGCTAGCAAGTTTTGGTAGTTATGCCGTTCTTGGCGCCGCTTTGATAATTTTCCTTGAGACGGCCACGATTCTCGGGTCTTTCTTACCGGGCGACTCACTCCTCTTCATTCTTGGTCTGGCGCTGGCCACCTGGCTGAATGGTTTTCCGTTTTGGCTGGCAGTCATGGTGGTGATGATCGCGGCAATCGCCGGTTCACAGGTTGGTTTCTACATCGGAAAACGAACTGGTCGGGCGCTTTTTAAGCGTAAGGATGGCTGGATCTTCAACCAGAAGACTCTCGAAAGAACCGAGCACTTCTTTATTCGATACGGCGCTCGCGCGATTGTGTTAGCCCGGTTTGTGCCGGTGCTTCGAGCGTTGATTCCGATGCTCGTCGCCATGACCAGCTTTGATCCGAAGCGCTTCTTGAAGCTCAATGTAATTGGAGCAGTTTCTTGGGTGGGCGGTGTGATGACCGCCGGTTATCTACTCGGCGGAGTCGACTATGTGAAGACTCACATCGAGGCCTTTGTTCTGGGCTTCGTGGTTTTGTCTTCTTTGCCGCTGCCAATCGAACTCCTGCGCGAACGCATCAAGGCAAAGAGAGCTATCTAAGCGGCATATAGTTGTGGCCACTCATCATCTGAATAGAGCGTCCATTGCGGATACTTTGGCTCGAGTCCATCGCCCGACGAAGCCCCTCGCAAACGGCGACCAATAAACGGTAAAACATATACCCATACCCATCTGATTGTCTCGAAGAAGTTTCGGCCGGGTCCGAGCATTTCGAACTCTTCCTCTTCTTCGAACCGGTGTGAAAGCTGCAATAAGTCAGCTGCTTTGTTGGCTATGCGCGTGTGCCCATAACCCGAGAAATGCACCATGTCTTCTGCCCAGAAACACAGGTCGTTGAACTTTTCGATTCTGAAAACGTCGAGAACCGGAACGCCGTATTCGGCCGCTGTTTCTTCAATCAGACGAGTCATGCCTTCGGCTCGACGGGCGAGCCGACGGAACACGCGAAGGTGAAGAGGATTGATCGTGTTAGCAACCACAACCTGACAGCCCGAGGCCAATAGTCGCTCGATCGCACCTCGAAGCAGAGCTTGCAGAGCTGGGTGCTGGCTGCTCGGTTTCATCAGATCATTCGAGCCAGCCATGATGGTCACCAAATCAGGCTCGAGTGCGATCGCGTCTTCAAGCTGGGCAGTGAGTATCTCAAGCATCTTGCTGCCACGTATGGCCAGGTTCGCGTATTCGAAATCTTGACCGTAGATTGCCGCCTGTTGGCCGAGTAGACCGGCTAGGCGGTCTGTCCAGCCGCAGCCTTCGCGACCATATTCAAAGCCCCAGTCGCCTAGCCCCTCTGACAAAGAGTCGCCGATAGCGACGTATTTGCGAATGAGGGTTTTGGTCATTGCTATACCAATGCCGGAATTCGGTCTAGGTTGCGACCAAGGGCAATAATCTGCCAGTTCGCTTCTTGCCAGGTCGGCACATCCAAGGCGTTTCGGCCATCGATGATCAAGCGGTTGGTAACGTGCTGCCCGAGTAGCAGCGGGTCAACTGTGCGGTACTGCTTCCACTCGGTGGTCAAGACCACTAGCTCTGAGCCGCGCACCGAGGCGTGCAGATTGTCTTCGGTTTCTAGCTGAGGGTATACGCGGCGAACGTTGTCTAGAGCCTTAGGGTCGTGAATCACAACCTTGGCTCCGGCCATCCAGAATTGCTCGGCCACTGCCATGGCCGGTGAGTCGCGGATATCGTCGGTTTCAGGCTTGAAAGCAGCACCAAGGATGGTCACACGACGACCGGTTAGGTCACCGAGTTCCTCTTGTGCGAGTTCGATAACGCGAGAGCGACGACGAAGGTTGATTGCCTCAACCTCTTTCAAGAAACCAACCGCCTGGCCGACACCGAGCTCTTCGGCGCGAGCTACGAAACCGCGGATGTCCTTCGGCAGACATCCGCCACCGAAGCCGATGCCGGACTTCAAGAACTTATTTCCTATGCGTTCATCCATGCCGATTGCTTCTGCAAGTTTGACAGCGTCGGCACCGGCTACCTCGGCTATTTCGGCCATCGCATTGATGAATGAAATCTTTGTAGCCAAGAACGAGTTAGCAGCAACCTTGACTAGCTCTGCAGTTGGGATGTCAACCGAAAGCAACGGCACACCTTGTTTGGTGATTGGTTCGTAAAGCAAGCGAAGTAGTTTCTCAGACCACGCCTCCTTCACGCCGATAACAACTCGATCTGGCAGCAGGCTGTCTTGGAGTGCGGTGCCCTCGCGTAAGAACTCAGGGTTCCAAGCAAGGTGAGGTTCGAAGTCGACTTTGGTGCTCAGGTGGGCTGCCAGTTCTGCCGCAGTACCAACCGGCACGGTGGATTTGCCGGCAACCAGGGCGTCTTCATTGAGAAATGGCGCGAGGGCGTCCAGGGCGTTGAACAAGTAAGTGGTGTCAGCTCCGAGGCCAGTCTTTGACTGCGGGGTTCCGACGCACAGTAGGTGGATTAGCGCCTCGCGCGATTCTTGGTCGTGCTGAGGTTTGAAGCGAAGGTTGCCACTAGCTAGAACCTCTAGAAGTGCCTCGTCTAGACCCGGTTCATAGAACGGAACCTTGCCAGACGAAAGGCTCTGTAGCTTCGCTAAGTCAGAGTCGATGCCGATAACTTCGTGGCCCAGTTTTGCAAAGGCAACAGCCGTGGTTGCGCCTAGGTATCCAAGTCCGATAACGCTGATTTTTAGCTTCACAAGGCGAGTTTAGAAAGTAAACAAATATAGAAATACACCACCGCGCACCAGTTCACTGAGTGGTACCAAAGTGTTCCTTCAGGCGTTGTTTCGGGAGGCTTTTGTTCACCATTTGTTCGAAAGTTAAGTTCGTTTAGCGACCCATACCTGAAACACGCTCGCAACAACCCGAGCGTAACTTCTCACTATGGGTGAATTATTCGATCAGTATCCGATCGCTGCCAAACCCAAAGTTGGGGACAAAAAGGCAGCCTTCGATGAAATGTTTGCTGCGCCTGGCAAGGTGCGCCCAAGCTACCTGAAGATTCACGAGGCCCTGGCCGCCATGACCCAGGATGAGCTGATCGGCCGAACCGCCGCGCTCGCCGACTCTTACCTTGCCCAGGGAGTTACCTTTGACTTCGCCGGTGAAGAGCGACCTTTCCCACTTGACGCGGTTCCGCGCGTTATCGAGCGTTCTGAGTGGAACGTCCTCGATGCGGGAGTTAAGCAACGCGTTCGCGTTCTCGAGGCCTTTCTCGCCGACGTCTACGGCCCGCAAAATGCCATTCGCGACGGTGTGATTCCGGCTGCGCTCGTGGCGACATCCGAGCACTTTCACCGGGCCGCTCACGGCATTGACCCGGCCAACGGGGTGCGCATCCAAGTCAGCGGCATCGACCTGATTCGTGACGAGGTTGGCACCTGGCGGGTTCTCGAAGACAACGTGCGTGTGCCGTCAGGCGTTAGCTATGTGATTTCGAACCGTCGCGTGATGGCGCAGACCCTGCCGGAACTTTTCCAGCAGATGCGCATTCAGCCGGTCGGTGAATACCCAAACAAGCTCTTGGCCGCATTGCGAGCGGCAGCCCCGAACGGCGTCGAAGACCCGACGGTCGTTGTGCTGACCCCCGGTGTTTACAACAGCGCCTACTTCGAGCACACCCTCTTGGCACGTTTGATGGGCATCGAGCTCGTCGAGGGCCGCGACCTGTTTTGCTCAAACGGCAAGGTTTACATGCGCACCACCGGCGGAGCCCGTCGTGTCGACGTCATCTATCGCCGCGTGGATGATGAGTTTCTTGACCCGTTGGCCTTCCGTGCCGACTCGGTTCTAGGCCCTCCGGGGTTGCTCAATGCGGCGCGCCAGGGCAACGTCACGCTGGCCAACGCGGTGGGTAACGGCGTCGCCGATGACAAGTTGGTCTACACCTACATGCCCGACCTCACTCGCTATTACCTCGGCGAGGACCCGATCATCGAAAACGTGCGCACCTGGCGACTAGAAGAAGAGGGCAGCCTTGGAGAGGTGCTCGACCGCTTGGATGAGTTGGTGGTCAAGCCGGTTGATGGTTCTGGAGGCAAGGGCCTAGTGGTTGGCCCAGCGGCATCCAAGAAAGAACTCGACGATCTGCGCAAGCGGCTGATCAAAGACCCGCGCGGCTGGATCGCTCAGCCGGTGGTTCAGTTCTCAACCATTCCTACCTTGGTCGAGGGCGGCCTGCGACCTCGTCACGCCGACCTTCGCCCGTTTGCGGTTAACAGCGGCAATGACATCTGGGTATTGCCTGGTGGCCTAACCCGAGTGGCACTTCCAGAAGGCGAGCTCGTGGTGAATTCATCCCAGGGTGGCGGTTCGAAAGACACCTGGATCGTCGGTAGCGACCGAGCAAGCGTGCGCCAGTTCATGCCAACCAACTCGACCGTTTCTTCAATCGTTGCCGGTCAGACCTCGGCTGACTCGGGTTTTGGTGCTCAACAGCACGACAACTCAGGCGCAGGGTTCAAGATTCAGCAAGAACAGCAGCAGCAAACCGCCGCGGTCAATTTGCCGCCAGTTGCACAGGGAGGCTCTAACTAATGCTTAGTCGCATCGCCGAATCACTGTTTTGGATTGGTCGCTATGTTGAGCGCGCAGATGGCACCGCCCGCTTGCTCGATGTTCACCTGCAGCTGTTGCTCGAGGATCCTTGGGTAGACGAAGACACCGCGTGCCGCTCACTGCTTTCGGTAATCGGTTCGGAATCGGTATTTCCACACCAACTGACCAGACACGATCTGTTGAGCATCCTGTCGGTTGATCGCAACGAGCAGGCTTCGATTGCATCATCCTTGACGGCCGCCCGTGAAAACGCTCGACGGGTGCGCGAGATTGTTTCGACCGAACTTTGGGAGTGCCTGAACACCACTCGCTCACGCATGCCTCGAAAGGTCAGCATTGATCGTGCGCACGACTTCTTCGGTTGGGTGCGCGAGCGAACCGCGCTGGCTGTGGGAATCGTCGAGAGTTCTACCTCGCGTGATGAGGCCTGGACCTTCTTCACCCTCGGTCGTTCACTCGAGCGAGTCGACATGACCGCGAGACTGTTGGCAACCTCGGAACTCACCGAGGCCAGCGGCCCATCCTGGACCACGATTTTGCGCAGTTGCGGTGCCTATGAGGCCTACCTTCGCACCTACCGCGGTGTTCCATCGGCAACCAATGCGGCGGAGTTTCTGTTGCTCGACCGCATCTTCCCTCGCTCGGTGACCTTCGCGCTGTCGCGCGCAGAGCGTTGCCTAAACGACCTGGCCCCGAGCTCAGATCGCGTCGGGGTGAGTGACGCGGCACTGCGCCTCGCGAGCCAGATTCGCACAAACCTCGAGTTCCGCTCGGCACCAGACATCCTTGCGAACCTGACTCAAGAAATGGTGTCGCTGCAAAACGGGGTCAGCGAAATCTCTGAGGCGATCGGAAACCGCTATTTTCCGGCAAACATCATGCCGACCTGGGTTGGTGAGGTTTCATGAGTCGCTATCGTGTTTCGCACACCACCGGTTTCAAATACAGTCGCGAGGTCTCTGCCAGCTACAACGAGGCCAGACTTTTGCCAGCCCGAAACGATCGCCAGTTTGTAATCTCCAGCAAGTTGGACATTCAGCCGCAGAGCGCGTCGCACGAATACCTCGACTATTTCAAGTCGCGTTCGGTGCAGTTTGAGATTCTCGAGCCGCACGGCGAACTCACCATTCAGGCCAACTCCTTGGTCGAAATTCGTGACTCGATTCGTGCGGTTCCGGGCCTCAACTGGGATGACCTCGCGCCCGAGGTGGCGAGCAGCCTTGAGCTAACCGATGCAATTGGTCAGACTCGACGAACTCAACCGCCAGCCGAGTTGAGCAAGTTTGCCAAAAAGGTTGCCGGCCAGCTTGGGCCACACGAAGCCGCGATGGAGATCTGCAAGAAGGTCTTCGGAGCAATGACTTATAAGCACGGTGTCACCGGAGTTCATTCGGTGGCCACCGAGGCATGGTCGGCAAAGATCGGTGTCTGCCAGGACTATGCGCACATCACACTGGGTGCCTTGCGCGCCGCAGGCATCCCGGCAAGATACGTCTCTGGATACCTTCACCCGCATATCGCGCCAAAGGTCGGCGAGAAGGTAATCGGTGAATCGCACGCCTGGGTCGAATGGTGGGCTGGCTCTTGGTATGCCTACGACCCAACCAACGATATTGAGATTGGCGAACGCCACATTGTGGTCGCGAGCGGTCGCGATTATGACGATGTTGCGCCGCTTCGAGGGGTTTACGCCGGCGCCGGCGAATCCGAGCTATTTGTTACCGTGGAGATCACTAAAGAGGCCTAGGGCAATTTTCGTTCTCGAGCAATAGTCTGGTGACATGACAACCTTGCCGCTAGTTCGCACCATGACCGACTCTCACGGAATCGACATCACCTTTTATGAGTGGCCGGTGGCGAAGCCGAAGGCCATCGTGCAGATTGCACACGGATTGGGCGAGCACGCCCGCCGCTATGACCACGTCGCAGAGTCGCTAAATCGGGCTGGCTACGGTGTCTATGTCGACGACCACCGTGGCCACGGCGCAACCGGTGTCAACATGCGCGCGAAGGGTCTCATCAAACAGCAGGGAAACCTGGGGCCAGGCGGAATGCCGGCCACCTTTGCTGCGGTGCGACAACTCAGTCACCTAATCCGTGGCGAACACCCAGAGTCAGAACTCGTTTTGCTTGGGCACAGCTGGGGCTCGATGATCGCCCAGCGCATCCTCAATAGGTTCTCAGACGAGTATGACCTCGCGGTGTTGACCGGCTCAACGCTCTTGTTGCCGGGCATTCTGCCGAGCGGCGGATTCAACAAGAAGTTCGAAGCCGAAGCCAAGAAGACCGGCGAGCAGATTAATGGTGGCGCTTGGTTGAGCCGTGACCTGAAGGTCGGTGAGAAGTTTCGTGCCGACCCGCTGAACTTTGATGAAACCGCGATCGGTGTCTTCGGCATCGCCAACGTGCTCGGATTGCTTGGCACACCAAGCCGCAAGATGCCGGCCGATATTCCGATTCTGTTGATGGCTGGAAGCGACGATGCCATCGGTGGAGAAAAGGGCAACGTCATGCTGCTAAACGCATACAAGCGTGCCGGTTTGACCGACCTAGAACTGATTATTTATGACGGTGGTCGCCACGAGGTCTTCAACGAGACCAACAAGGATGAGGTTCTCGCCGACCTGATTGAATGGATCGACGCGCGCCTAGCCGACTAGTTTGATGGTGGGGTAAGGCCTAGCTTTTCGCTGGCCTTGGCAACGTTTGGCAGACGGCAAGCCGCTGCCGCCTCTTCGATAGGGTCTTTCAACAGGTCGTGAGTCTCAGGGTGCTTCTCCATGTAACGCACGGTGTATGAACAGACCGGAACGACCTTGTTCTTGCCTTGCGCACGAACATCGGCCAAGGCCTCGCGGGTCAGAATAGCGGCCAGGTTCTTGCCCTGGTGAGCCGGGTTGACGCCGGTGTGCACGAAGTGAATCTCGCCCAACATCAGTGAGTAGTCAAGTTCGCCGGCCATGTCATCGCCCAACCAAATCTCATAGCGGTGCTCGGCAGTGTTGTGCTTTACTACTTGAGCCTCGGCGATTTCTGCGCTCATGCTGTTAATCTCTTTCTGTGCCGGCAAATAAAAACAAAGTCTTCTTCGGAGATAACCTTGCCGTACTTAAATCTATGCCCTCCGAGAGCGTGCAGCTGATTTATATCGACCCGCCGTTTAACACCGGCCGCACCCAAAGTCGTGGCACGGCAACCACCACCCGCGTCACCGAGGGTGGGCGCGTCGGTTTCAAGGGCCGCCAGTATGAGACCGTGCGCCAAACCGTGCTCAGCTATGACGACGAATTCGCTGATTACTGGGCCTTTCTAGAGCCTCGCCTCGAAGAAGCCTGGCGCCTCCTTAACGAAACCGGCACCCTGTATTTGCACCTCGATTACCGCGAATCACACTATGCCAAGGTGCTGCTCGACGCTCTATTCGGCCGCGACTGTTTCTTGAACGAGATCATCTGGGCCTACGACTACGGCGGCAAGAGCAAGAACCGCTGGCCGGCCAAGCACGACACCATCCTGGTTTATGTGAAGAACCCGGCTCAATACTTTTTCAACTCGGATGAGGTCGACCGCGAGCCATACATGGCACCGGGCCTTGTTACCCCCGAAAAGGTTGCCAAGGGCAAGCTGCCAACCGATGTCTGGTGGCACACCATCGTTTCGCCAACCGGCAAAGAGAAGACCGGTTACCCAACTCAGAAGCCGCTCGGCATTCTGCGTCGAATAATCCAGGCGTCATCGCGATCGGGCGACACGGTGCTCGACTTCTTTGGCGGTTCAGGCACCACCGGTGCGGCCGCTGCCTCTCTAGATCGAAACTTCATCCTGGTAGACCAAAACCCCGAATCAATCGCCGTGATGCGCGACCGTTTCGGGGCTTTGGGTGTTGCCGTTGACTTTATTTAGTGCGCGTTAGCCGCAGCTGCTTCTTGAACAGCTGACTTGGTGCGCAGTGCTGGAGCCTTGGTGAAGATCGCGATTACGATCGCCACGGCCACAACCACACCGGCGATTGCGAACACGGTCACACCGGCGTCAGCAAAACCGATCAAGAATGGACGCGCTAGACGTGGGTCTAGGTTGTTCAAGAATGATGAGTCGGTGTTTAGCTTGCCGGCTAGGTCGGCCATGTTGCCGCCCTGCAGCCCCTTTAGGAACTCGGCGTTGTTTGGGTCGCCAATAACCTTCGGGTCTTGCATAGCTGCCTTGATTCCAGCCTGTACATCGGTGCGCTTGAAAGCGGCCGGGATGGTGTCAGCAAGGTTGTTGAACAGGATCGAGATGAACACTGCAACACCCAGGGTTCCACCCATCTGGCGGAAGAAGGTTGCCGAAGCGGTTGCAACACCAACCTCTGATGCTGGCACCGAGTTCTGTGCAGCCAGGGTCAGGGTCTGCATCAGCTGACCAAGGCCGAGACCGATCAAGATCATGCCGATCGATGCCTGCCAGTACTGAGTGTCTGCATTGAAGCTAGTTAGGTAGAAGTAGCCGAGAGCTAGCAAGCTCGGACCAATCACCATGAACGGCTTGTACTTGCCGGTCTTGCTGGTGATCTGACCAGAGATGATGGTTGCGGTCATCATGCCGGCAACCATCGGAAGCATCATGAAGCCAGCCTCGGTAGGGGTTGCACCCATGACGATCTGCAATAGCAGCGGCAGGGTCATCATTCCACCGAACATGCCAACACCAACGATGACACCAAGGATGGTTGCCATCGAGAAGGTGCGTGACTTGAACAGTGCAAGTGGCAACAGTGCCTCGTGCTTTGCAGCGCGCTCGGCAAGGATGAACAAGACGATTCCGACGCCACCGGTTACATACATGGCGATTGACTGCGCGCTATCCCAGCCCCAGTCGCGGCCGTTCTCGGCAACGAGAAGCAATGGAACAACGGCGATCACGATGGTAACTGCACCCAGCCAGTCGATGCGGTGCTTCTTTGGGGTGTGCGGAACGTGTAGGAACGCGACCACCATGAAGAGTGCAACGATACCGATCGGCAAGTTGATCAAGAAGACCCAGCGCCATCCGTTGATGAACAAGATCTGGTTTGCACCGGCGAATAGACCACCGATGATCGGGCCAAGCACCGATGAGGTAGCGAAGACACCAAGGAACATGCCCTGGTAACGAGCGCGCTCACGAGGAGGCACGATGTCGGCAAGCACGGTCAGCGCCAAGGTGAATAGACCACCGGCACCGATACCCTGCACTGCACGCCATGCAGCCAGCTGGAACATGTCAGCCGCGGTGCCACAAAGTAGCGAACCGAAGATGAAGATCGAGATGGCCACGATGAACAGGCGACGACGACCAAGGATGTCGCCAAGCTTGCCGTAGATCGGGGTGGTGATGGTTGAGGTGATGAGGTACGCGGTGGTTACCCATGCCTGAAGTTCTAGACCCTTTAGGTCATCGGCGATGGTGCGCATTGCTGCACCGACTACCGACTGGTCTAGTGCCGACAGGAACATACCTGACATAAGGCCGACGAGAACCAACAAGATTTGCTTGTGGGTCATCTCGCCTGAAATAGCTGAGGCGGCCGCTGCCGCCTTGCGTTCTGCACGTGCCAAGAGAGGCTCCGTTTCTGTGTCTTTGAAGCGAATCCACGAGGTTTGCCTCGGGATGATTTGCCTATCGAAGTTAGGCTTGAACTTATGTTCCAGCCTAAACGCCGAAAAGCTTCTACACCAGTAAACCGCCTCTTGACTTTCATTATTTCTGGCGGGCTGATTTTCGGTGTTGCTGCCGGTCCGGCGTTCGCCGCCGGTGCCACACCAACCCCTACGCCATCTCCAGAGGTCTCACACCAAACCGAAATTCCGGCGACCCCTGCGCCAGACGTAAGCATCGATCCGGTGCCAAACCCGACCCCGACCCCGACCCCGACCCCAAGCACGCCGGTGCTGTGCGGAGTCTGTTTCAATCCGGGCTCCTATTCGTTGACCAAGGCAAGTTCGCTATGGGTGGTTGCCAACAAGCAGCGCCCGCTAAACCCCATCACCTATAAGCCAGAGATCGGTTACTTCAAGGGTGTTCAGGTTGCCAAGGTAACCGCGGCAGCTCTAACCAAAATGGCCGCCGGAATGCTCAAGGACAAGGCCGGAACCCTGCTTTTGAACTCGGGCTACCGCAGTTATGACACCCAGGTGTCGGTTCACGATCGTCAGGTAAAGCGTCTCGGATTGAAGGCTGGCGAGGCGCTCGCCGCTCGACCGGGCTACTCAGAACACCAGACCGGGCTGGCCGCCGATGTCAGTGCCGCCGGTCAGGGCTGCACCATCCAGGTTTGCTTTGCCAAGACCAAGGCGGGCAAGTGGTTGGCAGCAAACGCCTGGCAGTACGGTTTCATTCTTCGCTACCCGGATGGACAAACCGCGACCACCGGCTATCAGTTCGAACCTTGGCACTTCAGGTATGTGGGCGTTGAGCTCGCGACCGAAATGAAGTCGCAGAACATCACCGTGCTCGAGAAGTTCTGGAAGCTTCCGGCCGCTCCTACTTACAACTACTAAGTGATCGGCGAACTAGCCGAGCACTCCGTCGACCAGGGTCTTTGCCTCTGCCTGGACCTGCTCTAGGTGAGCCTGGCCCTTAAAGCTCTCGGCGTAGATCTTGTAGACGTTTTCGGTTCCCGAAGGACGAGCCGCAAACCACGCATTCTCGGTCTCGACCTTTAGGCCGCCAAGGGCTGCGTTATTGCCCGGGGCGTGGGTCAAGATTGCGGTGATCTTTTCGCCAGCAAGGTCCGTTGCCGAGACATCGCTGGCCGAAAGCTTGCCCAACTTGCTCTTCTGTTCGAGGGTCGCCGGGGCATCGATGCGCTCGTAAACCGAGGCACCAAACTTGTCGGTCAACTCGGTGTAGCGCTGGGATGGGGTCTTGCCTGTGACCGCGGTGATCTCGGCGGCGAGTAGGGCGAGGATCAGGCCATCCTTGTCGGTTGACCAAGACTTGCCGTTGAGGCGCAAGAAAGATGCGCCGGCAGATTCTTCGCCACCGAAACCCACCGAACCGTCGATGAGGCCAGGCACGAACCACTTGAAGCCGACCGGCACCTCAATCAGGCGGCGGCCAAGGTCGGCAACCACGCGGTTGATGATCGAAGACGACACCAGGGTCTTGCCAACCGCTGCGTCGGCAGCCCATCCCGGACGGTTGCGGTAGAGGTAGTCGATGCCCACGGCCAAGAAGTGGTTAGGGTTCATCAGGCCACCATCGCGAGTGACGATGCCGTGACGGTCGGCGTCGGCGTCGTTGCCGGTCGAGATGTCGAAGCGTGAGCGGCCCTCGATGAGCGAAGCCATCGCGTGTGGCGATGAGCAGTCCATGCGGATCTTGCCATCCCAGTCGAGGGTCATGAAACCGAACTGGAAGTCGACGTTCGGGTTCACCACGGTCAGGTTCAGGGCATAGCGCTCGCCGATTGCACCCCAGTAGTCGACCGATGCGCCACCCATTGGGTCGGCACCGATCTTTACGCCGGCGTCGCGAATCGCATCCATGTTCAAAACGTCGGCCAGCTGGTCGATGTAGTTGTCGCGGAAGTGAAACTTCACCGCGTCGGGCATCGCGGTCTTCACCTCGCGCATTCCGCCAAGGATGATCTCGTTCGCTCGAGCGGCGATCCAGTTGGTGGCATCGCTGTCGGCCGGGCCACCGTGAGGCGGGTTGTACTTGAATCCGCCGTCGGTTGGCGGGTTGTGGCTTGGGGTGATGACCAGGCCGTCGGCCAGCGAACGGTCGCCCGGCTGTTTGCCCTCGTTGTGGTTGATGATGGCCACCGAGACCGCCGGGGTTGGCACATAGCGCCCCTCGGCATCGACCATGGTCAAAACGCCATTGCCGGCGAGCACGGCCAGCGCGGTCTCTTCGGCTGGGCCAGATAGTGCGTGGGTATCCTTGCCGACATAAATCGGGCCATGGATGTTTTCGCGCTGACGGTATTCAACAATCGCCTGAGTGATGGCCGCGATGTGCTGCTCGTTGAACGAACCGTTTAGCGAGGTACCTCGGTGACCGCTGGTGCCGAAGGTGACCTTTTGCTCGGCGGTAGTCACATCCGGGCGAATTTCGTAATAAGCCTCGATCAGTTTTTCGATGTTGACTAGGTCAGATTCTTGGGCTTTTTGCCCTGCACGCGCACTCATAAGACTATTTTCGCCGTTAACCTTTATGTATGGCTACGAAATCGCGTAACAGTTCAGCAAAGACCTACTCTTACCTAGGTCCGGTTGGCACGTTCACCGAACTCGCTCTGGCACAGGTGCCTGAGGCGAAGGGGGCCAACTGGCACCCAGTGGCCAACGTGCAAGAGGCTATCGACAACGTCATTTCGGGCCACTCGGCTCGCGCCGTGATTCCAATCGAAAACTCGATCGAGGGTGGCGTCTCGGCAACTCTCGACGCGCTCGCCGCAACCGAGGGCATTCGAATCTTCGGCGAATACCTAGTGCCGGTTACCTTCAACCTGGTCGCCGCCCCTGGCGTTGACATCAAGGATGTAGTCACGGTTGCCACTCACCCGGTTGCCTACGCCCAGACCCACAAGTGGTTGGCTGCCAATCTCGCGGGTCACTCATACTTGCCGGCAACTTCGACCGCTGCCGCTGCCGCCGGGTTGCTGCACGCCGACTCGATTGCAAATGCCGCCGTGGCGGCTTCGACCATCACCGATCACTACAAGCTCAAGGTGTTGGCCAAGAACATCGGCGAATACAAGAACGCCCAGACTCGCTTCATCCAGATCGGTTTGGCTGGCAAGGCCCCGGCTGCGACCGGTCGCGACAAGACCTCGGTGATTATCGAGATGCCAAACGACCGACCAGGTGCACTGCTTGAACTGCTCGAGCAGTTCGCGGTTCGCGGCGTTAACCTTTCGAGAATTGAGTCACGCCCTATCGGAGACAAGCTCGGTCGTTACCGATTCAACGTCGACGCCCAGGGTCACATCGAAGATGCGGCAATTGCCGAGGCGCTCAAGGGTCTGCACCGTTTCAGTCCAAAGGTTCAGTATTTGGGTTCATACCCTCGCGCCGACAAAGAGAAATCTGTGCACGAGGGCAACAACTCGGACGCGCAGTTCGGCGATGCCGACCAGTGGTTCAGGTCGCTAAACAAGTAGCCGCTGCCAAAAGCGGGTAATGACGCTTTGGTGAATTTCAAGAAATTGCCTAGACAAGGGTTTGCCCCTGACGCCATACTCATAACTGGGGGAGACGGGCGACTTTTTGCGTTTCTATGGACGACGAGTTTAAAGTTTCGATGCGCGGTTATGACCGCGCTCAAGTCGATGCTCGAATTAGCGAGCTTCGCAATGAACTTTCACGCGCCCGACAGAGCAATAACCGCACTAATCAAGAGCTTGAGGCCATGCGTGCCGAAATCGCCTCGCTCAACGATCAACTCACTCGCACGGGCAAGATTGATGCCGCCGCCATCGTAGCCGAGGCCGATCGAGTCTCGGGAGCATCTGCCCGAGCTGCATTAGATGCGGAGGCTATTCTCAAGGAAGCGCAGGCAAAGTCCGCCGAACTTTTTCAACGGGCCAAGGATGAGGCTGCCCGCATCGTTGCCGAGGCTGAGTTGGCAGCCGAGAAGGCAAAATCACTCCTGAAGGCCGAGCTAGACGCGATTCGAAATCGATTCAGAGACGAACAGTCACAGCTCTAGGTTGAACCTCAAATTCAGCTTCTAGTACGCTGCCCATCGGGTCACCGTCAAGCTGGATGAAAACGGGATTCACGGGAGTCACCCGAATCTTCTTACCGTTGAGATTTTCGAGGGTTTTGACATCAGCGGTTTGATCAATCAAATGCCTTAGCTGGCGATTCTCTCGCAGGTTCTCTACCCAGGTCACTCGGCCCCAGAAATCAATCCAGTTCCAAAAACGTCGCGGGCCAACGGCAGCTACATCCAAGATGCCATCGTCTAACGCGGCATCGGGCATCAGGGTGATTCGGCCCGGCAACCAACCAACATTGCCGATGATCAACGACACCACCTTCAGGTTGCGTGGCTCGCGGCCGTCTACCGAGACATCCATGCGCTCAAAGAGCGTAGGTAGTGACTTTATGCCGCCCTCGATGTAGGCGAACCAGCCGATTGCTTTCTTGAGCTTCGGGTCGGTCTTTTGAAAAATCTTTGCATCGAGACCCATGCCGGCCATCACCGAGAAGATGCGCTCTGCACGGGAACCATCTTCGTGAATGATGCGCACTAGCCCAAGGTCAATCGGGTGACGGTTGCCGTGAATGGCTCGTTCAACTGCGGTCGGCAGGTCATAGAGGTCGATTTTGAGGTTGCGAGCCAGTACGTTTCCGGTGCCGGCCGGCAGAATTCCAAGAGTCACCTGGTCGCCCAGATTGTTCAGGCTCACTGATTCGACTACTTCTCGGATGGTGCCGTCGCCTCCCGAAATCAACAAGTGAGTCGCGCCCTGAGCTATTGCGCGAAGGGCTTGCGGGCCACCCGGCTCCTCGGTAGAGGTTTCAAGCCAAAGTGTAGGCTCCCAACCCAGAGGCATCACGGCCGATTCGATGACGGCGGTGAGCTTGCGGCGATTGGCTTTATTCGGGTGAAAAATGACGGCGACGCGGTTCTTCGCGACGCTGGTCTTTTTCGATTGCTTAGCCATGGCTTTAGCCTAAGTCGAATCGGGCGTCAGTGACACCCCTCGGGTAGGCTTAACCCCGTGATTGATAGCAACCTTCTTCGTGAAAACCCAGACGCCATTAAGGCATCCCAGCGCGCTCGCGGCAACGACGAGTCAATCGTTGACGACGCGGTTCAGGCCGACATCACCTGGCGCAAGTGCCTGCAAGAGTATGAGTCACTTCGTGCCGAGCAGAACGCCGCCGCCAAGCTGGTCGGTGCTGCGTCGAAGGAAGAGCGCCCGGCGCTCATCCAAGCCGGTCAGGTTCTAGCCGAGAAGGTAAAGGCTGCGCTCGAGATCGCTAACGCGGCCGAGGTTCACCTAAACCAGTTGATCTGGAAGATCGAAAACGTCGTCATCGAGGGCATTCCTGCCGGTGGCGAAGAAAACTTCACCGTAATCAAAGAGGTTGGCACCAAGAAGAGCTTCGACTTCGAGCCACGCGACCACGTTGCGCTCGGCGAACTGCTCGACATCATCGACATCGAACGCGGTGTCAAGGTTTCTGGTTCACGCTTCTATTTCTTGAAGGGCTGGGGTGCCCGCCTCGAACTTGCCATGATGAACATGGCTCTAGACCTAGCCAGCAAGCACGACTTCACTGCGCTGATTACCCCGACCCTGGTTCGCCCAGAGGTCATGGCCGGCACCGGCTTCCTAGGTGAGCACTCGGATGAAATCTACTACCTTCCTGCCGACGACCTATACCTAACCGGTACTTCAGAGGTTGCGCTCGCCGGATACCACCGCGACGAGATCATCGACCTTTCGGCGGGCCCACTGCGCTACGCCGGTTGGTCAACCTGCTACCGTCGCGAGGCCGGTTCGGCTGGTCGAGACACCCGCGGAATCCTGCGCGTGCACCAGTTCAACAAACTCGAGATGTTTAGCTACATCAAGCCTGAAGATGCCGAGAACGAGCACCTAAAGCTGCTTGCTCTCGAAGAAGAGATGCTTCAGGCCTGTGAGCTTTCATACCGCGTGATTGACACCGCGGCCGGTGACCTCGGCTCGAGTGCTGCCCGCAAGTATGACTCTGAGGCTTGGGTGCCATCCCAGCAGACCTACCGTGAGCTAACTTCTAGCTCAAACTGCACCACCTACCAGGCCCGCCGCCTCAACGTTCGCTACCGCGACGAGAACGGCAAGACCCAGACCGCTGCCACCCTCAACGGAACCCTGGCCACCACTCGCTGGTTGGTTGCGATTCTTGAGACCCACCAGCAGGCCGACGGTTCGGTGCGCATCCCGGCAGCTCTTCGCCCATACCTTGGCGGAGTCGAAGTCATAGAGCCAAAGGTTCGCGCTTAGCCCAAGGGCCTCGCCATTATGTCGACCACACCAATCGCGACCGGAGACGATCGTTGGCTAATCGCCATCGACATTGACGGCACGTTGGTGCACGACGACGGCTATCTATCTCCGCGCGTGGTCGCCGAAGTCGAGCGCGTTCGTGCGCTCGGTCACGAGATCATCGTTGCCACCGGTCGAAGTGCGGCAAACGCCATCCCGGTGGTTAATTCGGTTGGTATCAAACACGGCTACAGCGTGTGCTCAAACGGTGCCGTGACCATTGAGGTTGACCCGGCTCATCCCCGCGGATTCAAGCCGGTTGAGGTCATCACCTTCGACGCCAGTGCCGTGCTTAAGCGCCTCATCAAGCACCTGCCCGACGCGCACTTCGCGGTCGAGACCGCCAATGGCGACTACAAGTTTCACAAGGCCTTTCCGGCCTACGCGCTCGGTGACAACAACATCGAAACCCCGCTCGACCAACTAATGAGCGAGCCAGTCAGCCGCGTGGTCGTGCTGTCTCCGGGGCAGTCGGTCGAAGACTTCTTGGATGTGATTGCCGAGGTCGGCTTGCACTCGGTGTCCTACGCCATCGGCTACACCGCTTGGCTCGACATTTCACCGCAGGGCATCAGCAAGGCTTCGGCGTTAGAGGCACAGCGCAAGGCGCTCGGCATTGCCCCAGACCGAGTGATCACCATGGGTGATGGCCGAAACGACATCTCGATGTTTGAGTGGGCGAGGGCCGGCGGCGGTTTGGCCTTTGCGATGGGCCAAGGTCCGGATGAGGTCAAGGCCGCAGCCACCGCGGTAACCGCCTCGGTCGAGGATGACGGTGTTGCCCAGGTACTCGCCGCCTTCGAAGGCATTTTGTTTACGCACGAAGCTATCTAGCCACAGGTCGATTTTTCTCGGGTCGACAGCCGCGAGTTTTTGCTCTAAACTTGGAGGCACGGAAGCGTGCCGGAGCGGCCGAACGGAACAGTCTTGAAAACTGTCGTAGTTAATAGCTACCGTGGGTTCAAATCCCACCGCTTCCTCCAGATGAAACCCCAGCCCTAAAAGGCTGGGGTTTTTCTATGCCCGGACAATGTCTAGAAATTGTCTGACGCGCGATCTAAAATCGAAAACGAGGGGAGAACTGGATGACTACTGTGATTCGTAAACTCACCCCTGAAGACATTAAGGTCGAACGCGCCAAGCTTCTCGACATGGCGCGGGTATCAGACATCTCAGAACTGCAGAAAAAGCAGGAAATTTGGGACATGACCGTCGAAGAACATTGGGTTCTAATGCGGCTGAAAAGCTTAGATTTTCTCGAAGGCGTTGATTCGAAGGCTAGCTAAGTGAGCCTCCGAGTTTGCTGTGAGGGGTGGCTTTGCCAAGAGCGCGCGGTTAAACTGGAGGTTCATGAAAAATCCATTTGCGCGCAACAAGTCGACCGAACTAAGCAAAGCCCCTAAGGGTTTCGCTCGTCACGGCCGCATCCGTGTGCAATCAAAGGGCAGCGCCATCGGCGGCCTTTTGGTTAAGGGTTTTGCCGCGGTTCTAGGCGCAACAATTGCCATCGCGGGCATTTCGGTTTGGGATATCAGCAACAGCATCCGCGCAAACGGCATCGAACTGCAGGGGCCAAAGGTCACCGCAGCCGACCTCAAGGGTCCAATCAATATGCTGCTCATCGGCTCAGACAGCCGACAGGGCACCAACTCACACATCTTCGGAAGCGAGACCTCGGTCTTGGCCGACGTAGAAATCTTGATTCACATCTCTGCCGACCGCAAGAATGCGGTTGCCCTCAGCTTCCCTCGCGACCTCATGGTTCCATGGCCTGCCTGCCCAAGCACTTCTGGTGGTTCGGGTTACCTGCCGCAGACACTTGGTCAGATCAACGCAACCATCGCCAACGGTGGCCCTGGTTGCACCTTGCTAACCATCGAGCAGCTAACCGGCGTGAAGATTCCATACTTGGCGACCATCAACTTCGGTGGCGTTATCGAAATGTCGAACGCAATCGGTGGTGTTGATGTCTGTGTCGCCCGCCCGATTCACGACCAATACACCTTCTTGAACCTCGAAGCGGGAATGCACAACCTGAAGGGCATGCAGGCGCTTCAGTTCTTGCGCACCCGCCACGGTGTCGGTGACGGTTCTGACCTAAGCCGAATTTCAAACCAGCAGGTCTTCTTGACCTCGTTGCTGCGCAAGATCAAAAGCGAAGGTGTGCTCAACAACCCGATTCAGCTCTACTCGCTAGCCAACGCGGCGGCTCGAAACATGCAGCTTTCAACCTCGCTAACCGACATCAACACCATGATCGGCATCGCCTCGGCCTTGAAGTCAGTCGACCTAGACAAGATGACCTTCCTTCAGGTTCCATCGCACGGTGGCTTGCCTGCCCCATACTCGGGTCGCGTCATGCCTAACTACGACCAGGCCAACCTGATCTTCCAGAAGCTGGTCAACGACGAGCCAATCATCATCGACAAGGCCAACACCGGTTCTGGCGCTGTGGCGCAGGGTGGCGCAACCGCGACCCCAACCGCTTCGGCAACTCCGAAGCCAGGTGCTACCGCCACTGCTTCGGCAACCCCGACCCCAACGGCACTTCCTGACTGGGCTCGCGGAACCAACGCGGCAACCACGACCTGCTCGGGCTAAAAACCGATCCGGTCATCCTTGGTTTTCTAACCTCGGGTTTCGGTTCTTCTCAGATTCGACTAAACTAGACCAGTCCGAGGAGTCGTCGCATAGCCCGGTCGAGTGCGCCCGCCTGCTAAGTGGGTAGGGAGGTTAAATCTCCCTCGAGGGTTCAAATCCCTCCGACTCCGCCACGGATGATCTAACTAGGCCTTTAGCAAGCCTGGGGTTTACAAGGTCGGCGAGACCAAGTAAACTTCTAAAGTTGCCTAGGCAACGAAAAGCAACACCAACGCGTTTGTAGCTCAATGGATAGAGCATCTGACTACGGATCAGAAGGTTGGGGGTTCGAGTCCCTCCAAGCGCACTAAAACCCGGTTTCTTCTCACGAGAGCCGGGTTTTTTCATACCCGCTGGCTCCAAGAGAATCCTCTGCTTGGCTAGTTTCCGAGGAAAGGCCTTAGCTCAACCTTGCGGTTGCATGCCTTGGACCCCTCGGTGGCGAGACGCTCAGCTTGCTCGCGTGACTCGGCTTCGATTATCCAGAACCCGCTCATGTATTCGCCATCGGCGGTGACGATTACTTTTGCCTTTTCTAGGCCGGCACCCATGATCCAGTGGCCGTTTGTCTCCAACATCTCGTTGAAGGCATCAATTGTTACCATTTCGTCTGCGGTTCCGGTATTTACATCGGTGTCGATCACGGCAATTAAAAACTTCATTGTTTTCTCCAATAGTTGGTGACCAAAACTCTATCGAACTGCGTACAAGGACAGTGACCTAGACTCAAACCATGTCTTGGAGTTTGCTGGTTTCGGTTGCGGTGTTTAGTTTCGTGACCTCGGTTACGCCTGGACCAAATAACACCTTCTTGCTTTCTTCGGGTGCCAACTTCGGCCTTCGCAAGTCGTTGCCTTACCTAAACGGCATCATGGTTGGTCTCGCCGGCATGATGATTGCCCTCGGTGCCGGCCTCGGGGTCATTTTCACCACACTGCCGTTGGTTTATCAGGTGCTCAAGTGGGTTGGCTTTGGCTATATCGTTTGGTTGGCATTCCAGATTGTGAAGAGCACCAGCAAGTCAGAGACCGCAGAGCCAAAGTACATCGGGTTCGCGAAGGCAACCACCTTTCAGTTTGTGAACCCTAAAGCGTGGGTGGTGGTCGCTTCATTCATGGCCACATCCGTCCCGGTTGGTTCAGGCCTCGTAGCCACCGCATACATCTGTCTCGTGTTTCTTTTGTTTACCTATCCAGGTGCCTTGCTTTGGGCGGTTGCCGGTCAGGTTTTGAAAACCTGGCTCAGCGACACGATTCGACGACGAGTCTTCAACATCGTGGCGTCAATCCTGTTGGTGCTGTCGATGGTGCCAGTTCTGTTCTTCCACTAGATAAGATTTTCTTAATCTCAGGGGGCTTGGATGGATTCTTCGCTGATCGAACTTGTGGTTCGTCACCACAAACTGGCGATTAAAATCGCGCTCATCGCTCTCGGATTGAGTGCACTCGGCCTTCTTTTGCAGGGTTGCTCTCGGCTCGGTTTGTCGCCCCTATGCGTTCCTTTGGGCGGAGGCGCTGACTACATTTCATACCTCACGCTGTCGGGTGAAGTTCTTGCTTTGATTTGGTTGCGGTGGTCGCTGCGCAGCGCAGAAAAACTTGAGGATCTAAACGACTCAAGCCCAAAAGCCGCGTTCAGTCTTTATCTAAAGATTTGGCAGCCGATTCAGGTGTTCGGGATTCTTGTCACGGTTGGGGCTGTGCTAATGCTGTCACCCGCGCTCGTGCTTCTTATGATGGGCGTACCGGGAGTTGCAACTAACTTTGCTATTTATGGCGGTGCCTGGCTTTATTTCAGGGCTCGGAAGTTGCATCGCAACATCACTTGGTCAAGGTCACCAGAGGTAACTGACGAAGGTTCAATCTCCGAGCCGCGCATCGAACCCGTGGCAGGCATAATTCCTTTGATTGTTTCAGCTGCACTCCTGCTGCTAAACATCATTGTCGAAATCAGCTTTGTGGCCCAAATTAGGGCGATGCCAAGTTTCTTTGAAAAACACTCACTTCTTGATTCATCTCTTTCCCTAAATATGGGCTTCAGCGGAATCGCCGACATTGCTTTTGGCGGTTCGATAGGCATAGCGATGCTGATCTATGCAATCAAGATCCGACGCTCGTTGCCGAAGAATCGTCTTTTGATGATCGCCGTTCTTACTTTGCTTCAACTGGCCCTAGTTTCTGGTTCGTTGGCGCCGATAGTCGCTCGCTGGCTGGGACCCAGCGAGGCGGGAGTCCACACCAAAAAGCAAATGGTTGCCGCGGCCAAAACCCTTGCTTTCATAAAGTCGAAGCCGATCCCTGATGGGTTCCTGAAAGACAACTCCGGCTATCCATCAGAAGAAGTGAACGTAAGCTGGATGATCTTTACTGATCACCTCAACGCGGCAAATCACGGGGTTATTTGCTCCCAGGTGATCGACTACGCACAGAGCTTAGGTGCCACGAAGTGGATCGATCGCTCGACCATGAACATTGGTTCGGTTGCCGATTCGCCTAAAACTGTGAATGCCTGTTCGACAGCCATGCAGTCGTACCAGCACCTCAAAGTGCCTCGAACCACCGTTGGTTCGGAGGCTTTCATCCTCGCGGGCACGGCCAGAGGTGGCGCAAAAAGCCCAATCAAGCTGTCACTCACTTTTCATAAAAACGGCACAAGCAGTGAGCACCCGAACACAGTTGATTATTCGGTCGAAATATGGACGACTTACGGTGAGGATCCCCTGACCAAGACCGGGGGCCTCAGTCAGGGCACTGTTGAAATCAATGATTTGCTGACGTTGATCGGTCAGGAACGTCTGGCTGCACCAAATCGAAACCCGACAGACCCTAGGTTCGTTCGTGAAATCCTCAAACTTTACAGGCATAAAATCGCCATCCAGGTTGTCGAAACTAAACCTGGGTTGGCAAATCGTCTAGAGTTAACCAACTCGGATGGAAGCCACATGTGTCTCGCTATTGATCCTTGGGATGAGAAGCGCGAGGGCTTCGAGGATCCTGGCACTGGCTATGGCCTAGGCTTCCAAGAGAATCTCGAAGATCTAAAGGGTTTCGGCAATGCCGTGGAAGGCGGTTGTTAGCTGCTCTTTCTTTAGAAACGGTGCCAGACTAGGCACATGTTGAATCGACGTCGCAGCAACGCAATCTTCTTCTTCGCCCTAGCCGCGGTTGGCCTGGCCACCGCCTGGTACTTCAACTCGATAGCGGTGTTGCGCGGTGAAAACTACATCACGGATGGCTTCACCAGCAACGTCGACTGGGTCTATTCACTCGACCTGCTAATCGGTGGCACAGCGGGCATGGCTTTCATCATCATCGAGGGTCGTCGCCTCAAGATGCGCTTCTTGCTGCTCTACATCGCGGCAGCTTTCGTTACAGCCTTCGCCTTTGTGTTTCCGCTGTTCTTGGCGATGCGCGAACTCACCTTGCACAAGCGCGAACTAGCGGGCGGCAAGATCAAGCGCTACGTCTTCGACGAGCACAACGTCATCGTCTGGATTCCAGGCACCATGACTGCAACCACTCCGGTCCTGGTCATGAACGATGGCCACAACGTATTCGACCCGAAGACCTCGACCTTCGGTGCCACTTGGGGTGTGCTCGAGGCCTTGCAAGAGCGCCCAGTCGGCGGGCCACGCATCCAAGGTAAGCAGCAGCCTCTGATCATCGGTGTCACCTACAAGAACAACGATGGCAAGATTCGCGGCATCGAGTATTCACCAACCGATATCGTCGCTGCGCACCCAGAAATTTTGAAGAACTTCCCGGATGACTGGAGCCACACCGGCCCAACCGGAAACGATTATCACGAGCTGATCGCGCGCAAGATTTTGCCGACCATTGCGGCCGAATTCGGAGTTGAACTAAAGCGTGAACGAACCGCAATCGGCGGCTCGAGCATGGGGTCGCTGACCTCCATGTATGCGATGTCGAAACACCCCGATGTCTATGGAACCGTGCTCGGCTATTCGACTCACTGGCCGATCGGAGGAAACCTGCTGGTTGATGAGATGACCGGCATCCTGCCTGCGCCAGGAAGACACCGCATTTGGTCAGACGGCGGAACCACTGAACTCGATGCCGCCTACGCCCCATTCCAGGAGTACTTCCGTCAGACCATGGCCGCCAAGGGCTACCGTCTCGGCGAAGATTTCATCGAAACCAGCTACCCTCAGACCGGCCACAACGAACTCTGGTGGGCAGTGCGTGTCGAGCACCCAATCAACTGGTGGTTGGCCGGGCTAGAGGGCTAACGCGAGATTCGCGCTACCAACCGCCGAATCAAAAGCAACAAGAACCCAAGACCAATCATCAAAACCGTGATGCCTGCGATGTACTCAAACATCCCGGCGAGACCGGCCTTCTCATTAGGGTTCAAGAACCAGTAGGCCCACCAGCCATCGAGCATGCCTCGGGTAACCGAGAAGGCGAGCCAGGCGAGTGGAAAAACAGCCACCCAGAGCGACGCACGCAGCTTGAGGTGCGGCCAACCGGCAATCAGAACCCAGTCGAGCAGAATCAGAACTGCCGCCCATACGTGCATGATTTCGTTGGGCACAACCGGCCAGGCATAGCCCGCATCACGGATGTCGCCGGGGGAGTTGCGCAGTAGAGCGTTGTAAACAACGGCGATTACGATCGCATAGGTGGTGGCCGACATCCTGGCGATGGTGACCTGCTTCTTCTCAGGCGTTCCGGTCCAGGCGAGCCAGCCGGTGTAGGCCAACATGACGCCAGCGATCAGGGTGCCTTGGATGCTGAAGTAGGCGAAGTATTCGGCCGGTCTGAAGAGATTGTGGGCCAAGCGGTCGGTGACCTGCCAAACCACGCTCGAGAGGATGGCGGCTGCCGCTAGCCAGCGAAACACTGCGACGATGCGAGTTGATTTCATGCACTCAATCTAGTCGTAGGGTTGCATCATGGACTCACTGAATCGCCACGAAGATTATGGGCAAGAGGCGTTAGACGAAACACATCTGGGCGCCAACCCGATTGAGCAGCTGAAGCTCTGGTTGCTCGACGCCGAGGCCGAGAACATCTACGAACCAAACGCCTTCGTGCTCGGCACGGTCGACCAGAATGACCAGCCGACTTCGCGCACGGTTCTGCTCAAGGGGCTAAGTGACGAGGGTCTGTTCTTCGCGACCAACTACCTGTCGCGCAAGGGTGAGGCTGTCGAGCAAAACCCTAAGGTTTCAGCGGTGTTCGGCTGGTATTCGATGTATCGCCAGGTGCTCATCCAAGGCGTCGCGCAAAAGGTTGACGCGGCCGAATCAGACGAATATTTTCACTCACGCCCACACGATTCGCAGGTCGCGGCCTGGTCGAGTCACCAGTCGAAGCCAATCGAAAACCGTGCAGCCCTCGACTCGCAGTTTGATGATGCCCTAGCCCGATTTAACGGCAAGGATGTGCCTCGGCCCGAATACTGGGGCGGCTATCGAATCGTGCCCACCCGAATCGAGTTTTGGAAGGGTCGTTCGAACCGCATGCACGACCGAATCGTGTTCGAGCGTAATCTGGGTGACTTGGGCTCAGCTTCTGACTGGGTGATTCAGCGCCTGCAGCCTTAGCCGAGGTAAGGGCGCAGCTCAACCTTGCGGTTACAGGCCTTCGAGCCGGCTGCCGCTAGGGCGAGGGCTTCATCCTTGTCGGCCGCATTGATCAACCAGAAGCCGCTGTAGTGCTCGACCTCGTTGTAGAGCGAACCCGGGGTCACGATGCCCGCGCCGTCGCGGTTATCCAGAACCGTCGCCGCCTCGCCATGGTTGATTCCGGCCGCGGTAATCCAGTGCCCGTTAGCCTCGAGCATTTCATTGAACGCATCGATGGCCGCCATCTCGTTGCCGCTGGCTTTCTCGGTCTGGTCGTCAATCACAAAAATGATGAATCTCATAGCCCGAGTCTATAAACTCGAGAACCACAACGGTGAACGTTTGGAAAGGTCGCCATGCAGAAACGTATCCTTGGAAAAGGACTCGAGGTCTCAGCAATCGGTCTAGGTTGCATGGGCCTTAGCGGCTCCTATGGCCCGGTTCTCGAGCGCTCTGAAAGCAACCGTTTTTTGCGAGATGCGGTCGATCGCGGAGTCACATTTTTTGATACCGCCGAGGTCTATGGCCCGTACCTCAACGAAGAGATAGTCGGAGAGGCTCTAAGCCCGGTGCGCGAGCAGGTGGTCATCGCTACCAAGTTCGGCTTTGCCTACCAGGATGGCGTACCCGGCGCCCCAGACAGCTCGCGAGCAAACATTCGGCGTGCAGTGGAGGGTTCACTAAAACGCCTCAAGACCGACTACATCGACCTCTACTATCAACACCGAGTAGACCTTAATACTCCAATCGAAGAAGTCGCCGAAACAGTCGCTGAGCTCATTGCCGAGGGCAAGGTAAAACACTTCGGTCTCTCTGAAGCAGGCGCCAACACCATCCGCCGAGCTCACGCCATTTACCCCGTGACCGCCCTGCAGAGCGAATACTCGCTTTGGTTTCGCGACCATGAAACCGAAATCATCCCAACCCTTGAAGAGTTGGGCATCGGATTCGTTCCATTCAGTCCTCTGGGAAAAGGCGCTCTCACCGGAACCTTGACAGTCGATTCGACGTACGCCGAGAACGACATTCGTTCGACCATTCCACGTTTTCAAACAGATGTCATCGCCGAAAACCTCAGATTGGTAGAGGCGCTGAAGCAAGTCGCGGCCGACATGGGCGTTTCCCCTGCGCAACTTGCGCTTGCCTGGGTGTTAGAGCAAAAGCCATGGATCGCTCCGATTCCGGGAACTCGTCGCACCGAGCGATTGGTCGAAAATATTGGCGGAGCCGAGGTCAAGTTCTCGGCCGATGATTTGTCTCGCGTCAATGCAATTGCAGCCGAGATAGTCATCCAAGGTGACCGCTACAACGCCGTTCAAGCCGCTCGCGTAGGTCTCTAGTAACTTCACTTTTAAGATTCTTTCTAGACTGTGGCTAACCCTTGCCCGTTCAATTCTCGGAATGCCCTAGTTGTAGCCTGAGGGAAGCGCGTTGTATAAGGGAGTCATTAGTAAATGAAATTGAACCGTTTGAAACTGGCAGCGGCACTTGCCGTCGTGTCTGTTCTAGTCTTTGGAAATACCGCTCAAGCGGCTACCACGATTGACATCACTGCGTCAGGAACAAGCACGGCTGTCAACTCAATCGCTTCTGGCGACTCGGTCGACGTTACTGATTCTGCTTCGATTCCTGTTGTGGGTGCGGCACAGGCCGAACTCAACTCATCCTGGAACAGCGATGCACTTCGACTCAACGCTGGTTCGGCGGTCACCTACCCTGAGGGTTGGAATCTTGAGTACACCACCGACGGAACTACCTGGTCGTCTACACCTCCTACCCCGCTAAGTCGCGCAGTTGGAATCAGAAGCATCGGATCTATCGACTCGGTTGACGGTGGATTCAGAACCCATCCGTCAAGCGACCTGCTTCAGTCTGCGAGTTCATTCACCGGTTCAACCGGCGGTGACGGCTACGACCTAACTTTCGTAGAGGACCGCGTTTACAACCAGTTTCACCACAGCACCAGCATCCAATTGCAGTGCCACTTAAAGGCAACCGGAAATTCTTGTGCCGGTCTAACCGTCGCTGGCTATCAGACTCCAAATGGAGCATCCTCGTTCTACAGCGCCTCAACCAAAAAGCTTTATGTAGTCTCGATGAGAACTGCGGGCCACGACTATGGCTTCGTTTGCATCAACTTGGCTAACTTGGCCTCACCTTCAACCTGTGCCACTCCCTTCGTAATGCTTTACGACGGAAACGGCGTAAACGACGGTTACCGTGAATATATTGGTTCGTCGAGCCAGGATTCAAGCAACCGAGTTTGGGTATTTAACGGTGCGAACTACTCACTCATGTGTCTAGATCTTGCTACCGGTGCAGCTTGTGCGACCGGTAACGGGCAGCTGCTTCCAAACACAGGTATCAATGCCGTCGGCCCTACCATTGCCAACTCGGGTCGAGTTTCTGCGATTGGTGACAAGGTCTACTACGTGACTGACACCAAGTTCGGCTGCTACGACCCGACTGCCGCCGCACTTTGTGGCGCTGGTCGCACGGTTGCAGCCGCGAACCAGTACCCACCGTTCCCGATTCGCTCGAGTGCTGGCGCGCTGACAGGTGTCTGTCTCTATGTAACCAAGGTGTGTATTTCTCCGACCGAGACAAATGTCTCGTTGCCATCGGGAGACTTGACCACGCAGCTCAACATCGCCATGGCGGCTTGGAACACCTATAACGCTGGCCAGTGGGCAGAAGTTGACAACAAGCTCTACCTGAACACCGGGCCAGCCGTTGCGCCTTCTGGTGCTTCAAACAGCGTCTACTGCTATGACTTCACGATTGCCGCAGACTGCGTTGGCTTCAGCGGCGCAAACGTTGGAACAGAAATCTACGCAATTATTGCTGACCCGACCATGCCTAGCTGTCTTTGGACTAACGGTAACGCGGGTGTAATCACCTCATTTAGTGGTTTGTCTGGTACCCGCGGTTGTTCAACCCCGAACCCGATCGCGCGCATGCCTTACACCGCCGTGGCACCACGAATGTCTTGTAGTGACAGCGGCCGTGTAACTTCATGGACCTCGGTGCACTTTAACTTCGGTGCACAAACTTCGATTACTCGATCTAATCTTCGCGTAACCGTTTATAACGCATCAGGTTCATCACTGGTTGCTATTCCGGGCTTCAACGGCGTGACGATCGACAACACCGACACACTCAATTTGTCGAGCATCAACACCGCAATCTACGGAACTCGCGCAACTATCGAGATCACCGGTGGCGTTGGCCCTACAAACGCAGACTTGCTGGCCATCACTGCTGAAGTCATCTACCAAGCCCAGGCTCCTCAGATGTGCTTCACCCTGCAGGCTCAAGAGGTATGTGCCAACGGCTACGTTCACTTGGCTGGTGACTTAAGTATCGCCGACGGTGTAATTCACACGGCAAGTGTCGTTCGCCCTGTTGTCGGTTCGACGACGACTGACTCGGCTACCCAGACGCTAGGCGGAACCTATACCAACACTGTCTGTATAGCCGCAGGAGGTTCTGGATTAAATAGTCCACCACCTGCACCAATACCGACCATCGGATTGTCAAAGACGCAAATTTCAGGCGATCCAACCTTCCCGGGCGATGTCATCAAATACAAGTTGGTGGCTACCAACACCAGCACCGTCACGCTCGTCGGCGTAGTAATCACGGATGCAAATGCAACGTTGAGTGACTGTTCACAAATTGGCCCTCAGGCGAAGTTGGCGGTTGGCGAACAGCTGACCTGTACAGCAACACACGTCGTGACGCTCGCCGAGGTGCTAGCAGGGAACATCGTCAATACTGCCAAGGTGTTTGTCTCTGAAGAACAGGTTGATGGCACTTCCAACACAGTCATTACCAAGGTAGTTAACGCTCCTGCTTTGACAGTTTCAAAGACCCAAATCTCGGATGCCCCAAAGAGCGTCGGTGACGTCATTCGTTATTCAATCAAGGTGACCAATAGCGGAAACACTGTGCTTAGTAACGTTGCCGTGACTGACAACAATGCCCAGACCTTGACCTGTGACACGGCCAACCCACTGGCAAAACTTTCGATCGGTGCGTCCATTTCTTGTGAGGCAACTCACAAGGTGACAAACGCTGACGTCGCTGCCGGCAGGGTTGTCAACGTGGCTGTAGCCAAGAGTGACGATGTTTCGGCATCCTCTGATGCGACCACCAACACCCCAGGTCAGATCAATTCGAACTCTGTGGTCACCAGTCTCAGCGCTTTGAAGACTCATGGAGCATCTACCTCTGGAGCTGCCGGGCCAGGCACCTCGAAGGGATCAGCCTCTGGCGCAACCACCAAGCCAGGCAAGCCAAGCGCTGGCAAGCCAACCGGCAATCTTGCCTACACCGGCGATGACCAGAGTGGTTTTGGATGGGCGGGCTTCATGCTCATTTTGCTGGGTCTTGCTGCCTTGGCGCGAGGTCGTCGCCAGTCAAGCAAGTAGGTTAACGCCTTGAGAAGAACTAGAGTCGTCGGCGGTGCCTTGGTCACCGCCGGCGTTCTCGTTCTCGGGTCATCACTGCTCTTACCTTCGCTGACCGACTCGATCGTCGCAAGAGAGCAAGGCGTTTTTGCAGAGACCGCACCACTTCAAAGCGAAAAGGTAAGTTCGAAAGCGACCGCTGTATCAGTTGCCACGGTTTTTGCAAAACTTTATGTACCTCGATTCGGTGCACGTTATGTTCATGCGGTTGCCGAAGGAACAAGCCTCAACAAGGTGCTAAACAGGGTTGGAATCGGTCACTACCAGTCAACGCAAATGCCGGGCGAGAATGGAAACTTTGCACTCGCCGGGCATCGTGCCGGCAACGGCGGCCCATTTCGCCTGATAGATACGTTTAAGGATGGCGATCTCGCTTACGTTGAGACGGCGGATACTTGGTACACCTACCGTTACTTGCAGACCAAGGTAGTTAAGCCAAGTGCAATAGGTGTTATCTATCCGAGGCCAGTTGGTTTGACGGCGTCGTCACAAGCCGATTCATTTCTCACCCTGACTAGTTGCACGCCGATTCACGTCAACACCGATCGAATCGTCGCATGGTTTGAACTTGTCGAGCAGCACTCGAAGCAAGAGGGGCCGCCAGCCAAACTCTCTTGGGTCAAGAAGTAGCTGTCCTGGCTCTGACCCTATAATCGAGACATGTCAGCCGAAGAAGTCACCGCATACATCGAAGCCCAGGATGAGCCGAAGCGCTCGACCCTGCTAGCAGTTCGCGCAACCTTGCTTGAGATCGAGCCTTCGCTCGAACAGGTAATCGCCTGGAACACCCCGCAGTTCAAATACAACGGCAAGTATGCGGTTGGGTTTGCAGCCTTCAAGAAGCACCTGACATTCTCGCCGCAGAGCCCAGAAGTTATGACCGCGCACGCCGCCGATCTTGCCGACTATGTGGTCTCAAAGAGCTCGTTTCAGTTCGCGGTGGATGCCCCACTGCCAAAAGCGCTGCTGACAAAGTTGCTCAAGGCGCGCTTAGCCGAACTGAGTTAAGACCCGCCTACTAGAGTTCAGTCTATGAGCCAAGCCGCTGCACCAATTCTGACCAACATCCAGATCACTCCCGAACTCGGTGGCTTGCTCGCCATCCCTGAGGGCAACGGACCATGGTCAGCCGTCGTGATGGTTCACGAGGTGTTCGGCATCGATGACAACATGCGCGCCCAGGCCGCCCGTCTCGCCCAAGCCGGCTATGTCGTTCTGATGCCCGACCTATACAGCCGCGGCGGAGCCCGCAAGTGCCTCACCGCGACGTTCAAGGCTCTTGCTGCCGGCACTGGCCAAGCTTTCACAGACATCGAGACCGCCAAGGCTCTGCTCACCGCTCGCCCGGATGTGACCGACAAGGTAGGCGTAATCGGCTTCTGCATGGGTGGCGGTTTCGCCCTGCTGCTCGCCAACAAGGGTTACGACGCGGCCGCCTCAAACTACGGCATGCTTCCTAAAGACATGGATGCCGCCCTCGCCGGCGCTTGCCCGATTCTCGGCAACTATGGCGCCAAGGATGGCCAGCTCAAGAATGCCAAGTTTCAGCTCGACGAAAGCCTTACCAAGCTAAACGTGGTTCACGACATCAAGATGTACCCAAACTCGGGTCACGCCTTCATGAATCCAAAGCAGGGTGGCGGCCCAATCTTCGGCAGTCTCCTCCGCGTCACCGGTGCCAAGCCAAACCCAGAAGACGCCAAGGATGCCTGGTTGCGCATCGAAGAGTTCTTCGGCACACACCTGGCCTGAATCTATGCGCCGGGAACCTTGGGGCTATGAGACGGCGCAGTTGTGCGGATACCAGATAATTTCGTTCGGCATCTGCCCTTCATCAGAGATGATGGCAATGTGACCACCGCTATCAATTCCAGCCAAGACAGGGTAGATTTGAAAGTTTTCATCTAATTCTGCTGCCAGCCCTCTGGTAAGTGCCTTAACAAGTGAATTGCATTCCAGTGCGGTCTCTTCCGTCAGAAAAAAGTACTGACTGTGCTCATCGCACCAGTCGGTGTTGGCTTCGAAGTATGCATTCACTCGCTTCGCCAACATCTTTAGAGGCATAGAGATCGGCGCCGCATCTTCTATGTCGAGAGCCGCGCCATTAAACCAGAGTGGCCATTTAAGCGGAGGGTCGATTCGCACGAAAACTTCCACTTTCTCAGTAGTTTTTAGCATGATGCAACCGTCGTTTCGATAGCAGTGATAAGTCGATTGGCAGTGATGGACCAGATGAATGTGGGGCGAAATGTATATTTCAAAACTTTAGATCCATTCGGCCCGGTTTGGAACATTTGAATCGGACCGGACCTACAGACTTTTCCAGAACCCTTACTCACCGAAACTTCGGGCGACTTCCAAGTAGAAATAGCTGAAAACCACATCAAATCATCCCAGCTATCGGTGTTATCACGCGGGTCCGCCTGTTTCACACGATTTCTCCAGCCTTTCTGGTGGGCATTCTTGCCCAAAGCGACATGCAAATACCCGTGGATCTCAGCAGTGCCACACTGAATGCTCAAGCGTTTTCGAGCTCCGAGGTATCTTGTTGTGAAGGCCTCAATTTCCCAGCTCTCAACATGCTGAATCCAACATTTATCCCAGTCATCAATCTTTAATAAGTGAGGGTTCGCTAACTCACCTGACTTTCCGGTCGATGGGGTAAAAACATCACCGCTCAAAGGTGCAACGGCGAACCAACTTGATTGCGGGGCTGAACTTCGTTGAGAATCGTTCGCTTGTTTTGCCGATGACGTCGAATTAGCCCCAAACAGCAGGAAAACGCCACCGGCAACAGCAATAGCCACTTTGGTCTTTTTATTCATGAAAAGCCTCAATTCAAAATATGAATAGCGCCCAAAGCCGAAATTAATTGCAAGAACGCCCACGACGGAACTAAAAGTCCAAATCTGTGGATAACTAACCAAAGCTCTAGAGGAACACCTGAGCGCCTAAATCGGTTGGCATTTTCATGCCCCGCGTAGCTCAAACTAAGAACGGCCATCCGCCGAAGACTTGTGCCAGCTGCGGCCTGCCGTTCGAGTGGCGCAAGAAGTGGGAGCGCGACTGGCACAACGTCAAATACTGCTCGCAGAAGTGCAAAGCCGCAGGGGTCAAATCGTGACAAGCCCCGCACCTGAGAGCATTCTCTACATCGCCCACGACCACCTGAACCGTGATTACGGCGTGCTCAAATCCGCCAACAAAGCGACTGACCTAATAGTGCTGGTCGAAAGTGCACGGATGACCTCGGGCCGCCCTTGGCACCCAGAGCGACTCTTCTTTCTCATATCTTCGGCTCGTCACTTCGCTGCCGAACTCGAGGCCGAGGGCTACCGGGTTCGCTACGTCAAAGCCCAAACCACTATCGATGGCCTGAAGGTCATCCGTGAAGAATTTGGCAACCTGCCGATTCACGCAGCGGAACCGTCTTCGTTCACCCAGCTGAAGCAACTGCGAGACTTCGGCGTCGAGTTCACGCCGAACGACTTCTTTCTGACCTCACGACCTGACTTCAAACTCTGGGCGGACCGTCAGAAGACCTTTGTGATGGAGAACTTTTATCGCGCCCAGCGCGTGCGGCTCGGCATCATGGTGAGCGGGGGAGAGCCCGACGGGGGCCGCTGGAACTTCGACGCCGACAACCGACTTCCGCCACCGAAGAACTACACCTGGCCGCCATATCTCGAACACAAGCGCGACGAGATTGACCAAAGCGTTGCCGCCAAACTCGGCATGACCCCGACCAGCACCTGGGCAACCACTCGAGCGGGGGCACTCGCGCAACTCAAGAATTTCATCGATAACCACTTGGCAGGATTCGGGCCCTATGAAGATGCGATCGCCGGTGACAACTGGGCGCTGCACCACTCGCTGCTGAGCCCATACCTAAACAACGGTTTGCTGCACGCATCCGAGGTGATTGAAGCGGTGCTGACCGCTTACCGTGCTGGTGCCCCGATCGCATCCGTGGAGGCATTCGTGCGCCAGGTTATCGGCTGGCGTGAATACATCAACGGCATGTATTGGTTTCTCGGCCCCGACTATCGCGAAAAAAACGAACTGCAGGCAACCCGCAAACTGTTGCCGCTGTTCACCGACTCGTCCAAGACGCAAATGGCCTGCGTCAAGCAGGTGGTCGGCGATGTCGAGACGCGTGCTTGGGCTCACCACATTCCGCGCCTGATGGTGCTCAGCAACCTCGCGCTGGTTACCGGCGTCAACCCGCAAGAGTTTCTCGATTGGATGCGTGAGCAGTTCATCGATGCCGCCGAGTGGGTGATGGTGCCGAACATCATTGGCATGGCAACGCACGCGGATGGCGGGCTGCTCATGACCAAGCCCTACGCGGCCGGCGGCGCCTATCTGAACAAGATGACCCAGTCTTGCAAGGGCTGCAAGTATGACCCGAAGAAGCGAGTGGGCGAGGATGCCTGCCCTTTCACCACCCTGTATTGGGATTTTCTCGACCGACACCGCGACCGATTTGTGAAGAACCACCGCATGAGCCAGCAGATTTTCGGCCTAAATCGCCTCAGCGATCTACCCGAACTTCGGGTTCGTGCACAGCAGGTGCTTGTCAGCTTGGATGAAGGTCAGATTTAAACCAATCGCACGTGGCACAGGTCGCCGACGAAGGCCGGGCGCTGAACGGTCAGGCCAGCCTCTTCGGCAATCAGGGCAGCCGCCGCCCAGTCGTATTCCTTGATGTCGCGCTCGTAATAGGCATCGATGGCACCTTCGGCAACGGCACACATGTCTAGCGCTGCGGCACCCATGCGACGAAGGTCGACGAAGTCGGGCATCATCCGCGCGATGTCTTCAAACTGGGCAACGCGCTTCTCGGCCGAGTATGAGAAACCGGTGGCCAAAATCTTGGTCGCGCGGTCGGCCGGTGGGCCGGTCAGGCGAGTGTGCTGGCCGCTGCGAATCACAAAAGATCCGTGACCATGCTTGGCGTAATAGGTGAGGTCGAGTATCGGCGCTACCACAGCGCCGACCAGCCATTCACCGGTCTCAACATCGGCGGCGCCAACCGAGGTGCAGAAGTTAGGGAATCCGCGGGTGAAGTTGACCGTTCCGTCGAGCGGGTCGATGCTCCAGCGAACCTTGGCGGCAGCGTTCTCGAGCCCAGCCAGTTCTTCGCCGGTGATGCTGTCATCCGGACGGCGTTCGTGAATCAGCGCGCGCACGATTGCCTCAGACGCCAAGTCGGCGTCGGTCACGTGATCTTCGGGCGAAGTCTTCGAGCTGATCTCGAGTGAGCCGCGGTATCGCTGCTTTAGCTCTGCGGCACCGGCATTGGCCGCGTCGAGCGCAACCTGAAGAAGTTCATCGAGATCCATGCTTCAAGGTTAACCTCTAGCGCGCGGTCGACAGTTTCTTTGCAAGCCCGTCAAGGATGAGCCCGATGCCAAACTCCAAAGAGTCGGCTGGGCCGCGGCCTGAATCGGTGGTTCGGTTGACCTCATCCGGGTGAGCGGCAACTGCCGGTGCAACCACACCGAGGCTGTCCGCCTGCATGCGCTGCTGTTCGTGCCAAACCTGACCGAGCACCAAGAACAAAATCGATTCGGCGGTCACTCGAGCAATCTCGCCATCGCTGCAAACCGCATCAATACCGGCACGGATGCGAGCCAGCGCCCCGTCTGCCCCAAGCCCCAGAGCCAGGGTGCTCGAGACTACCTCGGCGCCATCCCTGAAGGCAAGCAGAGCATCGCGCAGGGCGAGTGATTCGGCGAGGGTCAGACCCTTCCAGTCGAGGGCGCCATCCTGGTTGAAAGCTTCGCGATCAACCACGCGACCGCGCTCAATGATCTGGTCAGAAACCAGGGCCAGCAGGGTCTGCTTATTCGGCACATGCCAGTAAAGAGCGCTCGGCTGCACGTCGAGCACACCGGCTAGGCGACGCATCGATAGGTCGGCAAGCCCAAATTCATCAAGGATGCGCAGCGCATTCTCGACGACATCATCGCGGGTGTAGGCGCCTGGTTTGCTCATTTCATGCCCAGTCTACTAACATCATGAACAGTGTTCAGGAACAATCCCAAGTTCCACCGCCCAGCTAGGAGACCATCATGGCCGTATCAACCAAGATCACCCTTCGCGACCTTTCGCGCATCGCAATCTTCGCCGCCATCATCGCAGCGCTAACCTTCCCTGGTGCGATTCCACTGGGCACCGGTGTTCCAATCACCTTGCAGACCCTGGGCGTCATGCTTGCCGGTGTGGTTCTCGGCGGATACCGCGGTGCACTAGCAGTCGCTCTGTACGTGGTTCTAGGTCTAATCGGTCTACCAATCTTCGCCGAGCACAGCTCAGGCTTTGCAGTGCTTGCCGGCCCAAGCGCGGGCTTCTTGCTTGGCTTCATCCCTGGTGCTTTCGTCACCGGCCTCATCGCGCACTCGGGCAAGAAGTTCAATGTTGTTCGCACCCTGATCGGTTCACTCGTCGGTGGCATCGCAGTGGTTTACGCAATCGGCATCCCGGTGATGGCGGCCGCCCTAAAGGTTGACCTAATCACCGCAACCAACTACAGCACCCCGTTCTTGCCAGGTGACCTAATCAAGGTTGCGCTAACCGTGGTCATCGCCTTCGGTCTAAACCGCGCCTACCCAAAGGCATTCAAGAACTAGCCTCGCGCTAGCTCAAGCCCAATCATGTTGATTGAGTTCGACGCCGTATCGGTCGCCTTCGAAGGCAAGACCGCACTCGACAACGTCTCAATCAAGCTCGACCAACAGCGCATCGGCGTCATCGGCCTAAACGGATCGGGCAAGTCAACCTTCGCCCGACTGCTCAACGGGCTGGTTCAACCCACCTCGGGCACAGTGACAGTCGGCGGCATCAACCCAGCCACCGATGCCAAGGCCGCCCGTCGCCAAACGGGCTTCATCTTCAGCAACCCGGATGTTCAGATCATCATGCCGACCGTCATCGAAGATGTCGCGTTTTCACTTCGCGGTGCCGGTCTGAACAAGGATGAAGTGCAGGCCAAGGCGCTCGCCGCCTTGAAGCGATTCAAGATCGATCACCTCGCCGACCAAACCGCTCACTCACTTTCGAGCGGCCAAAAACAACTACTTGCCATCTGCGCGATTCTGGTCACCGAACCGAAGTTGATCGTGGCCGATGAGCCAACCGCCCTCCTCGACCTAGTCAACTCTCGTCGTATTGCCCAGGCACTTCTACGCGATTTGCCCCAGCAAATCGTGGTGGTTACGCACGACCTCGAGCTTGCCGCCCGCTGTGACATTCTGCTGCGTTTTGCAGATGCAAAATTGGTGCAAGTTGGCGAGCCGCGCGAAGTCATCGCCGCCTACTTGGCCGAGAACGCCGACGCCTAATGACCAGCTCGCAAGATTCTCTGATTCACCGAGCCGCGCCCGGGCCAAAACTCCTCGCGCTGGTCGCGCTCATCCTTGCGGTTTCATGGTCGCCGCTCGCCGGCCTGGCCCTCACCGCAGCGCTCTTCGCCTTGGCCTTCAAGAACCTCACCAAGTTCTTCAAGCAGCTCTGGGCACTCAAACTTCTCATCGCCCTGATCACGATTCCACAGCTGCTATTCGGCACGCCTTGGCAAACGGTTTTCGATTCCACGCTGCGAATCACCGACGCAATGTTGCTGGCCACGCTGTTCTCGCTGACCACCAAGACCCAAGCCCTGCTCGATTCAATCGAGGGCGCCCTCAACTCAAAGCCACTCAGCCCGCTAACCCGCCTCGGCCTGAAGCCAGAGACTGTCTCGCTCGCCTTCGCGATGACCATGAACGCCATCCCGATGATCATGAAGTTCGTCGCACAGATCAAAGAAGCGCAATCGGCGCGCGGTCTGAAGCCAACGCCGGTGAGAATGACAATTCCACTGCTCGTGGCATCACTTAAATACTCGGATGAGTTCGCCGAAGCCCTAAGCGCCCGCGGCGTTGAGGTCTAAGACCCCGCGCAAGCGCTCCTAGCGAGCAGCCGCCAACTCTTCGATCGAGTTGTAAACACGCGAACCAGCTGCATCGGTAACCGAGATGCTGAATGAAGCAGCGCCAACCTTGGTGCTGAAGTCAAGAATCAGCGAGTCTGAACCGTTGACCCACTCGATGCGCAGGCTGTCGCCACCGGTAACCGACCAGGTGTAAGCACCCTCGAATACTGGCAACTTGCGAAGACGAGCCAAACCGAGAATCGCCTTGGTAACCGGCTGCTCCAGAGCTGCATCGATCTCGGCAGGGGTGAAGTGGTGGCGGTTAACATCGCGGCCCTGGCCAGTCTTGTTGAACAGCTCAACGTCATCCATGCCGTTGAATAGGCCGACGTAGTAAATCTGTGGTTCGCCAGGCAAGAAGAACTGAACCGCGCGCATGATCACGTATGCGGTGTCATCGGCCACGATGTTTGGCAGAGTCGCGTTGATCTGGTGAGGCAAGCTGAACCACTGCGGAACAACCGAAGCGATCGCGCTGTGCCCGTTAGTGTTCTCTTCGGCCTTCTTGAAGATGTATGCCATCTCATCCTGGGTGATTAGACCAGGGCGACCGTTGATTGGGCCACCGTCGATAACGCCATAACCGTCGTGGGTGTCGAGCACGTTGAGGCAGTTGTTTGGGCGAATCTTGAACCAGTCGTCGAGGCGGTCGACGGTTCCGGTGAAGAACGAGTGCAGCAATAGCGGCGCGGTCTGGAAGTCGTAGATTAGGTCAACCAGCGGGGCGATCTCGAGCTGCTGGGTGTAGTGAGCGTGAACCTCAACCAACACGCGCATGCCGTATGACTGAATCAGGTCGGCGATGTCAGAAACGAACTCTAGGGTCTCTTTGGTCATGAACGAGTCGGTGCCTGGAGTCTTGACCGCGTAACCAACTGCGTCGAGGCGAACGACCTTTACGCCACCAGACTTCAGTGCGTCGAGAATCGAGCGCAGGTAAGCCTGACCCTTCTCGTGCTTGATGTCGATGTCAACCTGTGAAGGCATAAAGGTGGTCCAGACCAAGCGACGCTTGCCAGCAACCTCGTATGCGGTGAATGGCATGCCTGGGCGTGGGCGATAGAACGAGGTGATGCCCTCTTCGGTGCCGCCATCAGGGAACACGGTGTCGAAGGTCAAGAACAGGCCGGCATACTCGGATGCGTCACCCTTGGCCTGCCAGTCTTGGAACTCTGGTGACAGAGCCGAAGCGTGGTTGACGATTAGGTCGGCGGTTAGCTCATGGGTGTCTGAGATGCGCTTGAAGTCAGACCAGTCGCCTAGGCGTGGGTCGACGATCTTGTGGTCGATTGGGTCGAAGCCGGCGTCGTCACCGTCATACGGGTGAAAGAACGGAAGAACATGGATGCCATTGAAGTCGGCAAGTGGGCCCTTCAGTAGCTTTTCGATGTGCGCTAGGTTGCCGCCGACGCGCTCGGCGTAGACAAGAATGCTTGCACCAGACATGAGGTTCCTCCTTGAACCGAGCAGACGAATAAACGTGCTCGAATCACAAAAACTATTTCGCTCAACTTTAGCGGAAAACTGTAAGCGGTTACAGCCGTAAAAGCGTTCTAATATTGACTGTTATCAAATCTTTAGGAGAGCCCGATGTCGCAGAGACCACAGGTCAGACCAGCGACCGAGGGCTGGAAGCAGAAACTCGACGAAAAAACCGGCAAGCCGCTGCTGCAGTTTGCCGAGGTAAAACGCGGTAAACCGCCGGTTCACCTGGTCGATCTAACCCCTGAAGAGCGCGCCGAAAAGATGAAGGAACTCGGGGTTCCGGCCTTCCGCGCGAAGCAAATCGCAGCTCACTACTACACGCACTACACGAGCGACCCGGCTGACATGACCGACCTGCCAGCCGCCGGAAAAGACGATTTAGTCAAAGCTTTGCTGCCAGATTTGCTTACTCCCGTAAAGCGCTTACAGACCGACAACGGTGACACCATCAAGTTCCTTTGGAAGCTGCACGACGGCGCCCTAGTCGAATCGGTGCTCATGCGTTACACCGGTCGCATCACTCTTTGCATATCGAGCCAGGCGGGTTGTGGCATGAACTGCCCGTTCTGTGCCACCGGTCAGGCCGGCCTCACCCGCAACATGTCTGCCGGCGAAATCGTCGACCAGATCGTTCGCGCCAACCGAGTCATCGCCGCGGGTGAACTGGGTGGCTCAAAGGCCAAGCTTGCCGATTCGCCAGACCGCGTCACCAACATCGTCTTCATGGGCATGGGTGAACCACTCGCCAACTACAGCCGTGTGATGAAGGCCGTTCGTACCATGATCGCCCCTCAGCCAGAAGGCCTCGGCATGTCTGCCCGCAACATCACTGTCTCGACCGTCGGCCTGCTGCCTGGCATCGAAAAACTTACCGCCGAGAAGATTCCGGTCACCTTCGCCCTTTCACTTCACGCCCCGGATGACGGTCTTCGAGACGAACTCATCCCGGTGAACTCAAAGTGGAAGGTTGACGAGGTGCTCGATGCGGCTCGCGCTTATTTCGACGCCACCGGTCGCCGTGTTTCGATTGAGTACGCGCTGATCAAAGACATGAACGACCACGCTTGGCGTGCCGACCTGCTTGGTCAGAAGCTCAACGAGCGCGGCAAGGGCTGGGTGCACGTGAACCCGATTCCGTTGAACCCAACCCCTGGCTCAATCTGGACCGCCTCGACCAGCGAGGTCACCCGTGAATTCATCTATCGCCTCGAAAAGGCGGGCATTCCAACCACTCTTCGTGACACCCGTGGCAAAGAGATCGACGGGGCTTGCGGCCAGTTGGCTGCAGCCGAATAACGCTAGGCTTGCGATTATGAACGAAGACGACGTTGTAGCTAAACCGCTTCGACACCCTTGGCGCTGGGTCTCCGGCGTGCTCGTGTTGGCCGTACTCGGCCTATTTGTCTACTCACTTTGGTCATCACCATCGGTAGATCACGACATCATCATGAAGTACATGTTCAACGCGCAGATTCTCAACGGCGCGGTTTTGACCGTGGTCATCACAGTGGTCTCGATGTTGATCGCAACCATCCTGGCCGTCATCCTTGCGGTCATGAAGCTGTCGCCAAACCCGCTGCTCAAGTTGGTGGCCAGCGCATTTATCGGTTTCTTCCGCGGCACCCCGTTGCTGCTTCAGATCGTTTTCTGGGGATACCTAGGCATCATTTACCCGACCTTGACCCTGGGCATTCCGTTCACCAACATCGTCTTCATCCACGGCCAGACCAGCGCCTTGATTCCTTCGCTTGCCGCCGGCATCATCGCTCTAGCGCTGAACGAAGCGGCTTATTCGGCCGAGATCGTGCGCGCCGGAATCCTGTCGGTCGATGGCGGTCAGATGGAAGCGGCCTCGTCGCTCGGTATGCGCGGCGGTTACACCCTGCGTCGCATCATTCTTCCTCAGGCAATGCGCGTGATCATTCCGCCAATGGGCAACGAGTTCATTTCGATGCTCAAGAACACCGCCCTCCTCGAGGTCGTCGCGGTGCTTGAGCTCTACACCCAGGCCACCATGATCTCGGCTCAGAACCTCGCCCAGGTCGAGCTGCTGGTTGTCGCCGGCTTCTGGTACCTGGTCATGACCACGATCCTTTCGATTCCGCAGCGCCAACTCGAGAAGAAGTATGGCCGCGGTTTCAACGTGACCACAGCGCGAGCAAGGATGTTCGGCTTCGGCAAGAAGAAGGTGTCAGCATGAGCCGCCTAATGGTCGACGCTCGCAGCGTTCGCAAGTCTTTCGGTGCCAACGAGGTGCTCAAGGGCATCACCCTGACCGTCGAGCAGGGGCAGGTGCTCGTGCTTCTCGGCCCTTCGGGTTCGGGCAAGTCAACCTTCCTTCGTTGCATCAACCACCTCGAAACCATCAACGGTGGCCGCATTTATGTTGACGGCGACCTCATGGGTTACCGCCAGGTTGGCGATGTGCTGCACGAGATGAAGCCGGGCGCGATTGCCGCCCAGCGCCGCCACATCGGCATGGTCTTCCAGCGCTTCAACCTGTTTCCACACCTGACCGCTCTCGAAAACGTGATCGAGGCGCCAATCGGTGTGAACAAAGAGAATCCCCAGGATGCCAAGCAGCGCGGCATGAAGCTGCTCGAGCGCGTGGGTCTCGGCGACAAGTTTGACCACTACCCATCCCAGCTTTCGGGTGGCCAGCAGCAGCGCGTTGCAATCGCCCGTGCGCTCGCGATGGAACCGAAGCTGATGTTGTTCGACGAGCCGACCTCGGCACTCGACCCAGAGTTGGTCGGTGATGTTCTGAACGTCATGCGTGACCTGGCCAAGGAGGGCATGACCATGATCGTGGTTACCCACGAGATGGGCTTCGCTCGCGAGGTTGCCGACACCGTGGTCTTCATGGATCAGGGTGTAGTTGTCGAAGCCGGTTCGCCTGCCCAGGTTCTAGACAACCCACAGCACGAACGCACCAAGGCCTTTATCAACAGCGTGCTCTAAGAGCATCTGCCGCCCCAGAGTTGTAACCTAAGAAAAACCACCAAATTGGAGAATCAATGTCAAAGATGAAGTTCGCTGCTCTTGCCGCAATGGCAACCGCATCAGTGCTACTAGTTGCCGGTTGTGCTTCAACCACCACCGCAACCCCAACCGCCTCGGCAAACACCGATGACGGCGCCATCCCAGCCGTTCAGGTTGACTCAGCAGCTGCAGCTCTTCTGCCAGCTAAGTACAAGACCGCAGGCATCAACGTTGCCAGCGACATCCCTTACGCACCAATGGAGATGTTCGACGACGAGAACAAGCCAACCGGTTTCGACTACGACCTTTCACAGTCAATCGCTCAGAAGCTTGGTGTAACCATCAGCTTCAACAAGCAGGCTTGGGACAGCATCATTCCTTCACTACAGGCCGGCAACCACGACATCATCATGTCGGGCATGAACGACACCGTAGAGCGTCAGGCAACCCTTGACTACGTTGACTACTTCAAGGGCGGTTTCTCGATCGTCGTTGCAAAGGGCAACCCAGAGGGCATCAAGACCCTTACCGACCTATGTGGCAAGCCAGTAACCATCCAGAAGGCAACCGTTCAGGGTGACATGCTCAAGGCGCTAACCCCACAGTGCACCGCTGCCGGCAAGAAGGCCGTCATCATCAACGAGTACCCATCAGACCCAGAGGCTCTAAACGCTCTTCGCGCTGGCAAGGGTGTTGCTGACGTCATGGATGCGCCAATCGCCGCTTACGCAGCACAGACTTCGGGCAAGGGTCAGTACTTCGACCTAATCACCGACGCTGCTAACCCAAACGGCTACGAGGCTGTTTACACCGGCATCGGTGTCTTGAAGGCTAACAAGGAGCTAACCGCAGCTCTACAGGCAGCCGTTCAGTCACTGATCGATGACGGCACCTACGGCAAGATCCTTGCCAAGTGGAACCTATCGTCATTCGGCGTGCCAACCGCAACCATCAACGGCACCAAGAAGTAATCACAAAAAGCTAGGGGGTGGGTCAACGGCAAATCCGGTGGCCCACCCTTTCTTTTGAAAGAAGTCATGACACAAGCGCACATCCAACTGGTTTCGACAATCGCCGACACCGAGGCGATGAGCGCTTTTTTCATGCAGGTATGGGCCGACGGCCCAGAGGTCGTGCCATTTGATTTAGCCCTCGCGGTTCAGCATGTCGGCGGCTATTCGGCGATTGCCCAGATCGACGGCAAGATCGTTGGCGCCTCGTTCGGTTTTCAGGGTTCGCTGGATAGTCACCCTGGCCAGCGCATCCTGCACTCACACGTCACCGCGGCCACCGTTCCGGGTGTGGGCTTCGCTCTGAAGCAACACCAAAAGCAGTGGGCGATCGAGAACGACATCGACGCCATTACCTGGACCTTCGATCCGCTGGTTCGCCGCAACTCGGTTTTCAACTTTGAGAAGCTCGGCGCGGTCGGCGTCGAATACCTCCCAAACTTTTATGGCACCATGACCGACGCCATCAACGCCGGTGACGACTCAGACCGACTATTCGTCTACTGGTCGATGCGTGATGAACTTGGCGCCGCGGTCAATCAGGCCACCGCGGCCAACACCGAGGTGTCCGCCATCCTGGTCGAACTGCCAGAAGACATCGAATCGCTGCGCAAGACCAACCTTGCCGAAGCTCGCGAATGGCGAGCCCGAGTGCGCGAAGTGCTCGAGCCGGCGCTCGCCGAAGGCTACCGGGTCACCGGAATCTTGAACCGCCAAGCCCTAGTGCTAGAACTACCAACAGAGAAAGCTGAGTAATGAAGCTCGAAGCAGTTGAACTAATCCGTTTGAACGTTCCCTTGAAGTCGGCGTTCCGCACCTCATTCAGCTCGGTTAACGTGCACGAGGTGGTTTGGGCACACGCAATCACGGATGTCGGCGAGGGTTGGGCCGAGTGTGGCGCAAACGACCGCCCAGACTACTCGAGCGAATATCACACCGGCGCGATGGCCGTGATGAAGCAGTTCTTGCTGCCCGACCTATTCAAGCTCGGCAACGACCTGACCGCCGAGGCCGTGGCCCCAACCCTGCACTGGGCTAAGGGTCACCGCATGGCCAAGGCCGCTCTCGAAACCTCGATCCTCGACGCGCAGTTGCGCGCGGCAAACACATCCTTGGCGACCTATCTGGGTTCGACTAAGACCCGCGTGCCATCGGGTGTCTCGGTGGGCATCATGAACAGCATGGATGAGCTCGAGCGCTTCGTCGCCGGCTATCTCGCCGAGGGTTACGTGCGCATCAAGCTGAAGATTGAACCGGGCTGGGATTATGAACCGGTCAAGATGGTTCGCGAAAAGTTCGGTGACGACCTGCTGCTTCAGGTTGACGCTAACACCGCCTACACCCGCGACGACTTCGACCTTCTGAAGCGCTTGGATGAGTTCAACCTGCTGCTCATCGAACAGCCAATCAACGAAGAAGACGTGCTCGGTCACGCCAAGCTTGCCGACTACATCGAAACTCCGGTTTGTCTCGATGAGAGCATCATCTCGGCCGACATCGCGCGTGACGCGATCGAGCTCGGTGCGGCGGAGATCATCAACATTAAGCCTTCACGCGTCGGTGGATACATCGAGTCGAAGAAGATTCACGACGTTTCGGTTGCCGCCGGTATTCCGGTTTGGTGTGGAGGCATGCTCGAGACCGGCATCGGTCGCGCTGCGAACCTGGCCTTGGCTGCGATGCCTGGCTTCACGTTGCCGGGTGACACCTCTGCCTCGAGTCGCTACTTCGAGACCGACTTGACCGAACCATTCGTTTTGGTTGATGGCCACATCGATGTGCCAACCGGCCCTGGCATCGGCATCGACCCGATTCCAGAAATCATCGAGCGATTCGCGGTTTCGCGTGAATGGATTCGCGCCTAAACTCGCCGAAGATTTGCGAGTGGGGGTAAACCCCTGTTTTCGGCGGGATTTTCCTCCCAGCGCGCAATAGTGGAACTATCCACTTATAAAGGGAGTCTTGTCAAGTGCGCCGTTTTTTCGTTAGTAAGCCTGTCGGTCTAGTCACAGCAATCGCATTGGCGATAGCTGGAGCCGTGTCGCCGATCCTTGGTGTTCAGTCAGCTAGCGCTGCTCCGTCACTAGGAACAAACCCAAGTTCTGGCGTGAACGTTGTTGTCAGCTCGACAACAACACTAAATGGCGTTCTAGACCCATCTAATGATCTTCAAGTGACCGGCTACCCTGCCGGTGACCTTGTGCGTGTGGTCGTTAGCGTGGATTCAGGTAGCGTTCAGCTAACCTCGGCCAGCGGTTTGACCGCCATCACCGGCTATTCGGTAGACACCACTGCACGAACCGAACTGGGCTGGCAGTCTACCCAGGCAGATGCAAACACCGCACTTAACGGCCTAAAGTACATCGCTGGTTCTAGTGCAGGCAATGCCAACATCACTCTGACCAGCTCCTATGCCGGACCTAGCGGTGGCGGTGCATCACCTGCCTATTACGCTGCAAATGGTCACTACTACCAGTACATTTCAACCACTCGTACCTGGACTGCGGCACAAGCGGATGTTGCAAACAACCCACTTACCTACACTTTCAACGGTCTACGAGGCTACTTGGCGACCGTTACCTCGTCCGGCGAAAACAGCTTCGTAACCAGCCGCGTTGGTTCATCAGCCGTTTGGTTGGGTGCGCGTCGTGACCTAAACAACACAAACGCAACCGGCGACAACGCTTGGTACTGGACTGAAGGTCCGGAGGCGACCGGGGCAGGAGCTCATTTTTATAACCAGGGTGGGGGTGCTCTCAACGGTGCTTATATCAACTGGAATTCCGGTGAACCGAACGGTACAACTACAGCTGGTGAATCTGCGCTGCAGCTACTCTCTGGCGGTAGCGGTCAATGGAACGACCTTCAGGCCAGTGACGGCTCGCAGCTTCTAGGCTACGTAGTTGAGTACGGTGGCATGCCGGACGACAACCAGACCTACACCTCAGCCACCCGCAATCTTCCGATCACTGTGTCGACGAACCAGATTGTGGACGTCAACTGGACCGAGTTGAACTTTGATTACGCCAATAAGGTCAACAAGGTCGGTACCGGATTCGCGGTCAACGACAAGGTGCTCTTCCAGAATGTAACCACTCGCAACGGTGTTTGTGTTGACGGTGTTGTAACTACCAAGGCGCTCTCGAGCGCGGTAGTCAAGGCCTACGAGAGTGGCACCCACGCCGGTGGCACAGCTGCAAACTTCGAAGTTGATATCGATGTATCAGCAGCTGGCGGCTCTGCCCAGTTCCAGTTCGACTTCTATGTCTGTGGCACCTATGGCACCAACGGTTCAGGTGCAACCAAGGTTGTTTTGAAGAACACCGGTGTGACTGCAATCGACATTGACTACAACCAGTGGAACGAACTCACAAACTTCGACAGTTACACGCTGGCTTCTGACACCAAGATCCACGAATGTGCTGTGGGTACTGCCTGTAACACCACCCACCAGGTGCCAGTTTCGTACCCGGCTAGCCTTCGCTTCCAGGGTCCGAGTTCGGTCGACGCAACCATTGTTCAAGACCAGGTGGTCGCGAACTACGGAAGCATCGACAGCTTCACAATCAAGTTTGGTAACACCACCAGCAACAACCCGAACTATTTCGGTGTCGCATTCAAGGGATTGCCTTGGGGAACCGCAACACCTTCAACACAGGGTGGATCGACTACCTACAACATCACCTATGACGGCAACGGTTCGACCGGTGGAACCGCACCGGCAAACCAGACCGGCGTAACCGGTAAGAACTTTGCTGTCAGCGGAAACACTGGAACTTTGGTTCGAGCAGGTTACACCTTCGCGGGTTGGAACACAGCAGCCAACGGAACTGGCACTAGCTACTCAGCTGGTTCGAACATTTTGATGCCAAATGGCGGAACGACTCTTTATGCAGTCTGGACGCCAGCAGGTGTGACCCTTACATACAACGCCAACGGCGGAACGGGCGCACCAACTTCTGAAGTTCGCAATGCGGGCTCCATCGCAAACCTGAGCGCTTCAGCTCCTACCCGCTCTGGTTACACATTTGTCCGCTGGAACACCGCTGCTAATGGCACCGGAACCAACTACTCGTCAGGCGCTAGCTACACCATGCCTGGCACTGCGACAACTCTGTATGCTGTCTGGTCTGCCGCCTCGGGAAGCTTGGTTTACGACGCTAACAGCGGTTCTGGTGCGCCAAGCACCCAAACCGGAACGCAGGGTGCTACGGCAACCGTTTCTGCGACTGTGCCGACTCGAAGTGGCTTTACGTTTGCGGGTTGGAACACAGCTTCCAATGGCACTGGCACCGCTTATCTCGCAGGTGCAACTTATACGTTCACGTCTGGCGCTGTCACCATCTATGCACAGTGGACGCCAAACACTCTTTACACCTTGAACTACAACGCAAACGGTGCAACCGGTGGCCCGGGTTCAACTTCGGCATACGGTGGTCAATCACTAACGCAGCCGGGAACTAACCCAACTCGCACGGGTTACACCTGCACTGGCTGGGCAACCACGCCAACGGGCACAGCGATCAGCTGGCCGTACACCATGCCTTCGGCTAACACGACTCTTTATGCAGTCTGTGCACCGAACGTCTATCACGTGACCTACGTCGCCAACGGTGGCTCGCCAGCTACTTCTGCCGATGCTCGTGACTATAACTACCTGTCAGATGTCACCGTAAGTTCGGCCGCCGCCACGGGCATCACTCGTGGAACCTATGACCTAGTTGGTTGGAACACTGAAATCAACGGCTCGGGCACCACATACTCAATCGGATCTACTTTCAAGATGCCGGCATCCAACTTGAACTTGTATGCGGTTTGGGTTCTGTCGTCGATTCCAATTCGCTACGACGCTAACGGTGGAACTGGGGCACCTGCCGCCACCACAGCGACCGCAAGCTCTACCTACACGATCGACCCACAAGAGCCATCCCGTGTGGGTTACACCTTCAACGGTTGGGCTGCCTCTGGCGGTTCACCAGCCGGTGGACCATTCCGCACCAATGGAACCAGTTCGTTCACCGTTCCGGCCGGAACCGTTAACCTGGTTGCTCAGTGGACCGCGATTACGCACACGGTAACCTACAACACCACTGGCGGCTCGACTGCTCCAACCGATGCCAACGCCTATGGTTATCAGTCGCTAGCGACTGTCGACTCAACGGTTCCAACTAAGACTGGATACGTATTCCTTGGCTGGAACACCGCCCAGAATGGCACCGGAACTAACTATGCGGGCGGTAACTCGATCGTCATGTCGACTACGGATGTGACCCTGTATGCACAGTGGGCTGGCAACTCTTATCGCCTGACCTACAACGCGAACAGCGGAACCGGCGCACCTGCGGGTGAAAACCGAGTCGTCGACAGTGTCAATGCCCTTTCGTCAACCCTGCCAACCCGAAGCGGTTACACCTTCAACGGTTGGAATACCGCCGCTAACGGTTCAGGAACCGCATACGCTGCATCTGCATCGTTCACCATGCCGGGAAGCAACACCACGCTGTATGCGCAGTGGTTGTTGAACAACAGCGCGGTCACCTACAACGCCAATGGTGGTTCAGGTGCGCCTAGCGGTGCGAACTACAACTACGGCCAGTCTGTAACCGTTTCAAGCACCACACCAAGTCGTGCTGGCTACACCTTCACGGGCTGGAACACTCGCTGCGATGGCAGCGGTACCTCTTATGCGGCGGCTGATGCCTTCACTATGGGAGCTACCTCTGTTGAGCTGTGTGCTCAGTGGTCAGCTGTTTCCTACCAGTTGATTTACGACGGTAACGGCGGCAGCGGAGTGCCGAACTCTTCAGCGAAGGCGTTCAACTCAACGGTTACGACCACCTCAACAGTTCCGACTCGTGTGGGTTACACCTTCATCAGCTGGAACACGAGTGCGGATGGAACGGGCTCACCTCGCCCAGCAGCGGGTACCTTCACTATGCCGGCTAGCAACGTAACGCTTTATGCGATTTGGTCGCTAAATGCCTACACCCTTTACTACAACATGAATGGTGGAGTCGGTTCGATCTCTCCTCAGCCTGCTCGCTATGGCAACTCTGTGACGGTATCGAACACTGCGCCGACCAGAACAGGTTTCACCTTTGCTGGTTGGAACACCGATGCATTGGGCACCGGCACCAACTACAACGGTGGTTCTAGCCTGACCATGCCGGCTAGCAACGTGACGCTTTATGCAAAGTGGACTGCGGTTGACTACTCGGTTGTCTACAACGCCAACGGCGGACCGGTTGCACCTGCTAACCAGACTCAGTTGCACGCCGGTAACACGGTGACATTGAGCGCGTCTACGCCAACCTACACAGGCTACCGATTCAACGGCTGGAACACTCGCGCCGACGGCACTGGAACCACATACCTCGAGAGCGGCTCACTAACGATGCCGGCCTCAAATGTGACTCTCTACGCAGTCTGGGTTGCTGTTTCGCTTGATTTGCTCTACAACGCAAATGGTGGAACCGGTGCGCCAGCTCCAGGCACCGCCACGACGGGTAGCACCGTGACTGTTACATCCACCACGCCAACGCGTGCGGGTTACAACTTCACCGGTTGGAATACCGCAGCCAACGGAAGCGGAACTGCACAGGCTAACGCCAGCACTTTCACGATGCCAAACAGTGCCGTTACTTTGTATGCTCAGTGGGTTCAGAAGAGCATCACTCTTCACTACGACCTAAACGGCGGTTCTGCGAAGCAAAGCATGGATGCTCCGGCCGATGACGTCTTGAGCTTCGACTCAGTTGACGTGCTCGACCCGGCAAACACCATCGAGAAAACCAACGGAACTTTCGTTGCCTGGAACACTCGTGCGGATGGAACTGGCACCTCATACGCGCCTGAGTCTGACTTCCGCATGCCTGACTCTGACGTGACCCTGTATGCCCAGTGGTCGGGTGTCTACTACGTGGTCGAATACAACGCCAACGGAGGAAGCGGAGAGCCCGCCGCTCAGCTAGCAGCCGCTGGTGAGAACGTAAGTCTCGCCAACACTGCACCGGTGTTGAACGGCTATGAGTTCACCGGTTGGACAGAAGTTACCCAGGGTAACACCTACACTGCAGGTGCTGCCTTGACCATGCCAGCAACCAACATCACCATGCTGGCGAACTACCGAATTCGCAGCGCAAGTGTTGGTGGAAACACCAACGCACCAACGCCTACCCCGCCGACCGAAGGGCAGGGCCCAACCCCGCCTCCAGTCGTTGAGGTAGCCCCGCTCACTGTAAAGGAGCGCGTCTATTTCAAGGGTGACAAGTCTGATCTGCTTCCGGCAACCATCGTGGCGCTAAAGAAGCTGATTGCGATCGCCAAGAAGCGCGGCGTTGCCGCCTCAATCACGATCATCGGCCGTGTGAAGGAAACCAACGACAAGAGCTACGACATGAAGTTGTCAAAGGCTCGCGCAGTGAACGTTGCAAACTACCTGAAGAAGGCTGGCTTGAAGGGACCATACAAGGTCACCGCAGCCGGTATTTCGCCAGAAAACAAGTGGATCTCACGACGCGTGGAAATCACCGTCGTCTGGTCAAAGAAATAAAACCAAATAGAAATGGGCCGTCACCGAGAGTTGGCGGCCCATTTTCTTGAGCAGGTTAGCGAATAACGATTTCTTCGATGTCTAGGCGGTGTGCGCCGAAGTCATTGATGGCGGCATCGCTCGGGTAGCCGATGGCGATGCCATACAAGAAGCCATAGTCCTTCGGAATCTCGAACTCGCCACGAACCACGTTCTCCCAGGTCGAGAGTGCGCCCTGGGCGCAGGTGCCGAGACCGCGGGCGTGTGCCGAAAGCATTAGGTTCTGCACGAATAGGCCGGCGTCGTTGGCGGCAAACTTGCCGAGTGACTTGTGAGAGAAGATGAACAACTCTGTCGGTGCACCGAAGAAGTCATAGTTGCGAGCCCAGCTGGCATTGCGAGCGGCAACGTCACCACGGGCCACGCCCATCGAACCGAGCATCTCTTTGCCAACGCGCTGTGCACGCGGCAACAGTTCTTTCACGTATGGCTTGGCGATGAACGCGTTGCTGCTTGGCAACCCATAGCGAGTGATTAGAAGGCGCAGCTTCGGCCACCAACCACCCGAGCGAGCTGCCTGAACGGCCTTCCAGTGGTTCAAGAATTCGGCGGCCAGACGGTCGCGCTTTTCGCCAGAGGCAACGGCAACCAAAATTGGCTTGGTGTTCGACCAGGATGGAGCGCTCATCGCATCGCGAAGAATCTCGTCGAGCACATCCTGAGGGATAGGTGTTGGCAAGAAGTCGCGGGTGCTGCGGCGGGTGGCCGCGAACTCGGCGAACTGGTCGCCGGTGATCTTTGACTTGGCGCGGGTGTTTGGTCTTGAGGTCATAGTTTGTTCAACTCTCCACAGCATCGGCTTATTGCCAAATCTAGCAGGATTTCTAGTAAACCCCCACTAGACAAGACCCTTGCCGCAACATAAACTGTTGTCGTGAGTGAATTTATCCCAGCAATCAACCCGGCCGACATCAAGTTCGGTCTAGACACCTTTGGCGCAATGAGCGTCAAGGCCGACGGCACCCCAGAGACCGCCGCGCAGGTCATCCGCAACATCATCGAGCAGGCCAAGTTGGCCGATGAGCTGGGTCTCAACAACTTCAACGTCGGCGAGCACCACCGCGATGACTTTGCCGTCTCGGCGCCCGACACCGTGCTGGCTGGCGCAGCGACCGTCACCAAGAACATCATCCTGGGCACTGGCGTGACCGTGCTTTCGAGCGAAGACCCGGTTCGGGTTTACCAGCGCTTCGCGACCATCGACGCCCTTTCAAATGGCCGCGCCGAAATCACCGCCGGCCGCGGATCATTCACCGAATCATTCCCACTGTTTGGTTACGAGCTGAGCGACTACAAGGTCTTGTTCGAAGAGAAGCTCGAACTACTTGTCGATTTGTTCAAGGAGGGCCCCGTCACCTGGCACGGCACCACTCGCAAGCCCCTCAAGAACCAAGAGATTTACCCAAAGACCGAGTCTGGCGCCATGAAGATGCGCGTCGGTGTTGGAGGCAGCCCTGAGTCGGTCATCCGTGCCGCTCGTCTGGGCATTCCGATGGCGCTTGCGATCATCGGTGGCGACCCTGCCCGCTTCGCCCCTTACGCAAACCTCTATTACGAGGCGCTCGAGAAGTTCGGCCAGAAGCCGTTGCCGATCTCGATTCACTCGCCGGGTCACGTTGCGGCAACCGATGCCGAGGCTCGCGAACTGGTTTGGCCACACTACGAGAAGTTCATCGACCGTCTAGGTCGCGAACGCGGATGGGGTCCAGCCAGCAAGGGGCACTACATCCAAGAGGTCGAGCACGGTTCGCTATACGTTGGTTCGCCAGACACTGTTGCCGCCAAGATTGCCCACGCGATTCAGTCGGTTGGCGCCTCGCGCTTCGACATGAAGTTTGACAACGGCACCGTGCCCCACGAGCACGCACTCAAGTCAATCGAGCTCTATGCAACCGAGGTTGTGCCTCGTGTTCGCAAGTTACTTGCCGAGGCATCGGTCAGCCCCTTCGACGCAATCTAGTCGTTTGGCTTAGCGTCAACCACTATCTTGTTGCCCGACACAACCCTGAAGGTCGCGTGGGAGTCTATTTGACCGCGCAAAACGGCGACACCATCTTCATCCAGGGTTACCCTGCGATAAAGAGTGAACGGGTGAACACTGGGCGTTGACACCATAAGGCTTACGGTCTTACCCGCATATGGTTTGCCTAGGTTGACTCGAACGGCCTTCGACCAACCAACGGCCGTCATCGTTACTGACGGGTTAAGAATCGTCAACTTTGTCACCTGTGAGATGGCATCGGCATAAACACCGTCACCGAGTTTGACAGTTCGAATCAAACACTCACCGGCTCGAAGAGCATGAACAGACAAATCTTGCTGGATTGAGCACAACTCTGGGGTTAGGTTTTCGAAAGTGACCTTTCCGGCACCTAGACCACCCTTCACCTTGAATTCGAATTCGCCACCGACAACGATGCGGGTTGGGCCGGTTAGAAGGCGAAGCTCATGAACTGCCTGTTGGTTTTTCTTGAGACCGAACATGGTCAAGTGGTGGGTGAGAATGATCAGGTTGCCACCGGCATCGATGTAGTAGCCATCGTGGAATCCGGCTGGGAGCCAATCGCCCTTCAGCAGAGGCAGTGTCGGCCAGGTCACGCCGTCGGCAGAGTGAGCAGGCAAGGTATCAGGCACATACTGACCCATGTTTATCGTAAACACTTTTCGAAACTCGGTGACGTTCTCGCCTGAGGCGCTGGTCACCGTGATTTCGACGGTGAAACGACCGTCGTTTGATTCATCAGAGTAGGGCCCCGGCTTAATCGCGATCGTAGATCCCGCAGCTACTCCCTCAGCCGGTTCTAGAACAGAAACCACTCGATCGCCCAAGTATGTGTCGAGTCGCGCAACAACGCGGGTTTCGGCCACTGGTGTGGTGATTCCAATGACCGGCGATACACGGGTTGCCATTGGAGGAAGTGGGGCCAGGTTGTTTTCGCCACCATTGGTCGCAATGATCGGTGTTGGTCTCACCAGGATTGTGATCGTTGCATCGGTTTCAATACCCGCGTCGTTGACTGCAGTCACGGTGTATGAATAAGTTCCGAGAGGCGCACTGGCGGAAGCAGTAATGACACCAGTAACCGAATCGATTGCGAACAAGTTGGCTACGTCCTCTGCCTCTAACCAAGTCACTTCATCATCGGCGGTAGCAGAAGTTACCGCGATGTCGCCGTTGTGAATTGCAATCTCATCGCGCAGTAGAACAACCGGAGCGGTGGTATCAGGAACCGCGTTGGTCACCGTCAGGTTGCTGAAGGTCGCCGCTGAAAGCCCGTTTGACGCACGCTTGATATGGTTGCCCGTGTAGCTGAGCGTTATGCCGGCCCCGTGACCGATGGCCGAACCATTCAGATTGATTACGACTGTCGAACCCACCACACTCAAGGTGTAATCGGCACGAACGTAGGCAGAACCATTCACTCTCAAGGTGAAGTCGGCCGCTGAAGGGGCCGAAGCGGTGTCTAGTGAATAGTTGTAGTTCAGGGTGATTTGATCACCGAGCACGTTGGTCGCGGCCGAAACTAGCACCGGTAAAGCGGTGTCAGGAACCAAGTTGTCAACGCTTTGGCTAACCGAGTTGTTCACCAAGTTGCCGGCGAGGTCTTGCACCCAAAGGTTGCTATCGGCAAGGTTTCGTGTGTACGAAAGTCTCAGCGCCTGGCCAAATCGAATCGCTGGGCCGGTAAGGCTGAAGGTGAAGACCGAACCGACAATCGCCATCGTGTAGTTGGCTGGGTCATAGCGAACGCCATCAAAGACCAGTGCGATGTCGCTGGTCAGCGGCAAACGGGCCGCGTTGAGAGGCTCTGAGAATGTGATGATGATTTTGTCGCCGGCGGTGTTGCTCACACGTGAGATTACCGATGGAGAGGTCGTGTCTGGAACCAGGTTGGTCACGCGTGACTTTTCCATTGGGTCGGCATAGTTGCCATCGAGGTCTGTAATTCTGGTGACGCCAGGGATGTATTGCACATCGGCACGCACGCCATTAGGAATTCGGGCGCCGTTTAGCGTGAGAGTAACCACTGCGCCCGAGACTGAGACGGTGTAGTCGCTGGAAGCGTAAACCACATCGTTCAAGCTGAAGACGAAATCGCTTGAGAGGGGAACCTGGGTGGCATTCAGCTGCTCGTTATAGGTTATGAGAATCTGAGTACCAGTTGTGTTTGTAACCATTGAGGTAACGTTCGGCACGGCGGTGCTTGAAACCATGTTCAAAACCGTAGCCCGTGGTTCAGATTGAATGACGTTTCCGGCCGGGTCGGCAAGCTGGTTTCCGCTAAGGCCAGGCGTGTAGGCGAGCAGCACATCTTGGCCGAAACGAATTCTTGGGCCGCTTAGATAAAGCACGGTTCTAGAGTCATCGACGCCAACGGTGTAGTTGGTATTCGCGTAGACCGAACCGTTGACCGTCAAGACGAAGTCGCCAGCCAGCGGAACCCGAGTTGGGTCAAGGGGTTCGTTATAGGTCCAGATGATCTCGCTTCCGATCAGGTTGGTCACCAATGAAACATTCTCGGGCGCGGTCGTGTCTGGAACTCGGTTTGAAACCACGGTTAGGCCAAGTGGAGGCGCATCGTTGCCGGCTTGGTCTTTGATCGGTGCGGTGCCAGGGGTGTAGGTGAGGCGAACCACGTCTGTTTGCCTGATGGCGGCACCCGTTAGCTGTAGGTCGAGGATCACGGATGAGCCAGTGATCGAAACCGAATAATTCGAGGTCGAATAAACCACGCCATTGATCGTCAAGACGAAGTCGGTGGCAACGGGCACCGAACCAGCAAGCAATGGAACGTTGTAGGTCAAGTAGATGTGACGACCGGTGCTGTTGTCGGTGGCCAAGGTAACCAGTTCAGGGCGAACGAACGAATTCACTGTGTTGTCGGTGAATGTCGTCGCCGCAACACCCCCGACATTTGCTTTGACGCTGGTGCCCGAGTATGTCAGGGTTACGGTCGCACCTGAGGTTACCGCTGCGCCGCTTAGGGTCAGAGTCAGGTTACTGCCCGAAATGCCAACCACAAAACCGGCAAGGTATTCGCTGCCATTCACCTTGAGGGTGAATTCCGACGATGCTGGGATGCTGGTTGCATCGAGGTCACGATCGTAGGCCACGGTAACCACGGTGCCGGTTTGATTTATCGACTTAGAGGTTACGACGGGTGCACCGGTGCTCGGAACCAGGTTTGTGATCACGGCATTATTGGTTGGCGGCAATTGATTGCCGGCGAGGTCTTGTACGCGCTTCATGATCACCGCGTTTGGCACGTAGGAGAGGCGGATGGTCTGGCCGTAGGTAATTGGTGCGCCGGTGAGCGTGAAAGTGTAGGTCGCGCCAGCGATGCTCATCGAGTAGTTTGCCGGGTCATAGCGCGTGCCATCAAACACGAGGTATAGGTCGCTAGTTAGTGGCAAACAAGATTCACAGAGCTGTTCCGAGAAGGTGACGATTAATTTGGTGCCGTCGATACTGGTCACGCGAGAAACGACGGTTGGTGGCGTCGTGTCAATAACCATGTTGGTCACATCTAGGTCGATCCAAGCGATGGCTTCGGTTCCAGACAGGTCTCGGATGCGGTTTGCCGCTAATCCGGGTGTGTAAGCAACTTCAACGTAGGTTAGGTGACCGGCTGGGATGGAAAGGTGAAGCGTAATCACTGAACCAGAGATGGCAACCGTATAACTGCCGGTGTAAGCAACATCATCAAATTTGATTGCAAAGTCACTAGGTAGCGGCACGTGCGTCTCGTCGAGTGGCTTCGACATGTTGACATAAATCCAATAGCCATCGCTCGATGTCGTACCGTTGTCGGTCACGGGGGCAACGCCCGGCACAGTGAGGTTGTCGACGATTTGATTCGTGAACGCAGCCGCCGAAATGTTGTTGCTTTCGCGTTTCACCGAGTTGCCCAAATAGTCGAGATTAATCGCCTGGCCATAGTTGATCGGCGTACCGTTCAAGGCTATTACGACGTTGTTGCCTGAGATGCTCGGCGTGATGTTTGAGTAGACCACTCCACCGATGGTCAACGAATAGTCGCTGGCGGTCGGCACCGAGGTGGTTAGCAGCGGGGTGCTGTACTGAATGGTGATCTGGGTGCCAGCGATGTTGCTGGCTGCGCCCTGAAAGATTGGCACGCCCAGGTCGAGGGTCTGGTTTGTTACCGGCTCATTGGCGGTGGAATTGCCGATGTTGTGCGCTACGTCTTGTATCTGCTTTGCGGTGCTTACGTTGTGGGTGTAAGTCAAGAGCAAGGCATCGGCGTAGACGATAGGTGTCGAAGTTAGGTGCAGGTTTACCTGAGAGTCGACAATGTCAACCGAGATGCTTGAGGTCGGATAGTTGTTTCCATTGACCTGCAACAAGAAATCGGCCGCGTCTGGAACATTTGTGGTGCTCAACGGCTCGTTGAAGAAAATCGAAACAACGGTTCCGGCAACGTTAGTCGCGCGGCCAAGCACTCGAGGTGCGGTTGTGTCGGGCACCGGGTTTGCAACCAGGTTGCTGGTAATCGCGGCGGCTGCATTGCCTGCCAAGTCTTGGAGTTGGCCGCTACCAGGAACCGAATAAGAAAGGCGAACCACCGAGTTGTTGACGATTGTGGCACTGCCGAAAGTCAGGGTTACCGTGGTTGTCGCGACCGCAACAGTGTAGGTAGTGTTTGAAATTGTCACGCCATCCTGGGTGACCGTGAAGGCGCTCGCAGCTGGCACCGAGCTGGTCAGAAGCGGCTCGTTATAGGTAATCGTGATGTTTGTGCCGGCGGTGTTAGCAGTCATCGCAGTGAAGGTCGGCGGGGTGGTGTCGGGCACCGGCACATTATTGGTAACTGAAATGGGTGATGCCGTATTGCTTAGGGTGTTGTTCGATGCGCCTTGCTGAACAATTTTGTTATTGCCGGTGCGGGTGTAGCTAACCGTCACCACATTGCTGGAAATCAAAGTGCCTGATGTGAGAGTCAGCACGACATCGCTGCTCGAGAAGCCAACCGTATAGGTTGTACTCGCGCGTGCGACACCGTTCACGGTCACCACGAAGTTTGCCGGCACCTTGGCTGAGTTAGTCGGGTCGATTGCAACCGCTGTGTGCAAGAGGATCTGAGTGCCCGCGGTGTTGGTCGAGGCCGAGGTGATCGAAAAGTTTGCTGCCATGGCAGCTGGGCCACTCAATAACGTGGTGGCGAACAGGATCAAGGTCACCGCCCAGGCCGTAATCGAATTTTTAATGCTCAAGATATTCGTTGAACGGTACATCTGCGTAACCTCAGTGTTTCTGCATTTCCCCAATACAGGCGAGATTTTTCAGGCCTCGCAAATTCAGCCTAACTCTGAAAAACGGGGCAAAAACCCGAAAGCGGTTGCAAATTGAAAAAATTCTTATTTTCAGCGGGCCAGCGGCAAGCGAATCTCGGTTCGCAGACCACCGAGGTCACTCTTCTCGAGCTTGATTTCGCCGCCGTGCTTGCGCACAATCGCGGCCAAGATGCTCATGCCCAAGCCAGAGCCGCCCGACTCACGCGAACGTGAGTTGTCGAAGCGCTGAAAGTGGCTGATGCCAGCTTCATAAAACTCTTGCGGCAAACCTCGACCGCTGTCATCGAAACTGAGCACGGCAAACATGCCATCCTCGGCGCGAAGCGAAACCCGAAGCGAATCGGTTACCAGGGTGTGACGACGAATGTTGGAGGTCAGGTTCGCCAACACCTGCAGAATCAGATCGCGAGCTCCGAGAATCTCGATTCCGGCATCGATCGAAACGACAACTGGGCGCTCGGGTTGCAAAATACGCAGGTCATCAACAGCCGTGCCAACCACGGCCGAGAAGTCAATCAGCGAAAGCTCGCTCATCACCTTGGTGTCGGTCTTGGTCTCGCCGAGTTCGGCCAAGAGCAGCAGGTCGCGAATCAGAGCGTCCATGCGGTTCGATTCCGCGAGCATACGCTCGTAGGCGCGGGCGGTCTGCTCGGGCCCGGCATCCGGGTTCTTTTGCAACAGCTCGACATATCCCTTGATGACGGTGAGCGGGGTGCGCAGTTCGTGCGATGCATCGCCCAAGAAGGTCTGCATGCTCTGCTGGGTGTCACGCTCGACCTCAATCGAGTGTTGCAGCGAATCGACCATGTGACGCAGCGCGCGAGCCAGGCGGTCAACCTCAGATTCGCCGGTGCCGGCCGGCAGCTCAACCTCGGCGTCACCCTCGGCGATCAAACCGGCGGCGTCAACCAGTCGCGAAATCTTGCGAACGTCACGCCTAATAAATAGTGCAATCGCAACGGCACCGAAAACAATCGACCCAAGGATGAACCAGATCAGCAACCTGATGTTTGCATCGCGGCTTTCGATTTGAGCCGATAGCGAGGTCGCGAGCACCACGAACTCGCTGTCGGCCAAAGCAACGCTGCGAAGTCGGTAGGTGTCGGCACCTTGAACCACGGTGATCGCATTCTTGCTCGCTGCGGTTAGCAAAGTGACCGAAGGCTTCTTAGTGATCTCGATGTTGCCCGGGTTCAGCACCAACAGGTCATTGTTAAGCGAGAGAAAGTCAACGGTCAGGCTGATGGCCGATTCATCGGCAGCCAATAGGGCAGAACCCAGCGGGTCATCCTTGGTGTTCTTGATCTGGTGAGCGGCAACCGAGAGGGCATCGTCGACGCGTGCCACATCAGAGTCAAACGAGGTGGATACCGCGAAGCCACCAATTGCCACCGAGACCAGCGAGATGATCGATGCGGTGGCGATTGAAAGGCGAGATTGCAGGCGCACAGTTAGTCGGCCGCAATCTGAAAGCCGATGCCGCGAACGGTCTTGATGCCTTCATAGCCGTCGACGTGCAGCTTGCGGCGCAGATAAGAGATATAGGTGTCGACCACGGTGGCGTTAGCCGCGAAGGCCATTCCCCAAACCACGTCGAGCAGGGTCGCCTTGGTAACCACCTTGCCCTGCTTGATCATCAACTCATATAGAAGTTTGAATTCGGTAGGCGAGAGGTCAACCGGCTTGCCGTTGAGGGTCACGGTGTGACGATCTTCGTTCAGAACCAGCGGGCCACAAATAATGTCTTCAGCTGCGGCCTCGGATGAACCCATGGTGCGACGCAGAATCGCAGCGATGCGCAGCATCAGCTCTTCGAGCCCAAACGGCTTGGTCACATAATCATCGGCACCCAGGCGAAGGCCGCGGGTTACGTCTCCGCGCTCGCCGCGTGCGGTCAGCATCAAGGCCGGAGTGTTGTCGCCGAGGGCACGCAAACGCTCGAGCAACTCATAGCCATCCATGTTCGGCATATTGATGTCACTGATGATTAGGTCAACGCTGTTTTCGCGCAACCACTTGAGCGCAAGAAAGCCGTCGGCGGCCTCGAACGGTTCATAACCCGAAAGGCGCAGGGTGTCGCAAATCATGTCGCGAACTCCGGGTTCGTCATCGACTACAAGGATGCGTTGTGCGCTCATGCCTCAATGCTACGGCGCAGGTCTGGCTTGTCCCGCAAACTCTCAAGCCACCCGAACCCTTTTCACATAAAACTCACAAAGTGGCAGGCGCATCATTGATTCATCACCCCCAAGTGATACCCCAGATCCACCCCCCTCTAAAGAAGGTTCAAAATGTTCAAGATCACCAGCAAGGCACTTCTTGCCACCGCGGTTTCTGCCGCTCTGGTACTTGGCGGCGTTTCGGTCAGCGCTTTCGCTGCCGACGCCACCCCGGCCCCATCTGCTTCACCAAGCAAGGCTCCTCGCGTAAACCCAAACAAGGTCGCCATGGATGCATTCCGTGCGGCTCAAGCAGATTTCAAGGTTGCTCAAGACAAGTTCAAGGCCGACAAGATCACCTTCCAGGGTGCACTTGATTCATTCAAGACCGTGAACGATGCTTACTCGAGCGCCAAGAAGGTCATCGGCGACACTTTCAAGTCGGCAGTGCAGGCAGCTAACGCCGCTTACACCAATGCCATGGCAGCTGCCACCACCGATGCAGACAAGGCTGCGGCTCTAGCGGCACGCAAGTCGGCGGTTGCCGCAGCGGCTACCGTTCGCGATGCAGCGATTCAGGCACTGGGTGCAGCTCCGGTTCGCCCGGTCCCTCCGGTTCGCCCAACCCCACCAGCCAAGCCGGTTCACGTCGACCCGACGCACGCACCTAAGGCGCCAAAGGCTCCGGAAACTCCGGCCCCAACCCCAACTCCATAACAGACTTACCTCCTAGTAAGAAAAGCTTTGCCCGAATGCGGATCCGGGCAGGGAATCAACAAAAGGCACCGGGCTTCGGCTCGGTGCCTTTTGCCTTAACCGCGCGAACTTAGAGTCAATGCGGGCCGTGGGGGCGAATTACCCTAAAGCGCTTGCGGTGCTGGGGTTCAACAGCCATAAGTAAAAACTGCAAACCTGACAAGTTAATGGCGATTTTTTCTGTAAAAAATGTAAGCGTTTACAATCGTTACCAAACCGTATCCAAAAACGGTTCCTTTCGTTATGCAAGCACTTTAGAGTTTTTCTTACACGGTGCATTGATTCGCATGCATCGCATCCATGGAAAGGGATACCAATATGAAGAAGGGCACTCGCCTCGTTGCAGTTGCTGCAACCGCAGCTCTAGCAGCAGCAAGCCTCGGCATGGGAGCCGCAGCACAGGCTGCAACCCGTACCGTCACCATTTTCGGTGGATACTCAGCGTCTGACGCTGCAGCATTCCAGGACGAACTGAACATCGCATTCCCTGCAAGCTCAGGCATCAAGGTTAAGTACACCACCCTTGCATCGTTCGACACCGACATCACCACCAAGATCAAGGCTGGTCAGGCACCAGACATCGCTATGTGGCCACAGCCAGGCGGTCTGATTGCTCAGAAGTCAAAGCTTGTTCCAGTTGACAAGGTTCTTGGCGCATCAACTTTCGCAGCCATCAAGAAGACTCTTGTTCCTGGCTTCGAGCTTCTAGGTAAGGCTTCAGACGGCAAGACCTACGGTCTTCCTGTTTCAGCAAACCTAAAGTCAATCGTGTTCTACAACCCAGCTGTCTTCAAGGCAAACGGTTGGACCATTCCAACCACCCAGGCACAGCTTGAGTCACTACAGAACACCATCAAGACTTCAGGTAAGGCATACCCATGGTGTGCAGGTACCGAGTCTGGTGGCGCAACCGGTTGGTCACTAACCGACTGGATGGAAGAGCTAGTTCTAAAGACTGCTGGCGTTGACACCTACAACAAGTGGTGGAAGGGCCAGGTCAAGTGGACCGACCCTAAGATCGTTGCAGCTGGAAAGCTTCTTGCTTCAACCCTTCTAACTGACGGCAACACCCAGGGTGGCGGTGCAGGTGTAACCTCACGCTTCTTCGGTCTTGCTTCAACCCAGGGTCTATTCAAGTCAGCTAAGGCAGACGGCGCATGTGCAATGCTAAAGCAGGGCTCATTCATCACCGGCTTCTTCCCAGACGACATCCAGGCAGAGCTAAAGGCTAAGAACTACACCCACGTTGGCGTATTCGCTTACCCAGGCACTGCAAACCTTCTAGGTGGCGGTGACACCGCTGGTGTATTCCACAACAACCCTGCTGTTGCAAAGGTTGCTGCGTTCATCATGTCTGACAAGATGGGTACCAAGGGCTACGCTTCAAAGGCTTCTGGCTTCCTATCACCTCACAAGACCTTCAACCCTGCCTACTTCGGTGACCCACTAGCTAAGCAGTTCACCACCATGTTCTCAAAGGCTAAGGGCTTCGGCTTCGACGGTTCAGACCAGGCTCCACCACAGGTTAACAAGACCGAGTGGTCAGAGCTAACCAACTGGTTCGCTGGAAAGATCACCATGGACCAGGCGTTCAAGTTGATCGCTGATTCATACAACCAGTAATCAAATAATCTTCGGATTAGTAGATAACTAAGACGTTGGCGGAAGGAGCTCAGGCTTCTTCCGCCAACGCACTTATCGGCTCTTTTAGTCGGTATAAACTGTTCCAGCCCGCCCCACCAGAGAGACCACAAAATGACTGATCTCATTACCGCCATAGCGGCGATTGTGCTCGGCCCTCTAGCGACATTCGGCCTTTATGCACTCCTAAACTTCTTGGTGAACCTGCTGCCGACCGACAAGGTCCGCGAAGCTGTTCGCCCATACGTCTTTATCGGCCCGGTTCTGCTTCTGATCGGAATCTTGCTGGTTTACCCAACCATTCAGTCAATGGTCTTCAGTTTCATGAACGCCGACTCTTCAGAGTTCATCGGCTTCAAGAACTACGAAAAGCTTTTCGCAGACCCAAGCTTCTTGATCACCGTTGGTAACAACCTTCTATGGGTTGCCATCGTCCCGATCACCACCATCATCTTTGGTCTGTTCATCGCGACCCTCACCGACAAGCTCGGCCCGGTTCGCGAACGCCTAATCAAGTCGGTCATCTTCATGCCGATGGCGATCTCATTCGTTGCGGCCTCATCGATCTGGCGCCTCAACTATTCATGGGATGCCGGCGACCACCAGATTGGTATGTTGAACGCAATTGTTAAGGCGCTCGGCGGAACGCCAATCAACTGGATTCAGACCGACACCCTTTCGCTAAACAGCTTGATGATCATGGTCATCGTGGTTTGGGCAAACGCAGGTTTCGCTATGACCCTGCTTTCAGCAGCTATCAAGGCAGTGCCTGAAGAGACCACCGAAGCGGCAGCCCTCGACGGTGCCACTGGTGGCCAGGCCTTCTTCCAGATCGTTCTTCCACAGATCTGGGGAACCGTGGTTTCGGTCTTCATCACCGTGCTAATCAGCTCGATGAAGATCTTCGACGTCATTTGGGGTATGACCGGAGGTAACTTCCACACCAACGTTCTCGGTGTTGACTTCTTCCTCCAGTACTTCGTTTACAACGACACTGGTAAGGCAACTGCGGTTGTTATGTTGCTCATGCTCGCGATCATCCCGGTCATGTACTACCAGGTTCGCAGCTACCGCAAGCAGGAGGAAATCCGATGAAAAACAACGTCATTCTTCAGAAGCTTCGCGATTGGCGCGTAGGCACCACCATCATCATGTTGGTAGTTGCAATCCTTTGGTTGCTGCCTACCCTTGGCCTGTTGGTCACCGCTTTCCGCGACAAGACCGCATCGGTTGAGTCTGGCTGGTGGACAGCAATCTTCGATCCGTTCCACACCAACTGGACGCTTTCGGCTTTCCAGAACGTTCTCTTCTCTGAGAACTGGAACCTATCTCAGGCTTTCATGAACACCCTGGCAGTGACCGTGCCGGCAACCATTCTGCCGATCACCTTCGCCGCTTTCGCCGCCTATGGCTTCACCTTCTTGAACTTCAAGTTCAAAGAGGTCTGGTTTGCTGTGATCATCGCCCTGATGATTGTTCCGCTACAGGCCGTTATCGTGGCTGTGCTTCAGATGTTCGTTGCTCTTGACCAGTGGTTGATGACCATCCCAGGAAACGAATACGGCGACTTCCACATCTCTGGTGAATACCCAGCAGGCTGGATCGTGCACTCGGCCTTCGCTATGCCTTTGGCTGTTTACATCCTGCGCAACTACATGATGACCTTGCCGATGGCATTGATCGAGGCAGCTCGCATCGACGGTGCAAGCCACTTCCAGATCTTCTGGCGCCTAATCGTGCCAATGTCGGTTCCGGCTCTGGCGTCGTTCGCAATCTTCCAGTTCCTTTGGGTTTGGAACGACTACTTCATCGCCTTCATGTTCGTGGGCAACCACACCGTTATGACCTACCAGCTCTTGAGCATGCTTGGTCAGCACGGTGAAGGCTGGCAGATTGTGATGGCAGGCTGTTTGATCTCGGTTCTAGTGCCATTGGCCGTATTCTTCGGTCTACAGCGCTACTTCGTCCGTGGTCTTACCGCAGGTTCGGTCAAGTAATCAACTAACCTAAATACAGTTTCAAAGTCGAACCGGTTGACCGAAATGGTCAGCCGGTTCGGCATTAACCCAAGAAGCAAACCGCACCAAAACCTTTTAGTGAAAGCGAGCCGATCATGGCTGAACACACCTTCCTACGTGGCCCGGCAGACTGGTGGCGCCAAGCCGTCGTTTACCAGATCTACCCACGCAGCTATGCCGACCAGAACGGCGATGGCATCGGCGACCTAAAGGGAATCACCTCGCGAGTTCCTTACCTAAAGCAGCTTGGTGTTGACGCGGTTTGGCTTAGCCCGTTCTACCCATCCGAGCTTGCCGACGGTGGTTATGACGTTGCTGACTACCGCAACATCGACCCGCGCATCGGCACCTTGGCCGAGTTCGACGAGATGCTCGAGACTCTGCATGCCGCAGGCATCCGTGTCTTTGTTGACGTTGTGCCAAACCACTCGAGCGACCAGCACGAATGGTTCCAGGCTGCCTTGAAGGCGCCTAAGGGTTCGAAAGAGCGCGACCGCTACATCTTCCGCGACGGCAAGGGTGAGAATGGCGAGATTCGCCCATCCGAGCTGATTAGCCACTTCGGCCCAACCGCTTGGACGCGCATCACCGAGCCAGACGGCACCCCTGGCCAGTGGTACATGCACCTGTTCGCCAAGGAGCAGCCAGACTTCAACTGGGATAACCAAGAGGTTCGCGACGACTTCATCAAGACCGCTCGCTTCTGGTCAGACCGAGGTGTCGACGGCTTCCGCATCGACGTTGCCCACGCGCTGGTCAAGAACCTGAAGAACGGCCACCTGCCAGAGCGTCAGTCATACGATGTCAGTGTCATGAAAGACGACGGCACGGATGACCTGTTTGACCGCGACGAGGTTCACGAGATCTATGCATCATGGCGCAAGGTTTACAACGAGTATGACCCACCGCGCGTAGCCGTAGCCGAGGCATGGGTGCACGCCAACCGCCGTGCTCGTTACGCCAGCACCGAGGGTCTCGGCCAGTCATTCGCCTTCGACCTGCTCGGTACCCCTTGGAGCAAGAAGAAGTTCCACTCGACCATCGACTACCAGTTGAAGGCCGCCAAGGAGACCGGTTCGTCGACCACCTGGGTGTTCTCAAACCACGACGTGATTCGTCACGCCACCCGTTTCGGTTTGTCTGAAGAGATCAACAAGAACCTGCCAAAGTGGTTCCGTTCGGCCGACCGCGAGAAGCAGATCAATGTGCAGCAGGGCTTCGACCGTGCTCGTGCGGCGACCATGCTCGTGCTCGCGCTGCCTGGCTCGACCTACCTCTACCAGGGCGAAGAGCTCGGCATGCAAGAGCCGCTCAACATTCCATCCGAGCAGATGCAAGACCCACAGTGGTTCCGCAGCGAGGGCAGCATCAGCCGCGACGGTTGCCGCGTGCCAATGCCGTGGACCTCAACCGGTTCATCATTCGGCTTCGGCCCCGGCGGCGCTCACCTGCCACAGCCGGCCTGGTTCAAGGATGTCAACGTTGAGGTTCAAGACAAGGATGGCAAGTCAACACTGAACCTCTACCGCAACGCCCTGCGCATCCGCCGCGACCTGCTTTGCGCCGAAGAGATCAAGTGGGTCAAGCACCCACTCGCCGCCGATGTGCTGCACTTCAAGCGCCCTAATGGCTGGCAGTGTGTGACTAACTTTGGCACCAAGCCATTCAAGTTGCCAAAGGGTCAGATCTTGCTAACCACCAAGGATGTCGTCGACGGCAAGCTGCCTGCCAACGCCACCGCCTGGATTAAGTAGGCTTTGAGTCATGGCTAAGAAACCGTTCGAAATTCAAGCAAGCATCGTCATCGAGGCAACCCCGGCAAAGGTGCACGAGGTCATGAACGACCTCGCTCGCCTCGACGACTGGAACCCGTTCATGGCGATGGATAAGACCGTCGTCTCGACACTGTCTGAGAAGACCGCCGGCCCAGGTGCTATCTGCGATTACGAGGGCAAGCGCATCGGCAAGGGTCGCATGGAGCTCATCTCTTCTGGCCCAGACCTGATTCGTTTCAAGATGACCTTCTTCAACAAGAAGACCGAGTACGCCGACGCCGAGTATCGCATTGTTCCTGAGTTTGAAGGCACCAAGGTGACCTGGGTAATGGCCGGTGAACGCGACCTGAAGATGCAGATCATGGGTCTGATCTTCAACCTCGACAAGATGATGACCAATAACTTCATGAGCGGTCTTAAGGTTCTAAAGGCAATCGTCGAATAGGTTCACAAGCAAAACCCGTCAATCGCACTGATTGGCGGGTTTTCTTTTAGGCGCGACATAAACTAACCGCATGAAGTTCTCACGCGTCGCCCTTGTTCTTGCATCAACCAGCATCACCGCGCTTGCCCTCACCGGCTGTGCGGGCGGAGGAGTGGCGATGCCTGGCATCGGCTCGACCCCGACGCCCGAGAAGGTCTTCGTCACGGCGCCACTAACCGGCGTCAAGTACGAAGAGGGCACCCCTGAAGCCAACGGCCTCACCGGCCCATCCGTGGCTTGTAAGGTCGACAACAGCGAGGCCGCGCGACCTCAGCAAAACCTAAACAAGACCGACGTGGTCTTCGACGAGATGGTCGAGGGTGGCCTAACCCGCTTCGTCGCCGTCTTCCACTCGCAGCTTCTAACCACGGATGTCGACCCGAAGGCCGTGGGCGTAGCTCCGGTTCGTTCGATTCGCCCGATGGACCCAGACATCATCAGCCAGTTCGGCGGCATCGTTTGCTATTCGGGCGGTCAGCTCAAGTTCGTCAACATGATGCGCGCCACCAAGGTTTTCAACGCGAGCGAAACCACCGAGCAGGGCAACCACACTTTCAGCCGCCTAACCACTCGTGAGGCGCCACACAACGTTCAGGTCAACGTCAAGTTGTTGGCCGCCAACCACTCTGAGATCGCCGCCCCTCAGCAGGGCTTCGACTTCGCCGGAACTCTCGAAGGCTCAACCGCGGTGGCCGCTGGCAACTCGGTTAGCCGCATCAAGGTGGCCTTCCCGTCGGCCCTAGCCGAATGGGTGCCAAGCGCCGACGGCAAGCAGTGGCTGCGCATCCAGGATGGCAAGGTAGACACCGACTCAGCCACCAAAGAGCAGTTGCACGCCACCAACGTTGTGGTGCTCGATGTTCAAGAAGACCGCAGCTATGCCGACCCGAAGTATGGGCACATCCCTAAGGCTGTGCTGATCGGCAAGGGTAAGGCTTGGGTTTTCACCGGTGGCAAGTATGTTGAAGCCTTCTGGTCGAAGGCCAACCAAACCGCTCGCATCATCTTGACCGACGCCAAGGGTGCCGCCATCAACCTCGCCCCAGGCAACACCTGGGTCGAGCTTAAGCCGGCCGACCCTGAGGGCAAGTTGACCATCGTTGCCGGTGCCGGCGCTAAGAGCGCATCGCCTTCCGCTTCACCAACTCATTAATTCCTGCATAAATAGCGATAAGCCCGGCCAAAACCGCCAATAGCGGCAGCGTTAGCGGTGCGAGTTGCAACGCCTTGCCGACGACTGTGTACGGGATTGCTATAACAAGGGCTCCGAGAGCGACCGAAGAGACCCACAAGGCCTTGCCAGGCTTGGATTGCCAGAAGCGCTTTCGAGTTCGAAGCACCAGCATCACGGCAAGCTCGGTAAAGGTAGATTCGACGAACCAACCCGAGCGAAACAGTTCTGCCCCGGCATTGAAACCAAGGCGCAAGACCACAAAGGTGATGATGTCGAAAACCGAGCTGATTAGGCCGAAAACCAGCATGAAGTTTCTAATCGATTTGATGTTCCAGGAGTGTGGTTTCTGAATATCTTCTTCGTCAACGCTGTCACTAGAAATCGCGAGAGCCGGAAAATCGGTCATGAAATTAAGCAGCAGAATCTGCATCGGCAGCAGGGGTAAGAATGGCAAGAAAATAGCGGCAATCGCCATCGAGAGCATGTTTCCAAACGCGGCACTGACCCCAACGCGCACATACTTCATGGTGTTGACAAATGTCTTGCGACCTAGTCGAACACCTTCGGCAACCACCGAAAGATCCTTTGCAAGCAGAACGATTGCAGCCGCATTCTTCGCAACATCCACGGCGGTGTCTACCGAAATGCCGACGTCCGCGGTTTTCAAGGCTGCCGCGTCATTGATACCGTCGCCAAAGTAGCCAACCGTGTTTCCGTTGGCCCGCAGGGCAGCAACCAGACGCTCTTTTTGAATTGGTTCTACCTCGGCAAAAACTCGGCAGCCATCGATCGCACGCATCAGCGAGGCCTCGCCCAGTGCCTTTATTTCGGCTCCGGTCATTACTCGATCTGCCGCAAGGCCAACCTTTTCAGCCACCACCTTAGCGGCCAGCGGGTTGTCGCCAGTGATTAGGTACAGTTCGATTCCCAGGCCAGCCAGCTCGGCAATAGCTTCGGCCGCTCCCTGCTTTGGAGGGTCCATAAACACCAATAGGCCTTCGAATGCGAGGTCACTTTCATCCAAGGATTTGCCCTGTTTAGTGGCGATTGCAAGCACGCGGTTTCCTGATGCGCTTAGCCGTTCAAACTCGGCTTGAGCCGCCCCCCGCTGGGCTTCGGTCATTTGGCACAGGGCAAGCACGCTGGCGAACGCACCCTTGGTGATCAGTTGAGTCATTCCATCTGATTCCACCAAAACCGAAAGTCGCTTGCGTTCAAAGTCGTAAGCGATTTCGCCCTTGGCAACTGCATTTGATGCACCGGCAATCACACCAGGCGCTGATTGAGTTGCCGCGGCCACGATCGCCTCATCAAGTGGGTTCTTGAAACCCTGCTGCATGGAGGCGTTCAAATACGCCAACCGCAACACCCTCTCGGATGGTTGCCAGTCGAGGCCCAGGGCGCCATCCAAGGTCACCACCCCAGCGGTGATCGTGCCGGTCTTATCGGTGCAGAGCACGTTTATGGCGCCAAAGTCTTCGATGGCATCGAGGCGCTTCACCAAAACCTGACGGGCAGCCATTCGCTTGGCGCCGGCGGCCAATGAGACTGCAATAATCGCGGGCAACAGTTGTGGCGTAAGGCCAACCGCGAGAGCAATTGAGAAAAGCAGGCTTTCGAGCAGCGGGCGGTGAAGAGCAATGTTGACCACCAGCAGGCCGACCAGCAAGAACACCATCGCGCGCATCAACAGCAGCCCAAAACGGGTCATGCCTTTTTCGAATGCCGTTTTTACATCCTTGCCGGCAAGGGATGCCTCGAGAGCACCGAATTCGGTGGCGGCACCTATGGCTTCAACGATTCCTTGGCCGGTCCCGGCGACAACATGGTCGCCGAAGCGAGCAACCTCACCGACCGAGAGATCTTTCGCAAAGCTCTCGCCGGTCAAGGCGGATTCATCCAGCTGCAGGCCCTCGACTATGGTCAAGCGCATGTCTCCCGGAACTACATCGCCAACGCGAAGCAAAACAACATCGCCCACCACCACGTCTTCAAGGGGCACGGTAACTTCGACTCCGCCGCGCAGCACCTCGACGTGCACTTGCACCCGAGCGAGCAGAGCCTTCATGGTCTGGCCGGCGCGATGCTCCTGCCAAAAACTCAGCAGTCCGCTCGGCACAATAATCGCCAGGATGATCAGCCCATCGGTCACATCTCCGGCAATCATCGAGACGATTGTGGCGGCAAACAGAATCAGCACGATCGGGTCGGTGAACTGCCTGATAAGCAGTCGCAACGTTGCTCGGCTCATTGCCAATCAAACACCTCGATTAATCGTCTAGGGGTTCGCGCCCAGGCTGGCGCTCCCATGGCACTTCGGTGACCTTGGATGGGTCGACCAAGTCTGAGTGATCTGCCGCGACAATCTCGACGATTCGCGCCGCCGATTCACCCGGATAAGGCGATGCCGCCTCACGCAAGGCTTCAATCTCGGCCGAGCGATCTGGCAAACCTGCTTCAAGGATGAAATCGAAGCCGGCAACGAACTCACTAAAGCTGTTTAGGCGAACCGATGCCTGGGCGGCTACCTCGCCGAGCGCCGAGAACTTCCAGTGACCCTGATTCTCGAGGAAAACCGATGGTTTGCCGGTGACCAGCGGATACTCAGCCAAGAACGAGATTCCATCGGTCAGTAGCACATCGCAGTTCACAAACAGTTCGGCAGGGCCCGAGGCGTGATCGATCGAGGTGTTCGGCAGGGCGTCCCAGCCGGCGAGCCAGGCATCGAGGTCGGAGTCGCTGATTACCTCGCGGTCAACCAACGTGCCAAACATGAACGGGTGCGGTCGCAAAACCACATCAATCTCGGGGTGGGCGGTCGCCCAGTCCAGCATCTCGAGATACATCTGTGCAAAAGTGCCAAAGTTCAGCCAGTGTGGAGAATAACTGTGGTGCGGTGCCCAGAGCACCCGGGTGCGACCGTGCTCGCCGCCAGGCTCAGCACCAACTGCCGCCGCCTTGTGCCCCGCGGCCTTCTCCGCCGCGTGAATGAGCGCGTCCACCTTCGGTGACCCGGTAAAGAACACGTGCTCGGCACCGCGCGAGGTCTCGGCATAGGCGTCACGCACGAACTTATCCTGTGTAAAAATCAGTGAGGCCAGCTGGTGTGAGCGCTGGGTATAGAGGTGACCGGCAACATCCTCGTCGCCCGGTTCGTTCACAATCGGCAGCGAGTAGTAAGGCACATACGCAATACGGGTGAATTTGACCAGTTGGTCGGCGCGATAGGCCTTCTGATAGTTGCGCTGCCACGGATAGTTGATGAAAACGTAGTCTGCCGCCCAATCGCGCAGTTCGCTCGCGTCTTCAGAGCCGATCACGTGGTCGATGCCCAGCGAGGCAAAGAAGTCTGAGGCGCCCGAGGCATCATCCCAGGATGCATCACCCGTCAACTTGCGGGGGATAGCGACGACCAAAACCTCGAAACGCGGGTCGTCGAGCATGCGCGAGTAAACCTCGGCCAGGCTATCCCAGGCCTCGTAATAGAAAGTGACGAACGCCACGCGTTTGCGCATGACTCAACTCTAGGCGTCAGCAGGCCGGCCGTTAATTGGAAAAAGACCCGAGGCCCCGAATTCATGGGTCCCGAATCTTTTCCTTTGCAGAAGGCTTGGTTTCAACTGCAACCTCCATTCTGACAGACAACCCTGTTAAAAGCCTTAAGTTTCCTTAGGTTAAGCCAACTAATTAATGTCCGGTCACCTCCGCGGCTTGAAGCCGACCAACCAATAGATTTGAAACATGAACCCGAAGAGCAAGGCCGTCTTGGCCATCACCGCCCTGACCGCTGCCACCATGGCACTAGTTGGCTCGAGCGCCGCAAGCGCCGCCGTTTACTGGCCAACCGTTGCCGACAGCCTCACCAAGACCACCTTCGCCGTTGACAGTCAAGAGAGCTTCACCAGCACCCAGGGCTTCAGCACCCTCTTCAACGCCAAAGACCAGCTCTGTGAGACCTTGGGCGAGAGCCCTTGTGCGAATGTGACCACGGATGTCTTCAACGGCTCCTACGTTCTTCCGGTATGCACCTCGGCGACCCAGATTCTCTGCGTAGACACCGTCAACATCTATAAGGGCACCAAGGCCGCCGCGACCTTCATTCGCCAGGTGGTTGCACCAATCGCCAAGGTGAATGACGCAACCGCTGCCGCAGGCATCCCAGCCGGTGGCGCAACCTCGCTCTACACCGGCGCTGACGGCAAGACCTACGCCGTGAGCGTTGAGGTTCAGGTTCAGATCGTCAAGGGCAAGCTAACCGCCAACACCTTCTCGGCAGTGGTCAACCCATACACCGTCACCACCGGCGCATTCACTGGCGCAACCGTGATCAAGAAGGACAACAAGACCTTCATCGACGACCAGCGTGAACTCAACTGCGCCTGGGTCGAAAACGGCACATGTGGCGAACTTCAAGACTTCGACCCGGCAACCCGCGTGGGCATCACCTTCAGAATGGGCAAGCCAACCGCACAGTTCTTGTCTGGCCGCTTGGTCAAGCCGACCCTGGCCGTGGCCAAGGCTGCCGGCACCAACCAGATCTCACTCAGCATCGACGCCGCCCCGGCTAGCGTTCAGCAGCTGGCAATCAAGTTGGCCACCAACAAGGTTCCTGCTGGCCTAAACGTCGGTGGAGCACCTAAGGGCATGTTCGACTATGCCCTAGACACCACCAAGAACGCCGAGGCTCTTCGTGCCGCCGCTGGCAACAAGGCTTCTGGCAACCGCACCTTCTGGGCCGTCACCAACGCCGATGACTCGCGCATCACCCAGCCAACCAGCTGCAAGGCGGCCTCTGGCATCGCCGGCCTAGTTGCCACCGATGCACTGGTTGCCGACAGCTTCAGCCCAGTGAAGAGCGCAGGCGCCCTAAAGCAGACCATCAACGGCATGCTCAACAACGCCGACGGCAAGGCCGACTCGGGCAACCTAGACCTGTTGCTAGCCGACGACTTCGCCCGCTGCACCTTCGGCCTAGCCAAGACAGGCACCCTAAAGGTCAAGACCACCGGCGGCACCGCCAGCAACAGCGTTGCGTCAGGTTGGGTCTCGGCCAGCCTCTCGGGCATCAAGTATGGTTCGGCCAGCACCCCAACCGTTGTGGTTACTCGCTAAACATCGAGTTAAAGTTAGAGGCCCAGGTCACTGACCTGGGCCTCTAACTTTGTTTGACGACTACTTATCTTCGCCAGACGCGATCTTCTCAGCGGTCGAGTTCTTGATTACTAGCCAGGTTGGCATCTGAGTGTTCACGAGGTTCGCCTTCGACTGCTGAACCACGAGCCCATCGCCGGTCAGGTTGATTGCACCAACTCGGATGATGTATTTGACGCTCTCAGGCAGGGTGTTGATGTCAAAGGTTGAGCCTTCAGCTAGAACCATCTTCTGCGAAGTTGGTTCGTCTAGCCAAAGCTGTGCGGCTTGGGTGGTCTGCTGAACCGTGCCGATAATCATAAGGTTCTTCTTCTCGTCGGCGGTTAGGTGGTCGTGTGCCCAGCGGGACGACTGTGTGTACATGCCGACCTCAGAACTAGGCACCGTCATATTCGTGTAGCTGCTGATTGCATAGATCACAATCACTAGTGGTGCGAAACCGTACAAGAACATCTGCGAACCCTGCTCAGGCTTGAACAACCAGTAGGCGAGCATTGCTAGACCAAGAAGCGCAAAGAGAAAGAGCGGGATACCCGACTTGATCGCTGACGCTATCAATGATGAGTCGGTGAACAGAGCTGGAACGTATTTGCTCATGTTTGGCAGAGCCACAAAGACCCACGCGGTTACTCCGCCAAGGATTAGCAACTTAGCCAGGTTTCCGAGTTTTGGAATGTGGTTTCCAAGCGGTAGCAAGGTCAGTGGCAAGAACGGAATCAAGTACTCGTAGTAACGAATCATGACTCGGTTCTGAAGCGTTTCACCGAAAGCGCTTGAGTAGGCCACGAAGACTGCCGAAACAAGCACAAGTGCGATCAGAGCGACGAAGAGGAAGAATGAAACCTTGGTGGTTTCCGAAGGTTCGCCCTTGGTCTTGAATGCACGAATAGTCTGGATTCCGGTCAAGATCAGTGGAACCGACAGGAACATGATCATGAAGGCGATGTGGAACAGGACCTGCCAGATGGTGGTGCCAACCGCTCCGCCAGAGGCAATTGCAGTCACAGCAGGGTCAGTTGTTGCTTCGCCAATAGCCTTACCGCCGCTGTTGATGGCGGCCTGAGCACCCGAATCATATGAGCCACCGAAGATGGCTAGACCCTTTTGACCGGCGAATACATAACCGAGTGCAAACTTGGTCGCGAACATGGCTGCGGTGAAGCCTATAGCTCGTACAGGCGCGTTTAGCCAGCGGTTTCCTTCGCCCTTGAATGCCAGGTAGATGATGTATGCGAAGATCGGGGCGGCCAAGAACAGAGCGTGAGGTTTGACCAGGGTGACCAGGCCTAGCCCGACACCCAGGAGTGCCCACTTTCCGACACCCGTGCGCGCGTGGAATCGGAGTGAGAAATAGATGACCAAGGCACAGCCAAAGTAGAACATCATCTCTGGGGTGAAATAAGAGGCGTAGGCCGAAATTGGGCCAACCAGAGCGAGCATAGCGACCACGAATGAAATTCCTGGCTTCGCGATCAGGCGAGCCGCAAAGTAGACCACAGCCGAAAAGGCAAGCAAGAACCCAAGGTTGTAGACCTTAGCCGCGGTGTAGAAGCCATAACCAAAGGCCGAGGTTGAGCTGAAGATGATGTTGAAGAAGTAGTTTGGCACCGAGCTGTCAGCCAGTGGCGTATGACGAGCATTCATGCTGTAGATGTATTCGTCACCAAGAATCTTCGGCAGCACAGTCATGATGCGGGTCATAACCCAAATCAAGCCGAGCCCGACCACTGGGGCAACCCAACCAAAGGTCTTCCAGAACTTGCCAGGGTTGCTCTTGATAAGACCCCAGTTGACCGGGGTGTTATCTGCTGCGATGTCTTTTAGCGTGGTCATTAATCCCTCTCGAGCCCGTGGCGGGCACGCTTTGGTGTTGCTGCGATGTCATATGAAAGAAAAGCTAGAAGAAGTTGGAAGCCCAAGATGATAGGCACGGCAGAGAGCATGACGGTACCTGCTGAGGCGGCACCAGCACCTGCAAGTGACTGACCGTAGCGAACAAGGCCAGTGACAGCGCCAAACAACATCATCAGTAGACCAAGTGGGAGCTCAAACGAGGCGATGTTGAGCTCGCGCAGATAATAGGCATAGAAGATGCGCTTTAGGTGGTTGGCAAAGTGGCGTCTCGGGAACTCCCAGAGAACCTTTCCGATTTTTAGGTTGCTGGTTTCGTCGCCATAACTCGATGCGATTGGCACATCCCAGACCACGGCACGCATAACGGCCAAGCGGTAGAGCATGTCTGATTCAAAGAAGAAGCGTTTGTTGACCTTAGCCATTGGAAGCTGACTCAAGATGCTGCGGTGGATTGCCGTGTAACCATTGGTCGGGTCGGTGATGTTCCAATAACCGGTCGAGATCTTGCTCATTAGAGAGAGAACAGCGTTACCGAAGATGCGAATCTTGGGCATCTGCTCGAGGCTCTCTAGGGTGTCAAAGCGGTTGCCTTTTGAATAGTCGGCACGGCCAGAGACAATCGGGGCGATGATTGCAGGCAAAAGCGAAGGATCCATCTGGCCGTCGCCATCGATCTTCACAACGATGTCGATCCCATCCTCGAGCGCCTTGGCATAGCCCGTGAGCACTGCGCCACCTACACCTTGGTTGACGGTATGAGTTAGAACGGTAACGCGCTTGTCTTTACACTTCGCCGAAACCAGCCTGCCCGACTCGTCTGGGCAGGCATCATCGACCACATAAATCTTCGACACCTCGGGGCCAATACCCGCGATGACGTCAAGGATGTGCCGAGTTACCTTGTAACTCGGAATGACCACTCCTATTTTCAACTGGCACTCCATTTCACGTACCCTCTAAATGTCTCTAGGCTTGAAAGGGCACAGCCAAAGCCTAAATCGATCAAAATGGGCGAACCAGCGATTCGCGGAAGTCCAATGCATTCACGCCTTAGGTCCGTAAAACAATCACGATAACTCGTGCAGTGGCCTGTGCACCTCATCGTTCCCTTTCGCACATTTTTATTGTCGCATCAGAGTTCTGTATATTTGCAGCACCCTTGTTGCGAGAAGTTCAGGACTGAATAATTCGCTGGCCTTCAGATGATTTCTTTGACCTAGGTAATCTCGAGCTTCTCTCGAGTCAATCAAATGCTCCAACTGCTTCACCGCACTGCGTCTGTTGATGAAATATTGGCCAGTATCGCCGAGCAATTCTCTTTGTGCCTGCGGATATTTCCTCGAGCCTTGTAATGAAACTACGGGTAAACCAGCGAGCATCGCCTCCGCTACGGTATTCCCAAAAGTCTCTCCCAGGGCGTTGAAATGGCAAAAGATATCGAATGTCTTGTAGAGCTTTGCTATTTCATCGGTGTCTCTAGTTGGATTGACCCAAATCACATTGCCGAGCTTGAGGCGATCAGCCGCAGCCAATGCCTGGCTAGATTTTCCAACCCAGATGAGTTTTACATCACTATTTCTACTAAGCAGCTTGAAGGTTTTCAACAGGCTTGAACTGAATATGCTCTTGTCTGACCTAGCAAGGCGCCCAAGGACAACGGTATCCCTTTCAATACCGAATTCCTCGCGAAAATCCGAAGTTGTGTCTCGTAGTTGGATTGGGTTAAAAACAACTGCGTTATTCGTTGCAGGTTTGATATTTCTCCACTCCATCAAGGTGTGGGACGGATAAATTCGGAAATCGGCAGGAGTCTCCAAGTAGCCATGAAAGTTGGTTTCAACGATTTTGAAATTTCGATTCAAATGGGAAAGCCCGGGTAAAAGCCATTCGTCCTCACCAGATCTGTGAGTATGAATGATGTCGAGGTTGAAGTTATTTAAGTCCTGAACGGTATTTATTTCAATTAGATCGAAGTGACGCTCATAAGTACCCCGGATACTCAATAGCGGTTGTTTTAAGTCTTGATCTTTGGTTCTCTTGGGGTGTGAAAATTGATTGTAGAAGACGAGTGGTTTTACACCAATGCTCTTCAAACCCATTAAAAGATTGAATGCAGTTCTATCGGCCCCACCGATTCCAAATGAAACAAAATGCCCTACTCGCAAATTCCACCACCTAGTGGCCTAGTTTAGTTAAGGAATGTATAACTAATTATTGTCGAAGGCATTTAACAACCATGAAGTCAAGACTTTTGCTCATCGCGATGGCAGATAGTATTCACGTGGCTCGCTGGCTAGAACAAATCAAAGAAGAGCATCTCGAAGTCGTTTTAATCTCGTCATCGCCTCATAGGCGTATCCATGAACGAGTCAGAGCATTAATCGAAGGCGCTTCAGGCCAGAACCTAACTCTTAGAATGCCATTTCTTTCAAAGAACATGTCGCTATTGCTGTGGCTTCTGGATCGCTTCGCTAGCGATAGGTTGAGGGGCTATCTCGTTAGCCGAACGATAAGGCGGTTCGATCCTCGAGTGGTTCATGTGCTCGAATTTCAGCATGGCGGCTATATGCTCAACACTGTTCCTGACAATCGATTAGCCAACCGAGTGGTTGCGGTAACAAATTATGGCAGCGACATTTTTTGGTTCTCAAAATTTCCAAAGCACAAAGCAAAAATACGCAAGCTGCTGCTGCGGGCAGATGCTTACTCAGCAGAGTGTGCAAGAGACGAAGCACTCGCAAGGCAACTTGGGTTTCAGGGTACGATTTCGAGGATCTTTCCGAACACTGGTGGCCTCACCGCCGAAACTCTAAAAATTGGCCGTGAGTCCAGCGTTGCTAGCGGCCGAAAAGTAATTCTAGTTAAGGGTTATCAGAATGTTTTTGGCCGCGCGTTGGTTGCCATTCGAGCCTTAGCCTTGATCTCGGACTCGCTCAAGGATTACAAGATCGTTATTTTCTCGGCCAACCTGTCGACGGCTATTTCCGCATTTTGGTACAAGTTGTCCAAGAATTTAAATGTCGAGGTGCACCTAAAGGGCAGATTGTCTCATTCTGAGATGCTTGAACTGTTCAGGGTGTCTCGGTGTTATGTCGGCCTTTCGCGGAGCGACGGCATTTCCACATCGCTACTCGAAGCAATGGCAATGGGCGCCTTTCCAATCCAGACAGGCACAGCCTGCGTAGCTGAATGGGCAAAAGATGGCGTATCGGCGCTCATCCTCAACGATCTCAAGACCGCGCTCGTTGTAGACAGCATAAACAAGGCGATAACGTCGGATCCTTTAGTGGATTCGGCGCAAGTCATCAATTCCGCGATTATCGAGGAGCGGTACTCCTCTACCGTCGTTGGATCTTCAGTGAGGGAATTCTACCGAGAGCTTTTAGACCGATACCAAGACTGAATCTTCATTAGCCTTGGAATGACTTTCTGGCGCATCACTTGGCGTGACCTGTCCATGACGAAAGCGCGCAGGCGATCTACAAATCTGACCATAGAACCCGGGTCAAAGGCGGTAACAAACGATTCCTCCAATTGCTCGAAGAGGAAGGTTTCCCATTTCTGCCAACCTAGAGGTGAATTTAGTCCAATACCCGAGATGTAATCTTTGGGTTTGAAAAGTTCAAGTTTGCCGAGGAAATCGTCTAAGTGTTGCTCAATTTCGTCGGAAACCATTCCGAACGGAAATGTGCCCTTGCCGAGGCTTCCTAGGAAGCCGGTCGCCGTCGTATACACAGGCACGTCCTGCGATGCTGCTTCTAGCGCCACAAGACACTGGGTTTCGTAGGGGGATGTCACTATTAGGCCACAGCTGGCTCGTAGAAGTTCAACTATGCTCGCCTGAGAAAGTTGACGGTACACGGTCCAATTGACACCTTCATCTTGACCAAGACCATGGTCATCGTCTCGGTATTTTGACACAAAAACCCAATCGATGTCAGCTCTAGATTGAGCTAGTGTCTTCAAGCGTTCCCAACCCTTGGTTTCATTGAAGGCCCCGATAAATATAATTTTCGACCTACTAGGGGTGGGTCTGGCAGACTGTGGGAATTGCCACCAAACCTGACTTAGAGGTACGGGTAACCAAGTTACTTTCCGGCCCTGTCGCTGGGACACAAAGTCGGCATCATTCGCGACTATGTGAGATGACGACCTAAGGACAACATTTTGAAGCCAGCGGTAACCTCTAGTCTTAGGGAGATCTTGCCGCAAAACCACTTTCCGCGAGCGGCCTGGTAAAGGCAGATTGTAAGTTGCGTTTGTGAAACTTACTCGAGGTTCCTGGCCTCCTCGAGTAACACGCGTGTACTTATTTCTAAGTCGAAGGCTTGCGGTTATTGCTTGGAGCGGTGACTTTGGAAATCCAATTTCCACGGGTAGGACTCGAGTGCCTCGCGAAGCGCAGATTTCAACAAGTTCTTGCCAGAGTACACGTTCACCATTAATGCCAGACAATGAGTCATTTACGAAGGCAAATCCTGATCTCTTACGCGGAGATCGCTTACTTGCATCTCTACGTTCTCCAGCTTGGAAATGGTAAACGATGCTGTCAAATGCCGTCATGTGCACTATTCCAGCGAGAGAGGCCTTCATCATAAAAGCCGCATCGCCAGGTACTAGTTCCTCATTTTTGTCGGCGATAACGGGCCCTCCACCATTCAGGTAGGCCTGAAGGCTGTCTTTTAGAACGTTTCCTTCGGGAAAGCCGCCCAAGGCCATGAATTCATCACGATTCACCAGGAGTGGCATGTAAAGGCCACCAGTTTCGAGTGTGTCGCTGGCGATTTCGAGCGCGTATTTCTCGAAGTCACTCCTTCGGAATCGTTTCGGTTTCGAACCAAAGTCTCGTTCAATTCCAAATTGACCTGAAGGCATCACGCCAAGTTCAACTAGCCGCGATGCGACGAACTTTTTCGGATGAGCGCTTTTCAACAGGGCGCTCAAAGAGCCGCGACTGTAGGCCATGTCAGAGTTGACCAGCACCACGTAATCGGTTTTGGCATATTTGACGCCCAGATTATAGGCGCGGTAAACGGAGTTGATAAACCACTCATCTTGGGATTTCTTGGTGGAAACCTCAACGTGAGGTATGGCATTGTCTCGAAGGAAGGCCAAGACTTCTGGAGTTGCGTCATTAGCAATAAACAGGATTTCGACCTCGCCTTTTGGCAAGTCCTTGGATAGCCTCAGCAACTCCGAGTATTGAAATTCCAACCAAGTTACACTTGCGTAAATGAGTGAAACCAACGTCACTTTTGCTTGGTGCTTTACTCCTGACTTCCTTGCCACAACCTTGCTTGCACTGAGCATCCACTCGGTTGCAGAGAGGGGCGTGGGTGCTGTCGACTCTTCTGGGAATTGGTAGAGTTCTTGAAATCTCGATCCTAGGTTTTCTCGAGAAGGATCAAGTTTTTCCATTTTCAGGCCAGTCTCATTGATCAATCTAAAAAGCGGGTAATCAGCTTGCCAATGATTCTCATAGGTTTGATATTTAGCTAATATCAAATCCTTCTCAGCAAACCCAAAGTGGATGACTGGGAATCCATCAAAGTTACGCGTTGACCTGAGTCCTATGGGGTCCGTCGTTATGTGGAGACCCGTTTTGTTTGCAAAGTCAAGTTTTTTTGAAAGTTTCCAAACACGCGTCGGGCGAAAATCGTTGTAATGATCGTCGGTCCGAAACCAGTGGTATGAACGCCACAAATTGCGGTGAGGCAGTGTGATGCTGTCGAAGCCCTCCGAAAATGACTCTGAAATCAGTGCTACCAATTCAGACTTAGAACAGTACAAAATCTCGTCTGCGTCCAGTCTCACTAAAGCGTCACCTTCCTCACACTCAGCTTTTACAAGGTCGAGAAGTTTCTTTTTATTCTTTAACTCGCTTCCAAACTGGCGACTTGTGCCTCTGACTACTTTTGTGGCTTGCTTTTCCAGCAACTCTGCGGTGCCATCGTCGCTGGCATCGTCGTAGACATAAAGTTTGTCGAAAAGCGGTAGGTTTAGTTCGATAAATCTTTCGAGATGGCCCGAGGCGATTTCGTTTCGAATCTGGACGAATCCGACAATTTTCATGGGCTCCCCATTTTTTGAGCGACGGATTTGCCGCGGCTCCAAGTTTGCGCGATATTCTCGGGCCTGGAAGCGGCCAAAGATAGACTGAAGTAATGCTATCGATAATCAGGCGAACTTTGAGATTCTTGACGCCTTCTGAGCGCCGAATGTATTTTTCGCTCGTCGGGGCACGTAGCACAATCGCTTTTCTGGACCTTGCTGGCATTGCTGGCATCGGCTACATTGCAACGTCCGTAGCAATGTTTATAACGTCAGGCAGTGATCCGAATCGGCACATAACGTTAGCTGGGCTATCCGTCCCTGCTGCAAACGTCAAGTCTTTGCCTTTTTTTGTAGCCCTTATTCTCTTGCTTTTTAGTTTCAAAGCTGTATCCGCCATCTTGTTGACGAGGACCCTAGCTCGGAAAATAGCCCTTATTGAGGCAAGGGGCGCTCGGGTTATCGCTAAGAACTTATTGGGCGGGAATCTCAATCAAAGCACATTGAAATCGCGGGAGGAAGTTTTCTACGCTGTACAAAATGGTTCGCCTGCTGCGTTTAATAGTGTGCTCAACAATCTAGCGACGCTAACTTCAGAGGGGTTTTTGTTTCTCACGCTCCTGCTGACCTTCGTAACTGTAAATTGGGCGGCAACAGTCGGCCTCATCATCTACTTTGGAATAATTGCACTTTCCATGCATTACTTGATTGGATCAAAATCACAACGTGCGTCTGAGGCGATTGCTTCTAAAACTATGGAAGCAAACAAATATCTGGGAGACATTCTTTCAGCCTTCCGGGAACTAGCCGTTCTCGGTAAGAGGGAATATTATTTTGACAAGATTTACGATGCGAGGAAAGCAACAGCTTTAAACGTCGGCAACCAGATGTATCTCGCTGGTATGCCTAGGTACATAGTTGAAACAGCATTGCTACTTGGAGTTCTGATATTCGGATTGTTCCAGTCCCAATCAACAGATTTGGTCGCAACTGCAACGACTTTAGGCATTTTTCTCACCGGAGGATTGAGAATCGTTGCGGCAATGCTCCCGTTGCAGAACGCCGCGGTATCGCTCAAGGAGACGATCGGCCCGGCAAAGGCTGCACTGGACTCACTGGACATCGAACCACTCCTCATCCCATCGCGGAAACTTACAACTCTGGAAGACGTACGTGCTGCGATTCAAGTCGACCTCGATGAAATTACTGTCCAGTATCCGGGCAGTGACTTGGTGGCAGTTGGGCCAGTCACCATTCGCATCGAAAGTGGCTCTCAAGTCGCTATTATTGGGGCTTCTGGTGCAGGAAAATCTACTGTTGCAGATGTAATCGTTGGTCTCCTACCTGTGTCTTCTGGGTCAGCTTCTTTGGAGAATCGCGCAGCAAACGATTATATTTTTGAAAATCCAGGTTCTGTAGCATACGTGCCACAAGACCCAGGTCGACTTAGTGGGACTATCGCTGAAAACATCGCAATCGGTCTCGCCCCCGATGAAATTGATTCTGTGGCTCTCAGGGATGCAATTATCAGTGCGAGTTTATTAGAGCTAGTGAATGCGCTTCCGGACGGTGTTGACACTGATTTAGGTAAGCAAAGCGACTCGCTTTCGGGCGGGCAACTCCAGCGCATCGGGTTGGCCCGCGCACTATATTCAAGGCCGGGGTTGCTTGTTATGGATGAGGTAACTTCCTCGTTGGATGCCATTACGGAAAATGAAATTAGTATTGCACTAGAGCGACTTAGAGGAAAAACCACTGTTGTACTAATCGCACATCGGCTCAATACCGTCAAAAATGCGGATGAAGTAATTTTCCTGGAGAACGGGCTAGTTAAGGACCGTGGCCCTTTCCGGGACCTTCAGAGGCGTCTACCGGAAGTAGCCCTCGCAGCCTCGCTGATGTCAGCCAACTGAATCTTTCCGCGCCTCTCCATTAGACTGAGAAAAACATTTCGAGGGAGGGCCTTGTGTCTAAAGTTCTAGTTATCGGCGGCGCTGGGTATGTTGGCGGGTATTTGACCGATTTGGCGATTGAGCAAGGCCACGACGTACGTGTCTATGACAAGCTACTTTACGAAGACGCTTACCTAAAGAATGTTGATTTTGCCTACGGTGATATTCTGGACCGGTTGGCGATGAAGCCCCACCTTGATTGGGCAGACACCATCATCCTTCTGGCTGGTTTCGTCGGTGATCCTGCTTGCGCGCTAAACCCAGAGCTAACTATGAACACCAATGTTCTTGCTGTGAAGAACATCGTTGAGGATTTCAAGGGAAGAATCATCTACCCATCCACTTGCTCGGTTTACGGTGCGCAGGATGGTCTTTTGACCGAAGAGAGCCCATTTGCACCGCTCAGCCTATATGCGGAATCGAAAATTGAGGCAGAGAAGATCCTCCTGGCCGCGCCGAACGAGACTCTCATTTTCAGACTCGGGACGCTATTTGGCCTCAGCGACACTTACTCCCGCTTGCGAGTTGATCTAGTTCTAAACGTATTGACTATTCGTGCCGTTCGCGAGGGCCACATGAGCGTCTTTGGTGGGCAACAGTACCGACCACTACTTCACGTTCGAGATGTTGCGACCGCCATGGTTCCGCAGATCGACACCCATTCGACTGGAATTTACAACCTGCACACTGAAAATATGACGATTATTCAGTTGGCTGAGCGAATCAAGCAGTACCTGCCAGACACTCGCATCGACATCACCGAGTCAAGCTTCCAGGACTCGCGAAACTACATGGTTTCGAGTGACAAAGCACGTAATGAACTCGGGTTCGCTCCTAAGTGGACTATCGATGAAGGTATTCAAGAAATTCGTGATGCGATTTCAGCCCACCGAATCCCTAATGTCAACATTCCTCGTTTCTCTAACGTTGCCGCACTTCAGGCAATCGCTTCTAACTAATCATGTTGCCCGAGAAAGTTGAGTTCCTCGCAGGTGGCCTGGCCACAGACGATCGCGGCTCAGTCAAATTCATAAATGATTTTGGCTTGGGCGACTTTGTTCGCTTCTATGTAGTCACCAATCACAAGCTGGGATTTGTTCGCGCATGGCATGGGCACAAGCACGAAGCTAAGGCTGTGGTTGTTTTGCAGGGCTCGGCTGTTGTTGCCGCTGTCAAAATCGATGACTGGGATAACCCCTCACCAGACTTGAAGGTAGAACGCACTGTCCTCAGCGCAAATAAACCAGGGGCGCTCTACATCCCTGCAGGCTATGCGAATGGGTTCATGAACCTAACGGAGGACGCGATTCTTGTGTTCTTCTCCACTTCAACTGTTGAGCAGAGCGTGGGCGACGACATTCGATTCGATGCACGCTTTTGGAATGCCTGGGAAGTTGAAGAGCGCTAAACGTGCCTAAGAAACTAGCGGTTGTTCTGGGTATTCGACCGGATGTTATTCGCGCATCGTTGATGCTTCGCGAGCTCAAGGCGAAACTCGGTGATGGATTGCACTTCATTTGGTCTGGTCAACACTATTCGGACAATATGAAAGATGTCTTCTTCAGGCAACTCAACGTGCCCGAACCCGATGTCACTCTCGAACTTGACACTTCAACCGACACCAACCTCATCGGGTCGCTTATTGAGAAACTTGGGGAGGAGCTTCGGAAATCTAAACCCGAAGCAGTGGTTTTTCTGGGCGACACCAATACTGTTGTTGCATCGCTGGCTGTCGCTTCCCTCGACATACCAATCGTTCATATCGAGGGTTGCATGCGATCCTATGACTGGCGCATGCCGGAGGAGAAATTCCGAACCACGATCGACCACCTCGCAGACGTCATTTATGCCTATCTACCGGAATATAAACAGCAGGGTGTTCTGGAGGGTCTCGACCCAGATCGAATAATCGTCACGGGTAACCCAATTGTTGATGTCCTGGAGCAGTATTTCATCTCCGGCGCTGTGCGAATGGGCGAATCAGAGGTGGGGTCATACCTAGTAAGCCTTGGTGTGACAACGGATAAATTCTGGACCATGACTTGTCACAGACGCGAGAATGTTGAGTCGGCTCAGGCTTTGACAAACATTATGACTTTGGCGGCGGCGGCGACTGGCCCAGTGATCTTTCCCGCAGGTTATCGCACTCAGGCGCAGTTGAAAGCACTCTCGGTTGGGGTTCCTGGAAACGTGATCCTTGTGGACCCTATTGGCTATGCCGAGCTCATGGAATTAATCGTTAGATCTCAAAGTGTGATCACAGATTCCGGGACTATTGTCGAAGAGGCTGCCGTACTGGGTGTTCCATCAATTCAGATGCGCACCTCGACTGAACGGCCGCAAGTTTACGACTCCGGAGGCTCAATCAAGTTTGATCCGCACGCTACCCACAGTCACGATGAGCTAGAGCTAGTTATTCGCTCTGGGCAACAACGACTCGGTGGGGATTGGGCACACACCCTCGGTGACGGCAAGGCCTCTGAGCGAATCGTTGCAGACCTGATTGCACGTTTCGACTCAAACGATTGGCGCGGTCACAAACCTAACGAAGACATGCGACCGATCCACAGGAACTTTGGCTACGGACTTAATGACCTGGGTAGGCCCTAGTCCGGTATTTCACTGACAAGTTGCTCTACCGTAGGCAGAGCTTGGTAACCTGCGCTTGCCCACAGTTTGGCGTTGAATTCAGGGTTCGCAGTCTGAAGTGTGCGATTGATTACGTTGCCTGACGGGCGAGCGTTGATAACTATGTCTCCGCGACCGAATGTCTCGGCAATCTTCGAGACTAATGTGAATTTATCGATTTGATCAGCGGGAATTATATGGTGCACCCCGGCTGAGAAAAGGTCTCCCTCGATTATCCCGCGGGCAAGCTTCCCGAAGTGTTTGGTCGGAACTCCGTTCCAAAGGTGGTCTGTAAATCCGCCAATTTCTGCATTTTCCGGCTGGTTTCGAACCCATTCCAAAAGAGAAGTGCTGCGGCCATATTCAGGGCCAATGATCGAAACTCTAAGGTGCATGAGATTTGAGTTTGGAACTTCTCCCAAACTCTTAGTCTTGCCATACACGTCCAAAGCATCGTGAAGGTCGGTCTCTAGGTAATCACCCTTTAGACCCGAATAAACGCAGTCGGTTGCAATTTGAATAACCTTGACGCCTTTACGCGATGCGAATTCGGCCAGCTTGTGAGGCAGAAGTCCGTTTATGAGCAGCGCAGTTTTACGTTGGTCTTCGTTATCGTCTTTGATGTATGGCTTGATAATGCCAATGCAGTTCACGATGTAATCGCCCGAAGTAAGGGAAACCGGGAGCTCCGCAAGGTCATCGGTTGCAGCATCGAAATCTAGGTAGCTCAGCCCAGGGACCTCGATGCCCACGGCAGTCTGGCGCTTCGTGCCAATGACCTCGCCATCAAAGCCAACGAAAACCTGCGAAACAGCGGTGCCCAACATTCCTGTTGCCCCGAGGATGACTACTTTTGACACTTTATTTTCCTTTACTCGAAACGCGCTTAAGCAAACTCTCTAAGGAGTCGACAGTGGTATCCAATGCAAAAAGCTTTTTCACGGCAGAGAGCTGAGATTTTCTTACCGCATCAAGCATATCGGGCTTAGCTAGCAAGTCGATGGACTTAGACACCGCCTCGTTTGCGTCACTGATCCAGGTAAGCCCCGACTGATCGCCAAAAGCGGAATAGAGTCCGTCGAGCTTGGTGGTGACGGTAGGTATTCCCGTTGCCATGTATTGGAGAACCTTGTGCGGGAAGGCAACATGTGCGACCAGTGTGGGGTGGAGGGTATTAATCGCAATGTCGGCAAGTTTCATATAACGAGGTAAATCATCAAACGGAATGAAACCGGTGAAAATAACTCTCTTCTCAATCCCCAAATTCTTTACTAGTTCTCTAAGTTCTGCATCTTGCTCGCCGCCGCCAATCAGAAGCATCGTCAAATGTGGTTGAGCAAGTGACTGCGCGGCAAAGGTTTCTATGGCTTCTACGAGCCCAGAGAAATAGAAAAAACTGCCCATGTACATAATCACTTTGTTTGACTCATCGATTCCAAGCGTTTTAGCCAAAGCCTTGTCATATGTTACAAATTGGAAGTGTTTCGAATCCAGCGGTGGGTAGTTGACCACCGATTCTTTAGTTCGCCCAGACAATTCAACGCAATACTCCTGCATCGCTGCATTGTTTGCAGACAGATAATCCGCGGAGCGATAAATCACTTTTTCCCAAAATTTAATTAGCGGGTTGAAAATAGATTCCCGAATCAAATGCGAGACATCGAGCGCCCTGTGGATGACCGGCACCCTGAAGAGTCTGGCGATTGCTAAGACTTGGAAACCATAGGTGGGAACGGCATAGTTCAAAACGACATCAAATTTGTTCTTTTGGAACAGGCCCACCAAGGCTGGCACTGAGCTAAAGATAGCCAATAGGCGATCTATAGCCGGAAAGCCGAGTTGCAGGGGAGTGGCTAGAGAAATAGTTGAGTTTCTGTAGACACGGCCCTTAATTTTCTTGATCCTAGTGGTCAACAAATTTGACTTTTTTAGGCCTTCGGCAAAGTCAAAGAATGTTACATCATGCCCACGAAGTGCAAGAAGTTCAGGGAATTCATGGATCTCATAGATGATTTTTTCGAGGTAATTTACCTCGTGGACCACTAGTATTTTCAACTTAGAAAACGCCTCGCGCATCCATGTTCTGGATCACGTGTCTCGCAAAGGAAATTGAGCTGGTCCAGGCTGGCGAGACGGCGTTTAATACGTGCGTTGAATTCGCATCTCCTTCAATCACAAAATCCATCTCGAGTTTTCGGTTTTCTAGATCAAATAACTGAGCGCGGATGCCTGGGTTACCCCTCACCGTGAAATCAGCCGGCGTGAATCCATCTGCAAGAAGACTCGCCTGTTTCACAAGGTGATTACGTGACAACTTTGGCAACTCGGTTTTAAGCAAGCTCCAGACGTCGTGGTGAGGTGACAGCAAGAATTTCGGGTACACACCTAGGATTCCAGCGAGCTCAGATAGCGAGAAGCCTTCTAGGGTTGAGTATTGTTCTCGGCTAAGAATCGGGATAGCCGTGGGACCGACCTTAACCGAACCGTCAACCGTCGTAGTTAGATGAACACCCAGAAATGGATTTCTTGGATCCGGCACCGGATAAATGTGTCGCTGAAGCGAGCCCTTTAGTTTTGGTGCGTAGTGGTACAAACCGATGAAAGGGAGCATGGTGTACTGGCCAGAGAATCCGAGTTGGCGACCGATCTTGTCGGCATATAGGCCAGCCGAGTTAACTAAGTGGCGATATCCGTAAGAGGCCGTACCTGTGGAAATTGCCGTATCAGTCACTCTTTTGATTTTTGTCCCATAGACAATCTGACCGCCCAAAGATAAAAACTTTGATACAAATGCGGCGGTCATTTTAACTGGATCACCAACCGCGGTGGATGGCGACCACAGGGCCAATTCGTGCGTGATAGCAAGGGGTTCCAGCTTTGCCAATTCTTGCCTGGTTACGATTTCGACGTCGACCCCATTAGCATCTCCGCGCCGTTTGAGTTCCTTAACCTGGGCAATTTCTGTCTCATTCTGTGCGACGACAACTTTCCCAGTTTCCCTAAGAAATACGCCGTTTTCGAGAGCGAACTCCTTGAGCAGCGCATTGCCGTCTCGAGTTAACTGTGCCTTCAAAGAGTCTGGCGAATAATAAAATCCAGCATGAACCACGCCGCTGTTTCGCCCCGAAGCGTGAAGGCCTGCTGAGGGCTCTTTTTCGAAGATTGCCACACGGGCATCAGGTTCCCTTTTGAGTATTTCGATACCCACGGCTAGACCGACGATGCCAGCTCCGATTATTGCGAAGTCGTAAGTCTCCAACAGGTTCCCCTTATGCAATCGATTAAGACAAGTTTAGGTCTCATTCCGTAATGATTTTGGCTACTAGCCGTTACCTCCTATGAATGACAAAATAAAGGTATGGATCAAATGGCCGAATGGGATGACGAGTCTTTAGACGACGTCGAGAACCCGGAGTTCCGCGCGCATGGCGCCGCGGTGCTTAAAGATTGGTCTGCCCAAGATTTCGCCAACATCTATACCCGTTTCCGTCCGCACCTGGAACGTCACGCTCGCCGCTTCTTGAGAAGCCAGCATCAGGTGGACGAAGTCGTTCAAGACGCATTCCTTTATTTGATGGTTACCCTTCCAGAGTTGGACTCTGAAATAGGCGTTCTTCGCTTTTTGAAGTGGAAGGTTCGTCTTCTCTGCCTAGACGTTATTCGCGCTTCGGGCCGTGCGATTATCAACAACATCGACGAGATTGCAGAACTGGCCTCTCAAGACGCCGAAGTCGGCAGCGAGATGGAGCACATCGAAGATGCAGCCATCGTTCGTTTGGCATTGAGCAAACTAAACAGTCGCCACCGCGAAGTTCTACTGGCTTCTATGTATGAAGAGAAGTCGACCCGCGAAATTGCAGCCCAAGTTGGCCTCACCGAAAACGCCACTCTTCAGCTCATCTTCCGCGCTCGCGCGGCGTTCAAGAGGGCCCTTCTCGGTGCAGACCTCGACACCACAGGAATGTCAGTGTCCGCAATTCTTTCTGTCGCCGCTCGTAAAGCAGCCGAAGAAGCGAAGAAGGTTGGCGCTCAGGCCATGGTCTTTGTCCTCTTTATGCTGCTAGCCGTTGGCGCGTTCGTTAACTTTGGTAACCGGAACCCGCAGAGTGTTGTCGCTGATGGGGACCGAACTGCCACATCGGCAGCAACCGCTGATGCTTCACCTTCGGCAAGCTCGTCAACTGCCAAATCTTCGCCTGCTTCGATTCCAACCCGTTTAGTCGTTTCCGGCGCACCTTCGCCTTCGCCAAGTAACAGCACAAGTCAGGTCGTTGAAAGTATCAAGATTCAGCCAGCAGAGGTCGGTCGTGGCGTAAATGGCAAGGACCTTATTTACCTGGTTGGCCTCGGCGCATCACAGGGTTATCTTGAAGGAATGTCTAGCGCTGCCACCCAGACGAGTTACTCACTTGAGTCGGAATCCAACGTCCGCACCAACATCACGCTCTCAACCGATGGTGTTGTTTCTGCCGCAACCCTAAAGTTCTCGATTGGCGACTCTGACTACTCAGCTTTTACCACGGAAATCAGCCACGAAATCACCTTCGATTCGAACGGTAACCGCGTTCTCGCATTCGTTGGTTCCTTGGACTATGTTCTTGACGAACACGACTGGCTAGTGAGTGACCTTAGCCTCGCGCACAATGTGTTCAAGGTTGTTCTAATCACCGAAAAGAACACCGGTCGCTATGTGAACTCGACTCTTCAGATCGGCCCTCGTTTCTAAACGAAACCTGTTAACAGGAAACTAATTGAAAAACATTGCGTTTTCTGTCATCCAAACCGTAATAAAAGCGTGAACTCACCGCTAAATTAGACATAAGCCATGTTTATCTGCCTGCTTGGTGGCCGATAGCAAGTGCTTAGAACTGCAGATTCATCCTGAAACTGCAGTAAACCAAGAAAAGAAAGAGACAACATGTCTACCATCGTGACTCGTAAGAGCCTCGCACTTGGTGCAATCGTTGCCCTCGCAACCACCGCATTTGCTGGAACCCCAGCACACGCGGCTGGCGAGATCGTCGTTGCTCCATCTGCAGGTACTTCATACAGCACCCTGATTACTGATGCCTTCACCCTTGAGACCTCATTCGCCCCTGGCGTTCTAAACGGTAACTCACAGTTGAAGTACCAGATCAAGACTGCTAAGGCCGCAAGCTTCCAGACCGACGCTGCAACTTCAGCGGCAACTGTTTCGCTTGGCGGTGCTGTTGCAGGTGCAACTGGCGACGCTTCTGACGCAACTGCATTCGTTCAGTACGTAACCACCGGTACCGGAACCGCTACCACCGACCGTAACTTCCTAGGCTTGAAGCTCTCAGGAATCACCTACACCTCTGACTCAGTCGACGCAGTAGTAACCGCGTTCGTTGACTCAAACAACGACAACAAGCTTTCTGCAGGCGAGTGGGCAACCGCTAAGACTGTTAGCTTCAAGAAGTACGCAGACGTGACTGCAACCATCGCTCTTGACGAGCCTAAGGTTGGCGACAAGACTGCTAAGGCTCACCTAACTCTTGCTGGCCTAAACCAGGCTCAGATTCAGAGCGAAGTTAAGCTTTCATTCAAGAAGTCAGCAACTGCTTCTCTTGACAGCTCAGACGCTGGCGACCGTGCCAACTCTGCTGCAGCTGCAAACGGCCTAGTTGCTACCTCAACTGACGCAGGCGACTACGTTGCTACCACCGGTACTGTTGACAGCACCGACGGTTTCGACACTGGCGACACTGTTTACGTAACCGCAACTGTTGCTGGTCAGTCAGTTGGAACCGCAGTTACCAAGACCGCTACCGCACGCACCATTTCGAAGTTCGAGGCATCTGTTGACGCCAACGACAACGGAACTGTTGCTGGCCTAGCACGTCTAAACAGCGCATTCTCAATCTCGTCAGTTGTCTATGACACTGCGACCGTTGCAAAGCCAATCGCTGGCGTTGCAGTGACCGCAACTCTTGACGCTAGCGACACCGCTTGGGACACCACTGCAGGTTCAGAGCAGACTGTTACTGTAAACGGCAAGAAGTACACCACTTACGCTGACTACCGTGCAGCTGCACTAGCACTAACTGCTGACGCATCTGGCAAGACCACTGTCTCGATCGTTCCATCAGGCTTCGCATCTGGCGACACCTTCGATGTAACCTTCAACGCACAGAACATCAAGTCAAACCGCGTACGTGCAACCCAGTCACCTGCTTTCTACACCGTTGCTGATGCAGCTTCTGCTTCAGTACGTAAGATCGCAAAGAACGCTTCTGCAACCCTTAACTACACCGTGAAGGACCAGTTCGGCGTTTCAGCGACTGCAACCAACCTACGTTTGGTAGTTACCTCTGCACTAAAGACCCAGTTCGTTGCAGTTTCAGCTGGTAAGGCTGCGGTTACCGTAACCCCTACCACCGACTCAACTGACGCGGTTACCGTTGCAGTTGCTCTACAGGCAAGCTCAGTTGACGCCAACCAGCAGACCTTGTGGGCTCCGTCTACCGATGCAATCAACGCAGGTAACATCACTGTTAACGTTTCAAGCGTTGCTGATGACTTCGACACCGCTCCGGCGATCGTAAACATCAACGCCAACACCTACAACGCAACCTCGAACTACAAGCAGACCATCGAGAACAAGGCTTACTCAGCTACCGACTTCCCAGTCGCAGCCGGCGCAACCCTTGCTGAACTTGCTGGCTCAGCCCTAACTCAGGGTGCAGAAGTTACCGTTTCAGGCGCTGGTCTAGCATTCGTAGTTAGCGGCAAGGTTTACACCGACACCGTTACCTTCAACGCTGGTGCATCTGCTGGTGACTTCACAGTCCTAGTTGCTGGTCACAAGGCTGGCGTATCGACCGTAACCTTCAAGACTGGTGCTGTCACCAAGACTGTAAACGTTACCTTCGACGCAGCAGTTGTTGCATCGCTAAAGAACACCGCTGTTGCTGCACCGACCCAGGCTCAGGCAGGTCGCGCAGTTGCAGTAACCGCAACCCTAACTGACGCTTACGGCAACGCAATCGCTGGCAAGACTGTGAAGTTCGCAGTCACCGGTGTTGGCACCCTGTCAAGCTCAGATGCAGTTACCGACGCTAACGGTGTTGCAACTGTTCGCCTAGTCTCGTCATACGGCGAAGACGGCGATGCAGTTGTTACCGTTTCACACAACGGTGCTGACGGCGCTGCTGACACTTCAGCAACCACCACCCCAGACGACTTCACCCTAGTGAAGACCGTCACCTTCGGTCTAACCGACGCCTCAATCGACAACGTAAACAACCGCGTAACCGCAGTTGCTTCGTACTCAAAGGGCAAGACCGTAGGTTTCTACGTTGACGGCGTAAAGAAGTGGTCAAAGGTTTCAACCTCTGACGCTGACGTAGTTGTCAACTACAACCTAAAGAAGGGTCGCCACACTGTAACCGTGAAGATCTCTGGTGGTCTAGTGACCTCAGAAGTCATCGTTGTAAAGTAACGACAACTCTGTAAAGGGAAACCCCCTGGCCTTCGGGCCAGGGGGTTTCTCCGTTAACCGCCAAAATGATTAGGCTTGAGCCATGGCTTACGAATACAAAGAGCACCCACACATCGAGGCGCGCAAGGCAAAGGGTCCTGCGGTTTCGAAGCGCCACCAGGCCCGCAAGGCCGAGCTCGGCATCAACGAGCGCATCGGCCTCGGGGTAACCAAGCGAGTGGGCACGATGTGGGCCGCCTATGTGTTCTTTGGTCTGACCCTGGTTTCTCTTCCGGCCGCACTTAGCTCGGGCAACGTGATCGTCATCGTTTCGTGGGTGGCCCAAACCTTCTTGCAGCTCGTGCTGTTGCCTATCATCATCGTCGGGCAGAACATCCAGGCCAAGTCATCTGATGACCGCGCGATTGCCACCTATGAAGACGCTGGCGCCATCCTTGAAGAATCTAAGGAGATTCAGGCTCACCTCAGCGACCAAGACAAAGCCCTGGGGCTTTTGATTGAAAAGGTTCGCGTTCTCGAGGAACAACTTGCAAAGCAGCTGAAGAAGTAATGCGTCTGGTTATTGCCCGCTGCGCGGTCGACTATTCGGGGCGCCTCTCGGCCCACCTGCCGTTGGCCACCCGCCTGCTGATGCTCAAGAACGACGGATCAGTCTTGGTGCACTCAGACTCTGGTTCTTATAAGCCGCTCAACTGGATGAACCCGCCCTGCACCATCGTGGTCGAAGAGCCAACCGCCGAAGCCGCCGAGTTTGGCGTGATCGAGGTTTGGAAGGTTCAGCAGAAGAAGACCGAAGACGTGCTCAAAGTTTCGATTCACGAAATCATCGCCGACGTCGCTCATGAGCTGGGCGAAGACCCAGGCCTGATCAAGGATGGCGTTGAGGCGCACTTGCAGGTTTTGCTCGCCGAGCAGATCACCCTCGTGCACGAAGAGGCCGTGCTGGTTCGTCGCGAATACATGACGGCAATCGGGCCGGTGGACATTTTGGCACGCGACTCGGCGGGTTCGATTGCGGTCGAGCTAAAGCGCCGCGGTGACATCGACGGTGTCGAGCAGCTGACTCGTTATCTCGAACTTATGAACCGCGATCCGCTATTGGCTCCGGTTCGAGGCGTCTTTGCTGCCCAAGAGATTAAGCCTCAGGCACGCAAACTGGCAGAAGACCGAGGCATCGAGTGCTTAGTGTTGGACTATGACGAAATGCGCGGTGTAGACAGTGGCGTCCCAAGGCTCTTCTAAGCGCGTGAAGCGCGAGCACCACCGCAGCCGTTTCGACATTCGCGGTCGGGGATACTTTCACCGCCTAGGCCCGGGCATAGTCACCGGAGCCGCCGACGACGACCCTTCGGGCATCGGAACCTATTCTCAGGCTGGAGCTGCCGCCGGCTATGGCTTCTTGTGGTCGGCCGTCTGGTTGCTGCCATTGGCCTTTGCAACCCAAGAGGCCTGTGCTCGTCTGGCACTCGTGACCGGCAAGGGTTTGGCGGCGATCATCCGTGCCACCCTGCCTCGCTGGGTTCTTGTTCTTGCCGTACTTCTGGTTTCGATTGCCAACACCGTAAACATCGCCGCCGACCTCGGCTCGATGGCCGCCGCGCTTCGTCTGCTCGTGCCGATTGACCAGGTGGTCGGTGTGGTCGGTTCTGCCGTAGTGATGGCCTTCATCGAAATCGCCGTGCCCTATCACCGCTATGCCAAGGTCTTGCGCTGGCTCTGTCTTTCGCTGCTGGCCTATGTGCTGGTTCTATTCGTGGCCAAGGTCGATTGGCAGGCCGTAGTTTGGCAGACCGTCGTGCCGCACCTCGACTTCAAGAAGTCTTCGCTCGAGTTGCTGATTGCCCTCGCCGGAACCACCATCTCGCCATACCTGTTCTTCTGGCAGGCTGCCGAAGAGGTCGAAGAGCGTCACGAACCAGATGACACGGGCAACGCATCCAAGTATGAGGTCGCACAGACGCACATCGCGGCGATGCGCGGCGATGTGTTCAGCGGAATGCTGACCGGCGTCTTCATCATGTTTGCCATCATGGCCACCTCGGCGGCAACGCTGCACGCAACCGGAATCCTAAACATCAATTCGGCCGAGGATGCTGCCGCGGCGCTGCGACCGATTGCCGGCGACTTCGCCGGCGTGATCTTCTTGATCGGCATTCTCGGAGTAGGCCTGCTGGCTGTGCCGGTGCTGGCCGGGTCGACCGCCTATGCGCTGTCTGAGACCTTTGGTTGGCGTGCATCTCTAGAGCTGAAGCCGTGGCGTGCACGGGCGTTCTATGGCGTCATCGTGGCTTCGGTGGGCATCGCGGTGCTGCTGAACCTCATCGGCATTCCGCCGATGCGCTTCTTGGTGTTGGCCGCGATTCTCAACGGTCTTTCAGCTCCGATTCTGATGGCCATAGTTTGGTACCTGGCACGCAGCAAGAAACTGCTCGGACGCTGGGCATCGCCGTTGTGGTCGCAGATTCTGCTCGCCGTTGCGACCCTCGCCATGACGGCGCTTCCGCTGCTGTGGCTGTTCGCTTAGGCTAAATCCATGCCAAAGATTCTGGTCATTCAGCACAACGATGATGACAACCTAAACGACCTAGCCCAGCCGTTCTTTGAAGCTGGGCTCGAGATCGTGCAGTGGCACGCGGCCAAGACCGCAGCCCCGGTTGATTCGCTCGATGGTTTCTCAGGTCTGGTCTCGCTAGGTGCCTTCGCCGGTGTCGAAGATGAGGCAGAAACCCCATGGATGCCCTTCGAACGCAAGCTCATCGAAACCGCACTAGAGCAAGAGATGCCGGTGCTCGGTCTGTGCTTCGGCTCACAACTGTTGGCTTCGGTTGCCGGTGCCGAGGTCGGCAAGTCTGGCCGCCCTGAGGTCGGCTGGTATCAGGTGCAGATGACCGAGGATGCCGCCAACGACCCGCTGATGAGAGTGCTCGGCCCAGAACCCGTGGTGATTCAGTATCACTACGACACTTTTAATTGGCAGAGCGTGCCCGAGAATCTCACCATCCTGGCCACTGCCAATGGCATGAATCAGGCGTTTCGGGTGGGCAAGAACGCGTGGGGCACCCAGTTTCACATCGAGATGAACCTGCCAACCATGTTGGGTTGGATTGCCAGCTATCCGCGTGCCTTTGAAAAGGCGGGCAACGTGCCAGCCGAGCAGGTAGAGGCTACCCGTCAAAATTGGCGTCTGCACCAAGAGCGTTCGGTAGCCCTCGGTCGCGCATTTGCCGAACAGGTAAAGGCATTCAACAAGCCCTAAATCGGCCCTAAGCCGATAAACTTGACCCCTATGAAGGTCTTTCTTACTGGCGCAGATGGTTTTATCGGTTCACACC
>Ga0213920_1000035_pt1 | contig 199728 bp, 161 predicted proteins | sample McNCre1117MG_FD_161054 | JGI IMG/M metagenome (GOLD analysis project Ga0213920, IMG submission 161054) | Freshwater microbial communities from McNutts Creek, Athens, Georgia, United States - 11-17 MG | ecosystem: Environmental > Aquatic > Freshwater > Creek | place: USA: Georgia | collected...
CTTTAGCTTGGTCTAATATCTTTTTTCTTCTTGCTCTAGATGCAACGGCATTTTTTGAACGTGGCATAATTAATATTTTTTTGAATCGTCGCTCTTAAGACTTCGACTCGGTTAATTTAAATTTTTGATAACTGAAATAAATCAATCGAATTAATAGATTGAAATAATCGATTGGAGTCTTATCCTTTTAATCTTAATAAACGTAAAACGAAGTCCTTGTTAGTAGATCCAACAAGACCTTTTTGTCTCATTGCTCTTTTACGCTTTGTTGATTTTTTTGTAAGGATGTGTCTTTTGAACGCTTTTTGGAAAGTGATTTCACCTGTTCCAGTAACTTTAAAACGCTTCTTTGCGCTTGAGTTAGTTTTTACTTTTGGCATTATTATAATCTTATCGATTACTCCCTGCTGGCGGTCTTGCACGGGCGAGACACTTGTTGAGCCTTGTGGGAAATGGATGGCAAAGGTAGTATAAGTAAGGAATATAACAAAGAAAAAAGGCCTCTAAAACAAGAGGCCTTTGACAAAAATTATATTGAAAATCAGCTATTTAGCTAATTTCGTATTCTATTTTTAAGCGGTTGGCTTCTTTTTGCCCCCTGCTTTTGGTTGGAAAATGGCAAACATTCTCTTTCCTTCTAATTTAGGCATGCTTTCCAAAGTACCTGCTTCTGCTAATCTTTCAGCAAATTTCAATAAAAGCAATTGTCCACGGTCTTGGAACATAATGGCACGACCTTTAAATTGAACATAAGCTTTCACCTTGTTCCCGTCTTGTAAAAACTTCTCGGCGTGTTTTGCTTTAAAATCAAAGTCATGATCATCGGTACCAGGCGTGAAACGAATCTCTTTAATTTCTGATTGCTTAGAGTTCGCTTTCATCTCTTTTTCCTTACGCTTTTTCTCATAAAGAAACTTCTTGTAATCGATTACTTTACACACTGGTGGATTGGCTGTTGGAGAAATCTCTACTAAGTCCAAACCTTGATCTGCAGCTATTTTCAGCGCTTCTTGCGTGTTATATACTCCAACTGTGATGTTGTCACCTACTAATCGTATTTCAGGTACTCTAATACGATCATTAATACGATGCTCTGGTTCTTGTTGTCTTTGAAACCTTGGGTTAAATCTGGGTCCTCTGTTCGGTAATGCCATTAAATATTAAAACGTTGTTTAAGTTTTGTAAAGATAGTCATTGTTATGCTTCCGGCGCCATTCTTTCGGCAATTTCTTCCACCACTTTGGCCAAGAACGCCGCTTTATCCAACATTCCTAAGTCACCTTTACCCTGACGTCGAACAGAAAGCTTGCTTTCGGCCACTTCTTTCTCCCCAATTACCAACATATAAGGTACTTTCATCATTTCAGTATCGCGAATCTTTTTACCAATTTTCTCATTGCGATCGTCAATTTCCACACGCACACCTGCTTTTTTGAATTCGGCAAATACTTCCTGTGCATAAGGCATAAACTTATCGCTGATAGGTAAAATTTTAACCTGTAAAGGTGCTAACCAAACCGGGAATTTACCTGCATAATGCTCTAATAAGAAACCAATAAAACGCTCGTGTGTACCTAATGGTGCACGATGTATAATTAATGGAGACTCTGGCTCATTGTCCTTATTCGTGAAATTTAAATTGAATCGCTTTCCCTGTGCAAAATCTACTTGATTGGTTGCCAAAGTAAATTCTCTACCAATTACGCTCCAAATTTGAACGTCAATTTTAGGTCCATAAAATGCACCTTCATCTGGCACTTCTACAAATGGGGTTCCAGTTTCAATTAATACTTCACGTACCATTGCTTCGGTTTCCTGCCATAATTCAGGTTCATTAATATATTTCTGCCCTAATTTGCTAGGCTCGTGTAAGCTTAAACGCATTACATATTTGTCAATTCCAAAAATTTTGAAATACTTCAAATACATTTCGTTTACCGCTTTAAACTCCTGAGCAAATTGTTCTTTAGTACAATAAATATGCGCATCATTCATGTGTAAACAACGTACACGCATTAAGCCAAACAATTCACCCGATTGCTCGTAACGGTAACAAGTACCATACTCTGCGAGTCTTAATGGCATGTCCTTGTAGCTCTTTGGCTCGGCATCAAAAATTTTATGGTGATGCGGACAGTTCATGGCCTTTAAATAATATTTAGTACCGTCCAATTCCATTGGAGGGAACATACTATCCTGATAATAAGGCAAGTGACCACTTGTAATGTACATACTCTCTTTTGCAATATGTGGCGTTACCACACGCTTGTATCCAGCAGCTTCTTCGGTCTCTTTTGCTAAACGCTCTAATTCTTCGATAATAATAGTACCATTGGGCATCCACAAAGGAAGACCAGGTCCCACATCATCATCCATTGTATAAATGCCTAATTCTTTTCCTAGTTTACGATGGTCTCTTTTCTTTGCTTCTTCTAACATTAAAAGATACTCATCTAATTCTTTTTGATTCGGGAAAGTAACGCCATATACCCTGGTCAACATTTTATTTTTCTCATCACCCTTCCAAAACGCCCCAGCAATATTGGTAATTTTAATAGCCTTGATGGCACCTGTATTAGGGATATGTGGTCCACGACATAAATCAGTGAATGCACCCTGTGTGTAAAAAGTAATGGTACCGTCTTCTAACCCTGATAATAAATCTAACTTATACTCATCTCCTTTTTCTGTGAAATATGCAACGGCTTCGTCCTTTGACATTTCCTTACGGATATATGCATTGGCCTGCTTAGCCAATTCATTCATTTTCTTTTCCAATACAATAACATCTTCCTCTTTCAATGTCTTACCACCTAAATCAATATCATAATAAAACCCTTTTTCAATAGCAGGTCCTACCCAAAATTTAGCACCCGGGAATTGCATTTCAACCGCTTCCGCTAATAAGTGTGCAGAAGAATGCCAAAATGTAGACTTTCCGTCATTATCATCCCAGGTTAATAATTTCAAAGAGGAATCCGTATTAATTGGACGCGTGGCATCCCATACTTCACCATTTACCGAAGCTGCTAACACTTTTTTTGCCAATCCTTCACTGATGGATTTCGCAATACCTAAAGCAGTAATCCCTTTTTCGTAGGATCTAACTGCGCCGTCTGGAAATTGAATTTGAACCATATTTGTATCTAAATATAAGAGTGCAAAGATAACAAAAAAATGTAGCTTATGAATTCTTAGATTTATAGTATAATTTATACATAGATTTGCCCTATGCGCTGGCTAGTACTTATTATTTTATCAGTTGGTTGTTTTAGCCCCCTACTTGCCCAAAATTTAAATGGGAAATGGGTGGGTTATTTTACGCCCAATACAGATTTGGATGGCAGAACTTTTACCTATGAAATTGACATTCAAGCATCGTCAAGCAACGAATTAAATGCAATTACCGTTACGAAATTTTCAAATCACAATACCGCCAAAGCTATTGCTAATGGCTTATATAATATGCAGACAAAGTTGGTAAGTATACATGAAAGTAAATTTGAACAGCTGCAGTTAGATCCAAATATGCAAGCTTGTTTGATGAGTAATTATTTGACTTATTTAAATATTCGTGGTCATGAAATTTTACAAGGAACATATATGTCAAGCAATATTTCCAATGGTAAAGACTGTGGCGGTGGAACTGTATTTTTAGAAAAGGTGGATGACGTTGTAAAAACATTCACCCAAAAAAATAATACAAATAAAAAAATTATTCAAAGTGTTGTATCAAAACAAAATACAGCTTCTGTAAAAAATGCTACCATCCCGGCTACAAAAAATACCACCATTCCACTTGCAAACTTGGCCGCAAAGCCAAACGCACAAACAAACACAATTACGACAACGAATTCAGCACCTGGCAAGCTCAATCCTGTTGTGATAAATACCATACCAGCGGAAAGTAAAAGATCCACAACAATTTTACCCGACGAAGATCTTACTGAAGATAAAGAACTAGACAATCCCAAAAAAACAACTGAATTTCAAGTAATTCCTTGGGTATTAGTTGGAAGAGAAAATAAATTAGTCAAAAAAATTATCACCCATAATAAAACAATAAGTATTGACTTATACGACAACGGCACAATTGATAATGACACAATTATTGTTTATGACAACAAACAACTTATTGTGAACAAAAAAAGATTAAGCTACAAAGCAATTCATTTTGATTTAAATTTTAGTACCACCAATAATGAACATGAAATAATTATTGTAGCGCATAATATGGGAACCGTTCCTCCTAACACTGCGCTTTTGGTATATAAGGATTCCCTACTAAGACAAGAACTCTTTATTACATCTACAAATAAGATGAATGCCAAATTGATTATTGTATATGAACCACCAAAAGAAAATCCCAATTAATGAGATTTATTCTTGTAATATTTGCGAGGCGGTAATCATATTGTGTTTATCTGTATGAAATGGATCTCGAGCAGTTTTAAACAACCCAAACCAGATGAGTCCATCCTCATATTTATTATCATTTACATTAAATATATAAATGACATGCTCTTTGTAGCCAATTTCCGCTAGCATATTTAACATTTGCACCCCAGTCATATGCACTGCCATATTTAATTCATTAGGATTATCAGCTGCCAAAATTCCTTGTAATTCGGCATGAAGATTAGTTAATCCATTTGACCAGCTATGATTCAAAAGGGAGTCTTTTACCAAATTTAACCCTAATAACGAATCGCTAATTTTAATTAAATCTTTGGTAGCATTGTTTAAATACAAGCTGTCTTTGTTTGATAGACCTGTAAGTATATCTTGGTACTTAGTAATGAGGGATTGGCAATTATGATCTATTAATAAATTGTTATGTGCAGGTGAATAATGCCAAGCATTTTCAAATGATTGCGTATTTGATTGTGAGTTACAAGCAAATATGCCCAAGCAAGTAATTATCAATAAATATTTATACATCCTCCGGATTTTTATCAAATTTATGCATAATTAGCCCGATCAAAGGCTAACTTTGCGCTCTGAATTGAAAAAATATGCTGATAGGTTTACAAAATGTAACATTTGAGTTTGGAGCTAGAGTAATTGTAAGTGATGCAACTTGGCATATCCAGCCAGGTGAACGCATTGGATTAATTGGGTATAACGGTACAGGAAAATCTACTTTATTAAAAGTACTAGTGGGTCAATATACTCCAAGTAAGGGCACTGTAGAAAAAGGGCGTGATACAACAATTGGTTATTTACACCAGGACTTATTAAGTTTTGATACAAGTGAAACTATCACCGAAGTAGCTTTAGGCGCATTTGAAAGAGTGCGTGCATTAGAAAAAGAAATTGAACAATTAGGTATTGAATTAGAAGCCAATCCAGAGGATAATGATTTATTGATTAAATACACTGACGCTTTGCATGAGATTGATGTATTGGATGGTTACAATATTCAGCATAAGGCAGAAGAAGTTTTACATGGATTGGGTTTTACAACTGTTGATTTAGCTCGTCCTTATAAAGAATTTAGTGGAGGTTGGAGAATGCGTGTACTACTTGCAAAAATGATTTTACAGGCCCCTGATGTTTTATTACTGGATGAGCCTACCAACCACTTGGACTTGCCTAGTATTGAATGGTTAGAGAAATATTTGTTGCATTATAAAGGCAGTGTTGTAATAGTGAGTCACGATAAATTTTTCCTTAATAAAATGGTCAACAAAATTGTTGAAGTATACCAACAACAATTAAACTTCTATACTGGCAACTATGAATATTATGAAGTAGAAAAAGTACAAAGGGTTGAAATTCAACAGCGTGCTTTTGAAAATCAACAAGACTATATTAGACAACAGGAAAGATTTATAGAGCGCTTTAAAGCAAAAGCTTCTAAAGCTGCTCAAGCCCAGTCCATTCAAAAAAGATTAGACAGGTTAGATGTGATTGAAGACGTTCAAATTGAACGACCAAATATTAGAATTAATTTTGCGGTGGATAAGACCCCAGGAAAAGTATTAGTTGACCTAAAAGGGATAAGTAAATCCTACCCTAACCAAGTAATTTTGGATAATGCCATTGCCGAAATTGAACGTGGGGATAAAATTGCATTAATTGGTGCTAATGGTAAAGGAAAATCAACGCTGTTAAGAATTGTAGCAGGAATGGAGAGTTTTGAAGGAGAAAGAGTTTGGGGACATAATGTTGATGAAAGTTTTTACGCACAACACCAATTAGAATCCTTGAATTTAAACAATACTATTTTACAGGAAGTGCAAGAATGTGGTACTAAAAAAACAGATCTAGAATTGCGTGCCTTATTAGGATGTTTCTTATTTGGAGGGGATGATGTTGACAAGCGCATTAAAGTATTAAGCGGTGGTGAAAAAGCAAGGGTGGCATTAACTAAGACTATTATTAGCAAAGCCAATTTCTTGATGCTGGATGAGCCTACTAACCACTTGGACATGGTCACTGTAGAATTACTAGCAGAAGCTTTAACAAAGTATGATGGTAGTATTATCTTAGTGAGTCACGATCGTTATTTTATTTCTAAAACTGCCAATAAGATTTGGGAAATTGAAGATGAGAAGATAGTAGAATTTAAAGGTAATTATCAGGAATGGGTAGAATGGAAAGAGAGAATGGCTAAGCAAAAAGCAACTCAACCAGAAGCTACCAAAACCGCTACAGCTTCTTCCGATAAAAAACAAGCAAAACCTGAGCCAGTAGTTACGGCAGAAGTAAAAACAAACCCATCTGGTCCGATTGATAAGGAATTGCAGAAACAAATTCAAAAACTACAAAAAGCATTAGCCCAAATTGAACATAGTATTGAGACACTCAATAAAGAAAAAGCGGACATTGAATTACAAATGGCAGATCCAGCTATTTATTCAGATGTAGCTAAATTTCAAACCATTGAAAAAAGCTATCATGATAAAAATGCCTTAATCAGATCCATGAATAAGGAATATGAAATAGCATTCAACGACTTGGTTTTATTAGAGAGTAAATAAGATCCAACCTAAAGTTTTAAAAACCAAAGGGGGTTCATCTGCAAAGATGAACCCCCTTTTAGGTATAAGTAGTAAAAATCAAAAAGAGAAATTAGTAGTTGATTTATACATTTTCAATTTATTTCAAATACTTATCCAACCAACGTCCTTGTTCATATAATAAGTGTAATAAATTTTCTTTACCCCTGTATCCGTGCGCTTCATATGGGAGGTATACAAATCTAACTGTACCTCCATGTCCTTTAATAGCAGCATATAAACGCTCACTATTAATTGGGAAAGTACCTGTATTGTCATCGGCTTCACCATGGGTCATTAATATTGGTGCTTTAATTTTATCAGCAAAAGCAAATGGACTCATTGCTAAATATAATTGAGGTGCCTGCCAAAAAGTACGTTCTTCATTTTGAAAACCAAATGGCGTAAGTGTTCTATTATAAGCTCCACTTCGGGCAATGCCTGTTTTGAATAAATTAGTATGTGCCAATAAATTAGCTGTCATAAACGCACCATAACTATGCCCTCCTACTGCCATTCTATTTCTATCGCCTACACCCATTTCTACTAATTTATCAATTGCAGCAGCCGCATTTAAAGTTAATTGATTAACAAAATCGTCGTTGGGTTTGCTATCAGGAGATGTAGACACAATAGGCATTTCGGCATTATCCAATATAGCATACCCTTGTGTGACATAAAAAACTGGTGAACCCCATGAAAGCGTTGTAAACTTATGTTGATTTCCTCGTATTTGACTTGCATCAGCAGCATTGGTAAATTCTCTAGGATAAGCCCAAATAAGCGTAGGCAATGGACCATCTTTTAGTTTGTCGTAACCTTTAGGTAAATACAAATCACCAGTTAAATCAATTCCATCTTTACGCTTGTATTTAATTTTCTCTTTAGTCACACCCTCCATCCCAAGATAAGGATTGGTAAAATGTGTTAACTGTGTACTATGCGCCAAAGTGTTACCCAACCTAATATAGTAGTTTGGCACTTCTTTCTCCGTTTCGCGACGTGTAATAACTTTCAAATTATGCATATCCAAAACATCTGCTACATATTCAAAACAGTCATCGGCACAACGCCATATAATTTCTTTTGATTTTGTTTGAATATTAAACTTAGCTAAATAAGGTAAATCTCCTTTTGCAGAAGCACCTGTAGTGTTGTTAAACAAAATAGTTTGCCCATCATTTAAAACAGCAATTACGTCTTCACCATATTTATTTTTCTCTGTAACAGGTGTCCCTGGACTATTATATAAATCGGTGCTGTTTCCTTCATACAAAGTTGTAATCGTATTTAATTTTGGATTGTACACACTAACCTTGTACTGTTGTTTTGAGCGCAATTGTTCAGCTACCAAGGCCAATTGATCATTTCCCCAGTTGGTACGGCTGTACCTAGTTTCAGTCTTAAATAATTCCTTTCCAACTCCATTAAATGGAGCTTCTAATGCATATACTGCATCATGATACGCCACTTTCTTTTTAATCAATCCACTATCTAAAGGCATTGCATAAGTCACAGTTGCAGGTGCATCATTTCTCCAATCAAATGCACGTGCCACATTTTGTACATTATCATAACCTGAAGGTGTACTTTCTGCAGAAGGCAAAACTGCTAAAGTATGTACTAAATTTCCTTTTGTGTCCGTAATGGCAACAGTTGCTGCAAATCCATATGCAGGTACTAAATAAGAAAATGGTTTATTCAAGGTACGCGTTAAAAAATATTGCTTGTCAGGAGACAAAGCGATATTGGCTAAGATAGCAGGCTTGCCAAGCTTTGTTTCTACACCATTTGTATTTTTTACTAATTGAACAGTTGCAAAAAAATCAAATAAATATTCATCGTAAGGCGACTTAATTAAATCTTGATACGTAACACTAGGAGCAACTTTACCCAGATTTTCTTGAATGGTAGGGCCTATTGGCGTAATTGGTTTCTTAGCTAATTTAGTAGGATCATTTACATTCACTTTATATAAAACAGTTGCATCATTTAGCCAAACAAGTGTATTGCCCAACACAATATTAGCAGCTGCAGTATTTATTTTTTTACAAGTTAAACTAGGAATATCAATCACATAAACATCCACTCTATTTTGCGATACATTAAAAAATGCTATTTTAGTTTCGGCATGGTTCCAGCTAGGACTCAATGCAGATAAGCTTGTTGGCAAACCTTTGATAGCTAAATTTTTATTACTTACAATATCCTTAACCATTAAATGATTAATGTATGTCTGTCTTGTTAAGGAAGCATTTAAGGGGTTAATTCTTAATCCCGCAATTTTTAATTCAGGCTGTCCAAGCTCTTCCACAGTTGGATAAGAGTTGCGCTCCATCACCAACATATACCTTGCATTACTACTCACATTTACCGCAGGAGTTGGAGCTGCCAATAATAAATCGGCAATCACCTTAGGGGGTACTTGATAACCATTTGATGCTTGCGCAAGCGCATTCATTTGAATACAACAAAACAATAACCCAACCGAAAAGCATTTTATAATTCTCTGCATAAAAAAAATTTAACCCAAATTAAACATAATAACTAACGTTTGATTGGGATTTAGCAGAAAAATACCCACATATATACCTATTTCGAGGATTATTGGTATCAAATGTTTAAATTTGGGGCTCCGTTTAGACGATAGTCTGTTGGTTTACAGTTGTAAATCAATACATTAATGTACAATTGAATAAATTATGTCAGCTAAGAAAGTAAACAAAATCGCTGTTTTAACATCTGGTGGAGACGCCCCCGGCATGAATGCCGCCATCAGAGCCGTTGTTAGAACTGGTGTTTATCATGGGCTTGAAGTATTTGGAGTAACAAGAGGTTATAATGGAATGATTGAAGATGATATTTTTGAGATGGATTCCAAATCGGTTGCAAATATTATTCAAAGAGGTGGTACCATTCTAAAAACTGCAAGAAGCAAAGACTTCTTCACTCCAGAAGGACGTCAAATTGCCTATAATAATCTTAAAAAAAGAGGCATTAACGGGATCGTTGTCATAGGTGGCGATGGTAGCTTTAAAGGAGCCCAAAAGTTTAGTAACGAATTTGATATTCCATGTATTGGTTTACCTGGCACAATTGACAAAGATATAGCAGGAAGTGATTTCACAATTGGATTTGATACAGCAGTAAATACTGCAGTTGAAGCCATTGATAAAATTAGAGATACTGCGGATGCTCATGACCGTTTATTTGTAGTAGAAGTAATGGGACGTGATGCAGGTTATATTGCTTTGCATAGCGGTATTGCAACGGGTGCAGAAAACATATTAATTCCTGAATCTAAAACCGATATGGAAGCACTGGTTTCTTCTTTAACTGAAAAAGAAAAAAGAAAGAAATTAGTAAACCTAATTGTCGTTGCCGAAGGTGATGAATTTGGCGGTGGAACACAAGTAGGTGACTTCTTAAAAGAAAGATTACCCAATGCTGATATTCGTGTTTGTATCTTAGGTCATATACAAAGAGGCGGTGCGCCAAGTTGTTTAGATCGTTTAATAGCAAGCAGAATGGGTTACCATGCAGTTGAATGTTTATTAAATGGTACGCACAATGTAATGGTGGGTATTGAAGACAATAAGATGAAATACACACCATTAGACAATGCTGTAAAAGCAAAACAAAAAATCTCTGAAGAATGGTTAAAGATTGTAAAAATCTTAGCTAGTTAATTTTAATAAATTCTTCAACACACACAATTAGAAAAATAACCCCAATAATAACAATGAGCCAACAAAATTTAAAACAAGTACATCATAGAACAAAAATTGTCGCAACCGTAGGTCCGGCATGTGAAACTTATGATCAACTAAAAGCATTGGTGATTGCAGGTGTGAATGTATTTCGTTTAAACTTTTCTCATGGAAGTCATGAGGACAAAAAGAAAATCATTGACAATATCCGTGGAATAAACAAAGAGCTAGGACTAACAGTTGCTATTTTAGGTGACTTACAAGGACCTAAATTAAGAGTTGGTGAAATTGAAAATAACCGATTAGAAGTTAAAGTGGGTGACATCCTTACATTGTCAAATGACAAATGCATTGGCACCATGGAAAAAATTTACGTTTCCTACCCTAACCTTGCTGGAGATGTTGTAGTTGGCAATACCATTATGATTGACGACGGCAAAATTGAAGTGAAAGTTAAAAGTGTTGAAGCAAATGGAGATGTAAAAGTTATGGTTTCATTAGGTGGAATTATCTCATCAAAAAAAGGATTAAACTTACCTGACACAAAAATCTCTTTACCTGCCTTAACAGAAAAAGATTTAGCAGATGCCGAATTTATCATTAAAGAAGAATTAGACTGGGTGGCATTAAGCTTTGTCAAAAGAGTTGCAGATATTGAAATGTTAAGAGAAATCTTAAATAAGCATAAGAGCAAATCTAAAATTATTGCAAAAATTGAAATGCCTGAGGCTATTGTTAACCTTAGAGATATCATTGTAGCTAGTGATGGTATAATGGTGGCAAGAGGAGACTTGGGTGTTGAATTGCCCGTTGAAAAAATTCCTTTAATTCAAAAAGAGATTATTAAAAAATGTTTACACAGAGCGAAACCTGTTATTGTGGCAACACAAATGATGGAGTCAATGATTGATCGTGTTAAACCAAACCGTTCTGAAATCACTGACGTTGCGAATGCTGTAATTGAAGGTGCTGACGCTGTAATGTTAAGCGGAGAAACAGCAACTGGACAATTCCCTGTTTTGGTTATTGAAACAATGCGTAAAATCATTTCTGAGGTTGAGCAATACGGTTATAACTACAACCGTTCTGAAGACTTAAAGCCACAACCACATTCTCCATCATTCATTAGTGATGCTTTGTGTTATAATGCATGTAAACTTGCTGAAGACGCAAATGCACAAGCATTAGTAGGTATGACTCAAAGTGGTTACACTGCATTTATGTTAAGTAGCTTCCGTCCAAAATCACCATTATTCATCTTTACAAAAGAAAAGAGTTTGGTGAACCAATTGAGCTTAAGTTGGGGTGTAAAAGCTTTTTATTATGCACAAGAAGAAAGTTTAGATAAAATTATCACCGATCAAATTCAAGTTTTAAAAGACAACGAATTTGTTAAGAAAGATGACATTGTCGTAAATACCGGAAGCACACCTGTTAAGTTGCACTTACCAACCAATATGATTAAAATTAATAAAGTAGACTAGTTTTATAAGGCCCTGATTTATCGGGGCCTTTTTTTTATAATAATAATATGTACATTTTACACTAATTGCTATGCTAGAATCATTTGAAAAAGTACCCGTAAAAATTTACAAGAATCCTACTGAAGGATCCAATGTTGTTGCAGCACAAATTGCTGCACTTATTAAAGAAAAACAAAACCAAAACTTACCATGCGTTTTAGGAATGGCTACTGGAGCAACCCCTATCCTATTATACAAGGAATTAGTTCGTTTACATAAGGAGGAAGGGTTAAGTTTTAAAAATGTAATCACTATAAATTTAGATGAGTACTATCCAATTCCAAGAAGTGCATACCAAAGCTATTGGAGCTTTATGCATCGCCACTTATTTGATCATATTGACATTGATCCAAAAAATATTTATCTGCCTAATTCTGAATGGAACAAAGAGGAATTAAAAGAGAGTTGTTTAGCCTATGAACAAACTATTGAGAAAATTGGTGGAATTGATTTACAAATTTTAGGTATCGGCAAGAATGGCCATATTGGTTTTAACGAACCAGGGTCTAGCTTCCATTCCAAAACAAGAGTCATTCATTTGGACAACCAAACAAGAATTGCCAACTTGTACGAATGGCATGATATGAATAAAGTACCTCGCTTAGCCATCACAGTAGGCATTAGTAGTATTATGAAAGCCAAGAAAATTGTTTTATTGGCATGGGGAAACAAAGCCGATATTGTTGCTAAAGCTGTGGAAGGAGATGTTACTGAACAGATACCTGCGAGTGTTTTACAAAACCATGACGACTGTACATTTGTAATTGATGAATATGCAGCAACAGAGTTAACCCGCAACAAAGCACCATGGTTAACTGGCGCGAATGACTGGACACCACAAATGATAAAGAAAGCCGTAATTGAATTGGCTTTAAAACTAGACAAGACCGTACTAAGTTTAACCGCTGATGATTATAAGGAGAATAGCTTGGCCGATTTATTAGTATTAAAAGAGTCGGTGTATGATATTAATTTACAGGTGTTTTACATGTTGCGTGATTCTATTACTGGATGGCCTGGAGGAAAACCTAATGCAGTCATACCTGCACATCCCGAACGTAGCAGTCCACATCCAAAGCGTGTAATGATTTTTTCTCCACACCCTGACGACGATATTATAAGCATGGGTGGCACTTTTATGCGCTTGCACGATCAAGGTCATGATGTACATGTGGGCTATCAAACAAGTGGAAATATAGCCGTGACTGATGAATTTGTAACTCGCTTTTTAGATTTTGCAGTGGGCTTTGAGGAAATGTTTGGTATAGATAATAAAAAGAGTAACGAAATATTATCCGAAGCAAGATCTTTCTTAGGAGGTAAAAAAGCAGGTGAATTAGATACCGCCGAAATTAGGGCAATCAAAGGATTAATAAGAAGATGCGAAGCCAAAGCAACTTGCAGATATGTAGGTATTGCAGAAGACAATTATCATTTCTTGAACCTACCATTTTATGAGACAGGTGCCATTGATAAAAAGCCAATGGGTGAAGAAGACATTCAAATCACCATGGAATTACTTAGAAAAGTGAAACCACACCAAATTTATTGCGCTGGAGATTTAGCCGACCCACATGGAACACATAAAGTATGTTTGGAAGTCATTTTTGAAAGTATGCGTAGGTTAAAAGCTGCTGGTGATGATTGGGTAAAAGATTGTTGGGTATGGTTATATAAAGGGGCATGGCAGGAATGGGATATTTCAGAAATTGAGATGGCTGTACCAATGAGTCCAGATCAAGTAATGAAAAAGCGTTTTGGCATATTCATTCATCAGTCTCAAAAAGACAGTGTCCCTTTCCAAGGAACAGATGCTAGAGAATTCTGGCAAAGAGCCGAAATTCGCAATGCAAATACCGCAGACTTGTATGCCCGCTTAGGTTTGACCAAATATGCGGCTATTGAGGCATTTGTAAGATGGCATTACTAATTATTTTACAATTCCTTTGGTAAAATAGGAAATTGAGCTATATTTGCACCCCTTTCTAGCCTAGCTAGGAAACGGAATGGCCCCGTAGCTCAACTGAATAGAGTATTTGACTACGGATCAAAAGGTTTCAGGTTTGAATCCTGACGGGGTCACAAAGCCCACGCGAAAAGCGTGGGCTTTTTTATTGCGAGCATGCGTCAAGAGCAAAATAATGCTTAGAAAGAGGCGAAACAAGCAGCGTAATGTATAAAAGATGGCGACTCAAGCTTGCTTGATGGAGCCAGATTGCAATACATTACAACGAGCGAAGCGAGTGCTTGATTGAGCCAGATTGAGAAGCATTATAACGAGCGAAGCGAGCGCTCTTGTAAGCGTGCGAGAAATAAAAAAGCCAAGCAGCAGTTCCTGCTGCGCAGGGCTTTGGGTACGACCAATGCGAAGAGGATGCGACCGAAGGGAGCAATCCGATTTGAGTACGACAATTGCAAACTAATTGAAATTAGAAATAAATAACATTAGTATCTTCACTTAGTATAAAGCAAAAGAGTTATGAGATTAATTAACATTATTACTTTGTCCTTGTTAAGTACAAATCTATTTTCTCAAACAGGCATTGGAACAACTAGTCCCGATCCTTCGGCAAAGTTGGATATTTATTCAACAAATAAAGGATTCTTACCTCCGAGAGTTTCCTTAACTGGCACAACAGATGTGTCAACCATTACCAATCCCCAAACTGGCTTGTTAGTATATTGTAAGGGTGATGCAGGGTTATCAGCAGGTTATTATTATTGGAATGGTGCAGTATGGACAACCATTGCAACTGCAGGTGGAAGCGGTAGTGTAGCAGCAGAATATGGTGCTAAATTTTTAGGCAACACAACTATATCAGTACCTACTAGTGCAAGCAATGCTGCTACAACAATATTATCATTCACTTTACCATCTGCTGGGACTTGGGAAATTACTTCTTTTTTGAGAGCTCAAAACTCAGCATCTACATTTGCAGCAGAGTTCGGAATTTATGATCCAGCTGGTACTTTAGTTCCCAATTCAGAAGTATTATCGGGATATGGTTTATTAGCAGCAACCGGCACAGGAGTGATTCAAGTAACAACTACCGGTGCTGCCACCTATACATTAAGGGCATTTGCTTCTACTGGAACTTATCTAGCATACGATGATGGAAATGGAAGAACTGGAGTTACATGGAAAAAAATTAGTGGCAACACTCCAATGACGGTTATTAACTACGGAGATATAAAAACCGGAATGCAATCAGCAGATCATAATGGTTGGATTAAATTAAATGGTCGTGCAAAATCTACTTTAAGTGCCACTCAACAAGCGCAAGCAACAGCTTTAGGAATTGGCACAAACTTACCTAATGCAACAAATACCTTTTTAGTACAAAATGGAACAACTTTAGGGAGTGTGTCGGGATCTAATTCAAAAACAATAACGCAAGCTAATTTACCAAATATAAATTTTCCTACTGCAACAACTAGTACAAATGGAGATCATACACATTGGATTTCAGCTGCAGCATATGATGACAGAAATTTCAGCAACCAAGGAACCAACTCACAGCAATTTGGATTATGGTCAGATGCTGGATCCTATACAACCTCAGACCCAAACAGCAACTTAGGACGTAATTCATTGAATGCAGGCAATCACAATCATACAGTAACTGTTTCTTCTGGTGGTAGTGGCACAGCATTAGACATTACTCCACAAAGCTTAAGTGTAAACACTTTTATCTATTTGGGATATTAGGATTATAAAGTTCAAATAAACCTATAATAAGTAAATTTACAACAACCTCCCAACCACTTTATAAAGAGTAAAAATACTTGTAAGGATAACAACTAATCCTACCAATAAGTACATAGTTTTTATTGGTATTTTTCCTACTAGTCTTGCAGCTATAGGCCCTGCAATTACTCCACCAAGTATAAGTCCAATAACTTCCATTAAAGGCAATTGTTTTAAAAGAATAAAAAACGTTAGTGAGCTTGCAAAAACTACAAAAAATTCGGCCAAACAAACTGAGCCTACAACATATCTAGGTGTTTTTCTTTTTGATATAAGTGTACTAGTTACCAAAGCACCCCAGCCACCACCTGCAAAGGCATCCACAAAACCACCAATTGCTGCTAACCATCCTGCTCTTTTTACTTTCTCTTCGGCTTGTTTTTTCTTAAATGCCTTTTTAATAATATAATACCCTAAATAAGTGGTGTACATAGCTAACGGTATACGTACCCAAGAGAAATTTTTATGTTGTGCAAAAACAGCTAAAGCTGCACCTAATATAGCTCCAATCGCACCAGGCCAAACAATGGTTTTAAATAACTTCTTATTGATATTGCCATATCTATTATGACTAAAACCAGCCACTCCACTCGAAAAAACTCTGGCCGAATGCACTCTACTACTCACTATTGCAGGAGGCACACCCAATGCTAATAAAAAGGTAGTTGAAATAGTTCCGTAGCCTAATCCCATAGAGCCGTCAATCATTTGAGCCATGAATCCTGTGAGAAGCATTAATAAAAATGCCGATGTGATTTCTGTTTTTACAACATCTGTTAAATCATTCAGTAAACTTTCAAAATGAACCAAGGATAAAATCGCATGTGAAACTAAAATCACAACAAAGGCCAATATACAATACAGTACAATTCTTGACCATTTTTTAGATTGATTCACAGTTGGTTCCATAACTGTTTGCTTTGAAACCAATACTTTAGTCAACTCATTTAAATGTTTTACTTTCTTATCAAAATCACCATGAATAGAATTTCTAATCTGATGCATATTTGTTAACACTTCATCTAGCTCGGTAGGAATTATATCATTAATTACTTCTTTCACGCGCTTTGCAATCGTTGGCGATTTCCCATTCGTGGAAATGGCGATTTTTAAATCACCCTTTTGCACAATACTTCCTAAATAAAAATCACACAAATGAGGAGTATCAGCAATATTGATGAGTATATTACTCTTTCTTGTTAACTGAAATATTCGCTCGTGCAAGGACTTATCATCAGTAGCTCCTATAACTATATCTTTACCCTCTAAATCCATATTAATAAAGGGACGTTCAAATATTTTAATATTTACTTTATCTGCTACTAATTCCTTGATGCTGTCACTTACTTTGCTTGAGATTATTGCTACTTGCGCATTTGGAGAATTCCTCAAAATAGCACTTAACTTTTCAAGGCCAACATTACCTGCACCTACAAGCAATACTTGCAATTGATCCAACTTTAAAAATACTGGAAACAACTCATTACCACTTTTAACTTCAATTGTGTTCAATACATTCATAAAAATTATACTTTTACAAATTGTTTCCTAACAGTAAAATCTCCAAAGCTTTCTCCTTTCAATTGCTCTTTTTTGTACAAAGCAAATAAACTATCCAGTTCACTTAAAATTTGCGCTTCATCTAGGCTTTCTTTATAAGTCGTATTTAATCTATACCCTTCATGATCCCCACCTAATTGCAAATTATATTTACCTACTCCAGTTCCAATAAAACCAATTTCGGAAATTGCAGAACGTCCACATCCATTGGGACATCCTGTCATTCTTGAAATAATATTTGACTGCGCTAAACCATTTTTTGCTAACAAAGGTTCAATCTTATCAATAAGTGTAGGCAAATACCTTTGCGCTTCGGCTAATGCTAATGGACAAGTAGGTAAAGCAACACAGGCCATTGCGTTTTTACGAAAAGCAGATGCATTATTTGTATGACTAATAATTGCATACTTTTCTAAAATAGCATTTACTAAATCCTTGTCATTACCATGTATATCACTAATTATTATATTTTGATTAGCAGTGAATCGGAAATTACATTTATTTAATGTTGCAATTTCCAATAAAGCAGTTTTTAATGCAAGCTGCTCATCATCCAATATTCTTCCATTCTCTACAAAAACTGTATAATGCCATAATCCTTTATGACATTGTTCCCATCCATAATAATCTGTACGTTCTGTAAATGAATAAGGTTTAGCTTCTTCTAATGAAAAATCTAATCTTTTTTGAAGCTCCGCTTTAAAGCCTTCAACCGTCATTTTATCGACTGTGTATTTTAATCTAGCTAATTTCCTGTCCGATCTATTCCCAAAATCTCTTTGCACCGTAATGACTTCTGTTGCCACTTTTAATAATTTCTCTTTACTATCTACAAACCCAATTACAGTTGCTACCCTTGCATAATTATTTGGATTACCGTGAGTTGATGACAAACCTCCTCCTACAGCCACATTAAATCCTTCTAATTTTCCGTTATTAATTATTGCTATTAAACCTAAATCATTAGCAAGTACATCTACATCATTATTAGGGGGTATTGCAATGGCAATTTTAAACTTACGAGGTAGGTATCTGTCTTGATACAATGGATCTTCCTCCGATCTTTCTGCAATTTTTTCTTCATCTAACCATATTTCATAATAAGCCCTTGTTTTAGGCAAAAACAAAGTACTTAATATATCGGCATACTCAAATATTTCATCATGTATTGCAGATTGTTTTGGATGAGGACTACACAATACATTCCTATTTACGTCTCCACATGCAGCGATGGAGTCCAAAGCAACTGCATTAAAATCTTTAATGGTTGGTTTTATGGTTCCTTTTAAAATACCATGTAATTGAATCGTTTGACGCGTTGTAATTTTTATAACACCAGTACTATACCTTCCTGCAATATGATGTGCCGCCTCCCATTGAGTTGCAGTCATTAATCCACCAGGAATACGTAAACGCAACATAAAAGAATACAATCTATCCAATTTCTTACTTGCTCTTTCGGCACGTCTATCTCTATCGTCTTGTTGATACATTCCATGAAACTTTATTAATGCTTCATCCTGCTCCCTAATGGCGCCTGTATGCTCATCTAATAAACTTTCATTAAGCGTACCTCTTAGTCCGACCGAACTAGTTTTTATTTTTTCAATTGGAGATAGTGGTTTTTCTTGATTCATTAGTTATAATTTTCTTTAGCTTAATAATTAATTTTCTTAATACAAATCTTTTTCATACCTGCCAGCCTGTTTTAATTTGTTTAAGAATTCAACAGCCAATTCATTTGAAACTTGTTTGTTTTTTTCAATAATATCAATCAAAACTTTCTCAACTTCAACCCCCATTTTTTCTTTATCACCACATATATAAACATGTGCCCCATTTTCAATCCAACTCATTAATTCGGCAGCATTTTGTTGAATTCTATCTTGAACATACAATTTCTGTACTTGGTCATGACTAAAAGCTGTATTTAATTTATTGAGTGCACCTACCGATAAAAATTGTTGCCACTCTGTTTGATATAAGAAATCACTTGCAAAATTTCTGCCTCCAAAAAAAAGCCATGATTTTCCTACAGCACCCAATGCGTCTCGCTCTAAAACAAATGAACGAAACGGCGCAACACCAGTCCCAGGACCAATCATAATAATATCCTTTTCAGGAGCTGGTAATTTAAAGGATCTATTCTTATGAATGTAAAATTGAATTTCTGTCCCTAAAGGTTGAGTGCCAATAAATTCACTACAAATACCAACGCGCGTGTCGTCTTCACCTATGGTAAAAACATGACGCTCTATGGTTAGATGAATCTCATACAATCCATGTGCCGCAGGTGAAGAAGAAATGGTATAAAGCCTTGGCGCAATTACCGTTAATATTTTAATTACTTCCTCAAATTGAACAGCATTAGAAATGGGATATGTTTTTAATAAATCTAATAAATCCATTCTTGTGTCAGGAATAGTATGACCTGTTATTTGTGCATATTTTTGAATAGTATTTCTTAATAAAAAACAGATATTCAAGTGCAAGGTCAATAATTCTTTAATAGATGCGGTGTGTTTACTTGTAACAATTTCCTTATTAGCATCAATACCTGTTAACTTTAAAATTTCATCCACTACTGAAACTTTATTTTTAGGCACTATCCCCACAGCATCACCTGGCTCATACGCCAATGGCTCTTCTGTTGTAAGTTCCAGATGATAAGTCTCCTTATTACTACCTATGTCATTTAAGTTAATATGTTCTGTAATTTTTCCTGTATAAATAACTTTTTCTTTTTTGGGGGTAGTTACCGTTGGAGCAGCGGATGCTTTATTATTTGCAAGTTGTTCATGACTATTTAAAGATTTTAATAATTGATTTATCCATGTTTCAACATGTTCTTCAAAATCTAAATCCCACTTAGCTAAATCAATTATTTTCTTTGCACCCAATGCAGTAAAACGTTCGTCTAAATCTTCTCCTGTTTTACAAAACAAAGGATAAGCACTATCTCCTAACCCTACAACGCAATAATTTAACTGAGTCAATTTTGGTGTAGTCTCTAAATGTAAAAAATCATAAAAAGCTTTTGCAGCTGCAGGTGGTTCTCCTTCTCCATGTGTACTCACTATGACAACTAAATGTTTTTCTTTGGCTAAATCGGCGAGTCTATATTGCTCCATTCCAACTACCTTGGCTTGGATGCCCTCTTTTTTAGCGACCGTTGCAACTTGTTGGGCAATTTTCTTTGCATTTCCTGTCTCAGTACCATAAGCAACGGTTATTTTTTGAACCTTTGTATTGATAGCATTAAGCTCAACTACAGGATTATGCTTAAGTTGAACAATACCATTCAAATAGCCATTCATCCATATTAATTCATCCTGTGAAGCTTCCTTAATAAACTGCTCCCATTGGGTTAACTTATTTCCTGATAACATCTTGCTCTTTTATTTCAATTTCATTAAATATACTTCCTTGATCAGTTTCAGTTTTAAACCAATTAAATGATTTATGTAATGTAGCAACTGCACCAATTATCACCAATCCGGGTGTTTGATGATTAGGTAAAAGCCAAGTAGCTGGGTCATCCTTTATTGAAAAACAATGTACTTTTTGGTAAGCGGTAGTTGCTTGTTCAACAATAGCCACTTCCTTGTTACCGACATCTCCATATTTTTTTAGTAAATTCAAAAACTCAGGCAACTTTTTAATACCCATATATAATACCAGAGTGTCAGAAGTTTCAGCCAAGCTTAACCATTCATTGCTTGTATAGTCATTTTCATTTTTGTACAATAAAAAACGTACAGTTCTAGAATAACCCCTTCCTGTTAAAGGTATACCCGCATATGCACTAGCACCACTTGCTGCAGTAATTCCTGGTATAATTTCAAAAGGAATGCTACGTAAATGGATACTTAATAATTCCTCTAAAACGTTACTAAAAAAAGCAACATCTCCTCCTTTTAATCTTAAAACTATTTTGCCTGCTAATGCATTTTCAACAATGGCATAATTAATAAACTCCTGTGAATGCGACAAACAATTATAACCTTGCTTACCCGCCTCAATTACTTGTGCATCCTCCTTTTTATACGTATCAATTATGAGCGGGTTCACTAGCCTATCAGTGATAATTACATCTGCTTTCATCAAAGCCTTTTGTAGCTTTACTGTTATCAAATCAATATCACCTGGGCCAGCACCTGCTAGAATTACTTTACCACTATTTTGCATATCCTTTTATTAATGACTAATTCAATAGATTAATATAATCCTTCGATACTTAAATATCTTTCACCCGTATCGTAGTTAAATGTCAATACTTTTGACCCTGTAGGTATTTCAGCTAATTTCTTCGCCACAGCTGCTAAGGAAGCTCCTGTAGAAATGCCTGCAAAAATGCCTTCTTCTTTTGCTAAACGACTTGCATAATCAAAGGCCTCATCTTTTTCTACTTGAATGATACCATCTAATACATGCACATCTAAAACAGATGGGACAAAACCTGCTCCAATACCTTGTAATGGATGTGGACTAGGAGTACCACCACTTAATACAGGGCTTAATGTAGGTTCAACTGCAAAAACTTTTAAATTAGGAAACTTAGCTTTTAAAACTTCTGCAACACCGGTTATATGTCCACCTGTTCCAACCCCGGTAATAATGTAATCCAAGCCATCCGGAAAATCATTTAAAATTTCCAAAGCCGTAGTTTTACGATGCACTTCACTATTTGCAGGATTGTCAAATTGTTGCGGAATCCATGCATTAGGCGTAGCAGCTGCTAATTCATTGGCCTTTTCAATTGCACCTTTCATCCCTTTCTCTCTTGGGCTTAATACAAACTCTGCACCATATACACTCATTAAACGTCTACGTTCAACGCTCATACTTTCTGGCATTACTAAAATAATTTTATAGCCTTTAACTGCTGCAACTAATGCTAAACCAATACCTGTATTTCCAGATGTAGGTTCAATAATTACGCTACCAGGTTTTAAAATTCCTTTAGCTTCTGCATCTTCAATCATCGCCAAAGCAATACGGTCTTTAATGCTTGCACCAGGATTTGATTTTTCTAACTTAATCCAAACCTCATGGTTCGAACCAAATAATTTATTAATACGAACATGTGGTGTATTCCCAATTGTTTCTAAAATGTTTTGCGCTTTCATATTTTTATGTTTTAAATTATTAAGAATGTAATATTGTGTTGAATATTTTTTTAATTGATTATATAAAATAATTATAAGGTTCGTCTACCATTCTTTTATCTTGAATAGTAGCTTTTGATTGATGATATACTACTGAATAAGGATCAATACTATGAGTAAGCCATACATTACCTCCAATTATACTATCATGACCTATAACTGTTTGGCCTCCTAAAATAGTGGCCCCAGCATAAATAACTACATTGTCATCGATTGAAGGATGGCGTTTTGAAGAAGCTAATTCCTTTTGTACACTTAGCGCTCCTAAGGTAACACCTTGGTATATTTTAACATTATCACCAATTTGAGTAGTCTCCCCAATTACAATTCCTGTTCCATGATCAATTGCAAATGCTTTACCAATTGTTGCTCCTGGATGAATATCTATTCCTGTTCTGCTATGTGCATATTCAGTAAAAATTCTTGGCAACAAAGGAACTTTTTGATGAAGCAATTGATGCGCAAAACGATATACAGCAATTGCAAAAAAGCCTGGATAAGCAATTAATACTTGATCTAAATCCTTTGCAGCAGGATCGGCATTAAAAATTGCTTTTGCATCCTGAATTAAAATATCATATAAACTAGGCAACGCTAAAAAAAACGCATCCGCTTTTTTATTTGCTATTTCATCACTTTTATACAATGGATATAATACCAGCTCAAACTGCTCTCGCGACTTAGTCAATTGTGCTTTTACTTCATAAATATTATTATCCGCTTCTGTTTTACAAATAAATAGAGTCTCGAATAAATGGTGTACAAACTTTCTTGCAATAGTCGCATCTGGTAAAGAGCATCCCTGTACTTTTTTAAAGTCTACAATGTTTTTAAAAAATGTATTATTTTCCATATCTGCGAATTTTTATTGAAATAATACTGCAGCAACTGTATTATGACTTGTTTCATCAATTAAAATAGCAGCGCCAAAATTGTTACTTTCCTTAAATGCATCAAAAGCCAATGGTGCAGCAGTTTTAATATTTGCTTTGACCACTTCATTTAATTTTACTTGACCTACATCCCTAATTTTTGCTAAACTATTAACGTCTATTTTATATTCAACTGCCTTTACCACAGCTCTAACTTGTTTGCTATTATGTTGTAACAAGTATTTATTGCCAGCTTGTAAAGGCTGGTCACCTAGCCAGCATAAAATAACTTCTGCTTCATTAGCAACATTCAAATGTTCCTCCACTTTAACAATTGTATCACCACGACTAATATCAATATCATCTTTTAATGAAAGGGTAATACTTTGTGGAGCAAAAGCTTCCTGTACTTCAATGCCAGCGATTTCAATTTTATCAATTGTAGATTCAATACCCGAAGGCAACACTTTTACCCTATCCCCTTTTTTATAAATACCACTAAATACTTTTCCTGCATAGCCACGATAGTCATGCAGTTCGGCTGTTTGAGGCCTAATCACATACTGCACCTGAAAACGGGTATGTTCCAAATCAATATCATTTTGAATTGATACTGACTCTAAATAAGTAAGTAATGAATCACCCTTAAACCATGGCGTATTTGATGACAAATCCACAATATTGTCCCCATTTAATGCGCTTATTGGAAAATAAGTCACTTCTTTTAACCCTAAATCAGCAGCTAGTTTCGAGTAGTCAGTTACAATTTTATTATACACTTCTTCTGAGTAATCCAATAAATCAATTTTATTGATAGCAACAGCCACATGAGGAATACCTAATAAAGAAGCTATAATTGAATGTCTTCTTGTTTGTTCAACCACACCTTGTCTAGCATCAATCAAAATAATAACTAACTCACTATTACTAGCGCCAGTAATCATATTCCTTGTATACTGTACGTGACCTGGTGCATCCGCAATTATAAATTTTCTTTTAGGTGTAGAAAAATACCTATAAGCCACGTCTATAGTAATACCTTGCTCCCTCTCAGCTCTTAGCCCATCAGTAAGCAAAGCTAAATCTACTTCACCTTTCTCTTTATGCTTTGAACTTTTCTCAATAGCCTCCAATTGATCAGACAAAATGCTTTTACTATCATATAAAAGTCTTCCAATCAAAGTGCTTTTACCATCGTCCACACTTCCTGCTGTTATAAATCTTAAAATATCCATGAAATAATATTGAGTAATTTGAAATAAATAATTGATTAAAAATATCCGTTCTTTTTACGGTCTTCCATTGCTGCTTCCGTTGCTCTATCATCAATACGCGTTTCGCCTCTTTCACTAATACGGGTAGCCTTAATTTCATTAACCACCTCATCTAAAGTTGCAGCAAAGCTTTCAACAGCAGCTGTACATGTCATATCACCTACTGTTCTATAACGAACTTGCTTTTTAAGAATCACATCAGTTTCATCAATTCGTATAAATGGTGACACTGCAATTAATTGACCCTCAAATTCAATTACTTCACGTTCATGTGTAAAATAGATTGAAGGCAAATTGATATTTTCAGATTTGATATAATTCCAAACATCCAACTCAGTCCAGTTACTAATTGGAAATACTCTTACGTTTTCTCCTTTATTAATTTTACCGTTAAAGATACTCCACAATTCAGGTCTTTGTAATTTAGGATCCCATTGACCAAACTCATCTCTCACCGAAAAAATTCTTTCCTTTGCTCTTGCTTTTTCTTCGTCACGTCTTGCTCCACCAATACAAGCATCAAATCCAAATTCTTCAATTGTATCTAATAAAGTATAGGTTTGTAGCCAGTTTCTACTTGCAAACTTCCCTTTTTGCTCCGTTAAGTTTTTAGCTTTGATGGTATCTTCTACTTTTCTTACAATGAGTTCTGCACCTAAATCATTAGCTAACCAATCGCGATAAGCCAATGCTTCTGGAAAATTATGTCCTGTATCAATATGTACAAATGGAAAAGGAATTTTACCAGGTGAAAAAGCTTTTTTTGCTAATTGAACCAGCGTAATTGAATCCTTACCACCACTAAATAACAATGCAGGTTTTTCGAATTGCGCAGCAACTTCTCTGAAAATGTAAACACTTTCTGCTTCTAACTGTTCTAGATAATTTAATTTATGTATATTCATATTAATAAAGTCTATAATTTTAGTAGGATAAATATGTAAAAAAATATTAATGATTCTTTTTAAGGTTATGAACATGTAGACCGCATTCTTTTTTATCATTATCCTCCCACCACCAACGTCCAGCTCTAAAGTCCTCTCCTTCTTGAATAGCGCGGGTACAAGGAGCACAACCTATGCTTACAAAACCCTTATCATGCAAAGGATTGTAACTTACATTATGTTTTTGTATGTACGCTTTTACTTCATCAAAAGTCCAGTCTAATAAAGGGTGAAATTTTATGATTTGATTTACTTCATCCCATTCAAATTTATTTGTTAGCTGTCTATTAATACTTTGTTCGGCTCTAATACCAGTTATCCAAATTTTATTTCCTTTTAATGCACGTTGTAATGGCTCAACTTTTCTAATACCACAACACTCCTTTCTGTTTTCAACAGATTCAAAAAAAGCGTTGGGGCCCTTTTGTGAAATAAAGTTTTGTAAAGCATCTTCGTTTGGATAGTATGCTTTAATTTTCAAGCGATATCTATTAATAGTGCTACTCCAAGTAGCGTAGGTCTCTGGAAAAAGTCTACCAGTATCTAACGTAAATATTGAAATAGGAAATTTACTCAAAGCAATTTCATTAGTTACTACTTGATCTTCTATACCAAAACTTGTACTAAAGACAACCTTGTCATTAAATTCAGATACTAGTGATGCTAAAGTATCCTGTACAGACCTTCCTTTTAACGAACTATTTAATATGTCAACTATTTTTTGCATTGAATTACAATAACCTACCTTTTTTGTAGACTATCAAAAGTAAATTATAAATCACAATCCACCAATATAATTTGACTAACAAGCATTTGGCAAATTGAAAAAATATTTTTTATTAGTCTACTATTTTAGTAGAGTATAATATATATTTGCCCAAACAAAATAAATGACAATTGTAATTATTGATAATAATATCCTTTACTGTATTGATGCTCAAAGGAAATATATAAAAAAATAAAAATGCGAAAAATAAAACAAACCATCTTACTAACAATCATTATTTACTTATTGCATAGTAATTTGAACGCGCAAGGTGCGTTTATTATTTCAGGAAAAATTAAGGATTCAATAAGCAATGAAGCCATTTCTGGAGTAGTTATTAAGCTTAAAGGAAGCAAGTTTACAACACTTTCAAATGCCGATGGATCTTTTGAATTAAAAATTTTTCAAGGTTTACCAGCTACCATTTTAGTTTCATCTGTTGGATTTAAACAACAAGAATTTGTAATTACTGATCAAAATAATTCTAAAGTTGCAATTTCTCTATACGCACAAAATCAATATGCGGGACAGGTTGTAGTTTCTGCTTCAAGAATAGCAGAAACTATTTTAAAATCTCCAGTAAGTATAGAGAAAATGGATTTAAGAGCTATTAAAGAAAGTCCAGCTCCAAGCTTTTTTGATGCTATTGAAAATTTAAAAGGTGTACAAATGACTACATTAAGCATTGGATTTAAAGTTCCAAATACAAGAGGCTTTGCTGGCACAACTAATTCAAGATTCTTGCAAATGGTAGATGGAATAGATAATATTTCACCTGGTATTGGCGCTCCAGTTGCCAATGCAGTAGGGCCAAGTGAATTAGATATTGAAAGCGTCGAATTGGTGCCAGGCGCAGCTTCGGCTGTGTATGGCTTAAATGCGATTAATGGGATTTCTAATTTAAAAACAAAAAATCCTTTTTTAAACCAAGGTATTAGTGTGTACATAAAACAAGGTGTGAATCATATTAACGACAATGACTTCTCCCCTGCTAGTTATAAAGAATATGCAATTAGATATGCTAAAGCTTGGAAAAATAAAATTGCATTTAAAGTAAACGTCTCTTTTATGCATGGTACCGATTGGGCGGCTAAGAATCTATCAGACCAATACTATAACGCAGGCAATAAAACAAATTCGATATTTAGTATTGGTACTGAAAATAATCCTGGCGCGGATTTAGTTAATCGATATGGTGACGAATACAATAGCGATATGAAAACACTTACGCTACAAGGGAAAACATATGATGTAAGTCGTACAGGATACCTCGAAAAAGATTTAACCGACTATGCAGTTAAGAATTCAAAAATAGACGCTTCCATTTATTATAAAATTAAAGAGCGCTTGATTGCTTCCTATACATATAGAATTGGAACTGTGACAAATGACTACCAGAGAGGCAATAGAATACGATTGGATGGCGAACAAATTCAACAACATGCTTTTGAAATTAAGAATGAGGCATTTTTTATTAAAGCCTATTACACTCAAGAAAACACTGGCCCCAATTCGTTTAATTTTAGACCACTAGCAGAAAATATTGATATGGCTTTTAAAAAACCTAATGTATGGTATAATGACTTTACTACAGGATTTAACAATGCGTATAATTTGAATGGCGGCAATATTTCAAATGCTTTAAATACTGCTAGAACGTTTGCTGATAATGGCAGATACCTGCCAGGTACATCCGCTTTTGATAGTGTTAAAAATAAAATTATTCATATTAATAATTGGGACACCATAGGAGCTAAACTGTTACTTAATTCAGCATTCTATCATGTTGAAGGACAATATGATTTTAGTATGCTAACAAAAAAAATAGAGCTTATTGCTGGTGGACACTACCGTAAATATATTGTTTCGCCCGATGGTAATGAATATATTAATGCATTATCATTATCTGATCCTTCCAAAACAAATGCTAATTTCTTTTATTACAACACAGGTGCATTTATCCAAGCAAGCAAAAAAATTTTTGATGAAAAATTAAAAGTAATTAGTTCATTAAGAGTAGATAAGAATGAATACTTTTATCCAAAGTTAAATCCACGTATAGCTTTAGTGTATAGCCCTAGTGATTTAAATAATATACGTTTATCCTACCAAAATGGATATAGATTCCCAACATTATTTGAAGGATTTGCATTTGTAAATAATGGAGGTGTGAGGCGTTTAGGTGGTTTGCCTGTGACTGCAGGCAGTTTTAATGTTTTTGAGAATTCTTACTTAAACACTTCAGTTACTTCATTTAAAAATGCAGTGAATGCAGATATTTCAGGTGGACTTACCAAAAGTGTAGCCATTGCAAAAGAGCGTAATATCCTTGTGAAAAGCAATTATACTTATTTACAACCTGAACATTTAAATTCATTTGAAACTGGATACAAAGGAATATTATTCAATAATAAATTATTTATTGACTTTGATTACTATTTTAATGTTTACAATAACTTTATTGGACAGTTGGATGTAACTCAACCTATTAGAGGGACAATAGGAAGTACAGATGGAGCTAATGACAGCATTGCAATATTTATATATAGTGGGGGTGCAAATGTTAAGAAATATAAGATGTGGACAAATTCAAAAAGTATTATAAGTAATCAAGGATTTGACTTAGGGTTAAACTATAATTTTTATAAAAAATTTAATATTGGAGCAAATTTGAGCTTTGCACAACTTGCACAAGTAAGTGCTGCTGACGCATTTACACCTGCATTTAATACTCCAAAATGGATAACCAATTTATCATTTAGTAATAGAGAAATTATTAAGAATACTGGTTTTAACTTAGTGTGGCATTGGCAGGATGCATTTTATTGGAATAGCCCATTAGCAAATGGTATCGTAAATGCATACAACACATTAGATGCACAGGTTACAAAAAAAATACCATCACAACATATTACTTTAAAATTGGGTGCAACTAATATTTTGAATACTTACCATTCACAATATATTGGAGGCCCATCAATTGGAGGATTCTATTATGTAAGTTTTGTGTTTGATACTAAATAATCCTACAGTATATATAAGATGATTTTCATCATTGATAGACTTTTGTAAAAACAGTAGTTTCGCGCTACATTTGTGTTCCTTTAAAAGGATCACAACTAATCTACAATCAATATCAAAACGATGAAGTACTTTTTATCCTATTTACTTGCTTTTATTTTATTTTTTAATGCAGCCATTGCACAATCATTAAAATCACCTAACGAAAAATTAACACTTAGTTTTTCATTACAGACTGATGGCACACCAACCTATAGTTTGAGCTATAAAAATAAGGTAGTTATTAAGCCTAGTAAACTAGGGTTTGAATTAGCGCAAGATTCACTCTCCTTATTAAATGGATTTGAACAAACCGATGCTAAGAACAGTAGTTTTGATGAAACATGGCAACCCGTTTGGGGCGAAGTAGCAAGCATCAGAAACAATTATAATGAATTAGCCGTTACTTTAAACCAAATTAAAACCAATAGACAAATTATTATTCGATTCCGTTTATTTAATGATGGATTAGGTTTTAGATATGAATTTCCACAACAAAAGAACCTAATTTATTTCACTATAAAAGAAGAGAAAACACAGTTTGCCATGACTGGAAACCATACTGCATTTTGGATCCCTGGAGATTATGACACACAAGAATATGATTATACTACTTCTAAATTGTCTGAAATTAGAGGTTTATTTAAAGGAGCCGTAACTGGGAATGCATCACAAACTTCGTTTTCAAAAACTGGCGTACAAACCTCGTTAATGTTAAAAACAGAAGAAGGTTTGTACATGAATTTACATGAAGCTGCTTTAATTAATTACGCAGCCATGCATTTGAATTTGGATGACAAAAACATGATTTTTGAATCATGGTTAACGCCCAATGCAAATGGTGATAAAGGGAATATGCAAGCGCCTTGTACTACACCTTGGAGAACCATTATGGTAAGTGATGACGCTAGAGACATTTTAGCATCTAAAATGACTTTGAATTTAAATGAACCAAGTAAAATAGCTGACCCTTCTTGGATTAAACCTGTAAAATATGTAGGTGTTTGGTGGGAAATGATTGCAGGAAAAAGTACTTGGTCTTATACCAATGAATTTCCTTCAGTACAATTAGGTATAACGGATTTTTTGCATGCTAAACCAAATGGCACGCATGGAGCAACCACACAGAACGTAAAAAAATATATTGATTTTGCTGCTAAGAACGGATTTGATGGTGTATTAGTAGAGGGTTGGAATGTTGGATGGGAAGATTGGTTTGGGCATGCTAAGGACTATGTGTTTGACTTTTTAACACCCTACCCTGACTTTGATATAAAAGGGATTCATGAATATGCAAAATCAAAAGGTATAAAAATGATTATGCATCATGAAACTTCGGGTGCAGTTAGAAACTATGAACGTCATATGGATCAGGCTTATCAGTTTATGAAAGACAATGGTTATGATGCTGTAAAAAGTGGATATGTTGGTCCTATACTTCCAAAAGGAGATTACCATTATAGTCAGTGGTCAGTAAATCACTATCAATATGCTGTAGAGAAAGCAGTGGATTATAAAATTATGGTAAATGCACATGAGGCTGTGAGACCCACTGGTATTTGTAGAACTTATCCCAACTTAATTGGTAACGAAGCTGCTAGAGGAACCGAGTATCAAGCATTTGGCGGATCAAAACCTAATCATGTTACAATACTTCCATTTACAAGATTAATTGGAGGCCCTATGGATTACACCCCTGGTATTTTTGAAATGGATGTAAGTAAAATTAGTCCTAACAATCATTCACATGTAAATAGTACATTAACCAATCAATTAGCTTTATACGTAACCATGTATAGCCCATTACAAATGGCTGCAGACTTACCAGAGAATTATGATAGATTCCCTGATGCATTTCAGTTTATTAAAGATGTGGCTGTTGACTGGAGTGATAGTAAATATTTAGAAGCAGAACCTGGTGAATATATTACAGTAGCTCGAAAAGCTAAGGGATCAGACAAATGGTTTATTGGCAATGTAAATGGTATAACACCTCGTAATGCAACTATATCCTTTGATTTTTTAGATAAGGTAGGTAATTATGAAGCTACAATTTATGCAGATGCTAAGGATGCTAATTATAAAACCAATCCACAAGCTTATACCATCCGTAAAATAATGGTAAACAGTAAAACCAAATTAAATGTATTCTCTGCTCCTGGTGGTGGCTATGCAATTAGTATTATAAAAAAATAAAATTAAAGTTAAAAAAAAGAGCTCAGCAAACACTGAGCTCTTTTTTTTAGGCTCTACCAGTTCTAAAATGTCTTCGCAATTTCTCTATAAGCATTAGGTAGCACTAACTTAAATCGACTATAAGAAGCGTCAGATATATTCTTATGATCAAAAGGCACAAAGCGCACATAAGATTTATTAGCACCCGCTATCCTTCCATATTTATATCCATAAGTAAACCAACCGTCAGGCTGTAATTGCACTTCATTTAATTGCGTATTAGGTACTGTAATATAAAATTGGTTTTTAGCTTTAGTAGTTGTATTCGTTATTTGTTTTGTGCGCAAAGCAATATAGGCTTCCTTTGCAGTTTCTACTGCAGGATCAATTAATTTTACATGCTCGGTAATACAAGAGCGATAACGATATTCATTATTAGATTTATAATTGTACAATTCTTTTAACACATTTGCAATGGTATCTCGCATGTAAGGATAATGCGTACATCCTAAAATAAGTGTATTCATTGGCTGAACTGTTTTTTCTCGTAACATCTTTTCCAATAAACTTACCAAATGATAACGCACATAATTAGAGGGATCATTTAATTGCATATCCAAACAACTACCCTTATCATCATACTCACATAATAACTTGTTACCTGCTTTATCAAAATTATAGGCAGCTAACAATAAAGAATCAATTTTATACACACTGTTTTTTAAAGAAGGACCCTTGTATTCACTTCTTGCTTTAGTAATAGTATCCACATAATAACTCCAATCACGATCAATACTCTCCGCAAGTCCTGCACCACCTTGGCTAACAACAGATAATTCAGGCAATCCCTTTGCCTTAGCCATGGCTTGTAAAGTTTTAGGATAGCCATTAGAAGCAACTGTACCAGCAGTAGCAAAAACACCAATCGTTCCTGCTCCATTGGTTTTTTGATATTCTAGCGCTGCTTTTGAACCTGCATCAATTACCCCAAGAACAGGCACATTATGGCCCTCGCTGGCTAGTTTAGCTCTTATATCCTCCAATGCATATGCAGTAGCAGTATTACAAGCTAAAACTATCATCTTCACTGTTGGTTTAGCATTTGTTTTTTGCAAGAAGAACTCCATATTTTTGAATATATGTTCTTTTAATAAATCCGTTTTCTTTTCTGCAGCATAATTGCCATAAGGCATATTGGCCTGATCGGCTAAGTATTGGAAATACTCACTATCATAATCTAATTTACCATCCGCTCCAGGTAATCCTGTTGTATTATTGAATACATCCAAGGTTAACATCGCTTCCAAAATGGTAAGTCCGCCTGTACCTGAATCAAAGACACCAATAGGTAAAGATTTTTTTGAACCAGCAACAATTGATGAATTTTGTGCATGCGCAAACAACACAAATAACAAAACAGAAGGCAACAATAAAAATTTATATCTCATAGCACTAAATTATTGAGCTAATTTAACCCCTTTTATGCAATACTCTTATGTATATTTAATTTAAATTTGAATTAAAATATCAATTTGAAATTTTCTATATTTTCTGTTGGCAAAGCCAATGAATCCTACATAAAAGAAGGTGTTGATCAATTCACCAAAAGAATTGGGCATTATTACCCAATTGATTGGCAATTGATTTCCCCTAGTAAGCTAACTGACCCCGCTCAAATTAAAAAGGCAGAAGCTGTTAGTATTTTAAAAGCATTAGCTAGTTCGGATATCCTTATATTATTAGATGAGAAAGGAAATATGCTTAGCTCACCTGGTCTTGCTAAACTCATTCAACAGAAAGCAAATCAAAGTGCGCAACGCTTAGTATTTTTAATTGGTGGTGCATATGGTGTAGATGACGAAATCAAAACGCGCGCTAATTTTACTTGGAGTATTTCAGCATTGGTTTTCCCTCATATGTTAGTTAGATTATTATTAGCCGAGCAAATTTATCGTGCTTGTAGTATCTTGGCTAACGAAAAATATCATCACGAATAAAGGCTTATATAATTTGCCAAAAATTTAATACATGTCAATAACACTTATCATAACTATTGTCACAGTTATCATTTCTTTACTAGCCATGAATAATGAAGGACTTATGGAAAAATTTATTTTCCACCCCTATTCTGTAGCTAAGGACACTAAACAATGGTACCGATCCATAACGAGTGGGTTTATTCATGCCGATTTTATGCATCTTGCCTTTAATATGTTTTCCTTTTACATGTTTGGAGAGTATGTTGAACAATTTTTTGGAATGATTTTTGGAACAGCCGGCAAGTTTTTTTATTTACTATTATATATATCTGCTTTGGTAGTATGCCTAGTGCCAACTTATTATCAACACAAAAAACAATATTATTACCAAAGCCTTGGTGCTTCTGGTGCTGTTTCTGCTATTGTTTTTGCAGGTATTTTTTTACAACCCACTATACAAATTGGCTTTTTCTTTATCCCCCCTATTATTCCTGGTTTTATTTTTGGCCCAATATATTTAGCATTAACCGTTTATCTATCCAAAAAAGGTGCTGGCTCCATTAACCATAGTGCACACTTATGGGGGTCTATTTATGGAATTGTTTTTTTAATTATAGCCGCTCACTTTACAGGCAACTATGACGTTGTAGCTAATTTTATTGAACAGATTAGGCTTTATATTGGTAAATGATAAGCATTGGGGTGCTTTTATAATTTAATTGAATAAGCTTACTAAGTTCTCAGACTTCCATTTGGACAAATAAGTAGACAAGCTAAACTCAAATGTTTGGGGATGTAAATTAGCAGTAGTCATATTATTTTGATAGACATCATAGCTTATTCCAATCTTATATTTTTGAAGCATCAAACCAATATAAGGTACAATAGCGTCTTTTGATCGGTAAAAACATCCCAAATAAAACCTATCGTTCCTTTCATTTTTATCATGAATTGGGAAACCCATTGCCAATCCAGTATAATAATATTCAGCCTCCCATCTATTTTGATAATCTGCATGTACTAATATTGATTTGTCCTCCCAAATCCGATGCTCGAAATTGATTAATCCTACCATCTGAAAACTTTGGTTAATGTAATTATAGGACTGATTAGTGGCTGTTCTGTTAATATAATAACTACTTGCACCTAATTGTAAATACATGTCTTCCGAACTAAACCCATACATTAATCCTACATTGGTTGTAAATCGAACTGGATAGGCTGCAATATTTTCAACACTAGTACTATTAAATAATCTTCCTGAATTAAATTGATCACTAAATGTTAGTTGATCTCTATCTATATTTCTACTTATTAAAGTGGCTCCAATACCTAATGCCAAATAACTAGTTTGTAGCTTATTTAAGAATATTCTATTTGCAAAACTAACTGTTATGTAATTGCTTTGCAAAACGCCATTAAGCACTTTTTCTGAAACTGCATTAATGCCCATCCCAAAATTATTGGGAGCCTCTTTGTCATAATGAAATATTTTAAAATCTGCTCCCACACCTATCGTTTTATAAGCATCGCCCACACCTGCAAATTGAGTTCTATAAAAACTATTAAATTGATTATTGACACCAAACCCTACACTAGCAGGATTAAAATAATTGGTTGCAGCAAAATTTTGGGAGGATAAAGGAGTTTGTGCTCTTAATGAAAGTGTCATAAATAGCAATAAACTTGCCGCAAAACTTCGATAATATATTTTAAGTAAATACTGCATCTATCTTAACAAAATAACTGAGCCTGTCTTATTGATATGCTCATCTTTAAAAGTAATATAATCTAATAAATAGGTATAAGCATCCATATCCTGATCTCTTCCGTTTACTTTCCCATCCCAACCATCATTAACATTGGTTGTTTCAAAAACTAGTTTTCCCCACCTATTAAATAATTTAAAATAATTAAAAGTTTTTAATCCAGCACCATATTCAATTTTTAATACATCATTTAAACCATCTCTATTGGGCGTAAATGCTTTAGGAACGGATACTGCAACATCATTAGATACCACAACATGATATATATCTTCAACTACACAATTACTCACTATATCTTTTCTAGACAATACATAATCCACTGACCTAGTGCCTCTAAATATAGGATGTGCAACAATTGAACTAGATAAATTAGCAAGAGGCGTCCAACTATACTGTGTATATCCAGAATCAATTTTTATATTACTTAATAATGTATCCACATCTGAAAGCACAAAAAAAGTATAGGCATTTGCTTGTATTGGATTTACAATTTTAATGGTATCACCAACTACACTTGAATCATATTTAGGGCAATAATCATTTGTATAATTTAATTTTATTTGATAGGTTCCATATTTAGAATAAGCATGCTCAACTGGATTTGACATGTTAGAATAACTACTATCCCCAAAATTCCAGTAAAACCTTGCCCCTCTTGCATTTATTGCATTGGTATTTATTGGAAATTTGGTATTGACGCAAAGATAATTAGGTGTACTAAAAAAATATTTAGGAATAATATATTGACTTATATTAATAGCATTTGATAATAATGAATTACAATAACCATCATTTACTTGCAATTGATATACTCCTGGAGTAGTTGTTATAAGTGAGTCTACATGATTCGTAGCAAACAATTGCTTGTTTAATATCCAATGATAAGTATTGCTTCCACTTCCTAATAAGATTACGGGATCTTGATTGCATACACTAGTATCTCTAGCACTTAAATTAGCCACTGGAATTCCTCTTACTTCGAATGTCTTAACACTATCAAATGGATATACACAATGCTTTGCATCCATTAATTTAACGCTTATAGAAACACTCCCATTATTCGTTCCTATTAATTCATTCCCATTAAAATACGCTATTGTATTATCTACATTCCATTGATCTGTGAATGGCGCAACACCACCAGCTACAATTGAAGTTATATGAACTGAATCGGCAATACATACATAATCTTTACTAGCACTAATTGAAAATGATGCTGGAGGTGGAACAATAGAAACTGTATCCTTATTTTCATTAAAACAAGTAAGACCAGAATAAGCAGCTAGATGTATATCAAAATTAGTTTTATCAGGGTAATGGTAATTATTATAACTATGTTGATACGCTTTATTAATGCTTGGATTGTTATCTATAGTTGTGTCTGAAGGATTATTTAGGTAATCCCAATAAATGATTACTTGACCGATGCTTCCAAAATCTACTGTCGATAAATTAGTCAATTGCACAGGCTTATTGGAACAAAGTGCCTCTTTATTTTGGATGGTAAAATCTGATTTAGGGAATGCACCATTTACTGTGAAACTCTCAGTAGTGTCTGAAATACAGCCATTCACACTTTTAACAGACTCAAAAACCTGGTAGGTTCCAGCACTTAAATATCTGTGCCGAGGATTGGCAGCCGTATCTGTATTAGATGCTGTAGTATTACTATTGTCTCCAAAATTCCAACTATAGGCAAAATGATTAGATTGATCGGCAATAGAACTTGTGTCTATAAATTGAGCAAAAGCATCATTTAAACAAATTTTAGGTAAACTAAATCCTACAACTGGGTTAGGATTCACCTTTATGGTTTTTGTTTTTACACTAGCACACCCATTTAACGTAGTTACCTTTAAACTAATATCATAATTTATAGCAGCATCAAAAATATGCGTTACCGCATTATTGGAATTCATACTGTCCACTTGTTTATGATCACCATAGTCCCATACCCAACTATTTAATTTTGCACCACCAACTGCAAAAGTGCTATCCACAAATTGTATACTTTTCCCTAGACACTTACTATTTTGTATATTAAAATTAGGCTTAGCAGCACTATCAATACGTACACTTGTTGTAACTGTATCGCTCAAACATCCAATATCCGTAATTACAAAATATTGGATTGGCATTGTCCCAGCAACAGTAGTAGCCACTGCATAATTCTTTGCATTGACAAATGGCAATGACCCCAATTTCCAATTATACGCTATTAACTTTCTATCATCTGGCCCCAACAGGGTATTATCATTTAAGTATAAGGTATCACCAACACAGTGTGTACTATTAATTTGAAAATTAGCATGTGGTGGACTATATACCACCAAATCAAAATCAATTACTTGCTCACCACTGCAACCATCTGTTGTGGGGTTATTTACTTTTAACTGAATATTATATGTACCAACACTATCATAGGTTAAATATTGATCAAGTGAATACCTATAAATAGTTTTACCATTTACAACGTAAGTGGAATCATATGTTGGTGCATAATTAGTGGGTATGTTATTATATTTTGGAATATTCCATTGTAAGGAAAGTGGAATATATGGAAGTGTTATTGAAACTTTAAAAGGTGTACCCCTACAGGTTGCAGGGAGTTTAACTGTGCCGAATTGATTATTTACAGTCAGTTTTTGATATAAGTCAATTACATTGGTACCTGCATTATACCCATAGGATTCTACATTCCCATAGCCATACGCAATTGCATTAAATCCAGAATCTGAAACGATAGTGTGAGCGCCAGCCCTTAAAGCGACTTGATAATAATAGAAGTTTATATCCCCAGGATGTACCACTGGATTACTAGGCGTGACACCATCCACTTTTAAAGAAGCAGCGCCGTTTTTGGGAATAGTAATGTTTACAAAATGTAAACTGTCCACAATTTTTGCAAAAGGAGTTGAATTAATAGTTACTTTATTAATAGTTTGCTCAATTGGACTTAAATAAATCATTTCTGGATCCCCATTGTTATTATTAGTATTACCATAACTTCCAGTCGTAGTTATGTATTGAGCAACCATTATAGGCAAATCCGATTCAATGGCGTTAGCCCCATAAGACTGGAATTCATAATAGAAATTGTTATTCAATGTAGTATTTGGAATGATGTTCCCATTCAACTTAACAACGGCCGCTGGATCACTTACAGCAACTCTGAAAATATTATTAGACATTTTTGCCGTTGGAACCGTAAGATATTTTTTACCCCATGCACTAGATGGCAACGCCTGTTGAATATAGTTATCGGCAGTCTTAGCGTTATTATCCGAAATATTAATTTTACCTGAACCTGAAAACACTGCAATTCGTTTACATGTGCTTGTAGCTGTTGCAATGGATCTTATTTTAGTACCCGTCAAATCCTCCCCTGTTGAAGCATTAGCCGAAGACGTTAATACATTGCCAAATATATTATACACCTGCCCCTTATTCAAAGAAACCACAAAAGCTTCCCCAGCTTTATGGGTCATTGTATTTGCACTTGGTATAATTTCAACATTAGTGGAATCCTCCGTGGCTATGACATAAGCATAACAATAAGAATAGGGATTATTAGATACTTGTTTATAATTTATTGAATAATAGGATCTACCTAATGTATTTGTTGGAAATAATAAAGAAGCGCCTGATACACTTCCATCATAGATATGGGCATATGCAATAATGGAAAAATCCGAACTTATATGTATCCCTTTATTGGAAACTCCTTCCTCCGTTATTCTTGCATCTTGTGCAGCAGTTTTAGGAATTGGATCTGAAATTGTAACTGAATCTGCTTTTACTTGATAGGTTTTTGTGTAGCCCAAATAGGGCATATCTACTGTAACGGTTGCATCATGGTCGGAGGTAAAGTACAAAACCATATTTTGAGAACCACCATTTCCATTAATAGTGCCGTCCTTTGAATTGTACATAGCAACATGACTACCATATCCAACCCAAAAATCTTTTCCTTTATTAGAAAAATCCTGAGCATTTACAAACAAGCAAATCATTAATAGAAACCAGCATAAAGAAAGCCGATTCATAATGTTGTAGAAATACATTATATTAAACAATAATTTTATACGTTTGTAATACTATAAAACTATTGAATTAATTGCGAAATAATTGAGTTTAATGGAATTCCTTGAAATGAACCTTGAGTATCATTTTTGTACTAGGTTTTACTTTGAATCTATCATCAATTCTTTTTCCCACTACCCATATAATCCTATCATGAGTGGTTAATACAGCTATCTTTGATTTTACAACTGGGCTTAGTTTTAAATTACCTAAAAATTGATTTAGCTTTTTCTTTTTACCTAGGCCTAATGGATAAAAATAGTCAGTAGGTGCCCAAGTCCTAAATAATAGTGGCCATTCAATTTTAGCAGCATCTAAATAGGCAAATTTTGAATCTTTATCAATTGCTAACTCACCTAATTCGTTAGTAAGACTTAGGCGCTCTATTAATTCAAATTGCAGGGTTCCATATTGTGCTTGAACTCCAACCTCTTTATTTTCAATCAACTCCTTACCAATTGTAAAATATTCTTTCTCCAATGTATTGGATACAATTTGAATTTGATCCCCCCAGTTAATAAGCCGATGTGTTGATGAGGCAATATAAGCACCTTTACTCCCTGCTAATATTTTATAAATCTCTTCTATTTGCTGTGGCTTAAAACCATATTGTTTCACCAAACCCCATGTATAGGTAGCATTGTCTTTTACTTTATTCCAATAAGTAATGGGTATAGATGGTATGCCTTTTTTTATTTTAAAACCTTTCTTCCAAAATGCCGCAACCGTATCCATCACAATTTGCTCAGCCTCTTTTAATCTATGCACTGTATCCAAAATATTATCACTCAGTTTGGGATAAATCTCTTCCATCTGTGGCAATAACTTGTTGCGAATATAATTCCTTGTATAATCATCTTTCTCATTACTACTATCTTCCACATAGCTCAATCCATTAGAAATTGCATAGGCTTTAATTTGTTCCTTACTATAATTTAATAATGGCCTTGCAATATTCAATGCATCGGTTCTTCTTGCAGGAATACCTGTTAAACCATGAATACCTGTACCTCTAAAAAATTGCATTAACACCGTCTCTACCTGATCATTGGCATGATGTGCAGTTAATAAAACAACTTGTCTTGCTTTATTGGAACCATTTGTTATTGAGGATTCATGTTCATTTAACTCAATTTGTTGCATTAAAGCGCCAAACCACGCATATCTAATTTCTCTAGCTGCCTGTTGAATACCCATTTTATAGGTCTCTGCATATTTTGCAGTTTCACATGTATGCACTTGTATGGGTAAGTTTAACTGTATAGCTAAGTCTCTTACAAAGTTTTCATCTCTTACACTCTCCTCTCCTCTTAATTGGAAATTTACATGCGCAATAGTACAATTTGTATGTAATGCATGCATTAAATGTGCAAGTACTACACTATCCACGCCACCACTTACAGCAATTAAAAAATGTGTGCTACGCAAACTCAGATCTGGAAACTGTTTATCCCAATCTTGTTTAAATGTTTCTAGATGTAGCATAATAATCAATTCAAAATTGAGAGGCCAGTAATTACACTATTTTTTTTGCTCTTTGGCCCAAGTATCTTTCAAAGTCACTGTACGATTAAATATTAATTTATCCTTTGTGCTCTTAGTGTCTTGGTAAAAGTATCCTTTTCTTAAAAATTGAAAACGTGCATCCAAAGCATCATTCACTAATGCTGGTTCAGCAAATGCATTAACCGATTTTAAAGAATTAGGATTGATATAATCTTTAAAGTCTCCCTCGGCACTTGATAAATCTTCCACATTAAATAAACGATCATACTCATTCAAAACCACTGGTACTGCATGCTTTGCACTTACCCAATGTAAAGTACCTTTTACATGCACTCCACTCGTGTCAGCACCAGATTTACTTTGTGGGTTATATGTAACATAAACGGTGGTAATATTTCCTTGAGCATCTTTTTCAAAACTTTCACAGGTTACAATGTAAGCACTCTTTAACCGTACTGACAAGCCAGGGCCTAATCTAAAATATTTTTTAGTTGGCTCTTCCATAAAATCCTCACGCTCTATCCATAATTCTTTGCTAAATGGAACTTCACGTGTTCCGCCTTCAGGATCCTCTGGGTTATTTTCAGAATGTAAAATTTCTTCTCCTTTTTCATAGTTCGTAATCACTAATTTAATAGGATTGGCAACTACCATTCTTCTTTGTGCAATTTTATTTAAATGCTCTCGTACACAAAATTCCAACAGACTTAAATCAATAATATTTTCTCTTTTTGCAATACCAATTCTGTCACAAAAATCCCTAATACTTTCGGCAGTATACCCTCTACGTCGCATGCCACTAATGGTTGGCATACGCGGATCGTCCCAACTTTCTACATGACCCTCTTCCACCAACTGCAATAACTTACGCTTACTCATTACGGTATACGTCATGTTTAATCGTGCAAACTCATATTGATGTGAAGGATAAATACCTAATTGTTCAATACACCAATCATACAATGCACGGTGCGGAATAAATTCCAAAGTACAAATAGAGTGTGTGATTTTTTCAATAGAATCACTTTGTCCATGTGCAAAATCATACATTGGATAGATACACCATTGGTCACCGGTACGATGATGATGTGCGCGCTTTATACGATACAATAAAGGATCTCGCATGTGCATATTAGGACTTGCTAAATCAATTTTTGCTCTTAACACTTTGGCTCCATCCTCAAACTTTCCTGCTTTCATTGCTGCAAACAACTCCTTGTTTTCCTCAATGCTTCTATTGCGGTAGGCGTTCCCAGTTCCTGGAACAGTTGGCGTACCTTTTTGTTGTGCAATTTCCTCGGCAGTACTATCATCCACATAGGCCAATCCTTTCTCTATTAGTTGAACTGCAAAAGCATATAACTGATCAAAATAATCAGATGCGTAACATTCTTTCACCCATTCAAAACCCAACCACTTTACATCTGCCTTGATACTATCAACGTATTCAATATCCTCTTTTACTGGATTGGTATCATCAAATCTTAAATTGGTTGCACCTCCAAAATGTTTTGCTAATCCAAAATTCAAACAAATACTTTTGGCATGTCCAATATGTAAATATCCATTAGGCTCTGGGGGGAACCTTGTTAAAATAGACTCATATTTTCCCGATGCTAAATCCTGGGAAATAATTTCTTCAATAAAATTCAGGCTTTTTTCTTCACTCATAATTGTGCTAACTATTCGGGTAAAGGTACAAAAACCTACCCCAAAAACCTAGTCTATAACTAGTTTCATTAACTTCTATATCCGTATAATTTTCGTACTTCTTGAACAAATTTCTCTATTTCCTGATCATCACCTTTTGGATCATATTGCTGTTTTAAGCTACTTCCAAATAAGAACGCAACTGTTTGCCAAATTCCAGCATTAAATCCTCCTTTATATTCTTTAACCAGTTCATAGCAATTATTGCCAGTTTCTCGATTTATCAGTTTCATCAAAACCTTCCCTTGGTAAACAGATAAATTAGTGACTTTATCTGCAAAATCACGTTTTAATTCTTTTTCTCTAGCCTTAATAATTTGTCTTCTTTGTTTTTCATCAGTAACATTTAACAATTGTGCATTTACTTCATTTATGACCACACTAGCCCTTAAAGCATAAGGATAAGTTACATAAACAGCATTCCTTAATCTAGTCCAGTTTTGCCAGTAATTTTTTAAGTGAGAAGTCATTATAGACTTTACTTCTACCGTTGGTAGCCATGATTGTGGTATAGTATCTCCTTCGGGGGTAATAAACGCCTCCACTTTTAAAGTATCATACACCCCTTTTTGTGCCAATACTTTTTGTTGGCACAAAACCAGTATTACAAAAACTAATAAATATGTAAATACTTTCCTCATATTATTGCGACTACGCTTAATATTGATACACTAATATACAAAAAGTAACCTTTTTTTACAATGACATTTGCAATGCCAAGCTTAGCTATTCTTCAATTTTCTTACTCTTGCCCATGTACTCATTCCAAATCCAATTGTCATTACAATTACCCCAATCCATAAAATATTGATAAAAGGAAATTCGTACACTTTTAAAGTAATCAAATTAGATAATGCCGATGATTCTTTAAGGCCTATTTCTAATACTCCTTTTTGTTGATCAATTACCTTATTAAAGTTCACAATTAAATTCTGTGCTTTAATGGTATCTGGCACCATGCGCATATTCATTCCTTGCAAACTTATAGCAGGCATTGCTTGATATTCTAAACCTTCCTTACTGCGCACTGTCATTTGTAAAACCAACTCATTGCTTCCCTCTGGGCGGTGTGCATTTGGATTCACCAATACTTTCTCCAACTTCACATATCCATTGCTGTAAAATACCGAGTCTCCAATTTTAATATTATGAGGCTTAAACTGTATTGTGTCCTCATTGGAATGATCCTGAAATGATGTTACATATACAAAAATATCTTTGTTCCAATAGTGTTTGGATGCAGGATTTGCCGAGAATCCTTCCATTCCTTTATTGTTTTTTAACACATCGGGATATAAATAAAATGAGTCTTTTACTGCGCCTTCTTTTTTGGGTTTCTCCGCAAACTTTAATTCAAAAAACTTTTTCTCTAATCTATCTACTGTATCTCTTACATAGGTAACGTTGTATTTACCCATATCTGTAGCAATGCCTTCAAACAAAGTAATATTCTCCATTGGATTCCCCGCAGGATTTTTGACACTACCATTACTTTGTAAAACATTTATACCTGTTGTATTCCAACTTAACACTGTTTTATTGGAAGATGAAATTAATATGCCCACTAAAACTAAGCCAAAACCAATATGTCCAATACTTGCTCCCGCCGATTTTAATTTACCACTTAATGTCACCAACCAATAATAAGCATTAGCAACAACACCAAAAACGGAAGCTACAGTTGCTACATATAAAGCTGCTAAATAGCCTGCACCTTTTTCGGTATAGGCTATCCCTACAAAAACAAAAATGATAGTACTAATTACAGCCGTTAAAATAAATGGTACACGCATATTTTTCCAAAAAATTGCACCAGGCGTTCCCTTGAATTTTAAGAATTGGCCTACCCCCGTTAGTAATCCAATAATGATGGCCACAAATACTTGCACCTGGTTATGCGCAAAAGCTGGATCCTCGGGAGGCGCAATTTTTGTTCCAAATATTTTATTAAAAACAGGAATTGAAGTAATTGCGATTATGACTATTGAGGATAAAAATAAAACCAATGAGCCTACTAACATCCAAAACTCTCTACTATCTACTGCATCATCTTTCACTGGCTCTGCCAATGATTTAAATCTTACAATAAACAATGTGAAATAAGGGACTACAAATACAACCAAAAACGCTAATAATTGTGCATTCATTCCTAAGTCGGTAAAAGCATGAACCGAAGTGTCTCCTAGAATTCCACTACGCGTTAAGAATGTAGAATAAACAACAAGTAAGAAACTTAAGCCAAAAAATAAATAAGTTGCTTTTAAACTAGTTCCAGTTTTACGATAAATAATAGCAGTATGTATTGCCGCCACTAAGGTTAACCATGGCACTAAAGATGCGTTCTCTACCGGATCCCATGCCCAGTAGCCTCCAAAAGTTAAACTTTCATAGGCCCATGCAGCACCCATCATAATACCTAATCCTAAAATACCTGCCGAAAATGTTGCCCATGGCAAAGCAGTTGTCATCCAATTATTTTCTTTCTTCAATAAACCTACTACTGCAAATCCAAATGGTATGCTAGTAGAAGCAAATCCTAAAAATAATATAGGCGGATGTATAACCATCCAATAATTCTGCAATAATGTATTTAATCCAGTTCCGTCTTTTATTAATTGTAAATAATCGGGTCTTGAAAGAATTGGCCAGTTCATTTCATTACGCAACATAATAAAAGGACTACTACCTAATTTAAAATCAAAGATGTATAAACCTACCACCATGGTGGCTAAACAAAACTGAATAAAGTTTAATACCATCATCACCCCGTAGGAATTGTTTTTCCATTTATTAGAACGCGCCATTACAATCAATCCCAAAACACAATGCCAAAAGCTCCAAAGTAAAAAACTTCCCTCCTGTCCTTCCCAAAAACAACTCAACAAATATTCAGCAGGCATATGTTTATCACTATGCATGTAGGCATACTTGTATTCAAACATGTGATTAGATATCACATAAAACAAAATGATAAAACAGGAGAAGACTGCAAGTGACTCTATAATAAATGCAATGTTGGCCAATCGCTTCCATTCATTTTCACTATTTATTTCCTTTGCATAAAAAGCTTTCGCAAAAGCAAAAGTGGCTACCAAGGAAGCCACTAATGAAAGTATCGTTAAAAAATAACCTAATTGCCCAGGCAATAAATGTTCTCCAATATATTGCACAGTTGCCGCGTTAGTTGATGTATTCATCTATTTATTTGTAATAGTAATTAATGGTTAGCCTATAAGTCCTAGTTTGTGATAGTGACTGGCTGATTCTTATTTGCGTTTGGATTGTCCTTATATTTTGAAGGGCATTTAAGCACAATAGCGGAACACTCAAAAACCTCGCCCTGTACTTTTCCTTTTAAAACCAATCTTTCCGACTTTTCCATATCTGTTGGCATTGTGTTGTGATATACTACATCAATTTTTCCTCCTAAGCTATCTTGCACCCCAAACTTTAAAAAATTAGGGTCTTTCACTGGATCATATTCAACTGGAACCGTTTTATCCATTTTCACAATTAAATTCAAAAACTTACCTGGTTTTTGCTTTGCAGAACCCACTGTTTCATAACTACTTAAATCGCCAGTATAGCTAATTAGTACAACTATTGCAACTGCAATAAGTACCAATAAAATAAGGTGTGATTTCTTCATTGCGCAAAGTTAACCAAATGGGCTTAAATTGCACCAAAATTTACCTATCTCATAAACACATTTTATGCGCATTTTCGATTATATCATAGTTTGCAAAAGTCCAGATTATAAAAATGTTGACCGTATTAGCCAATTTATGTTCTTACTAAGTATTGTGGGCTACTCTTTTGGCATTTATAAAGGGCTTTTCCCAAAGCCTGCTTTAATTATTGCCATTATGACTTCGGTTGTTTGTTGGTGGATTTTTTGTGTTTATCAAAAGAAAAAAGGCGGGGTTCCCTATTATCGTTTAGGCCTATTATTTGCAAGCTGGGGTTGGTTTTTAATGCCTAATGCGCTAATCATATCTGGAATATATTTAATAGGTGCCTTATTTGAGCGCCAAGTAAAATTTCCATATGAAATTGCGTTTGACCCTGCTGGAATTGTGATCAATACTTTCCCTAAAAAACAGTTCCCATGGGCCTTAGTTCAAAACGCACTCATAAAAGACGACGTGATTACCATTGATTTTAAAAATAATAAAATCATCCAAAAAGATATCAATGAACCTGTGAGTACGAGTGTGACAACTGAATTTAATGCGTTCTGTGCTCAACAAATTGCAAATGCAGCTGTAATAGCAGCAAATCAACACTAAAAGCGCTTATTCACTACTTTTTAATCCCTATTTGATACCTTTGCATCATGGCATTACAAGATTCTCCCTATTTATTATACTCCGATGGCGAAGGCCAAATTTTTGAAGACACTAGTTTATACACAGTAGGTCGCGCTGGATGGGACGCTTATCCAATTCCTGTTGAAGATTGGATTGAACTTCCAGAAGGAGGTAACTTATACGAATTACCTGGCCGTCGTGGCATTGGTATTGATGTGGAAACAGGAGAAATGCGCCTTTGTGAATTGGGCTGGGCAGTGGCAGCTTTTATTCCACCAGCACACACTGGCTTGTATGTATCGGCTTATGAAACTTTGGAAGAAGATGCCCCTACTTTACCCTTATTTTGCTATACGGCAGTGGGTTGGTTGGATGGAAAAAATTATGTGCCTGCTGTGCGTATTGAAAAAGATATTAGACAGGATTGCGAAGGATATGATCAAGACATTATTGATGCTGGTACGCAAAAATTATTAGCCAATTATAGCAATAACAGATTGGTAAAACATTTAATGGAGAATTGTTGTCAAACCTATACTTGTCCTGCAGCGCGTAATTTGGCCATGGGGCGTTGGGAATGTCCAATTCCTATTTCACCAGCTTGTAATGCTAATTGTATTGGCTGTATTTCCTTCCAACCACAGGAAGAAGAAATTATTTCTACACAAGACCGTTTGACATTCAAACCCCTGGCTGCAGAAGTGGTTGAATATACAGTGCCCCATTTAATGACTGCACCTTTCCCCATTGTAAGTTTTGGCCAAGGCTGTGAAGGTGAACCATTGTTAATGTGGGAGACCATCAAAGAAGCCATAATTGAAATAAGAAAACATACCAGTAAAGGAAGTATTAATATTAACACTAACGGATCAAATCCAAAAGCAGTGGCAGAACTTGCTGCAGTTGGTTTGGATAGTATTCGTGTGAGTATGAACTCGGCAAGAGAGGACGTTTACAATGCTTATTACCGACCCAACAATTACACATTTGCAGACATTAAAGAAAGCATTCGTGTAATGTCTGCCGCAGGTAAATGGACAAGCATTAATTATTTTGTTTTCCCTGGCATGACGGATAGTGTAGAAGAATATGAAGCCTTAAGAAAATTAATTAAGGATACTGGTTTAAAAATGATTCAATGGAGAAATTTTAATATAGATCCCGACTGGTATCTTGGTAAAATTGGCTTTACTGAAATGGGAGAAATTATGGGTATTAAACAAATGATGGAATTAATACAAGAAGAATTCCCAGATTTAAAATTTGGATATTATAATCCTCCTATTGAAAGAATTAAAGGCGATTTTAATCAAAATTTCGCACATCATTGAAAAGAACCAATCAAATAGGTGCAATATTAGCAATAACTTCCACCATTATTTGGTCGGGCAATTTTATTGTATCTCGCTATGCCATTCATTTAGCTGGCCCTGTTAGCTTGGCTTTTTTTAGGTGGACAACGGCAACTATTTTCATGTTCCCATTTGCCTATAAAAACTTTAAAAAAGAATTGCCCCTTTTTAAAGAAAACAAAATGTATTTTTTCTTAATGGGCTTATTTGGGTTCGCAATTTACAACACCTTAATATATACAGCCGGACATTACACTACAGCTATTAACATGTCTTTATTTGGTTCCACTTTGCATCCCATTGTTGCTGCATTATTAGGCGCTTTTATCGTTCACGAAAAATTGCATTGGAAAAATATCACGGGTATTTTATTGTGTGTAACGGGCACCCTTTACTTATTAACCAAGGGAGATGTAAGCAATATCATTCATTTTAAAATTGGCACTGGTGATTTATGGATGATTGCTGCTGGTTGCTGTTTTGGATCCTATAATGTTTTTGTCCGAAAAAAGCCAGCAGGCATTTCCAATCTCTCTTTTCTTTTATGCCTGTTTGCAATTGGTGCTCTATTTTTATTTCCTGCTGCATTATTAGAAATGAAATATATTCAACCAGTAACTTATAACACACACCTACTTTGGGTTGTACTGTATATTGGCATTGGGAATTCAACGATTTCTTATTTAATATGGAGTAATGCCATTCAAAGAATTGGCGCTGGCAAAGCTGCTTTATTTAATACTTTGGGGCCTTTATTGAGCTCATTTGAAGCGGTATTATTTTTAAAAGAAAGTTTTAACAGTGCTCAAATTGTGAGTGGTTTAATTATTATTTCGGGAATTATCATTAACACTTGGCCCACTCCTATCAAACCTATTGTTAAACAAGTTTAGATGCTTAAATGAGTATTACGATAATTTTTTTATGCATAGTTGCATTCTTTGCTGGATTAGTAGATGCAATTGTTGGTGGCGGCGGTTTAATTCAAACACCTGCTGGTTTAATTCTATTACCTAATCATTCCGTTGCACAGGTTATTGGCTCCTTAAAAATACCTTCCTTCTCAGGCACTTTTTTTGCTGCTCGTACTTTTTTACAAAAAATTAAAATACCATTTACTAGACTTTTATTATTCACAAGCATAGCATTTACAGCTTCCTTTACAGGCTCACTTTGTTTAACTAAAGTGAGTAATGCGTTTATGAAACCAGTGATATTAATTGTGCTTGTGATGATAGCCATTTATACTTTTACTAAAAAGGATTTCGGTCAAGCAACAAAAAACGAACAATTGGATTTTCCTTGGTATAAAGGTGCATTTATATGTTTAGGGCTTGGGTTTTATGATGGCTTTATTGGGCCTGGTGCAGGAAGTTTATTAGTACTTGCTTTTATAAGCTGGTTAGGCTTTGACTTTTTACAGGCCAATGCACATGCAAAAGTGGTTAATCTCTCAACTAATTTAGGTTCCATAGTATTGTTTATTTTAAAAGGTTCCATTATATGGCCTGTAGCTATCCCAATGGCTATTTGCAACGCGATAGGTGGCATGATTGGTTCTAGGCTGGCTATTGCCAAAGGAAATCAGTTTATTAGAACTGTATTCTTAGTCGTAATCATTGGCACACTTTGTAGATTGGGATATGACATATTTTTGCATTAATTTTAAACTATGCAATTAAGCTTCGAACAACAAAAAAATGTTAAAGCCAGTGTTTACACAATTATTATTTGTGTATTGCTTGCTTTGTTGTTTATCGTATTACAATGGCAGCAAGCTTCACCCATTATTACACCTCCACAGCCAACTTATATGGAAGTGAATTTGGGCAATAGTGAAACAGGATTGGGTGAAACACCTCCATTAAGCAAGGAAGCTCCTGCTCCAGAAGTGGGTGCAAGCAAACAGGTTAAAGCAAAGGCGGCAGTGAATGCAGTTAAAATACATACTCATTCCAACGATGCAAATGACGAAGCAATAAAACAAGCATCCGCTACTAAACAAAATAAATCAATGCCCTTACCTCCTGCGCCTAAACCCAAAGCTTTAATGGGCAAGTATGCGGGTGGCAATGGTAAAGGTGGAAATAATCAAGATAGTTATAACAATGTAAAAGACCAAGGTATTGCGGGTGGCAGTGGGGACCAAGGCGTTGCTAATGGTAGCATTAATGGTAAGTCTTACACAGGAACAGGTGGCCCTTTTGTAACAAAAGGTGATAGGCATGTAACGAAAGTTTATTCATTTAATGGAGATGTAGAAGCTGCAACAATTTATGCCGAGATTGAAGTGAGCCCAAGTGGCAGTGGGCGTTTTATACAAATTGTAAAAGGGTCTTCATCCAACGATATTAAATATAAAAAAGCTATTACAGAGTACCTTACTAAAATTAGTTTTAATACTGCCGATCATAGTTCGTTGGTAACTGTGAAATTTAAATTTGAGGTTCAATAATTAAGTTCAAATCATTTTTATGATCTATCAAGATACAATTGACTATTTATATAGTCGCCTACCTATGTTTAGTCGTATAGGTGCGGCAGCAATTAAAAAAGATTTAGACAACACAATTGCAATCTGTGATTTTTTAGGAAAGCCGCAACATAAATTTAAAACCATTCATGTTGCGGGCACAAACGGTAAAGGTTCTACAAGCCATATGTTGGCTAGCATATTTCAGGAGGCTGGTTATAAAACAGGTTTATACACTTCTCCTCACTTATATGATTTTAGAGAACGCATTAAAGTGAATGGACAAATGTGCAGTAAGGATTTTGTTGTTTCATTTACGAATCGCGTTAAACCCTTAATTGAAAAAATTGAACCCTCTTTTTTCGAAATAACTGTGGGTATGGCTTTTGAATATTTTGCACAGGAAAAATGTGATATCGCCATTATAGAAACGGGTTTGGGTGGTCGCCTAGACAGCACCAATATTATTTCACCCGAACTTTCCATTATTACCAATATTGGATGGGATCATATGGCATTATTAGGCAATACCCTTTCCGAAATTGCAAATGAAAAAGCAGGTATTATAAAAGCGGATACACCCGTTGTGATTAGTGAAGTAATTGGGGAGACTAAATTAGTTTTTGATCAAAAAGCATTGTCGTTGAATGCACCTATTTATTATGCCGAAGATTATTTAATATTTAAATCCTTTCAAAATAATTGGACTACGTCTTTATTTGAATTTAGCCAGCCTTTAATTCATTTTTTAGATGCCCCAGTATTCCAAAAGAATTTTACAGTAGAATCAGACTTGCCAGGAAAATATCAACGTAAAAATTTAAAAGGAGTTTTAGTTGCCGTTCAATTGCTCTCAACCATGGGTTGGAAATTAACTGCAGCCAAAGTGTTTAAAGCCCTAGCCAATGTAAAGAAGAATACAGGTTTAATGGGCCGTTGGGAATGCATTCAAAATAGTCCTAGAGTTATACTAGACGTGGCCCATAATGAACATGGCATGCAAGCTTTGTTAGAGCAGTTGGCAACATTATATTACCAACAATTACATATAATTACGGGCATGGTAAGAGATAAGGACGTGGATGCCGTTTTGAAATTACTCCCAAAGAATGCAAAATATTATTTCACTCAATCTCATATCCCAAGGGCCTTACCCGCCAATGAATTAGCTGAAAAAGGTGCTTCACTTGGCTTAAAAGGCATTGTTTATGAAAATGTTAACGAGGCATTGGCCGAAGCCAATATGCATGCCAACCACAATGATTTGATACTTGTGATTGGCAGTGTATTTTTAGTAGCCGAGGTGAATAGAGGTTACCACCCTTTTTGATCTCTTAATGCTTTAATGTGCGCAATATGGTGTTTACCATGCCATGCATAAATGGTAAATAAATCCCAAACAGATACTTCGGCATTTCTTACTGGATGAAATAGTTTACGCTCCCATTGCTCAGGAGTTAAGCTTGCTAACAAATTCCCCCATCGCTCATGTAAAGCATGCAATAAAGTAACCGAATAATTTAGTGGTGTTTCCAACACATCGGCAGTTATTACCCATGCGTTCTCATCATATGCTTTTATTGAAGGGACATCTTCGGTTAAAGCCAATTTAAAACGAATAAATGCATTCATATGACTATCTGCCAAGTGGTGCACTACTTGATTTACCGTCCAACCACCTTCTCGGTAAGGGGTGTCTAATTGTGCTTTATCTAAATTTAAAAGTACATGCTCCAAATCGGATGGTGCAATACGTAAGTCTTGAATCCATTTATTTTTTGTTTCCTCACTAAATGGAGTTACTTGGTATTTCCCGATTGGATAACGTGGATCTTGTGTCATGATTATATTTTACTTTTAAATTATTATTTTGATGTTGCGTATATAAATTCAATATTGCTTAGTACATATTTCTTAGTCTGCTCTCCACTCTTTTCCTGTTAAATGAATAAATACATCTTCCAAATTGGCTTTCTTCACTTCCTTCTCTTTTTCAAATCCCGTTTCTACTAATTCATCAATTAATTCATTGGGGGTATTGATCGCAATAATTTTACCACTATCTACAATGGCTACTCTATCACATAATATCTCGGCCTCATCCATATAATGCGTTGTGATGATTACGGTGGTACCATTATTTCTTATCTCCTTAATTAAATCCCACAGATTGCGTCTGGCTTGAGGATCCAAACCAGTTGTAGGCTCATCTAAGAAAATAATTTTTGGCTTATTAATAAGTGTGGTTGCAATTGAAAATCTTTGTTTTTGCCCCCCACTCATTTCCTTGTATTTTGCTTTTGACTTGTCTTCTAGATTTACTTTTTTCAAAAGTGTATTGGGATCAACATCACTTTGATAAAGTCCCACAAACAAATGAATTAATTCGGTTAAATTTAAATTGGGATAAAACCCTGAGGTTTGCAATTGTACTCCTATAATTTTTTTAATTTCTTCAGGTGATTGATCCAAGTTAAAACCATCTACAATCACTTCTCCACTGGTCTTTGGTCTTAAAGTTTCAATAATTTCTAATGTGGTTGATTTTCCAGCACCATTAGGTCCTAATAATCCAAAAATTTCACCTTCAAAAACCTCAAAACTTATTCCTTTTACTGCAACAAAATCACCATAGGATTTTACGAGGTCTTTTACAGAGATAATTGCGGCTTTTTGCATATGCTGAGGATTGATTCTTAAGATTTTTCTAAACAAATTTAGTTGCTTTTCACCTTATCTTTGACAAAATAAATGGGAACTTATGAAAGTAGGTATTTTAGGCGGTGGGCAATTAGGCAGAATGTTATTACAAGCAGCTGCCAATTATGATGTAACTACTTTCGTTTTAGAGAATGATGATCAATGTCCTGCTGCTCATTTATGTCATCATTTTGTAAAAGGCAATATAAATGATTATGATGCAGTTTACAATTTTGGCAAACAATTAGATGCTTTAACTATTGAAATTGAGGCGGTAAATGTTGATGCTTTGGAGCAATTGGAAAAAGAAGGTGTAAAAATTTTTCCAACACCTGCTGCAATTCGCATAATTAAAAATAAAATTTTACAAAAGCAGTTTTATACGGATCATGAAATTCCAACTTCGGCATACCATATCACACAAACAAGTTCGGACTTACTTAAACATATTGATTTTTTACCTGCTGTCCATAAATTAGGCGAAGGTGGATATGATGGAAAAGGAGTACAAGTAATAAATGCAGAACACGAATTAGAATTAGGATTTAATGCGCCTTCCGTTTTAGAAAAGAAAATAAAAATTCATAAAGAGATAGCATTAATTGTGGGTATGAATGCAGCTGGGGAAACCATTATCTACCCTCCTGCCGAAATGATTTTTGACCCTGTTTATAATTTATTGGACTATCAATTAAGCCCAGCTAAATTGGAAGATCAGCAATTGTGGAAAGCGCAAGCCATTGCAAGAAAAATTGTAACTGGTTTAAAAAGTCCTGGCCTTTTTGCGATTGAATTATTTATTGATGATGCAGGAGATGTTTGGGTTAATGAAGCCGCTCCTCGTGTACACAATAGTGGTCACCATACTATTGAAGCTAATTATAGCAGCCAGTATGATATGCTTTGGAGAATTTTATTAAACTACCCATTAGGTAATCCAAATGCCATTTTACCATCAGCGATTGTAAATATAATTGGTGCTGAAGGATACAGCGGCAATGTGGTTTACGAAGGACTAGATGAAGTTTTAAGCATGGACAATGTATTTGTACATTTATATGGAAAAAAACAAACCAAGCCAGGGCGCAAAATGGGACATGTAACTATTATAAGTAACGACTATCAAGACCTTACGCATAAGGCCAATAAAATAAAGCACACTTTAAAAGTCGTAAGTAAGTAAAACTTATTTTGAACTAGGCGTAGCGCCTTCCTCACCTGCAACCATTTTAGGCTTTAGTACAATTTTCTTTACCTGTAAATTTTTTACATAGCCAATGCCTATGATGCTTTTTAGCTGTAAGCCTGGAGATTTTTTAAGTGGCCCGAATATGCGAATCTTATCATCATACATTAAGTCTAAACTATAGGTAGCTGAAAAGTTTTTATGAATTTTGAATGTAAATAGGTTGGTCATATACACATTCACGTTCTCTGGTTTTTGATAATAATTGGTGAAAAAATCAGCTCTTCCTTTGTAGGTAACATTTGGCGCAATGGTATTACTATAGTTTACCGTTACAAACAAACCTGTTTCTCTATTTACATGCTTACCAGTATCTACACCATATTTACCTTGTGCAGATAAAATAGAATTTAAGACCAATGTTGTTCTTGAAGTTAATGGAGAAAAGAATACAGATAAGGTATTGTTTGGCTTATAGTCCACACCCGCTGATAAAATAATATAGGCAGGAGATAAAAAACTAGAAGTAAAAGTGGGTGTAGTACCACTAAAACTATAACCATCAAAAACCTGAGAGCGGAAATTGAATAAACCTGATAAATATAGCTGTCCTACAGAATCAATCTTATAACCATACTTACTTAATAAATCTATTCTATCATCATTCTTTCTACCACCTAAACTTGTTGATTGCATATAACCCAAGTTCACGTCTATATTGTTATCCCAACTATGACGTGGCTTTTGGTAGTATGCGAAATAATTAAAGTAACTAGTCAAAGCCATATTAAAATTATCACCTCCTGCTGCCCAATTGCTTAATGAACTTTGAGATAAATTAAAGTTATATAAGCCCCCAGTTTTCCAGTTCCAATAAGTCGTGTCTAGTTCCTTTTTTATACTTCTTGATGTTTCACTACGCAATTTTGCTACTACTAAGTCTTGAGCAATTGTCATTTTCACTATCAATATCATTAATACAAACACAAGCCATTTCTTCATCCTTATATAGTTTAGTCAAATTTACAAATACTTGCAAATATACAAGCAGTTTTATAAAGCATTGATTGTTAATAATATATAAAAATTGTTATATACTTTCTCATACATTATTAAAAGTTTCATTATCAAATATTTAGCATGGTTTATATGACAAGTTGGCACATTCAAGATATTTTTAAGTAAATTTGCAGTCTTAACAAATAGCATTCAGTATTCATGGAATTATACGCGAACGATACAAAGACACACGATGAAGCAAGGCAGGGAGAGGCATTTGCATCCAGCAGTCCCAAAAAACATTACGACAAGTTCTTTTATGTAGAGAGTTATGGTTGTGCTATGAATTTTGCTGACAGCGAGGTAGTGGCATCCATACTTGAAAACAATGGATATGGCAGTATTAGAGATGCCGAGCAGGCGGATTTAATACTAGTAAATACCTGTTCGGTGAGGGAAAAAGCCGAACAGACGGTACGTAAACGGCTAACAGAATTTAGAAAATTAAAAACTGCTAAACCAGGTTTATTAGTAGGGATATTAGGCTGTATGGCCGAGCGTTTAAAATCACAATTATTAGAGGAAGAAAAATTAGTGGATATTGTTGTTGGACCCGATGCTTACAGAACCTTACCCGATTTAATACTTGAAGCGGGCACTGGTCAGAAGGCGGTAAATGTAATTTTAAGTAGAGATGAAACCTATGGTGATATTGCCCCAGTGCGCTTAGACAGTAATGGCATTAGTAGTTTTGTTTCCATTATGCGTGGCTGTAATAATATGTGTAGCTTTTGCGTGGTGCCCTTTACAAGAGGTCGTGAACGTAGCAGAGATGCTTTTAGTATTGTTGCTGAATGCCGTGATTTATTTGAAAAAGGATATAAAGAAATTACTTTACTAGGTCAAAATGTGGACAGTTATTATTGGAATAATCCTGAAACGAATGTGTCCGTGACCTTTGCTCAACTATTGGAAAGTGTTGCTCAAATTAACGCTAGCTTACGCGTAAGATTTAGCACTTCGCATCCAAAAGATATTACAGATGAGGTTTTGTTTACAATGGCTAAGTATCCTAATATTTGCAAATATATTCACTTACCAGTGCAAAGTGGTAGTACAAGAATGTTACAAATTATGAACCGTACCTATACCAGGGAATGGTATTTGGCAAAAGTTGCCCGTATTAGAGAGATCATGCCTGAATGTAGTATTTCGGCCGATATCATTGCTGGGTTTTGTACTGAAACTGAGGAGGATCATCAGGATACCATTAGCATAATGAAGGAAGCAAATTACGATTACAGTTATATGTATTTTTATTCCGAACGCCCTGGAACCCTTGCCGCGAAAAGATATAAAGACGATGTCCCTGAAGAAGTTAAGAAAAGAAGATTACAAGAAATTGTAGATGTGCAATGGGTACTCTCAAATGAAAGCAATAAAAAAGACGTTGGTAAAACTTTTGAAATATTAATTGAAGGCAATAGTAAAAAAAGTGCCGACGAATGGATGGGACGCAATAGTCAAAATAAAGTAATTGTATTTCCAAAAGGAAATCTGTCACTTAAAAAAGGCGATTATGTAAATGTATTAGTAACTGATTTTACAAAAGGCACTTTATTAGGAACGGTTAGCAAATAAATTATAGTTAATTAAACAAGGAAACACATGGATTTACAATCATTAAAAAATAGGTTTAGCATTATTGGTAATACACCATCGCTTAACCATGCATTAAATACAGCCGAACAGGTAGCTGCTACCGATTTAACGGTGTTGATTGTAGGAGAATCTGGTGTTGGTAAAGAGGTATTCTCTCAAATTATTCATAGCCTTTCGGCACGCAAACACAATCCATTTATTGCTGTTAACTGCGGTGCTATTCCCGAAGGCACTATTGATTCTGAATTATTTGGTCACGAGAAAGGTTCGTTTACAGGAGCAGTAGATAGCCGTAAAGGATATTTTGAAACCGTAAATGGTGGAACTATATTTTTAGATGAAATTGGTGAAATGCCATTAGGCACCCAAGCCCGTCTGTTACGTGTTTTAGAAACAGGTGAATTTATTAGAGTGGGTTCATCTAAAGTACAAAAAACAGATGTACGCGTTATTGCAGCTACTAACCGTGAATTAATGGAGTTCACTCAAAAAGGAAAATTTAGAGAGGACCTTTATTATCGTTTAAACACAGTGCCAATTCGTGTACCTAGTTTAAGAGACAGAAAAGAAGATATTCCTTTATTATTCCGAAAATTTGTAGTAGACTTCGCAGAGAAATATAAAACAAAACCAATTTTTTTAGATGAAGAAGCCCGCGCATTGCTTACTACTTATAGCTGGCCAGGAAACGTACGTGAATTAAAAAATATAGCCGAGCAAATTTCTGTTTTAAGTACAACTGATCAAATTAACGCTCAAATTTTAGCTGGATTTTTACCACAACATTCCACCAATAATATGCCCATGGTTACAGGAGCACCTGTAGGTGAGTTTGCTAATGAAAGAGAAATATTATATAAACTTTTCTTTGACATGAAAAAGGATGTGAATGAATTGAAAAAAATGTTCTTCGAAATTTTACAGAATCCATCTTTAGCAGGACAAGCTGGCAACTTTACTAGAGAGTCCATGATGAATGAACTAAAAGAAGACATCTTACCTGCTAGTAGCCACATCAACACAAATATTAGCAATACCAGTAGCAACACACCAACTTTACCGGCTGTTCAAATTGCGCATAATAATCAACCTTTGATCTTAGACAATGAATTACAAGGACATTATGAAGTGGAAGAGTCTTTAAATATTATGGATAAAGAAAAAGAACTAATTTTAAAAGCTTTAAAAAAGCACCGAGGTCGCCGAAAAGATGCTTCTACCGACTTAGGTATTAGTGAAAGAACACTTTATAGAAAAATTAAAGAATACGACATTGAAGAATAATAATTTAATACTTAATAAGTTTCACAAAACAACTATTACTATTAGTAGTATTGCACTGGCTTTATTGCTATTAACAAGTTGTGGTGTGTATAGTTTTAGAGACGCAGTAATTCCCGATAATATTAAAACTGTTAAAATTGGATTTATCGAGAATAGAGCTAGGTATGTGAACCCTCAATTGGCTCCATTATTAACGGATAAATTACAGCAAAAAATTATTAGTCAAACAAAGTTAAGTAGGACGAATAGTGACGATGCGCATTATCAAATTTATGCGACTATAACAACTTATGATCCTTCTCAAACAATTGGTGTTAGTGCACAACAAGCAAGTACCAACCGATTAACTGTAACAGTGCATGTTATTTTGAAAAAGACTTTGGAGAACAAGGAACAAGAATTTGATGTTACACGTAATTTTGATTTTTCAGCTAATCTTACTTTAAATCAAGCCGAAGGTCAGTTGATGGATGATATTGTTCGTAATATCACCGATGATATTTTTAATCAAATTTTTTCAAACTGGTAATATATGAGCCCTTCAGTTATTAACTCCATATTATTCCAGTGGACTGGACATAAAAATTTAGCAAGCATCTCTGTGAATGAATTGGAGCATTATGCAAAAGAAAATGCATTTAGTCCTAGCCTTCAATTTTTATTGGCTAAAAAATACGAATTCGATAATGCTCCGAATTATAAAACGCAACTACAAAAAACAAGTTGTTATTTCCCTTCTCCATTACAACTGCATCAATGGTTGGAAAATGAGGAAGATGATTTAATGACAGCCCCTTTAGAAGAGAAACTAAATACCCTTATTTCGGACCAATTAGCTCAATTCCAAGAACCCATTAAGGAAGAAAAATTAGACTTTGAAAAGGAAGTACCACAAATTGTAAAGGACTATTTTGGGGCCCAAGGCATTGAAATTGACCTTTCTAAACTCCCTCAGGATAAATTTACCACTCAATTAAGGAGCTTTACTGCCTGGCTTAAGGTATTGAAACAACAGGAAGAAAATACACCAAATTTGGCAGAAATGGGCGAAGAACAGGAGAAAATGATTGCTTTGATAGCTGAAAAAGCCAATAATGCTACCGATGTGGTCACTGAGGCAATGGCAGAAATATGGGAAAAACAAGGCAACAAACGCAAGGCAATTGACATCTATTCAAAATTAAGTTTTATTTTTCCTGAAAAATCCGTTTATTTTGCGTCTCGAATTGAACAATTAAAACAAAAGAACTAATGATCACTTTATTTATAATCTTAATGATTGCAGCTTGTTTAGGCCTTGGCTTTATGGTATTAATTCAAAACCCAAAAGGTGGTGGTTTAAACGCGAATGTAGGCGGCTTGTCTAATAATTTTATGGGTGTTAAACAAACAACCGATGTTTTAGAAAAAGGCACTTGGATTTTTGCTGCTGTTATTGCTCTTTTGGCAATGACTTCTACCCTTTTCTTAAAATCAGCAAATGGTGGTAGCGATTCGGATAAAGGTTTATTAAACAAAGTAAATACTTCTGCAACTGCACCAGCAGCTGCTCCAGCGCAAACTCCAGCAAACACAACAACTGTTCCAGCACAAACAGCGCCAGCTACTGCACCTGAATCTAAAAAATAAGCCAGTTACCACCGTACGTGGACCTAGCTTTTTATAAAATATTATTCCCCATCTCCAACAAGGTGGGGATTTTTATTGTATTTTGAAATATGAAAAAGATCATCTTTTTACTACTATTTATTTTCGTTTGTTACGAAGCATATAATGTGTTAGTTAGGACCACACATTTTAAAAACGAAAAAGCCAGCTTTGATTATACTAAGCAGGGTTTGGATAATTTAGCAGACACATTAGTCGCTAAACAAATTATACTTGACAAACCAAGTTTCTTATTACTCGCTAAAGCTTTAAACGTAGAAGCCAAAGCAAAACCAGGCAAATTTTTAGTAAAGAAAAATACCAGCTTACTTTCCATAATACGCATGCTAAGAAATAACCAGCAGGCCACAGTCAATTTTGTTTTAAACAAAGTGCGTACACGCGGTGAATTAGCCAAACTTATTGGCAATACGCTGTCTATGGATAGTTCAACAGCTGCTCATTTTTTTAATAATAATGATTCATTGAAACCTTTCGGTACGGATACGACGCTATTATTAACTTTATTTATTCCAGATACGTATACAATGTATTGGTCTACTTCATTGCCTAAATTAATGCAAAAAATGAAGGACCAACAAATTCAGTTTTGGAACACAAACAACCGAACTGAACAAGCAAAAAAAATAGGTATGACTCCTAACGATGTTTATACGCTTGCCTCCATTGTAGAAGAAGAATGTAATTATGATTCTGATAAAACTTTAATTGCAAGTGTTTATCAAAATAGACTTAAAAAAAGTATGCCCTTACAAGCATGCCCTACTATTAAATATGCCATGCAGGACTTTGCTTTAACACGTATCTATGAAAAATATTTAAGCAACCCTTCCCCCTATAATACTTATCGTAAAAAAGGATTGCCCCCTGGACCAATCTGTACACCAAGTCCAAAAACAATTGATCTTGTGTTAAACGCTCCAACTACAGACTATTTATATTTTGTTGCAAAAGCCGACTTTAGTGGTTACCATCATTTTAGTACTACTTTTCAAGAACACAGTAAATTTGCGAAAGAGTATCAGTTGAAGCTAGATGAATATCAAAAAAAGAAACAACTTAATAAAGAATAAGAAACCATAATAAATAAACAATCCTTATCAGTAATCCTTTTTCCATAGTACCTTTTTTAAAGTCGGTAGTTTCTTTCATTAGAATAACTATTGGCCCCCTAGTTAGTTTTTTAAAAAGAAAGGCAAAGGGTATTTATATTCCAGGATTTCAGCACATTAATTTATACCAAGTCATTAAATTCTTATTTAAACAGTTAAATACACTTGGCTTATATGATCGTGCGTCAGCAATTTCTTTTAATTTATTGATGGCATTGCCTGCCAGCTTTTTATTTTTGTTTTCTATTATTCCTTATTTCCCCAAAACATTCAAAGTAAAAAAACAAATACTTTCTTTATTTAAGGATATTGCACCCAACTCTAGTACCTATAAATTTATATTAGATATTATCAATGACCTATTAAGTCAACACGTTGGTGTATTTTCCTTTGGTTTTCTTTTACTTTTATTTTATGCCTCAAATGCAATGACAGGTATAATCCGAAGCTTTGACAAGTCCATTATGCAAAACAAACCCTTTTTCTTACATCAAAGAATGAGGGCAATAAGACTCACTATTATACTTATCCTGTTAGTATTTGCTAGCTTGATTGTACTTATTGGGCAGGACCAATTAACTTCCTTATTAAGGGCTGGTTTTGACATTAATAAAGGCACGATTCTTCCTTACTGGAATACATTACGCTGGCTTATCATTATCCTACTTTTGTTTTTTGGGAATGCGTTTATTTACAAATATGCTCCACACATTAAGGAAAAATGGCCATTGGCTTCTCCAGGGGCTTTGCTATCAACAATACTAATGTTAATCACTACCGTGGGCTTCTCCTATTGGGTAAATCATTTTAGTAGTTACAACAAAATTTACGGATCAATAGGCACCGTTTTAATTGTAATGACTTTGATTTACATAAATGCACTTATTCTACTTATTGGATTTGAATTAAATGTAAGTATTGAATTATTGAAAAAGGAGCAAGACCAAGTAGATTATTTTAACTAAGTTTATTATTTGCCATATCTGGGATCTCCGCTACTTTATAGGCACCTGCATCCAATTTTGCTTTGGTTTCACTAAATGCTTTTAGTGTTAAATCAATATCCTCTTGGGTGTGCACTGCCGTTGGAATTAAACGGTATATGATATGTCCTTTTGGAATAACTGGATACACAACAATAGAACAAAATATTTTGTAGTTCTCTCTAATATCCATAACCATTGCAGTGGCCTCTTCTACACCACCTTTCATATATACAGGTGTAACAACTGAATCCGTTTTCCCAATATCAAAGCCTTTTTCTTTTAATCCATTTTGTAATGCCAAAGCATTTTTCCAAAGATTTTCTTTTAATTCAGGTTTGGTTCTTAATAGTTCTAAACGCTTTAAATTACCAACCACGTAAGGCATTGGCAAACTTTTTGCAAATATTTGTGAACGAATATTATAACGGATATAATCAATGATTGTTCTTGGTCCGGCCATAAATGCGCCGATAGAGGCCATACTCTTTGCGAAAGTAGAGAAGTATAAATCAATCTCATCCTGACAACCCTGCTCCTCGCCTGCTCCGGCACCTGTTTTACCTAAGGTACCAAAACCATGTGCATCGTCAACTAATAATCGGAAAGCTACTATCTTTTTTAAATCCGCAATTTCTTTCAATTTACCTTGATCACCTGCCATTCCAAAAACACCTTCAGTAATAACCAAAATACCTCCACCTTGTTTTTCAGCCAATGCTTGGGCTCTTAGCAATTGCTTTTCACAATCTTCTACATCATTATGTTTAAACACAAAACGGTGTCCTGGAATCATTCTTAAAGCATCAATTATACATGCATGACATTCAGCATCATATACAACAACATCATGTCTACCACAAATAGCATCAATAGCACTCATTATACCTTGGTATCCATAATTCATTAAAATGGCGTCTTCCTTATGTACAAACTCGGCCAATTCCTTTTCTAATTGCTCGTGTAAATCACTGTTTCCACTCATCATTCTTGCCCCCATTGGTAATGCCAATCCGTATGCTGCACTTCCGTCAGTATCCGCTTTTCTAACTTCTGGATGATTTGCCAAACCTAAATAATTATTCAAGCTCCAAACTATCATTTCTTGACCTCTAAATTGCATTCTTGCACCAATTTCACCATCTAATTTAGGGAATGCAAAATAACCATGTGCTCTTTCACGATGTTGACCAATTGGGCCATAATTCTTAATAAGTCGCTCGAATATATCTGCCATATAGTATTAATTATTAATGCAAATTTAATCTTTTTTTGCCTTTTTAGCTGTAATAAATATGCGTAATTTGCATGTATAAAATGAAATCAATGAAATATTTGTCCTTACTGTGTTTTAGTATGCTAGCGCTTCAATTAAATGCACAAAAGCCTAACGCTAACGCTACCGTTATTACTAATGCTAAACCAAAATTGGTTGTAGGTATTATGGTTGACCAAATGCGTTGGGATTATATCAATCGTTTTAAGCCCTATTTTACTTCTCAAAATGGATTTATGCGTTTTTTAAATGAGGGCGCTACTTGTGATAATACTTTAATTCCATATGTACCAACTGTTACAGCTTGTGGTCACGCTTCTGTGTATACTGGTTCTGTGCCTGGCATTAATGGTATTGCAGGTAACAATTGGTTTGACAATGATAAGCAGAAAGCTGTTTATTGTGTGGATGATGCAAATGTAAGTTCGGTAGGGGTTGATAATAGTGCAGCCGGAAAAATGAGTCCAGTAAATCTTTGGACAAGCACTATTGGAGACGAAATGAAATTGGCTAGTAATTTTAGAAGCAAAGTAATTGGTATTTCAATAAAAGACAGAGGGGCCATATTGCCTGCTGGACATACTGCAGACGGGGCTTATTGGTATGATAGTAAAACTGGTAATTTCATAAGCTCAACTTATTATGGAGCTCAATTACCTACTTGGGTTGCTCAATACAATGCAAAACATCGTCCTGATAGTTTATACCAACTGGATTGGAATTTAAGTTTACCAAAAGCTATTTACGAGGCTAACTGTGATATAGATCAAAATAATTATGAATCTACGCCATTAGGTAAGGAACAAAAAGGTTTCCCGTATAGTTTACACCAATTTATTGGCAAAGATTATGGAAAGATTGCTTCTACTCCTTATGGAAATACTTTAGTTGCCGAGTTGGCCGAACAAGCATTATCAAATGCTCAATTAGGGCAAGATAATATTACCGATTTATTAGCAATTAGTTTTTCATCTCCCGATTATATTGGCCATAGTTTTGGTCCTGACTCTTGGGAAACTTTGGATGGCTATGTTAAGCTAGATGCCTTACTTGCTCAATTATTTACAAGCTTAGACAAAAAAGTTGGCAAAGGAAATTACACAGTGTTTTTAACTGCAGACCATGCAGTTGCAAACATTCCGGGTTTTGCTAAAAAACACAATTTACCAGGTGGTATTGTAATAGAAGATCAAATTAAAAAAGGGCTTGGAGATTATATAGCAAGTAAAGGACTGGATGCAAAACTAATATCTGCAGTACGTGAATACAATGTACATTTTAATCATGGTTTGATGGATAGTTTAGGCATCACAAACGAAAAATTAATTGCACTTAGTACACAATACCTTCAAAAGCTACCAGAAGTATTACAAGTTGTTGATGCACGTCATGCAGCAACTGCTCCAGTTCCACAAAGTTTAAGAGAACGCATTGTTAATGGTTATAACCCACAACGTGCTGGTGATTTATTAATACTAACTAAGTCTGGATATGTAGATGGCTTTAGCACAGGAACCAGCCATGGTGTGCTATATAACTATGATGCACATATTCCATTCTTACTTTTTGGAAATGGCATAAAGCATGGTGTTGTCAATACACCAACTTTTATGACTGACATTGCACCAACAATTACTACTTTATTAGGCATTCAAATGCCAAGTGGTGCAATTGGAAAACCTGTAGTAGAAGTTTTAAAGTAACAAATTTTGAAAGAATAAGTAATTCTCGCCCTGCGCATAGCATGAAAGCTCGGCTCAAATTAGTATCCTTATCAGGGTTTAATATTATTTAAAAAATCATACCAAATAAAAAAAGCCACTCAATTGAGTGGCTTTTTTAGTATTCAACATTTCGAAATACTTTTATGCAAGTTTCTTCTGCAAATTCGCATCTAATGCATCTAGGAACTCTTCAGTATAAACATAATGTTCGCCATGGCTAACTTTATTACCATGTACGCATACTGCTAAATCCTTGGTCATAATACCAGACTCAACTGTCTCTACACAAACCTCTTCTAATGCTTTAGAGAAACGAATTAATTCTTGGTTATTATCTAATTGACCTCTGAATTCCAACCCTCTAGTCCAAGCAAAGATTGATGCAATAGGGTTTGTAGAAGTTCTGTTTCCTTTTTGATGTTCGCGATAATGACGTGTTACTGTACCATGAGCAGCTTCTGCTTCCATTACTTTACCATCTGGTGTAATTAAAGTAGAAGTCATTAAACCTAATGAACCAAAACCTTGTGCAACGGTATCAGACTGTACGTCACCATCATAGTTTTTACAAGCCCAAACAAAATTACCATTCCATTTTAAAGCACTTGCCACCATGTCATCAATCAAACGGTGCTCATAAGTGATCCCTGCTTCATGATATTTAGCTTTAAATTCATTTTGATACACTTCTTCAAAAATGTCTTTAAAACGACCATCATATTTTTTCAAGATGGTATTTTTTGTAGACAAGTATAAAGGCCATTTTTTGGCTAAAGCCTGATTAAAACAAGCACGTGCAAAACCATAAATACTTTCATCGGTATTGTACATCGCTAATGCAACGCCATCTCCTTTATAGTTAAATACTTCAAACTCTTGTTTGGTTCCATCTTCACCTTCAAACTTAATCGTTAATTTACCTTTCCCTTTTGTTACAAAGTCAGTTGCACGATACTGATCACCAAATGCATGACGACCAATACAAATAGGTGCAGTCCAGTTAGGCACTAAACGAGGCACATTGCTACAAACAATTGGCTCACGAAAAACCGTACCATCCAAAATGTTACGAATAGTTCCGTTTGGACTCTTCCACATTTGCTTTAACTTAAACTCTTCTACTCTTTGCTCGTCAGGAGTAATAGTTGCACATTTGATACCTACACCATATTGTTTAATGGCATTTGCAGCATCAATTGTTACTTGGTCATTCGTTTCATCACGATACTCCATTCCCAAGTCATAGTATTTAATATCAATGTCTAAATAAGGTAAGATTAACTTGTCCTTAATAAACTTCCATATAATTCTTGTCATTTCATCTCCATCCAATTCAACAACTGGATTGGCAACTTTGATTTTTTGTCCCATATCTTTTTAAAAATTTAGTACACAAATGTACAAAATGTAGATAGAATATGAATGATAAAACTCAGTAAAAACTACTTAATAAACCTAGTGATTTACAATTAGGACTGGGATACTTAGTTTATGACGAACCGATTCAATGGTTTCCCCAAATAGATAGTCTTTCCAGCCTTGGTGCTTATGCGCACCCATCACTAACATTTGTGCGTCTTTTTCCATGACAATCCTTACAATCTCCTTAACTCTATTTCTATATCCCAAAGCGGTTGTGACTTGATATCCTTTTTCAAGAAGTGCAGCAGCATAGACATTTAATCTTTCTTGGTCTTTTCTGGACTCTTCGTCATCACTTGCATCTAATAAATAATTTGCTGTCGCACTTTCTACAATATGTATTAAAATGAAATTTATTGAAGGGGCATTAACGTTTAGTTGCTGATTTTTTGAATGTGCTATTGCTGTGTTGATAAGCTGTTTGTCGGTTGCTGAAAAATCGAGTGCTATAGCAATTCGGCTTACTGGTTCACTTTGTGTCCAGTCCAATTCTATGAAACCTCCGTGCAAATCGGTTTCCCCAGGCACTGTTCGTTTTTTTATAAAAGGAAAGAAAGTAACAAAACAAAGTAATCCAACAAAAAAAATAATAAGTGTTATTATGAATATACTCAATAGTAAACTATGCTTTTGTTCTAAAAAGGAAACCGCAAAATCATATACCAAATGGCCATTCAAATACACTAAAACTGCAGCCACCAACCAAGCCAAAAATTTAATTTTCCAATTGATGGCAAATTCGCCCATAGTAGTTTTATCACTTACAAAATGTATTAATGGAATAACTGCATAACCAAGTTGTAAACTTAATATTACTTGACTAAAAATCAACAATTCATCAACTTTATCCTCCCCCATAATACCAATTACCAATACTGCTGGGACAATTGCTACCAGGCGAGTGATTAATCTTCTAATCCACGGATTTAACCTTAGTCTTAAATATCCTTCCATTACAATTTGTCCTGCTAAAGTGCCCGTCACAGTTGAACTTTGACCAGCTGCAATTAATGCAATAGCAAATAAAATAGGCGCTAATTTAGACCCTAACAATGGTGCCAACAACGCATGCGCATCTTCAATTTTAGCTACTTCTTTATGACCTGTTGCATAAAATGCAGTAGCCGCTAATATTAATATCGCCGCATTCACAAAAAATGCCGCATTGAGCGCTACAGCACTATCAATAAAATTATACCAGATTGATTTTCTTATACCAGCAACACTGCGATCAATCTTTCTAGTTTGTACTAATGCGGAATGTAGATACAAATTATGTGGCATAACAGTTGCACCTATGATACCTACTGCTATATATAAAGCTTGAGGGGATAAACTAGTTGGAATAAACCCTTTAATTGCATGTGAAAGATTTGGCTTCGCAATAAATAATTGAATGAAAAAACTAAACCCGATAGTGGCAACTAACAAAATGATAAACGCTTCCATCTTGCGTATGCCATAGCGTTGTAAAAACAAGAATAAAAAAGTATCCGTAACCGTTATCAATGTTCCATACATCATGGGCAGTCCAGTCAATAATTTAATACCTATTGCCATTCCTAATACCTCGGCTAAATCAGTAGCTGCGATTGCTAACTCAGCAAGAATGTATAGAGACAAATTCACTATTGGAGGATAGGTTTCTCTATTTACCTGAGCTAAATCTAAACGTCTTACAATGCCTAATCTGGCACTTAAACTTTGTAGCAGGATAGCCATTAAATTACTTAATAGCAAAATCCAAATAAGCTGATAACCAAACGCAGCTCCACCAGCTAAATCAGTAGCCCAGTTACCTGGATCCATATATCCAACACTCACAAGATATGCAGGGCCAATAAATGCCAGCAATTTACGCCAACCGGTTTTATGTTCAACTGGCACTGACTCATGCAGGGTATCTAAGGATTTTTCCAATTTCATGTATTGTAAATTTAATGATAAACCTTTTGTGAAACTCAGTTTGTTAGTCTAATTTTAACAAAAACTACCCAATGCGTAAATGGTACTTTATAGGGTTATCCTGCTTGTTAATGGCTTGTGGCGATAAAAAAACCGATTTATCAGGCAATACGCCTATAAAAATAAATGACTTTAATAAGGTATTTAAAGCAACTGAACTTCCCTTAACTATTTCAGATACTAATTTGAAACGTTTTAGCGATACGCTTACAATTGGCCGAAAAGCATTGGCCCAATTTGTTCCAGATTCAATTGTTGAAAATATTATTGCCTTAAAAAACAACAAAGCCATAATTCATCCATTAATTCGGATTGAAAAAGAAGCAGAGTATTATTTGTTGTTGAATGTTCAACATCCTAAGAAACAAGAAATTGCTGTCGTAGTTTTTAGTAAGAAAAATAAATACCTAGACTATAAAATTATCACCGACTTTTCGGATGAAAATAAAAATTCAAGATTATATGGGAAGTCACTTTCTATAAATAAAGAACCTTCCTTTTTAGTTGAAGAAAATAAAATGGGTAATGACAATGTTTTAACCTACGAAAAAAAAGGCTGGGCTTATACTGATAGTGCTTTTAGATTAATCTATTTTGATAGCAATAAAAAACCAGAAAATAAATCTATCCTAAATCCAATTGACACGCTAGCAATCAATAATACTTATAGTGGCGACTATGGCACTGATGCGAAAAATTTTATCTCATTACGCGATCATGGCAACTCCAATAAATATCAATTTTTTTTACATTTCGAAAAACGTGAAGGTGCTTGTGTAGGGGAACTAAAAGGAATTTTAAATTTCAATAAAAATGTGGCCACTTACAATGAAAAAGGTGACCCTTGTATAATTCATTTTAGTATTGAAGGCAATTCAATTCGTATTAAGGAAGATGGAAATTGTGGAAATCATAGAGGCATGACATGTTATTTTAATGACAATTTTGACCGTAAAAAGAAGGCTAAAAAGAAGAAATAATCCACAAAAAGGCATTGCAAACGATTGTTATTCACACCTAATTGTGTATTATCTACATTTTAGGCAAATACCATTATATTGCACACAAATTATCAAACGCCCCTTACTATGAGTTTTAGAAATTACCAGGTGCCTTACAAAATAAACGAACAGTTTAAGAAAAAGGCAGCTTACTTTTCTATGGAATTTGCTATCCACCAACCTTTAAAGATTTACAGTGGTGGATTAGGTTTTTTAGCTGGATCACATTTAAGAAGTGCTTACGAATTAAATCAGAATATGATTGGTGTAGGTATACTTTGGAAATATGGTTACTATGATCAAGCTAGGAACCAGGATCAAACATTACAGGTTACTTTCATGGAGAAAATATATAGCTTCTTGGAAGACACTGGCATTAAGTACCAAATTATGATTCATGATCATCCAGTTTGGGTTAAAGCTTATTACTTAGCACCTAGCACTTTTTGTAGTGCTCCATTATTCTTATTAAGTACCGACTTGCCTGAGAATGATTACGTTTCTCAAACTATTACACATCGTTTATATGATGCAAACGTAGCTACCAAAGTGGCTCAATTTATTTTATTGGGTGTGGGTGGTGCTAAATTGATTGATGAATTAAATTTTGAACCAGAAGTTTATCACTTAAATGAAGCACACGGTTTTTCAAGTGCTTTCTACTTATTAAATAAATACAAATCATTAGACGAAGTTAAAAAACGTTTAGTGTTCACTACACATACTCCCGAAGAAGCTGGAAATGAAAAACATGACATTTATTTATGCCATAAAATGGGTTATTTCTGCGGCTTAAGTATTGATGAAGTAAGAAAATTAACCGGTATCCATGACGATCAATTTAACCACTCATTAGCTGCATTGCGTTTTGCACGTAAAGCAAATGGCGTGTCTGAACTACATGGACATGTAAGCCGTGAAATGTGGGGTAAATATGATGGAATATGCCCTATTGTTCATATTACCAATGCACAAAACTGGCGTTATTGGGCTGATAAACAATTATATAGATTTGCTGAAGCAAATGATGATGCAGGTTTTGACGATCGAAAAATGTATTTGAAGAAACGTGCATTTGAAATTGTAGCCGATCAAACTGGAAAAGTATTTGATCCAAATGTATTGACAATTGTTTGGGCAAGACGTTTTGCGGGATATAAACGCGCCGATTTCCTTTCTTGGGACTTGGAGCGTTTTGAAAAATTATTAGGTAACTTAAAGCACCCAGTACAAATTATTTTTGCTGGAAAGCCTTATCCTGTTGACTATCCTGCAATTTCTCAATTTAATAATTTAGTACACTTAAGCAAGAACTACAATAATGTTGCTGTATTAATTGGATATGAATTAGGATTGAGTAAAAGAATGAAGCAAGCCTCTGACGTTTGGTTAAATAACCCACGCGTTCCTAGAGAAGCATCTGGTACTTCAGGAATGACTGCTGCCATGAATGGTGCGGTTAACTTCTCAACAGATGATGGATGGATTCCAGAATTTGTAAACCATGGTAATAACGGTTTTGTTGTCCCTAAGGCAGATTACGAAAACATGAGCACTCAGGAACAAGATGATTATGATTTAGATGAATTATACAAAATATTAGAGAACGAAATTATACCAATGTATTATCAAAATCGTGATACTTGGCGTTCAATTACTAAGAATGGAATGAGAGATGTTCGTTTCCAATTTGATAGTAACAGAATGGCCGAAGAGTATTATGAAATAATGTACAAAAGCTAAGTCTTCATACTTTAAGAGTACCCTTCCCCAAAAATCCCTTCAATTCGTTGAGGGGATTTTTTTTAGTGCTAAAACAAAATACTTAGAAAATAATCTAATAAATTTTTAATACAAGAATTTTAAATAAATAAAAAAGTTAAAGAATACATCATGAATTAAACAATAAATTTACATTTGACTTAAATAATCAAACAATGAACAAATTTTATTTTTCATTTATTTTGATGCTAATGTCTTTTTGTGCAATTGCATCCAACGCTGATACACTATCAATAAATATCGAAAAGCATGCATTAAAAAAAGGCGACACTTTGTTTTTTGACTGCGCATACAAATATGATAACCCGTCAAAATCTAAAATCACTTTAAATGTGGTGATAGAAAACATCGAAAAAACAAAGCAATGGAAATTTAGGTATCCCCTAATGAATGGAGCCAGTGCACCTGGAATTATAATTGGAGATGCTATTCCTGATGGAAAATATGCTGTTACTTTTTTACTTCAAAATGATTTCTTAAGATTGAAAGGGAAAATAAAAGACTATTCCCCAAACTCAAAAGGATTGAACTATTTATTATTAGCGAAAAATAAAGACTCATATATTGGCTTTTTAAATCCGGGAAATTCAGGTTACTTCACTACTCCGAAAATGATTTTTGAAGATACTGCAAGGATCGTTTTTTCGGAAATAGGACGAAAAAACCAAAGCTTATTTATTGATCTTGAAACCTATCTTGACTCCACTTACACTCCTATTGCTCAAATAACGGAATTTATTACGATTGGAAATATTGCCCAACAAGTTAACGGGGCCGTAAATGAAAATTACAAATTTGATATCAGCGACAATAAACAATTCACCTTAAATCAGGTAAACGTTAAATCTGTTTTAAAGAAAAAGATAGAACTCTTCGACGAAACCTATGCAAGTGGAATGTTTAAATTTGGATATCCAACTATTTTTGATGGTATCGAAGGTACCCAAATCGGAAATGCAACGGATATTTTTAGTTTTCTACAAGGAAGGATTGCTGGTTTAAAAGTAGCCAGGGATATGATGGGTACTTATACTTTAAAATGGCATGAAAGCAATGTAGATGTTTATTTAGATGAATTTAAAGTAGATAATGAAATGGCAAGTTATGTAAACACCAACGACATTGCAATGATAAAAGTATTCTCACCTATGGGTGGCGGCCCTACCGGGAATGGCACCATTGCCATTTATACCAAAAGAGGAGCCTATTATACGGAGAATAGTACAAGAAAATACAATTTTGAAGTGATCGGCTACGCTCCAGAAATTGCCATTTGGAATTAATTCAACAATTACTACCTAATTTTGTTATTCAAATATGAATAAGATAATTGTTTCCATTACCGGTGCCAGTGGGGCTATATATGCCAAATGTCTTTTAGATAGTTTGTTAAAGATCAAAGATCAATATGAAGCAGTTGGTATTATAATGAGTGACAACGCAAAAATTGTTTGGGAGACAGAACTAGGCAACAAGGATTATACCAAATATCCATTTACATTTTATGCTAAGAACGATTTTAATGCACCTTTTGCCTCGGGCTCGGCACAATACAATATCATGATAGCAGTGCCATGTAGTATGGGAATGTTAGGAAGAATTGCAAATGGTGTAAGCGATGACTTAAGCACTAGGGCTGCTGATGTAATTTTAAAAGAAAGGAGAAAACTAATTTTAGTTGCACGTGAGACTCCCTATAATTTGATTCATATAAAAAATATGGAAACGGTTACACTAGCGGGTGGTATTATTTGTCCTGCTACTCCAAGTTTTTATAGTAAACCTCAAACAATGGAAGACCTCGCTTACACAGTAGTGCATCGCATATTGGACCTTGCTGGATTAAACGCAAATGGTTATCGTTGGGGAAATAAGTAGAGTTGGTATAAAAAAAACTAATAAAAAGCCTCGAATCAATTTGATCGAGGCTTTTTATTATCAGATGACTATAAACTTATTTTGGCTCTTTGGGGGCTTTAGGTTCTTTTGGTGCTTTCTCTTTTTCCTTTTTTTGTAATGTAAAAGTTAAAGCCGTTTTATCTGCATTTAAGTCCCCCACTAATACATCTCCTTCCTTAACACTAGCATTTAAAATTTCTTCTGCTAAAGGATCTTCAACATATTTTTGGATAGCTCTATGTAATGGTCTTGCACCAAATTGAACATCATATCCTTTATCCGCGATAAAACCTTTTGCGTCCTCGGTTAATACTAGATTTAATCCCAGATTCACTAAACGTCCTAACACGTTTTTCATAATGATGTCGATGATTAAATATATATTCTCCTTGGTTAAAGAGTTGAACACAATCACATCGTCAATTCTATTTAAGAATTCAGGAGAGAAAGTGCGTTTTAATGCTTTCTCAATTACTGAACGATTATTCTCTTCTGTCTGTTGAACTCTTGTGGCAGTGGCAAATCCCACACCATCACCAAACTCTTTTAATTGACGTGCGCCAATATTTGAAGTCATAATGATCATGGTGTTTTTGAAATCTACTTTGCGACCTAACCCATCTGTTAAAATACCATCATCTAATACTTGTAATAAAATATTATAAATATCTGGATGTGCTTTTTCAATTTCGTCTAAAAGAATTACACAGTATGGCTTACGTCTCACTTTCTCGGTTAACTGTCCACCCTCTTCATATCCCACATAACCTGGAGGCGCTCCAATTAAACGAGATACTGCAAATTTTTCCATATACTCACTCATGTCAATACGAATTAACGCTTCTTCAGAGTCAAACATATTTCTTGCTAATGCACGCGCCAATTCTGTTTTACCTACACCTGTTGGACCTAAGAAAATAAAAGTACCAATTGGTTTTTTAGGATCTTTTAAACCTACTCTATTACGTTGAATAGCTTTCACTACTTTGCTAATGGCATCATCCTGTCCAATGACCATTCCTTTCATATCATCGGCCATTTTACGCAGCTTAGTAGTTTCAGCTTCAACCATACGTTTTACAGGAATACCTGTCATCATGCTAATTACTTCGGCAATATTTTCTTCATTAATTGGGAATCTTGCAGTTTTACTTTCTTCCTCCCAGTTTAATTTCGCTTTTTCTAAAGCTTCTCCTAATTTCTTTTCTGTATCTCTTAAGCTTGCAGCTTCTTCAAAGCGCTGGCTCTTAACTACTTTATTCTTTTCTTCCTTAACTTCTTCTATTTGCTTTTCTAAATCAACGATATCCTGAGGTACATTGATATTTTTTAAATGCACTCTAGCGCCTACTTCATCCAATACATCAATAGCTTTGTCTGGTAGTAAACGATCGGTCATGTATCTATCACTTAACTTAACACAAGCTTCAATGGCTTCCTGATCATACACAACACTGTGGTAATCCTCATATTTGGATTTGATATTATTCAGAATTGAGATGGTGTCTTCTACACTTGGTGGTTCAATGATTACTTTTTGGAAACGTCTATCTAATGCACCATCTTTTTCAATATGCATTCTATACTCATCCAAAGTTGATGCACCAATGCATTGCAATTCTCCTCTTGCCAATGCAGGTTTAAATATATTAGAAGCATCTAATGATCCACTTGCTCCACCTGCACCTACAATAGTATGTATCTCATCAATAAATAAAATTACGTCTCTGTTTTTCTCCAACTCATTCATGATGGCTTTCATTCGCTCCTCAAACTGACCACGGTATTTTGTACCTGCCACTAAGGCCGCTAAGTCCAATGAAATAACGCGTTTATCAAATAATACACGACTTACTTTTCTTTGTACAATTCTTAATGCAAGTCCTTCCACAATGGCTGTCTTACCCACACCAGGTTCACCAATTAAAATTGGATTATTCTTTTTACGGCGACTAAGAATTTGACTTACTCTTTCAATTTCTGCTTCACGACCTACAATTGGATCTAATGCATCCATCTCTGCAAGCTTAGTAATATCACGCCCAAAATTGTCTAATACTGGGGTTTTTGATTTATTAGGTGTGCCCGTTTTAGGTTTAGAACCTGAACCAAATCCACTTCCTCCTCTTTTCTCTTCTTCAAATTCATCATCTGGTTCATCAGAAAATTCTGATCTAGCAGATCCAGCCGAACGATCAGAACGATCTGATCTGTCAATATCACCCAGCCCTGAAGGCGAAGAACCCACCATTCCTAATTCATTGCGGAACAAATCATAGTCCACATCAAATTGGTTTAGAATTTGAGTGGCAATATTTTCTTTATTCTTTAAGATACTCAACAATAAATGTTCTGTTTCTACCATGGGGCTTTTTAAAGCCTTTGCTTCCAAAACTGTAACTCGAATTACTTTTTCGGCTTGCTTTGTTAGAGGCAAACTATTAATGTTAGCTACGTTTTTACCAGACTTATCTTTGACTGCCAATTCAATTTCCTTTCTTAGGTCAGTTAAATTCACATTTAACTGTCTCAAAACCTTGATTGCAGTATTTTCCTGATCTCTAATAAGTCCTAACATCAAATGCTCGGCCCCAATAAAGTCATTACCTAATCTCAATGCCTCTTCTCGGCTATAAGAGATGATTTCCTTAACTTGTGTTGAAAAATTATTATCCATATATTAATTTGGAGCTGTTACAAGAATAACGAATATTTTTGACCTAAAGTATGTCTAGTATTACATGTTATTAACCAATTATTATGAGTCAAATTCAATACCAAACCGACACTAAGGAGAAATTTACTGTTATAACCTTTCTCAATACCCTACTTGATTCAAATCTCGTGCCAGAATTACAGGAATTAACATCGAAATGGGGAAATACTCCACCAAAAAACCTGGTTTTGAACCTAAAAAATGTCCAAAATTGGGATTTGTCCGTAATTGAACAAATTGCGACGGCTCAAGGACAATTTTACGAACACAATACCTCATTTGTCATTTGCGAACTTTCTAACAAATTGCAGGACATATTGGACAAAACCGACTATGCCGAACTATTAAATATGACACCTTCCGAGTCAGAAGCCTGGGATATTGTTCAAATGGAAGAAATTGAACGTGAGCTTTTAGATAGTGATGATATGGAATTTAGTGCCCAAGATTAGTTATTTTCGCCCTCATGATTACCGCTCAAACCATTCAACAAATTACCAGCCGAATTGACATCATTGATGTAGTTGGTGAATTTGTGAAATTAAAGAAGAGAGGTACTAATTACTTAGGCAATTGTCCTTTTCATAACGAAAAATCCCCGTCTTTTACAGTTTCTCCCGCCAAAGAAATTTACAAATGTTTTGGTTGTGGCAAAAGTGGTAATACCATCACTTTTTTGATGGAGCACGAAAAGTATAGTTATGTTGAGGCATTAAGATGGTTGGCGGCTAGGTACCATATTGAAATTGAAGAAACGGAGACTAGCCCTGCACAAAAAATGGCGCAGCAGGTTGCAGACAGCTTATATGCCATTAATCATTTTGCAATGGATTGGTTTAGCAAACAATATTGGGAAACCGAAGCTGGCGCAACCATTGCACAGAGTTATATGCAACATAGAGGTTTTTTGAAACCCATTGTTGAGAAATTTAAAATTGGATACAACCCTTCTGATAGAGATGGACTTGCAAAAGCTTTAATTCAAAATCAATTCAACCCTGAATTATTTGCAAGGACTGGTTTAGTGGTGGAAAGAAATGGAGAATGGCAGGACAACTATCGAGATAGAATCATTTTCCCAATTCACAATACAACTGGAAAAATTATTGGTTTTGGAGCAAGACAAATTGCCAAAAACGACAAGTCTCCAAAATATATTAATACGCCAGAAAATGAGATTTATGTAAAAAGTAAAATTCTATATGGATCTTATTTTGCGCGTAATTCAATTAACAGCAAAGATGAATGTTTATTAGTAGAGGGTTATACTGATGTTGTAAGTTTACACCAGGCTGGCATTGAAAATGTGGTGGCTAGTGGTGGAACTTCATTAACCATGGATCAATTAAGGTTAATTAAAAAATACACCCAAAACCTTACCATTATTTATGACGGTGATGCGGCAGGTGTGAAAGCAGCTCTTCGCGGGTTAGACATGGCATTGGAAGAAGGATTGAATGTACAACTAGTATTAATACCTGATAAAGAGGATCCTGATAGTTATGTAAACAAAGTTGGATCAGAAGCATTTAATAGTTTTGTGCAAGGCAACAAAAAGGACTTTGTACTTTTCCAACTAGAAGTACAATTAAAGGATGTTGGCAATGATTTAAACAAGAAGAATATATTAGTAAATCAGATTGCTGAGACCCTAAGCAAAATTAATAAAGCAGAGGACTTTACTAAATTACAAGAATATGTAAGAAAATGTTCTTCTTTATTACGGATTGACGAGACAGGCTTAACGCAGCTTGTAAATAAGTTTAAGCGTGACAAGCTAGTTAAAGAGGAGAAGAAAATGGCTTTTGACGAAGCTGCCATACTTATGCCTAGCTTCCCTCCTGCCGAAACCGAGGATCAGCATTTTGATTTATTTACGGACAAGGATTTAGCTCACGAAAAGAATTTAGTGCGTTTAGTTATAGAACATGGGATTGAAAAAGATAGCGAAGGCAAGTTTATTGCACAACATGTTTTTGATGAGATTGAAGGCTTCCCATTAGAGAATGCCGACATGATTTATTTAATGGATGCATACAAAAAGTGGTTTTACGAGGGTAAAATGCCCGATGGAAAAACATTGCAATATCACGAGGACGAGCGCGTTCAAAAATGGGTGGTCACTTTATTAGAACCCGAATTGGAATTAAGTCTTAGATGGAATGAGAAACTAGGTATTAAAAAGAAAGAGGAGGAAAAGGACATAATGGTTGAAATTAATATAAGTCTTCTCTACTTTAAGCTTAGGAAAATTAGAAAGATGATAAGTCAAAATCAATCTGATTTAGAAAATGCTCCTGAATCCACACAAATTCAACTATTACAGATTCACAAACATTTAAAAGACATTGAAAAAGAGCTAACATCTTCTATAGGCACCGTGATTTATAAGTAAGATTGAGATTTTCACTTACCCTGCATTATGGCAATAAAAAATCCCCTAAAATTCATTAGGGGATTTTTATATACTTACTAATCTACTATTTTTTTATTTTTCGGATGGGTTGTTTTTACCAGCTAATAATTTCTCTAAAGTTGCTTCCAAACGCTTTTGTTTGGTTTCTTCTTTTTTAGCTCCTTGAATCCAACTTAAATATTCCTTCTGATTTAATATGGAAAGTGAAGTGAAAAACTCTCTTGCTTCATCATGAGCTGCTAATATTTTATCCAATTCAATTGGTAATGCAATTAGGCGCTTTTGAAAATCATCCACCTTAACATCAGAAGCTTTGAATTCAACAAATGTTCGATTCTTATTAGGCAGTTGATCTAATTTCTTAAAACGCATTGCAGTCCAAACATGGTCCAATGTTACCTGCCTTACTGCTTCGTATTCATTTTTAGATAGAATTTCCCAGCTTGCATCTCTGTTTAAATCAGAAACAATTTTAGAAGTAGTCTTAGGATAAGCAATCCAAAGTTTACTCTCTACATGCAAAGATGAGAATACCTCCTTTAAGATATTATTAAGCTGTAATTGATTGATTGCGAAAATCAACGCAAAATCAATTTTCCTGGTTTTTAACAGGGGCGTAATATTCTTATTGTAATTCAGTTTTGCAAATTGTTTCTCTACAGAGGAAGGCAACCCTTGTATCAGTAAATTTTTCTCTTCTTTCAACTGCAATTTCTCTAAAATATGCTGAGGACCTGTCATAAGTAAATTAATTAAGGGAGGGCAAAGTTACTAAATTCTTGCTTAGTATAAATACTAAAATCTCAAAAAGATGTAAATAATTAATAATCAATTATTTACACTGATTACTGTTTATTTTTGTGTTTGAACAAAGGCACTTTATTTTCAGTACCCTTTAAGAGTCTAGTGATATTTTTTTGATGGGTTATGATGACCATCAAGGCAACAATTATGGCAAACAAGCGGTACATGGTTTCTTTCTCATTGAAAATAAAAAGGATTAAAACCATAAATGCCACCCCAGCCAACATTGAACTAAGAGATACAAAACGGGTGGTTACTAAAGTAAATAAGAATACAACTAAACATAAAAGCGCAACTAGGGGCTGAATAGCTAAAGCCATTCCCAATAAAGTTGCAACACCCTTACCTCCTTTAAAGTTGGCCCAAATAGGAAATATATGTCCCAACACGGAAGCCAAACCCAAAATTATCATAAAGTTTGTTCTTGCTAACTCATTGGTATGATAGAAAGGGATTAATATATATAGTGAAGTTGCAATAATTCCCTTTGTCACATCAACCAACATTACAATACTGCCCCATTTAGAGCCTAAAACTCTAAAAGTATTAGTCGCACCAGCATTGCCACTGCCATAATCTCTAATGTCAATATTAAAAACTGACTTGCTAATCCAGACAGCGGTAGGTATAGAACCAATTAAATAAGCCAATATAACTAAGATCGATTCGGTCATGGGGTCATGTTTGGGGTACACAAATATACGCCCAAAAAAATTAATGGTTTGTTAACTTGGGTAAATTAATGGACTACTACCTTTCAAATAACAGGCTAATCCAGCCATTCAAAGTCCTATGTTTAAGGTAATTCCAGCCATTTTTAAATGCTAAATCAATCATATCTTGCTGATCCTCAATTAATAGTCCACTTAGTATCAATTCTCCACCTGGCTTACCTACTTTTGTTAATTCCTCCATATTGGCCTCTATAATATGTCTATTCACATTTGCGAGCACGATATCAAATTGTTGATCCTGAATGGCAGACTCCACTTTTTGAATTTGGATGAATTTGCTGTCATTGGCCTGAATATTCTCGGCTGCATTCTCAATACACCAGTCATCATTGTCCACGGCTAAAACACTAGATGCCCCCAATTTTTCAGCTAAGATGGCCAAGATTCCCGTTCCAGTTCCAAAATCATATACCGATTTGCCTTTGAAATCCATTTCACCCATCAACTGCATTACAGTGAAAGTAGTACCATGATGCCCTGTTCCAAAGCTCATTTTGGGCGTAATATTAATTTCATATTTGACAGCTGGTTCAAAATGTGGATGAAAACTAGCTCGTATTCCAACAAAATTATCAACCCTTACTGGATCAAAATTAGACTCCCAAATCGCATTCCAATTTTGTTCTTTAATAATTGATTTTGAGTAACTTAAGTTTTCTTGTTTGAATATATTATTTAATTCAAATTCAATATTATTTTCAAGATATTCGTTGAGTAAAATATAGGTTTTACAGTGCCCTGCGCCAGTTCCTAGCCCAGCCGTAGTTCCCAAAACACTACTCATGCCTACTCCATTATTAATCCCAGTTGCGGTCTCCTCTTCATTAAAACCCTCAAAGCCTAGATTGGCCAGTTGGGCTACCAAGAGCTCAAATTGATCCTGGTTATCAAAATCAAAGGCAATTTGTATATATTCTTTTGGCATGTGGTTAAGTTTGTTTGTCTGTAATTTGATTGGTAAAGATAGCAATGATTCATCTAAATGCTGAACATCGAACCATAGCGTTAAGAAAATGAGCAATTAACTCGTTAAGAAATTGCGCATGTCTGAGCGAAGCGAGTTCGCAATTTTAGAGTGAATTGCTCATTTTTAGCGTAAATGGTGAGCGGAGAAGCATTGATGAATCATTGCTATCAAATAATAATTATAGACAACAAAAAAATGCCCCAGGGTTACTGAGGCATTTAATATATAGTTCTATTTAAAACTAAGCTTGTGGGCGATCTTCGCGAGGCGCTTGCTCTGGCTTAGGCAATAAAGCTTTGTGGCTTAATTTGAATTTACCTGTTTTAGGATCCAAACCTACCAATTTCACTTTTACCTCATCTCCTTCTTTGAAGATGCCATCCATAGTCTCCAAACGCTTCCAGCTTATTTCACTAATGTGCAATAAACCTTGTTTACCTGGCATAAATTCAACGAATGCACCAAACTCTTTAATGCCTTTCACAACACCATCATAAACGTCCCCAATTTCAGGAACAGCTACAATGCCATTGATCCATCTAACCGCAGCATCTAAGCTATCTTTGTTAGCAGAGAAGATACTTACTTCACCGTGGTTGTCTACTTCTTCAATATTGATAGTAGCACCTGTAGTTCTTTGCATTTCTTGGATAATCTTACCACCTGGTCCAATTACAGCACCAATGAATTCTTTATCAATGATTAACTTAACCATTCTTGGCGCATGAGGCTTCACATCTGCACGTGCAGCAGGAATACACTCATACATTGCATCTAATATATGTAAGCGACCTTTTTTAGCTTGTGACAATGCTTCGCGCATAATATCCATGCTTAAACCGTCAACTTTAATATCCATTTGAACACCACAGATACCGTCTTTTGTACCCGTAACTTTAAAGTCCATATCTCCTAAATGATCCTCATCTCCTAAGATATCAGTTAAGATAGCGTACTTGCCATCTTCTCTTGAGATTAATCCCATAGCCACACCACTTACGTGCTTTGGCACTGGAACACCTGCATCCATTAAAGCTAATGAACCCGCACAAACAGTTGCCATAGAAGACGAACCATTTGATTCTAAGATATCAGATACTACACGTAATGTGTAAGGGAAAACAGTGCTATCTGGTAACATTTGTTTTAAAGAACGTTGTGCTAAGTTACCATGACCTACTTCACGACGACCTACACCACGCATCATTTTCACTTCACCTGTTGAGAATGGAGGGAAATTATAGTGTAAGAAGAATTTTTGGTATTCAGCGCTTTGTGCAGTCTCTTGCATTAACTCATCTAACTTAGTTCCTAATGTTACGGTAGTTAAAGACTGAGTTTCGCCTCTTGTAAATAATGAAGATCCGTGTGGAGTTGGTAATGGAGAAGTTTCCATCGCCAAAGGACGCACTTGATCCAATTGACGACCATCTAAACGAATACGGCTGTCAACAATCATATTTCTAACCACTTCCCACTTTAAGTCCTCATAATACTTACCTGCTAATTTCTTTTGCAAGTCCGTAATTTCAGTACCCAAATGTTCCATGATCTCTTTTTTCAATGCACTAAAAGCATCACTACGCTCATGCTTTGCAGAACCCATTCTTGCGATTGCATCTACTTTTGCAGTTGCAAAATCATATACTTTTTTCTTGATCTCTTCGTCTTGCTCTGGCTTTTTGTAATCGCGCACTTCTGTGATACCAACTATCTTTCTTAATTCAGCTTGCGCTTTAATTTGCTTATTAATGGCAGCATGTGCTATTTCTAAACATTCTACTAATTCTTCCTCAGAACATTCTTTCGCTTCCCCTTCTACCATCATCAAGTTCTTTTCAGTAGCTGCGATGATGAATTCTAATTCAGATTTTGCTAATTCCGCTTTAGAAGGATTGATTACAAACTTGCCATCAATCTTTGCAATTCTTACTTCAGAAATAATTTCTTTAATTGGAATATTGGAAACTGCTAATGCTGCAGAAGCTGCTAAACATGCTAATGAATCAGGCATTACATTCTCATCAGAAGATACCAATGAAATTAATACTTGCACATCGCACAAATAATCTTCAGGGAATAAAGGTCTTAACGCGCGGTCAATTAAACGGCTTGTTAAAATTTCGTAGTCATTTAAACGTGCTTCTCTTTTAAAGAAGGAACCAGGAATACGGCCTGCAGAAGCAAACTTCTCTTGGTAGTCAACGCTTAATGGGAAAAAGTCTTGTCCTTCTTTAGGATCTTTATTGGCTACTACTGTTGCTAATAAAATACAGTTTCCTTGTCTAACGGTAACAGCTCCGTCTGCTTGACGTGCTAATTTACCGGTTTCTATAAATATCTCTTGTCCAGGATTAACCTCGAACTTTACTGATTTCGGTTGTGATAACATTTTTAATTTTTTTGGTATGAAGCAATCTATTATTCGTCGATTGTCGAATTGAATTTATTTCAAAAACACGCGAAAAATAATAGACGTATATAAACAACTAATCCCAACCGTGTTGTACAGTTGGGACAGCTATTATAAGTAGTTCTTGATTATTTTCTTAAGCCTAATTTTTCAATTAGTGCGCGGTAACCAGTAAGGTTATGTTTTTGTAAATAAACCAATAAACGCTTACGCTGACCCACTAATTGCATTAAACCTCTTTGAGTTGAATGGTCTTTGTGGTTCGCTTTCAAGTGACCTGAAATGTGCGCAATACGTTGTGTTAACAAAGCAATTTGTCCTTCAATTGAACCTGTGTTTGTTGCTTTTCCACCAAATTCAGCAAAAATGCTTGCTTTCTTTTCTTTTGTTAGTATAGACATTGTAAATCTTCTTTTTTGTGACTAACTATTAGCCACGGTTTTTTTCTTTTATTTCGGCTGCAAAGATAAGGAGAAAAGGACTAAACCTAATCAAATATTTCTACGTTTTTTGGGTATTTTGCCCTATTAAACAAGAAAATCTTGTCCGCCAAGGGAGCTGCATAGTTAATAGATACCACTTTTACGTCCGTTATATTATTGCTTTTATCTAATATGGAGGCATTTGACAGGGCTGATTTAGACTTGTCCACCACCAAAGTTACTTTTTGGAAGTTTTTACGCTTGTCTATAGGAGACAGTTCAATAGTTGCTTTGCCTCCATCCTGATTTAACAATTTGAAATTGAAGTCTTTATCGTAATTACCAGATAGTAATTTCTGTGGGCTTAAGGTTTGATCAGACTCTGCTACACTTGACTTTGAAATAGAGTTTACACCGTCAAAATTATAGATATTAGCTCCATCGCAAACTATTTCCATAGCACCTTGTTGCAACAAGTATTTCTCCCCTTTCATCTTTAAATTAATCAATTTAGTTCCTAAAGCCTTGCCTTTATTGTTCTTTGAAATAAGTTGAATACTCACTAAAATACCTTTGGCATCCTTCACTTTCGCCCCAATTTGGTCTAAAATGGCTTTCGCAGCTGGATCTTTTTGAGCCTGCGCAGCTCCAAAGGTGAACAGGATCATAGATAATAATAAGTATCTCATTAGATTATAAAGTATTAAATGGTTGTAAGCTGTTGCAAAAGTAAGTAATCCTAGTTTAATTGAATGTTAAACTAGGATGGATTCGTTTACAAATTTTGCAAGAAATCATACAATTCGACATCTGTTTTATATAATACCTCTCTTGGCTTACTACCCTGACTAGGGCCTACTATTCCTGCAGATTCTAATTGATCCATTAATCGACCCGCTCTGTTATATCCTAGTTTCATTCTTCTTTGTATTAAGGAAGTAGAACCTTGTTGTGCGCTTACAATTAATTTAGCCGCGTCTTCAAACAAAGGATCTCTTTCATTTGGATCAAAACCTCCACCCGCATCTGCATCTTTTTCATCAGAATATTCTGGCAATAAAAATGCTTGAGGATATCCTTTTTGTTCGGAGATAAAGGAACATACTCTATCCACTTCGGGGGTGTCTACAAAAGCACATTGTAAACGTGTGATCTCTCCGTTATAACTCACTAGCATATCTCCTTTACCAATTAATTGCTCGGCACCACCCGCATCTAAAATGGTACGGCTATCTATTTTACTGGAAACTTTAAATGCGATACGTGCTGGGAAATTGGCTTTGATGGTACCTGTAATAATATTTACGGAAGGTCTTTGTGTTGCAATAATTAAGTGAATACCTACGGCACGTGCTAACTGTGCTAAACGAGCAATGGGCATTTCAACTTCTTTGCCTGCTGTCATAATTAAATCCGCAAATTCATCCACAACCAAAACAATGAACGGCAAATATTGATGTCCTTTTTCTGGGTTTAACTTTCTTGATGTGAACTTTTCATTGTACTCCTTAATATTTCTACAGCCAGCCTCTTTTAATAAATCATATCGATTATCCATTTCAATACACAGTGCATTTAATGTATTGATTACTTTTTTTGTATCAGTGATAATGGCGTCTTCTTCCCCTGGTAATTTAGCTAAGAAATGTTTTTCAATAACTCGATATAAACTCAATTCCACTTTCTTAGGATCCACCAAAACAAACTTTAATTGCGAAGGGTGTTTCTTGTATAACAATGATACCAATATTGCATTTAATCCAACCGACTTTCCTTGTCCAGTTGCACCGGCCATTAACAAGTGTGGCATACTGGCCAAGTCAACAATAAAGTTTTCGTTGTCAATTTTTTTACCAATGGCAATAGGAAGAGAGAAAGCACTGGTTTGAAATTTCTCGCTTGCCAATAATGTTTTCATACTCACTACGGACTTACGAATATTAGGAACTTCAATACCAATAGTGCCCTTTCCTGGAATAGGTGCTATAATACGAATACCCAATGCTGCTAAGCTCAACGCAATATCATCTTCCAAATTTTTAATACGACTAATACGAACCCCAGGTGCTGGGACAATTTCGTATAAGGTTACCGTTGGTCCAACGGTTGCAGCGATACGCTGTATTGCAATATCATAATTTTTTAAAGTAGCAATAATTTGATTTTTGTGCATCTCTAATTCCTCTGGGTCCTGCACAATTTTTTCAGAACCATGTGTCTCTAATAAATTGATGGATGGGTACTTATAGTTTTTTAAATCTAAAGTAGCATCATATTTAGTTGCTAGGGTTCCAACTGCAGCAGCCACTACTTCCTCTTTAGCACCTTCATTTATTTCTAAATCCAGATCTTCTAATAATTCGTCGTCAAGATCGGTGAAGTCTTCCTCAAGTTCTTCTCCAGTATCAAGGTTATCTACTGCATCGAATGATGCCTTAGCATCATTCTCTTCAATTACCAATGAGGGCGTTAAGGACGATTCTTCAATATGCTCCTCAGTGAGCGCTAATTCATCTATATAAAGCTTTCCTCCTTCTACATCCTCATCGCTTTCAGGCATGATTACTGAAATGCCATTTTCTCCAGACGCATTATTTTTTAATCTATTGCCAGCGGGCGCTTCTCCTGTAGTTGGTTGAGGATTATTTAAATCCCACTCCTGACGAATTGCTGGCACATCAGGCGCATACACACCTTCTTCCTCCATAAATGGAACTTCCTTCTTTTTAGGAATTAAAAAGTCAAAATTGGGTGTATTAAATTGAGGATTGAATCTCCAAATAACATAACTAAATCCAGCTACTACTAATATGGCGCCAGTTCCAAAATTGCCCACCCATTTTATTAACCAGCTACTACTATACTCTCCTAATGCTCCACCCCAGGAAAAAGCTGCTCCTCTTGTTACAAAAGCAAAGCAAGTGCTTAATACTAATAAGCCAAGTAATACATACCTGACATTTCTCCAAATACTAAAAATTGGTTTAGTGAAAAATAAATTCACTCCTATGACAAATGTAAACGCACAAAACAAATAAGCTGCTAAACCAAATCCATTGTATATAATTTGATACGCTACAAATGCACCTATAAATCCTAGCTGATTATTTACTTTAACATCAGATGTTGAAAATAAATTAGTACGCCATAATTGCACCTTGTCTTGATCCTCTTGCCAGGTGAATAAATAGGAAGTAAATGCCACAAATAAAAAAATAGTCAGCAATAATATGATTGATCCTATAATTTTTGAAGTACGTTCGTCTTTTACAACTTCGGTTACATTCAAGGAAGCTTCCTTATCTGGATTTAAAGCTTCTTCACTAATTTTGGGTGCTTTCTTACTTTTAAGCGTATTTGCCATAGTAACAAATATAAGTTATCCAAATAGTAAGAAAAAGGTTTTTAGACCAATGTGTAAAATTGGAAAGACAAGAGGCTACTTATCCACTTTATGTAGCCAAACTACCCTTACCCAGCTTGCCCAACCCAATATAAAACACAAGCCTCCTATTGGGGTAATTGGGCCAATGATACGGGCGTAATTATAAGTGCATAAGGACTGAAAACTGAGTAAATACAAAGAACCACTAAAAAATAAGGTGCCAAGTAAAAAAAAATTAGAAGCCCACCCTATTCCTTTGTGATTTCCAACCTCAATTTGATTTTGTTGTGTGTAAACTGCAAGTACAATTAAAGCAAATGCATGCATAAATTGGTAACGAACACCTGTTTCAAATACAGCAACTTTATCTGAGGATACGAGATTCTTTAATGCATGGGCTCCAAATGCCCCAAGTACTACCGACAATAATGCAAGCACTAATCCCCACAATAATATTTTACGATACATGTTTTTGAATTATTTTTTTTAATCCAGCCTCAGTTATTTGATCGCCCACTAATCTATAATGTGCTTGTTGATAATATGGAGTTCGTTCTAATAATTTGCCTTGTATGAAACCCGCTAGTTCATTATCTTTTAATGATGCAACTAAAGGGCGTTTGTCTTTTTCAGAAGAAAGCCTGGAAACAATTACTTCAATGGACTCATCAAGCCATATAACCACACCCTCTTTTTTCATCCAATCTATATTTTCTTGAATGCATGGCGTACCACCGCCAGTAGCCAATACGTATTTCTTTTTTTCTTTAAACCATCTTAGGATTTTAGCTTCTACTTTTCTAAAATATTCTTCCCCATCCTCACTAAATATTTCGGCAATTGTTTTTTCTTCATTCATTTCAATTAAATCATCTAAATCATATCCAGCCGATTTAATCCACTTTGAAATTTTCTTTGTCCAATAAGACTTCCCTGATCCCATCATCCCAATTAAAAATATTTTTTCTGCTGCCATATCTTGAACTTGTCTTTCTCTTAACCAATTTATTTAAAAGCGTTAAAGCCCGTAACATCCATTCCGGTAATGAGTAGATGAATATCATGTGTGCCTTCATAAGTAATGACACTTTCTAAGTTCATCATATGACGCATTACTGAATACTCTCCAGTAATACCCATACCGCCCAACATTTGTCTAGCATCTCTTGCAATTTGAGTGGCTATTTCGCAGCTATTTCTTTTAGCCATACTAATTTGACTTGGAGTAGCTTTACCTTCATTCATTAAAACTCCTAATCGCCAAACCAATAATTGTCCCTTTGTTATTTCGGTTAACATTTCCGCTAGCTTTTTTTGTTGTAACTGAAATGCACCAATTGGCTTTCCAAACTGAATACGCTCTTTACTATATCTTAATGCAGTATCATAGCAATCCATTGCAGCGCCTAAAGCTCCCCAAGCTATTCCATACCTTGCTTTACTTAAACAGCCCAAAGGCCCTTTCAATCCAATTACATTTGGAAAAATATTTTCCTTGGGTACTTTTACATTGTCAAACACTAATTCACCCGTAGCACTTGCTCTTAAACTCCATTTATTATGTGTTGTAGGTGTACTAAAACCTTCCATTCCTCTCTCAACAATCATACCCACAATTTTACCTTCTTCATTTTTAGCCCATACTACGGCTACTTGTGAAAAAGGTGCATTACTAATCCACATTTTAGCACCATTTAATATAACATGGTCTCCTGCATCTTTAATATTAGTAAGCATACTAGAAGGATCTGAACCATGATTAGGTTCAGTTAATCCAAAACAACCCAACCATTCACCACTAGCTAACTTTGGTAAATATTTTTTCTTTTGCTCCTCACTTCCATAAGCATAAATAGGAAACATAACAAGCGAACCTTGTACACTTGCAGTACTTCTTACTCCACTATCGCCACGCTCTAATTCTTGCATCATTATCCCATAGCTAATATAATCCAATCCACCTCCACCATATTGGGTAGGTACTGTTGGGCCAAAGCAACCAAGATCACCCAATTGCTTTACAATTTGTTGCGGAAATTCAGCTTTTTGTGCATAGTCTTCAATGATGGGTGAAATTTCTTTTTTCACATAATCACGTACAGCACTTCTAACCATTAAATGCTCTTCATTTAATAATTCATCCAGTTGATAGTAATCTGGTGATTCAAACAAATCTGCTCTTACTGACATAGCTTCATATTTTAGGTAAACAATCCTTCTCAAAGATAACTGAAACTGACTAAAAAAAGTATATTTACAAGTACAATACATTACATGAGAAAAGTACTCACCCACCTTAGTTTTTTCGTGCTCTTAGCCATTATAGCTGGCATTATGTTGGGTATCAATGCACCTTCAACTGCCATTAAATTAGAACCACTTGCTAAATGGTTTATCAATATTATCAAGGGATTCACTTTCCCTATTATTTTTTTAACGGTAAGTTTGGGTATTGCCAGTATGGGGGATTTGAAAAAAGTGGGACGTATTGGTTTTAGATCACTTATTTATTTTGAGATAGTAAGTACCCTTTCATTAATGCTTGGAGTGATTATTGCAGGCTGGCTTAAACCTGGAAATATTAATAAGGAAGGATTACAAATGCAGGATTCCTCAAAATATACAAAAGCTACTCATTTTGATTTATTCGGCATCATTGCTCAAAATACCAATTTGCAAATATTACTAGCCGCCGTTGTTGTTGGATTCGCATTGAATTATTTCCCAAAACGAGAAAAATACATTCACCGCTTAGGGCAATTAACTCATTACGTTTTCACTGGTTTGAAATATGTGATGTACTTAGCCCCTATTGCTGCGTTTGGAGGTATGTCATTTGCGATTGGCAAGTATGGATTAAAAACTTTAATTCCTTTGGGGAAATTAATGGGCACTATGTATTTGACGATGGCATTATTTATTTTTATTATTCTTGGGTTGATTTTAAAATACTATCAACTTTCCATTTTCAAATTGCTGGTGCATATTAAAGAAGAATTATTAATTGTATTTGGCACTTCCTCCTCCGAGCCTGCCATGCCTTCCCTCATGAATAAATTAGAAAAAATGGGCTGTTCTAAATCGGTGGTTGGATTAGTAGTGCCCACTGGCTATTCCTTTAATTTAGATGGCACTTCCATTTATTTATCAATGGCAGTAATATTTATTGCGCAACTCTACAATATCCATTTAAGTACCCCAGAGTTAGTGACTATGATTTTAATTTTGATGCTCACTTCAAAAGGTGCTGCAGGCGTTACTGGAAGTGGCTTTATTGTATTGGCTTCTACGCTTGCCTCTTTACAAAAAATTCCTATCGAAGGCTTAGCATTCTTATTAGGTGTAGATAAATTCATGAGCGAGGCCCGAGCAATTACAAACATTATAGGCAATAGTGTAGCAACTATAGTAATTGCGAAGATGGAAGGTGAAACCATCCATCATTTACAGCAGTAAAACAATTATATAGAAAGTAGGCCTTTCATTTCGGTCGCATATTCGCTTGCTGCATTAGCTGCTTTTTCGGCAAAATCAGTTCCCCCACTTGCAAAAATTACCGCCCTACTTGCATTTACTAATAAACCTACTGCATCATTCTTACCATATTTTGTTACTTCGCTTAAACTTCCTCCTTGTGCACCTACACCTGGTACCAATAAAAAATGATTAGGTAATATTGCTCGTATCCCTTTAAAATCCTCAGCCTTAGTTGCGCCTACCACAAACATTAATTGTTCGGCAGTGCCCCAGCTTGCAACCTGCTTCAAAACAGATTCATATAAAAAATCACCACTTGCTAATTTTTGTTGCTCAAAATTTTGGCTGCCAATATTAGATGTTAATCCTAAAACAATTGTCCACTTATTGGAATAGGCCAAAAATGGATCAATACTATCCTTGCCCATATAGGGTGCTACCGTAATGGCGTCAAAAGGTAATACTTCAAAAAAAGTTTTTGCATATTGAGCTGATGTGTTTCCAATATCACCTCTTTTTGCATCTGCAATTGTAAAATGTGAGGAAGGAATATGAGCAAGCGTTGCTTCCATTGCCTCCCACCCTTTTACACCTTGCGACTCATAAAATGCGGTGTTTATTTTATAGCTCACACAGTAAGGGGCTGTTGCCTCTATAATTGCTTTGTTAAATGCAATGACACCCTCTTTTGTTTTAGGTAAATGCGCCGGTAACTTTTCAATATCCGTATCCAAACCTACACATAAGTAAGATTGTTTCTCTTGAATTTGTTGAACCAATTTGTTTTTTGTCATATGCTTACTTTGTTCCGTATACAATTACTTTATAACCCCATGCAGGCAATTGCATAGTATGAATATCCTTATAATTTTGATGTGTAAAGATCTCTAAATAATTTTTACCCACTGGTAAAGTCGCATCTAACTTTACATCAACATTTTTGTCAGATAAATTTAATACTACTACCACTAAATCATCCCCGTTTTTTCTTGAATAAGCCATCACTTGATTTGGGCAATTCACTTTTAATCTTTCAAAAATAGCTTGCTCTTTAAATGCTGCATGCGTAGTTCTTAAATGTAAAAGTGTATTGTAGAATGAAGCTCTTTCATATTTATTAAAACCCATTGAATCTTTTTCAAAAAAAGATACTGCTCTCAATACGGGTTCTTCTTGGCCACTATATATTAAAGGCATAGTTCTATTATAGGTTTGTGTAAATACTGCAAAAGGTGCATGTATTTTACCTGGCATAGTTGCAAAATCGGCTTTGTTCCATGAGTTTTCATCATGGTTGCTTGTAAAATATAGCCTCCAAGCACCTTTTCTATATTCCTTATCAATTTTATTCAAAACAGTATCCAAGGAAAGTACATCTTTTTTACCCGCAGCAATATCATTCATTACATGAAACTCGGTCCAGCTATAAGTTGCATCAAAACCTGTCTCGTGCAATTTAGGATCATCGGCTTCCGCCAAAAAGAATAAGCTTCTTTCCTTTCTTAAAGCAGGAATACACTTATTCCAAAAGGCATAAGGAACTCCCCAAGCAACGTCCACTCTAAAACCATCAATTGAAGTATGCTTTAGCCAATAGCTCATCGCGTTAATCATGCTATCCTGCATTTCGATATTACTATAATTCAATTCACGCGTATCGGACCAATCAGCAGTATAAATTGCTTTACCAGTACTATCTCGCTCATGAAAATTAGGATGTGTCTTTAACCAAGGATGATCCGGACCAGTATGATTAGGTACCCAGTCAATAATCACTTTCATCCCCATTGCATGTGCCTTGTCAACAATTTTATTAAAATCAGCTAGTGTTCCAAATTCAGGATTCACTTCTGTATAACTTGCCACTGAATAATAGGATCCCAAACTACCTTTTCGTCCCTCTTTTGAAATAGGTTGAAGGGGCATAAACCAAATTGTTTTCACGCCCATTTTTTGAAGTCTTGGCAAATGTTTTGCAAATGCATTTAAGGTACCCTCCTTTGTGTACTGACGAATATTTACTTCATAAATATTGCTTTGTTCCATAAAAGCTGGATGCTTTTGTTGCGCATTGGCATGTATTACCGCTAACAAACTTAAAATGACTAGCAATTTTCGCATAAAATGATTGTTTAAGACCGAACAAATTTAACATTAATAATTGGCTTAACTTTGGGTATGCTAAAAAATCTAATCCTTTATTGCAGCCTTATTTTGGCTATTACAAGTTGTAACACGAATAATCAATCAGAAAAAGCAGACAACCCTCTAGACGGTGGAAGATATTTTATTGAAAATTTTATGCAAGGGGAAATGAAAAAAGCACACCAATACATGCTTATCGATCCTCAAAATCAAGCTTATTTTGATCAAATGACTAAGGATTATTTTGCTTTAGACAAGGAAGGAAGAATGCAATTAAGACAAGCATCGCTACAAATTGACGAGGTTAAAACTATCAACACGAATACGTCTACCATTCTTTATAGAAATTCACACGACAAAGCCCCTAGATGGCTCAAAGTAGTCTTAACTCCTGATGGCTGGAAAGTTGACTTAAAATATAGTTATGGACCCAATAATTTATAGGTCAAAATGATAAAATATGTATATTTGCCCTGTTCAAAAACAACAATAAATATTAATTCAATACAATGGAAGCACAAAAAAACACTAAAAAGTACTGGGTATACTGTTTTGCATGGTTAGCTATAATGGTTACATTAATGGTTGTGTACCGTGAGTTTTTCTGGTTAGCACTTCCTGGAACTGTTACTTATTTTGCAAAGGCAATGGATATTTTTTAAATATATCCCTCATCATAGTTAAAGGCCTTACTTCGAAAATTCGTTGTAAGGCTTTTAAATTTATATCCCTCAGTTGAACTTAATAGCTTTTAATTTGTTATTTTAAACTAAACTCATATAACACAAGATGTCCAATACTTACTTTGATGAAATTATTGAAAAAAGAAGATCTAATAGGAAATTCGATGCTAATGTAGAAGTGCCTAATGAAGTAATTCAAAAAAGTTTAGAACGCGCCATATTATCCCCTAGTAGTAGCAATATGCAACTTTGGGAATTTTATTGGATACAAAGTCCCGAGCTGAAGGAAAAATTCACAGCATTATGCCTTGGTCAATCGGCAGCAAAAACTGCTAAGCAATTAGTTGTTTTCGTAACACGCGGTGATTTATGGAAACAACGTGCGCAGTGGAATTTAGATAGGGTTAAAGAAACCATTAATGGTGAGCCTGATAAAATGCAAAAAAGAGGATTAGATTATTATACTAAACTAATGCCACTTGCCTATCGATCCGATTTCTTTGGTTTCTTTACTTTTTTAAGAAGGTCTATCAGTTTTATAATGGGGCTTACTAAACCATTTTTCAGATTGGGTGGAAAAGCAGATCAACGTGTAACTGTTCATAAGTCATGTGCACTAGCCGCACAAACTTTTATGCTTTCTATTGCAGCAGAAGGTTTTGAATCATGCCCAATGGAGGGCTTTGATGCAAAGCGTGTTAAAAAAGCTTTGAACCTTCCTAGTGGTGCAGAAATTAATATGATTATTGCAGTAGGCAAAGGCACACCAGAAGGAACTTGGGGACCAAGAAATAGAGTACCTTATAACGAAGTTGTTTTTGTAAAATAATCCTATTAATTTTTAAATACTTCATTCACACCATCAAATATGAGTGAAGTAGATTAAATCATAAGCTTTAAAAACTAAGCCCTTAATTTTTTATAAGGGCTTAGTTTTTAAACAAACTCCTTAAATCGCTCATGACATTGTTGCGTTAAAAATTCACGATCATCAGGATGCGCAATTTCTATTAGTGATTTAGCCCTTTGACGTAAGTTTTTCCCATATAAATAAGCAACTCCATATTCTGTAACAACATAATGAATATGTCCTCTGGTTGTTACAACACCCGCTCCCTGTTGTAAATAAGGGACAATTCTAGAAACACCTTTATGCGTTCTACTCGTAATAGCAATAATAGGTTTGCCTCCTTCACTTAAAGCTGCTCCACGCATAAAATCCATTTGTCCACCAATTCCACTATACTGATACTTTCCTATACTATCTGCACAAATTTGTCCAGTCAAGTCCACTTCCACTGCACTATTAATAGCAATTACTTTTGGATTTCGACGAATCACATGTGGATCATTTACATAATCAATATCTAAAAAATTAATCGCTGGATTATCATTAATGTAATTATACAATTTATTAGTGCCTAATGCGAAGGAAGTAACTAATTTATTGGGGTGGATTTTTTTCTTTCTATTGTTGATGATGTCTTTTTCAAATAAATCAATGACACCATCACTAAACATTTCGGTATGCATACCTAAATCCTTATGTCCTCCTAATGATTTTAACACCGCGTCTGGAATGGTTCCAATACCTACTTGTAAAGTGCTACCATCTTCAATCATATTGGCAACATTGCGTCCAACCATTAACTCTGTCTCCGTTATTTTTGCACCATAATCTACTTGTGGCAATGCTTCATCATGAAATACCATGGCAGCAAAACGATCGGTATGAATCATACCATCGCCATGTGTTCTAGGCATTTGTGGATTTACTTGTGCAATTACATATTTTGCGCAGTTAACTGCTGTGCGTGCAATATCAACCGAAGTGCCTAGTGTACAATACCCATGCATATCAGGCGGAGAAACCTGAACAATAGCTACATCAACAGGCAAAACGGTTCTAATCATATCTGGAATGTCACTTAAAAAAGCAGGAATAAAATCAGCTCTTCCTTCCATAACTGCTTTTCTAACTGGCTCAGATACAAAAAGTGAATTAATATGAAATGCTTTTTCAAAACCAGGATCTGCAATCTCAATCCTTCCTTGTAATGTAATGGATATTACTTCTACATCTTGTAACCTATCTTTTTGTTTGGTGAGTTCTCTTAATAAATACAGAGGTGTACATGCGCTACCATGTATAAAAACCCTATTCCCACTTTGAATTAGGCTTAAGGCCTCTTGTGCAGTTGTATATTGGAATGGATGTATCATAAAGTATTTATTATAAGTGCGAAATAATGCTCTTAAGGAAGGAAAAAATATGATTTAAGTCAAGTATACTGTTGATATATAATAGAAATTATTTACGACTGATATACTTAGATACTAAAAGGGCCACTCAATATGAGTAGCCCTTTAGTGATTATATAAACAATATTAATTAAGCGCTGGAGTTAAAATAATATTTCGGAATTCAATTGGACCATGATCCCCTTGCATCATAATTGGACCTGGCTCTCCTTCCTTACTGTCCAATGCGCCACCTGTAATTCCAGGAATTTCTTGTTTATAAATGATAGTTGTGCCATTTGCAACAACAGTTACCATTCTGCCAACAAGCGTTACATCATAACTTTGCCACTCACCTGCTTCTTTAGCAACATTCAACCATGGATCAATAAATCCATAAATACCGCCTAGGTATAGGCTCATAGGTTCCATGCCCTTATTGTCTTCAATCTGAATTTCATAACGACCTCTTAAATACACACCGCTGTTACTTCCTTTTGGATATTTAAATTCAATATGGAGTTTAAAATCATTGTAAGTTTTTTCGGTACGAATATTCGCTCCTGAATGTGGGCTTTTTAAAACTCCATTTTCAACAACCCATTGGTTGTTTCCCATAGCCTGCCATCCTGTTAAATCCTTCCCGTTAAATATTTTAACAGGCGCACCCCATTTTGGTTCCTTTTCTCTCCACAATTTAGGCGCTCTAACCCCTTCCCATGTATATGTTTTACCAGAAGTAGAAATCATGGTACCTGACAATTTACCATCTGTCAACTTACCTTCAACTACTAATTCTTTATCGGTTCTTTCCCATTGCGCTGGAATATGAAAAGCAATTTTACCATCCTTATATTCAACTTTAGCAATGGGTCTTGCACTACCACCATCGGCAACAAATCGACCAAAATATCCATTTACACCAGTGTGTCTTACTTCCAACCAAGACGGCGCAATACGTCCATCCATGTTTACAGTTAAGTCCCAACGTCCTTCAATAGGGTCTTTTTCAGTACTTGTATTTGCTTTTAAAAAGCTTGCTGGTATTACAAGTAAAACCAGTAATAATAATTTGAAATAGTTTTTCATAGTTGTGGCTTTGATTTCGTTAATTGAGTAATCAATTTACTACATAAATTAGTTTTTACAAATATTTAAGGGCGGTAAAATAATGTTCATGGCATTTTATGACGAGAATCAACCATTGACAATTTAGAATTAAAGTATATAAAGTTATTTTTGTGCTCATTTAGATCATAATCACTCCCTATGCTTAAGCTTACTAAAATATTCCATTTTGAAACCGCACATGCAATTCAAGGTTATGATGGTGCCTGCAAGCATATACATGGCCATTCCTATGAATTACACGTCACCGTTGTGTCAAATCAAGATTTTGAAGACTATATCCCTGCCCCCGGATTTATAATTGACTTTAAGGAAATTAAAAAAATTGTTACCGAACAAGTGATTGAGCATTTTGATCATAAACTTATTTTATCTGAACAATTTATTGCCGAACATATTTATGATTCGGTAAAAGAAAACTTAGTTATTTGGAAGGCAGAACCAACAGCTGAAAATATTTTATTGTATATCAAAGCAAAACTTCAAAATGCTTTACCACAATCAATACAAGTGGATCATTTAAAACTTCATGAAACTAAAGACTCCTACGCAGAGTGGTGTAAATAAAATATCCCGCAGTTGCGGGATATTTTCAAATCATTAAGGAAGTTTTTCAATCCTTTACATTTTATTGTAAAGTGTGGTGAAAAACGAGTGGAGTCGAGGGGAGTCGAACCCCTGTCCAAACAATGTTACCATTGGTCTTCTACATGCTTATTGTTTTATTATTTGTCGGCAATAGACAGGAAGAACACAAACCAATCTATTACTTAGCTGAATGGTACTTAAATAGGAGGCACAGCCTACTCCTATCGCATCCCTTTTTGTTTTGATTAAGCTAAGGAGCTGGTAAAGGGCCTACCTGCTCGCTCGGCCATAATGGAAGTTAATTCACTGAATTAAGCAGCCATGGCGTAGTTTGTTTCGCCGTTTGATTGTTTGATATTCAGATTTAAGTGCTAATTATCCAACGCACTGCATGCTTACCCCAACCGCTACGCTTGCTGTCAAAACCATACGACCCCAAGTGTCCGAAAAGTAATAAGAATCTACAAAATTACGATTTATTTGAACAATCTCCAAACATCCAGTCCTAGTGCATAAAACATTAAGCCAAACATTATAATCATGCCTACTATTTGGGCATACTCCATAAACTTATCGCTAGGCTTACGTCCTGTAATCATCTCAAATAAAATAAACAAAGCATGTCCTCCATCCAAAGCTGGAATAGGCAATACGTTCATGAAGGCTAAAATAATAGAAAATACTGCTGTCAAAGTCCAAAATTTATACCAATCCCATTGAGCAGAAAATGTATTACCAATACTAATTAAGCTGCCCAAAGAATCATTTGGATTCACTTTCCCGGTGAAAATTTGCTTGATACCTATAATATAATTATCTAATGTTGTGAAGCATCTTTTTGTGCCAACAGGGATAGATTCAGAAAAGCTATAATCAGTATGAACAGTTGTAAATATGTCATAAGGCAACTTTAAAAACAAACCAAGTTGACCAGCGCCATTTACAAGTGCCTTTACTTTTACCGTATCATTTCCACGCTTTGCAGTTACGACCACAATTGAATCGGCAAGTTTTTTCTTTAAACTTTCAAATTCATAACGATATTGAACTGACTGGTTGTTAATAGTAAGCAAAGTGTCACCCTTTTGGAAACTAGTGCCATTCATAGTTACAGCAGTCTTACCAATTGAATCTACAATAACTGGGAAACGTGGTGTAACAAAGGGAATTGTTTTTTTTATCTTAGCTAATGAAGATGATAAACTAGCAGGTATTTTTAAAGACACCAAACTATCCCCTCTTTTGACTTGTAAACTAGCTGGGTTTTCTAAAACCAACTTTGACTCTAATGCATCAAAATTTTTCAATTCTTTTTGATCAATTGAAATAATAATATCTCCTTCTTGTACACCAATAGATTTTGCCAAATCACTAGCATGTACACCATAAGTAACATTTTTTGCTGGCAAATATTCTTCACCCCAATGCCATGTAATGCCAATAAAAATTACGATTGCTAATACTACATTTACAATTACACCACCTAACATCACAATCAATCGCTGATAGGCAGGTTTGGATCTTAACTCCCAAGGTTCAGGTGCATTATTTAGTTGCTCCTTATCCATACTTTCATCAATCATACCGGCTATTTTCACATACCCTCCAAATGGAATCCATCCAATACCATATTCTGTCTCTCCAATTTTCTTTTTCCAAAGGCTAAATCCTGGATTAAAAAACAAATAAAACTTTTCTACTCTAGTTTTAAATAATCTTGCTGGAATGAAATGTCCCAACTCATGCAAAACCACAAGTATTGAAAAAGATAAAATAAATTGTCCTGTCTTTACACCCACCGATGCAAAATCAATTGCTAAAGTATACATATATTAAAGTTGTATTAAGGAAGCCGCATAACTACGTGCTTCACCATCTGTTTCAAAATAATCATTCAATGTTGGATTAGAAATAAACTCTATTTTCTCCAAAGTTCTTTCAATCAGCTCAGTCATATCTAAAAATCCAATTCTGTTTTTCAAAAATGCATATACAGCAATTTCATTTGCTGCATTTAGAACACAAGGTGCGTTTCCACCCTTATACATTGCATCTGTAGCTAGTTGCAAATTCCTGAATGTTTTTACATCAGGCTCGTCAAATGTTAAAGTATTGGGTTTGTCAAAATGATATCTTGGAAATTCATTTTTTAATCTTTGTGGAAATGCCATTGCATATTGAATAGGCAATTTCATGTCTGGCAATCCCATCTGCGCCTTGATACTACCATCCTCAAATTGAACCATACTATGGATAATACTTTGTGGATGTACCACCACTTTAATTTGTTGTGGTTCCAAACCAAATAGCCACTTTGCCTCAATCATCTCTAAACCTTTATTCATTAAGGTTGCAGAGTCAATTGAAATTTTTGCACCCATCGCCCAATTAGGGTGTTGTAATGCATGGTCTCTTTTTACGTTCACTAAAAAATTAGGCTTCTTTCCTAAAAAAGGACCTCCACTTGCAGTAAGAATTATTTTTTCAACAGGATTATTGTTTTCTCCCACTAAACATTGAAATATTGCTGAGTGCTCACTGTCTACTGGTATGATGGCAGCTCCTTTTTCTTTTGCAGTGCGCATTACAATTTCCCCAGCAACTACTAATGTTTCTTTGTTAGCTAACCCAACTGCCTTCCCCTTTTCTACAGCTGTTAGTGTTGGGGTTAATCCCGCAAAACCCACAATGCCCGCCATCATAAAATCATAGCAGTCCATTGCAGCAACCTGCTCCAATGCTTCCTCGCCTGCAAAAACTTTTATGGGCTTCCCTTCCAATGCTTTTTTAACAATCGCGTACTTACCTATCTCGCCTATGACAACAATATTGGGAACAAATTGTAAAGCCTGTTCAATTAATAAGGATTCATTTGAATGCGCAGTAAGTACCTCCGCTACAAATAAGTCGGGATGCGCTGCTATGACTTCAAGGGTTTGTTTTCCTATTGAACCAGTCGATCCGAAAATGGCAATTCTTTTTTGTTGCATCCAATGACTTTGATAAATGACTTTAAAATTTGAATTAAAGGTGGCTAAAATTACATTATTATTTGTTAATATAATGTGTTAAGTCATCTGCAATATTGCGATCATTACTTAATCTAGGTACTTTATTTTGCCCTCCCAGCTTTCCTTGTGTACGCATATAATTAATAAATGTATTCTTTTGAAGCGGGCTAATATGCAAAGGCTCTAAAATATTCCCTTCTATCAAGTCTTGGTAATACACGTTTTTTTCGCACATATATGCATTTAATTTTTGGCTAAATAATTGCATATCATGTGGTGCTTTTTCAAATTCAATAAACCATTCATGATAACTTTTACCCTCCCCTTGTTGTATATAGGGCGCCACTGTAAATTCCACCACAGAAACATCCATTTCACTTGCTGCTTTTAATAAAGCTTGTTCTACTTCCTCTCCAATGACGTGTTCACCAAAAGCAGATATAAAGTGTTTTACTCTTCCTGAAACTATTATACGATAAGGGTCTATGCTTACAAATTTCACTGTATCTCCTATGCTATACCCCCACAAACCCGCGTTACTATTAATAACTAGCGCATATTGCTCGCCTAATTTCACTTCAGCTAAGCTATATCTGGTTGGATTTTCATTATGTACTTCTGTCAATGGAATGAATTCGTAAAATATCCCGCTATTCGTATTTAATAATAATCCTTGTTGGTCTCTGGTATCCTGAAACGCAAAGAATCCCTCGCTTGCAGGAAACAATTCAATCGTATCCACTTCCTTACCAATGGTTTCAAATAACTTAGATTTATAGGGTTCAAAGTTTACTCCTCCTTGAACAAGTACTTGTAAATTGGGGAATAGCTCCTTTACTTTTTTTCCGGTCTTTGCCACCAAACTATCAAAATACATTTGCATCCAAGGAGGAATTCCCCCTATCAATGTCATATTCTTTCCTAAAGTCTCCTCCACTACTTTCTCTAACTTCTCTTCCCACTCTTCAATACAATTGGTTTCAAAACTTGGCAATTGATTACTTCTTAAATAAGACGGAATATGATGATTCACTATGCCACTTAAGCGCCCAGTAGGTATTCCCCCTACTCGTTCTAATATGGGTGATCCACTTAAAAAAATCATTCTGCCACCTGCAAACTCGGTTTTACCTGTGGTGGCCATATAAGTAAGAATAGCATTTCGTGCTCCGTTAATATGATTATGTATTGAGTCTTTTGTGATAGGAATATATTTCACCCCACTGGTGGTACCGCTAGTTTTGGCAAAATAGATGGGCAATCCTTTCCAAAGTACATTTGGAGTCCCTTTTTTAACTAAATCGATATAGGATTTGAAGCCTTCATAGTCTTTTATAGGTACCGCCTGCTTAAAACTTTCGTAATTATGCACATTTTCAAAGCCGTGATCTTTCCCAAACTGGGTCAATTTTCCAACCTTAACTAATTGATTTAGAATATTTTGCTGATCCGAAACTGCAGTTTTAGCTTCCTTTTGTAGTTGGTGATACACCATTTTTGCAAAAGGCTTTGCTAGCAGTGACTTTATATTAAACATTTGTGCTTGGTTGGTAAGATGCGTGACAAATTTAGGTAGTATTTAATTGATCTTCAAATGACTTTTAGGGTCCAAAGGAGTATTTTTTGACTATTATTATATTTTTTGAGAATTACTTGCAAATTGGTAGAATAATAATTACCTTTGCCGTCCTAATTTTGGACAATTATGTTAGCAGTAGTAAAAATCGCAGGACAACAATTTAAAGTACAAGCAGGAGATAGCTTGTATGTACCTCACCTGCAAGGTAAAACTGGAGACAAGGTTGAATTCAACGATGTATTATTCGTTGATAATAATGGAAGCATTTCTTTCGCTACTAAGGCGGTAGTTAAAGCTGAAATTACAAACGACTTAGTTCAAGGTGATAAAGTGATTGCTTTTAAAATGAAAAGAAGAAAAGGTTTCCGTAAGAAGCATGGTCACAGGACGCATTACACGCAAATCAAAATCGAAAACATCGCTTAATTAGAACATTGAGCGAGTTTGAGTTAATAACAGTATAGTAAAAAGAAAACACTATGGCACATAAGAAAGGTGAAGGTTCCGTAAAAAACGGTCGTGATTCACAAAGCAAACGTTTAGGTGTTAAGATATATGGTGGTCAACCAGCTTTATCTGGCAATATTCTAATTCGTCAAAGAGGTACTCAGTACCACCCTGGTAAGAATGTTGGATTAGGTTCTGACTTCACTTTATTTGCTTTATCTAACGGTGTAGTTGAGTTTAAAAAGGGCAAAAACAACAAAACTACGGTTTCAGTTTTGCCGGTTGAAGTGGTTGCTTAAAAAAAAGTTTTGTAGATATGAAAAAAGTTTTTACTTTTAGTGCATATTTACTAACCATTAAATCTAAAAAACATGGCAACTGCAAAAAAAGCGGCTAAAAAAGCTGCTCCTAAAAAAGCTGCAAAGAAAGTCGTAAAAAAAGCTGCTCCTAAGAAAGCTGCTAAAAAAGCTGCTCCTAAGAAGGCTGCTAAAAAAGCTGCTCCTAAGAAAGCTGCTAAAAAAGCTGCTCCTAAGAAAGCTGCTAAAAAAGCTGCTCCTAAGAAGGCTGCTAAAAAAGCTGCTAAGAAAGTCGCTAAAAAGAAATAATTATCCTCGGATAATGAAAGAGAGTCCTCGATTTATCGGGGACTTTTTTTTTGCTGTTCTTTATAAAAAATTAAAGAACGCAAAAAAAGTCTAATGATTTTTAAGTCCCTGGCGGGACTTTTTTTTGCCCCTACTCATTCCACTCGTTATCTTTATGCATGCACAATTACGAGATAGAAGAATACTTTACACTGCTTGCTAAATTAATGGACATTCATGGAGAGAATGAATTTAAAATCAAGTCTTACAGCAACGCAGCATATACTTTAGATAAGCTTACAGAACCCTTATCTGATATGAGCCCTAGCCAATTGTATGCGATACGTGGTATTGGCGAAGCCATTGGAAAAAAGATTCAGGAAATTATCGAGACCAAGCACCTAGCTCTATTAGATGAGTATATTCAAAAAACCCCTCCAGGAATTTTAGAGATGCTCAAGATAAAAGGATTAGGACCTAAAAAAATAGTGACTATATGGAAGGAATTAGAAATTGAAAGTATTGGTGAACTACTTTATGCATGTGAAGAAAATAGGTTGGTAAAATACAAGGGGTTTGGAGAGAAGACTCAGAAAAATATTCAAGAAGCATTGCATTTTTATTTACAACATCAAGGCAATTACTTGTATGAAGAAGTTGAAAATTTAGCAACCACCTTACAAAATAATTTAGCAATTGAGTTCCCCAATCAGCAACATATTATTAGTGGTGCTTTTAAAAGACAAATGGAATGGCTTGGGTTTTTAGATATTGTGACTACCCTTTCAGAAACACATTTAACTGCTTGGCTTGCAGCCAAAAATTTTACATTTGAAAAAAAGGCTGGATATATTAGTTGTAAAGGGGAGGATAATTTTGAATTGAGATGGTATTTAACCACCATTGAAAACTTTTTCTGGACCGATTTTACCCTATCCTGTTCCCCAGCATTTTTAGATACATGGCAAGCTCTAGAAAATTTTAAAATGGAGGCCTATCAAACTGAACAATCTATATTCGATCAGGTTGGAATTAGTTATATCCCAGCTCCACAAAGAGAATTAGCAACCATTATAGAAAAAGCAAAGGGCAAAAACTTGCCCAAAACCATTCAGCCATCCGATATAAAAGGTATTATACACGCTCATAGTACATGGAGCGATGGAATTCATACTCTAGAACAAATGGCTATTGCTGCAAAGGAAAAGGGTTATGAATACTTAATAATAAGTGACCATAGTAAATCCGCTTTCTATGCCAATGGATTACAAGCTGATAGAATTATTGAACAACATAAAGAAATAGATGTGCTTAATAAAAAGCTTGCCCCCTTTGTTATATTTAAAAGTATCGAATCCGACATTTTAAATGACGGTAGCTTGGACTATCCAGATGAAATACTTGCCAATTTTGATATAGTAATTGCTTCTGTCCATTCTAATTTAAAAATGACTGAAGAAAAAGCTATGATGCGATTACTAAACGCTGTAAATAATCCTTATACAAGCATTTTAGGGCATCCTACTGGGCGCTTATTACTAAGCAGAAAAGGTTACCCTGTAAATCACGAGGTGCTAATTGAAGCCTGCGCAGAAAACAATGTAGCGATTGAATTAAATGCACATCCAAGACGTTTGGATATGGACTGGAGATATATTCAAGCAGCCGTTGAAAACGATGTACTCATTTCCATTAATCCGGATGCGCACGCAATAGAAGGATTTGATGATTGCAAATATGGAGTATTCGTAGCACAAAAAGCTGGGCTTTCTGCAGCAAACAACCTAAGTAGTTTTAGCCTAGCTGAAATGCTTGAATTTATTGAATACCAACAAGCAAAACGTCCTCAATAATGCAAAAATTGGAAATAGCTTAGGCTTCTTTTACATAAACAAAAAAATCGCCCGGCAAAAGTTCAAACGGAACATCATAGTTAAACTTGAATTGAAAACCAGAAAAAACATTTTGAAACTGTCCACTTAATTTTTCGTGCGCCAAATGAATTCGATGATGTTGTTTAGATAAATTTAAAACCACCAATATTGTTGAGCTTGCATCATATCTAAGATAAGCCATCACTCCTTCGGCATCAATTGGCAAATTAAAGGTATCTCCACTAATAATAGCAGTATGGCTTTTGCGAAAAGCGTAAAGTGTTTTGTAAAAATCATGCAACGCGGGCTGAGGAGTCCAATCAATTAAATCCTTGTCAAAAAAATGTAGCCTTTTATAATTAGGTTGTTCTTGCCCACTATAAATTAATGGCATGCCCTTCCAAGTTTGGGTAAACACTGCCCATGATTTTGCAGCTGCACCATATTTTTCATACTCGGTTCCATTCCAACTATTCTCATCATGATTAGAAGTAAATAATAATTTGCTAGCATTTTGTGGATACTGTGCATAAGCATGTAAGACATTATACACTTCATGTATGCCAACTTCCATTTTAGCTAATTTTTCAGAAGCATGCATTAAAGACCAAGCATAACTTGTATCAAATACACGGTGGTACGCTACTTCTTCACATTCCGCCAACCAATACAATGGACGAATGGTCTCCACAGCTTTACGCGCTTCTATCCAAAAATCTAAGGGAACTAAATGTGCCATATCACATCTAAAACCATCTATTTTAAAATCACTTACCCAATATTGCATAGCGCCAATTAATGCGTTGCGCATAGCAGTACTGTTGTAATTTAAATCAACCACATCATCCCATCCATTGCGTTCTGTGAATGCTCCTTTATCATCTCTCGAAAACCAATCAGGATGTGTCTCCATCCATTCATGGCTACGACCTGTATGATTGGCAACCCAGTCAATAACTACTTTCATGCCTAATGCATGTGCAGCATTTACCAGATTCATAAAATCGGATGCGGTTCCAAACTCAGGATTGATTTTTGTGTAACTACTACATGCATAATAACTTCCTAAACTACCCTTTTTCACTTTTTCGCTTATGGGTGTAATAGGCATGAACCATAAAATGTCCACACCCATATCTTTCAACCTAGGCAAGTGTTTTTGAAATGCACTAAAACTACCTTCTGGTGTATATTGTCTAATGTTCACTTCGTAAATAGTAGCTCCCTTTGCCCAATCCACAGTTGAAAAATTCGCGTCCATTTTTTTCCTATTTTTTAATTATCTTGTCAAATATAATGAGCCAATCAAAACCACATTTAGACCGCAAATTAAGTCTTTTACACGCAACCGCCATCAACATGATAGATATGGTGGGTATTGGCCCCTTTGTAGTATTAAGTGTAGTTGCACAAATTATGGCGGGGCCTTATTTTTTATACGCTTGGATTGCTGGTGCTGTATTGTCCTATGTAGACGCAATGGTTTGGAGTCAATTGGGTGCAGCTTTACCTAGAGCTGGAGGAAGTTTCCATTTTTTAAAAGAGGGGTATGGAAAAAAGTGGGGATCCTTAATGAGCTTTCTTTTTGTTTGGCAAACTATGATTCAAGCCCCATTAGTAATTGCTTCTGCTGCAATTGGATTTTCACAATATGCGAATTATTTTTTTCATCTCAATTTTTGGCAAGAGAAAGCAGTAAGTGGGACGGTAGTTATTTTAGTAATTGCTTTATTATATCGCAAGATTGAATCCATTGGAAAAATTTCTGTTTTTTTATGGGTGGGTGTTTTAGGAACCATGTTATGGATTATTGGAGGGGGAATTGCACATGGACATTTCTTAGTACCCATCCAACACATCAATGACGGTTTTACTTTACAGCATGGTTTTGTTGCCACATTGGGCTTTGCAAGTGTAAAAACCGTTTATAGTTACTTAGGATATTACAATGTTTGTCATTTGGGTGGAGAAATAAAGAACCCAAGTAAGAATATTCCACGCAGCATGTTTATTTCTATTACAGGGATAGCAATTCTATACCTTGCAATGAATATTAGTGTAGCAAGTGTGCTTCCATTTCAAACTATTGTAAATAGTAAATTTGTAGTAAGTGACTATATTAAAGCTTTGTTTGGCCCAACAGCAGGAGGCATTGCTACTATATTAATTTTACTAGTTGCATTTGCTTCCTTATTCGCTGCTACATTGGGTTATAGCAGAATTCCATTTGCAGCGGCTCAAAACAAGTCCTTCTTCCCATTCTTTGGTGCTGTGCACCCCAAGCTACATTTTCCTCACAGATCCTTATTGGTTTTAGGTGCCATTGCATTTGTATTTAGTTTGCTATTCCGATTGAAGGAAGTCATTGATGGCATTTTAGCAATGCGCATTTTAATTCAATTTATTGGACAAGCCATTGGGTTACTCTTATTGTTTAAAAGAAAAGGGAAAGCTTTCTTTCCATGGAAGATGCCTTTATACCCTATTCCTTTATTTGTTGCGATTATTATTTGGGGCGCTATCTTTTTTTCAACAGGCATTAAGATGATGCTAAGCGGTTTAATTGTAATTAGCTTAGGTTTAATTGCCTATTTTATTTCAAGTAAGATGAAATGGATTGGCGAAACTGAAGCGGAACCTGAATTGGATTCAGAACGAGAATAAGTTATTTACTTCTCGTACCAATCCCACTAATTAGCAAACCAATTATTAATCCTAGGATTAATCCAATTTTTACATTCTTGATCATCCACCCTAAACCTAGTCCAATTACTAATAAGGTTAATATGCTCATATTCCTTCTCATAATTAGTGCTTTGGTAATGAAATAATATTCGCTAACAACTTATAAGCACCAGGGTTTCCAGCAGGCAATTGCCTAAATAAAACCAAACTTAAATAAATCATATTGCCTTTTCCATAGGGTGCAATTAACAAACTTCCATTACTAGGTGCTTCGCCCTTGTCGTGCATAGTTAATGGAGCTTCAAAATGTGTGTCGAAATTATCTGATTGATACGTACTTCGTTCTTGCACCCAGTTGTTAAAATCTGTACTCGTAATGATATTAGGTGTATTTAAAACTGGATGATTAGGCAAACTAAATTCAACGGGCACATCCTCCTGCGTTACACGCTTACTCGCGTTTACAGAAAATTTATAGGGCCCTACTTTTACAGGTTGAATCCCTACCTGGTTGCTTTTTAAATATTGAACTACTAAATTGCCACCTTGTTGCACATAAGCATTGAGTACATCGTTTTTATCCGACAAATAGGCGAACATATTGTAAGCACGAATACCTACTACAATGGCGTCATAAGCTTTTAATTTTTCCAAGGAAATATCGGCTTCCTTTAAATAAGTTACTTGAGCACCTAGCTCAATTAAAGCCTCTGGTAATTTATCCCCTGCACCATCAATATAGCCAACATGCAATGCATTATTTTTAACAGCTACTGGAACAATCTTAGTGGATGCAGTAGGAAAATAGGTAAGTGTAGGAATATGATCGTAAGCAATAGTTTTGGTGTACACGGCATCCGATGAAATTGGTAATTTATCAGCTGCTGATTTTACCTCAACATTATTTTGCTTACTAGGTTTATTAAATTCAATGGTTTGATAACCTACCTTAATTGGCTTACTATCTTTAATTAAACCAACTTCTTTGTCATATTTAATTTGAGTTGCAGGCACTACCACTAATGGTTGATACACATCCCCTCGTGTAGGATCGGTGTATTTATATTGAATGGGTAATGAAAATCTAAACCATTGATTTTCGATGCGTAAATGAACGACCATACTAAAGGCAGGATCATTTTCAGATTTACCAATTAACTTTTGATCCTTTACTACAAACATACCCTCTGTCTTAGGATTTACCAACCAATAAGGTTGCGAAATGGGCATATCAGAAGGTACTTTTAGGGTGAAATCAAATTGAAAATTTTGATTGGGTAATAATGGTTTATTAAAAGCACTATCTGATCTATCTGGAAAATCCAAATGCATTAAAACGGTGGATACAGGTGCTCTTTGATTTAGTAAAAGTTGAACCTGCACTTTGTCACCTGGCACTACTTGTTGTTGCTGTGTGGTTGCTTCCATATATAAACCAGCGCAATCTTGAATGATCGATTGTATCTGCGCATATTTAAATACACACAACTCCGAATTTGGAAACTGATAACTTGGTATACGTTCGCTTAATTTAACCAACGCAGGAACCGATTTTTCAGGGTGCAAAATATCAAAAGACGCATAAATAGAATCAATCGATTTTTCGATGCTAGCATCTCCAAATCTTGTCCAAGTCGTATTCACCCCATCCATAATATCATGCTGTGCTGGCTCTCCTCCTGTTAATTCAAAATACTCATAACTAGCACCTCGGCGTCTTGGTCTACCTTCGCCCTGACTTTTATGCATGGTACGCGCTTCGGCGCCAATTTCACCATAACTTTTTCCAAGGATTGGATTGTACCCACCTACTTCTAATTTTAATTGATTTTCATTGGTGGTATTAACCGTTCCAAAATTAAACGTGTTCCATAAAATTCTTTTAGCCTGCCATGGGCCTACACCATATTTAAATTGCTCTGGAAACCTTTTAGGATCCGCAGCTGCAATAAAAGCTTCATTGGCAATAATGGCCGAAGCAGAATGGTGTCCATGTCCAGCACGCGCGTCACGAGGGAAACGCGTGATAATAATATCAGGCTGAAATTTTCTGATCACCCAAACCGCGTCACTCAATACTTTTTCATGATCCCAAATTTGTAAAGCTTCATCTGATGATTTGCTAAAACCAAACTCATAGGCAGTTGAAAAATATTGTTCTGCTCCATCAATTCTGCGCGCTGCTAATAATTCCTGAGTTCGAATCATACCTAATTCAATCCCCTGTTCCTTTCCAATTAAGTTTTGTCCTCCGTCTCCTCGGGTTAAACTTAAATAGGCTGTTCTATAATTACGCTCTTTGGTTAAGTAAGGCAAAAAAGCATTGTTCTCGTCGTCGGGGTGTGCAGCAATATATAAAACACTACCAACTGTTTTTAACCCTTTAATTTGCGCAGCAATTTCGGCACTATTTTTTTGTGCATTTACTTGTGTAACACATAATAATCCTACAACAATTAAAACCATCAGTTTTTGCATAGTCACCAATTTATTAATACTTGCGCTCATCTTATTTGCCATTCAAGAAAACTGCATTCGCTAAAATTAATTTTCCGTTCTCCCAAAAATTTCTAAAAATTGGATCATCAGCCATAAATACCAATTTACCCGCACCCATCTCTTTTACGCCAATCACCACACCTTCTTGCAATGCAGCTTTTGCCTTCACCCCTGCAAATCCAGCAACATGACTATCTTTTTTAATCACACCTACATTCCAAGTATCATTAGTGGCTTCATAAGTTACCATGTCTTGTTTTAAATCAAAATATACACCACCCGTTCCAAAACCAATAGGGTGCGTATCATCCATATATACTTTATAAATAGCTCCAGGAATTGAACTTTGTAAATAATCATTAACGGATTCACCATATTTTGCAACATGATTTACATCTGCTTTGTCTGCTTTTGCAATTTCTTTTATTTTAATACCCCAATCTGCATTCGTTGCTAATTGTTGTGCTGCAGTTTCAAATGCAATAAATACACCCCCTTTTTTCACAAATGATTGCAACTTTTCTGTAATTGCTTTACTAGTTAAATCTTTATAACTACCCTCTGGTGCAATTATTACATCATACTTGCTAATATCAATTCTATTAAAATAGCTATAGTTAAGTTGCGTAATTGGATAATTTAATTGTTGGTCAAAATAATTCCAAACTTCTCCTGCAGATAATGCCGATACATTATCTCCAGTCAATAATGCCACTTTTGGCGCATGGCTAATATTCTTCACGTCTGGTGAACCAAAGTCGGCTCCTTTTTCTGCCCAACCTGATGCTACAGGTATTGCTTCAATATTAGCTGCATCACAAATTGCTTTTGTATCAGTAGCCCAATTTTCGGTATTACTTGTTTTTAACACAATTAAAGTACCTGCATCAAATTGTTTACCTGCAGCTGTGAATGCTTTTTCTGCAAATCTTACCTTGATATTTTTATTCAAAATTGCAGCCAATACTTTCGCAGAGGCAAATGAATTATAAGGAATTAAATAGCCGTATTGAGTAGGTGCTGTTACAACCGATTTTAACTCAAAGCCAGCTTGAATTGTAAGTTGCTCTTTTGATGCGTATCCATGTACACCATACACATAAGGTAATGACCATGCTGTAATATCATATGTATTAGAATCATTCACTTGTGTAATAGGCTCTAATAAAACACGTGCTAAAATACCATGTGCTTGTGCAACATTAACTGCTAATGTATATCCTTCATTTACAAAATTAGATTCCTTTTTGGTATTATAATCATACCCTTTAAATCCCCCTGTAATTGTTCCGTATTGAATATTATTCTTCTTTAATAGGTTAGCTAATGCAGCTAATGTATTTGGATTTTTCGCTGTCATTACAAAAGTCTTGTAAGGAGAAGCATTGCCTAAACGACTATTATCATAATACTTTTTAAACTCTTTTAATAAATTGTCCTTATTGGCTGCACTAATTTCAATCGTTGACAAACTTGTCGTAAAATGATGTGTTGCTCTTGCTACCAAAGTCAATGTATCCTCGTCCTTATTTACAACACCTAATCCAGCACTGATACCCCCTTGCTCATATGTCATACCAATTGCTCCATTGTACATAGGATAAGTATCACCATAGGATGGATACAATAAATCAAATCGTTCTTTGGTAAAGAATAACCAATTGTTTTGATCAAAATATTTTGCATGATTTTTCCCAATTTGTACTTGGAAATCTTTTTGCCATGGTGTTAATACATCGTGTAAAGGTTCTGCAGCAGGTGCAAAATAATAAGGTTGATTATACCCTTGCTCATGAAAATCAACGTGCACTTGTGGATACCATTGCTGGTAAAGCGCCAATCTCTGTTTTGTTTCTAATTGTGTTTGCCAAGCCCAATCTCTATTCAAATCAAAATTATAATGATTGGTACGTCCTGCAGGCCAAGGTTCCATATGTTCTCTAGCAAATGGGTCGGCATTGTAGTTAGTTCCAACAGCGTTATTGTACCAGTTTACATATCGGTCACGACCATCGGGATTAATACAAGGATCAATCATGACAATTGTATTTTTTAACCACTCTTTTGTTTTGGTATTTGCAGGATCAACTAATGCAAATAAAGTTAACATTGCAGCTTCAGAAGAGGCTGGTTCATTGCCGTGTACATTATAACTTAACCAAACTATTCCAGGCTGGTTCATATCTGTTACACTACCGTCAATTAATCCATTATTATGTTTTCTAATTTGCTCTAGTTTTGAGATATTTTCAGGAAGGCCAATGGCTGCGACTAATAAATCACGCCCTTCATTTGTTTTTCCATAAGGCATCATTTTCACCATATCGGGTTTGGCTTGAGCTATTGCGTTAAAATAAGCTACTATTTGGTGATGTCTAGTAAATCTTGTGCCAATAGTATATCCTAAATAGGTTGCGGGGCTTGGAACAGATTGCGCCAATGTTATTATGGAGATAGCAATAAAAGCAAATGTAAAGCCTAACAACTTCAAAAATCGATTGTACATATTAGTTATATTTTATAAATTATTATAAACAGCAAATAGACTTTGCCGAGCTTAAAAATAAGCAAATTTGGTCTTAAATAAAGGATTGGTAAGGATAGTTTTACACAAACGGCATGTCCTATTTTGTTGAATACTAAATAATTAAGTAATTTGGAGGAGTCAATTAAAAGTTATGAAAATGAAGATGCCGCAATCTACCCTATCCGTTATTGTACTTACGGTTATAAGCCTTAATGCAAGTGCACAAAGTTTTTTAAAAAAACATCCTCAAATAAACCCTTATCAATACGAAGTAGTTAAAGAAAAATCCTTCAGTCATGCAGCAGTTACCTCTGCACATCCGCTAGCAAGTATGGTTGGCGCAGCAATGATGCAAGATGGCGGAAATGCCTTTGATGCGGCCATTGCTACACAATTTAGTCTAGCAGTTGTGTTTCCTGGTGCAGGAAATATTGGAGGAGGCGGTTTTATGTTAGCACGTAAAGCCAATGGAGAATTAATTGGAATTGATTATCGTGAATCAGCACCAAGCAAAGCAAATAGAGACATGTATTTGGATGAAAAAGGCAATGCAATTCCTAGCAAATCTCGCGACGGAGCTATTGCATCAGGTATTCCAGGAAGTGTTGCAGGTATGATAAGCACACACGCATATGCAAAATTACCATTGTCGGTTTTAATTGAACCTGCCATTGAATTCGCTGAATTTGGTTACGTAATCACAGAAAAAGAAGCAAAAGGTTTGAACGCAGAGAAGGCTAATTTTTTAAAAAATAGTGCTGCGCCTAGTGCATTTACCCAAAAAGAATGGAAGGCAGGAGATACACTGTTTCAACTAGAATTAGCAGCAACTTTAAAACGCATTCAGAAAAATGGTTTAGCCGGATTTTACGAAGGGCCTACTGCTGATATGATTGTAAAAGAAATGGAACATACTGCTGGCATAATTACGAAAGAAGATTTAAAAAACTATCATCCAAAATTCAGAAAGCCATTAGAATTTGATTATAAGGGTCATCATATTATCAGTTTTGCACCTCCTTCTAGCGGGGGTATTTTAATTGCTCAAATGATGCAAATGATTGCACCCTACCATGTAGAAAAATTAGGATTTAACACTGAGGCATCAGTTAGTTTAATGGTTGAAGCTCAAAGACGTGCATATGCTGACAGAGCAGAACACATGGGCGATCCAGATTATTGGAAAGTGCCTACAAAAACTTTAATAAGTGCTGCTTATGCAACTGAAAGAATGAAAGATTACCAACCAGGGGTTGCAGGAAATAGCAAAATTACGCAAGCTGGACAGGTACATGAAAGCGAACAAACCACACATTTTAGTGTAATTGATGCCGAGGGAAATATGGTTGCGATTACAACTACATTGAATGATACTTATGGAAGTAAAACTATTGTGGCCGGAGCTGGATTCTTATTAAATAATGAAATGGACGATTTTAGTGTAAAACCAGGTGTGCCTAATATGTACGGTGCTATTGGTGGCGAAGCCAATTCTATTCAGCCAGGTAAAAGAATGCTAAGTTCAATGACTCCTACTTTAGTGACGGTAAACAACAAACCTTATATAAGCATTGGAAGCCCAGGTGGTACAACCATCCCGAATCAAGTATATGAAGGATTAATCAATATCATTGACCATAAAATGTCTATAAAAGAGGCAGTAGATGGTCCAAGATTTCACCACCAATGGATTCCTGATGTGATTGCAGTTGAAGCTGATTTTCCTGAAGCAACGGTTAATGCTTTAAAAGAAAAAGGATACACTGTAACGAAAAGAGGCAGATTTGGAAGAATGGATGGGGTTCAAATTTTACAAGACGGTAAGCGAAATGCTGCTGGTGATAAACGAGGTGACGACAGCGTAGCTGGATACTAAGTACAACCAATTTTCTAGCTGATTTGCGGAAGCATTTTTGTATTTTTACAAAAATCAATTTCTTGTTTAAAAAGAAGCTTTTTTTCCTGCGCATTATACTTGCTAGCATAGTAGGCATACTCCTATTTTGTTATTTAATGCTGCTTGTACCTGCCGTTCAAAATAGGTTGGTTCAGGTAATAGCAGGGCGACTTTCAAAAACATTGGGGACAGAAGTAAAAGTTGATAAAGTAAGCTTCTCTTTATTTGACAAATTAGATATAGCGCATCTTTTAATTAAGGACCAGCATAAAGACACACTTGTATATGCTCAGTCGTTTAAATTAAGAATTAGCGACCTAGTTTTTTCATCCTCTGATCCTATTATAAAATATATTGGTCTAGATCATGCTAATATCTATCTAAACCGTTATGACGAAAAATGGAACTACCAATTTTTAGTTGACTATCTAAGTGCTGACACCAGTTCCTCAAAATCGAGCAAGGTTGATATTAAAAAAGTAGACTTATCCCATATTCATTTTATACATAATGACAAATGGGTTGGACAGAAAATGGAGTTAGATGCCGACAACATCTTAGTAAACATAAAATCTTTTAGCAAACACCATATCAATATTGATCAAATAATTGTCAATAAACCGTATTATCTAATACAAACTTTTAAAGGATTAAGACCCAATACACTTTTGCAGAAGGTAGCTAAAACGAAAGAACAAAAAACAAAACAATTACAGGCAAAAAATCACGTTAAGGAACTTCTGTTTAATCCATCACAGTTAGCGCTATCGGTGAATGAGGTTCAAATAGTAAAGGGTAAAATGTGGATTGAATATGAATATAATAAACCCTATAACTATTTTGATGGTCAGCATATTCGCATGCATGATATAAATGCAACTATCAACAAAGTAAGTTTTATAGACGATACAATTAAAGCCAAAATACAATCTCTCCAAGTTAAAGAACGCTCAGGCTTTGAGATAAAAAAATTAACAGCTGCATTTAGATTAACTCCTCAAATAATGGAGTTTGATCAATTGTATTTAAAAACAAATAAAAGTACCATTGGCAATTATTATGCAATGCAATACACCAATTTTGTGGAAGATTTTAATAATTACAATCATAAGATAATTATGAAATCTCATTTGGTGAATGCAAGTGTATCTACCGATGATATTGCCTATTTTGCTCCACAACTTAGTAACTTACACCAACACGCAAATATTAGTTGTCATTTTACAGGTAGTGTGGATAGGTTTGAAGCAAAAGATTTAACTGCAAAATACAATAACTCTTATATAAGTGGTGCCTTTTCAATGATTGGTATTCCAGATATGCGTAACACACAAATTGCATTTTTAGGTGTTAATGCAAAAACAGATTATAATGACTTAAGCCAATGGATTGGAAATTTAAAAAACATTAAGGAATTCCCATTTGACGCATTAGGTGACCTAAGATTTAAAGGTGATTTTAATGGAACAATGTATGACTTTGTCACCAAGGGAACTATTGGGACTCAGATGGGATTAGCCCAAACTCAAATACGATTAAAATTCCCTGAAAATGGTGAACCCAGCTATGAGGGATTATTAAACACTTATCAATTTAATGCAGGAAAACTTTTTAAAATTGAATCACTTGGGCTACTCAATTTTAAAGGTAAAGTAGCTGGTTCATCCTTTAATTTAGATAAGATTAAAACCAATATTGAAGGTAATATTGACTCTATTGAATTTAATAAGTATACCTACACAAATATTAATACAAATGGACTTCTTCAAAAGGGCTCGTTTAATGGAACGCTTCGTATTAAAGATCCAAATATTAATTTTATAAGTAACATTGAACTAGATCTAAAAAATAAAACTCCACGCATTAATGCAGTTGGTGATTTATTAAATGCCAATTTACAACAACTTAATATTTCAAATAATGCTATACAATTAACAGGATTGCTGGATATTAATTTTGAAGGTAATGATATTGATAATTTTACTGGATATGCAAAATTTTTTAATGGTAAATTAAAAGGAATTGCTGCAGTAGTGAATTTTGATTCACTAACCTTACAATCCTCCACCACAAACGGAATTAAAAATATTGTGCTTGCAAGTGACGATATTCAAGCATCTATCCAAGGCAAATTTAATATTCTTCACTTACCTGCAAGTGTCCAATATTTTATGCAGCGTTATTTTCCTACTTATATACCTGCTCCAAAAAATACACCTGCAAATCAATCATTTTCTATTCATGTAAAAACTAATTATTTTGAACCCTACATTCGACTTTTTAATAAAGACGTTTCTGGATTCAATAATATTAATTTAACCGGGTCAATTAATACGGACAAGCAACGTATTGAGTTAAAAGCTAAAATACCATTTGCGAGTTTTAAATACAACTGGGCAGACTATGCAATTAAAGAAGGTGATATTGATGGATCTGGGAATATTGATTCACTGCATTTAAAACTAACTGCCACTAATTTTAATCTAACAGATAGTTTAAGTTTCACGCAGCCTACGCTTCAGTTCAATTCGAGTAACGATATTTCAAATGTTGAATTAAATGCAAACAGTGCATCTGCCTTGGAACGTATTGCATTTAAAGGCATAGTTCACACTTATGAAGATGGCATATCTGTTAAATGGCTCCCCTCCTACTTTTTACTGAATCATAAAAAATGGGATATTGACGATGAGGGTATAATAAGTATAAGAGAAAGTAACACAAGTGCAAGTAATCTTCGTTTTTCTCAAGGACTACAAGAATTTATTTTCAGCAACGCTCCAAATGAAAAAAACGCCCTCCAATTAGAAATGAAAAATGTCATTTTAGGGGACATTACTAAACTGTTTTTTTCTTATCCAAAGCTAGAAGGAATTACAAATGGGAAAATATTGCTAAAAAACATCTTTAAAGATTTTGAATTAAATGCTGGACTGCAACTAGATCAATTTGCTTTTAATAACGATTCCATTGGTATAGCACAACTAAATGCTGCTTATATTCACTCGAAAGGCATTGTTCCTTTTAGTTTAAATTGTCCTAATACTGAATACAATTTAACTGCTAAAGGTGCATATGACATTAAAGACAGTACCAATCCATTAGATGCCACTTTGAATTTGAATAATTCTAAATTTGCTTTAGTTCAACAATTCATTGGCGGAGTACTCACCAACTTGGAGGGTAAAGCTAATGGTCAGTTACATTTTGGAGGCAGGATTGAACACCCACTCCTTTTAGGCGCAGCGACTTTGAACCAAGCTTCATTTGTAGTGGATTATACTAAAGTAAAATATCAATTAGATAGTGGAGCTACTATTCGATTTACCAATGAGGGGATTGATTTTGGCACTATTCAAGTAAGTGATAAACTTAATAGAAAAGCAAGTTTTAAAGGAAAAATACTCAATCAAGGCTTTCAACATTTAGAATATGATATGGAAATGAGTAGTCCTAAAATTGAGTTACTTAATACCGATGTTTTGGATAATGCTAACTTTTATGGACATGCGGTAGGTAAAGCTTCAATGACTATAAAAGGCCCAGAGGAAAATATTAAAATGTCCATTAATGCAGACGTAAATGATAGCTCTCACATTTACCTGCCCAACACCACTAGCAAAGAAAGCGGGAAATCAGATTTTATCGTTTTTAAAAAATACGGGAAAAGGTCCATTAAGAGTGCTGATATCCCTACCTATAACCTTGTAGTTGATTTAGAAGTAACCGCCAACAACAAAACGCAGATTGACGTGATTATGGATGAACTTACTGGGGACGTAATTAAAGGTATTGGAAATGGTCGTATTAAAATTAGAGTAGGAAATATTGAGCCTCTAACTATTAGAGGCAAGTACAATATTGAATCTGGTAAATATGATTTTAATTTTCAATCCTTCATCAAAAAGCCATTTGAATTAATGCCTGAAGCGGGTAACTATATTGAATGGACAGGCAACCCTAATGAAGCCGATATTCATATGGATGCAAGGTATACTGCCGAAAGAGTTAGCTTAAACGAATTAGTTGGATCAGCCAACTTTAGTAATGCAGTAAAAAGCTATAGAGGTAGTGTTTATGTTATTGCTGCTCTAAGAAATAAATTATCTCAGCCAGATATTAAATTCTCATTAGCCTTCCCACAAGGAAATCCAATTAGTTCAGATAATGAATTTTCTCAATTTATTTCAAGACTAGAAAGAGATGACAATGAAATCTTAAAACAAGTTTCATTCTTAATTGTATTTAATTCGTTTGCGCCTGCAAGTTTTAGTAATACCAATAACAATAGCGCCTATACAGTTACAGCAATTGGCATTAATACTATTTCACAATTACTAACCAAAGAAATAAACAAATCAATTAGCAATTTGATTAATAAAGCAACTGGTGATAAAAGCTTACGTTTTGATATTGGCTCTTCGGTTTACAATAGTGGCAACTTACTTGACCCAACTGGGGGTGGAATTGCTATTAATGCAAACAAAATTGACCGAACAAGGGTAAACTTAAAATTGGGACGTAGCTTTTTAAATGATAAAATAATTGTGAATGTTGGTGCCGACCTAGACTTTAATGTTCGTAGCACCAGTACCTTACAAAATAGTGATCTGCAATGGTTACCCGATTTAAATATTGAATTTATTTTAACCAGAGATCGTAAACTAAGAGCGATAATATTTAACCGTAATAGCTTGGATATTAATGGAAGTGCTTTAGGAAAAAGAAATAGACAAGGGGTAAGTATTTCCTACCGTAAGGATTTTGATGAGTTTACTTGGTAGGCGGCAAAATACTTGAAGGTAATGCCTTACAATTTTTTAAGCGATACACATAAAAATTTCTGAGTAATATCCCTTTTGAATGCACAGGGATTGTATCAGGCTTCTGAATGTCTTCAAAGTATTTACCATATAGCAATGAAGGATTGGACGGTAAATTAGAAGGTACAATGCAATAAGCATCATCCCCTATTTTTAATCCATTTTTTTGCTGCTCTAAGGTTTCATTCATCCAAGCAAATTTGTGCACATCCTCTAAAGCGCCAATAGCTATAACAGACATGTGTAAAGGCCTTGCAGTATAAAACAAAATATGTCCTGCAGGAAACCATTTATTAACCACAATGACATTTGTGTGCATACTTCCGTCCTGTTTATCCTTTATAACAATTTTATTAAAAGCAAGCGTAAAGTCCTTCCATCCTGTAACATCATTAATAGGATTGTACTCTCCAAGGTTCTCTAATTTAGTAGAACCCAATTGACGAGGGAATGTATAGACCAGTAATAAAAAGCCCAAAATTAAGACTCCTAATAGCCCTCCCGCCCATTTAAGAATAGAAGGCAAGTTAGTTGTTTCAGCATCTTGACTCCAACGACTCCAACTATTCCAATTCCAATGACTCCAATACACGCCTGCTATTAAAAACAAGCCAATAAAACCTGGCCCTGTCCAATGTGGCAAAGTGGGGTTAAATAATGATAAAGTCCAAAAAGTAAATATTAATGGAAGGCTTAACCACAAAAGTAATTTTAACCCTTCATTTTGGAAAGCTAGCTTTAACTTTTTGAAATTAAATAAGGAAATAAAAACTGCACAATACACCAATGGATTTTGGTAAATTATTTCACCAATTATTTGTTGCAAGAAGCTATCAAATTGTATCCCTGTGTGCATTACCCTTTTAGAATGATAGCGATAGGTAATAAAATCATTTTGAATATTCCAATAAAGTATTGGGATTATGCATACAATGCTTACAAGTATAGCTAAATATAAATGCTTATTTTGTAAGGTCTTTGTTTGATGAAATAAAATATATCCGCCAAAGCCAATCCATAAGTACAAGCCATGTACTTTACTTAAAGTTGCTAATCCAATTAATAAACCTAAAATAATCCAGTCATTTGTTTTGAATTGAGCAGGTTGCAATACCCATTTTACCATCCAATAAATACTCAAAGTGAAAAACAATAGTTGAGGACTATCTGGCAATACAAATAAGCCAGCAATAATAGATGTATAGATAGAAAGTGAATACATCCATGCGGCAATATAGCCAGCTTTTTCATTTTTTAATAAAGTACCTATTTTAAATAGAACAAAACTTGACCCAGCAGCGCAGATAATGCTTCCTATGCGCATAGACAAGGTGGAAACCCAATTTAAATTCAAGCTTGTAAGTCGCATCATCCATCCTACCATTCCAGGATGATCAAAATGATTCCAATCAGGTTGAATTGCATAAGTGTAATAATACACTTCGTCATTACCTAATTCTAAAAAATGAGATAATACAATTTTAATAATTACGGAGACACCAATTAACCACAACATTTTCTTTTGATAAACTGTTGCAGGTGTTAACATAATTGATAAATTTAGTGGAATACTACAAGTAGAATAAACAATGTAATTAATTATTTAACATTGCTTAACAACCATTCTGTCGCAAGCTTATACCCTTTTAATCCTAACCCAACTATTGTACCTACTGCTTTTGCAGAGACATGGGATATTTTTCTAAATTCTTCTCTTGCATGTACATTGCTAATATGTACTTCAATAACAGGTACCTTAATAGCAGCAATCGCATCCCCAATAGCTACAGACGTATGTGTATAGGCTGCTGGGTTAATAATAATTCCGTCTTGATTGAATCCGTATTTTTGGATAGCATCCACCAACTCCCCTTCGATATTAGATTGAAAGTAAGTGAAATTAACCTGTGGAAATGCTTGCTTTAATTGCACTAAAAAATCATCAAAGCTTTCATGGCCATAAACACCTGGCTCACGCTTTCCTAATAAATTTAAATTAGGTCCGTTAATGATGGTAATATTTGGCATAGTTTGTTATTAAAGACTTACTAATAAAGAATCAAATAAATTTATAGCTATCCGTTATTTATTTTAGGAGTTACTATTAATTCGCCTTCATTAAAGATACAAAATCATCAAATAGATATCTGCTATCATGTGGCCCCGGTGTAGCTTCTGGATGATATTGTACACTAAAGGCAGGACGGTCTTTTAACTTGATACCTTCAATAGAGTCATCATTCAAATTCACATGAGATACAATTACATTATCATGCTTTCTCACTGCTTCTGGATCTACTCCAAAGCCATGATTTTGTGTGGTAATTTCTGATTTACCCGTAATAATATTTTTAACAGGGTGATTTAATCCTCTATGACCATGATGCATTTTAAAAGTTGGAATGTCATTTGCACGCGCTAATAATTGATGACCTAAACAAATACCAAATAATGGTTTTTTCTCTGCTAAAATTTGTTTGATGGTTGCAACAGCATAATCCATTGGAGCTGGATCACCAGGCCCATTAGATAAAAAATATCCAGTTGGATTAAATGCTTTTAAAGTAGCAAAATCCGTTTTTGCAGGATGCACTCTAACATGCACACCTCTATCCACAAGACATTGTAAAATATTATGCTTAACACCAAAGTCAAGCACAGCAACTTTTAGAGGAGAATTTACATCACCTAATTCATATATTTCTTTCGTGCTTACAGTACTCGCTAATTCTAATCCATCCATACTTGGTACGGCAGCCAATTGTTTTTTTAAGGATTCAATATCTAAATTATCAGATGAGATAATACAGTTCATCGCACCGCTTGTTCTTACATGTGCAACCAATGCTCTTGTATCTAAACCTTCAATTGAAACAATATTGTTGGCAATTAAATAATCATTCAAATTCCCGTCAGCTAGCGCGCGGCTATATTTTTCTTCCAAATTGCGGCCAATCAAACCATGAATTTTAACCGACTTACTTTCCACGTCGGTATCCTTCACTCCATAGTTCCCAATATGCACATTATTCATGATAATTACCTGACCTGTATAACTTGGATCCGTAAATACTTCCTGATATCCAGTCATACCCGTATTAAAACAAATTTCTCCAGTGGTAGTACCTATTTTACCAAATGCTTGTCCATGAAAAACATTGCCATCGGCTAAAACTAATATTGCGGGTTGTGGGGTCATTGGATTAAACTATTATATATTGAATGTGTTGCAAATTTAGGCAAAAAAAAGGCAAGACCAAAGTCTTGCCTTATATCTAATTACATAAAAATCATTATTCTGCTGCTGCTTCTGGTGATGCTGATTCGCTTTCATCAGTTGCTTTCGCACCTTCTTCTTCAGTAGCTGTAGTTTCAGCAGCTTTTTTAGGAGCAGCTGTTGCTTTACTTCTACGTGTTTTCTTAGCTGGTTCAGCTGCAGTAGCAATTGAATTACCGTAAATTTCGTTGAAGTCTACTAATTCAATCATCGCTTTTTCGGCATTGTCACCTGGACGAATACCTAATTTGATGATACGAGTATATCCACCTGGACGAGCAGCAATTTTAGGCGCAACTACTGTAAACAATTCTTTAACAGCAGCTTTGTCATTTAAATAACTGAACACCACTCTGTGGTTGTGCATGATTTCTTCTTTAGAAGCCGTTTTTTTAGTTTTAGTAACTAATGGCTCAACATAAGTTCTTAACGCCTTAGCTTTTGCTAATGTTGTTACGATACGCTTGTGGGTAATTAACTGAATAGCTAAGTTACTTAACAATGCTTCTCTGTGTGCCTTTTTACGACCTAAGTTGTTTTGTTTGTCTCCGTGACGCATGACGTTTAATTTTTGTCCTTACACCGTGTCAGGAATTGTAAGGTGTGAGCCCGAAAGCTCGGTTATAAATAGTGATTTGAATAATGATAAGGCCAGGCCCTATCGACTATTGTAAATCTAATTTGTCTAATCCTAATTTACCCAAATCCATACCAAAGCTTAATCCTCTTTCGATTAATACTTGTTCGATTTCAGATAAAGATTTTTGACCAAAGTTTCTGAACTTCATCAAGTCTTCTTGTTCATATTGTACCAATTCGCTCAAGCTGTTAATTTTAGCAGCTTTCAAGCAATTGAACGCACGTACAGAAAGATCTAAATCTTCTAATGGAGTCTTCAATACTTTTCTTAATTGCAATACTTGTTCATCTACCACATCTTCTTTCTTATCTTCTTTATTATCAAAAGTGATATTCTCGTCTGTGATGATCATTAAGTGTTGGATCAAGATTCTTGAAGCTTGCTTAACAGCATCTTCAGGATGAATTGTTCCATCAGTTGCTACGTCTAAAATTAATTTTTCGTAGTCTGTTCTTTGCTCCACACGATAGTTTTCCATAACGTATTTAACGTTCTTGATTGGCGTATGGATAGAATCGATAGCGATATAGCCAAATGGCATATCTTTTAATTTATTCTCTTCAGCTGGGATATAACCACGGCCTTTTTGAATAGTTAATTCGATATCTAATTTTGCAGATGGATCCATTGTACAAATAACTAACTCAGGATTCATTACTTGGAACTGCTGAGAAGCTTCTCCTAAATGACCAGCGTTAAATTCGCTGCTGCCCTTGATAGATAAAGTTAATTTTTCAGAACTTACGTCTTGATCAGCCTTACGCTTAAAACGAACTTGCTTTAAGTTTAAGATCATTTCAGTAACGTCTTCTGTAATTCCTTTGATTGTTGCAAACTCATGATCTACACCTTCAATCTTGATACCCACAATTGCAAAACCTTCCAAAGAGCTTAATAAAACTCTTCTCAAAGCATTACCTAAAGTCAAACCAAATCCTGGTTCCAATGGACGGAATTCGAATTGTCCTTCAAAGTCGTTTGCTTTTTGTAAAACAATTTTATCAGGTTTTTGAAAACTTAATATAGCCATGTTATACTTTTTTTTGTTTGAATCTTCCTTTTGGAAGAAATTTTGTTAAGTGCTACTATTTAGAGTACAATTCAACGATCAATTGCTCCTTAATGTTTTCAGGAACAGCTTCTCTTTCTGGCATTGCAATGAAAGTACCAGTGTTGGTAGTTTCGTTCCAATCTACCCAGCTAAACTTAGTGTTTCTTGGGCGTTGCTTGCTAACAATTGCAGAATTGTGAGCACTCTTAGGACGGTAAGTAATAACGTCGCCTGGCTTACATGTGTAAGAAGGTACATTTGTTACATCACCATTTACAGAAATATGCTTGTGCGCAACTAACTGACGCGCTTCTGGGCGGCTAGCAGCTAATCCCATTCTGAAAATTGTATTATCTAAACGAGATTCCAACAATTTGATCAAGTTTTCACCAGTAACACCTTTAATACGAGATGCTTCTTCAAATGTTTTACGGAATTGACGCTCTAACACACCATAAGTGTATTTTGCTTTTTGCTTTTCTCTTAACTGTAATGCATACTCTCCTAATTGCTTACGCTTGCGTTGTGCACCGTGTTGACCTGGAGGGTTGCTGTTTTTTCCTAACCATTTAGCGTTTCCTAAAATAGGTTCGCCGAAAATGCGGGAAATTTTGGTTTTGGGACCTGTGTAACGTGCCATAATTATTGTTTTTGATTTTTTGGTGACGGTAAAGCATCAGTAAAAATCTAAAATGAATGCAATACCCGGTTTAAAATATTGTTAGTGTTATACTCTTCTTTGTTTTGGAGGACGACATCCGTTATGTGGCATTGGAGTCACGTCGCGGATAGAAGTTACTTCGATACCAGATTGAGAGATAGAACGGATAGCACCTTCACGACCAGAACCTGGACCTTTAACGAATACATCTACTCTTTTAACACCAGCGTCTAATGCAACTTTTGCTGCGTCAGCGGCTGCCATTTGAGCTGCATATGGAGTGTTCTTTTTAGAACCTCTAAAGCCCATTTTACCAGCACTACTCCAGCTGATTACTTGTCCTGCTTTATTAGTGAAAGCGATGATTAAATTGTTGAAAGTTGCGCTAATGCGAACTTCACCTGCTGCGTCGATTTTTACGACTCTCTTTTTTGCAGCTGCTTTTGCACTGTTCTGTGCTTTTTGTGGTTTAGCCATTGTGTTTGAGGTGTGCTCTTTTACTTGTTTTTCACTTGTAAAATGAGCGGGTTATTTAAATTGAAATTCCGCCGAAGCGGAAACCGAGTAAATCTCCCCTAAAACTTTCGAATTAGGATCCAATTTCAATCGGATTTTATAGCAAAAAGTAGTCACCGAAATTTTCGACGACTACTTTAAGTTTTATTATTTCTTAGCTACCTTCTTCTTACCAGCAACTGTCTTACGCTTACCCTTACGAGTACGTGAGTTAGTCTTAGTTCTTTGTCCACGAACAGGTAAACCTTTTCTGTGACGTAAACCACGGTAACAAGCAATATCTAATAAACGCTTAATGCTCATAGAAACTTCACTACGTAAAGCACCTTCTACTTTGAATTCAGCATTAATGATATTACGAATAGCTGTTTGCTCTTCGTCATTCCACTCATTTACTTTTTTGTCGTAACTGATGTTTGCTTTGTCTAAAATGTAACGAGCTGTAGAATGTCCAATACCGAAAATGTACTGTAATCCTATTTCTCCTCTTTTGTTTTTTGGTAAGTCTATACCGGCAATACGAGCCATATGCTAAAACTTGTTTTTAATTTATTTTTTTGTTTTTTAAAACCTCAGCGTCTCCGCTAAAAGCTTTACTATCCTTGTCTTTGCTTAAAGCGAGGGTTCTTTTTGTTAATAACAAACAATACGCCTTTACGCTTTACGATCTTACAATCGGCACTACGTTTTTTGATAGATGCTCTAACTTTCATCTTTTTGTTTTTAAAATATTAATTCTTCTGTTCTTATTTATGTCTAAATATAATCCTTCCCCTCGTTAAGTCATATGGACTCATCTCTACTCCTACTTTATCACCAGGCAAAATTCTGATATAGTGCATACGCATCTTTCCAGAAATTGTTGCTAAGATTTCGTGACCATTTTCAAGCTTAACTCTGAACATAGCGTTGCTCAGTGCTTCAATAATTACTCCATCTTGTTTAATCAGCGGTTGTTTTGACATACTTATTTTGGGGTTGCAAAGATATGCAATTGAATGGAATTAAGAAAAATTACCAGCGAAATATTAAAAAAAGCGGAAAATAAAAGGAGAAGCAAGGCCCCTCCTTAAAATATTACTGATAATCAATTAGTTAGAATTATGCTCCTGGGTACCAAGGACGACCTATTCCGGCTTTAAATGGCCAAGGTGTCATTAAAAGGATTAACAATAAGGCAATAAAGTACAAAACTAAGGTAGTTCCTGACTTGCCAGACTTTTTATACTTAATATGACCAATTGTTATAAATGCTATTACTAAAATCATAGAAAAAGCATGTTCAACAGCCCAAAAACGACTTGTTGCATCCTTCATTACATCCTTCATACCTCCTGCAGCCGATTTTATGAGCTGAAAACCAACATTACCAAAAAAGTATTGGTAAAGACCTAATAACAAAGTAGTGTGAGCACTGATTAACAATACCTTACTTGCTTTCAAGGCATCTTTTTTAAGTACCAACTTAATTATGGCTACTAATAACGCAATGAGCACTACCCATCTTAATAAATTGTGAAGGTGTACAAGACCTGTATACATTGATTTTAAATTTAAGCTTTAAGAATTATTGCAAAAGTACAATTAATCTACCCAATCCGCTACAAACAAATTTGTGTCATGGGTACCTCCATTGTTTCTATTGGATGAAAACATAATTTTTTTACCATCTGGACTAAACATAGGAAAAGCATCAAATCCTTTATCACGACTAATTTTTTCAATATTATTCCCATCTAAATCCATTAAATACATATTAAAAGGAAAGCCGTATTTATATTCATGGTTACTGCAAAAAATGATATGCTTTCCGTCAGGTGTAAAATTTGGTGCCCAATTTGCCTGGCCCAAATGTGTGATTTGTTTTGCATTTGTTCCATCTGCATTGGCAATCCAAACTTCCATTTTTGTAGGCGCTACTAAACCATCCTTTAACAATGTTGTATATTCTTCAACTTCTACTGGTGTACTTGGACGACTTGCTCTCCACACAATTTTTTTACCATCTGGACTAAACCATGCGCCGCCATCATAACCCAAGGTATTAGTTATGCGCTTCTCCTTACCTGATTCTAAATCCATTACATATAAATCCAAGTCGCCATCTTTATCACTACAGTAAATCATCTTCTTGCCATCATAGGACAGTGTACCTTCTGCATCATAGCCTTTTGCATGCGTTAATTGTTTTACTACAACGCCATTGGTATCTGCCATGAAAATGTCATAGCTATTGTATAATGGCCAAATGTATTTGTTACCGTATTTTGCACGATCTACCGCAGGAGGACAATCATTACTTCCGTCTTTTGTAGATGCAAAAATAATATGCTTGCCATCCTTTGTAAAATAGGAACAAGTTGTTCGACCTTTGCCACCACTAATGGATTTGTAAGTAAATGGAGTTGTACTATTTGTTGGCACTAAGCCCATAAATATTTGATCGCAAAGTATGCCTTCCTTTGGATTGGTTCTTTGAAAGGTAATGCGCTTACTATCAAAACTCCAATATGCTTCGGCGTTGTCCCCACTATTGGTTAATTGAATGACATTTTTAAAATGGCGTTCTCCAGCAAACAAAATGGAGTCTTTTTGAGCACTCGCAAGCATTACACAAAACAAGGACGCAACTAATAGTGTTAACTTATTCATATACTTTTATAATTGACCGTAAAAGTACTTAATTTTGCAACAAATTAATCCTATGGCCATTATAGCTCCCTCCCTTTTAGCAGCAGATTTTTTACATTTAGGCAAAGCATGTGAAATGTTAAATGAAAGTGAAGCTGCATGGTTCCATTTGGATGTAATGGATGGTAGTTTTGTTCCAAACATAAGTTATGGACTTCCCATTATTGAACAGATAAAAAAAACAACAACCAAAGTATTAGACGTTCATTTGATGATTGTCAATCCAGAAAAATATATTGCTGATTTTAAAAAAGCTGGCGCTGATGTATTGAGCGTCCACTATGAAGCATGTCCGCATTTACATAGCACACTTCAACAAATAAAGGCACAGGGTATGAAAGCAGGTGTTGCTATTAACCCACATACTTCGGTTGATTTATTGAAAGATGTTATTAATGACATTGATGTTGTTTGTGTAATGAGTGTGAACCCCGGTTTTGGTGGACAAAAATTCATTGAACATACCTATAAAAAAGTGCGCGCTTTAAAACAAATTATCTTAGATGCCAATGCTTCCACTTTAATTGAAATTGACGGTGGCGTGACTGAAAACAATGCAAGTGCTTTGGTAAAAGCAGGCGCCGATGTCTTAGTTGCAGGAACGACTGTTTTTAAGGCTGCTGATCCTAAGCAAATGATTATCACTTTAAAAAACGCTTAATGGCCCTTATTGGGATAAGCGAAATTCTTATAACTGCCAGCTTATATAGGGTATTATAAACTAAAATGAAGGCAATGTTATCATTTGAGTAATCCACATTTGTGCGTATTTAGCCCTTGTATTTTTGAACTTCCTTCAATAAATTGTGTTAGGATCATTTACATACTACCTAACCCATTAAATTGAATCCATTGACTGAAACCATCATCAATTTAGATACCGTAAACCCAATTGAGTTTTTCGGTGTCAACAATTCAAAATTTGACATTCTTAAAAAGAAATTCCCCCTGTTAAAAATCTTATCAAGAGGTACTCAAATTAAACTAAGTGGCGCACCAGAACAGATTGATTTAGCAAAAGAAAAAATTGACCTAATCATCCAGTACATGGAAAGAAATGGTCATCTTTCTGAAAACTATTTTGAACAAATACTTGGTGGTGATGACGCCGAAGTGATTGACAATTTCGTGGACAAAAATCCAAACGAAGTGCTGGTATTTGGACCAAATGGCAAAACGGTTAGAGCGCGCACTGGCAATCAAAAGAAAATGGTTACAGCCGCAGACAAAAACGATATTGTTTTTGCTATTGGACCAGCAGGTACTGGTAAAACTTATACCGCAGTTGCTTTAGCCGTTCGTGCATTAAAAAATAAGATCGTAAAAAAGATTATTCTTACACGCCCTGCTGTTGAAGCGGGGGAAAGTTTAGGTTTTTTACCAGGTGATTTAAAAGAAAAAATTGACCCCTACTTACGTCCCTTGTACGATGCTTTAGACGATATGATTCCTGCAGACAAACTTGGCTATTATATGTCAACACGTACAATTGAAATTGCACCACTAGCTTACATGCGTGGACGTACATTAGACAATGCTTTTATTATTTTAGATGAGTCTCAAAATGCGAATGATTTACAAATAAAAATGTTTTTAACACGCATAGGTTCCAATGCTAAAGCTATTATAACAGGTGATCCAACCCAGGTTGATTTACCTAGAAATCAAAAAAGCGGTTTGGAAAAAGCGGTACGCATTTTGAAAAATATTGAAGGCATTGCTCATATAGAGTTGGACGAAGAGGACGTAGTAAGACATAAATTAGTAAAAGCAATTATTAAAGCCTACGATAAGGAAAGAGAAAATGAACCAGATGGATCTTACCATCGTTAATTTTTTCGCCCCTAAACTAATTGATTAGTAAGTACAGGTACCCTTGCAATTTTGCAGGGGTACTTTTTTTAAATATGTATCATAATTTTTTCTTAGTTTTATAGCGATGGCTAGCTTACAACAATTTACTATTGGAGTGGAGGAAGAATACATGGTATTAGACCCTTCTACTAAGGAACTAAAAAGCCATCAACAGGCTATTGTAAATGAAGGCCAAAAGCTATTTAAGGACAAGATTAAGGCCGAAATGCACCAAGCGGTTGTTGAAGTAGGAACAGCCATTTGTCAAAATGTAGATGAAGCATACAAAGAAATTTTATCTTTAAGAACTGGGGTTTCAGAAATTGCAAAAGGACTAGGATTTAGTGTTGGCGCATCAGGAACCCACCCATTTAGCTTATGGGAAAAACAACTTATTTCAGACAATTCTAGGTACCAAGAACTTTTAAATGAATTGCAACAGGCAGCCCGCAGTAATTTAATTTTTGGATTACATGTGCATGTAGGTATGGAAGACCGAAAAATGGCTATCCATATTGCCAATACAGCTCGTTATTTCCTACCTCATATTTACGCATTAAGTACAAACTCCCCTTTTTGGGAATCACGCAATACGGGTTACAAATCCTACCGCTCTAAAGTATTTGATAAATTTCCACGCACGGGCATTCCGGATTATTTTGAAAGCATTGAAGCTTACGACAATTTTGTTCAGTTGTTAATAAAAACAAATTGCATTGATAATGCTAAGAAAATATGGTGGGATTTACGCGTTCACCCTGTTTACAATACCATTGAATTTAGAATTTGCGATGTAGCTATGACTACGCAGGAAACCATTACTATTGCTGCATTGTTCCAAGCCATTTGCGCTAAAATATATAGCCTTAGACGTCAAAATATTAATTTCATTAATTACCAAAGAGCTTTAATCAATGAAAATAAATGGCGCGCTAGTCGTTATGGTATAGACGGACTCTTAATTGATTTTGGGAAAGAAAAAGAAGTACCTGTTAAAGCATTAATTGATGAACTACTTGAATTCATAGATGGTGTTGTGGATGAGCTAGGCAGCAGATACCATGTTGAAAAAGTACATACTATTTTTGAAACTGGCACAGGCGCCGACCGCCAATTGGCTAAGTTTAAAGAAACGGGAAGTTTAATTGAAGTTGTAAAATCAATAGAAAGCAGTTTCTTAAAAGTTTAATGTAAGCACTATTCTATTTTACTTATGCTACTTTAGCTGTTTTACATTCATTTCGCTCCTTTAGCTATTCCCCTTTGTTATAGTCATACAAAGTTGCCGTAAATACACCTCGCTCTCTCTTTTTAAATATGACTCCCCAATTGCCTTTGTAACGTAAAATTTTAGGCACTAATTGACCGTTAAAATAAGCCATTTCTACTTCCATGGCTACGTCAAAATCGTAAACCCCTGCTTTGTAGCTTAATGAATAATTCCGACCTAAGACTTCTAATGTCTTTGGATTAAACCATGTGGTCATTTGATCTACAACTACATCATTACGTGACAAAAACCCTAAGTCCTCCTTAGGCTTTACTTCAAACATGTACACTAATTGTCCATGGTATTCTACATAATCTAATTTATAATCATAAAGCTCATGTGCAGCTTCATCATATAAATCTAATTTATCGCCAATAAAAGGAATGCCCTTAATTTTCTTACCTGGATTAAAGAACAACATTTTTAGTTGCTCCTTAGCTTTTTCAATTCCGGTGCCGGTTATCTCTCTTTTTTTACCTGTAACAATATTGGTCTCTCCACAAACTGTTCCTTTGGTAAAAAACAAGCTTGCATACAATGAGGGTGTCACATAGTTGTATGACCCATCAGCTTTTTTTAAATCACCAACAATTTTCTCTTCTAATACATCCATAGTTCTACAAGCACCGATATGATTTTGTCTGGTTTTACTATCCAAAGAAGCTTTCATATTACCTTCTTTGTCCTTCATTTCAATGTGGTTATATGAACTATAACCTATTGTACGTAAAGTTTTGAATGCTTTGTAAAAACTGGAGTCTTCTTTAATTTTTTGAAGCACTGCCTTATAATCAAAATGATTGCGCACAATTGCCTCAGATAAAGTAAAATTAATACCACTGTCTTTTATGGCTGTATCCTGTGCAGTTACCCCATTGGCAAAAAATGCAAATAGAACAATTAAGCAGCCAGTAAAATATTTGGATGTATGCATTATTTAATTTGAATCATTTTATAGTCTACCCTCACTTTACCTTTGTGAATATCATTTAATTTTCCTTGAAGCATTTTACGACGTAAAGGTTTTATATAATCAATAAACAATTTGCCTTCAATATGATCATATTCATGCAAAATAACACGAGCAGTCATGCCTGTGAATGTTTCAGTATATTCCACAAAATTTTCGTCCATATAAGACATCGTCACCGTTTCATATCTAGTAACGTCTTCTCTAATTTTAGGGATACTTAAACAACCTTCATTATAAACCCATTCCTTGCCAGTCGTTTCAATTACTTGCGCGTTAATAAACACTTTTTTTATACCTGGCGCATCTGGGTATGTCTCATCTTCAGGTTCGGCATTGGCAAAAATTTGTGCACTATCCACCACAAACAAACGAATATTTTTATTGATTTGCGGTGCAGCTAAACCTACCCCATTACTCTCATACATGGTTTCCCACATATCTTCTACTAAAACTTTCAAATTTGGATAATCAGCCTCAATTGGCTCACTCACTTTTCTTAAAATAGCTGCCCCATAAGCAACAATAGGTAAAATCATATGTCAACTTTATAATATTTGCAAAGGTAGAAATAAATAGGCACAAAAGCCGATTGTTATGTATACCTATTTAAGCTCTATTTGTTAAATATTCCTGCAATAAAATGGTTGCTGCTATTTGATCCACATTCTTTTTATCCTGACGGTCCTTCTTTTTCATACCCATTTCTACCATTGCACGGACTGCATTTTTGGAACTAAAACGTTCGTCAACTGTTTGAATGGGAATATTTGGGAATTTTTTACCTAATTCAATAATGGCTTTCTTCACTAAAGGGGTTGCATGTGTTGGACTATCATCTAAATTTAATGGCTCACCAATCAATATCAATTCAACAGGCTCTTTAGCAAAATAAGCAGCCAAATAGGTATACAATTCTTTGGTAGCCACTGTAGTTAATGCAGTAGCGATAATTTGCAATGGATCGGTCACTGCCAATCCGCATCGCTTTCCGCCATAGTCTATACAAATAATTCTTGCCAATCTATACGGTTTAATTTATTTTAATGAATAACGGCACTAGGAATATTCGCAATAATTTGTAACACCAAACTTCCAATTACAAATACGCTAAATACAATACTTGCAATACCATTAGCTGTCATAAAAGCAATATTCACTTTACTTAAATCATTTGGTTTTACAATACTGTGCTGATAAATTAACATCCCCACAAAAACCAGCAAACCACCTAAATATAAAAAATGAAAGCCACCCACAAAATAAGCGGCAATGACAAATGCAGCTGAAAACACATGCAATACCCTCGCAATATTCAAGGCTTTTTGTAAACCCCAATAACTTGGAATAGAATATAGGGATTGTGATTTGTCAAAATCTATATCCTGCAATGCATAAATAACATCAAATCCACTCACCCAAAATATAACCGCAAAGGAAAATAGCAAAGGTAATAATGCAAAACTACCAGTTACTGCTAAGTAGGCTCCAATTGGCGCTAAGGAAAGTCCTACACCTAATACTACATGACATAAATAGGTAAATCTTTTTGTGTAACTATAAAACAAGATTACAAATAAAGCAATTGGAGAAAGATAAAAACAAATTGAATTGATAAAATAAGTTGCAGTCACAAACAGCATAGCATTGATAATAATAAATAACAATGCTTTTTCTGCTTTAATAATGCCTGCTGGAATTTCTCTAATGGCAGTTCGTGGATTTAGCTTATCAAAATGTCTATCTAAATAACGATTAAAAGCCATGGCCGTGGAACGTGCAGTAACCATACACAATAAGACCAATAAGAACTTTTTAACAAGATGCTCATTTGGCGTATGCAAATCATCCATATGTTTAATTCCTAACACAAAGCCAATCAAGGCAAAAGGCAAGGCAAAAATGGTATGCGAAAACTTAACTAAACTCAAATAATTTTTAACTCCATTCATATATTAATATTTTCAATTTATTTCCTCTAATTATCTCACAAACTCCCATAATACTATTGCAGCTGCAACAGAAATATTCAAAGAATGCTTCATCCCCCATTGTGGAATTTCAATCACTCCGTCACAAATAGCAATCACATCCTCATCCACGCCATCTACTTCATTTCCAAATACAAATGCCAAGGACTGCGTTGTGGCCTCTGGGTGCAGCTCCTTAAATTTTTCCAAATTGATGCTTCCTTCAGTTTGTTCAATTGCATATACTTTATAGCCTTTTGACTTTAATTCTTTTACAGCATCAACGGTATGCTCATAATACACCCAATCTACGGTCTCAGTGGATCCTAATGCAGTTTTGTGAATATCTCGGTGCGGTGGCTGAGGCGTAAATCCGCATAAACAAATACCATCAATTAAAAAACCATCCGAAGTTCTAAATACACTCCCCACATTGTGCATGCTGCGAATATTGTCCATTACCACCACAATGGGCTTCTTATTGGCCATTTTAAAGTCGGCTATGGACTTTCTCCCTAATTCATCCATGGTCAGTTTACGCATATGCAAAAGTACGCTTTTCGAATATTAAAAAATTTATGTAGGTTTGTCACTATGGCAAAATCTAGTGCAGAGACACCTCTAATGCAGCAACATAGGGCTATTAAACAAAAATATCCGGATGCAATTTTGTTGTTTAGAGTAGGTGATTTTTATGAAACTTTTGGTGAAGATGCAGTTATAGCATCTAAAGTGTTGGGAATTACCCTTACCAAAAGAAATAATGGCTCGGCCTCCTCTAGTGAATTAGCAGGTTTCCCTCACCATTCCTTGGACACTTATTTGCACAAATTAGTGAAAGCGGGCTACCGTGTAGCTATTTGTGATCAGTTGGAGGATCCAAAATCGGTAAAGGGAATTGTAAAAAGAGGCGTTACGGATATGCTTACTCCTGGTATTGCAACAAACGATAAATTATTAGAACATAAAAATAATAATTTCTTAGCAGCCATTTTTGTAGACAAGGAACAAGGTGGAGTGGCCTTCTTAGATATCACTACAGGTGAATTTTTAATTGCCGAAGGAAGCACAGCATATTTAGATAAATTATTACAAAGCTTACAACCCGCGGAAATTTTATTTCCTAAAAATTATCAAGCAAGTTTTAAAGAAACTTTTGGTAATAGTTTTTATACTTATGGTTTAGACAGCTGGATTTTTGATGAACCCTTTGCAACCGATTTATTATACAAACAATTTCAAACCACTTCCTTAAAAGGATTTGGCATTGAAGGCTTAACCAAGGGCATTATTGCAGCTGGCGCTATATTACATTATTTAAAAGAAACAGAGCACCCTCATTTATCTCATATCCATAAAATTGGTCGCATTGATAGAGATGAAATTTTATGGATGGATAAATTTACCATTCGTAATTTAGAATTAATTGGCAACGGTGCCGACCGAAAAGGTTTGCTGGAAGTAATGGATGCTACCAAAAGCCCAATGGGTGCCCGTTTGCTAAAACGCTGGCTCATATTCCCTTTACAATCGGTTACGCAAATTAATAACCGATTAAATGCAGTAGAAACCTTATTAGCACACACCGATTCTGCTCAAAAAATGAGTGATTTGATAGCATCATGTGGCGACTTAGAAAGATTATCCAGTAAATTATCTACTAGAAAATTACAACCACGTGAATTTATACAGTTAGGGAAATCACTGGATGCAATTGAATCCATTAAGCAAGAACTAGGACTTATTGAGCACAATTATTTACATCACATAAATAATGAATTAGACATTTGTGCTCATTCAAAGAAAGCCATATTTGACACTTTAATTGAACAACCTCCCGCAACTGCAGTAAAAGGCGGTTTTATTAAAGAAGGTGTTAATGCAGAATTAGATGAGCTAAGAAATATTTCAAGTGGAGGTAAAGAATATTTAACGCAGTTACAAAATAAGGAAGCTGAAATCACAGGCATTTCATCCTTAAAAATTGGATATAACAATGTGTATGGTTATTATTTAGAAGTAACCCATGCACATAAAGACAAAGTGCCTGCCGAGTGGATACGTAAACAAACTTTAACAACAGCCGAACGCTATATAACACCCGAACTTAAAGTATATGAGGAGAAAATTTTAGGTGCTGAAGATAAAATTTTAACTCTTGAAACACAGCTTTATCAAGGCTTGATAGACCAAGTATTAAAAGAGATGCATCTATTACAAAAGAATGGTCAATGGATTGGGGTGCTGGACTGTTTAATTTGTTTTGCAAGCATTGCGAAAGCTCAAAAATATTGCAAGCCTACTATTACTGAAAACACGGTATTAAATATTCAAGCAGGTAGACATCCAGTTATCGAACAAAACTTAGCCATAGATCAAACATATATTCCTAATGATGTTTTATTAGATCCTAGTTCGCAACAAATTATTATTTTAACGGGACCCAATATGAGTGGTAAAAGTGCTGTGTTAAGACAAACTGCACTAATAACATTAATGGCACATATGGGAAGTTATGTTCCTGCCGATGCAGCTTCGGTGCCATTAACCGACAAAATATTTACACGTGTTGGCGCCAATGATAATTTAAGTGCAGGCGAATCTACGTTTATGGTGGAGATGATTGAGACGGCAAGTATTTTAAATAATATCAGTCCAAGGAGTTTAATTTTATTGGATGAGATTGGTCGTGGTACTTCAACTTATGATGGCATTTCAATTGCTTGGAGTATTGTTGAATATTTATACCAATCCCCTGCTAAACCTAAAACCTTATTTGCAACCCATTATCATGAGTTAAATGATTTGGAAGCACAATTACCCAACGTGCACAACTACCATGTAAGCCATAAGGAAGTGGGCAATAAAATTATATTTTTACGCAAATTATCTAAGGGCGGTAGTACACATAGCTTTGGTATTCACGTTGCTAAAATGGCGGGCATGCCCAATGTTCTAGTAAATAGAGCCAATGATATTTTAAAAGAGATGGAATTAAAAAATGCAGGCAATGCAAACAATACCACTACAGCCACAGCAGGTAACGAAAAATTTCAGCTATCCATATTTGATGCACACACAGAAACTTTTGAATCCATCCGTAAAGAGTTGGATGAAATAGATATTAATAATTTAACCCCTGTTGAAGCTTTAATGAAACTACAAGCCATTAAGCAAAAACTGAACTAACGCTTGCATCAACTAATGAATATAGATAGCAACCTTCCTATTGCTAAGCCTAACAATATTGAGCATAAAAAAGCACTCTTTTTGGGAGTGCTTTTTTTTATTTTATACAAGTTTGATTATGCAAAATACTTCTGCAAATAATCGTGAATTCTTTTTTGTAAACCAGCACTCACTGGAACCAAAGGCAATCTAAATTCATTTTCAATTACGCCTTGTTCAGCTAAAAATGCCTTAATACCTGAAGGATTGTTTTCCTCATACATATAAGTATACCCTTCTACCATTAAATCGTTCAAACGCTTTGCCATACTAAAATCACCCGCCATACAATAACGAATCATATCGCTAAATGGTTTAGGGAAAGCGTTAGCGGCAACACTAATCACACCATCCATTCCACATGCTATTTGCGCCATTACAATTTCATCGTCTCCACTTACTACTAAGAAATCATTTGGACGATCTTTTAAAATATCAATTGTTTGTGCCATTTCTGGTCCTGCTTCCTTAATACCTGCAATATTAGGATGAGTTGCTAGACGAAGTGTTGTTGCTGCTGTCATATTACGCCCTGTACGCCCAGGTACATTGTATAATAATATGGGCTTTGGAGCAGCATCAGCTAATGCAATATAATGTTGGTATAAACCTTCCTGAGATGGTTTGTTGTAATAAGGTGTTACACTTAAAATGGCAACTACTTTACTTAAATCAAATTTACCAAATGATTTAATGACTTCTGCGGTATTGTTACCACCAATACCAACTACAATTGGTACACGACCATTCACTTTATTTACTGTACAATTAAATACCTCAATTTTTTCTTGATCAGATAGTACAACCGACTCTCCAGTAGTGCCAAGTGTTACGATATAATCTAAACCTCCTGCAATTTGTATATCAATTAATTGCTCTAAAGCTGCGAAATCAATTGATTTGTCTTTTTTAAAAGGTGTAACCAAAGCTACTCCTGTTCCTTTTAGGGTTTGTCTTAACATGATTAGGGATTATTTAAGCTTCTTCCCAGAAGCCCATTTTACTATATTTCTCAATTCTATTTTCTACTCTTGTTGCAGGTGCAATATCCTTTACTTCTTTTAGCGCACCAACAATTTTTTCTTTTAATTTAGCTGCCGCTTCTTCATAACTCCAATGCGCACCACCATAAGGCTCTGGAACAATTTCATCAATTAATCCAAATCCTTTCATATCGTTGGCTGTTAATTTTAATTGTTCTGCTGCTAATTCTTTTTTATCCCAGCTTCTCCATAAAATAGAACTACAACTTTCTGGAGAAATTACGGTGTACCAAGTATTTTCCATCATTAAGGTTTTATCTCCCACCCCAATGCCTAATGCACCACCACTTGCACCTTCACCAATAATACAAATGATAATAGGCACTTGCAAACGTATCATTTCATAAATATTGCGTGCAATGGCCTCTCCTTGACCTCTTTCTTCGGCTTCTAGGCCTGGGAATGCTCCCGGCGTATCAATTAAACAAACAACAGGTTTATTGAATTTTTCGGCCAATTTCATCAATCTAAGCGCTTTTCTATAGCCCTCAGGGTTAGCCATACCAAAATTTCTCATTTGGCGTGCCTTGGTATTACTCCCTTTTTGCTGCCCTATCATCATCACAGTATGACCATCTAATTCGGTAAATCCACCCACCATCGCTTTATCATCCTTCACATTTCTGTCCCCATGTAATTCAATAAACTTATCACACATTAAGTGAATATACTTTAAGGTATAAGGACGGTCAGGGTGACGACTTAATTGAACCCTTTGCCATGGAGAAAGCGTCTCCGTAAGGGCCTTACGTTTATCAATGATAGATTGTTCTAATTGTTTGATAGTTGCTGAAAGATCAATTTTAGGATTCTTTTCAGCCAACTTCTTAGTGGCATCTATTTGTTCAAACAACTCTTTTATGGGTTGTTCAAATTCCAAAAACTGTCTATTTGGGTATTCTGGCATAATCTTAGTTTGGGCTGTAAAAATAATACATCATTTTTTAATAAAAGATTTGTTTAAAAAACTTCTTTCCCCTTATCTTTGCAACCCGGAAACGAAAAAAGGTTCTGGGAGTTCTTGGATCGGTAGTTCAGTTGGTTAGAATGCCGCCCTGTCACGGCGGAGGTCGCGGGTTCGAGTCCCGTCCGGTCCGCATTCTAAAAATTAACCCCTTGTAAATCAATATATTACAAGGGGTTTTTTATTTAAACCAATAGAATTTGTTGCCAAACTCTATTGAAATGCACACTAATTGATAGTTTCATAATCCTTAAACTTAGTAACTGGGGTTGTTTCTACTAATTTTCTAAATTCTGCCCAGTCTTTCAAAAAGAACTCGTTCCCTTTCTTAGTTACATTTTGAATAGCCAATACAGCTTCTTGCAATTTGATTTCTTCCTGCTCACCTGGCATCGTATTCTTATTTGTAATTAACATATTCGCTTCGCGTATAATTGATATTGGAGTAATTTCTGGCACGGTACCATAACCTTGCTTCTCTTGTTTTTTACCCATAATATATTCACGCAAAGCTTTTGATTTTGCAACAATTACTTTATGCGCTTTATTCAATGTATCCAAGCCTTTGTCTTTTTTTGCATTCCAATCGGTCTTTAATTCAACCAATAAAGAATCCACTTCATCCAACTGATCTAGTATATTATTAAACTTATCTATACTAGGTTGTAGTTTCAACAATAGCTCATCTTGTTTTTTAACAACTTTAGTCCTATCAGCTAATCTACTATCATCTTTAACTTCTATCCACATTGAATCTTTTAATTTATCTGCAGTTACAACTACCTTGTATTTGCCTGCTAAAACACTACGTCCTTTGTATTCAGTATCTTCATCTGCTTCGGCTGTAGCTTCTGTAGTTCTTCTTCTTCCGCCAGCGACAGCAGTTTTAGGCATGCCGGCTCCGCGAAATCCTTTTTGCTCAAATCCCCAATATTGTCTATTCAATCCAGAGTCTACTTTGAAAGTCAAATTTCTAATTACTGAATCTTGAGCGTCTTTGATTTGTACTTTCACTTTTTTAAGACTGTCAATTAAGTAAACAGTAAAAGGATAGCCTGTCGGTCTATTCGTCCCATCATACATACCCCAAGTACTCCATTCATAAGTCGCATTTTTATAAGTCGCATTTGTAACAGCATTTGGTGCGGAAATAAAAAATGGTGTTGCAGCTCCTTTATTGTGCGCCAACTTACGTAAAGGTTTAATATCATCTAAAACCCATAAAGCACGCCCAAAAGTTGCAATAGCTAAATCGGCTTCTCTTTCTTGAATGGCAAAGTCATAAGTAGAAACAGATGGATATCCATTTTTCCATTGTTGGAAGTTTTCACCGTTATCTAAACTTACATACATACCTTGTTCTGTTCCAACAAAAATCAAATTGGGTTCTGTTGGATCTTGTATAATTGACAATGCATAACCTGTAACTTTTGCTTTACTTAAAATATTGGTCCAAGTTTTTCCATTGTCCGTTGACCTAAAAATATAAGGCGCAAAATCACCTTGTCTATAATTATTGGCTACAACAAAAACTTCATTCGGATTGTAGCTAGAAGTTCTTATTTGAGGGATCCAAGCACCTTTTGGCAAGCCCGTGATATTTGCTGTAATATTACTCCATGTTGCTCCACCGTTGTTTGTTACTTGAACATTTCCATCATCAGTGCCTATCCAAATTAAATCTTTTTGAATACTAGAAGGAGCAATAGTTAGTATAGTACAATGATTTTCGGCACCAGTAATATCTAAACTTAATCCTCCATTATTTCTTTGATCAATTTGAGCACTATCATTGGTTGTTAAATCGGGAGAAATTACTTTCCAAGCAGCTCCTTTGTTTACACTTTTATGTAAAAATTGAGAACCAAAATAAATAGTTTTTTTATCAAATGGATCTTGTGCAATTGCCGCATTCCAGTTAAAACGCAAAAGTGTTTTTGCATCAGGTGATGGAGGTTGAATATAAGAACTTTCACCAGTTGAGGTATTGTATCTACCTACGGAGCCACCCTGACTCATTGCATAAACCCAATTCGCATCTTCTGGATCTGGCACTACATCAAAACCATCCCCACCCCATAAATTATCCCAATAAAAATTTTTAATACCACCTTGAATAAATGTATAAGCTGGTCCTCTCCAAGAACCATTATCTTGCATACCTCCCATTATATGATAAGGAATTTCATTGTCAACATTAACGTGATAAAATTGACCTACAGGAATTTTTTCATCAAACATCCATGTTTTACCACCGTCTCTTGTCAAACCAATACCTCCATCATTTCCGTCCAACATAAATTTATTGTCGGTAGGATGAATCCAAAACGCATGATGATCTGGATGTATACCACTATATGGTATTACCGTTTCAAAACTTTTTCCTGCATCAATACTCTTAACTACAGTTTGACTAATGTACCAAAGTGTATTTTCGTTCAAAGGATCACAGATTATGTCTTGAAAATAGAATGGACGATTATCCACAATTGATTTCTGAGCATTCACTAATGTAAAGTTATAACCTCCGTCATCACTTTTGTATAAACCACTTTTAGTTGATTCCACTAAAGCATAAACTCTATTTGGATTGGACTTACTAATTGTGATACCAACACGTCCTAAGTTACCATCGGGTAATCCATTTTCTTTTCCAAGCTTGGTGAAAGTTTTTCCTCCGTCAATAGTCATATAAATACCACTGCCTTTACCTCCACTCTCCAAATGATAAGGATTGCGATAATGATGCCACATGCCTACAAATAGTTTATTGGGATTTTTTGGATCCATAATCATGTCTCCAACCCCTGAGGTATCGTTGGTGTATAATATTTGATTCCAAGTTTCACCGCCATCTGTTGTTTTATATACTCCTCTATTTTTGCTTTGTCCATAAGGATTACCAATGGCTCCTGCATATACTGTATTGGGATTTGTAGGATCAATAATTACTCTATGAATATTTCTAGTTTGCTCCAAGCCCATTCTTTTCCAGGTTTTACCAGCATCTAATGTTTTATAAATGCCTTCTCCTATACTTACTGAATTTCTTGGATTGCCTTCGCCTGTGCCCACCCATACAACACTAGGATTGGACTGCTGTATTGCTAGTGCGCCAATATTTAAAATGGGTTGCTCATCAAATACAGGAGTCCAACTCACTCCACTATTATTTGTTTTCCATACACCTCCCGAAGCTGCACCTATCCAAATATTATTAGGATTGGCTACTTCTGCATCGATTGTGGTAATACGCCCACTCATTGAAGCTGGACCCACATTTCGGGGTTTCCAATTTTTGAAAACTTTATTTATATCAACTTTTGTATCTGTAGCAATAACTGCAGGTTGCCCTTTTCTTGTTTTTTGGGCAGAAAGATGAGTAACGGATACCGTTAAAGTCAATAAAAGCGTGGTTATAAAAAATGTACGCATTGTTGGAAATTTGCTTATTTGAAGATTATATTAACTAACTAAACTATTCATTTTTTCCCAAAAATTGGGAATTACTTGATCAACGTCTTAAATACAATTAATGGTGTTTACTTGAGAAGTCAAGTGGTACCAATATTTTAAGACTTACATTTCTACCCATATTAAAAACACCTACTCTACCTGTTGTATAATTTACTGGATAATACTTAAATCTACTCATATAATCCATATAACCTAAATTGAATAGGTTATTACAAATTAGGTATACTTGAAAAATTGTTTTTCCATTTGATACTATATTGCCACCAGCTCCAATATTAAACAAAGTGTACCCTTTAGTGGCAGCATTGCTTGCTGCATACTCAATAGGCGTTAATGCTGTATTTAACCCAGCATAAATGGCATATTGCTTATAAACATCATTCTGCTGAAAACAATTTAACATCCCTATTTTTAAATAGGCGTCTTGGATTAGTTTACCAATATTAGCTATAGGAAATTTTAACTCAGCAGTAATTTTTGTAGGAGGTACAAATGGCAAATATTTAGAGGAATCGTATACCTGGGACAATCCCCCTTTGACGATGCTTAATGTCGTGTTCAATTGAACCCAAGGAGTAGCAGTGGGATGAATATTCAAAGACAACTCCCCCCCATATAATTGAGCAGGACCTTGTGTAAATTTATATACAGGCGCTTCACCTAAGCCAGCAGCATTTAATGAATTATTAATTGAGTCTCCACCAAATTGGCTCTTAAGCCCTTTAGCATATATAAATTGATTGATATAATTTTTAAATAGGTTTAATTCAAAACCTACCTCTTTTGATTCTATCCCAATGGTAAGATCGGCTTCCAAACTTGTTTCAGCCTTTAAATTTTGATCGCCAACTTCATACACGACTGTACCATCGTGAACTCCATTAGCCGCACACTCTGCAACATTAGGCGCCCTCCATCCTCTTGCTATATTTGCTTTTACATATACATTATTGGCAAAATGATACGCAGCTCCAAAACTGTATGACATTCCATTAAACTGGGTATTAAACCCTTTAAATTCATGTAATGCATTTACTGCATTGGGCGCAACAGGTTCTTGGTTAGTTGAATCTACCCAATGATCAACTCCATTAAAAAATCTTGTATCATACCTTACACCACCACTTAAATTTAAATTACCAATTTTTTTGTTCGCAATAAAAAAGGAACCAATTTGAAAATAATTATAATTGGGAATTAACATGAGTGTTCCTAAACTCTGTGAAGACTGATACACTCCATTTGTTCCTACTGAAAAATTAAATCCAGCCTTTTGCATAGACAAATAACGTATGTCAAAAGTAGCCGCATTGGATGCATAATAAATATTAGCTACATCTGGAGAGACTGGATCATTATTTTCGGCTCTTTGATTTTTTTGCCAAGAAAAAATTGCTTTTATAGATCCATCACCTATTTTGAAATTATTATCCCATACCAACTTTGTATTTTGTATTCTTTGTTTAATAATAAAAGGACTATAAGTGGTTTTTTCTTGATTGGTTGGAAGCACATAAGTTGGTTCGCCGTCATTTAGAAGAGGATTAACAATAACTCTTTCCATGGCCCCTGTTAAAGAATCTCTTGTACCATCAACAATCCCAGTACGTAAATCATAATAACTTAGATGTAATTGAGAGAACCCCCATGTTTTATGAATTCCGATAGTACCATCTGTATTGAAATTTTTAAACTGAGAATTTAAAACAAAGCCATCATAGGGGTTTCTATAAGCATGTGCAATAGTATTATCCACTCTTGCACTCCAAGCAATTCCTTTTGAATTACCAGCTAAATGTAGCATGCTATTCACTAAATCATTGTTATTTTGATAATTTAAAAGCAAATCCGCTTTTTTTTGACCCTCTAGCAAGGGTTGCTCTGGTATTAGATTTATTACACCTGCAAGTGCATCTGAACCATATACCAACGATGCTGGACCTTTTAAAATTTCATATTTGTACACTGCATTAGGATCTGCTTCTATTCCAAACTCGTCAAACCAATACTGACCCACTTGTTGTACGCCATCATTAATCACCAGCACCCTATTGTAACCTAAACCGCGAATAACAGGTTTGGAAATACTTTGACCTTCCGTCATTGCGGCTACTCCCGGTACTTTAGCAATGGCATCAATAACATTGGTTGCTGAATTTTCCAATAATATTTTATTAGACACAGATGTAATCGAAAACGGCGTCTTTTGTTTTTCAGTTGCCGCAATAACCCCAGTGACAATGACTTCTTTTAAAGTAGACGTGTCCTTGATAAAACGTACATTTGAATTTTGAGAAAACCCAAGAAAGGGAAATAAACTAATGAATGAAAAGAAAATTATTACACGTGTTTTTTTCATATGTTACAACAAGTGAAACTATACCTTTAAGATATAGTTTCACTTTCTTTAAATGTTTTTATAAAATTTTGAACGAATAATCCTGTACTAATGAATTGTGCTATCCTTTGCCAAACCAATGATTGGCATTTGTTTTTCATGAATCAACTTATTAAATTCATTTAAATCCTCGTTCATGATTTTCTTAAGCTTTGTCAATTGTAAGTCTGCCTGAGTTGATAAGTCTGCAAAAGCCTCAAGCACTTGTTTAGAGGGAGGATTATATCCACTAGCTGCCACATCATACAAGCCACTAATTTTGTCATTTAGTCTTATCGGGAAATTTAAAACATCTTGACCGCTTTTAGATTTAGTTTGATATAAAGCTTCTTCAATGTCTGTAATTTTCTTATTGATAGTGTCTGCTGCTGTTTTAATTTCCTCGTATTTTTTTACATCAATCCGAGTAGTAAAGTCATTAATTTGGGTTCTAATGGTTCTTATATGCTTAATTGCCTTTTGCACTTCACTAAACTTATCTCTAATTTTTAACAATATGCCCACTTGATCATCATATTCTCTTTCCGTCATGCTATAATTGGGATCTCCTTTAATGACAAATGAAAAATCAACTGAATCTTTATCAAATCGAATTCTTGCCGTGTACTTACCAGGTGCTACTTTAGGTCCCTCCACATTACCATTCCACAATATTAGCCCCTCTAACTTTTCAGCAGGTGGATACATCATATCCCATACAAATTGATTCATGCCTGCATTAAATTCCAATTTATTATATTCCTCCTTTGCCTCCTTTGTAAAAGTCTTAATGAGGGCATTATTTTTATCAAAAAAACTAATTGATACTTTAGAAGAATCATTCGCTTCTTTTAACCAATAATTAATTACAACCCCATTTGGAGGATTCGCACCTGCATTCACAGGGGTTGCACGACGACGCTTTCTTCCGCTTCCTCCTTCCATTCTGTAACTATCATTTACATGATATACAAATAATTTTTTATCAACAATCTTTTTGTCAAATTCTTGAATAGGCGTAAGATCATCTATCATCCAAAATGCCCTACCATGGGTTGCAACAATTAAATCATTTTCTTTTATAGTCAAATCTGCAATTTGCACAATAGGAAGATTAAGTTGGAACTTACTCCAATTAGCCCCGTCATTATAGCTTATATACATGCCATACTCTGTTCCGGCATATAAGAGACCAGGTCTTTTCTTATCGGCTCTCACTACTCTAGCAAAATGGTCTTTTTGAATCCCATTGGTAATAAGCTTCCATGTTTTGCCATAGTTTTCAGTCACATAAATATATGGGGTGTAGTCATCTAATTTGTATCTAGTTCCAACAATAAATGCCTTGCCTTTAATAAATGGATCTGTTTCAATTGTATTCCACATCATCCATTTAGGACAATCTTTTGGTGTTACATTTTCCCAATGCTTACCGCCGTCTTTACTCATATTCACTAATCCGTCATCGCTTCCTGTCCATAATAAATCTCTTTCAATAGTTGATTCTGCTGCAGTAAATATTGTACAGTAATATTCAACCGAAGTATTGTCTTTTGTTATAGGCCCTCCACTTGGCGCTTGTTTAGACTTATCATTTGTAGTTAAATCTGGACTTATCATTTCCCATGATTGCCCTTCATTTTCAGTTACAAATAAATGATTACCACAAGCATATAAACGATTTGGATTATGAGGAGAAATAAAAATGGGGAAATTCCACTGGAAACGAAATTTTTGCACATCCGCTCCCGCACCCATTGGATTGTCTGGCCAAACATTGATAGCTCTATTCTCGCCTGTTTTGTGATCTAGTCTTGATAAAAATCCGCCATAATTTCCACCATAAACAATATCTGGATTCAATGGGCTTGCCACTACATACCCACTTTCTGCACCTGCTGTTGGCTGCCAATCATCTTGTGAAATTACACTCCCATAGGATCTGCTTTTAATTCTTACAGTAGTATTGTCTTGTTGAGCACCAAGAATTCTGTAAGGAAAAGAATTGTCGGTTGAAACACGATAAAATTGAGCAGTTGGTTGATTATAGTAAGAACTAAAATTAGCAGCCGCATCAAAACTTATTTGAGCACCCCCATCATCGGCAACAATCATTCTACTTGGGTCTTCGGGATCAATCCATAAATCATGATGATCTCCATGTGGAGTGGTATTTACCGATTGGAAAGTTTTACCACCATCCTTGCTACGCATAAAATTTACATTAGGGCAGTAAACAATATTTTCATTTTTAGGATCCACGAAAACTCTTGAATAATACCAAGCACGTTGGCGAATATTGTTATCGTTAGACATTAACTCCCAATTTTCTCCAGCATCATTGCTTACAAATAATCCACCTTTCGCATTTTCAATCATTGCATAAACCTTATCTGTATTGCTTGGCGCTACAGTAACTGTTACAATACCCCAAACATCCTTGGGCAAACCTTTTTTGGAAGAAATATTTGTCCAAGTTTCACCGCCATCAACACTTTTCCATAAACCACTTCCTTCACCACCACTTTCCATACTATAAGGCGTTCTAATTACATGCCATGTACCTGCATATAAAGTGGAAGGATTATTGGGCTCCATTATAATATCCGAACAACCCGTTTGCTCATTTACATATAAAACTTTTTTCCAAGTTTTTCCACCATCAATTGTTTTAAAAATACCTCGCTCTTCATTTGGACCAAATAAATGTCCCATCGCTGCTACCCATACAATGTTAGGGTTGGTTGGATGAATAATAATTTTAACGATATGCCTAGTATTTTTTAAGCCAATGTTTTTCCAACTTCTTCCCGCGTCATCACTACGCCATATGCCACCCAAACCCTCAGTTACATTACCTCTCATGGTTTGTTCACCCTCACCTACATACAATACACTTTCATCACTTGGCGCAACAGTAACGGCTCCAATACTTCCCCCAAAATATTTATCTGAAATATTTTTCCAGTTATTCCCTCCATCAATTGTTTTCCAAACACCCCCATTGGCGGCACCAAAATAAAAAATGTTTTTATTTTTATAACTACCTGCAACTGCAGCACTTCTTCCTCCACGGAAAGGGCCTACCTCACGATAACTCACTTTAGCATAAAGAAGAGAATCGTAGTTGATAGCTACAGGCAATTGATTAGCAATAAAATTCTTTTTTTGAGCATATATAACCATTGTAAACAAAAGCAATGGCAACAGTATAATTTTATTTTTCATCATTTTTTAGTATTGGTTGAGGTATTATTAATTCAGTTTTTTAAAGACTATAAAAAGAAATACATTTAATAAATGAGCAATACCCTAATTGTAGGACTTACTATTATTTTTTTCAGCATTATAAATATAATACTTATACCTAAGAATAAAAGCCAGTAGTAACACAAACCCACAAATTTCCGACAATAACTTCTCTGCATCTATCCAATCTGTTGGCCGGTCTTTTAATGCAGGATCCATCAATAATCCATGTACTACAAACAAAATGCAAGTAGCATATGAAATAAGATGGATCTTTTTCCAAAGACTAAAACTTAATTTTCTTTTGATCACTTTTTGAGTAGTAATTATAACTAAAAGCAAAGCCAAAAAAGAAAATGTGCCTAAAAAAACTATACTAGCCTGATGTGGTGCATGTGCAGGCCACAAAACATCCTTATAGGTAAATTTTGTGGAAGCATCTAGTGGAATTAAAACAACATGAAATAGTACAAAAAAAAGTGCAATGTAAGCAGTATAATTATGTAACTTATTTACATCAATTGCTTTCACGTTGCCAGGCAATTTAAATCCCCAATTTGTTTTCTTAAAAGAGGTACTTAACATGATTCCTAATACCATATTACATGTTAGTATAACGGTAGCAATTAATCCTAAAGTTCCAGACAATTCTGTTGTATTGATAAATGTTTCTCCCAGTAAGTTTGCTATTTGCATATAAAGTATAATTTGTAATAAGTTACTAAAATCAACTTATTACAAATTAACTATATTTTAGGGAGATGTTGTGCCAAATTGCTTCTTTAAACTTTCAAATACTGTATAAAATATATAAACGGTAAATTAATTACTACATGGTAGTTAATGAATTTATCAATACTAAGTTGAACGTTTTGAACAACAAAAAATAATGCAAATACAAATTTACTCCTTAGGAAAATCAGCACCTTCGCTAACTTCTGCCCAGGTATCAAAATCTTGTTTTAATTCGTCTAATTTAAGTCTTGCCCCTTTTAAGGCTGCAACCCCCAATAACAAACGAAGTGGCGGATTTTCTGCTTCCACTACTTGAATCATTGCTTTCGCAGCACGTACTGGGTCACCTGGCTGATTGCCACTGTATCCACGAATATCCCCTTTATTTTTTCCGGCGGTTGTTGCATAATCTTCAATCATAATTTTACTGTCATTTGCAGAACGACCAGCCCAGTCTGTTCTAAAACCACTTGGCGCAACAATAGTTACTTTTATACCCAATGGTGCTACTTCCTTACTCAAAGATTCACTTAAACCATCTACAGCAAATTTAGTTGCATTATAAAATCCAACACCCGGAAATGCACGTAAGCCACCAATTGACGCAATATTTAAAATATGACCGCTTTTTTGCTTACGCATGTGAGGCAATACTGCTTGTGTCATATGCGCCAATCCAAACACATTAATTTCAAACATACGGCGTACTTCTACTTCCTCACTTTCTTCTATTGCCCCAAAATAACCGATACCCGCATTATTTACCAATACATCTATTTTACCAAATTTTGTGATGGCCGCTTGTACGGAAGATTGTATTTGATCCCCAATAGTAACATCTAATTTCACCACTAATGAGGTTGTTGGATAATTCGCAACTATGTCTTGCACATCATTTGTATTACGTGCAGCCACTACCACTTGATAACCCTTAGCTAATGCTTCAATAGCTAAATAACGTCCAAACCCAGTTGAACAACCAGTTATAAACCATACTTTATTCATATCATCTAAATTTTAAAATTCTATATGACCTCTAATAGCAAATACATTCACTGAGCCGCTATCCTGATTATATCCAGGATTAATTACTAACTGATAATTTGCAGTAAAATAGAAACCCTTTGCAATTTTTGCTTTGTAATACAACTCAGTTATGGACTCCTGTCCATAATTTAAATTTCCATCCCCAATCATAAATCCATTTAAGCCTGCTTTTAAAAAAGCTTGATGCTCTTTTGAAATCCCATTCACTACTTGTGCAATACCAATCACATCATTCGGTCTCTTCCATGGAGTACCTATAATTTGAATACCTCCACTTATACTATTATCAATTTCGGTAAAGGCCCATGTAGCTGTTTTTCCATCATTCCAACTTGTTTTAAAAAATCCACCAACAACATTTGAAAAAGCTTGCTCAATATTAATACCATATCCATATTTCACACCACCATAAATACCCCACACTTTTTGACCACTGTATACATCCACACTACTACTATCGCCAATTTTTACCTGCGCTACTGTAGTCAAATAACTAGGAGCTTGAGATACAGTATGAAATCCTAATACACGTATTGTGCCTGGTTTTCCTTCAATATTCCATTTTTTTTCTAACTCGATTGTTTCAGAATGTGCTTTATTAACATTGCCATCCAATTGTAAACCATTTGCTTTTAAAGGTACCATTGCTGTTGATACTCTAACAGCCCATGTGGGCTTTATTAATTCCACTACAATTGCTTTGGTATATCCTCTTGTGTCTGCTGGATAATCCCAAGCACCATTGCTCATTAAAGACCAATTTAAAAACTGACTACGAGGATCATGGCTATAAGTATTTCTATCAAAATAATCCGACAAACTTAACTTACCCGCATGTATTGCAATTCTAGAAACCGGAATACGTTCCTTTACTTGATTAGCTTCATCCGTTACATTTTCATACTCCGTATTGCCCAATGGGATATACTGTCTGTAAAACAATCTAGCAGTATATAAAACAGGTGCTGTGCTACCAATTCTAAAAGTCTCCCCGTTGGTAAAACCTGCAATACCTTTTGCTGCACTTAATCCTTCTCCTCCCGAAATTTCTGGGTTAAAATACAATGAGGCATTTTTCCAAAGTCTTGTGCCCAAAAACAAGGTTGAAGTTAAAGATAATTTTTTACCCTCTGCTTCATGTATTAAGCTGTTGGTCCCTGAATATTTTACTGCAAATGCAGTATGAGACTGATTAACAATTGTAGTTTGAAAGTGATAGCTATACTTATTACTGTCTAAGCCAATCCCTTCCTGAGCTTTCACCGAATGAATACCCAAAACAAATACTAAAATGATAAAAATATACTTCATTCGTAAAAAATAATATAGCCTTAAAATGAGCTGCAAAGGTAAGGGCTATCAACTGTAATCGTTGATGCATTTAACCCTATTTCCTTACTAAATAAGGAACTTAATATTTTGGTAATATGCCCTAGCTAACTTAAATCAGGTTGATATACACAAATCATTCACACTCAATAGCTATTCATCATTTTACAACTCCTGTTTGCAAAAAAATCAATAGCTTAGAAACGCATAAAATATGAAATATCCATATTCAAATTAAAAATAAAAACTTATGATTAGCTTAAAGAAAATGACAATGTGCACTTTGGCGCTTAGTTTAACCATTACAGCTTTGTATGCACAAGAAACTGTCAAAGACAATACAAAAGATGTAAATAAAGAAAATGCAGTTCTTCCTAAAGAAGAAAAATCAGTAACGCATCACTCGGTAGTGATTGGTGGCAAAACCATCAATTATACTGCTACCGCAGGCGCATTAATATTAAGGAACAATATTGATGAACCTATTGCATTTTTTGGATATACTGCGTATACAAAAGACGGTGAAGATGCCAATAAACGCCCCATTACTTTTTCATACAACGGAGGGCCAGGTTCTTCTTCCATGTGGTTGCATATGGGGGTAATGGGCCCTAAACGCATAGTTGTGAATGACCCAAGTGATAATGTAGCAGCTCCTTATAAGGTAGAAGACAATCAGTATAGTATTTTAGACAATACAGATATTGTTATGATAGATCCAATTGGCACTGGCATTAGTCGTGCTATTGGCAAATCTAAAAACGAGGAATACTGGAGTGTAAATGGTGATTTAAAATCGGTTGGTGACTTTGTAAAACAATATTTAGTTGACAATGATCGCCTAAACTCCCCTAAATTTTTACTAGGTGAAAGCTATGGCACAATGAGAAGTGCAGCAGTTGGAAAGTATTTACAAAATGCGGGCATTGCTTTAAATGGTATAGTGTTAGTCTCTTCTGTATTAGATTTAAGAACACTTACATTTCAAGATGGTGATGATCTTTCTTATATTATTAATTTACCTGCATATGCTGCAACCGCATGGTACCATAACAAGATTGCCAATAAACCAAACAGCTTGGTGGAATACTTAAAGGAAGCAAGAACATTTGCTGAAGGCCCTTATACACTTGCATTAATGAAAGGAAGTAAATTAACTAAAGCAGAAAAAGAAACATTAGCTAATCAGTTGACGCACTTTACTGGCTTAAGTGCCGACTACTTGTTAAAAGCGAATCTAAGAGTTAAGCAGGGACAATTCTGTCAGGAGCTTTTGAGAGATGAACATTTAACTACAGGAAGACTAGACTCAAGATACAAGGGAATTAACCAAGATTTATTGAGCGAAAGTGCTGCATATGATCCACAAAGTGCTGCTTTAAGTCCAAGTTATATTTCGGCATTCTTAAATTACTATTACACTGAATTGAAAGTAAATAAAAATTTAACCTACCGTGTTTCTGCTGGAAGCTTACCTGGTTTTAAATGGGATTGGAAGCACAATATGAGTGGATTTGGAGATGCTGCTACCCCTAATACAGCTGTAGATTTAGCTGACGCGATGTCAAAAAATCCTAACTTAAAAGTATTGGTATTAAATGGATATTACGATTTAGCAACTCCTTTTTATGGAACAGAATATACATTTGAACATATGGGCTTAGAAGAAAAAATTCAAGCCAATGTTAAAATGAAATACTACGAAGCTGGTCATATGATGTATGTTCATCCTGCTTCCGCAACTGCATATAAAAAAGATGTCACTGATTTTATTAAAGAAAATGCTGGGATTAAATAACCAATTTCTGTATAAACCAATCCTTAAAAGTTTTCATTCAAAACATAAATATGCGTAAACTATTTGGCTCACTCATTTTGATCTTAAGCATTTCAACTGGATTTGCTCAAAACAACAGCATAACTATAATTAAAGCTGGTAAATTAATAGAAGTAGAAACTGGAAAAGTATTAATCAATCAATTGATACTTATTCGTCATGATAGTATCATTCAAGTAGCTAGTAATATAACAATTCCCAAGGATGCAACCATAATCGATCTTTCAAAATACACTGTACTTCCTGGACTAATAGATTGTCACACCCATATTACTAGTCAACCAAGTGGAGATTATTATGCTGACATTTTTAGAAAAACACCTGTGGATGTTGCGATAACAGCGCATATCTATGCCAAGAAAACTTTAGAGGCTGGCTTTACAACGGTGCGTGATTTAGGCGCAGCAGGTTTGGTAGATATTGCTTTAAGAAATGCCATTAACAATGGAGACGTGGTTGGGCCAAATATATATGCCGCTACTCTATTTATTGGTGCTACAGGAAGTCATGGAGATTTAAATGGATTCTCTCCCTATTTAGAATTCAATATGCCTAAAGGAATGTCCGGAGTTGCCAATGGTGTAGAGGGTGTAAGAGAGCAAGTACGCTTTAATATCAAAAATGGAGCCGATGTAATTAAGTTTGGTGCTAGTGCCGGCGTATTAAGTGAGGAAGAAAGTGTTGGCGCCCCTCAATATACACAAGATGAAATGAATGCAATTGTGAGCGAGTCTAAAATGTGGGGGCGAAAAGCAGCCGCACATGCACATGGCGCAGAAGCCATTAAAATGGCTGTAAGAGCGGGTGTAGCATCCGTGGAACATGGAAGCTTAGTAGATGCAGAAGGTATTCAATTAATGAAAGAGCACGGTACCTATTTGGTGTCAGACGTATATGATGACGAATATATTTTGTCTGAATATGCAAAGTTGGGTTACCCAGAAAAAATAATTAACAAAGAAAAAATGGTTGGTAAATTACAAAGAGAAAATTTTCAAAAAGCAGTGGAAGCTGGTGTTAAAATTGCATTTGGAACAGACGCTGGCGTTTACCCTCATGGATGGAATGCAAAGCAATTTAAATGGATGACAAGATTCGGATTAAGTCCAATGGGCGCAATACAAGCAGCAACCATTAATGCGGCAGATTTAATTGGTATAAAAGAAAAAACTGGCTCTATTAAAGCTGGCAAAAAAGCAGATATAATTGCCGTATTAACCAATCCCATTGATGACATCACAAGTTTAGAGCAGGTTCAATTTGTAATGAAAAGTGGCGTAGTGTATAAAAAATAAAATATGAAAAAAATAGTAATCTTCTTTTTATTGTCATTAAGCGTGCATGGCCATGCACAAAATAATCAGCGTGCAAGCTTGACTGTAGAGAAAATAATGAAAGACATAAAATGGATTGGCACTTCCCCTAGCAATATTAGTTGGACATGGGATAGTAAATCCATTATTTTCAGTTGGAATCCTGATAAAAATATTGCAGACTCATTTTATATCTACAAACTTAACAGCAAGCAACCCGAAAAATTAAATTATAACGAGGCATTAAAGTACAAAGCAATCAATGCAGGAAAATACAATAAAAATTTTAGTCAAATTGTATATAGCTTCAAAGGAGATATCTATTTATTAAATACAATAAATGGTTTTATTACACCAATTACCCAAACTGAGGAACAAGAGAGCAATCCTATTTTTATAAACAATGACGAATGGGTGGTGTTTCATAAAAATAAAAATTTATTTGCCTGGCAAATCAAAACAGGTATCACAAAGCAGTTGACGAATTTTGTAAAAGAAACAGATAAAGCTGCAAAGAATAATGCGAATGCACAAGATTTATTTTTACAAAACCAATCCATAAGTAATTCTAGCGTATTACAATGGCGTAAGCAAAAGAGAGAAGCAAAAGAAAATTTTTTAGCAACGAATAAAGAAAAATCTATTGTAAAAGCTATTGCCATTGGTGACAAGCAACTTACAAACACAGCAGCTAGTACGTCTGGTGCCTACGTATTGTATACCCTATTCTCACCAGACGCTTCTAAAACAACAATTGTTCCTTCTTATGTCACAGAGTCGGGCTACACATCAGATATTCCTGGGCGTGAAAAAGTGGGGCATGGGCAAGGAAATTCGGAATCATACATCTACAATAAATTATTAGATACTACCTATGCTATTAAGTTAGATTCCATACCTGGAAGTTTTGACAAACCTGACTATGCCAAGGATTATCCTACTCAAAATGATAAAAAACCAAGCCTGAGAAAATTATGGATTAACGAAGTGTATTGGAATGAGACCAACGATATTGCCATTGTTGATATAAGGTCAGTTGATAATAAAGATAGATGGCTAATGACATTAGATCCAGCTACCGCTAAATTGAGTCTTGTCAATAGACAAAGAGATGAAGCCTGGGTGAATGGGCCAGGCATTAGTAGTTACCGTTCTGTAGCAGGTTGGATAAATGATCATAGCTTTTATTTTCAAAGCGAACAAACTGGCTATTCACATTTGTACACTTATGATATCAACACCCATAATACAATTGCTTTAACCAATGGAAATTATGAAATACAAGATGCAGTTTTAACTAAAAATAAAAAAGCATTTTACATTTTAAGCAATGAAGTACATCCAGGTCAACAAAATTGGTATAAACTTACTATTGATGGACTTGCTAAAGAAAAAATAACTAATAAAGTGGGCACATATGAAGTAAGTATGTCACCAGATGAAAAAACAATTGCATACCGTTATTCATACATTACTCAACCTTGGGAATTATTTGTACAAGAAAATAAAAAAACTACAGCAATAACCCAGGTTAGCTATCAAGGAGCAAGCGATGAATTTAAACAATACGCCTGGAGAGAAAATAAAATATTTACCATTACAGCAAGGGATGGCAAGCCTATTTATGCACGTCTGTATGAACCAAAAGCTGGGACCAAAAACAATGCTGCTGTTATTTTTGTACATGGTGCCGGATATTTGCAAAATGTACATTATGGATGGAGTAATAACTACCCACGTGAATACATGTTTAATAACTTATTAGCAGATAAAGGTTATACCGTTATTGATATTGACTATAGAGGAAGTTCGGGTTATGGTAGAGATTGGAGAACTGGTATTTATAGATTCATGGGTGGCAAGGACTTGGATGATGAAGTGGATGCGGCGAAATACTTAGTCTCCAACTTAGGTATAGATAGTACACGCATTGGCATGTATGGTGGAAGCTATGGGGGCTTTATGACTTTGATGGCTATGTTTACACAACCCGATGTTATTAAAGCTGGGGCTGCATTAAGACCCGTAACCGACTGGGCGCACTATAATCATGGCTATACTTCAGCTATCCTAAATGAGCCTGCAACAGATAGTATTGCATACGCCCGCTCCTCTCCTATTAATTTTGCAGCTGGTCTAAAAAACAATTTGCTTATTTGTCATGGTATGATAGATGTGAATGTTCATTATCAAGATGCAGTTAGATTAGCTCAAAAATTAATTGAACTAGGCAAAGACAACTGGGAACTATCATCTTATCCAATGGAAGATCATGGCTTTGTGGAACCAAGTAGTTGGACGGATGAATATAAAAGAATTTTAAAATTATTTGATTCAAAACTCCTGAAACAATAATTACAAAATACATACTGAACTCAAATTAAATAGGCGCCAATGGCGCCTATTTAATTATATAATTACTTGAGCACTAGTCCCTTGATAAAATATCTTTTACATTACCAGTTCGCTTAAGCACACCCCATTCTTGTAGTTCTCCTTTAATAGCTCTTTTAATGGCTTTAAAGAACACATACATCATTAACCATCTATAAATAAGACGTTGAGGAATTAACCAAATTAACTTAACTGGGTTTTCCTTTTCAAATGCAAATGCAATAGAGGCAATTAATGCATCCACCACCACATAAATTAAAAAGTAAAATGCAATCTTGCCACCATTCCCAGTAAGTAACGCAACAAACATTAAAAAGTCAGCAACAGGAGAGAAAAACGGTATGATGTATTTAAACAATAACATATCAGGTAATGCTACCCAACCTAATGCTTTGTTTTTATTATTGAATAAATAATCCTTATGCTTCCAAAAAGTTTGCATTACACCAAAGCTCCATCTTACTCTTTGTTTTAAGAATTGCTTTAAATGCTCTGGCACTTCGGTATAGGCATACGCTTTGGGTTCATTGGCTACAATATACCCAGCTTTTACTATACGCATGGTAATATCACAATCTTCCGCTAATGTATCTGTTGTAAAACCACCTGCCTCTATTAGCGCATCTTTCTTAAATGCGCCAATGGCTCCAGGTATTACGGTAATCGCATTTAAATAAGCAAATCCCTTTCTATCAAAATTTTGGCTCGTTATATATTCAATGCTTTGCCATTGAGTTAGTAGATTTACTTCATTCCCTACAATTACAGAACCTGCAACAGCACCCACTTCCTGTCCATGTTTATTTAATGGATTCAAAAAATTACGCATTAATTTTGATACCGCGTCCGTTGCTAATTTAGTGTCTGCATCAATGCAAATAACATAATCGGCATGTGATTGCCCAATACCATATTGCAAAGCCGAAGCCTTCCCTCCATTTTGTTTTGTAAATACTTTTACTAAAGGATTATCAGCAAATGCCTTTTTAACAATTTCATATGTATTATCCTTACTTCCATCGTCTATAAAAATGATTTCAAAATCAGGATAATCACATTTCAATAAATTTTGCAATGATGAGACTGCATTTACTTCTTCATTATACGCTGGCACTATGATAGAAACAAAAGGATGAGACAAAGTGCCTTCAATAGCATCTAAAGCAACTTTTTTACGCTTCTCTAGCATAGCCATAACTCCTATTACCACAATCCTTACTGTACTTAAAGCAAGGAAAATCATAAAAATGGCAAAGAAGAAATTACCTCCTAAATAAGCCCCTTCCGCTAAAAAATAATTTACTTGTAACCAATAATACTCTCTACCCTTTGGAATAGTAGGCATTAGATCCTCTGGCTTTTTACCCAACAAATCAGCTACAGTCGTGAAAGTATACCCTTGTGATCTAAAGTATCTAATAATTTTACCTGTAGCATTTACAGTGTTTTCTCTATTCCCACCAGCATCATGTAGTAAAATAATACTCCCAGCAATGGAAGTGTCTTCTGGGTTCCCCGTATTTATTTTTTTCTGATAAATGTTTACGACCCTATCAAATATGGTATCGTTTCTGTATTCATTAATTGGAATTTGCCAATCTTCTGGGTCAATACTTTCACCAACAGTTATATAATTTTTTTGTCTACTTAATGCAATAGGTGCCAATTCCTCATATTTCCCTGGTTCACTATCAGCATTAAAAGGAGCTCTAAATAAAATAGTACTATGCCCTGTTATACATTCTATTAATAAACGTGTTGCATCCATTTCCAAGGCTGCACGTTGCTTACTCACGACACTCATATCTGGATGTGTGAAAGTATGGTTGCCTATCTCATGCCCCTCTCTATAAATTCTTTTAATAAGTGGAATATTATTCTCGGCCTGATAACCCACCACAAAGAATGCAGCTGGCACATGATAATAGGCCAATGTGTCTAATATTTGTTTTGTATACTTTGGGTCAGGGCCATCATCAAAAGTAAGGACTAGTTTTTTCTTACTCGTTGCACCAAATCTTCTTATTACATATGTAGAAGGTAGTTTATCATAGTACTCTTCTGCAATGAGCATAGAAGCAGTATCTATTTCACTTCGAATAAAACCATCTTTTGGAGAAGCTATAATATCTAACACTTCCCCATCCCCAACAAAGTCAGGTGCTATACCAGCTTTTATTTTATTAAATTCAACAAAGTTAAATGATTTCAAAGCGGACTTAGTCATTGGTTTATCATAAAAAGACCAAAGCCTTACATCCTCACCACCTAAACGCCATAAAGCGGTCCCTGCTAAATTGATTTCAGTTGCAAATCGAATAGAATTAAAATTAGTTGCAGCATCCACAAAATAAACCTTATGCAATCTATCTTCACTATCATAATATTGATAATCTAGGTTATAAGTGTCATTATCATAATCAATTAGCGCTTCACTATTTTTTGCATTGGCAATGGCTTGCTGATAAGTAACATCTGTCACTTTCATAACCTTGTTCTTATTACTCATTTGCCAATCATGTCCAAAAGCTGGCAAAGCCAAAATAACTTTATTAGCTGGCACTTTCTTTGCAACATCTAACACTGCTGCCTCAATCCATTTCTGTGAGCTATTGGGGCCTGGTTGCGTTTCGGCATGGTGCTGATCATATGCCATAAGAATTAAGTAGTCATTATACTTACTTAAAGCAGTGAAATTATATTCATCGTTAAAAGGGATAACATCTTGCGATACCAAAAACTGTTGTGCATGTAATTGCTCATACAATTGCTTTTGGAATGCAACCAAGGGTTTGTCCGTCTCCATCATTATCTCTTCAAAGTCTACATTCACCCCAATAAAATTATACTTTTTCAAAACAGCTATAATATCATCTATTAGCTTTTGTTTTTTTGCTGGGCTATTTAAAATTCTTCGAACAGTCTCTCCCCTAAATAATGTTTTGTAGTTATTGGTTAATAAGGGCATAATCTTAACCCCCGCGTCCTGCATAATTTTCAATGCCTTAGGATCAATCGTATTGTAAAGTTGATCAGTATTGGGATCAATAAACAACCACTCTGGAATCACTAAGTTTAAATGCTTGATATTTTTTTGCAGAGAATTGATAGACTGTGAAGCGTCCCAGTTAACATAAAAAGCGGCTCTAATACCCAAGCTATCACTAAAATATTTTGAAGTTGACAAGTCCAATGGCCTACTTGCTACTTGCCCACAACCCTGTCCTTTTGCCCATTTATTTCCAATAGCCTTTTTAAAACCCTTGTATTCTCTTTCTAATTTACTCTCCCTATATGAACTTGTGGTGTCCGTTAAAACCTTTTTAATTGCCGTGCCTTCCAAAGGAATATCTGGCTGGTTTTTGTTCATAAAATAAATCCCAATAAATACAATTAACCCTATAATAGGTAACAAAAACAACAAGGTTCTTAATACCCATTTGGTTCTTTGCCATCTTGACTTATTTGCCGACTGAAATATTTGGGGATTTTGTTCCATAGATAACTACAAAATTACGCTTATTTTGACGTACATAAAAAGATAAGTCCATCGTTAAAATTGCTAATAATTTGCAAATTTTTAGTTTTTTGAATTTCTTGTAATGTTAACACCTCGGGATTATCTTCATTATTGAACCAAATTAGCAGCTGGCTTGGCATTTTATTGAAGGTTGCCACTAAATCTAAATACTTTCTTTCTGGTAAAATTTGAATATGTTGTTTTGTGTTTAAATACACTGCATGTGCGGCATTGGAATACACCGTTTTACCCGATTTCAAAATTGATGGATTGGTTCTTAAATAAGCTAACAAACCACTAGTTATTCTCCAATCATCATCACTATATCCACCAATCCCTCCCTCAATATTTTGCTTTAAGGTAGCATAATCCGCTTTCCCATATTGAATAATAGTTGCACCCCCTATTAAAATAAACACCGCTAAAAGTATCCTTCGAACTTTATTTGTTAATTGAAGCCTTAGTGTACTCACCAAATAAAAACTAATTGTAAATAAACAAGGAATATAAAATGGGGCGAGTAATCGATTGTTGATTGTCTCAAAACGTGAAATGGTAGCCACAACTAGCATAAAAGCAGAATACATTAGTGTGAAAGTAGCAGCAATTTTTTCATATGAATTATGTTCAATCCCACGCAATAATCTATAAATAAAAATGCACCCAATTATTAGTAAGCATAAAAAGCCAAGCAAAATTGGATAGGCATTTGTCCAACTTGAAAATGGCATCCAATCACTTAACACCAATCCATAATATTTTAGATTCTCTAAAAAAGGAGTTGTCCCCTTTTGACGATTACCTGTTAAGGTTTGTGTTAATATATAATTTCGCGTCAAGTTAATTACAAACAAAGAAATAGCTATAATGCCATAAATGATTGCATGTACAATTTTTTTACCCCAACTTAAATCTCGACTCAATAATATTAATATACCTCCTGTTGCAATAACAGAAACGCCTGCCAATCTTGTTTCTGCTACAATAGCAGCAATAATGGCAACAAGTAATAAGTGTTTAATTGAATTAGATTCAAAATATAACTTACAAAACCAAATAAAAATAATTATTTCTGTAATGAATAAAGTTTCTGACCAAAGCATTGTGTAAATTTCTAGTAAACCAGGACTTAACACAATCATAGAAAGTACTAACCATTTTAACCATCTAACATGATTCGTTTTTTCTAGCATTGCCCCACTTAAAAAAATAGTTATGCCAAATAATATTGCATTTAATAAAGGAGCCATTTGTAAAAAAGCATTGCCTACTATCCACTTTACTACTGCTAAAATTATGGGGTAAAACAACGGGAACATTACAAAAGGCTTATCATCAAACTGATAAAATCCTCTCCCTGCTAAAAAACTATCAGCAGCACTCATATAATAAATTGAATCGGGCGATATCCCAAGTCCACCATGCCTTGATAATAATAATACTAGCACAATGCCCATCAAAGCGGCCAACAAAGAATCAATATTGGATTTAAGCAAACTCAAGTGAGTAATGTTTAATCAAAAATACATTGTTTATACCTAATTTAATCAGTTTGTTTAAGTTCAAATTATACTTAAAATAAGGTTTTCTTAAGTTTAAGTAAATAAACCAACTAACATTTTAAGCTTTTGTGAAAGTTGCAAAACGTTGAACTAAATGACTATTACAATGTCTAAATTTGCACAAATATTATACATGCGCAAGTACAAATACATTCTGGGTTTTTCAATTATTACATTGGTTATTGCCAATTGTAGTCCCAAGGAATATCCTCTAGGTAAATATCAGAATACAGCTATAGTTGCCGATGGAGATGCTTCTGATTGGGGATTGCCATTGCGTTTTGGAAATGAAAATGGCTCTTTACAGTATGCTATTACAAACGATAAAGAAAATATTTACATAAGTGTTGCTTCAAGTGACCAAGCGACACAAATGAAAATGTTACGTGCTGGTATTAAAATATTTATTGACCCTAAAGGAAATAAAAGTAAGGACATTAGCTTAACCTATCCATTCAAAGATCAAATGGAAATGCCTAAAGAAAGAAACCAAAATGGGAATTTAGATCGCAATGCAATGAAGCAAAAAATGATAATGGATGCAGACATTTTTAGTACAACAGGGTTCATTAATATGGAAAATAGAATTTATGATTTAAAAGATACTAGCCATATTAAAGTGGCCATGAACTTTGATACCTATAATAACTTAGTTTTTGAATCCATCATTCCAATAAAAAATATTTTAAGTTCACCTATCACCAACAAAAAAACTCCAAGTATTAGCGTAGGTATTATGATTAATACTTTTGGAGGTCAAAGACCAAGTGGATCTAGCGAAATGAGTAGAAACGAAGGAGGAGGAATGGGCGGCGGTATGCGTAGTGGAATGGGAAATGGAGGCATGCGCGGCGGAATGGGTGGTGGCGGTATGCGCGGCGGAATGGGTGGTGGTGGTATGCGCGGCGGAATGGGAAATAGCAATGTCAACAACACAATCTCCAATTGGTATCAGTTTAAACTGGCATATCAAGCAGATTAAAAAACTTCTCCTAAATTAACATAAAAACCACCAGTTCCATTTTTCCCAATTCCATAGTCAACACAAATATTGGTTCTTGAATGTTTGTTTATTTTTAGTCTTATCCCCGCTCCATATCCTGGTAGCAATGTGGTGTATGTTGCTGAAAGTTCACCCGAAAAGGATTGAACATTAGCAAAGACCACTCCCCCAAATAATCCATTTTTTGAAATAGCAAATCGATATTCAGATTCAAGATAAGACATGCTTCTTCCTCTAAAGCGGCTTTGGATATAGCCCCTGCCTGAATTATATTGATCATCCCAGCCAGTTGAAGGCATAATTAGGTAGGGAATTTTCCCTCCCAATGTTAGCCATTCCAAATTCCATAATGCTAACACATTTCTTGATCCACTTGGAAATTCAATAAATTTACGAGTGTCTATCACTAATGATTGCCAATCATTGTCACTACCTATACTTTTAAAATTATCTCTAAAAACAATATTAAAAAATGTGCCTCTATCAGGATTAATTTGATTGGTTCTTGAATCATACATCACATTCACAATTGGACCAACCGATTTTTCGGTTTTTCCTAACTCCTTTTGTATAAGATTACTAATTCTTTTAGTTGTAGGGTCTAATACTGTAATGTCCCAAAATTGATCATAATATAACCCAATACCCGCAAGCCAGTTCTTTGAAAAACTTTGCACTAACTTATTATGCAATTTTAAACCTGTAAAATTAATAGTCCTTGCCTTATTGGGATCGGTCTTACCTCCTAGCCCATATATACTTGAAGGATATGAAATATACCTATTATCGGACACAAAATTATATTTCCCCATGCCAAACCAAATATTGGCATTTAAAGGCAAAATAATTTGATTATACTCCGAATAAGTTAAACTTGATGCAATACTGGAAAGTTTTGCATCTTTAGCTTCGTAATTATAATATCCCAAATTAGCACTCAAAATACCCGCAAAACCTGTCTGAAGTGTATAACCAGCAGCGGGCACTAATGAATAATTATATTTTTTGGCACGAATAGTATCCGATTGACTTCCCTTATTCTTCTTATGTAAATATCGCTGAAAGATATCAGTCATATCTGTCCCTTCTACATCTGCTTTATGGACCTCCTTCTGTAAAGAGTCTGACGGATTTATTATCCCATTTTGCTGCGCATGAACACTACACTGCATTATAACAGCAATCAGTAATGGTATGATTAGTCTATACTTTATAAAAGATAATTTTTAGTGGGTCAAATTTATCAAAATTTAGACAACAAATTTTGGTTTTAGTTTAAATGGCATGTCTAGTTTTAGCTATTTTAATGCGGTTTTGGTAACTTAGTACCTACAATTATTTTATGCATAAAAGACAATTCATAAAAAATATCTTATTGGCAACTGCCGCGGCTCCTCTGGGCTTTGAAAGTTTTGCAAAAACCTTTGAAGAAAGCGAAAAATATTCAGCCCTAGCATTGGCAGAAGACGATACTTTTTGGTCAGGCATTAGAAATCAATATATTCTCAAGCCAGAATATATTAATTTGGAAAACGGATACTATAATTTTCTACCTCAGCCCCTGCTCAATAAATTTATTGAACATATAAAGGAAGTGAATGTACAAGGCTCCTATTACATGAGAACTGTTCAATTTGAAAACAAGCAAAAAATTACGGAACGTTTAGCTAGTATTGCAGGATGTAATGCAGATGAGTTAATCATAACCCGCAATACCACAGAGTCACTTGACATGATTATTGGAGGACTAAACTGGAAAGCAGGTGATGAAGCCATTATGGCCTATCAAGATTATGGAGCCATGTTAGACATGTTTGAACAAGTCAAAAATAGATACGGTGTTATTAAAGTAATGGTCTCTGTTCCAAATCATCCAAAAAATGATGATGAAATTATTGCGCTTTATGAAAATGCCATTACTGAAAAAACAAAAGTGATTTTAGTAAGCCATATGATCAATATTTCAGGCCAAATTTTACCCATTCAAAAAATTTGCGCAATGGCCCATGCTAAAGGAGTTCAAGTAATAGTTGATGGCGCTCACGCATTCGCTCATATTCAATATAAAATTAAAGATTTAGGTTGCGACTATTATGCTGCTTCATTGCATAAATGGCTAAGTACCCCATTAGGGGCGGGAATGTTATATGTAAATAAAGAACGTATTAAAAACGTTTGGCCTTTATTAGCAGATGGCGAAAAAGATATAAATAAAATAAATAGATTAAATCATACTGGTACGCATCCAGTGCATACCGATCTAACTATTAATGATTCTATAGATTACTTTGAAATGATTGGTGCTGAGCGTAAAGAAGCAAGGTTACGGTATTTGCAAAACTATTGGACGAGTAAAGTAAAGTCAAACCCTAAAATCATAATCAATACCCCTAGTGAAGCAAATAGAAGTTGTGCAATTGCCAATGTAGGCATTGAGGGAATTAATCCTGGAAAATTAGCAGAAAGACTCTTAAAAGAACATAATATATTTACAGTAGCAATTGATTATGCAAATGTACATGGTTGTAGAATTTGCCCAAATTTATACACTACTACAGCCGAACTGGATAACTTTATTAAAGCATTAGAACAACTAGCCAAAAATGTCTAACCCAACAAGAACAACCGAAGCAGATTCACTATATCATGACATTGAAAAAATGTCAACCTTTGAATTATTAAGCAATATTAATAAGGAAGACCAAAAAGTAGCAATTGCTGTAGCAAAAAGTATTCATTCCATACAAAATTTGGTAGATGCTACTGCCGAAAAATTATTAAATGGAGGTCGTTTATTTTACATTGGCGCTGGCACTAGTGGAAGATTAGCTGTAGTTGATGCAAGTGAATGTCCGCCAACATATGGCGTACCAGAAGATCTTGTCATTGCAATCATAGCCGGAGGCCAACAAGCCATGTTTCAAGCTGTTGAAAATGCAGAAGATGATATACACCAAGCTTGGATTGATTTACAAAGCTTTCAGGTAAATAGTCAGGATGTTGTAATTGGTATTGCCGCAAGTGGCACTACTCCTTATGTTTTAGGAGGATTACAAAAATGTCAGGAGCACAAAATAGTTACAGGTAGTATAAGTTGTAATTTCAATAGTAAAATTTCAAGTGCAGCCAACTTCCCTATTGAAGTAGACCTTGACCCAGAATTTATTACAGGCAGCACTAGAATGAAAAGTGGCACCGCTCAAAAATTAATCCTCAATATGATTTCTACTTCGGTAATGGTAAAACTGGGACGTATAGAAGGCAATAAAATGGTTAATATGCAACTGACCAATCAAAAATTAATTGCTAGAGGAACGCAAATGATTATGGAACAAACCAACATCAAGGATGCTAATGCCGCCGAAGCTTTGTTAAAACAATATGGTTCAGTAAAAAAAGCAGTAGATAGCTTTAAATAGGCAAGCTTATTTTACCCATACTAATAGGAATTTTTGTAGCATTCCCTCCTGCATACATTGGCACCCCTGCAACACATTCGTTGGCTAATAATGCAAATAAAATAGCTTCTTTTGCGTCTGGCTGCAATCCAATTTCTTGAGATGATTTTATAATTGCATTCGGAAGTAACCCTTTTAAATGTCCTATTAATATGCCGTTATGCATCCCCCCTCCACTTGTATATAAAGTATATTTTTCCTGCTTGGGAACATATTTATGAATGGCATCTGCAATGCTGATTGCAGTTAATTTATTTAAAGTTGCCATTACATCATTTACCGAAATAGTTGCGGTATTGGATGCTTTTTGTGCTGCAGCAAGAAAATCTAAATTAAATAATTCAGGCCCAATAGTTTTAGGAAGTCCTATAGTAAAAAAAGGATCTGCACAAAGTGCAGTTAATAAACTTTCATTCACTATCCCCTGCTTTGCTATTTCCCCATCTTTGTCATAATCTGTATTAAAATGCTTGCGCATGTAGGCATCCATCATCGTATTGCCTGGTCCTGTATCCGTTGAAAAAACGGCACTTAAATCACAATCCGCAGGTAAATAAGTATAATTAGCTATTCCACCAATATTTAACAAAACCCTGTTTTCAGTTGGATGGGTACATAATAAATAGTCTCCATAAACTGCCAATGGTGCACCCTCACCACCTGCTGCAATATGTTTTTGCCTAAAATCACTCATTGTAATAATACCAGTTGCCACAGCTAAATGATCCCCATCACCAATTTGGAGCGTGGCTGGACCAAACTCATCATTGGGGTGTAAAGATTTTGGGGCATGATAAATAGTTTGACCGTGGCTTGCAATTAAATCAATCTCATGACTTTCAATCCCCCATTCAGCAAGTGCTTTATGAACCATAGCAGCATGTTGTAATGCTACCCATGGATTCAATAAGGTTAGTTGCTCTAATGAAACCGTTTTTTTTGAAAAAATACCCAGTATTTTATGCTTGAAATCTGAATCGTATGGAATAGTAACAAAATGCAATAATTTCATTTTTGTTTGGATACCCGATCCGCTTAGTTCACACATTGCAATGTCCAATCCATCTAATGAAGTACCACTCATTAACCCAATAATTTTTCGGCTTTGTTTACCTGCTATTTCATATAGTTTTTGAATACTAGGATGCATGTTGAAATGATTGCTTTAAAGGTACTAAATAGATAAGTATCAACAGCCAATTACCAATTTTCCACACATTCCTCTATTCGCTCAAATTGAGTAGGTTATAATGTAACTTTGAATTTATAAAATATTGATGTATGCTTAAAGTGGGTGTGTTTGGCGTGGGACATTTGGGTAAATTCCATTTGAATAACTGGTTAGAAATTCCTGAAGTTAAACTGGTGGGTTTTTTTGACCCCAATAATGATAATGCAAAGGAAGTAGAAGCTAAGTATGGCATTCCTAGATTTATGGATGAAGAAGCCCTTATTGCAGCATCTGACATTATAGATGTGGTTACCCCTACTCATTTACATTACCCAGTTTGTGAAATGGCTATTAAAACAGGTAAGCATGTTTTTGTAGAAAAACCAATGGCTAACACTATTGAAGAAGGCAAAGCCATCGTAAACATGGTTAAGGAAGCGAATGTTAAATTACAAGTTGGTCATGTAGAAAGATTTAATCCAGCTTATACTGCGCTAAAAAATGCATCTTTAAACCCTTTATTTATTGAAGTACATCGTTTGGCACAATTTAATCCAAGAGGAACTGAAGTAAGTGTTATTTTGGATTTAATGATTCATGATATTGATATTATTTTAAGCATTGTAAAGAGTGATGTAAAAAATATTTCTGCTAGTGGTGTTGCCGTTTTAACCGACACGCCTGATATTGCTAATGTTCGTATAGAATTTAACAATGGCTGTGTTGCGAATTTAACAAGCAGTAGGATTAGTATGAAGAAGATGCGCAAAATTCGATTGTTTCAAAAGGATGCATATATTGGCATTGACTTTTTAGAAAAAACTACTGAAATTATAAAACTAAAACAGCCTGATGAAGAAGATAGTTTCTCATTTGACATTGAAACACATCAAGGCACAAAAACAATCTCTATTTCAACACCTGTTGTAGAGGAAGGCAATGCCATTAAAGCAGAGTTAACTAGTTTTGTGAATGCTATTATACATGACCAGCCTACAGTAGTTAGTGAAATAGATGGTTATTTAGCTATGGAAGTGGCACACCAAATATTAGATAAAATAAACAAAAGCACTTCTGTTTTAAGACAATCACCTGCTGAAGCGCCAAAACCTACAAAAGAAGATGGTTCTGAATACGCTTTGGATTTTGACGAATAATAACCAGGCTGAAGTGGATGATTAAAATGATAATTAAGCAAACCTTTTTGCTAAAATATATTCAGCAATGGCTAAATCTAGCGGTCTTGTTATTTTTATATTTTCAAATTCTCCATCTACTAAAAATACTTCTTTGCCACTTGCTTCCACTACGTTTGCTTCATCAGTAAAAGAAGGCATGTATGTTTGATTAAAAGCATTGAGTAATAAGTCAGATTGAAAAGTTTGTGGTGTTTGGATAAGCATTACATTTTCTCTATCAAAAAGTTCGTGATTGTTTCCTTTTACCAATCTTACGGTATCAGTTGAACTAACTGCAGGAATAGCTGATCCTTTTTCTAATGCCTGCTGATAACATCTTTGTATTAGTGCTGGAGTTAATAGACATCTAACTGCATCATGCACAAATACAATTGAAGGTTCCTTAATTTGAGTCAATCCATTTTTTACAGATTGAAAACGCGTATCTCCTCCTGCTACAAAAACAATATTTTTTGTAAACCCATTTTGAGCAAGCAATGCCTGCCCTTCTTTAATATAGCCTTCTGGCAATACCACTACTAATTGTATGTCAGAAAATGCAGCCACAAACTGATCAATAGTGTGTAACAAAATAGGTTTACCTTGAATTTCTAAAAACTGTTTAGGCACTACCGATCCCATTCTTTGTCCTGTTCCCCCCGCTACAATGATGGCTACTTTTTTTGAATACATTTTTAATAAATTATAAACTATAAAATGATTGATCCTCTATCCTATCTATATTAACCTAACAGCTATCTAACCAATAACCTTTTTACTTCTGCTTCTAAACTGTTTTTATTGATGGGTGCAGTGCCCACTAATTCACAAACCAATCCCCCCGCGATATTTGCTAATTCTGCGGCCAATTCCATATTATTAGTACTAGCATAGGTTAAGCTTGCTACAGCAATCACGGTGTCTCCTGCACCGCTTACGTCAGCGATATTGCGAATATGTGTAGGAATTAGTTTTTGTGTATCTGATTTGCCAAAATACACTCCATGCTCTGATAATGTAATAAATGAAATTTCATGTGCTAAGGCTTCATTTAATGCAGAATGCACATTGTTTAAACTATCTAAATTCACAGAGGGTATTTCTATTTTCAATCCCTCTTTTACCTCTTTTAAATTAGGTTTAAAGATGGTGCAACCCTTGTAAGCTAAAAAGTTTTTTTGCTTTGGGTCCACTGCAGTTGGAATACCCTTGCTTTGACAATAGGCAATTACAGAAGTGATTACATTTTTGGTTAGCACTCCTTTATTGTAATCTTCTAAAATTATTAAAGATGGTTTTTCTGTATCAATATATGCGTAAAAATTATTTAATAAAGCAGCTTCTTCTTCCGTGCTAATATCGTTCGTGTGCTCATGATCCAATCGCATCATTTGTTGATTGCGCCCCATGATACGCACTTTATTGGTAGTTACACGTGTTTCACTTGCATATATATATTGGGTATTAATCCCTTCCTTATTTAAAAGGCCATTTAACGCCTTTCCTTCTTCATCCTTACCAATCACAGCAAATAATGTAGTAGGTGCTCCTAAAGCCCTTAAATTAAGCGCAACGTTTGCAGCACCACCAACTCTTGTTTCCTTTTTTTGTAAAGAAACAATAGGTACTGGTGCTTCAGGAGATATTCTATCTACTGTTCCCCACCAATAAGTATCTAACATGATATCTCCAACAACGCCAATTTTAGTTTGGCCAAAAGATGCAAATAATTGTTCAAAGGTTTTTTGATCCATCATAACTACGCCGCAGTTTTTTGATTACGCAAAGCCATATAGTACAAAGGTATGCCAATGAGTGTTATTATTAAACCTGGCCATGTAAAATTAGGCTTGTAAATGATTAACAAAACACAGAAACAAGTTCCCATTAAAATATAAATTGCTGGCAAAATTGGGTATCCAAACGCTTTATATGGTCTTTCCATTTCTGGTCGTTTTTTACGTAAAATAAAAATACCTATAATGGTTAAAATATAAAATATCACAACAATAAAAGAAACCATATCCAATAAGTCTCCATACTTTCCACTCAAACAAAGCAATCCTGCTACCACACACTGTGCCCATAATGCCCATTCAGGTACGGCATTCTTATTTAAACCAGCTGCTTTTTTAAAGAATAAGCCATCCTGAGCCATGGTATAATATACCCTTGCCCCTGCTAATATTAATCCATTATTACATCCAAATGTTGAAATCATAATCATAACTGCAATAACATAAGTCCCAATATTGCCAAATATAACATTGGAAGCAGCAACAGCTACTCTATCGGCTGGTGCATTAGCAATTTCATTTAATGGTAGTACGCTCAAATACATCAGGTTTGCAGAAATATAAATGACCGTTACTATCAATGTGCCTAAAAACAAACTTAATCCAATATTTTTTTGTGGATTTTTTATTTCACCTGCAATAAATGTTACATTGTTCCACGCGTCACTACTAAAAATGGATCCCACCATACTTGCTGCAATGGCACCTAATATGGCTACACCAAAAATGGGTGTTGTTGAATTATCTGTAGCTATATTTTTCATTGTCCATGCATGTTCCCAGTTTGTATTCCAAATGCTTGACTTTGCTGCAAGTAAAAATCCAAAACCAATCAACCCAAAAAGCGAAGCCAATTTTGTAACAGTGAAAGTGGTCTGAATTAATTTACCTCCTTGCACGCCTTTTGTATTAATGTAGGTTAGCAAAATAATAATGGCAATGGACAATAACTGTGCTGGGTAAATTTTTAGAAAGCCTATATGTAATAAAATATTAGCATCCGTCATTTCTAGTGCTGGGAAAAAGTAGCCAGCGAACTTACTAAATGCCACACCTACTGCAGCAATGGTACCCGTTTGAATTACGGAGAAAAAACTCCAGCCATATAAAAAACCTAGCAACGGATTATAAGACTCTTTTAAGTACACATATTGCCCCCCTGCTTTTGGAAACATTGCACTTAGTTCTCCATAACTTAACGCAGCCGTTAGCGTCATAAAGCCAGTTAATAGCCATACAGCAACCAGCCATCCTGCCGAGCCTACATTCCGCGTAATATCCGCACTCACAATAAAAATACCAGAACCAATCATGCTACCTGCAACAATCATGGTTGCATCAAACGCACTAAGGCTTGGTTTAAATTCAGTATTTGGGGTTGTTGACATAATGTAATATGTTTAGATATAAGCTTTAAGGTAAAAAAAATCCCGTTACTACAACGGGATTTTTAAATATTATTTTTTGGGTTTATACTCTTCATTAAGTCCCTTGACTATATCGGCCGTAATATCATAGGCAGTGTCCTTGTAATACATTAAATCTGGATTACTTGAAAAGATATAAGCAAACTGTTTGTTCTTATTATATTGCGCCAAAAAACTTTCTATTTTCTTTTTCACTTCTTGCAAACGCTTAAAACTTTCTTCCTGTAATTCTTGTGAAAGTTGTTGCTCCTTGCTTGTATAATTTTTTTCTGCTTGTACTAGCTCTTGTTGACGACTGCCCACTTCTGCTTGTGATAAGTATTGACCATTTTTTTGCAAGTCTTGATACTTAGCTATGTATGCATTTTTTAATGCAGTCAATTGCTTTGCATTCTCCATGTCTTTTACTTGTAATGCAGATTTTACTTCCTTGAAAAAAGCATAATTATTTTGAATAGAGTCAATTTCAAAATAAGCAACTTTTGTTCCACCAGCATTAGCAGCAGATGATTTTACGGGGGTGGCTGAATTATTAAAATGTAAAATATACAATACAATAACTGCTACAGCTAAAACACCATTCACTATCCAAGAGATCGATTTCATTAGAAATAATTAGTTAAAAAAATGTGTAGTAATATGCATTGACTACCCTATAAAAATAAGTAAAAAACCAAATCTATCACATAAAATCAACATAAAAAAAGCAGGAAATATTACTACTTCCTGCTTTTTAACATTTTATACTAAAGTGTATTATTCTTCTTCATCAAAGCTCATTGCTTCGCGAGTTGTAGCCAACACTTCATATTCTTCCTTGCTTCCAACGATCAATTTTTCAAACTCTTTTTGACCAGTACCTGCAGGGATTAAATGACCTGTAATTACATTCTCTTTCAAGCCTAACATCATATCCACTTTACCTTGAATTGCAGCCTGACTTAATACCTTAGTAGTTTCTTGGAAGGACGCTGCTGAAATCCAGCTTTGTACACCCAATGAAGCTTTCGTAATACCTAATAATACCGGACGAGCTGTAGCTGGTTTTGCATCACGCACTTCAACTAATTTTTTGTCATTACGTCTTAAGATAGAATTTTCTTCTCTTAATTCACGTACTGTTACAATTTGTCCTGGTTTTAACTTAGTACTCTCTCCACCTTCTGTAACTACTTTCTTATCAAATATTCTGTCGTTCTCTTCAATAAAGTCAAAGCGATCTTCTAAGTCTTCTTCTAAGAATTTGGTGTCACCAGCATCTACAATTTCAACTTTCTTCATCATTTGACGAACAATCACTTCAATATGCTTGTCATTAATTTTTACACCTTGTAAACGGTAAACCTCTTGGATCTCATTTACAACGTACTCTTGAACGGCATATGGACCTCTGATAGATAAAATATCTGCTGGTGCAATTTGACCGTCTGATAATGGAGAACCTGCTTTAACAAAGTCGCTATCTTGAACCAAGATTTGACGAGTTAATGGAACAAGGTACTTCTTCACCATACCATCTTTTGACTCAACAATAATTTCTCTATTACCACGCTTGATATTTCCAAATGCTACGATACCATCAATCTCACAAACAATCGCAGGGTTACCTGGATTACGTGCTTCAAATAATTCAGTAACACGAGGAAGACCTCCAGTGATATCCTTCAACTTACCTAATACTCTTGGAATTTTAACCAACACATGACCGGCTTTAACTTCAGTTCCTTCTTCAATGACAATATGAGAACCTACTGGCAAGTTATATTGTTTGTTATCCTTTCCACCTTCTAAGATAATAGTTGGAATTCTTGTCTTGTCCTTAGATTCAATAACCACTTTTTCACGGTGACCAGTTTGCTCATCCGCTTCATCACGGTAGGTAAATCCTTCGGTAATATTTTCAAACTTAATAGTACCATTTTGCTCAGCAACAATAACGTTGTTGAATGGATCCCATGTACAAATCACATCGCCTTTCTTAACTTGTGCACCATCTTTAACAGCAAGGATAGCACCATAAGGAACGTTGTTCGTAATCATTAAACGGTCGTTCTTCACATCCATAATTCTAACCTCACCTGTACGTCCAATAACTACTTTCACTTTGTTGCCTTCGTTATTAAGTGTATCAACTGTACGTAAACCGTCAAATTGGATAGTACCATCAAACTTAGCGTTTAAGCTAGATTCAACTGAAGATGAACCCGCAACACCACCCACGTGGAAGGTACGTAATGTTAACTGTGTACCTGGCTCACCAATTGATTGTGCAGCGATAATACCTACTGCATCACCTTTTTGAGTGATATATCCAGTTGCTAAGTTTCTACCATAACACTTCACACAAACACCACGCTTGCTCTCACATGTTAATACCGAACGGATTTCAACCGTTTCAATACCAGCATCTTCAATAGCGCGTGCTGCATCAATTGTAATTTCTTCACCAGCAGCTACTAGAATTTCTTCCGTAATTGGATTCAATACATCATGTAATGAAGTACGTCCTTCAATTCTATCTGCTAATGGTTCAATAATATCTTCGTTGTCTTTTAATGCACTTGTTGCAATACCACGTAATGTTCCACAATCTTCTTCGGAAATTACAACGTCTTGAGAAACGTCCACTAAACGACGAGTTAAGTAACCCGCATCCGCAGTTTTCAACGCCGTATCGGCAAGACCTTTACGCGCACCGTGTGTAGAGATAAAGTAATCTAAGACGTTCAATCCACCTTTAAAGTTAGATAAGATTGGGTTTTCAATTACCTCAGAACCTGTGCTACCACTCTTACGAGGTTTAGCCATCAATCCACGAATACCTACCAACTGCTTAACCTGTGTTTTACTACCTCTCGCACCTGAATCCAACATCATGTAAACAGAGTTGAAACCTTGCTTATCAGTAGCCATTTCACGAATTAAAGTATCAGTGATACGCGTATCCACACGACCCCAAATATCAATAACTTGGTTATAACGCTCGTTGTTTGTAATTAGACCCATATTGTAGTTTTCCCAAACCTCTTCAACTTCTACTTTTGCATTCTCCAATAATTCATGTCTAGCTTCAGGAACAACTAAGTCATTTACGTTAAATGATAAACCACCACGGAACGCCATTCTAAATCCTAATGTTTTAATGTCATCCAAGAATTTAGCAGTGGTTGGTACGTCAGTGATTTTGATAATATCACCAATGATATCTCTTAATGATTTCTTAGTTAACAATTGATTTACGAAACCTACTGGCTTTGGAGTGAATTGATTGAACAATACACGACCTACTGTAGTTTCGATTAATTTATTTACCAATTGTCCATTTTCACGCACATTTGTTTTCACACGAATGTTTGCGTGCAAATCAATTCTGTCTTCATTGTAAGCAATGATCACTTCGTCTAAGTTATAGAAGGCTTTTCCTTCACCTCTTACTACCAAGTCGCCCATTGATTTTTTACCCTTTGTAATGTAGTATAAACCTAACACCATGTCCTGAGAAGGAAGTGTGATTGGCGTACCATTTTGTGGGTTCAAAATGTTATGAGAAGACAACATCAATAACTGTGCTTCCAAAATTGCCGCGTGGCTTAATGGAACGTGCACCGCCATTTGGTCACCATCAAAATCGGCGTTGAACGCTGAAGTAACCAATGGGTGTAATTGAATGGCTTTACCTTCCACCAATTTAGGCTGGAAAGCTTGTATTGATAAACGGTGCAATGTTGGGGCACGGTTTAACATTACAGGATGTCCTTTCAAAATATTTTCTAAGATATCCCAAATCACAGCTTCTTTTTTGTCTACTAATTTCTTAGCCGACTTCACTGTTTTAACAATACCTCTTTCAATTAATTTACGAATAATAAATGGCTTAAATAATTCAGCAGCCATATCCTTTGGCAATCCGCACTCATGCATTTTTAATTCTGGTCCTACCACAATTACAGAACGTCCAGAATAATCCACACGCTTACCTAATAAGTTTTGACGGAAACGACCTTGCTTACCTTTTAATACATCCGATAAAGATTTTAAAGCACGACCACCTTCTGCTTTAACCGCATTAGATTTACGAGAGTTATCAAATAATGAATCGATAGCTTCTTGTAACATACGTTTTTCATTACGTAAGATTACTTCTGGTGCTTTAATTTCCAACAAACGCTTTAAACGGTTGTTACGGATAATTACACGACGATATAAGTCATTCAAATCAGAAGACGCAAAACGGCCGCCATCTAATGGCACCAATGGACGTAATTCTGGAGGAATAACTGGAATATATTTCATCACCATCCACTCTGGTTGGTTAGTGATATGTGTTTTAGCTTCACGGAAAGATTCAACAACACTCAAACGCTTTAAAGCATCCGCTTTTCTTTGTTGAGATGTTTCGTTTGCAGCAGCATTACGTAAAGAGAAACTTAATTCATCTAGGTCTAATAAACCTAATAAATCATGCACAGCTTCCGCACCCATTTTGGCAACGAATTTTTGTGGATCATCATCAGGTAAATATTGATTGTCTTTTGGTAATGTATCTAATAAGTCTAAGTATTCTTCTTCAGTTAATAAATCGGCAACTTTCAAGTTGTCTTTTACACCTGGTTGAATAACTACATAGCGCTCATAATAAATGATGGTTTCTAATTTCTTAGAACTCATTCCTAATAAATAACCAATTTTGTTTGGTAAAGATTTAAAGTACCAAATGTGCACTACAGGTACCACCAATTTGATGTGACCCATACGCTCACGACGTACTTTTTTCTCTGTTACTTCCACACCACATCTATCACAAACAATACCCTTATAACGGATACGCTTATACTTACCACAAGCACACTCATAATCCTTAACTGGACCAAAGATGCGCTCACAGAAAAGACCATCACGCTCCGGCTTATACGTACGGTAGTTAATGGTTTCTGGTTTCAACACTTCTCCAAAGCTTCTCTCCAAGATACTGTCTGGAGATGCCAAGCTAATCGTGATTTGCGAAAAAGCTGGACGTTGTCTATTCTCTTTTTTGAATGCCATATTATTTATTCATTTTGTTCCGGCTTTTAGACCGGAACATTATTTAAGAATTTGGTGTTAGTCGATGATTATTTTTTTACAAAAAATTAATCAAATTTTAAATCTAATCCTAAACCTCTCAATTCATGTACTAATACATTGAAAGACTCAGGGATACCAGCTTTAGGAATATTTTCGCCTTTAACAATTGATTCATATGTCTTAGCTCTTCCTATGATATCATCCGATTTAAGTGTCAATAATTCTTGTAAGATATTAGATGCACCATATGCTTCCAATGCCCAAACCTCCATCTCACCAAAACGTTGACCACCAAACTGAGCTTTACCGCCCAATGGTTGTTGTGTAATCAAGCTGTATGGTCCAATAGAACGTGCGTGCATCTTATCATCAACCATGTGGTGTAATTTGATCATGTAAATAACACCCACAGAAGTTTTTTGGTGGAATCTTTCTCCAGTTTCACCATCATATAAGTGTGTATGACCATTATGAGGGATACCAGCTTCAACACATAATTCTTCAATTTGTGTAGTGCTTGCTCCATCAAAAATTGGAGTTGCAAATTTCACACCTAATTTTTTACCAGTCCATCCTAAGATAGTTTCATAGATCTGTCCTAAGTTCATACGAGAAGGTACACCCAATGGATTCAATACGATATCTACAGGAGTACCGTCTTCCATAAATGGCATGTCTTCTTGACGAACAATCTTAGCAACAATACCTTTGTTACCGTGACGACCCGCCATCTTATCACCCACTTTCAACTTACGCTTAACAGCTAAGTATACTTTAGCTAATTTCAATACACCTGCTGGTAATTCATCACCGATTGAAATATTAAATTTCTCACGCTTGTAACGACCTAATTCTTCGTTGTATTTAATGCTATAGTTGTGTAATAAGATATTGATTAAATCATCTGTTTTCTTATCACCAGTCCAACCTAATGGATTCACATTTTGGAAATCAATTGCAGCTAAATTCTTAGCATTAAACTTACTTCCTTTTGAAATTAATGTTTCACCAAAGTTGTTTACCACACCTGGAGTAGTATGATCCTTCAATAAAGTTTGTAATTTATCAATTAACAAATCTTTTAATGAAGTTTCATTTTCTTCATGTTGTTTTTCAACCTTATCTAACAATGCTTTTTCACGAACCTTACCGCTCTTATCTTTCTTAGCACGTTGGAATAATTTTTTATCAATTACAACACCTTCTGTTCCATTAGCCGCTTTTAAAGAAGCATCTTTTGCATCACCCGCTTTGTCTCCAAAAATGGCACGCAATAACTTTTCTTCTGGAGTAGGATCTGATTCACCTTTTGGAGTAATCTTACCAATCAAAATATCTCCTTCCTTAACAGCAGCACCAATTCTGATGATACCATGTTCGTCAAGATCTTTTGTTGCTTCTTCAGAAACGTTTGGAATATCAGAAGTCAATTCTTCCTCTCCTAATTTAGTATCACGCACTTCTAATTCGTATTCATCAATGTGAATGGATGTAAACAAATCTTCACGTACTACTCTTTCGCTAATTACAATCGCATCCTCAAAGTTGTAACCCTTCCATGGCATGAATGCTACTTGTAAGTTACGACCTAATGCAATTTCACCACCTTGAGTTGCGTAACCTTCCGTTAAGAAATCACCTTTTTTAACTTTCTGACCTTTCTTTACAGAAGGCGTTAAGTTGATACAAGTTGATTGGTTGGTTTTTATGAACTTAGTTAATTTGTAAACAATTAAGTCTTCGTTAAAGCTTACTAAACGATCCATTTCATTACGGTTGTAACGAACATGAATTTCATTTGCATCAACGAATTCAATAACACCATCTCCTTCAGCGTGAATTTGAATACGCGCATCACGAGCTGCTTTGCCTTCCAATCCAGTACCAACAATTGGCACTTCTGGACGAATTAATGGAACCGCTTGACGTTGCATGTTTGATCCCATCAACGCACGGTTGGCGTCATCATGCTCCAAGAAAGGAATTAAAGATGCACTCAAACCAACAATTTGGTTAGGTGCAACGTCCATGTATTGAACATCGGCTTTATCTAAAATTGGGAAGTCACCTGTTTCACGAGATACTACTTTATCCAATTCAAATTCACCTTTCTCATTTAATGGAGAGTTAGACTGCGCAATTCTTGCTGTGTCCTCTTCCTCGGCACTTAAATAAGTTAATTGCTTTAAGTTTACTTTACCATTTTCTACTTTACGGTATGGAGTTTCAATAAAGCCCATATCGTTGATCTTTGCGTGTACACACAAAGTAGAAATCAAACCAATATTTGGTCCTTCTGGTGTTTCAATAGTACAAAGACGTCCATAGTGAGAATAGTGTACGTCACGCACCTCGAAACCTGCACGCTCACGACTTAAACCGCCGGGTCCAAGTGCGGAAACACGACGCTTATGCGTGATTTCACTTAATGGATTTGTTTGGTCTAAGAATTGAGATAATTGAGAAGTTCCGAAGAATGAATTAATAACAGAAGATAAAGTTCTCGCATTGATCAAATCAACTGGAGTGAATACCTCGTTATCACGTACGTTCATACGCTCACGGATAGTACGCGCCATACGCGCTAAACCAACACCAAATTGAGCATACAATTGTTCTCCTACTGTACGAATACGACGATTGCTTAAGTGATCGATATCATCAATCTCCGCTTTCGCATTCGTTAAACGTACTAAGTATTTAATGATTTCAATGATATCATTTTTTGTCAATACTTTCTTTTCTTGTGTTAAGTCATGACCTAACTTTTTATTGATCTTATAACGACCAACTTCGCCTAAATCATAACGCTTGTCAGAGAAGAATAATTTGTCAATGATACCACGAGCCGTTTCATTATCTGGAGCATCTGCACCACGTAATTGACGGTAAATATGTTGAACAGCTTCCAACTCAGAGTTAGAAGTATCCTTGTTTAATGTGTTGTAGATAATTGCATAGTCACCACCTACATCTTCTTTTTGAATGAATACGCTCTTCGCGCCCATTTCAATAATCAAGCTTACTGCATCTTCATCCAATACAGTATCACGCTCCATTACAATTTCGTTTCTTTCAATGCTTACTACTTCACCAGTATCTTCATCAACGAAATCTTCAACCCATGTTCTTAAAACACGTGCTGCTAATTTTTTACCAATATGGTTAGCTAAAGTTTTTTTATCTGCTTTAACTTCATCAGCCATACCAAATAATTCCAAGATATCTTTATCTGTTTCAAATCCAATTGAACGTAATAAAGTTGTTACAGGGAATTTTTTCTTACGATCGATGTACGCATACATCACGTTGTTAATATCTGTAGCAAATTCCATCCATGCTCCTTTAAAAGGAATTACACGAGCAGAATAAATTTTAGTTCCGTTTGGATGGATTGATTGACCAAAGAATACACCTGGTGAACGGTGTAACTGAGAAACGACAACGCGCTCAGCACCATTAATCACAAAAGTTCCTCTTGGTGTCATGTAAGGAATGTTTCCTAAGAATACATCCTGTACGATGGTTTGGAAATCAACGTGCTCTTCATCATTACAGCTTAAACGTAGTTTAGCTTTTAATGGAACAGCATATGTTAATCCACGCTCCATACACTCATCAATAGTGTAACGTGGTGGATCGATAAAATAATCCAAGAATTCTAAAACGAAGATGTTTCTAGTATCCGTGATAGGAAAATTTTCCTTAAATACACGGAACAAACCTTCTACGTTTCTTCTGTCGGGAGTTGTTTCTAACTGAAAGAATTCTTTGAAAGATTCTAACTGAATGTCAAGTAAGTCTGGTGCTTCGGCGATGTGTTTAATCTTACCAAAGTTGACCCTGTTGTTCAAGTTTGTTGTAGACATACGGTATAAACCAGGTTTTATTGCAATAAAATATTTGGTAGCATTGTGCTCAAATATTGCCTATCAACTGATACAGATACGTGGCCACCGTATTCGATCAATAGACAATATGCCCAAAATAAAGGATTGCAAAGTTAATGAAAGAAGGGCATACTTAAAAACAAATTTTGTACCAAAACCCTTGATTTTAAAGATTTTTTTCGAAAAAATGCGCCGATTGGACAGATTGTCGCATTTAATTATGTTTTTAATTGTATTATATTGATAATCAATAATATTTAATATTAAAAAATATTTAAATTTATTTTCCCCCTCCTACCCATTTAGTCAAAGTTTAAGGATTCATTAACGATTGGTAATAAAAAAGCCCCGGAATAAATTCCAGGGCTAATTATATAAGGGCGACCTAAGTCGAGTAAATTACTTTACTTCAACATCAGCACCAGCTTCTTTCAATTTACCAGCGATTTCGTCAGCTTCTGCTTTAGAAACACCTTCTTTGATTGCTTTTGGAGCGCCATCTACTAAGTCTTTAGCTTCTTTCAAACCAAGACCAGTTAAATCTTTAACGATTTTAACTACGTTCAATTTGCTAGCACCACCGCTTACTAAGATAACATCAAATGCTGTTTTCTCAGCTGCTGCTTCACCTGCACCACCACCTGCTGCTACAACTACTGCTGCTGCTGCTGGTTCAATGCCGTAATCAGCTTTTAATACGTCTGCTAATTCTTGAACTTCTTTTACTGTTAAGCTTACTAATTGTTCAGCTAATTGTTTTACGTCTGCCATTTTGTTTCAATTTTTTCCGCTTTCAAAGCAAATGCTCCAGCGGAAGGTTTAAAAAAATTATGTAACAATATAAAAACAGAAACTCATTCGAGTCTTCTGAAATTAACTATTGGTTTTGAAGCTTATGCTTCAGGCGCTGCTTCTGGAGCCGCCGCCTCAGCTGCTGGAGCTTCTGGAGCTACTTCAACTGCTGCTACTTCAACCGCTGCTGCTACTACTTCAGTTTCTGTTTTAGAACTTCCGTTTTCAGCATGGTTTAATAAAGCTGCAATTACGCGCTTAGCTGGAGATTGTAATAAACCAATAACTTCGCCAATAAGCTCGTTCTTAGTTTTGATATTTTTCAATGCATTCAATGCATCATCTCCTACAAATATATCACCATTAATAAAAGCAGCTTTTAATGTTGGTCTGTCACCATTGCTTTCTTTTCTGAAAGTACTGATAATAACAGCTGGATCTTTTGGATTCTCAGAAAACATTAAAGCAGTTACATTATTTAATGAGTCGAATACACCTGCATACTTTTCGCTATCCAAGCTTTCTAATGCTTTACGGATTAAAGTGTTTTTAGCCACTTTCATCTCAACTTGCTTGTTAAAGCAAGAACGACGTAAACTAGAAACTTGTTCTACGCTCAAAGATTCTGTATCTGTGATATAAAAGTTATTGTATTGATTGAACTTCTCTTTTAGAATTTCAATCACTTCGTTTTTTTGATCTTTGGTCATAACTAATTTTATTTAATTACCTGGGTCATTTCCTTGCGGATCACCAGGACTAGTTGATTAATGATTTAGTTTCCAATGCAATTCCTGCACTCATTGTTGAAGCCATGCTTACTGCTTTCAAATAAGTTCCTTTTGAAGCAGATGGTTTCAATTTAATGATCGCATTGATTAATTCAGCACTGTTCTCAGCAATTTTATCTGCAGAGAAAGATACACGACCAATTGATGCGTGAACGATACCAGCTTTATCAACTTTAAATGCAATCTTACCACCTTTTACCTCGTTTACTGCTGCTGCAACATCATTTGTTACAGTACCAGTTTTTGGGTTTGGCATTAAGTTACGTGGACCTAATACTTTACCTAACTTACCAATTTTAGGCATTACAGAAGGAGTAGCTATGATTACATCCATATCTACCCAACCGCCTTCAATTTTAGCTACAAACTCATCTAAACCTACATAGTCAGCACCTGCTTCTTTCGCTGCTGCTTCTTTATCTGGAGTACAAAGTACTAATACTTTTTTTGTACGACCAGTACCATGAGGTAAAGAAACAGTACCACGAACTTGTTGGTCTGCTTTTTTAGGATCTACTCCTAAACGAATATGTAAATCTACAGAGCTATCAAACTTTGTACAGTTAATTTCTTTTACTAATGCAGATGCATCTTTAAGGGAATAAAATTTATTCTTATCCACCTTTGCAACCACAGCTTTTCTTTTTTTAGTCAATGACATGTTGATTATTTTTTAAGGTGAATAAATTAATTTTCCCAAGGAGCTTTACCATCTACTGTAATACCCATTGAGCGTGCAGTTCCAGCTACCATGCTCATTGCACTTTCTAAAGTAAATGCGTTCAAGTCTTCCATCTTATCTTTCGCGATGGCTTCAACTTGTGCCCAAGTTACTTTACCTACTTTGTCACGGTTGCTTTCTTTAGAACCTTTTTGGATTTTTGCAGCTTCCATTAATTGAACTGGAGCTGGTGCAGTTTTGATGACGAAGTCAAAAGACTTGTCTGTATAAACTGTAATTAAAACAGGAACAACTTTTCCTTGTTTGTCTTGAGTTCTAGCATTGAATTGCTTACAGAACTCCATGATGTTGATACCCTTAGAACCTAAGGCAGGACCAACTGGAGGAGCTGGATTTGCAGCACCACCTTTCACTTGCAACTTAACGTAGCCAGAGATTTCTTTAGCCATTTTGTTATGTTTTTTTGGTTAAGCGTCGGACCAATATAGCCTCGACTCCCAAATACCCACACTTAAAAAAGTGTAAATTGGACGGCGAAGGTATGATTAATAGCTATTACAGCAAAATTTATCACTCTATTTTTCAACGCAAACAAGGGTTGAGGGCAAAAAAAATCCCCTCAAATTGCTTTGAGGGGACCCTTTTACCTTTTTCCTTCTAACTCAGTTTCTCTACCTGCATGTAATTCAATTCCACTGGGGTAGATCGACCGAAGATCTTTACGGTCACTTTCAATTTCTTCTTTTCTTCGTTCACCTCTTCGATGACACCATTAAAGTCATTGAAAGGTCCCTCAATTATTTTAATAGTTTCGCCAATAATAAATGGTTCGCTGATAGATCCGCCCATGTCGTTCATCTCATCAACCTTACCCAACATTTTATTAACTTCTGACTTTCTTAAAGAAATGATATTACCCTTTGACCCTTTACCATCTGTCAAAAAGTGCATAACGTTTGTGATATTGCTAATATGCATTACAATATCATCCGCAATTGGAGCTTTATTATCAATCACTTCCATCATTACATAACCAGGGAAATAGTTTTTTTCGCGCATTACTTTTTTACCGTTTTGCACTTTATAAACCTTCTCCATTGGAAGAAATACTTGCTTGATAATATTAGTCCAACCGTTTCTAACGATGTCTTTGTCAAGATATTCCTTAATCTTCTTTTCTTTCCCACTTACCACACGCAACACATACCACTTCGTTTCAGGAGCAGTAGTATTTGTAGCTGTAGATTGTACTTCTGTTTCCATTGTTTACTTAAATAAAGAGTATATCAACTTTAATAATTGGTTGCTAGAGAAATCCATGATCCAAACCATGGCAGTAATAATGATGGTTGCAACCAACACAATCACAGTACTTTGCTGTAAATTAGCCCATGTAGGCCAAGTCACTTTTTCTTGTAACTCTAAGTAACTTTCTTTAAAGTAGTTGCCTATTTTGTTCATAATATTTCTATTTATTCGCCGATAAATTTTGCTAAATATAGCAAATTTTCTTCGCACGGGCACTAGGATTCGAACCCAGATCAAAGGTTTTGGAGACCCGTATGCTACCGTTGCACCATGCCCGTATGAACCAAAAGTCTCTGGTCAAAGCTTACGCTCAAACCAAAGACTTTCAGTTATATGTTTAGTTAAATTACTTAACGATTTCAGTAACTTGACCAGCGCCTACAGTTCTACCACCCTCACGGATCGCAAACTTAAGACCTTTTTCCATCGCGATTGGTTGGATCAACTTAACAGTGATGCTAACGTTATCGCCTGGCATTACCATCTCAGTTCCTTCTGGTAAAGTACACTCTCCAGTTACGTCCGTAGTACGGAAGTAGAATTGAGGACGGTATTTATTGAAGAATGGAGTATGACGTCCACCTTCTTCTTTGCTCAATACGTAAACTTCAGCTTTGAAGTCAGTATGAGGAGTAATTGATTTTGGAGCACAGATAACCATACCACGACGGATATCTTTTTTCTCAATACCACGTAATAATAAACCTGCGTTATCACCAGCTTGACCTTGATCCAATAATTTTTTGAACATCTCAACACCTGTTACAGTTGAGCTCATTGGAGCATCCATCAAACCTACGATTTCTACAGCTTCACCCACTTTGATGATACCTCTTTCGATACGACCTGTAGCAACTGTACCACGACCAGTGATCGAGAATACGTCCTCTACAGACATCAAGAATGGTTGATCAATTGGACGTGGAGGCAATGGAATGTAGCTATCTACAGCGTCCATTAATTCTGTCACTTTAGCAACCCATTTTTCTTCACCAGCTAAAGCGCCAGTTGCAGAACCACGGATGATTGGAGTGTTGTCACCATCAAATCCATAAGAAGATAATAAATCGCGGATTTCCATTTCAACTAAGTCTAACAATTCAGGATCGTCAACTAAGTCTACTTTGTTCATAAATACAACGATTTGAGGTACACCTACCTGACGTGCAAGCAAGATGTGCTCTTTAGTTTGTGGCATAGGACCATCTGTAGCAGCAACTACAAGGATAGCACCGTCCATTTGAGCAGCACCAGTGATCATGTTCTTCACATAGTCAGCGTGACCTGGACAGTCAACGTGCGCATAGTGACGAGTATCAGTTTGGTATTCTACGTGAGCTGTATTGATGGTGATACCACGCTCTTTCTCTTCGGGTGCACCGTCAATTTCATCGTAGTTTTTCTTTGCAGCTAATCCTCTTTTTGACAATACGTCTGTGATAGCAGCAGTTAATGTTGTTTTACCATGGTCAACGTGGCCAATGGTACCAACGTTTACGTGAGGTTTCTCCCTCTTAAAGGTCTCTTTAGACATCTTTATTTGTTTTTGTTTTTTTTATAATCGCCGTCAATAGACCACCGAGTCCATCGACCATAGCTTTTGTTTTTGTTTCAACTCTTTGAGCCGTTGATGAGAATTGAACTCACGACCTCTTCCTTACCAAGGAAGTGCTCTACCACTGAGCCACAACGGCAATTTACTACACCGGCTTCCTTCACTTTCTCTTCTAACTCATCAACTAACTGGAGCGGGAGACGAGGCTCGAACTCGCCACCTATAGCTTGGAAGGCTATCGCTCTACCAAATGAGCTACTCCCGCATTTTTGATCCAACTGTTAGATCCAATTTCATTAGACCTTAAAAGAACTAAAATTTTATGCAGTTTAACTCTTTACAATGAAAGAAAGACAAATCTACATAAAATTTTGTGGGCAGAGTAGGGTTCGAACCTACGTACTCGTGAGAGAACAGATTTACAGTCTGTCGCCTTTAACCACTCGGCCATCTGCCCAATAAAATGAGCCGGAAATGGGACTCGAACCCGCGACCTGCTGATTACAAATCAGCTGCTCTACCAACTGAGCTATTCCGGCTTATCATAAATTCACTAAAGAACACTCCCAAATTTTGGGATGGCAAAGGTAATGGAAATCTTTATTTATCAAAATTTTAGGGGATTTTTTTATCCTATTTTTTCAGTAAAACGGAAAAAATATTGCCAAATGCAGTATTTAAGGGTAGAATTAGCCAATTATGACCTTATTTTTTGGGATAAAAAAAGTTCCATTCAAAAGAAAGGGCCCAATTGGGCCCTTTCTTTTTCTGCTATTATATGCTAAAACTATGCAGCTATTTTCTCTTTTTTCTTTTTTAGCTGGTTGGTTACGGAATCAATTGCTTGTTCAAAAGATTCTTCAAATGATTTTGAAGTTGCTTTAACAAAGCAATCCTGCTTTGGAATATGAACGTTGATCTCTACCACTTTATCCTTAATTGCGTGCACCAAATTATCCAATTTTAAGAACACATCTACTTTTGTTATTCGATCGTGAAATGTTGACAATTTTTGAACCTTTTTCTCTACTAACTCTAAAAGCTTTTCATCTGCATCAAAGTGCACTGTTTGAATGTTAATGTTCATAATTAATTTTTTAAAAGATAATAAACTAATGAAAGAACTGATCAGGTGTTATCCCTAACTCCTGCAACATTAAGTTACAACATTAGTTTATCACAAAAAATATTTTTTTTGTTTTAAGAAAACTTTAAGAGAAGCCATGAGCTTGATCATTACATATAAAATAATTGCCTGATATTAATTAGGCTTTAGGATGGGCTTTTGCAAAAACCTCTTTCAATTTCTCAATGGTATTATGTGTATACACTTGCGTAGCAGCAAGGCTTGCATGGCCTAGTAGTTCTTTCACTGCATTTAAATCGGCACCATTATTCATTAAATGTGTTGCAAAACTATGTCTTAAAACGTGTGGGCTTTTCTTTTGAAGTGTAGTTACTTGTGACAAATAAAATTTTACAAAACTATATACTGCTCTAGGCTGTAATGGCTTCCCTTTTTCAGTCACAAATAAATGAGGTGTAGCTAAAGCAGTAGTTGGCTTTTCTGCAATATATCTTTTTAATGCTTGTGCAAGTTCTGGACTAATAGGTAGTATTCTTTCTTTATTGCCCTTACCCAATACTTTTATAATTCGCTTTGAAATATCTAAATGATTTTCCTTACAATTGATAAGCTCACTTAAACGCATGCCTGTTGCATAAAATAGTTGGATAACCATTTTTTCGGTGTAACCCTTCCACCCTTCTGCAAATTCTAAATTGGTAAGCAGCTGTTCCATATCATTTTCAGCAACAAAAGCAGGCAGCCGTTTATTGACCTTTGGACTAATTACAGTTCCCATTGGGCTCTTTGCCAAATTGCCTTGTTGTATTTGATATTTAAAGAAGGATTTTAAAGAGGATATTTTTCGATTCAAAGTTTTCCCTGTCATCTCCTCTTCTTTCATGTTTGCTAGCCAAGAACGTACAATGGTGCCCGTTATTTGTGTAAAAGGAATAGCCTCGTATTGTGTTTCAACAAAATCAAAAAACTGAACCAAATCATTTGAATAAGCAGTAATTGTATGCAAAGAATAGCGCTTCTCAAATTGGAGATAAGCCAAAAAAGCATTGAGATGTGTGTAGCGGGTTTGCATAGCTAGTCTAAAGATAAAACAAAAAAAAGACCCAGCTTGTTAGTTGAGTCTTAAATATGTTTAAGCGAGGTAGTAATACTATCCTTCTATTTTACCGCTGAAAATCTGTTGCTTGTAAATCGCTTTTAATACTTCGAAACGACGTTTTACAGATGGTTTCACAAATGCTTGACGTGCACGTAAGTTCACTAAAGTCTTACTTTTTTCGAATTTCTTCTTGTACTTTTTAAGCGCTTTGTCGATGTTTTCGCAGTCTTTTGAATCAATAATTAACATAATATATACCTCCTCAGGCGTTTTTTATTTGGAGGGCAAAGATAGGATTCTTGTTGAAATATCCAAATTTCTGCCCATTTTTATATTTATTCCTTTAAATACCTGTTTGGATATCCTTCCCTTTTAAAGCACCAGAGATTGCTTGATCCATGGCACGCTCCGCAAATGGTCTAGTTACGTCGTTCAATTCCTCTGTTTTAGCTTGAATCAAGTTCTTATCTTCCATCGTAATGGCTAATTGAAGCGCTTGCATGGCATTTGCAGATGCAGTCAATTCCGCTGGGGTTAAAATAGATGCATTTTTAGTCAGGAACTTTTCAGTTACCGATAACATTTGTTCTGCCTCAGTCCTAGCTTCAACCAATGCTCTTGTAGCAATATCTTCTTTTGCATGGGTAATGCTATCCATTAATCTTTGCTCTACTTCCTCATCTGTCAAGCCATATTGGGGTTTGATGTCAATGCTTTGAGCAACCCCACTTCTCAATTCCTTCGCACTCACTTGCAAGATGCCATCTGCATTAATTAAAAAACTTACATCCACTTTAGGCAAACCCGCTGGCATGGCTGGAATCCCTGTTAACGTGAACGCTCCTAGTTTACGATTGTCTTTTACCAAATCACGTTCCCCTTGATATACTGCAATTTGAATACCTGATTGACCGTCTTTTTGCGTTGTATATTGTCTTCCAGCTTTGGTTGGAATTTTTGCATTTCTAGGCAATAAAACATCCATCAATCCGCCCATTGTTTCAATACCCAGGCTTAATGGAGTAATATCCAACAATAACATAGATTGATTATTTCCTGCTAAAATATCAGCTTGAACTGCAGCGCCTAAGGCAACTACCTCATCTGGATTCACACTGTCATTTACATCCTGATTAAAAAATTGAGCGACAGTTTTTTTAACCAATGGTACTCTTGTACTACCTCCAACCATTAATACGGTATTGATATCAGCCGCTTGCAAACCCGCGTCTTTCATAGCGTTCTTGCAACAATCTATTGTTCTATTTACAATGGGTTGTACTAATGATTCAAATACTTCTTTAGTAATCGTAATTTTTTCACCAGCAAATTCTGTCTCAAATAAATCATTATTTGATAAATGAATTTTTGCTTTTTCTGCAGCCAATCTAAGTTGTTGTTTTAATTCCTTGTGTTGATCTAAATTTTCTATAGACCACTGCTTCATCCAATATTCAATAATGGCTCGGTCTAAATCATCTCCTCCTAAATAAGTATCTCCATTCGTACTTAATACTTCAAAAATACCATTGGAAATTTTTAAAATTGAAATGTCAAAAGTACCTCCTCCTAAATCATATACAGCAATTGTTTTTTCTTCGGCTGGATGCAAGCCTAACCCATATGCAAGGCTTGCTGCAGTTGGCTCGTTGATAATACGCAATACATCTAGCCCAGCTAATTTTCCTGCATCACGTGTAGCTTGTCTTTGCGCATCATTAAAATAAGCGGGCACCGTAATGACTGCTTTCGTAACCGGTGTTTTTAAAATATGCTCGGCACGTTTTTTTAATTCTTCTAAAATAAAAGAACTTAGTTCAATAGGTGAATAAAATTTATTTCCTACTTGCACTTTTACCAAGCTATCTGTATTGTCATCAATTACTTTGTACGCAAAAAAATCTTGATGGGTTTGAATATCCTTATAACTTTTTCCCATCAATCGTTTCGCACTAAAAATGGTATTTTTAGGATCCGATTCTAAAAATGGTTTTGCGCGCTCTCCTACTTCAACATTTCCATATTCATCAAAATGCACAATACTTGGCACAATACTACTCCCATCAAATTCTTTTAATGCAGTAGGTTGTTTTGTATCAGGATGAATAATGGCCACCAAACTATTGGTCGTGCCTAAATCAATGCCCACAATCATTTCAGCTTGTTGCAAACTACCAGTTGCTATATTAATACCAATCTTAGCCATTCAAAAAATTTTACAAATGTACATTTACCCTAATTATGAAGGGTTGCGAATTAAGGAATGATTTAAATACGTGTTGAAACCAATTTAGTCTTAGAAAAACTATCATGCAAAGGTTGATCATTCCAAGCCAAGCCAAACATTGTTACCAATGTAGTGCGTATAGTAGCACGTATAAAAAATTGCCCCATATTGGGACGTTTCCCGTTATAAGAAATTACTTTGGTGCCCGTGATCATTTTGGCAGGAGTTTGACAAAAAATTAATTCAAACAAGAATGTGTACACCCAAGTAGTAGCAAAGAAAAAATAACCATACCTGAATGGCTTATAATGCCAATAAAACACATAAAAATTATACCATTTGTAAATAAAAAAACTGAGGATGCAAATGAAAATAGTATCTAAAAAAAAATGCATTATCCTTGTTCCTTCACCAATTGTGGGGGTTGTTGGGTTCATGATGCAAAAATATTGCTTTTTAGTAGTTAAATTTGCCGAAATCATTACAATATGACATTAGTTCAAGAACTACGCTGGAGAGGTATGATTCAAGATATTATGCCAGGCACTGAGGAATTGTTAGAAAAAGAGATGGTATCAGGTTATATAGGATTTGACCCTACCTCAGATAGCTTGCATATTGGAAGCTTGGTTCCTATTTTATTACTAGTGCATTTACAAAAAGCAGGACACAAACCATTTGCGTTGGTGGGTGGCGCAACTGGTATGGTAGGTGATCCTAGCGGCAAAAGTGAAGAAAGAAATTTATTGAGTGAAGCAACTTTAGCATTGAATATTGCGGGTGTAAAAAAACAATTATCTCATTTCTTAGATTTTAATAGTGGCGCAAAAAACGCTGCAGAATTAGTAAACAATTACGATTGGTTTAAAGACTTTAGCTTTTTACATTTTATTAGAGACGTAGGCAAACACATTACTGTAAACTACATGATGGCAAAGGATAGTGTAAAGAAAAGAATTGAAGGCAATACTGGCATGAGCTTTACAGAATTCACTTACCAATTGGTACAGGGTTATGATTTTTACTGGTTGTATGAAAATAAAAATTGTAAACTTCAAATGGGTGGAAGTGACCAATGGGGCAATATTACAACAGGTACTGAATTAATACGTCGTAAAACAGGTGGCGAAGCATTTGCATTTACCTGCCCTTTAATTACAAAAGCCGATGGTGGTAAATTTGGTAAAACAGAAAAAGGCAATGTATGGTTGGATGCAAAGAAAACATCTCCCTACCAATTTTATCAGTTTTGGTTAAATGCAAGTGATGAAGATGCCACAAAGTGGATTAAGATATTTACTTTATTAGAACCTACTACCATTGATGCATTAATTGCTGAACACGCAAAAGCTCCACAATTAAGAGCCTTGCAAAAAGCCTTGGCTGCAGAATTAACTAAATTTGTGCATAGTGAGGCCGACTTAAATTTTGCAATTCGTGCTACCGAAATTTTATTTGGTAATGCAACCACCGAGGTATTGCAGTCTTTAAACGAAGAACAATTATTGCAAGTAATGGAAGGGGTACCAACTGTGAATGTTACATTAGCACAATTACAAGAGGGTTATGATTTAGTAAGCCTTTTAGCCGATACCCAAATCTTTCCAAGCAAGGGTGAAGCGCGTAAAATGTGGCAGGCTGGCGGATTGAGCATTAATAAGGAGAAAATAAATACCGAATTCACCACAGTAACTACAGCCCAATTATTGCAAGGAAAATATATGTTACTTCAAAAAGGGAAAAAGAATTATTACTTAATAGTAGCTTCCTAAACGTATAGCTCAAAAGCAACACTTATAAATTTTAAGGCCCGCGTTGCGGGCCTTAAAATTTAAATATCTTCTTTACTGAATGGCTTTCCACATCTCAGTGGCAACTAAAGTATTTCCTTTAGCATTTAAATGCACCCTATCTGTAGTCAAAATACCTTTCTCTTCATTATTGGGATTATTCGCTACGCTATACTCGTGAAATGTTTTTCTTAAATCCACCAATCCTAAACTGTTGTCTGCAGCGTATTTTCTTATCCAGTTACTATACATATTTAAATCTCCATCCTGTGCATTGGAGAAGTCATTACGCTCACCAATTGCAGCAGGTGTCACAACAATCACTTTGGCACCTTGAGCTTGTATTTTTTTCACTACCGCATCATAAAACTTTCCAAACTTATCATAATCAGTACCTGTTCCAAAACTTGCCTTATGCCAAACATCATTAACACCCACCCATATATAAACAATATCTGGATGTTGTTCCAGAACGTCCTTGTCCATGCGTAAGTATAAATCATAAATTTTATTGCCTCCAATTCCAGCACCCACAATTTCATATTTGTCTGCCATTCCTCTATTAATAAGGTCTTGTTTTATTAAGTCAATATAACCTCCCTTTTCAACCCCCATTTGAGTGATAGAATCTCCAAAGAACAATATTTTTTTCTTCTTATCCCCCCTAAATGAAAGTAAAAATAAGCATCCAAAAAAAGCTGCTAGTAGGATTAATTTACTGGTCATAAATGATACTGTTTAAATATTAGTAATAAAATGGCTATATAAGTTAGGACAATTTGAGAATAATGACTCAAAATCATATAAAAATTTGGAAAATTTTACGCCTACCCCTATTTTTGCACTCCATTCAAAGAATGGCATAGGGATTGCCTGATGGTGTAACGGTAGCACAACTGTTTTTGGTGCAGTTTGTCTTGGTTCGAATCCAGGTCAGGCAACCAATTTTACTCAACAACTCATTGATTTTCAATGGGTTGTTTTGTTTTAGGACCTTTATAATTGTGATTTTACACCAATTTTTCCACCAAATAAGATAATTTTCATCGTTCCTGTCTAATTATGTAAGGAATCTGAAGAGGAAATATTCATTTTAGATGAGAATTACTAAATTAGATACATGAAAAAGATAAACTCAAATCCATATTTAATGGATACAATCAAAGTGATAATAATCTTTGGAACATTGAGATTATTAAACATCTATCACAAATCTGACAACAATACTTTGGAATTATTTATATTATTAATTGTTGTATTTGGAGTTAGTTACATTTTCAGAAAATCTAAAAAAGATGTATAAATGAAAATTATTAAATCTAAAATGGGTGGGAATAACTATATAATATCTATCTTTTACATATACATCTATACTCTATTTATATTCTTCCCTTTATTTTTGTATTATAAAAATCATCCAATTAATAGTGGTATATTATTTGTTCTACTCCCAATTTTATTTTTTCCTCCAACACCTTTATTCTTATTTTTTTATTACAATTCTTTTTTAGAATTAGATACAGAAAATAAACAAATTAAAGTAAGAAAATTATTAGGAAAATATAAAACTATAAATTTAAATGGAAATGAAAGATATATTATCAGAAGAATAAGGGGTAGACTAAATTTTACATTTGTTTATGTAATTAGTGATGAAAAAGTATTGTTCACCTATCAAAGTATTTTCAATTCAAATTGGGGAGAATTGGAAGAAGGATTAAATAATATCGGAATTGTAGAGGATTATTATTATGACGGAATGATATTATTTAGAGATTTATTTAAGATGAGGTTATGATTTTTTATCTCCTATTATTCCTCATTACATGCTTAAGTAGCCGGTCTAGAACCAATCAAAAAGATTCAGTCCAATCTGCTTGATTAAGTATTGACGATTTTATTTAATAAAAACAGTATCATCACTTACAAAACTCGTAATAAGTTTGATTAATCTAACAATCTTATATCTTGTATTATTAAACTTAAAATCATTCATTTCTTTAGGTTCATAATACTGTAAAATAACCACTTTGTTTTTTGTAATCAATTTAAACTTTTCAATAACACCATCAACTATTTGACTATTATTACTATCTTTTAAATTTTCATCATCATTTAGATTCCACAAACTATCCTGGGTTATCTGTTTCCAAATTGAACTATTAGAATAATTTTGATGATAGATATATCTAAAAAAATGATTGATTTCAGGTTTATTATTTTTTATATCAATATCTAATTGATTCAACTTTTCAGTTAAACCTGATTTTATTGGACCTAATAAGCGTCCATTATAATTCTTATGTTTTAAAGAATACTTATAATAGTACACAGAATTTGATTCTTTTGAAACTATATAAATGTTTGGACTACTATTCCAAGTTCCAATTTCAGAAAAAAACACCGTTGAATCATAATTTTCTTGAAAAAACTTCTCTAAAGGATTTGATATGGTATCATTTTTTTGAGCATACCCAAACAAACCCATAATCACGAAAATAAATGCCAATATTATCTTTCCCATAAATCCCCTTTGTTGAATATAAACATGTACAATATAATCTAAATATCTAAAAATAATCTGAGATAATTAGTTATAAAGTACTTTTGCGCACTTTTTGTACGCTAAACAAACTGGGCAATCTATGCAAAGAATTAATAAACTTGACGGACTCCGCGGACTCTTCGCCATTTTTGTAGTCTTATTTCATTTAAACATAAACAATGCGCCTTTCTATTTGGTTAATAATTTCTTTGTAAGAGCGTCTTATGTATTTGTAGATTTTTTCTTTATTTTAAGTGGCTATGTTATTTCATTAACCTATAATCAAAGCATTCTAAACGGAAAACAGTTTGTATATTTTATTAAAAAGAGATTTATTCGCTTATACCCGTTATTATTATGCTCAACTTTTATGTACTGGTATTTTGTACACCCAATTTTTAATAAACACAATTTACTGCTTGCGTTAGATACACTATTTTTAACCAATTCCACGCCAATTCTTGGATCAGATATTGGCATGAATTATCCTTCATGGTCTATCTCAAGTGAAATGATTTCCTACATAGTATTTGCTACATGTTCAATTGTAGCGATTCAAAAAAGAAAAACCATTTTAATAGGCATTATTACTTTAGCCTGCTTTAGTATACTAGCCTACCAACAAAATTATTTCCAAACTGGGTATCTTGGATTTGTAAGAGGTTTAGCTTGTTTTAACCTTGGATACTTTGTTTATGTCCTTGCAAAATACAAATACACGCTCCCAAATAGTCTAGAATTCATCATGACTACTTTCATTATTGGGTTAATGTATGTATATCACACAGCAACATTACAAAAAACAAGCTCTATTTTTTTAATTCAATTGCTTATACCCATTTGCTTTGCTACCTATATTTGGGTGCTTATTAAGACTAATGGCATATTAAGCAAGATGCTTCAAACAAAACCCTTCTTGTTTTTAGGAAAAATATCTTACTCTGTATATTTAAATCAGGCTTTAGTAATTGGCTATTCTATTCCCAAATTGTACAGATGGATATCATTTACAAATGGCGATGCTAAAAAAACTTTGTGTATTTTTTTATTACTAATACTATTAGTCATCTATTCATGGGCCACACAATTTTTAATTGAGACCCGATTAGGAAAAAAAATTGCAAGCATTCTTAAATCTTAATGCTCCGTCCTATCCATGGGTACTACTAACACTGGCACAGTGGCATGTCTTACAATATATTCTGCAGTACTTCCCATAACGGTATGCGATAATCCTGTACGGCCATGGGTCCCAACTACAATGTAAGTTACTTCTTCCAGTTTGGCTTTTTCAATCACATCAAATTTAGGATTACCCACTTCTACGTATAAATCAATACTCAATTCTGGATATTTGACTTTTATGTTATTTAACTCTTTCATGGCTTGCTCTTTTTGAGCAACATAAATCTCATCCCACTGGGTAGGTATTAATGCCATTTGAGATTGTAAATAGTCAACGTATACTGGAATGATAGAACTAATTAAAACCGAACCATCCATTTTTATAGCTAATTTAATTCCTTCTTCAATGATGGCTAAAGATTGTTCACTTAAATCAACGGCAATAAGTATTTTGTTTTTCATGATTAAGCATTTCTATAAAGTTAGGAATAAATACAAAGTATATAAATGATAAAAATTAGATAACCATAAAATAAAGATGAGTTGAATCAGGCTATTCCTTACTATCAACAATAGTACCATAATCCACCAAAAGCTCTTCGCCAATGGCAATATCCCGGATGGCTTCAAACTGTTCTCCCTCATTAATAGACACTACATTAGGCGTATCTGAGTGGTTTAAATAAATCACTAAGTCCACTAGTTTAAATCCATAATCAGGTACATAGTAATAATCTTCATCAAAAAGACAATGATTTTCAACTAAATCTCTTGAATGTCTTGGAAGTGCTTCTACCTCTGCAATGCTTAATTTAATCCATTCTCCTACCCCCTGGGAAAACAAGTCTTTTGTCCCCTTAGGAATATCTCTAATTGCAAATACCCCAATACCATGCAAAGGAGAAGGCTTTATCATCACATAAGTTGATTGTTGCAAATCTTTTAAAAGCGCTTCCTTAGTCATGAGGATGATTTGAATAATTAGGATTGTCCCAATTGGTCAATACATTGTTTCAAAGCAGTTTCCCAATGAGGAATTTGTATAGCTAAAACCTGTTCTATTTTTTTTGTATCTAACACAGAGTAAGCTGGGCGCTTTGCAGGTGTTGGATATTGACTCGTACTGATAGCTTTCAAATCACATTCTATATTTGCAAAAGATTTTATTTTTTCTGCAAATGCAAACCAGGTTGTTTCTCCTGTATTTGCGAAATGATAAATGCCGCTCATATGCTTGCCCGAATTAATTAAGGCTATTATTTTTATTGTGGCCAATGCTAGATCCTTTGCATAAGTTGGCCTACCTTTTTGATCACCTACAATATTTAAACTATCTCTGTCTTTCATTAAACGCATCATAGTCTTTACAAAATTATTGCCATGACTACTAAACACCCAAGAGGTTCTAATGATGATAGTTTCAGGATTTTCTGCTAACGCCAACTGCTCTCCCTCAGCCTTTGTAGCCCCATAATAATTAACAGGATCTAATGGAGTGTCTGTTAAATATGGGCTATTAGCATTACCATTAAAAACATAATCGGTTGAATAGGTAATAAATGGGATAGCTCTTTCTTTAGCAATCTTTGCAAGTTCTTTTACCGCTATTGCATTAATAGTATGTGCTAATTCTTTTTCATCTTCTGCTTTGTCAACTGCAGTATAAGCTGCCGTATTAATAATTGCATCAGGTTCAAATAGTTCAATGATACCTTTGAACTCAGCGGGCTTTGATAAATCCATTGCGTTTCTATCTACAAAAACAAATTCAAAAGCTGGAAATAAATCAGCTGCTTGAGACAACTCCCAACCTAATTGTCCATTCGCACCAGTTACTAGAATTTTATGAATTGACATGATGGAAGTTCATTTATGTGCTAGATTATTTTGAAGTAAATTCTTTAGGCAATTTTGTCCACTCCGTTGGTGGCAATGCTTTAAAGTAATCGTAGGTTCTCTTTAACCCTTCGGCACGATCCACTTTTGGCTCCCATCCTAAAATGGTTTTTGCTTTAGTGATATCGGGTTGTCTTTGCTTTGGATCATCTACTGGTAAATCCTTGTAAACAATTTTTACATTGCTTCCTGTTAATTTTAACACCTCTTCCGCAAAATCCTTTAAGCTTATTTCATTAGGGTTACCAATATTCACAGGACTGGAGTAGTCGCTTAATAATAATCTATAAATACCTTCCACTAAATCGTCCACATAACAAAAACTTCTTGTTTGTGAACCATCCCCAAACACTGTCATGTCCTCACCTCTTAATGCTTGTCCAATAAATGCAGGTAGTGCTCTTCCATCATTCAGTCGCATTCTTGGGCCATAGGTATTAAAGATTCTGATGATTCTTGTTTCTACATTATGGAAAGTATGGTAAGCCATCGTAATACTTTCCATATATCGCTTTGCTTCATCATACACCCCTCTTGGACCCACCGGGTTTACATTACCCCAGTACTCCTCTGTTTGAGGATGTACTAATGGATCACCATAAACCTCACTTGTACTTGCAACTAAAATTCTCGCATCTTTCGCTTTTGCAAGTCCCAAACAATTATGCGTACCCATCGCACCCACTTTTAAAGTTTGGATAGGAATTTTTAAATAATCTATAGGACTAGCGGGTGATGCAAAGTGTAAAATATAATCTAATGTTCCTTCTATCTCAATGTACTTCGTAACATCATGATGTATAAACTCAAAATTGGGATTGCTTCTTAAATGTGCAATATTTTGCAAATCGCCCGTAATTAAATTATCCATCGCAATTACATAGTAACCTTCATTAATAAAACGATCACATAAATGCGATCCTAAAAATCCAGCTGCGCCTGTAATTAATATTCTTTTTTGACTCATGTTGTTTGTTTAATAAGGAAGATTATTTTTCAGATCCAGCTCTTCCTATACTCTCATAATAATACCCTAACTCTATCATCTTCACAACATCAAATAAATTCCTTCCGTCAAAAATTATTTTATGTTGATTTAACTTTTGCTCCATTAAATCAAAATCAGGTGTTCTAAACTCACTCCACTCTGTAGCAATAATTAATGCTGCAGCTCC